>Ga0182024_10000259_pt1 | contig 131769 bp, 137 predicted proteins | sample P32metaG_FD_120480 | JGI IMG/M metagenome (GOLD analysis project Ga0182024, IMG submission 120480) | Permafrost microbial communities from Stordalen Mire, Sweden - P3-2 metaG (Illumina Assembly) | ecosystem: Environmental > Terrestrial > Soil > Wetlands > Permafrost | place: Sweden: Stordalen... | reverse complement strand
GGTCACCCCCTCTCCATGGCAGCCATTCAATCGTGGTGGGGGCCGCTCGGGGGCGAGGTTTCGAACCTCGACTTGGGACTCCAAAGGACCCCGTGCTGCCGTTACACCACCCCCGACACCTCCGCCTCGACGTTAGCGCCGAGGGGCGCCAGACGATGTGACTCCGGGAGAAGCGACGGGTACGGTGCGGAGCAGTCATGGGATCCCTGATCAAGAAGCGCCGCAAGCGCATGCGCAAGAAGAAGCACAAGAAGCTGCTGAAGAAGACCCGCTGGCAGCGACGCCAGCAGGGTCGCTGAGCAGCGGCCGCCCTTCGGGGCGGCCGTTTCGCGTCCTAGGCGCTGAGGCGCACCCCGGTGGCGGCGGCGGTGGTGCCGACCACCGGCACTCGCAGCCGCCGGCCGACCCGGCGGGCCAGGTCGCTGGCTTGGGCGACGGTGTCGACCGCGGGCATCACGGCATACGCCGAGCCGCTGCCGGCCAGGATGGCGGGAGCCCGCACGATCTCCTCGAGGTCCTCGCGGAACGACCGCAGCCGCGGCTCGACGGCCTCCGCGGCGGCTTCGAGGTCGTTGGCGAGCTCGTCGATGATGCCGGCGACGGCGGGCGGCGGCTCGAGGCGACGGTCGGCGACGGGGCCGCCGAGCTCGTCCCACGCCGCGTACACGGCGGGGGTCGCGAGGCGGAAGGGCGGGATCGCGACCACGATCGGCAGGGTGCCGTCGAGGCTGACCGGTTCGAGCTCGTCGCCTCGGCCTCGCATCCATGCCGCCCCGCCGAGCAGGCAGAACGGCACGTCGGAGCCGACCCCGGCGGCGAGCTGGTGGAGGCCGGCGTCGTCGACGTCGACGTCGAGCATGCGTCGGACCGCGGCGAGGGCGGCCGCCGCGTCGGCCGAGCCGCCGCCGAGCCCGGCGCCGGCCGGGATTCCCTTCCGCAGCCACATGCGGACGCCGTGACCCGAGCGGCCGGCTTCGATCAGGAGATCTTCGGCGGCGCGGGCAGCGAGGTTGTCGCGCCCGGTGGGGACGTGGTCGACGTCGCCGGCGATCTCGAGGGTGACCCCGGCGGGGTGCGGCACGGCCTCGACCTCCACGACGTCGCTGGGGTCGCCGATCGACACCGCGAGCGCCTCGAGGTCGTGATAGCCGTCCTTGCGGCGGCCGAGCACCTCGAGGCTCAACGTGAGCTTCGCGTGTGCCGTCGCCCGTACCCTCGAGAGCCGCCCCGGCTGAGTGAGTTCGTTCACTAGTTCGCGTCGGCCGCCCGGCAGAGGGACGCCCACTCGTCGAGGCTGAGCGCCTCGGCGCGGATGCTGGGCGCGATGCCCGCCGCGGTGAGCACCGCGTGGGTGCGGGCACCGAGCTCGGAGCGCAGCGCGCCGCGGAGCATCTTGCGGCGGTGGCCGAACCCGGCCCGCACGAGCGCGAAGAGCTGCTCCGGGGATGGCACCGCCACCGGGGGGGTCGGGTGGCGGTCGAGGCGTACCAGCACCGAGTCGACCGCCGGCGTCGGGATGAACACGCTCGGCGGCACGACGCCGACGATCTGGGCCTCTGCGAAGTAGGCGACCTTCACCGACACGGCGCCCGCGGCGGGGTGCCCGGGTGGGGCGGCGAGGCGCTCACCGACCTCTCGTTGCATCATGACGACGAACCGGGTGACGGTCGGGGCCTCCTCGAGGAGGCGGATCACGATCGGCGTGGCGACGTTGTAGGGCAGGTTCGATACGCACGCCCAGGGACCGGCGTCGAGGCAGGACAGGTCGAAGGTGAGCGCGTCGCCCTGCACGACGGTGACGTCGTCGACGCCGGCGACGGCATCGTCGAGGACGGCGACGAGGTGCGGGTCGACCTCGAGCGCCCGGACGCGGGCACCGGCCTCGGCGAGCGCGAGGGTGAGGGAACCGAGGCCGGGGCCGATCTCGAGCACCTGGGCGCCCGGTTCCAGATCAGCGAGGCGCACGATGCGGCGCGCGGTGTTCGGGTCGGCGAGGAAGTGCTGGCCGAGGGCGCGGCGCGGCGCCAGCTCGTGATCAGCGAGCAGGGCGCGGACGTCGGTTGGGGTCAGGGAGGCCACAGGGGGACGGTAGCGGCTGCGTGCGAAGAGTTCGCCCTCGAGGCTCGAACTCAGCCAAAGCCCAGCTTCTTGCCGCAACCCCAGGCTCCGAACCCGTACTTGGCGCGGATGCGTTCGGCCACGATGATCTGCTGCTCGCGGGTGGCGAGGCCGGGGTTCGACGCGAACTGCGGCCCGCCGAACTCGTTCCAGGTTCCGTTGTAGATACCGAGCCCGCCGGAGTAGGTCGGGCCGACCATGGCCCAGTTGCCGCCGGTCTCGCAGCGGGCGATCTCGTCCCAGCGGGGGTCGGCCATGGTGCCGAAGAACGTGATGGTGGGTGTCGCGGGGACCACGGGGACCTGCGACACCGGAGTCAGGCCGGACGGCACCCCGTTGTTCTTGGTGACCTCGTAGGTGACCTTCAAGAAGCCGGCCGCACCGGCCTGGACGCGTGTCGTGCCGACGGCCATGGTCGCGTCAGGCAGGATCTCGGGCGGGGCGTTGTACCCCACCACCGTCGACGAGAGGTTCTGCGCCACCCGGATGACGTTGACGAACGGGTTGTCGACCGGGATGACGGAATCGACCGGCGGGCTCGTGACGTCCAGGGGACCGAGGACGACCTTGTAGTGCGCGAGGAGCTCCCGGACCGTCAGCACGGGAAGGTTGTAGTTGACGGCCGTACCGTCGACTGTGAGCGTGCCCTTGCGGAGCGTGCGCAAATGGAACACGGCGCCGGCCTGGATCTTGGTCGGCTCGCTCAGGATCCCGACCGAGGCGGGCAGCTTCAAGCTGGTGAGGAAGACCCGCGGCAGCGATTCGGCGGTGTACACCGTGCGCAGGGCGCCGTCGAGGTCGACCGTCACCGGGAAGGCCCGCAGGACCAAGACGGTCATCCCGTTAGACAGCGAGGTGTGGACGCTCGGCTCGACCTTGTCGGCGGGTCCCAGCTTGATCTTCTCTTCGGTCAAGAAGGCGCCGACGGTCGACTGGCCGCTGTCGGCGGAAATGACCCGACCGTCGACGCGCACCTGGACGTGGTCGCGGTGGCTGAAGACCTTCGGCACGGCGTAGAACCCGATCGCGACGGTGGCGGCCACGAGCGCCACCGCGAGCGCCCGTCGGGGCGAGAGTCCGGCGGTGACCCGCCGGGCGCGGCGAGGCCCCGACGGCGGCGCGCTCCGGGGGGTCTCGGTCCGATCGGGGTCGACGAGCTCGGTGATGTCGGGGAGGTCCTCGACGTCGGGCAGGGGAAGCCACGACGTCTCGTCGTGAGGCTCGGCGCGGGCCGGCGAGGGCATCACGGTGGGAAGCTCCCGGGCCGTCATCGGTACCTCGAGGGCCGCGTCGACGCTCAGCAGCTCCTCGATGGGGGGGAGGTCCTCGATCTCGGGGAGCGGCAGCCACGACGTCTCGTCGTGCGGCTCGGCGCGGGCCGGCGAGGGCTGCGCGACCGGGACGTCGCGCTGGGGCGCCGCGTCGGGGTCGGGCGGCGCGGCGAGGAGGTCATCGACGCTGGGCAACTCGTCGGGTTCGGGCACCGGGAGCCACGCGGCCGCGTCGTGAGGCTCGGCGCGTGCCGGCGAGGGCCGCACGACCTCGGCAACGTGGGCGCTCGAGGGCCGCTGCCCGGCTCGGGTCGCGTGCCGATGCGGGAATCGGCTCATCCGATTGGTGTTGGGAATGGGACTCCGCCTCTCAGCAGCACGAGTGTCCCAGCCCCACCGAGACAGGGTGGGCGGGTCACGCGGACCGTCTCAGGGGCACATCTTGTCCCGCCGAGCGCCTGGTCCGGCGAATCCTCGGGATTCGGGCAGGTCAGAGGGTCGCGAGGCCGGCGAAGACGGTCCGGGCCGACGTGGCGGTCGCCGCCGCGACCTGGGCTTCGCCGTGACCGGCGGCCCCGGCGAGGGCCGCCCCGACCACGGGTACGAGGGCCGGCTCGTTCTCGGCGCCCCGGTGAGGCACGGGGGCGAGGTAGGGGGAATCGGTCTCGACGAGCATGCGGTCCAGTGGCGTGTGCGCGGCGGCGGCTCGGACGTCCTCGGCGTTGCGGAACGAGACGATGCCGCTGAACGAGAGCCAGGCGCCGAGGTCGAGCGCACGCTGCGCTTCGACGGGACCTCCGGTGAAGCAGTGCAGCACGGTGCGCGGCGGCGGACCCTCGTCCTCGAGGATCCGGAACGTGTCGTCCCACGCGTCGCGGCTGTGCACGACGAGGGCGAGCCCCCGCGATTTGGCGAGGCCGATGTGGCGCCGAAAGGCATCCTCTTGGCGCTCCGCCGGCGCGTACCGGTAGTGGAAATCCAGACCGGTCTCGCCGACGGCCACGACTCCCGTTGTGGCGGCGAGCGCCACGATCCCTGCCCATTCGTCGTCGATACGGTCGGCGTCGTGGGGGTGCAGGCCGACGCTCGCCACGACGTCGCCGTGACGGGCCGCGAGGTCGATCGCGGCCCGCGACGAGGCGACGTCGGTTCCGACGCAGACCACGGCGGCGACGCCGGCGGCCCGGGCGCGCGCCAACGCGACGTCGGGGTCGATCGACAGGGAGCTCAGGTGGGCGTGCGAGTCGACCCAGCCCCGCGCCGCGGACCGCTCCGGGTCGGGGGTGCTCACGTCTCGATGCGTGGGAACAGCGGCGCCCCCTGCTCGAGGGACGTCCCGGACGGGCCGTGACCCCAGCCGGCCGCGTCGGGGAGTCGCTGGTCCTCGGGTCGGCCGGGCAGCCCCAGGCGACCCCACAGCGCCGCGCTGGCGCGCGGGATCGCCGGCGACGCGAGGAGCGCGACGACGCGCAGCGCCTCCAGGCAGTCGCCGAGGACCGGCCCGGTCGCCGGGTCACCCGCCTTGTGCAGCTTCCAGGGCTCCTGAGCCTCGATGTAGGAGTTCGCGGCGCGGATCAGGTCCCACACCGCGCCGAGCGCGCCCGCGAAGTCAACCCGCTCCATGCCCCGGGTCATCCCCTCGACCGCGCTGGCCACCGCGTCGACGAGTGGTCCCTCGGCCCGGGCCTCGGGCGCCACGCCGTCGCAGTAGCTCGTCGCCATCTTCAGAACCCGGTTGGCGAGGTTCCCGAAGTTGTTGGCGAGGTCGGCGTTGTACCGGACGACCATGGCCTCGTGGCTGAAATCGCCGTCGGGTCCGAAGCGCTGGTCGGCGAGGAAGTGGTAGCGCACGCCGTCGGAGCCGAAGTCCGCGACGAGGTCCGCGGGCGCGATCTGGTTGAAGGCGGTCTTGCTCATCTTCTCGCCACCGACGAGCAAGTGGCCGTGCGCGAACACGCACCGGGGCGGCGCCTCGCCGGCGGCGAACAGCATGGCGGGCCAGTACACGGCGTGGAACCGCACGATGTCCTTGCCGACGAGGTGGTAGTTGGCCGGCCAGTAATGATCGAAGCGGGCCCGGTCCTGGCCGTATCCGACCGCGGTGCAGTAGTTGAAGAGCGCCTCGAACCAGACATAGGTGACGTGGGCGGGATCCCAGGGCAGGGGGATCCCCCAGGTGAGCGAGGTGCGGCTCATCGAGAAGTCGCGCAGGCCGCTGCGGATGAAGCTGAGCACCTCGTTGCGTCGGCTTTCGGGCTGGATGGCTTCGGGATGGGCGGTGTAGTGCTCGAGGAGGACGTCTTCGAACCGTGACAGCTCGAAGAAGTAGTTCTCCTCGGTGACGAGCTCGACCGGCCGGGCGTGGATCGGGCATTTGCCGTCGACGAGCTCGTCCTCGGTGTAATACGCCTCGCAGGCGACGCAGTAGAGGCCCTCGTAGGTGCCGAGCTTGATGTAGCCGTTGTCGTAGACGACCTGGAGGAACTGCTGGACGGCCTCATAGTGGCGGGGCTCGGTCGTGCGGATGAAGTCGGTGTTCGAGATGTCGAGCTCGCGCCAGGCGTCCCGGTAGCGCGCACTCGTGCGGTCCGCCCACTGGCGGGGGGCGACGCCCTGCTCCTCGGCGGCCCGCTGGACCTTCAGGCCGTGCTCGTCGGTGCCGGTGACGAAGGCCACGTCGTCGCCCCAGAGGCGACGCCACCGGGCCAACGCATCGGCGGACACGGTCGGGTACGCGTGCCCGATGTGCGGCGCGTCGTTGGCGTAGTAGATCGGCGTCGTCACATAGAACGGGGTTGCCATCGAGTCCAGGCTACTGATCGTCGGAATTGGAGCGGTCGGGTTTCGCGCGCTGCGCGACGACCGTGTCGTACGCCCGCCGGCGAGAGACGCCGAGCCGGGCCGAGAGTTGAGCGGCGGCGTCCTTGCTCGACAGCCCGGCGTCGATCGCGGCTCGGGCTTGGGCCTCGAGCTCGCCGCCGCTCGCGTCCGGGGCGGGGGCGGCTCCCCCGAGCACGAGGACGTATTCGCCGCGGGGCTCCTCGGCGGCGACGTGCTCCAACGCCGACCCGAGCGTGCCGCGGACGACCGATTCGTGGAGCTTGGTGAGCTCGCGGGCGAGCACGACCGGGCGGTCGGCCCCGCACGCGTCGGCCAGCTCGGCGAGGGTGTCGCGCAGGCGGCGCGGGGATTCGAAGCAGACGGTGGTGCGCTCCTCGACGGCGAGCGCAGCGAGGCGCGCCCGGCGGGCCGGGCCCTTGCGGGGCAGGAACCCCTCGAACGCGAACCGGGCGCTCGGCAGCCCCGAGACGACCAGACCGGCCAGCGCGGCGCTGGGCCCCGGCACCACCTCGACGACCAGGCCGGCGTCGAGGCACGCGCGCACGAGCCGTTCGCCCGGGTCGGACACGCCGGGCATGCCGGCATCGGTCACCACCGCGACCGTCGCGCCCTGGCGGATCTCCTCGACGAGCTCGTCGGCGCGGGACCGCTCGTTGTGCTCGTGGACGGCCAGGAGCCGACCGGCGGCGGGGACGCCGGCGTGGGTGAGCAGCGCCCGGGTGCGGCGGGTGTCTTCGGCGGCGATGCGGTCGGCGTCGCGCAGGACCTGCACCGCGCGGGGCGTGAGGTCCCCGAGGTTGCCGATCGGCGTGCCGACGAGCACGAGCCGTCCGGCGCTCATCGAGCCCCGGCGGACTCCCCGGGCCGCTGGCGGGGCGTGACGCTCACACGTTGAACCGGATCTCGAGGACGTCTCCGTCCTGCACCACGTAGTCCTTGCCTTCCACGCGCAGCTTCCCGAGCTCCTTGGCTTTGGTCCACGAGCCGATCGCGAGGAGCTCCTCCCAGTCGATGACCTCGGCCCGGATGAACCCTCGTTGCAGGTCGGAGTGGATGACACCGGCGCATTCGGGGGCGGCCGCGCCGGCTCGGAACGTCCAGGCGCGCGATTCCTTGTCGCCGGTGGTGAGGAAGGTGCGCCGGCCGAGGAGGTGCAGCGCCTGACGGGCGAGGCGGGGCACGACGCTCTCGGTGACGCCGAGGTCGGCCAGCAGCTGCGCCCGCTCGTCACCCTGGGCGGCGACGACATCGGGGTCGCCTTCGAGCTCGACGCACACCGCGAGCGCGTCGTCGCCGAACGGCGCGGCGAGGCGGGACGCATCGTCGAGCTGGTCCACCTCGACGTTCACGACCACCAGGGCGGGCTTGTTGGTGAGGAGGAACACCGCCTCGAGGGCTGCCGTGTCGTCAGCGGAGAGCGCCGAGCGGTAGACGGGGACGCCGTCGCTCAGGACCGTCTCGGCGGCCTCGAGGGCGGCGATCTCGGCGCCGAGCGACTTGTCTCCCTTCGCCGCCCGGCGCTGCTTGCCGAGGCGGGACTCGACCGAGCCCAGGTCGGCGAGGATGAGCTCCTCCTCGAGGGCCCCGAGCTCTTGGGCCGGGTCGTGGCCCTCGCCGGCGCGGACGACGAGCAGGAGCGCGTCGCAGTCCCGCAACGACCCGAGGAGGCGGCTGCCCAATCCCTTGCCGGCCTCGGTCGAGAGGGCGGGCAGGACCGCGATCTGGAAGGTGGCCTGCACGACCTGCTTGGACTTCGACATCGCGGCGAGGCGGTCGAGGCGGTCGTCGGGGATCGGAACCATGCCGAGGACCCGTTCGGCGGCGTTGGCGGCGTCGTGGCCGGTCAATGCGGCGAAGACGCCCGCGTGGCCCGAATCGGAGAGGCCGACCAGGCCGAGGTGCTCCACCTCCTCGAGGCTACCGGCGGGCAGGGCAGACTCTCGGGGCCAACCGCCACACGAGAGGGGCGCACCCGATGGCCGACCTCCAAGCAATCGCCGACCGGCTCGAGATCGAGGACGTGCTCACCCGCTACGCGTGGGCGATCGACACCAAAGAGTTCGACGGGCTCGATGACGTCTTCACCCCCGACGCTCACGTTGACTACACGAGCTCGGGCGGTGAGGCGGGCGCCTACCCGGAGGTCAAGGCGTGGCTTGCCGCGGTCCTGCCCCACTTCCCCGCCTACCAGCACTTCGTCACGAACAAGCAGATCACCATCGACGGCGATACCGCGACGAGCCGATCGGAGTTCTACAACCCGATGGTGATGGCCCAGCGCGACGGCACGACCAGCATCTTCTTCGTCGGCGGCCAGTACCACGACCGCCTCACCCGCACCGCGCAGGGCTGGCGGATCAGCGAACGGGTCGAGATCAGCATCTGGACCGACGGAGCCGTGCCCGCGACACCGCCGACGTGACGGACTAGTGGCAGGCCGCGGCGACCGCGGCGGCCGCGTCAAGCTCGTGGAACCCGTACCCGGGGACGGTCGCGCCGGCGTGGTTCATGAGCTCGGCCTTGACCTGGGCCGGCGTGAACGTCGGGCACTCCTCCTTGACGAGCGCCGCCGCCGCGCTCACGAACGGCGTCGCCATCGACGTCCCGCTCAGGTAGCCGTAGGCGGCATTCGACGACGTCGTGCCGCCTTCGGGGTTGATGCAGATTCCGTTGAGGCTGCTCGGGATCGTGTTGGTCCAGGCGCACGTGGAGAGCACGCCGACGCCGGGGGCGGCGAGCGACACGAAGGGCCCGTCGTTCGAGAACGACGCTCTGTTGCCGGTGTCGTCGGTGGCGGCGACCGCGATGGCCTCGTTGCTGTAGCCCGCGGGTGAGAACAACTCGTTCGTCCCGTCGTTGCCAGCGGCGGCGACCACGACGACGCCGTCGTTCCAGGCGGTCTGCATCGCGACCTGGAGGACCGTGTCGCAGCCGGGCGCGCCCAGGCTGAGGTTGATCACGTTGGCGCCGTGGGTGGCAGCCCAGATGACCCCGTTGGCGACCGCGACGTCGGTGCCGTCGCCTGCCTGGTTGAGGACTCGAACGGCGAGGATCGTCGCGTTCGGCGCCCCTCCGAGACCGCCCACGTTGTCGTTGTCGGCGGCGATCCCGGCTACGTGGGTGCCATGGCCGTCAGGGTCACCGGTGACAGTGCCGCCGGCGACGTAGTCAGGGCCGGGGATGACCCGGCCGACCAGGCCCTGATGGCTGAGGTCGACGCCGGTGTCCACGACCGCGATCGTCTCGCCGGTGCCGCTGATGGGCGGGGTGTGGTTCCACGCCGCTGGGAAGTCGGCGCCGGGTGCCGCGTGCAGACCCCATTGCTGGGCAAAGAGCGGGTAGCTAGCGGGCGACGGGACCCCCGGGTCGGTCTGGGCCTTCACGATCTGGTTCGGCCCGACGGCCAGGACCGTCCCCGAGCTCTGGAGCTGGGCGACCTGGGCGTCCTTGTCAGCCTCCGAGGTCGCGGTGAACGAGGTGGCCTGGGGGGCAGCCCACCCCGGGCGGCGGACCACCACCGCGTAGGAGAGTGGGTGCTGGGGTGTGGGCGTGGCCTGGCTCTGGGCGTCGCAGCCCACCGGCGCGGGCGGCGGCGGGGGCGGGGGCGGGGGCCGAGCGGCGACCGGCTGGCAGGCCGCGGCGACGACGACGAGCACGGCGACGGCGCTGACCGCGCCGACACCGAGTCGTCCCCTCGCACGCCGGTGATTCCTGGCCATGTCCATTCGAATGCTCGAGGCTCTAGAAGGATGCCCTCTGGGCTTCGTCGTCACGTTCACGGACCGGCTTGAAGGGTACTGGGACCGGGGGCCGGCCCCAGGCTCACCGGGCGTCGGCCGCTAGCCTGCAGGGATGCCCAAGAAGTCCAAGAAGCGCCGCCTGCGGGCCCGGCGCAGCAAGGCCAACCACGGCAAACGGCCCAACGCCGGGCGGCGCAGCTAACCCCCGTCCCGCGTTCCCGGTCCGGCTCGCCGCGGGCCACGACCGGCCCTCAACCGCGCCCCCGGCACCTCATCGGCGGTCGGAATCACCCTCCGGCGCTCGACGCGCGCCCCGACGACGCCGAGGCCCCGGGGGCAGCGCCGCCGAATCGGACTCGGCCGGTGCGTCGCGCCGGGTCGGCCCGGCAACTGCCAGCACCACCACGGCCATGACGATCGGGACGGCGAGCGACCCGAGGGTCGGGACCCGGTCGTCGGGGCTCAGGACCTGCAGGTTCAGCGCGTGGTACGCGAAGTGCGGCGCCGAGTAGACGAGCCAGGCCAGCGCGGCGGTGATGATGAGCGGGCGGGACAGCCACAGCGCCGCGCCGGCGGTGACCGTGGCCAGAGCGAGGTTGAGGTCGCCCACGTCGCGGACCAGGTGCTCGTTGTACGGACCGTCGGTGGCGACCCACTGATGGCCGAAACCGGGGAAGTCGAGGAAGAACGACCGGGGCGCGATGGCCGCCCAGACCCCGACGAACAGTCCGGTCACGACCAGGATCCCCAGGGCGATGCGCAGCGTCGCTCGGTCGCTCATCGCGCACCCTCTCCGACGCCGCGGGCCTCGGCCGCCGCCGCCCAGCCCTCCCGGACGCTCGGGTAGGCGGGAGCCCAGCCCGTCGCGGCCCGGAACCGGCCGTTGGCGACGCGCTGGGAGGCGAGCACCACCCGGACCGCAGGCCCAGCCAGGAGCCGCAGCATCCAGCCGGGGGTGGCGTGGAGGCGGGGCAGGTCGAACGCATGCGAGAACGCGTCGAGGTAGTCACACCGGGTGAGGGGTTCATCGTCGACGACGTTGTAGGTCCCCGGGGGCGCTCCAAGCGCCGCGACCACCGCCCGGGCCACGTCGTCGGTGTGGATCGACGACTGATACGCGCCGGGCGGGCCAGCCAGCGTCGAACCCCGCACTCGGGCCAGGCGCAGACCTTCGTCCACACCTCGGCTCGTCGGCCCGTAGAAGAGCCCGAAGCGCAGCACGACTCCGCGACCGCCCGCGTCGGAAAAGGTGGTGACGACCGACTCGCCCTCGAGCGTCGGCTCGAGGGCACGAACACTCCGGTCGGGCGGGACCGATTCGTCGATCCACACGTCGGCGCGGTCGGGGTACACGAACACCACCGACTCCTTGACGATCGTGTCGATGCCGTGCGCGTCGGCCGCGGCGACCAGGTGTCGGGTCGTCTCGGTCCGCAACCGGTTGTGGGTGGACCACGCGGCCGTCCGGGCGACGCGCGACAGGGGCGGCACGTTCGTCGCGAGGTGCGCGATCGCGTCACAGCCCGCGGTGGCAGCGCGGACCGACTCGGCGTCGAAGAGGTCGACGGTCACCGGCTCGGCGCCGCCGCGCCGAAGCCGATTGGCCTTGGTGTCGTCGCGTGCGACCGCCCGGACGTCGTGGCCTGCGTCGAGCAGGGCCTGGACCGTGGCGGGACCCACGGCGCCGGTCGCGCCGGTCAAGAACACCTTCATGGCAGCACCTCCTGGAACCAGTCGAGGCCTTTCGCCAACGAGGCGGGCGGAGCGGACGCGCCGACCATCCCGACGAGGTCGGCGATCGACGTGCGACGCAGCTCGGCTCGCCACGCGTCCTCGGCGCTCGCCATCACGACGTGGATCGAGCACGGCACCCGGTACTCGCGTGTCGCCAGCCGGGTCGGTCCCTGGCGTCGTATCTCGGTGCAGCGAAACGCGGGCTCGGTCCCGTCGATGGCTTCGACGACGTCGAGCACGGTGACGTCGGTGGCGGGACGAGCGAGCCGGTAGCCGCCCCGCGGGCCAGGTACCGAGTCGAGGATCTGGGCCCGGGAGAGAGCCTGGAGGTGCTTGGCGAGGTAGGCGGGGGGGACGCCGTGGTAGTCGGCCAGTCGCCCGGCGGGCAGAGCCCGGTCGGGTGGCAGCAGGGCGACGAGGACCGCGCAGTGCAGGCCCCACTCGACGCCTTCGGAGAGTCGCATATCACGGATATTAGATATCCGGATTATCTCGGGTCCAGCCGAGGACGCGGGACGAGGCGGGGTTAGAGGCGGTCCACGAGCAGGCTCTGCGCGGCGCGCCCAATTCGGCCGCGTTCGTCGTGCAGGGCGCTCTCGGCGAGCCCCACTCCGTCGGCTTCCGCGAAGGTGCGGGCCTCGAGGGCCACCCATTCGCCGACCGCGGCGCGGTGCAACGAGATGGTCAGGTCGGGGTTGATGAACAAGTAGCGGCCCCGTTCGAGCGCGGTGCTCACGCCGTTGCCGAAGTCCGCGGCGGCCGCGACCCGCTGCAGCGGCGTCGGGGATTCGCCGGCGACCAGGGGGACGGCGAGCCGGAACCAGATCGCCGCGGCACCGACCTCGGCGAACGATCCGTCGGCGATCCGCAGCTCCATCGCCGTCCAGAACCCGACCGTCGTGCCGGGGAACGTGATCGTGTATGGGCGGCTCTCGGCCGGGAGCCGCAGCGACAGAGGCGCGAGCTCGGGCACGGGTAGGGCGAGGTCCTCGTCGACCCGCAGGCGCAGCGCCGTGGCGCGGGCGACCTCTTGTCCGTCCGCCTCGAGGGTCGCGGCGAGCCACTGCACCTTGCGCCCGGGGCGCAAGGTCTCGGTGCGCACGGTGAGGGGGGCGAGGGGAACCGGTCGGAGCAACTCGACGGTGAGGCGGGCGACGAAGCTCGCCGGGCCCGGGTCGGCTTGTTCCAGGGCGCGGGCCAACAGGGCGGCGGGCGCGCCGCCGTGCTGCGCGCTCGATGACCACGGTCCGCGGGCCAGCTCGGTGGGGACCACGCGCCCGGCGTCGAGGTGGAAGACGGCGTCGTTCATCGGCGGGAGCGTAGGGGCTGAGCACCGGGGAAGATCCGCTCCGGGAGGTCCGAGTGATCCGGTACGCCGGGCCGCGAGGAACGACGGGGGCGCTGCGCCCTCGCACGCGGGGACGGGTCGAAACCCGGGTCGGCGCGCGCCAGGCGTCGTCCGCCCGGAGGCGGATCTCGCCCGTCTCGCAGCACCCACGGTGAGCGGCCCCTCGAATGAGAGGATGAGCGCCGCTCATGCTCTTCCCGACCATCTCCTTCGCCATCTTCTTCATGGTCGTGCTGCCCGTGAGCTGGCTGCTGATGCAGCGGCGATTCCACTGGCAGCTCTTCATCATCGCCGCGTCGTACTTCTTCTACGGCTACTACGACTGGCGGTTCTGCTTCCTGCTGCTCGGCTCGACGGTCGTGAACCAGATCGTGGCGCTGCAGATCCATAGCAGCCAGAACGAGCGCACCCGGCGGGCGTGGCTCACCGTGGGGATCGTGGCCAACCTCGGCGCGCTCTCGTACTTCAAGTACTACGGGTTCTTCGTCAGCAACGCGACGAACCTGTTCGCCCGGCTCGGTCTCGGCGTCTCGCCCACCATCGTCACGGCCGCCCTGCCGATCGGCATCTCGTTCTTCACCTTCCAGGCAATGAGCTACATCATCGACGTCTACCGGCGGACGTTCGAACCGACGGGCTTCTTCGAGTTCGCCGTCTACCTGTCGTTCTTCCCCCATGTCGTCTCGGGTCCGATCGTGCGAGCCGCCGAGTTCTTGCCCCAGCTCCGAGAGCGCCACGACCCCCGAAAGGTCGACTCGAGCCGCGCCTTCTTCCTCATCTTCATGGGGCTCTTCAAGAAGGTGGTGATCGCCAACTTCTTAGGGGCGAACCTCGTCGACATCGTGTTCGCAAACCCCCGCCAGCACAGCTCCCTCGAGGTACTGGTCGCGGTCTACGCGTACGCCATTCAGATCTACGCCGACTTCAGCGGCTACACGGACATGGCGATCGGCCTGGCCCTGTTGCTCGGCTTCCGCTTCCCGCAGAACTTCGACGGCCCGTACACGGCGGAGTCGCTCCAGGACTTCTGGCGTCGATGGCACATGACCCTGTCCCGTTGGCTGCGCGACTACCTGTACATCCCCCTCGGCGGAGGGCGCGGGAAGGAGTGGCAGACCTACCGCAACATCATGATCACGTTCCTCCTCGGCGGCCTCTGGCACGGCGCGTCGTGGACGTTTGTCGTGTGGGGTGGAATCCACGGCCTGTTCCTCAGCTACGAGCACTGGCGCCAGGCACGACGAGCGCGGCACGTGCACCACCTCGAGCCGCCCGATACCGGGCTTCGGCGCGCGCTTCGACGCTTCGCGATCTTCCAGGTCGTGTGCCTCGCGTGGATCTTCTTCCGCGCCGACACCTTCAAGAACGCCGCTGACGTCCTGACTCGCATCTTCGACCCCGCCCACTGGGGACAGGGCGCGCCGCTGGTGACCGGCGGTGTGCTCCTCGCGATCCTGGCCGGGCTCCTCGAGCAGTACATTCCCAAGGACGCCCTGGCCCGAGCGATGAGCGCGTTCTCCCGGTTGACGCCCGTCGGCCAGGGTCTCGTGCTCGGCTTCGCGCTCTTGATCACCAACAGCATGGGACCCCGTGGCGTGGCCCCCTTCATCTACTTCCGGTTCTGACGTGGCGACGACGACACCCCCGGGCGACGAGCCCCCGAAGACCCCGAGCGATGAACCGTCGACGACCAAGACGGCGCCGCCGCCGGTCGAGGACATCAGCGGTGAGCACGTCACCCGACCCCGACGACCCATGGCGGCGGGCCATGTGATCGTCGTCGGACTCGTCACGCTGCTCGTCGGCGCGATGCTCAACGCAGCCGGGCTGCGCAAGACCGCGCTGAGCCAGCCGGTCGGCTTGCGTCGGGATATCGCGACCGCATTCGCCGACCCCATCTACGACGTGAGTCACGCGCTCTACATCGATCGTCTGCGCCAAGGCTTCAAGAGCCTCCTCGGGCGCAGCAGCGACGACCAGGTGGACACCAGCCTGCCCAGCCCGACCACCGTCCCGGCCGGGCCGACGCCGACGCCGACCACACTCCCGCCGCGCGAGACCTTCACCGCTGCGCACCAGCTGCGGCTCTGGATCGGCGGCGATTCGCTGTCCGAGGTCCCCGGCGATCGCCTCATCGACCAGGCGATGGCGACCGGGGCGGTGGGGCTCGTCGGGCCCGTCGACACCCACATCTCGACCGGGCTCGCCCGGCCCGAGGTGTTCAACTGGCCCTTCTACCTGGAGGCGGTGCTGACCGCCGACATGCCCAACGCGGTGGTGCTGACCTTCGGCGCCAACGACGACCAGACCTTGACCGGCGACAACGGCGGCGAGACGTTCGGCAGCCCCCAGTGGGAGACCGAGTACAGCCGCCGGGTCGGCGGACTCTTCGACGAGATCACCTCGCTGCCCAGCCACCCGCGGCTCTTCATGGTCGGCATCCCGCCGGTCAGCAACGCGCCCCGCTTCGAGGGCCACTACACGGTGATCAACAGCATCTTCTCGGCCCAAGCCCAGCTGCGACCGGGTCGCGTCTACTACGTCGACACCGTGCCGGTGCTGGGCACCCCGAGCGGCGGCTACCAGGAGTTCGCCCCCCAGCTCGACGGGACCGTCGTGCAGATCCGCACCGACGACGGGATCCACGTCACCGACGCCGGCGGCGACCGGGTGGCGGCCAAGATCCTCTCGGTGATGCGCGAGGCGTTCAACCTTCAGAGCACCGCGACCACGACGACCACGAAGGCCCACCAGGCCAAGGGCCACCGCACCGCCGGCTCGCCCACGACCACCACGACGACGACGACGGCGCATCACTGAGCCCGGCCCGGCGCCCCGACCAGGTCGGGCGCCCTGGTGCTGTCATCATGACGGTGAACCCACTGGGGCCCGAGATCCGTAGAGCCGACCATGGAACCTGAGGTGCGCCCCCCGCGCGAGACCGCGATCGGTCGGCGCGTGTTTCTCGGTCTCGCGACGTTCGGGACGGCCGGCGTGATCTTCGGTTCGCAGATCCAGGGCTGGCTGGAGCGCAACGTCGGGCCGATCCTCGCCAAGGACCCGACCGGGCTCCTCCAGCTGCTGCCCATCGGCAACTTCCGGATCTATAGCGTCACCACGGATCTGCCCGACCGCAGCCGGGCCCAGTACCGCCTCACCGTGAAGGGTCTCGTGGAACGCGAGATCGTGCTGACCTTCGACGAGCTGCAGGCCATGCCGCGAACCCGCCTGGTCCGTGACTTCCAGTGCGTAACGGGCTGGCGGGTCCCCGAGGTGGAGTGGGCGGGTGTCCGCCTCGCCGACGTGCTGGACCGGGCGGGTGTGCAGACCGAGGCCCGGGCGGTGCGCTTCGTGTCCTTCGACGGCGCGTACAGCGAGAGTCTCACGCTCCCCCAGGCCCGACGCAGCGACGTCATCGTCGCCTACGAGATGGAGCACGCGCCGCTCTCGCGGGAGCACGGCGGTCCCGCCCGCCTCTACGTCGCCCCGATGTACGGCTACAAGTCGTGCAAGTGGCTCGACACCATCGAGCTGACCCGGTCGGTCGAGCCGGGCTACTGGGAGCAACGGGGGTACTCGGTCGACGGCTGGGTCGGGCACTCGAATCATCGAGACGATGAACGCACCAGCTGAGCTCGACCGCTTCGACCGCGTCGAGCGCCTCGCCCATTGGACGACCGCCGCGCTGTTCGGGGTGTTGATGTTCACCGGGGCTGCGCTCTATGCGGGCCCGATCTCGACGTTGGTCGGCCAGCGCTACCTCGTGGAGACGATCCATCTCTGCGCGGGGCTGGCGCTGCCGGTGCCGCTGCTGGTCGGCTTGTCGGGTCGGTGGGGGCGAAGACTGCGGGGCGACCTGCACCGCCTGGGACGCTTCGACGACGAGGATCGGCGGTGGCTGCGCCGCTCGACGCGCGACCAGGCCCGACTTGGGAAGTTCAACCCGGGTCAGAAGCTCAACGCGGCGTTCCTCGGCTCGGCGATCGTCGTGATGTTGGGTACCGGGATCCTCTTGAAGTGGTATTCGCTGGTCAATCTCGACATCCGCACCGGCGCCACGTTCGTGCACGACTGGGTCGCGCTCGGGATCTTCTTCTCGGTGGCGGGTCACATCTTCTTGGCGATGCGCGACCCGATCGCGCTGGGCGGCATGCTGCGCGGCTCGGTGACCGCCCGCTGGGCGCGCACCGAGCGGCCCCGCTGGTTCGAGGCGGAGACGGGTGAAGCGGCAACCCAGCCTCGCCCTCCCGCGACGAGCAGCGCGTCGAACCCGTCGCTCTCGCGCTTCTGAGCCCGCGGCGCGAGAACGCCCCCGGCGTGCCGGTCAGGCCCCGGTAGCCTCGACGCGATGCCCGCCGACCCGCCCACGATCCGGCTGCCACCCGGGCTCGTCCCCGCCGACGGGCGCTTCGGGTCCGGACCCTCGAAGATCCGCGATGAGGCCGTGGGCCGCCTCGCCGACGCCGCGCACGGCTACCTCGGGACCAGCCACCGTCGCGACGGGGTGCGCTCGGTGGTCCGTCGGGTCCGCCAGGGCCTCGCCGAGCTGTTCGTGCTCCCCGACGGTTACGAGGTGCTCCTCGGCAACGGCGGCACCAGCGCGTTCTGGGACGCGGCCGCGTTCGGGCTCATCGAGCACCGCAGCCAGCACCTCAGCTTCGGCGAGTTCTCGGCCCGTTTCGCCGGGATCACCCGCGACGCCCCGTTCCTCGAGGACCCCGAGGTCATCGAGTCGCCGCTCGGCACGCACCCTGCGGCGCACGCGAACCCGGAGGTCGACGCCTACGCGCTGACCCACAACGAGACGTCGACCGGCGTGATGATGGACCTCGTCCGCCCCGACGGCGCGGCGGGCCTCGTGCTCGTCGACGCCACCTCGGCGGCCGGCGGGCTGCGGTTCGACCCGCGCGCCGTCGACGTCTACTACTTCGCGCCCCAGAAAGCGTTCGGGTCCGAGGGTGGGTTGTGGCTCGCCGCGTGCTCTCCGGCGGCGGTCGAGCGCATCGAGCGGCTCGCCGCGTCGGGGCGCTGGCAGCCGGCGTCACTCAGCCTGGCGGTCGCGCTCGAGAACTCGCGCTTGGACCAGACCCTCAACACTCCCGCGCTCACCACGCTGTTCCTGCTCGCCGACACCGTGGAGTGGATGCTCGAGCACGGTGGCCTCGAGTGGGCGGCGACGCGCTGCGACGCGTCCGCCGAGCTCCTCTACGGCTGGGCTGAGGCCAGCACGTTCGCCACGCCGTTCGTCGCCAAGCCAGCCGAGCGCAGCCACGTGACGGCCACGATCGACTTCGAGGGTGTCGACGCCGCCGCGGTCGCGACGGCGCTTCGCGCCAACGGGATCCTCGACACCGAGCCGTATCGGAAGCTGGGCCGCAACCAGCTGCGGGTCGGGCTGTTCCCAGCCGTCGAGCTCGACGACGTGGCGGTCTTGACCCGGGCGATCGACTACATCGTCGACGCGTGGACATGACCGTGTCGCTCCCCGACGGGCTCCTGGCCGTCGTCAAGCGCGACTGCCCGACCTGCCAGCTCGTCGTCCCGGTCCTCGCCGCGGTGCAGCAGACCCGCGACGCCCCGCCCCTCACCGTGTACACCCAAGACGACCCGGGCTTCCCCGCCGGTCTCGACGCGGTCGACGACACCGACCTCGCGGTGTCCCTCGCGCTCGACATCGACACCGTCCCGACCCTCGTGCGCATCGAGGCCGGGCGCGAGACCGCCCGGCTGATCGGGTGGAGCCGCGAGCAATGGGAGCCGTTCACCGGGGTGCCCGGCCTCGGCGCCGACCTGCCGCCCCACCGCCCCGGCTGCGGCTCGCGCACCTACGACCCCGACCTCGCCGCCCGGCGCGGCGCGATCGCCGGCGCCCGGGGCCTGCGGTCCCGGCGCGTCGAGCTCGGGCCCAGCGAAGACGAAGCCGAAGCGATGTTCGAGCGGGGCTGGACCGACGGGCTGCCGGTGGTCTCACCCACCCCGGAGCGGGTCGCACGGATGCTGACCGGCACCACGCGGGACCCCGACGCGGTCGTCGCGGTGGTCCCCCCCGACCTCGTCGAGTGCACCGTCGAGAAGGCCGCGATCAACGCGGTGCTCGCCGGCTGTCGGCCCGACTACCTCCCCGTCGTGCTCGCCGCCCTCGAGGCGGCCTGCACCGACGAGTTCAACATCCACGGTCTGCTCGCCACGACCTGGTTCTCGGGTCCGGTGATCATCGTGAACGGGCCGATCACCCGCGCCATCGGCATGAACGCGGGCATCAACGCGATGGGGCAGGGCAACCGGGCCAACGCGTCGATCGGACGGGCCCTGCAGCTCGTCATCCGCAACGTCGGGGGCGGCCGGCCCGGCGAGGTCGACCGCGCGACGCTCGGGCAGCCCGGCAAGTACACGTTCTGCTTCGCGGAGCGAGAAGCCGACTCGCCCTGGGAGCCGCTCCACGTCACCCGGGGGCTGCCCGCCTCCTCGTCGGCAGTGACGCTCTTCGCGGGTGAGGGACCACGAGGAATCGTGGATCAGCTCTCGCGCGAAGCCGACTCGCTCGCCAACTCGTTCGCGGCGTGCCTGCGGGCCACCACCCACCCCAAGATTGCGCTCGCGTTCGACGCGGTGCTCGTCGTGTCCCCCGAGCACGCCCGGGTCTTCCGCGAGGCCGGCTGGGACAAAGCCCGGGTGCTCGACGAGCTCATGGCCCGGCTGCAGCTGCCGGGGGCCGAGCTGGTTCGGGGCGCCAGCGGGATCGCCGAGGGCCTCCCCGCGAAGGTCGCCACCGCCACCCTCCCGAAATTCCGCGACGGGGGCCTCCTCATCGTCCACGCCGGTGGTGGAGCCGGGCTGTTCTCGGCCATCATCGGGGGCTGGGCCAGCGGCCCGGCCGGCAGTGCGCCCGTCACCAGGGAGGTTGGAACGTGAGCGAGCCCCGGGTCCTGCTCGACCCGACCAGCGAGCGCCAGGCACCCACCCGGGAGCGCACGGCGCGCCCGGCGACCCTGGCCGGGGCGACCGTGGGCCTCCTCGACATCTCGAAGGCTCGCGGCGACGTGTTCCTCAACCGCCTCGAGGAGCACCTCCACGCGCACGGCGCGAAGGTCGCACGCTTCGCGAAGCCGACGTTCACCAAGGTGGCACCGATCGACTTGCGCCACGAGATCTCAGAGCAGTGCGACGTGGTCATCGAGGCGCTCGCCGACTGAGGATCCTGCACGTCGTGCAGTGTGCACGACACCGTCAACCTGGAGGCTCTCGGAGTGCCCACCGTCTTCGTTGCATCGACCGAGTTCATCGATGCCGCGCAGGCGCAGGCGAGCGCGCTGGGCGCCGATCCCGCCCGCGTCTTCGTCCCGCATCCGATCCAGGACCGCACCGACGAGGAGCTCCAGACCCTGGCCGACGACGCGTTCGACGCGCTCGTCCGAGCCGTGCAGCGGTAGCGCGATGCTGTTGCTCCACGAGGTCCACCGAGTCCGTGGCGCCTGCGAGGACGAGTTCGAAGCCGCGTTCCGCGACCGCTGGCTCCCCCACCTGGCGGCCGGTGATGACGCCCGCCTCCTGTACTACATGCACCTCGCGCACGGCTCCGGCCGCGCGTACACGATCGTGACCGTCACCGCGGCGCGCGACGGCGCGGCGTGGGAACGCCTGGCCCGCTCGATCCAGGACGGGCCGCTGCGCGCCTGGGCCCATGACGTCGACCAGTACCGCCACGGGGTGACGGCGAAGGTGCTCGTGCCGGTGCCGTGGTCGCCGCCGCTCGTGGACGATCTCGACGCGGTGCCCACCGAAGCGACGGAGCATCCCCTCACGATCTTCATGGAGGACACCGCCTGGCCTCACGACGGGATGCTCGACGACTACCTGGAGGCCGCGCACACCCAGTACGCGCCGAGCCTGGTCGAGAGCCGCCACGGCGGCCGGAACATCCTCGACCTGCTCGCCGCCTTCCAGACCGCGTACGGCTCCGGGCGGCGTTCCGAGGTGGTGCTCTGGCAGCGTGTCGTCGACCACGCTCGCCTCCAACGTCTCCTCGAGACCGAGGTGGCGCCCGAGTTCCGCCAGCCCGGGTCCTGGATGCACGACGCCCTCCGGGTCCGCGACGACTGGGAGAGCCGGCTGCTGCGCACGACGGCGTGGTCGCCCCTCGCCTGAGCCCGCGTCGGGCCGGGGCGTCCCGGCCCGCGGCGTCGCCGTCACCGACGTCCGGGAACGGCCGGATGGGGCGTCAGGACAGCGCGGGGAGCACCTGGGTCGCGAACTCCTCGACCCGGGCCCGGCCTTCGGCCGGCCAGCCGGCAATGAGGTAGCCGTAGCCGGCGTCACGCCACGTGTCGACGGTCCGGCGGACGTCGTCGAGGTCGCCCTCGAGCGAGACGGAGCCAGCCCGGGTCACCGACGCCGGGTCGCGTCCCGCGGCGGCGGCGAGTTCGCCAAGTCGCTCGGCGCGGGCGGCCAAGGCCTGGGACGGCCCGAAGCAGTGCCAGACGTCGGCGTAGCGAGCCGCGATGCCCAGCATCCGGTCGCCCGAGGCGCCGATCCAGATCGGCGGGTGCGGCGTCTGGACGGGGCGGGGACGAAGCGTCGCGTCGTGCACCTGGTAGTAGCGGCCGTCGAAGGTGAACCCGTCGGTCGTGAGCAGGCCGCGGACCACCTGGACCGCCTCTTCGAACGCGGCGACGCGGGCGCCGGTGGGCGGGAACGGGATGCCGAGGGCGCGGTGCTCGTCGTCGAACCACGCCGCGCCGTACGCCAGCTCGTAGCGGCCGCCCGAGGCGTGATCGATGGTGATCGCCTCCGCCGCCAGGACCGATGGGTGGCGGTACGTCATCCCGGTCACGAGCAGGCCGAGGCGCGCGCGGGTGGTGAGACCGCTGAGCGCGGCCAGGGTCGTGTTGCCCTCGAAGCACTCACCGGGACCGGAGCCGTACATGGGTTGGAAGTGGTCGAAGCCCCAGATCCCGTCGAAGCCGGCGTCGTCGGCGAGGCGGGCTCGCGACACGATCTCGGTCCAGGGCATCCGCTGCTGGGCGACGTCGAGACCGATCCGCATGGTTGTCCCTTCACGAGCGGCCGGGCTGGCCGGCAGTGTACGGGTGTCGATCACACGTCGATCAGCGCCTCCCAGCCCGGGGGCGGTGGGGCCAGGCGCCAGTGCTGCTCGGGGGCCGGGGCGTCGAGGGTGGCGCTGATCGCCCACTCGGCTTCGAGCGCGGCGACCTGCGTCGGGTAACAAGCGATCGCGGCTCGCTTGCGGTCGTGGTCGACGTCGACGGGGACCGCGGCCGGGGTCGGCCACACCGCGCGGCGGAACAGCGTCGAGATTCGCCAGGCCAGCAGGCCGGGAATGTGCTTGTAGCCCATGTCCTCGTAGCAGAACCACGCCGGCCCGCCGTCGGCGTCGCCCGGCATCCGCTCGCGCACCAACATCGCCGCGTCGTGGGTGCAGTCGTGGTCGGGGTTGGCGAGCCCGAACGGGGCGAAGACCGCGCTCGGGTCCGGGGCGCGCACCGCGGCTTCGAGCGTGTCCACGACCTGCTCGGGCCGTACCCAGTCGGGACGCTCGAGGTACGAATGCTCGACGAAGTCGAGCCAGACCGGTCGCGCGTCGAAAGTTGCCAGCGCGGCCGCGTCTTCGGCTCGGCGGGCCACGTGGACCTCGTCGCCGGGCCCGAAGCCTCCCAGCGCGTCCCAGTGCCCGGGCGGGTCGGGATACTCGCTGGGGCGGCCCGCGAAGGCCGTCACCACCGTGACACCGGGATGCGCGGCGAGGAGATAGGAACAGCCGAGCACCGCGTCGTCGAGGTGGGGCGACACGATCACGATGCGCTCGAGCTCGGCCGATGCGACCGTGCCCCAGTCGCGCATCTCAGGCGGTGTGGGCCGGGCCATGCGCCGCAGCCTCCCAGAAAACGCCGACCCGCCGTTTGGACCCCCCCGCCGGCCGGGTTTGTCCCGATCCGCACCCTTCGTGGGGACCCGCGGTGGTCGCCGGGTCGCCGGTCTGGCCGGCCCCTGGTCCGGGATGGAATGTCCGCGCGCGCATTTCGTGTTGGAACGGGGTAGAACGACACCGTTGGGGCGTGCGCGACACGCCGCCAGATCGCTTGGTCGGTTTCAGCGAAGCCCAGCCCCGCCCCACCCGCTGAGGCTGCCAAGCGAAACGGTGGGGTCTCCCCGTCGAGGTGGGCTCTACCCACCTCCGGGGGCCCCACCAGTGCGAGACTCCCCGCGTGCCCGTACCGCGACCGACCGGCTGAGCCGGCCATGGAGCCTCGAGCCCTGGGGCCCACCGGCCTGCGGGTCAGCCCGCTGTGCCTCGGCGCGATGAACTTCGGCGACCCCACCGAGCCCGCCGAGTCGGCCCGCATCATCGACGCGGCGCTGGCCGGCGGGATCACGATGATCGACACCGCCGACGTCTACGCCGGCGGGCGCAGTGAAGAGCTCGTCGGCGACGCGCTCGCCGCCAACGGTCGCCGCGACGACATCGTGCTGGCGACGAAGGTCGGAATGCCCCGGAGCGACGCGCCACCCGGAACGTGGCACCGGCGCGATCACATCGTGCAGTCCTGCGACACGTCGCTGCGCCGTCTGCGCACCGATCACATCGACCTGTACCAGTTGCACCGTCCGTCCAGCGTCGTACCGCAGGCCGAGACACTCGCCGCGTTCGACGAGCTCGTGCAGGCGGGGAAGGTCCGCCACGTCGGCTGCTCGACTCACCCGGCCTGGATGGTGATGGAAGCGCTTGCGGTGGCGGCCCGTGACGGTCGGGCGTCGTACGCGACGGAGCAGCCGCCGTACAACCTGTTGGATCGGCGCGTCGAGAACGAGCTGCTGCCCCTGTGTCGGGCGCACGGCCTCGGTGTCTTGCCGTGGTCCCCGCTGGGGGGTGGGGTCCTCGCGGGTCGCTACCCCGACACCGAGCACATCCCCGAGGACTCTCGTGCCGCGCGCCGCCCGCAGCTGCGCGCCCGCGTGACGGCCCGGGGCATCGAGGTGGCCCGCCAACTCGCGGCGTTGGCCCGCGATCGGGGCCTCACCCCGTCCCAGCTCGCCTTGGTCTGGGTCAAGGACCAGCCCGACGTGACCGCGCCGATCGTGGGGCCTCGCACGCTCGGCCAGCTCGAAGAGGCGCTGGGCGTGCTCGACGTCGCCCTGGACGACGACGCGCGGGCGGCGTGCGACGAGCTCGTCCACCCGGGCAACGCGGTCGCCGACTTCTACAACACGTCCGGCTGGATGCGGGAACGGATCGTCTGAGGGTCAGCGGGCGAGAATCACCACCGCGCAGCACGCCGCGAAGACCAGCAGCCCGACGATCAGGAGCACCGTGGCGCGCGTGAACCCCATCGCCGCCGGTCCGGAGTCCGCGCCGGGACTCCGGCCGGCGTCGGTCGAGCGGCCCGGTGTCGCCGGGATGTCCCCTCCGCGTCGCGAGTCGCTGCCGCTCGTCACTGGCCCTCCATGATGGTCGGCGGCGGCGGCGCGGATGGGACAGCACCGCTGGAGTGTCGGGGGGCGCGGCGGAGCAGCCAGAATGGCCGCCCGTCCACTGGGAGCGACAGCCGGTGGCGAGCGCGGCACGTCGGGGCGCCAGGGGCGAGCCCGACCGGCGCTCGAGGTCGGCCCGCTCCCGTCCCGCCACCTGACCCGAGCCGCTGATGCCTTTCGACCCGATCGTGTCCCCGACGGTGCGCGTCGCGCCCCACCGCGAGCCCCAGTTCGTCCACGAGGACCAGCAATCCGCCGCGGCGCGGCGCCTCGACGAGTACCGCACCCGCACCGGCCGGCGGCCGAACGTGCTCGTGGTGCTCTTCGACGACGTCGGCTGGGGCGACTTCGGCTGCTACGGCGGTGGCGGCGCGGTCGGCGCGCCGACGCCGAACATCGACCGCCTCGCCCGCGAGGGGCTGCTGCTCACGTCGTGCTACTCGGAGCCGTCGTGCAGCCCGTCCCGGGCCACCCTGTTGACCGGCCGCCTCCCGATGCGTCACGGCCTGTTGCGACCTCCGATGTACGGCGAGGCCGGCGGCCTCGCGGGGGAGGTCACGCTGGCCGAGCTGCTCGCCGAGGCGGGCTACGTCACCCAGGCGGTCGGCAAATGGCATCTGGGCGAGAGCCGCGAATCGCAGCCCCAGCACGTCGGCTTCGACGACTTCTACGGGTTCTTGAGCGTCTCCGACATGTACACGGAGTGGCGCGACCCGTATTTCTTCCCCGAGATCGTCTACAGCGAGGAACGCACCGCCTGGGTGGAGAACCAGCCGTTCAACCGATGCTTCGTGCACGCGACGCGAGGTGGTGAGCTCGACAACGTCGAGGAGGTCACCATCCCGGTGCTGTCCCAGCTCGACGACAAGTGGTGCGAGTACTCGATCGACTTCCTGCGCCGCCAGGCCGGGTCGGACGCGCCGTGGTTCCTCTATCACTGCACCCGCGGCGCGCATTTCGACAACTACCCCCACGAGCGCTACCTGGGCTCCTCGCCGGCCAAGCACCCGTACAAGGACACCATCGTCGAGCTCGACGCGATCGTGGGGCGACTCCACGAGACGCTGCACGACACTGGCCAGCTCGAGGACACGCTCGTGATCGTGAGCTCCGACAACGGGCCCGAGATGGAGACGTGGCCCGACGCCGCCTACTCGCCGTTTCGCTGCGCGAAGGGCTCGACCTGGGAGGGGGGCGTGCGCGTCCCCGCGATCGTGAGCTGGCCTGGCCTCATCGACGCGGGACGGTCCTCGGACGGGCTGGTCGCGTTCACCGACCTAGTCCCCACCGTCGCGGCGCTCGCCGACATCGCCGGCTCGGTGCCGTCGGACCGGTTCATCGACGGCGTCGACCAGACCTCGTTTCTCCTGGCTCCCGAGGGCCAGTCGAACCGTAAGTACCAGTACTACTGGCTGCTCGACCATTTCTCGGCGCTGCGGGTCGGCGAGTACAAGTTCATGCTGGAGTCGATCTCCGATGACGACCGCGACGTGTTGAACCCCGGCGGTTTCACCGGTGTCACGCAGCGCTACCCGTACGGTCGGCTCTACAACCTCTACCTGGACCCGAAGGAGACGCGCAGCTACCTGATCCGCAAGCTCGCGTACCTCGACTCGTTCCAGTCCGGCATCCGGGAGCACCTCCTCACCTTCCGCGACTTTCCGCCCAAGCGCGTCGTGGGGGGCGGCGGGTGACCGACGCCGACCTGCGCGGCCAGCGGGTCCTGGTCATGGGTATCGGACGCCGGGCGGGCGGGGTCGGCGTCATCCGCTACGCGGTCGAAGCGGGCGCCGAGGTTCGGGTCACCGACCGCGGCGACCCGGAGGATTTCCGAGCCGTCGTGGACGAGTTCCGCGACACCACCGTGGAGTTCGTCCTGGGTCGTCACGACGAAGCTGACTTCGAGTGGGCCGACGTCGTGGTCCGCAATCCCGACGTGCGGCGCGACTCCCCGTTCCTCGCGGTCGCCGAACGGCACGGCGCGCGCATCGAGATGGAGATGACCCTGTTCCTGCGGGCTTGCCCGGCCCCGACGATCGGCGTCACCGGGACGAAGGGCAAGACCACCACGACGATGCTGGTGCACTCAATCCTGGCGCAACGCTGGCCGGCCACGGTGGTGGCCGGGAACATGGGCCGCTCGGCGCTGGCGCACCTCGGCGACGTGCAGGCGGGCGTACCCGTCGCGCTCGAGCTGTCGTCGTTCCAGCTCGAGGGCATCGGCGAGCATCGGCTCGCCCCGACGGTCGCGGTCCTCACGAACGTCTGTCCCGACCATCTCGATCGCTACCCCGACGTCGCGGCGTACGCGGCCACGAAGGGCCAGATCGTCCAGCATCAGACACCCGACGAGTGGAAGGTGTTCCCCGACGACGACGCGACCGTCTCATCGCTGGTCGCCGGCACCCCGGCCCGCCCGGTGACGTTCAGCGCCGAGCGATCCAACGGCGACCGGGCGCTCTTCGTCGCCGACGGCCAGCTCGTCGCCCGCTGGGAGGGCAGCGAGCTCGACCTGGGCCCGGTGGCGGCGCTGCGCGTGCCGGGCGCCCACAACGTCCGCAACGCCCTCGCCGCCGCGGGAGCCGCGCTCGCCGCGGGAGCCGACGCGTCCGATGTCCGCGCCGGCCTCGCCAGGTTTGCAGGCGTCGCGCACCGCCTCGAGCTCGTCGCGACCGTCGGCGACGTCGCGTTCGTCAACGACTCGACCGCCACGACCCCCGAGGCGGCCGTCGCCGCGCTCGCCGCCTTCCCGGACCGTCCGATCGTCGCCCTCGCCGGCGGCTCCGACAAGGGCCTCGACCTCGAGCCGCTCGCCGCCGCGCTGGGTCGTCACGCCCGGGCGGTGGTGCTCCTCGACGGGACCGCGACCCCGGCGCTTCGGGCCCGCCTCGGGGATGCGCCGGTGCACGGCCCCTACCCGTCGATGGCCGCGGCCCTGCGCCAGGCCGTCGCCCTCGCCTCGCCCGGGTCGGTGGTCCTGCTCTCCCCGGGCTGCGCCAGCTTCGGACTGTTCGTCGACGAGTTCGACCGCGGCGACCAGTTCCGCGCCGCGGTCCGCGACCTGGACGCCTCGGCCGTGACGCAGACGTAATACGCGCCTCACCGGTCCTTCATCGACCGGGGTCTACATTGGGTCTATGCGCACCATGACCAGCACCCAGATCGTCCCCCTCGATGGGCCGCTCGGCGCGGCGGTCACCGGGATCGACCTACGCCAGGCCCTCGACACCGAGCAGCAGGCCGCCCTGCGGGCGGCGCTCGCCGACCGGCTGATGCTCGTCTTCCCGGGCCAGGGCCTCGACCTCGACGAGGAGCGCCAGTTCGCGGCGCACTTCGGACCCCTCTGGCGTCACCCGGCGGCGCGGGGCCGGGGCGGGGCAGCATCGGTGGTCGACAGCCGCACGGCGCCCCACGGGGGCCGGGCGGCCGAGTTCTGGCACGCCGACGCCAGCTTCACCGCCCAGCCCCCCGCCTACACCATGCTGTCGGCCCAGGTCCTCCCCGCCCACGGCGGCGCGACCTCGTTCGCCAACCAGCAGCTCGCCTACACCCACCTCGACGACGCCTGGCGGGAGCGACTCGAGCATCTGGGCGCGGTGCACGAGCCCGGACCCCAGATGTTGCGGCGAGCCCCCCAGCTCCAGGGCAACGTCCACCCGGTGGTGCGGGTCGACCCGGCCACGGGCCGCCGGAACCTGTTCGTGAACCCCGGGTTCACTCGCCGCTTCGAGCACCTCAGCGCCGCCGAGAGCCGCCCCTACCTGGCCACGCTGTTCCGGGTCGCGCTCGACCCGAGCGTGATCGTGGACCATCACTGGCAGCCCGGCGACCTCGTGATCTGGGACAACCAGGCGCTGCTCCACCGGGCCCACCACGACCACGGCGACGAGGCCCGCGTCCTCACCAAGGTCACCGTCGCGGCGTGAGTCGCCTCAGGCGACCGCCGCCCCGAACGGCTCGTACGGACGGTCCTGGACGCGAGCGAGCTGCTGGCCGGCGCCCCACTGGAACTCGCTGATGCCGCCGGGCTCCCAGGGACCCACCGAGCCGGCCTGCTCGGCCCGCTCGGCCTTCGAGACGATTCCGAACTGCGCCCGGGCCTCGGCGAGGGTCAGCGGGGCGAGCTCGAACCAGTCGACGGCGAGGAAGTCGACACTGCCCTCCACCCGCGCGCCGCGGCGCATGGCGTCGGCGACTCGCGTCGCGACGCCGTCTCGCGACAGCTGCCCGGGCGACGACTCGAACAGCCCCGCGCCCGATCGCAGGTAGCCGGTCTCGAAGAGCGACACCACCATCGCGAGGAGGCTGAAGGCGCGCGGGTCGTCGTTGGCGCGCGCGATGAACGCGAACACCTCCAGCTCGGACTCGACGCGGGTGCCGTAGTTGGCCAGCACGTGGACCCAGTCGTGCTGGGCGAGCAGCGGCGGCGCCGAGCCGGGATGGCCGGGGTAGACGAACCCGCGGGCCCGGTAGAAGTCCGCCACCCGCCGTCCGAGGGTTCCCTCGGGCAGGGTCTCGAGTGCGCACCAGCGTGCGGCGAGGTCGGCGTCGTGAACCGACTGCTCCCACGCGTCGGCCAGCGGAGCGGTCGTATGCAGGGCCTCGTGGGTGCCTTCGGCCCACTCGGACGTGTAGCCGTTGCGGTCGAAGTCCAGCGCGGCGAGCCCCAGCGTCCCGGCCGCGAACTCCTGGGCGATGTGGAGCATCCCGTCATCGACGCCCAACTCGGCGGCGAAGGCCTGCACCTGCGCCGCCACCGCCGGGGGGAAGGGCCGCAGCACCAGCGCGCCGAGCAGCATCTGCTGGACCATCCGGGTGCGGAACGCCTCGTCGCGAGCGGCGAGCCGCTCGGCGAACTCGCGCGGCGTGATCGGCTCCGGCGCGGCGTCCAGGGAGAAGCCGGTCATCGCCTCGACGGTCGCCGCGGTGAGCGCCCGCTGGAGGTCGGTGGGGCCGCCGGGCGGGGCACTGGCGCTCATGACCCCCCGGGCCAAGAGGCGGGCCTCCTCGGCGTCGGGTGGTCTCAGGTTGACGGTCGCGTCGCTCGGTAACGCCACGGCCACGGCATCTCACCTTCGATCGGCGGTTCGAAGGGCTCAACGCCCACCCGCGCCCGGTGTTCCCGGGTTGGGCCCCACCGGGGCCCGGGGGGCTACTCGGGGCGGGTGAACCGGTAGACCGCCGCCCCCAGCAGCGCCGACGCCACGACGAGCACGACCCCGATCTCGAAGTAGATCGGCAGGTGCCAGTGGCCCCAGCTGAGGCCAGGACTGAGCTGCTTGCGGATCTTCGCTGGGGCGTGGACGGCGTTGAAGACCACGCGACGCATCGGGTCGACCGCGTAGGCGAGCGGGTCGAAGCGGGTGAGCGTCCCGAGCCAGGTCGGGAGCTTGGCGATCGGGAACACGGCTGCAGACAGGAAGAAGACCGGGAGCACGAAGAGCTGCATGACGACCTGGAACGACTCGATCTCTTGGATCCGAGCGGCGAGGAAGAGTCCGAAGGCGGTCAGCATGGTGGCGGTGAGCACCATGAGACCGATCAGCTCGAGGAGCATGACTGGGGAGTACGGCACGTGCACGAGCCCGGCCAGGACCAGCATGATGATGCCCTGCAGGGTGGCGACCGTCGCGCCGCCGGCGCACTTGCCGATCATGATCGCCCCGCGCCGGACGGGGGCCACGAGCATCTCGCGCAGGAAGCCGAACTCGCGGTCCCACACGATCGACACCGCCGAGAAGATGGCGGTGAAGAGGATCGTCAGACAGATGACCCCGGGGAACATGAAGGTCGTGAAGTGGAAGTGGCTCCCGGTCGGGATGACACTGCCGAGCCCGGTGCCGAGCACGAAGAGGAACAGGATCGGCTGGGCCAGCGAGGTGATAATCCGGAGGCGGTTGCGGCGGAAGCGGAGGATCTCGCGCTTCCAGACCACCGTCGCGGCGCGCAGGTCGTCGATCCAGGTGGCGCCCTGGGGGTGCTCGGCAACCGGCGCGATGTCGGGGACGGCGCCGGCCTGCAGCGTGGTGGTCGCGGTGGTGCTCATCGTCCTCTTCTCGCTCGAACCATGGGGTTGGTCATGAGACGCTCGGCGGTCGACGCCTCGGCGTCACGGATGGTCCGCCCGGTGTGGTTCATGAAGACGTCGTCGAGGGTGGGGCGGGCGATGCTCACCGCCACGATGGGCACGTCGAGCTCGGCGAAGAGGCGGGGCACGAACTCCTCGCCGCCGGGGACCTGGAAGGTCAGGCCGTCGCTCGTCGACGTCGCCTCGAGCCCGAAGCGCTCCCCCAGCTCGGCCCGGGCCTTCGGGTCGTCCTCGGTGCGCATCGAGATCCGGTCTTTGCCGACCGCGGCTTTCAGCGCGTCCGGTGTGTCCATGGTCACGATCTCGCCGTTGTCGATGATCGCGATGCGGTCGCAGTACTCGGCCTCGTCCATGTAGTGGGTGGTGAGGAAGATGGTGATCTTCTCGCGGTCACGCAGGCGCTGGATGTAGTCCCAGATGTTCACGCGGGTCTGCGGGTCGAGTCCCACCGTCGGTTCGTCGAGGAACAACACCCGCGGCGAGTGCAGCAGGCCCCGGGCGATCTCGAGGCGACGTTTCATGCCGCCCGAGAACGTCCGCACCAGGTCGTTGCGGCGGTGCGCGAGGCCGACCATCTCGATCACCACGTCGATGCGCTGCGCGGTGCGCTCCTTCGGCATCCGATACAGCTCGGCGTGGAACCGCAGGTTCTCCTGCGCGGTCAGGTACTCGTCGAGGGTGGGGTCTTGGAAGACCAGCCCGATCCGTCGGCGCACCCCCAGCGGGTCTTTCGCCACGTCGTGTCCCGCGACCCGAGCCCAGCCCCCGGTGGGGGTGATGAGGGTGCAGAGCATCGAGATCGTCGTGGACTTCCCGGCGCCGTTGGGACCGAGGAACCCGAACGTCTCCCCGGGGGCGACATCGAAGGTCACCCCCCGCACTGCCTCCAGGTCGCCATAGCGCTTCTTGAGGTCATGGACCTCGACTGACGCTTCCGCGTCCACACCGCCTCGCTTTCGTGCTCGCCCAGCGGTCTCCACTCCGGCGCCCGAACGAGGGTACTCTACCCTTGCGGTGGTCGATAACTACCTCTCCGAGACGCCGGGCGGGCCGAGCCCCCACTGGCGACGCCAGCTCCCCGAGCTGTTCTTCGGGGTGGTGCGTCGCCTCCGCCACCACGCCTCGGAGGCCGCGGCCGATTTCGACCTGTCGTTTCTGCAGTCCCGGGCGCTGTGGCGCCTCGAGCAGCCCATGGCGACCGGGACGTTGGCCGAGCAGATGGGCCTGGACCGCTCGAACGTCACGAGCGTCGTCGACCGCCTCGAGGAGCGGGGTTTGGTTACCCGCCAGGCCCACCCCGGGGACCGGCGGGTCAAGTTGCTGGTGCTCACCGACGCCGGTCGGGCGACGCGAGCCGCGATCGACGAGCGCATCTTCGCGACGGTGACCCTCTTCGAGGCGCTCTCCGAGGAGGACCAGCAAGAGCTGGCCGGGTTGCTGTCCAAGCTCCTCGAGCGAGCCGACGCCGGCGCGTCCGCTCCGGTCGTCCAGTAGCCGGGCGAGCACGAGCGGTGTCGGCGACGTGGTGCTGAGGCCCAAACGCGCCGGTCTCGACCGCGACGCCGTGCAGGCCCGGGTTCCCGAGGTGCTCCTCGCGGCCGGACTCTGCCGAGCGCCGGACCCGACGAGCGCGGCGGCACCGGGTTCGGACGGGCTGCCCTCCCAGGTATGGGTGGCGGTGAGCCGCGAGCGGATCTACGCCTTCGAAGCGCGTCCCGGCTCGGTCGGGGAGCTCGTCGGCACGTGGGATCGTCACCGGACGGTCGTGCAGACGTCCCCGACGCTCGCCACGACGCGACTGTCGTTCGGTGTCAGCGCCCACGGTCCGCGGTTCGAGCTCGAGTCCCGCCGGCTCCGGATCTCCAATCATCGCCTCGTGCGGTACCTGCTCAACCCGAACCGCACGACCTGATCCGATTCGCGACCCGCGCCGCCGGCCCTGTGATCTGACCCTTCGCACCGCGTCCCGGATCAGGGACGAGGCCTCACTTCAAGACGTCGAGCACCGATCGTTCGTAGGCGACGACCGACTCAATCTGGGCGTGACTCAGGATCCCGGAGAACGCCGGCATCACGCCTCGCCCCTGCGACACGAAGGTCACCTGATCCTGCGGGTTCGGGAAGTCCCGGAGCAGCCGCCCGCCGGTGAACGCCGGACCAAGGTTGCCCTGGCCCCCCAGCCCGTGACAGCTGGCGCACTGGGCGGTGAAGATCGTGCGGCCGGCCAGCAGCGCGGAGTTGTGCGCGTTGGCCCCCGTGGGCAGCGGCGACGTGCCGCCGCGGCTCGAACCCCCACCCCCGCACCCGGCGAGCCCCACCATCATCAGCACGCCCACGAACGCCCCGCCCAGGAACCGGCCACGACCCATCGGCGCGCACTCCTCGTCGGTCGGGCGGGCACGGTCCGAGCGGGCCCGTTGCCAGCGGCCCAGGTTGGCACGCTCCGGGGCCGCCAGTCGGCCAGCCCCGGGCCGCGAGGGTGACGGGAACGCCTCGAGCTCCCCGTCGTAAACTGACGTCCGCTCCCCGGCCCCTGGACCTGGTGATGGTCAGCTCACGACCCCCGCATCGCCGTGCCGCTCGCGGACGCGCGCTGGCGTCCCGGGTCTGGCACACGAGTACGGGCCGAGTCATGGTCTTCGCGCTGATGCTCCTCGCCCTGAGCCTGGCCGGCGTCCTCTTGTTGAAACCAGCGAGCGTCGATTCGGCAGTGGCCCCCAAGCCGCCGAATCCCCGAACCGGCTCCGGCGGCGACCACTGGCACACCGCGTTCGGGGTGAACATCTGCGGCGAGTGGCTCCCGAACCCGCCCACGTTCGAGACCGCCACCGGCAACCCCAACGTCTACGTCGGCCTCAACACCCACGGCGACGGGTACATCGACATCCATCCCTACGACCTCTCCGAGGGCGGCCGGCACGCCACGGCCGGGCTGTTCTTCAGCTACGCGGGGTGGAGTCTGTCCGACTCGTCGCTCACGGTGTGGACCGGCCCGAGCGCCGACCCGGCCGAGAAGACGTGGTCGAACGCCAAGACGTGTCCGGTCGGCACGCCCGATGCCGGCCTGGCCGGCTTGGTCCGCTGGTCGGTTGACTGTCGGGCGATGTCGGGCAACCCCGCCGACTACGAACTCCAGGACCGCCAGACCCTGGCCCTCGCATTCCTCCCCGCGACGGACCCGATCCCCGTCCCCCCGAGCGCCGCCTTCCCCCCCCAGGACAGCGCGGGAGCCAGCGCGGTCGCCACCCCGGCCTGCGCACCGACGGCCAGCCCCGACCAGCTCGCGCCCGGCGGGTGACGCCGCGCCGACGAGCGCGCGACCCCGCAGCCCTCGACGTTCGGACGGCCCGCGACACCATCGCCCGCCTTCGGTCCCGCATGCGATGATCACCATGCGCCAGGCGTTTCGCGTGCGACCACGACGAGCAGGGACATGCATCGCTTCGGACGGCGAAGCCACTCCGGCGAACTGACCGCGAGGACCTCGGGACAACCCCCCGCCCCCGCGGCGCCCCGTCGGGCCGCCGACACGCTCCGCGTGCTTGGCCCAGGCCTCGTCGCCGGCGCGTCGGACACGGACCCGACGACGGTCGGCGCGGTCGCGGTGGTCGGCGCCACCACGGTGTTCGGACTCGCCTGGCTCACCCTCCTGATCGCTCCGGCCCTCGTCGTCATCCAGGTGATCGCCACCCGCGTGGGAGTCCTCGGACGCGTCGACCTCCAAAGCGCGGTGCGGGACCGTCGCCGCCCTGCGGGTCGGTGGCTGCTGTTGACGTCGATCGTCGTCGTGACGGTCTTGACGCTCGCCGCCGACCTCGAGGCGGGCGGGGCCGCCCTCGGGATCCTGACCGGCGTCCCCACCGCGTGGCTCGTCACGCCCCTGGCCGTCGTCCTCCTCGCGTTGCTGTTCGTCGGCACGCACGCAGGAATCGTGCGAGCGCTGAAGTACGTGGCCCTCGCGTTGGTCGCCTACGCGGTGTCCGCCTGCCTCACGAACGTGCCGTGGGGCCAGGTCCTGCACCACAGCCTGGTGCCGAACTTCTCGTGGAGCCGCAACGATCTCGCCGGCGCCCTCGCCCTGCTCGGCACGACCGTGACCAGCTACGTCTACGTCTGGCAGACGATCGCGCTCGCCGAGGAACGCCCGGCCCGAAGCCAGCTGCGAGTCCGGGAGACCGACGCGGCCATCGGCATCGTGTTCGCCGTCGCGATCATCTGGTTCATCCTCGTCGCGACCGGCGCCACGCTCGGCGTACACCATCAAACCGTGAACAGCGCCCAGGACGCAGCCCGAGCCCTCCGGCCGCTCGCGGGTTCGGCGGCGAGCGTCGTCTTCGGGATCGGGCTCCTCGCCTCGGCACTCGTCGCCGTCCCCGTCCTCATGAGCACCGCCGGGTACGTCGTGGGAGCCGAGTTCCGGTGGCGGCGCGGGATCTCCGAACCGGTGAGCCACGCGCCGCGCTTCTACGCCGCCCTGGGGGTCTGCACCCTCGTCGCCGTGCTGATCACGTTCTCGAACCTCTCGGCCATCCAGCTGCTCTTCGACGCCAGCATCGCCGGCGGCATCGGAACCCCAGTGGGGCTCGCCTACCTCCTCGTCGTCGCCCAGGACCGCACCCTCATGCACGGCGAGCCGATCGGCCGCCCGTTGGCGGTCGCCGGGTGGCTCGTCACCGGCGCCGTCGGCCTCCTGAGCGCCCTCTACCTGCTCAACCTGCTCCTGAGTAGCCACTGACGCGGCGCGGGCACGAGGACCCTTCGTGCCCGCGCGTCCGTGAAACGATACGGACGTGTCCTTCGACGCCAACTCCGACGCGCTCGTCCTCCCGGACGGCCCCCGGCTCACGCACCGTCGCTGATGCTGCTCGCCAGCGTGCTCGGAGACGTCGGACGCAGTCTGCGCGAGGGCTTCTTCATGTTCTGGGAGACGCTCTGGCCCCTGATCTTGGGCTTCTCCCTCTCCGGGGCCGTCCAAGCCTTCGTGTCCCGCTCCGGCCTGCAGCGGGTCCTCGGCGATCACCGCCCGGCTGCCGTCGCCAAGGCCAGCGGGCTGGGCATGGCGTCGTCGTCCTGCTCGTACGCCGCCACGGCGATGGCGAAGTCGCTGTTCCAGAAGGGCGCGGACCTCACCACGGCGCTCATCTTCATGTTCGCGTCGACGAACCTCGTCCTCGAGCTCGGGATCGTGCTCATCGTGCTGCTCGGCTGGCAGTTCGCCGCCGCCGAGTTCGTGGGCGGCCCGATCATGATCGTGCTGCTCGCGCTGACCGGCTCGGTCGTGCTCGGCGGGAGGCGCCTGGCGCGGGCCCGCCGCCGGCTCGAAGAACAGGCCGCGGCGGCGCACGACCACGGGGCGATGACCGGGGTCAGCGAGGAGCGACAGGCCGAGCTCGAACGGGAGGCCTGGCGGACCAAGCTGCGCTCGCGGGCGGCATGGTCCGACGCGGCGAGCTACACGATGGCCGACGTCAAGATGCTGCGCCGCGAGCTGCTGCTCGGGTACGTCATCGCCGGGTTCCTCGCCATCTTGGTCCCGACCCACGTCTGGAGCGCCGTCTTCATCCACGGCCACGGCGTCTGGACGTCGATCGAGAACGTGATCGTCGGCCCGTTCATCGCGATCATCAGCTTCGTCTGCTCGATCGGCAACGTGCCGCTCGCCGCGGCGCTCTGGCACGGCGGGATCAGCTTCGGTGGCGTCGTGGCCTTCATCTTCGCCGACCTGATCACCTTCCCGTTGCTGCTCATCTACCGCAAGTACTACGGCGGCTGGCTCACCCTGCGGCTCCTGGTGTGGTTCTGGGCCGTGATGGCTGTCGCCGGACTCCTCGTCCAGGCCCTGTTCTCCAGCCTGGGCCTCGTGCCAAACACCCGGGGCCGGCGGATCGTCGACACCGCGTTCCACTGGAACTACACGACCTTTTTGAACCTCGCGTTCCTCGTCGGGTTCGCCGCCTTGTACTGGCTGTACCGCAACCGGGCCCGCCTCGCTGCCCCCGCCGACCCCGGGCCTTCACCGCGGGCCTCCCCACCACCCGGCCCCTGAGCGCCCGTGCGTCGCGCCGCGACCGGGCGGGGCGCGACCGGCCCGCTCAGGAGCCGGCGCTGACCGGGGCGCCGACCGGCGCCGCGGCCGGGAGTTCCACCTGGGCGTCGGGCGCGACCTCGACGCTGAGCGTGGGCACGAGTCGGTCGAGCCACGCGGGGAACCACCAGTTCGCCTTCCCGAGCAGCTCCATCGTCGCCGGGACGAGCACCGAGCGCACCACCGTGGCGTCGACGAACACCGCGACCGCCAAGCCCATCCCGAACACCTTCAAAATCCTCAGATCGCCGAGCACGAACGAGCCGAAGACGCACACCATGATCGCGGCAGCGGCGGTGATCACGCGCCCGGTCGAGGCGAGCCCGTCAGCGACGGCCGTCCCGTTGTCGCCAGTGGCGCGCCACTCCTCCCGGATTCTCGACAGGAGAAACACCTCGTAGTCCATCGAGAGTCCGAAGAGGATCGTGAAGAGCATCAGGGGAATCCACGGGTCGATCGGACCCGTCTTGCCGATCCCGATCACCCCGCCGAGCCATCCCCACTGGAACACCGCAACGATCACCCCGTACGCCGCGCCCACCGAGAGGAGGTTCATGACGGCCGCCTTCACCGGGACGGCCACGGACCGAAAGACCGACATCAACAACACGAACGACAACACCACGACGCCCGCGATCACCCACGGCAGTCGGCGCGAGAACTGGCTCGAGGTGTCGATCGCCGCCGCGGTGACACCGCCGACGTAGGTTCGCACGCCCGTCCCGCGCACCACCGGCGGTACGACGGTGTCGCGGAGGTCCGTGACGAGCTGCTCGGTGCGGGAGTCCTGGGGTGACGTCGTGGGGATCACGATCGTGACGGCCGCGTTCCCGGTCGCGTTGAAGTTGGGGGGCACGACCGACGCGATACCGGGGGTCGCCCGGAGGCGGGCCGCGACGTCCTCGACGACCCGGTGGCCGCCCGCGGTGGGGACGTCGGAGGCCAAGATCAACGGCCCGTTCACGCCGGGGCCGAAGCCAGCGGCGAGGAGGTCGTAGGCCCGGCGGGTGGTGAGGCTGCTGGCATCGTTGCCCTGGTCGGTGAAGGCGAGGTGCATCGAGAACAGCGGCACCGCGAGGACGACGAGGACGGCGGCCGCGACCGAGCCGGTGAGCACCGGTCGGCGCTGGATCACCCGGCTCCACCGGTACCAGAGGGTGCGCCGCCCGTCATCCGCGCTGCGGTGCAGCAATGCCGGGACGTGGAGCCGGTCGATCGCCCGACCGGTGAACCCGAGCACGGCGGGCAGCAGCGTCAACGCGGCGGCCATCACGAGCACCACCGCGGCGATCGCGCCGAAGGCGAGCCCGTACACGAACGACGCGCCGAGCAGCAGCATCCCGAGCAGCGAGATCACGACGGTGCAGCCGGCGAAGAGGACCGCTCGGCCCGACGTCGCCGCCGCCCGCACGATGGCCGCCCGGGGTTCAGCACCCTCGTGGAGACGTTGGCGGTAGGCGGTGACGATGAACAGCGCGTAGTCGATGCCCACGCCGATCCCGATCATCGCCGCGAGCTCGGTCCCAAACGTCGGGACCGTCACCACTCGGCTGAAGAGGTCGATCGCTCCGATCCCGAGGCCGATGCCGAACAGCGCGGTCATGATCGGCAGGCCCATCGCGATGACGGACCCGAACGCGAGCAGCAAGATGACGATCGCGGCCAGGATCCCGACCGCCTCGCTCGAGCCAGGGCTCGCCGATTCAGCCTTGCTGATCGGCGCGCCGCCGAGCTCAACCTCGAAGCCGGGCCGGGAGGTCGCCTGCGCGGTGGTGACAACCCGCTGCACCGCGGCCGTCGGAAGGTTGTCGGTCGTGGCGGCGAACTGCACCGTGGCGTACGCGGTGTGGCCCCTCGCCGACACTTGGCCCCGGACTCCCGGCTCGAAGGGGCCCCGGACGTTGCTCACGTCGGCGAGGCCCGTCACGCTGGCCACGACGTGGCCGATGGCGGCCCGGCTGGCCGGGTCGGTCACTGGCGCGGCGGTGTGGAAGACAATGTCCGCAGAATCGCCGGCCCGGGTCGGGAACCTCGCCGAGAGGAGGTTCTGGGCAGTCGTCGACTCCGAGTTGCCGGCACTGAGCTTGTCCTCGAACCGGCCCTTGACCACGAACGCCCCGAGCGCGACCACGGCGATCAGGGCCACGATCCAGATGATGAGGACGCGACGACGATGGTCGTGACACGCCAAGGCGAGGCGGCCGAGCCGGGTGGCTTCAGGGGCCGCGGCAGTCGGCTCTCGGTCGGTTCGAGTCATTCGACCGCTTTAGCACAGCGATGAGGATCCGCCGAAACTCGGCCGGTGCGGCGTCAGCTCGCCCCGGCGCGGATGCTGCGGAGCACCTCAGCCACCGTGCGCACCAGGATCACGAGATCGCGCCACAACGACCAGTGCTCGATGTACTGGTTGTCGTAACGGGCCCGTTCTGCGATCGAGGTGTCACCGCGGAGCCCGTGAACCTGCGCCCAGCCGGTGAGGCCGACCGGGAGGCGGTGCCGGTCGTTGTAGCCGCGGATGCTGCGTCGGAAACGATTGACGAAGAAGGCCCGCTCGGGTCGGGGCCCGACCAGCGACATCTGGCCGGTGAAAACGCTCCACAGCTGGGGGAGCTCGTCGAGCGACGTCGCGCGCAGGATCCGCCCGATTCTCGTGACGCGTGGGTCCTGGTCAACTGACCAGTGGGTGTCACTGTCGTGGTTGACTCGCAGGGTGCGGAACTTGGGGACGTCGATCTCTTGGCTGTCCTGACCGATGCGCTCCTGACGGAACAAGACCGGGCCCGTGCTGCTGAGCTTGACCGCCACCGCGATGACGGCGAAGAGCGGCGCGGTGAGGACGAGCACCGCACCCGAGACGGCGACGTCGAGGAGCCGTTTGACGAACCATGCCGGAGCGCGAAGCGCAGCGCGGCGCACCCGGTACAGCGGGATTCCTTGCACGTCGTCGGTGTCGGGACCTTCTGGGGCGACGCCACAGTCAAAGAAGCGGGGCACGACGTGGACGTCGACGTCGTACTGGACGGCGGTGCGGAGCACGCTGACCAGTTCCGACTCTCGTGAGGGCCCGAACGCCACGATGACCCGGCGCACATCCTTGTCCTCGAGGAGCGCCGGGAGCTCCTCGACGTCGCCGAGCAGTGGGTAGGGCAGGTCGTCGTCGGGGACGTGGTCGAGGAAGCCGACTGGCGTGACGCCGAGTTCAGGGAACGTCCGGAACGCGCCGGCCAGCTCCACGCCGATCTCGCCGGCGCCCAAGATGACCGCTGGCTCGAGGAGATGTCCGGATCGTCGGACGTGGCGCAGCACCGCGTAGGAGCAGCTGCGGGCGATCACCACGGTCGGGACGGCGACGAGCGCAGCCTGCAGAATTCCGGCGACGTTGCCGCCAGCCCATGCCGCGGGTGCGAGCACGAGCAGCGGGGCCGCGAGGCGGGTGCAGAGCCACGGTGCCGCGTCGAGGGCGCTGAGCGTCATACGGGTTCGATACGCACCCGACCCGCTCAGCGTCGCCAACGCGAGGAGGATATAGAGGAGCGTCAGCCCGTTGATCGGGGCGACCAGGCGCACCGCCAGCACGAGCGCGCCCGCGTCGACGCCGCCGACGACCGCCGGCGTCACCCATCGGGGGCTGGCCCTGGCGCCGGCTCGGGCCAGGCGTGGAAGCGGCGGCGCCGAGAGGGAGGTGAAGTCAGGAGTCGCAACCATGCCGCGCCGCCCGCCCTCAGCCTGCGAGTCCCGGAGACCCGAGGCATGCTGAAACGACCTCGACGGCAGGGCCCACCCGGTCTGGCCCCAGTTCGGGCCTCGGGCCGTGGGTCCGCCATCCGCCGGGCTCCCAGTCATGCCTCACGTACGGGGTAACGGCAGCGCTGGGAAAACCTTGATGGCTCGTTTGGGTCTCGGCCGGGGGCCGAGGCCGGTGGGGCTGACGGGGCGGGCGTCAGCGGCTGCGGTCACGCCGAACGCCGGTCTCGTCGCCCCGGCCGCCCGACGAGCGGCGTGTCGGCCGAGGGTTCTCTGATCGGACGGGAACTGGTCCAGGGTGCTCGACGACTACCTCGGCATGGAATGTGCTCGTATGCGTGAGGCGATCTCGGCGGATCTAGATGGCGAGGAGCTCCCGGTTCGCCGGGAGGTTCTCGAGCGTCACCTCGGCGGTTGCGCGGCGTGCCGCGAGTTTCAAGCCGCGGCTGGGGTCGTGGATCGAGGGACGCGGCTCGGGTCCGCGCCTGCGGTGCCGGACCTCACGAGCCGGGTCATGTTCGCGATCGCTCGCGAGCGATCCGAGCCTGTGTACGCGACCCAAGGCTTGCGCCTGGGGTTAGCGACGATCGCGCTGGTACAGCTGAGCCTGTCGCTGCCCGCGCTGCTGTTCGGCTCCGATGCGGGGATCTCCGTCCACCAGGCACGCCACCTCGGATCGTTCGGCGTGGCGCTGGCCGTCGGCCTGCTGGTCGCGGCGTGGCGGCCGGAGCGAATCTCGGGTCTGTTGCCACTGATGACCGCCCTGGTGATCTGCCTGGTGGGAAGTGCCATCGTCGACGTGGCCACGGGCTATGCGGCGGCGACGAGCGAACTGACCCACGTCGTCGAAGTGCTCGGCCTGCTCAACTTGTGGCTTCTCGACCGCGTGCAGCGCTCGCCAGATCCGGAATTGCGCCCTGCGTAGGGGGCTCGGACGCGTCGCGTTCACGCGGTCCATCGCGCCCGTCCCGCGACACGCGTGGTGAACCGCGCGACGAGCTCCCAACGACCAGGAGGCGCAGCCCGCAGTCGAGCGCGGACAGATCGCGAGGACGACACCGTACCGACGCTCCCACGTCCCGTCGGCGAGATCGCGGGCGAGGTGCCCACGCCGGAAGCCACCGCGTCCGGGGCGGCCTGCTGGAACGCCGACCCGCACGCCCGAGCGTCGGGCTCGAGGTAGCGGTGCGGGCGGCGCCAGAACGCGAGGGTGAAACCGTCCTGACCGTCATGGGGCACCGGCACCGGCACCGGCGACACGCGATCGGCCCCCACGCCGTCGGCCAGGGCCTCTACTAGCGGCGGGGTCCGTGCGGCATCGCGAATCACGCGAACGGGGCATCGCGGCTCGTTGGTGTGGAACGCTTCCAGATTGTGCGCGGATCTTGCGCAGGCCAGCTGCGGCCATCAGCGTTCGGTGCATCGGCGACACGCCGAGATGGGGATGACTGGCTCGCGCCGCCGAGGCGTGTGCGACAGGGATGGGCCGGCCCGGTCCGGTGAGGTGCACCGATGACGTTGATCATCCGGCGGTACCTCCCGGACGACCGACTCGCCGTTCGGTCTCTGCACGACGCAGCGCTGCACGCGGTCGACGCCCACGGCGGGCGCGGCCCATGGGACGACGATCTCGATGACATCCCCGCGGTGTACCTCGAGCCGGGAGGCGAGTTCCTCGTTGGCTGCTGGGAGGGCCAGTTGGTGGCGATGGGTGGGCTGCGACGGATCGATGACTCGAGCGCCGAGATCAAGCGGATGCGCGTGCACCCCGAGTTCTGGCGCCGAGGGTTCGCCCTGGCAATCCTGACCCAGCTCGAGAGCCGTGCTCGAGCGCTCGGAGTCACGACAGTGCGTCTCGATACCACCGAGCGTCAGACCGCAGCCCAAGCCCTGTACCGAGCTCACGGCTACACCGAGGTTGACCGCCATAACGTCGGCCAGTTTCGAACCATCGACTTCGAAAAGACGCTCGGAGGAGCCGCGGGGGCGTGACGGGCGCCCCAGGTCGCGTCGGGCGGCCCTCGATTAAGGTGCCCCCGTGACGAGTGACCGTGATGTCGAGACGGTGGAGCGTGTCATCACGGCACCGCCGGAGAAGATCTTCGCGTTGCTTGCCGACCCGCGACGCCATCCGGAGATCGACGGGTCCGGCTCCGTCCGCGAGGTGAAGGAGTCACCCGAGCGCCTCGCCCTGGGCTCGAAGTTCGGGATGGCCATGAAGCAGGGCATCTCGTATTCGATGGTGAGCGAGGTCGTTGAATTCGAAGACGGGCGCCGCATTGCGTGGCAGTCCCGCCCGCCGGGGTCGATCGGGTCACGGCTGGGCGGGGGCCGAATCTGGCGGTACGAGCTCGAGCCGGTGGACGGCGGGACCCGGGTGCGGGAGACGTGGGACATCTCCCAGGAGAAGATCAAGGCGATCGTTCGTCCGGCGCGCAAGAAGACCCGAGAAGCGATGGAAGCCACCCTCGGGCGGATCCAGGAACTCGTCGGCAGCTGACCCGGCGAGCCGGCTCGACGCCGGCGCGGGATCCACTCGTCGCGACTCTGACCAGTCCGGTTCGATGGTCCGCCCACCCGAGATCGGTGGGCGGGACGCGCGTCAGCCCACGCGTTCGAGGAGCTTGCTCGGGTCCTCGTGGCGGACCTTCGCGAGCTTCAACCGTTGCAGCAGCCGAATGCCCTGCCATCCCAGGTCGACTTCGCCGCGGGAGAAGGACAACCGAGCCGACGTCGGTAGGGCGTGGTGCGTGTTGTGCAGTCCCTCGCCCATGGTGATGACCGCCAGGACACGAAGGTTCGTACCCGAGTTCTCATACGGACGCCTGCCCACGGTGTGCGCGAAGGAGTTCACCATGCCATTGAACGCGACGTACAAGAAGAGGTGGATCGCGGCGGCCAGCAACCCGGTCTCCCAGCCGAACACCAAGCAGAGCAGCGCGATCCCGAGGAGCGGTCCGAGGATGTCGTGGTCGAAGAACCATCGGTCCCAGGCGTCGGGCGTGATGTCCCGGGCGTAGCGGTCGATCTGCTCCCGGTCACGCACCGCGCGTTGGTACAGATACGCGTTCGTGAGCTGGACGCGCCAGACACCGAGGACCAGTGGGCTATGCGGATCCTCGGCGGTGTCGAGCGCGGCGTGGTGGCGACGATGCACCGCCGCCCACTCGCGAGGGCGCATGCCGGTGCTCATCCAGAGGAAGGCCCGTAGGGGAACCGCCACCCAGGGATTGACCGTGAGTGCCCGGTGCGCGAGGCCTCGGTGCATATAGACCGTCGTGGCGAACGTCGCGACCTGCATGAGGACGACGCCCAGAATCACCGCCGTCAACCAGTGCACCCGCGCATCGTAGTCGTCCAAATCCGGAATTGAACAAGTGAGGACCCGTCCCCGGTCAAAGCCGCCGCACAAGCCACACGGTCCCCCTCGACCACGTCAGGGCCGCGGGCTCCCAATCGAGATCGGGTGTGGTGGTCGGCGACGACGACCGGTCGGGGCGGCGAGGCGAACACCCGCTCCTCCCAAGCTTGCGGGCGGGCCGCGCCGACCACCATGCCGGCGACCCGGGGCCGAACTGCGCTCGCATCGCATAACGAGACGCGCGGAGGGTCGTGGTTTCGACCGACTCGGCACTCCTCGGGTGGCGTTTGGTTCAGCGTGGAGGGCCGCCGCTGCGGCCTGCGTGCCCTACCGCGTGACAGGCTCTGGCATGCATTGCGGCGGCCCCACCCCGACCCACCGATGAAGCCGCCTCGCTGGGCGCACGTCGACCCGCGCACGCCGGTGCTCGTGGGCGTCGGGGTGGCCTCACAGCACCTCGACGAACCCGGCGCCGGGGTCGAGGCGCTCGAGCTCATGGTCGCCGCCGCGCGCTCGGCGGGCGACGACACCGGCGCGCCCGACATCCTGGGAGCAGTGCAGCGCGTCGCCGTCCCGCACGGTTCATGGCACTACGGCGACCCTGGACGGGTCGTAGCCGAGCGCGTCGGCGCCCCCGCCGCGGCGACGGTGCTCGCCGAGACCGGTATTCCCCAACAGACGCTGCTGAACGCCGCTCATGGCGCGATCGGCGACGGCAAGCTCGACGTGGTGTTGATCGTCGGTGGGGAGGCAGCCCGGCGGGCCACGATGGCGCGGCGCTCGGGTGTGATCGTGCTCGACACTGATCAGCACGGGGCGACGCCCGACGACCACCAGCGGCCGACCGGCGAGATCGTCACCCGAGTCGAGATCGAGGGTGGCTTCTCATCTGCTCCGGGGTCGTTCGCGCTGATCGACAGCGCGCTGCGTCACGCCGAGGGTCGAACCCTCGATGAGCATCGCGATGAGATCGCGCAGCTTTGGGCAGGGTTCAACACGGTGGCGGGGCGGTTTCCCCACGCCGCCTTCCCCGAGCCGCGCGATGCGGCCTTTCTCCGCGAGCCGAGCACGGCGAACCGCCCGATCGCCTTTCCCTACAACAAATGGCACTGCGCGCAGCTGAACGTCGACCAGGCTGCGGCGATCCTCGTATGCAGCCTCGACGCGGCGGCGCGGTTCGGCGTTGACCCCGATCGGGTGGTTTTTCCCCTGGTCGCGCTCGAGTCGAGCTCGATGGTGCCCGTCTCGCAGCGCCGCGACCTGCATCGCTGGCCCGCGATGGAAGTGCTCGGGCGGGCGGCTGAAGCGCACCTCGGTCACGCGCTGGCCGAGATCGAGCTCGCTGAGGTCTACAGCTGCTTTCCCGCGGCCGTGCGCGTCCAGCAGCGCGCCCTGCGACTCCCCGTCGACGGAGTCCCGACGAATACGGGCGGCGAGGCGTTCGCCGGCGGCCCGTGGAACAACTTCGTGCTCCAGGGAACCGCGGCAACCGTCGAGCGCCTCCGCGCTGGACCAGAGTCCACGGCCCTCGTGACGACCGTGAGCGGACTGTTGAACAAGCCCGGCCTCGCCGTCTACGCGACCCAACCTGGCCCCGAGCCGCTGCTCCTCGCAGATCTTGCCAACGACGCCGACCGTGCAACGCCACGTCTCGACGCGATTGCCGGGCACCGGGGCCCAGCTCGAGTCGCGGCATACACCGTCGGCTATGAGCGCTCGGAGCCCGCCACCTGGACCGTCATCGCCGATACCCCCGATGGCGAACGGTGCGTGGCGACATCCGACGATGCCGACCTGGCCCGGCAGGCGACACGCGAGGAGATGATCGGGCTGACCGTACGCGTCGACGGGGCCCGGCTCGAGGGTTGAGAGACTTGGTGAGCCCGAGGTTCTCCCCACCCCGACCTGAGCGCGCCGCGAGCGCCGAACGCGAGGGTTAGGACACGACGCCGGCGATCGGGTTGCCGGAGACCGGCAGCACCGACGACGGGGTCACACCCAGCCAGTTTGCGAGCGTGGCGTAGTAGTCAGCGAGGCTGATCGGACTGACCAGATTCCCATTGGCGTCCAAGGCGCTCCAGTTGGGGCTCTGGCCGTAGATGCCGCCGTTGGCCGCGCCGGCAAGGAACATGACTGACGTGGTGCCGTGGTCCAGACCGTCGGTGTTCTGGGCGGCGCGCCGACCGAACTCGGAGATGGACGCGACCAGCACGTCGCTGCCGTGGCCCGCGGCGTCCATGTCACCGAGGAAGGCGTCCAGGGCATCGTCGAGCTCGGTCATGAGCGCGTCGTGGTTGGTGCGATGCGCCGAGTGGGTATCGAAGTCGCCGTCCCAGGGAACGTAGAGGACCTTGGTGCCAATGCTGGTCTTGATCAGCCGGGCGGCTAGCGAGAGCTGCTGGCCCAGGCCGGTGGATGGGTACGCCGGGTTGGCGGCGGACAGGTCGACGATCGCGTCGCTGAACGTCAGGGCGTTCGCCAGGCCGGTGCGACCAGCGGCCTGGGCGACCGTGTCACCACCGTTGGTGGTGGCCATGGCCCGTTGGGCGACCATCCAGGCGTTCAACGCCGGCTGGTTGGAGGGGGCCGGGTACTGACCGTTCGAATCGGGGGGCATCGCGAGCGTGACCGACGACGAGCTGACCAGCGCGGGCGTCGTCCGCCAGGAGACCGCGATGCCGCCGGCCGGGGCCGACGGGGAAGCCGCGGCGTCGCACAGGCGCCCAAAGAAGCCGGTCGCCGAGCTGTGTGCACCGTCGGTGTCGGCTTCCCACCACCGGGCGATCATGTCGAAGTGGCTGTCGTCAGAGTTCGACGCACCGACACCCTGGATGAACGCCAGGTTCCGGCTGTGGAGCTTGACCAGGTTCGGGTGCAGTCCGAACGGTTGCCCGGCCAGCGAGATGACCTGCGCGGCGGGCACCGACACGGTCGGACGCAGCTGGTAGTAGGTGGCGTTCTGGTAGGGGATCAGCATCGAGTAGCCGTCGTGACCGCCGGCCATCTCGATGACCACCAGGGTCTTCGTCGACGCGGGCACGGACGGCACGGTCGTGGTGGTGGTCGTCGGCTTGGGGGCTGCGGGTCCGGAGATGGGAGCGCAGGCGGCCAGCACGACGGCTCCGGCGGCACCCGAGCCGATGAGGAACGTGCGCCGAGAGTGGGTCCCCTGGGTGAGCGCCCGGATGCGAGCCTCGAGACCGTCGGAGATCGGCTCTCGTCCCGCGTCGTTCGGTCGCCGGTCGTCGGTCGTCGGTCATGACAGGGCGAACTCCGGTGAGGCGATCGCCAGGCCCAGGGCGATGCTGGCCTTGTCGCTCGGGCTCGACACCGACGCGACCGCTTGGTTCGGCTGGTTCGTCATCGAGGTATACATCCCGGAGCTTCAGCGTCTCCCGCCCGGTGAGACCGTCCACGTGTTCACTAGAACCCCGACGCATCTTGGTTTCGAGGAGTACGACGTTGCGACGCAGATCGCGTTCTCTCACCACTACTGGGTGGTCGACGGCCAACTTGAAACCTTCTCGTCGCCGCACCGCTACGTATGGCCATCCGAGCTGGACCTGATGGCGCGATTCGCGGGAATGACCTTGCACGAGCGCTGGAGCGACTGGAGCCGTGAGCCCTTCACAAGCGACAGCAGACAACACGTTTCGGTCTGGGAGAAGACCTCGTAGCGATAGGTGCCGTACCGGCACGGTCTCGCCGCACGCCGCGATCGGCTCGGCCTGCTGAAACACCTCGAGTTATTGGTCGCTTAGGCCCCACGCGGCATAGATGAGCTCGCCGATGTCAGCAAACGTCGCCGGCGCCATGTCGTCGGGACGGGCCGCGAAATCGGGCTGTTCGGCTGCCATCGCCGCGATGACCCAGCTCGCCTCGTCGGTCTCGAACAGGCCAGAGTCGATGAAGTTGCCGATCCCATTGCCGGTCTTGTTGAAGATCCGTACTGGCATGGTGACGCCGACGTCGACAGCCTGCGACATGGCCGGCAGCTTGCGGGAAAGCCCAATGAGATGCTGCTGTCGGAAGAGCATGGCCGTGCCACGCTCGTCGAGCTCGGTGAACACCTCGGCGAGATCACGTGGCGAGCACGTCGAAAACGGCTCGCCGTCGAGGGCGGTCTCGAGAGTAATGGTCTCGTTGAGTCGCGCCGTCGGATACCCGAGGCTTGCCATCGTGTCGTTCACGTCGGCCGGCTCACCGATAGCCTGCAACAGCATCGCGGTGGCGGTGTTGTCGGAAACGATGATCATGAGCCAGGCCAGGTCGTCCAGAGTCGGCTCCAAGCCATCGGCGAGGTAGCGCAGGACTCCCGTGCCGATCTGGCGAAGGTCTTGGCCAAGACAGACGCGAGTCGTCGGATCGACCGTGCCCGCCGTGACCAGTCGTGAGTAATGGATGAGGATGAAGGTCTTGGCGGCGCTCTCGGCTGGCAGGACACGATCGGCGTTGACCGAGATTGTTTCGTCGGTGGCGAGGTTGCGGGCGTACACGCCGAACGTCCCGGGACGTCCGGCGACGATTTCGAGCACAGCCTCGGAGAGGGTCACGCGGTCAGTCTGTCATCGGGCGTCCGCACCGCGACGCGTGTTTTGACCTTGACGACGGGTGTGGACCTGAGGGGACTGTTCTCAAACCGCAGTCTCTTCGAGGAACTGGCGGGATTGCCGGGGAACAGACGCTGACCGACATCTATCGTCTCACGAAGAGTGAGGATCCGTCACTCGAGGTGGTGGGTGACCTGTCGGCCTCGGGGCATGCTGGTGTAGTGCGAACGGCGCCTGCCAGATCGGCAGGAGCACGCTTCTGTCTCGCTTAGCCGGTGCAGCCTGATTGCTGCGCAGATGGCGGACACTGGCCGCTCAGGTACAGAGTTCCGCTCCCAAAGACCACCGCGGGACCGGCCGCGCTCGTGTGCGCGGATCCTTGGATGGTGGCGGCGCTTTCGATGGCAGCAATTGCGGAGGGCCCAGCCCCGATATCGGCAAGTTCCAAGGTTGTGTCGGCGTACGCCGCTTGATTCCCGCTCGGAGCGCTCGGTGAGAAGTAGGGCGTCAGCACGACGTAGAAGGTGTCTGACACGCTCTGACCGGCAGGCACGTTGTTGTAGGCGAGAGGCACACCGCCGTTGACGCCGGCGTTTCCGCAGGGACTCGTGCTGCCCGACAAGTCGGGGCCAACGCTGACACTCGTATCACTCGTGCCGAGTGTGCCCGTGAGAATGAGACTGGCCGGAAACGAGGCCGTGGTATTGGTCAGCGTGACGCGCATCGGGATGAACCCGCCCGTAGTGGGATCGCCGCACATCGGCTTATGAGCGCTGGTGCTGGCCTGTCGGTAGGTCTCGACGGTTCCTGCCTGGACAGAGATGTTGGCGGTGTAGCCGCTTGATTGGGTCGTGGTAATGGTCCAGCTCGGCCCACTGGGTGTCGGCGCCGTCGTGGGAGGCGTCGTCGTGGTTGTGGCCGCAGTGCTCGATACCGTTGGCGAGGCGGCTCTGGAGCCGCCGTTGCCGCCGCCACAGCTGGCCAGAATGAGCACGGCGACGACAAGGGTCGGTGCGCCGACCCATCGACGCGGCCGGCGCGTGCGAGGGCTCCCCATCCCTGCCTCCCTTATGAGAGAAGCCGCCAGAGCCGTGCGGACGCTACTTATAAGCCTGTAGACCGTCAAGTAGCAATTGGGCATGGTGCGGGCTTGTGGAGGGCGAGCTGCAACGGACGCTGGGCCAACCTGCGCGCCTACCGGCAGTCCCGGGGGCTCTCCCAAGAGACGTTCGCTGACGTCTTGGGTGTTCATCGGACCTACATGGGCGGAGTCGAACGAGGTGAGCGCAATCTCACCCTGCGCTCCGTCGAGCGAATCGCTGACGCCCTCAGAATTGATCCGCTCCAACTACTAGGCAAGCCAGCACAACCCCGGCGGTGGGCGCGGTCCAGTTAGCCGTGGCGGCGAACCTTCCTGTACGGGCACCCGAGTAGTTCTCGTTGCTCGTCGCCGAGAGCGGGGGCGCACAACACGTATTCAACGACGCGGAGCGCTGAGATGACGGCCGGGATCACTGGGGATCGCCCGGCTCGTGTGTGCTCTTGAGCGCCTCGGCCATTTCGGTGTCGGTGATCCCTGACTTGTGCGCGAGCAGGTGAATCAACTGCGTGTTGGTGTGCGTCAGGCGGGTTAGGTCGGTGTTCTTGGTCGAGCCCTGCCTTGATCTGCTTGGTGTTCTCGTCGGTGTCAACCGCGATGATCGACGCGATGTGGTCGGACCGCTTCGCGGCGATGAGCAGCGCGGCGGCCTGAATGCCGGCGAGCATCGACAGGAACAAGTTCAGCAGGATGTATGGGTACGGGTCGAAACCCTTGTTTGACGAGGTCGAAGGCGGGTTGCCGATCTTGAGAATCGTGTTGACGAACGCCCACAGAATCATCACAGCAAAGAAGGCGAACACGAAGGGCCACGAGCCCATGGTGTTGCGCATCCGGTCCGCGGCTCGCTGCCCAAACGTTCGATCGTCGACAATCTGCTTCGCTAAGGGGTGCTTCTCCCAGACACTCACCACGGCCCTCCCATGGTCGAGTTGGAACGCGGAGGCTAACCCGCGCGGACTCGATCGAGGCTCGTGCTGAGCGCGCGAACGACCGCCTTTGATGACGCGCGGGACCGGCGCCTCTAGGCACATTGCCGAACGCTGGGGTGGCGTACGACGCTCTGACTTGCTGGCGTTGGACCGATCGGGTCAGCGGTGGGCCAGTTAGGGTGCGCGGGTCTGCGAGTGGCGGCGCTTCTTGGCGGCTTGCGCCATGAGGGCTGAGGTGGTCTCCTCGGCTGGTCCGGGCATGGCGAGCAGGTAGCCCTGGGCCAGGTCGCAGCCCATCGTTTTGAGGATCTGCAGCTGCTCGGCGGTCTCGATGCCTTCGGCCAACGCCTGGTAGCCGAGGGTGTGGGTGAGCTCGATGATCGTGCTGACGATGCTTGCCGCGCGGTCGTCGTGCACGATGTGCTTTACGAAACCGCTGTCGATCTTGATGGTGTCGATCGGGAACCGGTGGACATGGGCGAGTGACGAATAGCCGGTGCCGAAGTCGTCGACCCAGATGCCGCAACCAAGTACTCGCAGCTCGGCGAGTCGATCGGCGCTGATTTCAGTGTCACGCATGAACGCGGTCTCGGTAATCTCAAAGCACAGCCGCCGCGGATCGACGTGGGTATCGTCCAGGCATTGCCGGACCCGGGCCACCAGGTCGGGGTCCGTGAGCTGGCGGGCTGACAGGTTCACCCCGACCACGAAGCGCCCGCGGCCGATGAGCTCGCTCCAGCGGCCAGCCTGTCGAGCCGCTTCTCGCAGCACCATCTCCCCGAGGTCGTGGATCAGCTCGGTGCGTTCAGCGACGGGGATGAAGCGGTCGGGGCCGACCAGGCCCGCCTTGGGATGACGCCACCGCGCCAGTGCCTCGGCGCCGACGATCCGCTTTTGCCGGCCGTGGATGTCGAAGATGGGCTGGTAGTGGACCTCGAGGTCGCCTGCCGCCAGCGCGCGCCGAAGTAACCGATGCATCTGGATCGTCGCCAGCGCGGATGCTCGCAACGGCCGCCCCTCGTACAAGAACAATGTCACGAACAGACCGATGGCCACGAAGAAGAGCCCGCGGGTGGCCCAGCGGTGGAACTCCTGTGCTGCGCCCGTCGCCGTGTCCGCCGGCAGCAACGGCCCGGCGAGCACCGTCGCCGCCAGCGCAGTCACGAGGGCGCCGAGCGCACCGAAGCGCACCCCGGCAAAGATGATCGCCACGCAGAACACAAGCGAAGGCGCCTCGTCCGCGCCACCCAGGTTGTAGACGATGAGCCACGACCCGCCCAGCATCGCCAGCGTGACCGCCACCGCCACCAGCGGTCGGGCCAGCGCTGTCGTCCCCAGGATCCGGCCCGACATGCGCTGCTGCCAGCCCCCAGCCGGGTCCTCAGTCGTGTCCAGGCGCTGTGCCATACGCTGAGTCATTCGCCCAACCTTACGGCCAGCCCCAACTCCCCACCCGACGAGTGCTCGGCGAGGCGACCCTGACCGCGTTATCGACACCCCTGCGGGGCTCTTGAGCGGCCTCGAAAGCCAAACGCCGAGAACCGGGAAACATCGAGGCAGGTCATGAGCTACCGGCGGCCCGACGAGAGCCACCCTTCGGGCACCCGCTACGGCTCCTGCCTCCCTGCATCAAGGGAGGCACGCCTCGCCCGCCGGTACGGCCGCGATTAACTGCCGATCTCCGCTCTAGGCACATTGCCTGACGCTGGGGTGTCATCCAGCGATGTCACCGGCTGCCCGAGCACAAGCCGCCCAAGGAGCTGGCTGTAGGTCATCCCGACCGAACGGCATTTGTCTGTGTACCGGCCATCGAACAGTCGCACAACGCGCATTCGAAGACGCCACTCTTCGTTGCCTTACCGATTGCGCATGGCCACCATGAGATCCGTCGGGATCGATTCCGGGTTGTCCAGAAGAAACACCCGGCAGGTGTGGACGCGTTCGGCGACCTCGAGGCGATTGGCCCACAGCAAGCTGCCCCCCTTTGCCGTGATTGGCCAGCAGGGGCTCGCAAAAGCGTCATGATGACTGTCTGTAGCGGGCTCTAGGAGGGTTGCGGCGGGGGTGATGAGGCCAGACGACGGCAGCTCTGGACCCGGATTTCGGCTCGACCGGGCCGATCCCGCCGAAACGCCACTCGGGTGGCCGCAAGGCGGGAGCTGGTGACAGCGCGCCCGTTCTTGAAGTGGACCGGCGGCAAACAGTGGTTGGCGCCGACCCTGTCGCCGTACCTTCGCCCACCACCGGGTCGGTCCTACTTCGAGCCCTTCCTTGGGGGTGGCGCCATGTTCTTCGCGGTCGATCCGAGGCGTGCGGTGGTCAGCGATGCAAACGCAGAGCTGATCGCCGCTTACTGCGGGGTGCGTGACAGCGTCGAGCGTGTCATTGACGGTCTGGAATCGCTGAAGAACAACGAGCGGACCTACAACCGCCTTAAGAGGGCGGTGCCAGAGTCACGGGTTGATCGCGCTGTGCGATTGATCTATCTGAACAAGACGGCCTTTAATGGCATCTACCGCGTCAACGGAAGCGGTGGGTTCAATGTCCCGTTCGGGAACTACGCGAACCCGACGATCTGCCAAGCAGAGCGGTTGCGGGCCGCGTCGCAAGCTCTGCGGGGAGCGTCATTGCGCACGTGCGACTTCGGCACGGCAATACGCGCGGCACGGGCACGTGACGTCGTGTACTTCGTTTGTCGGCCTAGCGGTGGCTAGGCCCGCTGCTTTGCACCCCCGAGCTCCCCATGCGATAATACGAACGTACGTTCGATGGGTGGGATCGTTACTTATTTGTCGCACCTCTCCTGCAGAGTGTTAAGCGGCGTAGAGGAGTGACTCGATGCCCACGACTACGAGGGCTTCGGCCCGCTACGCCTCGATGAGTTCGAGTCGATCGAAAGCGTCGCGCAGATCGCCCAGGGCATCGCCGAGCACGGCATGGGGTTCGCCCACTGGGCCGACTACCTGGGATCGAGCCAATGGGAGTACCTGAGCAACTTCGAGGACAACTTCCTCGGCCACTGGACCTCCACTACCGAGTTCGCCGAGTCAATGCTCGAAGACATGGGCATGGACCTCGACTCGCTCGTCGATGAGCGCTTCCAGGCTTACGTCACGTTTGATGTCGACGCCTTCGCACGCGATCTCAGCTACGACTTCCATATCGGTGAAGACGACGAGGGCGTGTACGTGTTTGACACCACGTAGCGCGGAAATGTCAACGTTGATCAACATCGACAAGTTTGAGAAAATGTAAATAGAGGAGTGAAAACTAAGGAGATGACAACAGGGAACAAGAACCAGTCGTTAGGTGATTTCGTGCGCGCTCGACGCGAGTCGCGTGGACTCGATTACTACGAGGCCGAGCAGGCTTCGGGTCTCGACCACACCTTCTGGCGCAAGCTCGAAGCCGGCCAGTACGAGGCTCCCGGTCCCAAGTCGCTTGAAGCCATCGCCAAGACGCTCAAGGTCCCGCTCGAGGACCTCTATGCGCTGGCGGGCTACGACCTGCCGGTGCGACTGCCTAGCTTCACGCCGTACCTGCGGGCTCGCTACCACCTGCCCCACCAGGCCGTTGTAGAACTCGAGCGCTACTTCGACCTGCTGCGCAACTACTACGACATCCCCACCGACAAGCCGGTCTTCCCGCCTAAGCCGAAGCAGCGAAAGTCGATTGTTCCACCCACCAATCGGACGGGACGGAGGGCGGCATGAGACGCGGTGTCATCGCCACCCTGCGAGACTTCGTTCCGATCCGTCCGCTCACGCGCGAAGAGGCGCTGCGGATTGCTGAACTCCAAGCTCATCGCTTCCATGAGATGCTCGGCTTGTCGGCGCCGCCGTTCCCGGAACAGCTGATAGCGAGCCTGCCGAGGGTCCAAATCGAACGCCTGAGCCCAATACCGGTCTCCGGGTCAACCCACTGGGCGTCCAGCCGCTGGCTCATCGTGCTCAATGGCGCCGAGCCAGCCGTCCGGCAGCGCTTCAGCCTGGCTCATGAGATCAAGCACATCCTGGACCATCGCTTTGTCGAGGTCCTCTACTCCGGCGTCCCTCCGGAGAGCAGAGCCCGATGGATCGAACAGACATGCGACTTCTTTGCTGCCTGTCTGCTGATGCCGCGTGCATGGGTCAAGCGGGCTTATACGACGGGCCCCCAACGCTTGCCGCAACTGGCCGCACGCTTCGCTGTGTCCCAAGCCGCCATGCAGTTTCGACTCACACAGATCGGATTACTGGATCGACCCGACCGCTGCTCTCGCATGCACCCCGACTGGGCCTTGCGGGCAAGTCGGGCGGCTGGTACCCCCTCGTACTACCAACGAACGGCGATCTTCGTTACCTAGGAGGATCCAATGACGCGTGCCATCACCGCCCAAGTACCGGCGGTCGCGCGCGGCTACGCCCGAGCTGTGCCAACGGCCTTAGTGCCGGGCTCAACCCTGCGGGCCGTGATCTACCTCCGGGTCTCGACCGCCCAGCAGGCCAACACCGATCGGGACGCTGAGGGCTTCTCAATCCCCGCGCAGCGCGAGGCCTGTTTGCGAAAGGCGGAAAGCCTAGGTGCCGAGGTGATCCAGGAGTATGTAGACGCAGGCGAATCAGCTCGGACCGCACAGCGTCCGGGCCTCCAGGCACTGCTCAGACGCTTGGCTGAGTTGCGCGATGTTGACTACGTAATCGTGCACAAGGTCGATCGGCTAGCTCGCAATCGTGCCGACGACGTCAGCATCAACCTGTCGCTCGAGGAAGCCGGCGCGCAGCTGGTTTCGGTCACCGAAAACATCGACCAGACGCCGTCCGGTTCGTTGATGCACGGCATCATGAGCTCAATCGCCGAGTTCTATTCGAAATCGCTGGCAACTGAGGTTGTCAAAGGGATGAGCCAAAAGGCCAAGAAGGGTGGGCACCCGGGTCTGGCTCCGATCGGCTACCTCAACGTTCGCGAGATCGTCGATGGCTACGAGATCCGAACCATCGACATAGACCCTGAGCGTGGACCGCTCGTACAGTGGGCGTTCAAGGCCTACGCCTCCGGTCGCTACAGCTTGAGTGGGCTCACCGAGGAGCTGAAGGCCAAGGGTCTCACCTATCGGGCAACGGCCCACCGACCCGTCCGTCCGGTAGGGCGCAACAAGGTCGACGAGATCCTCCGCAACCACTTCTACATCGGGGTTGTCACCTTCCAGGGCGTCCAGTACGGCGGGCGCCACGAAGCCCTTGTGTCGGTTGAGACATTCGCTCAAGTGCAGGCCTTGCTGAAGCTCAACCAGCGCGGCGACGAAAAGCAGCGCCACCATGCCCATTATCTCAAGGGCAGCGTGTTCTGCGCCCGTTGCGAGTCTCGGTTGTCGTTCACTCGAACACGAGGCAGGGGCGGCTTTTATTACTACTTCTTCTGCCTGGGCCGCCACGAGCGTCGGACCGAGTGCAAGCTGCCGCACATGCCGCCCTTCGAGATTGAAGATGCTGTAGAGGATTCCTACGGTCAGCTGAGACTCGGACCGGATGCCCTCAAGACGGTTCGCCGTGCTCTGCTCGAAGCCCTGAAGGCGAGCACTCACTTCGCGGACGCAGAGGCACGGAGCCAGCGGTTGCGTATCGCCAGACTCGAAGCCGAGCGCAGGAAGCTGTTACAGGCTCACCTGGCAGGGGCAGTGCCCGTCGATCTGCTGCGTGAAGAGCAAGGACGCATCACAGCCGAACTGGCCAGCGCTCAAGGGACACTGGCGAGGACTGACGGCGACTGGACGATCATTGAGAGCAATGTCAACCGGGCACTCGACTTGCTGAGTGACCCACAACGCCTCTACCGCGATGCCGATCCGGTTGGTCGCAAGGCGCTCAATCAGGCTTTCTTCGAGGGCTTATACGTCGACATCGACGGCATTGGCTACACGCGAGTGGCAGCGCCGTTCGCTCAGCTGCGCGAGAAGTCGCTCAGCAGCGATCTCCGTAGATACCTGAGAGAAATCAAAGACCCCGACCTTCCTTCTTCGGGTCGGGGTTTGAGAGAGACACTTCTGGTGGAGGTGACGGGACTTGAACCCGTGACTTCTTCGTTGCGAACGAAGCGCTCTACCGGGCTGAGCTACACCCCCGTACGGCGTTGCAGCGTACCAGGAGGTCCCCAAACCGAGCCGGCCGGTTCCGCGAGTGGAAGTCCCGTGCAGCACACGCGACCGGGTCGGGCGGGACGACCTCGAGTGGCGCGTGGGCGCTGAGGGCGCGGGGCTAGCGCCGCGGGCGTAACGGTTCGGAGTGTGGCAGCTGGTGGCTGATCGCCGTGTCGAAGCGCGCGAGGACGACGGCGTTGGTGATGTCGCCCCGGGTGCGTTCGAGTACCGCTCGGAGCGCGTCGGTGGCGCGTCGGAGGCCGCCGGTGAGCGCGTCGGGGTAGTCGATCGTCACGAGCAGCCCGTAGGCGTCCTCCATGATGGCGAAGAGGCGTTCCGCCTCGCCGGTCTCGTCGGCTCGCAGACGGTCGAGGACGGCGCGACGCAGCTCGCTGGCGGCTTCGGCCAGGCCGTTCAGGTAGGCAGGCACCTCGACGTCGAGGGCGGCGGCAGCGGCGGCGGGTTCGTTCGCCACGAAGGCGAGGGTCAGGTTCGCTTCCGCGAACTCCTTCTGGGCATCGTGAAGGAAGCCCGCCTCGCGTACGGCGGGATGCTGCGCGGTCGCCTGGGCGGCGCGGTGCAGCAGTTCGGCGGCGGCGGCGACGTGGCGGCGAGCCTCGTCGAACGCGTGTCGGTGGGTGGCTCGGATCGCGAGTGCGCTCTCCCGGATGACCTGCCGGCAGGCGGGCAGCGTCAGTTCGCGGGCGTCGTGGCGCGCTTGGAGGACGGCGTTGGCGGTCTCGCCCGCGGCGCGCAGCTCGCGCGAACGGTCCGGCTCCACCGGGGGCGGGTCAGAAGGTCGCGGTGCGGCGGAGCGCGAAGGCCGGCTCGGGCACCGGCGTCAGGTCTCCGAAGGCCGGTACCGGGCGAAGGTGGCGGAGGGCGCCGCGGGGCTCAGCCGGCCGGAGCTGGGTGCTGCGGCGCGTGCTCTGGCGGGTCTTGAGCTGCAAGAGCAGGTAGACGTAGGCGCCGAGCATGACGTCGACCGCCCCCTGCAGGCCCAGGAAGACCACGTTGCCGCCGCTGAACCCAGCCATGACGAGGGTGATTCCGGCCGCCACGAGGAGCCCGACGAGCACGCCGCGGCGTCGGCGTCGGGCGGGGGTCATGGCGCCCTGGCCTCGCATCGGGCCCATCGCGCCGCCCACCGGCCCGACCGGGCCGACGAGGGGCTGCAGGCCCGGGAGGTCAGGATCGGCGGCCCGTCGGTGCCCAAAGACCGAGCTGACCGTGGTGAGGAGTTCGCTGAAGCCGGCGGCGATACTCGAGCTGCCCCCGCCGTCGTTGCGGGCCCGCAGGATGGGCGGGATGAGCACCGCAGCCCAGAGGATCGCGAGGACGAGGATCACGACAATCGCCACGCTTCGTGCCTCCTCCGGCCCGGTCCCTAACAAGACACGACGGATCCCAGTGGATTCCGCCGTGGTGAGAACGAGGTTAGTCAGACCGGGGTGCCAAACGTCAACCCTGGGTGGCGAAAAACCTCAGATGGCTCGCTCTCCGTGGTCAGTTGGGCGCTGCCAGCGGCCAGAACGGCCCCCGGTCTTCTCCCATAGCGCAAGATCGCCGATCGTCATCGCTCGGTCGACCGACTTGCACATGTCGTAGATCGTGAGCGCGGCGATCGCCGCCGCGGTGAGCGCCTCCATCTCGACGCCGGTGCGGTCGACGGTGTCGACCTGGGCCTCGACCTCGACGTGGGACTCCTCGAGGCGGAAGTTGATGAAGACGGCTCCCACGAGGAGGGGGTGGCACAGGGGCACGAGGTTCGAGGTCTGCTTGGCGGCCTGGATGCCGGCGACCCGGGCGACGGCGAGGACGTCACCCTTCGTGATGGCCCCGGTCGCGATCCGTGCGGCGGTCGACGGGTCCATGTAGACGGTGCAGCGGGCCACCGCGCGCCGGTGGCTGGCCTCCTTGGCCGTGACGTCCACCATCCGAGCCCGTCCCAGGGGGTCGAGGTGGGTGAACTCCGAAGCCGTCACGCAGTTCCAGTGTATGGGGGCCGGGGCGGGCTGCTCCACGTCGAACCGGGGGGTCGCCCCGGGCGGGTCAGCCCTCCTTGACGACCGCGTACCAGACCCGGTCCGAGACCTGCGCCACTCGGTCGGCGAGTTCGACGAAGCGGTTGTAGCGCTCCGACTCGGCCCAGATTCTGCGCAGGTCGTCCTGGTCGAGCACGCGGCGCATCGCGCCGCGATAGGCGTGTTCGACGTCACGGGCGGTGTGGCGAGCGTCGTCGGCCAGCTCCGTCGCGCGGTCCCGGTCGCTGGTCATCGCCGCGAACGAGTCGCGCAGGCGTGCCATGCCGTCGCGGGCGAGGGCGGCCATCTGCGCGCTCGGCTCGTCCGCCGCCTCGAGGCCGAGGACCTCGCTCTCGCGCACCAGGTTGTGCGCGGCGCTCAAGACGAGGTCGAGCCGGAACGACAGCGCGTAGAGGTCTTCGGGGTCGATGGGGGTCGAGAAGGCGGCGCGCAGGGCCCGCCAGAGCTCGCGTTTGCGCTCCCCGGCTCGCCGTTCGGCGTCGCGCAGGTGGTCGGCGGCGTCGGCGGCGCCCTGCGCCCAGGACACGAGCGCCTCCAGGCACTCGACGCTGACCGTGGCCTGCTCGCACAGCTGCTTGACGACGTCGGGCGACTCGGGGAGGAACCAGAGTCGGCGCTTCACGCGATCCCCCGCCAGGTGACGAGGGCCAGCGCGGCGAGCGCCGCACAGCCGGGCAGCGTGGTGCACCACGCGACGACGATCCCGCGCACGACGGTCCAGGAGACGTGGCGGGCGCGGCTGCGTCCGACGCCGGTCCCCACCACGGTCGAGGCGACGACCTGGGTGGTGCTGACCGGCGCGCCGACCGCCGACGACGCGGCGGCGACGATGATCGACGCCGCCTGGCTCGACAGCCCATCGACGGACCGGACGCGGAACACGCGCTGGCCCAGCGTGCGGGCGATCGGCCACCCGCCCGTCGCCGCCCCGGCCGCGAGCGCGAGCGCGCAGACCAGGCGCACCCAGGTTGGGCCGGCGACGGTCCGGGCGTGGCCGGTGGCCACCAGCACGAGGGCGATGACACCCACGGCCTTCGCGCCGTCGTTGGCGCCCAGGGTGGTGGCGAGGGCCAGCGTGCCCAGCCGCTCGGCGACCCGGACGGGGCGGCGCATCGCGGCGTGGGCCCGCCGCAGGGCTCGGTGTAGGAGCTGGTCGGCGCCGGCGCCGGCCGCGACGCCGAGCACGGGGACGGCGGCCATGACCGCGAGCACGCCGAGGACGCCGACCGGTCGTCCGTGGGCGAAGCCGCCCCAGTAGATGGCGTGGCCGCCCGCGTCGGCGAGCGCCGCGCCGGCGAGACCACCGACGAGCGCGTGGCTGGCGCTGGAGGGCAGGCCGAGCCGCCAGGTGACGACGTTCCACAGCACCGCGGCGCTCAGCGCGGCGCCGACGACCGCCACGACCTCCGTCCGGGGCACGACGACGAGGGCGGCGACCGTGCGGGCCACGGCGCCGCTGAAGAGCAACGGGCCCAGCAGGCAGCCGAGTCCGGCGAGGGCGAGGGCCGTCGCCGGTCGAGCCGCGCGCGTCGCGACGGTGGTGGCGACGGCGCTCGCTCCGTCTTGGAAACCCGTCGTGACCGCGAACGCAAGCGCGAAGGCCACGACGACGACCAGGCCCGTCACCGTCTCCCCCCTGCTCGGCTGTCGCGACTCGCCATGACGGTGGGCGACCCGGTCAGCCGCCGATCTGGCTCATCGAGCGCGCCGGACGGATGAAGTCGACGTGGCCGATGCGGTGACCGGCCCACTTGACGCCGACCGCGCCGGCGATCGCGTCGGCGAGCTCCTCGTCGACTGCTGGGGCGGGACGGCCGGAGCGCAAGATGGCGCGGAGGTCGGTCTCGTCGAGTGCGAACAAGCAGGTGCGGAATCGGCCCTCGGCGGTGATGCGCACCCGATCGCAGTCGCCGCAGAACGGCTCGGTGACGCTGGCGATGACCCCGACGTCGCCGATCCCGTCGGCGTATCGGTGTCGGGCCGCGGGCTCGACGTGGGCGTCGACCGGCGCCGCGTCGAGGGGGAACACCGCGTCGATTCTCTCGAGGATCTCGGCGGCCGGCACGACCTGATCCATCGACCATTCGCCGGGGGCGTCGAGGGGCATGAACTCGATGAACCGCACCCCAACGCCGCGAGTCCGGCCGTAGGCGGCGAGGTCGACGACCTCGTCCTCGTTGACGCCCCGGATGACCACCGCGTTGATTTTCACCGGGTCGAGGCCGGCGTCGAGCGCGGCGTCGATGCCGGCGAGCACCCGGTCGAGCTCGTCGCGGCGGGTGAGTGATCGGAACGTGTCGCGTCGCAGCGAGTCGAGGGACACGTTGACCCGCCGCAGCCCGGCGGCGGCGAGGTCGTGGGCCAGTTCGGGGAGGCGCACCCCGTTGGTCGTGAGGGCGAGGTCCACGCCGAGGGGGGCCAGCATCTGGAGGAGCCGGGGCAGGTGGGCCCGCAGCGTCGGTTCCCCGCCGGTGATCCGCACCGACTCGAAGCCGAAGCGCTCGACGCAGAGTCTGGCCACCCGGGCCTGCTCCTCGTAGGTGAGCAGCTCTTTGCGGTCGAGCCACACCATGCCCTCCGAGGGCATGCAGTAGGTGCACCGGAAGTTGCAGCGGTCCGTGATCGAGATCCGCAGGTCCCGGGCCCGTCGTCCGAAGGTGTCCACGAGGGCTTGGGCCATGCGGGCCAGGCTACGCCCAGGTTCATCCGGGTTGACAGGGAGCCCCCGCCGTGCTCTGATAGTGGTCACACCACCACTCTGCGTGATGTTCACGGCGGGTGGCGGTGCGAGAGTGACAACCGAGCCACCTCTCGGGGAGGCAACGATCCGTCGGCCGTAACTGGTCGCTGAAGGCCGACGGGGAGCCAGGCGAAACCGGCCCCATCAATTCTGGGGGTCGGTTTGTCGTCGTTGCTGAACAGGGACAGAGAGGGATGTCGTGGCTCGAAGGTCGGAGACTCTCATTCGCGGCTCGGCGCGCGCGCTCACCGCGGTGGTCTTGGCCGTCGGGGTCAGTGCCTGCGCGGTGCCGCTGGCGAGCACCTCGGGCAGTCCCGCTCCCCACGGCACCAGCACCTCAACGGGCTTGGCGGCGGGTGAGGTGATCCTGGTCTGTAGCTCTGGGCAGGTCAGCAACGGCGGGGTCGACACGTCGTCGTCGGTGGCGGTGCGCGTCCCAGCCGGGACGCCCGTGCCGCCCGGCTGTCGGGAGAGCTGAGCCGCGTCGGCGCGGGCTCCGGCCTCCTTGGGGCAGGCCGGAGCCACCCACTCTTTTTCTTTGGTTGATTCGTGTCCGCCGGCTCGCCTGAGCCGGCGGACACGCGTCGAGCTCAGTGGTCGGGGACACCGTCGAGACGCAGGACCCGCAAGGGCGCACCGGCCGGCACGCTGTCGCCGTCGGGCACCCGGGCCAGACCGTTGGCGGCTGCGCTCGCCGCCAACGCGTTGCTGGCCTGGTTCCCGGTGCGGGCCGCGACGTAGCCGTCGTCGGTGGCGCGCAGACAGACCCGGTCGAGGTGCAGCCGGCCGTCGGGCCGGCGGGTGAACGGATGCTCGGCCCGGGCGGAGACCTCCGGACGGAACCGGTGGGGGTGGCCGAGGCGAGCCAGGAGCGCCGGGCGGGCGAAGCACTCGAAGCTGACCAGGGAGGACACCGGGTTGCCGGGCAAGCCGAACACGGGCACGCCGCCCACGAAGCCGAAGGCGAGCGGCTTGGCCGGCTTGATCGCGACCTGGCGGGCGTGGAGCGACCCGAGCCGCTCGAGCGCGACCTTCACGTAGTCGTACTCGCCCATCGAGACCCCGCCGCTGGTGAGGACGGCGTCGTAGCGGCGCGTCGCGTCGTCGAGGATGGCGACGGTCCCGGCTTCGTCGTCGGGGGCGATCCCGAGGTCGACGGGCTCGCAGCCCGCCTCGGCGACCAGGGCGATCAGCATGGGCCGGTTCGAGTCGCGGATGGTGCCCGCCGCGAGTGGTCCCGGCGTCGAAGGGGACACCAGCTCGTCGCCGGTCGAGAGGACCCCGACCCGGGCCCGGCGGGTGGCCCGCACCCGGGCGGCCCCGACACTCGCCAGCACACCGAGGTGGGGGGCACGGAGCACGGTGCCGGTGCCGAAGACCGGCGCGCCCGCTTCGAGGTCGCCGCCCGCGGGCCGGACGTGATCCCCGACGCCGGCGGGAGCCTCGATGAGGACTCCGTCGACGCCGTCCCGGGCGGTTCGCTCGACCATGACGATCGCGTCGGCCCCGGGCGGTATCGGCGCGCCGGTCATGATCCGGATCGACTCCCCGGCGCCGACGGCGCACTCGGGGGTGCGGCCGGCCGGCAGCTCGCCCACGACCCGCAACCGCACCGGCGTGTCGGACGCCGCGCCGACGGTGTCCGCGGCGCGCACTGCGTACCCGTCCATCGCGGTGTTGGCGAAGGGTGGCACCGGTTCGGTGGTCGTCACGTTCTCGCCGAGCGCGAGGCCTAGGGCGTCGTCGAGGGCAACCTCGACCACCTCGAGGGGGGTCACCAACCCGAGGATCTCGCGCTGGACCTCCTCGAGGGGGACGAGGCTCATCGAAGGTCGCGTCGGCGGACGAGGCCGGCCAGGAACGCCGCCAGCTCGGGGCCGAGGTCGTCGCGGTCGAGTGCCAACTCGACGTTCGCGCGCAGAAAGTCGATCTTGCGTCCGATGTCGTATCGGCCCTCGGAGAACACCACCCCGTGCACCGGCTGGCGATCGAGGAGCGCGGCGATGGCGTCGGTGAGCTGGAGCTCACCGCCGACGCCGGGCTCGATGTCGTCGAGCGCGGCGAAGATCTCGGGCGCGAAGACATAGCGGCCGACCACGGCAAGGTTCGACGGGGCGTCGGCGGCGGCGGGCTTCTCGACCAGCGAGCGCACCCGCACCAGGCGCTCACGGACCGGCTCGACCGACGCGCAGCCATAGGACGAGATCTCGTCGTCTGGCACCTCCATCAGGGCGAGCACCGAGCCGCCCTCCCCAGCACGCACCTGGAGCATGGTGCGCAGCAGCCGGGCGTCGTCGACCATGATGTCGTCGCCCAGCAGTACCGCGAACGGCTCGCCGCCGATGTGCTCGCGGGCGACCGAAACGGCGTGACCGAGTCCGAGTGGGTCACGCTGGCGGATGTAGTGGAGATCGGCGATCTCGTTGGTGGCCTGCACCTCGCGCAGCAGCTCGTCCTTGCCGTCCTGCTCGAGGTAGAACTCGAGCTCGAAGTTCCGGTCGAAGTGATCTTCGATGGCGCGCTTGCCGCGACCCGTGATCACGAGCACGTCTCGTAGGCCCGCGCGCACCGCCTCCTCGACGACGTACTGGATCGAGGGCTTATCGACGATGGGCAACATCTCCTTGGGCTGGCTCTTCGTGGCCGGCAAGAAGCGCGTGCCCAGGCCCGCGGCCGGGATGACCGCCTTCGTCACGACGGGGCCTGGAGTCACGGTGCGACGCTACCGCCGTCGTCGTCGCGGCCGAATCCATGCTCCTCGCCGCGAACGAGTCGGCGCAGGTTCGCGAGATGGCGAGCGACGAGGAGCGCGGCGAGGCCGCCCGTGACGGCGATGTCGAGGGTTGATCCGTCAAGCAGGACGACGATGGCCGGAAAGGCGAGCGCGCAGAGGACCGATGCGACGGATGCCTTGTGCAGTCCTCGGGCGATCGCGAACCACACGACGCCGAGGACGGCAGTCTCGAGGGGGAACACGACCGCCATGACCCCCGCCGCGGTCGCGACGCCCCGGCCGCCTTTGAACCGACGCGTGACCGGGAAGATATGACCGAGGACGGCGGCCATCCCCAGGATGAACGCGCCCCGGTGCCCGTCGAGGGCGAGGCCGGCCCCGGCCGCCGCCGCGCCCTTGCCGATGTCGAGGACCAGGACCACCAGCCCGGCCTTCCAGCCCAGGATCCGGAAGGTGTTCGAGGCCCCCGGGTTCCCGGAGCCTTCGCGGAGGATGTCGTGGCCTCGGGTCCGCGCCACCAGGCCGGCGCTCGGGAACGTGCCGAGCAGATACGCGACGGGTAGGAGGCACACCACGACGAGCACCGGGGCATTCTTCCCGCCGTGGCGCCGCGGCGGGGATGACGGAGGGCCTGCCCGGCGTTACCCTTAGCAGTCGAGCGGTTCGAGTGCCAGCGACGCGGGTGAGACCGAGTGCGGGGAGCGAGCCACGAGCGGAGGCGTGATGCCCACCTACCGGTATCGCTGCGGCGAGTGCGGCGAAGAGTTCGAGGTCTGGCAGTCGATCAAGGACGACTCGCTCCAGACCCACGACGAGGGCTGTGGCGGACCGCTGGTCAAGGTCCTGACCCCGGCGGGGATCGTGTTGAAGGGCTCGGGCTTCTACAAGAACGACAGCCGCTCCTCGGGGCGCCATGCATCGGGCACGGACAAGGAGTCCAAGCGCGACGGGGACTCCTCGGGCTCATCGGACGGCGAGTCCAAGTCGGGTGACTCCAAATCGGACGAGTCCAAGTCGGGTGACTCCAAATCGGGTGACTCCAAATCGGGTGACTCCAAATCGGGTGACTCCAAATCGGGTGACTCGAAGTCGGACGGGTCCAAGTCGGACGGGTCCAAGTCGGGCGACCAGTCCAAGACGGGCGCCGCGAGGTCGTGAGCGCGACGCCCGGCGCCGACGTCGGGGCCATCGAGGCCGTCATCTTCGACTACGGCGGCGTGATCTCGGTTCGTCTCCTCGGCGATCTGTCCCACTTCGAATCGGCGATGGGCTACCCGCGGGGCAGCGTCACCGAGTTGATGTTCGGCCCCTCGGCGAGCGCGGACGGTGACGTCGCGCACGACTTCCACCGCCTCGAGACGGGGCATCTCTCACTGGGCGACTACTTGACTGGCCTGGAGCGTCGCGCGCCGGAGGTGTTGGGCCGCCCGCTCGACTTCGAGGCCTACCGGGCGTTCACCGCCGCGTCGGCGATCGCCGTGCATTGGCCGGTCGTGCACCGGGTGCGGCGCCTCCGCGACGACGGGATGCGCCTCGCACTGCTGACGAACAATGTGCGGGAGTTCGGCGGGGCGTGGCGGGCGACATTTCCCGTGGACGAACTGTTCGCCACCGTGGTCGATTCGAGCGAGGTCGGGATGCGCAAACCCGACCCGGCGATCTACGAGCACACCTGCACGCTGCTCGAGGTCGAGCCGAGCGCCGCGGTGTTCCTGGACGACCTCCCCGAAAACGTCGCCGCGGCCGCGGCGCTCGGCCTCGAGACGGTGCAGTTCGGTGTCGACCCAGTCGCGTCGCTGGCTCAGCTCGACGCGATCCTTGAGCGGCGGGGCGTCAGGCTCCGCTGACCTGCATGTCGCCGATCACCAGCGTGACGCCGGCGGCCGAACCCGGCAGCCAGGTCAGGTCGGAGCCGATCTCGGCCACGTCGAGGAGCATGCGTTGCAGCGTCGACGCGACCGTCACCTCACGGACCGGCTCGGCGAGGGCGCCGTCGCGGATCATCAAGCCCACCGCGCCGACCGAGAAGTCGCCGCTCACGGGACTGGTGCCCGAATGCAACCCGGTGACCGACTGCACGTACAGGCCGTCGCGCAGCGAGGCGACGATCGCCTCGGGATCTCGGGTCCCGGGGCGCACCGCGAGTGCTCGCGCACCCACGCCGGGCGGAGACGAGATGCCGCGCACCGCGGAGCCGGTCGTCCCCGCGCCGCAGCGTCGCCCCGTGTAGACGTTCTGGAGGAAGCCCTCCAGAACGCCGTCGGTGAGCAGAACCGTGCGGCGGGTCGGAACACCCTCCGCGTCGTACGGCGCCGCGCCGCGCGCGTCGGCGTCGGTTGGGTCGTCGACGAGGGTGACGTGGGTGGCGGCCACGACCTCGCCGGCCCGTCCGGCGAACATCGACCGACCCTTGAGGACCGCCTCGCCGTTCAGCGCGGCGCCGATGATCGCCAGGAGGCTGCCGGTCACCAGCGGGTCGAGCACCACGGGGAGCCGCTGCGACGGGGGTTGGACAGCGCCCAGGAGCCGCGCCGCGCGTTGCGCCGCATCGTGGGCGGCGGTCTCCACCTCGAGCTCGTCGGGGGCGCGCCCGACCGAGAACCCGTAGCCGGTGCGGGTTTCGGTCCCCTCGCTGGCGAGCGCCACCGCACCGCACGAGCACGACGTGCGACGCGTCGACGCCTCCACCCCCAGCGAGTTCACCACCGCGGCGTCGAGCGCCGCGTCGTGGTACGTCGCCGATTCCACACCGCGGATCCGGGGGTCGGCACCCGCGGTGGCGGCCTCCAGCTGGAGGGCCAGGTCGACCTTCGCGGTCGTCGGGACGTTCCCGAGCTCGTCGCGCCACAGCGCGAGCGTCGGGGGCTCGACCGAGTTCGCCTCGGCGAGGGTCGCGAGTCCCTGCCACTCGTCAGGCGCGGCGAAGCGGGCATTGTCGCGGGCTTCGGCCAGCGTCTCGTCCAACACCTCGGGCTCGAGTGAGCCCGCCCACGCGTAGCCCTGACGACCTTCGACCACCACGCGCACCCCGACCCCCGCCTGCTCGGCGACGGTCAAGGACTCGACGTCGCCGCGCAGCACCGACACCTCGGTCTCGCGGGAGCGGACCACGTAGGCCTCGACCTGCTCACCGGCGCCGGCGCGCTGGGCCACCGCCCGCGCCACGCCGAGCGGTGCGTCGAGGTCAGCCACGGGCGGTGCCGCCGACGGTGATCTCGGCCACCCGAAGGGTGGGCTGGCCGGAGGACACCGGGACACCTTGACCGTTCTTGCCGCACGTGCCGGCCCAGGTGTCGAAGTCGTTGCCGACCGCGTCGATGCGGCGCAACACCTCCGGGCCGTTACCGATGAGCTGTGCGGCGCGCACCGGCTCGGTGATCCGTCCTCCTTCGATGAGGTAGGCCTCGGTGACGCCGAACACGAAGTCGCCGGTCGCGGGGTCGACCTGGCCGCCGCCGAGCGCGACGCAGTACAGGCCGTAGGGGGTGTCGGCGATGATGTCGTCCGGGTCGTCGTCGCCTTCGAGGACGTAGGTGTTCGTCATACGCACCATCGGGAGATGCTGGTAGGTCTCCCGCCGGCCGTTGCCGGTGCTGACCCGGCCTTCCTTGTCGGCCCGCAGGCGGTCCCACATGAAGTCGGTGAGGACACCGTGCTCGATCAGCGGCGTGCGCCGGGCCGGCGCGCCTTCGTCGTCCACCGCGTAGGTGCCCCACTCGCGGGCGTACGTTCCGTCGTCGACGAGCGTCACGAGCGGCGACGCCACCTGCTCGCCCACCTGGCCTCGGAACACCGACGCGTCGCGGTCCACGAGATCGGCTTCGAGGCCGTGCCCGCACGCCTCGTGGAACAACACCCCACCCGCGCCGCGGCGCAACACGACCGGGATCGGCCCCGACGGCGCCGGGCGGGCGGCCAGCATCGTGAGGGCCCGGTCGGCAGCGGTCGTCGCCACCGCCTCGGGGGCGAGGTCGTCGAAGAGCTCGAAGCCGACCGTGCGCCCCGGCGCCTCGGTGCCGGTGCGGAGCCCGGCGTCGCCGACCGCCACGCAGCTCACCGAGAAGCGGGTCCGCACCTGCTCGTCCTCGACGAGCAGCCCGTCGGAGTTGGCGACCAGGATTCGGCGCCGCCCGTCGGCGTACCCGGCGCTGACCTGCCCGATGGCGGCGCCGCGCTCGCGGGCGGCGGCATCGGCCCGCTCGAGCAGCTCGACCTTGCGGGCCTTGTCGACCGTGTCGGGCGGGACCGTCACCGCATGGGACCGGGGGGCGTCTCGACGCTCGAGAGCCACGACGCGGGCGTCGCCGGGGGTGCCTCGCGCCGCGGCCGCCGCGGCCGCGGCCGCGTCGTGGAGGCCCGCCTCGGAGAGATCGGCGGTGTGGGCGTAGCCCGTCGACTCGCCGCTGACCACGCGCACCCCGGCGCCTCGGCGCCGTCCGGACACGACCTCTTCGACCCGTCCGTCGTCGAGCCGGGCGCTCGAGGACGATCGGTCCTCGGCGAACACCTCCGCGAAGTCTCCCCCCGAACGCAACGCGACACCCAGGGTCCGCGCCAACGTGTCGGGGTCGAGCATGGGCTCTAGGGTATGCGCATGCCGTTGCGCCCCGGCCTCAGCGCCTGCGCGACGATGACAGTGAACGACCCGGACACCGCGGTGGCGCTGCGCAGCGGCGACGTGCGCGTGTTGGGAACCCCCCGGGTGGTCGGGCTGGCCGAAGAGGCGTCGGTCCTCGCGGTCGAGGACCAGTTGCCGGAGGGGACGACCTCGGTCGGCTACCGGGTGCAGCTGGACCATCTCGCGCCGACCGCGGTTGGCGGCGTCGTGCGGGCCGAGGCCGTCCTCGAAACGGTCGAGAGTCGCCGCTTGACCTTTCGCGTCACGGTGTCGGACGCGCGCGGCCTCGTCGCCGCGGGTCGGCTCACCCGGGTCGTGGTCGATCGGACCCGGTTCCTCGAGAAGGCCACCGGCGGATGAGCGACCGCCCCGAGGACCAACCGGGCTGGGCGATGCCCGCCGGCGGCGCGTCGCCACCTCGACCTCCGCCGCCGGCGGCACCCACGGGGTGGCAGTCCTGGAACGACCCGCCGTCGTCGGCCGGATGGGAGCCGCCAGCGAGTGACCCGTCGGGGTGGTGGGGCGCGCCGACCACCCCCTCGCCGCCGACCGTTCCCTCCCCCACCGCGGCGGCCGGTGCGCCGCGGCGGACCCGCGGGCGGGGATGGCTCGTCGTCCTCGTGGTGACGCTCACCGTGATCGTCGGCCTCGCCGTCGCGGGCACGGTGCTGTTCGTGACCCGCACGCTGCCGCCGTACAACGGGGCGAAGAACTTCTTGAACGACGTCGCGCAGCGCCAGCAGACCGGCGCCGAGGGTCGATTGTGCGCGGGGGACGCGACGCATCCGCTCGTCACCCTGCAGGGCGTCAACCGGTCGATCGACCGGGCCGACGCCAAGACACTGTCCGCCAACCCGCTCGGCGTGGACCGCTCGGGGAGTACCGCCACCGTCAACTTCACCGTCACCTACAACGGCGGCAAGGCCAACCAGACGTTCGGCCTGCCGATGACGCTGGAAGGTGGGAGCTGGAAAGCCTGCCCGTCGGTGAACTGACCGCGCCGCGGCGGCGGGGTCAGCCGAGGTTGCTGCGACGCGGGTACGCGTCCTCAGGGTCGGTGAGCACGTTCACGAGCGCCGGCCCGTCGTGCGCGAGGGCCCGGTCGAGCGCGGGACCCAGCTCGGCGGGGGTCCGCACCAGCTCGCCGCGAACGCCGAGCGCCTCGGCGGCCTGGTCGTAGCGAGTCTCGGGGGCCAGGTCGGCGACGAGGTCCTGGCCGAACAGGAGCCGCATGGGGTGCTTCTCGAGGCCCCAGACTCCGTTGTTGCCCACCACCGCGGTGACGCGGGCGCCGTGGCGGGCCAACGTGTCGAGGTCCCCGAGGGTGAAGCCCAGCGCCCCGTCGCCGAAGAGGGCCACGACCTGGCGTTCGGGGTGGGCGGTCGCGGCGCCGAGCGCGTAGCCCATGCCGGTCCCGAGGCAGCCATAGGGGCCGGGGCCGAGGAAGCAGCCCGGCTGGTAGGTGTCGACGTAGCGGCCGGCGTAGGAGACGAAGTCGCCGCCGTCGCCGACCACGATGGCGTCGCGGTCGAGGCGGGCCCGCAGCTCGCCGTAGACGCGCACCGGGTCGATGGGTGTCGTGGTGGCGGTCAGTCGCGGCTCGTCGGCGGCGCGGCGGGCGGTCTCGTCGGCGCGCAGTGTCGCGATCCAGTCCCCCCGCTCCGTGCGGGCCGCCGAGTCTCCGGCCGCGGGGGCCTGCTCGGCGAGCGCCGCGAACGCTCGTCGCAGGTCGCCGACGCACGACCCGGCGAGCGGAACGTGGGTGGCGAGCCCGCTCGTCGCGTCGGCGAGGTGGACGACGGCGGCGTCGTCGAAGGCGCCGAACCCGAGTCGAAAGTCGAGTGGCGTGCCGGCGACGACGACCAGGTCCGCGCGCTCGAACGCCAGGCCCCGGGCCCGGGAGAAGGCAAGCTCGTGGTCGGCGGGGAGCAGACCCCGGGCCAGGTCGTTGGCGAAGACGGGGACGCGGGTCGCGGTCGCGAAGGCCGCGACGGCCTCGTCGGCGTGAGCCCAGTACGCGTCGGCGCCGAGCATCAGCACCGGTCGGCGGGCGCGGCCGATGAGGCGGGCGACGGCGTCGAGCGCGTCGGGGTCGGGGGCCGGCCCGGCCAGCGCGGCGGGGTCCGGCGCGGCGGGGACCTCCGCCTCGGTGGGCCCCCACGCGTCGAGGGGAACGTCGACGAACGTCGGGCCGCGATGCGCAGTGCGCGCGGCGCGGAGGGCCGCGTCGAACTCGGCGGCGACGTCGTCGGGTCGGCTCGCGGTGCGGGCCCGTTTCGTGATCGAGGCCACGATCGGGATGTGGTCGAGCTCCTGGAGGGAGCCGGTACCCCAGCGGGCGTGCGGGGCCCGCCCGCCGATCACGGTGACGGGTGAGCCGTTGAACCAGGCGGTGGTGATCGCGCTGACACCGTTCGTCACGCCGGGGCCCGCGGTGAGGGCGGCGACCCCGACCCGGCGGGTCACCTTGGCCCACCCTTCGGCGGCGAAGGCTGCGGTCTGCTCGTGGCGGGTGTCGACCAGGCGGATGCCGGCGTCGGCGCAGCCGTAGTAGAGCGGCCAGAGATGCCCGCCGTTGAGCGTGAAGAGCGTGTCGACGTCGTGGGCGCCCAGCGTCTGGGCCCCGCGATGGCCGGCGTCGGGCACGGTCACGCCGCGCGCCGATGCACCCGCGCGAAGTCGTCGACCGCCGCGAACCACACCGGCGGGTTCTCGAACTGCGGCGAGTGGCCCGCGTCGGGCACGACGACGAGCTGGGCTTCGGGCACCACGCGGGCCATGTCGCGCGACCCGGCGAGGAACCCGTGGTCCTCCTCGCCGACCAGGACGAGCGTGGGACAGGTCACGCCCCGCAGGGCGTCGAGCTGGTCGGGCTGGTGCACCATCTCGGTCGCCAGCGCCGTCCACATCTCGGCGGCTTGCGCCGCCCACTTGCGGTCGCAGAACTCCCGGTAGCCCGGGCGTTCCGTGAGCAGCCGTTCGTACGCGGGAGTGGCGAGCGGGTCGAGCTCGTCGAAGGCTGCCTTGAGGGCATCCATGCCCTCCGTGCGCGCGACCTGCACCCCGACCGCGACGATCGCCGGGTCCACGCCGGGTGGCGGCCCGGAGCTGGTGTCCATGAGGACCAGCGCGCCGACGCGCTCGGGGTGGGCGAGGACGAGCCGGCGGGCCACCATGCCGCCCATCGAGTGGCCGAGCAGGCGGAACTGCGACCAGCCGAGCGCGTCGGCGACACCCAGGGTGTCGGCCATCAAGCGGTCGAGGGAGTACGCGGCCTCGTCGGCCGGCTTGTCGCTCGCCCCGTGACCGCGGTGGTCGAACACCGCCACGTCGGCGTGCTCGGCGAGGGCGCCCAGGTGGTCCGCGAAATCCTCTTTGGCGCCGCCGAAGCCGTGCACGAGCAGCAGCGGCGCCCCGCGGCCGGTCCGCTCGACCGCCAAGCCCACCCCGTCGTTCATCTCGATGCGCATGTCGTGCCTCCGCCGCCCGGAGCGGGCGGGTCGGGTGCCCGTAATCTACGGGGATGGAGGGCTCAAAGGCTGGTCCCGCGCGCTCCCGCGCCCGGTGGATGGGGCCGCTGCGCCTCGTGGTGAGCGTCGGCCTGCTCGCCCTGTTGGTGTCCAAGATCGATTTCGACGACCTGATCCCCCACGGGCGCAGCCTGCCCGGCACGCTGGCCTTTCTGGCGCTCGGCATCGTCCTCATGGCCTTGAGCATGTTCGTGGCGGCCTGGCGCTGGCAGCGGGTCCTGGTGGTGTTCGACGCCCCGGTGCCGTTTCGCCACCTCGTCGCCGACTACTTCGCCGGCCAGTTCGTGGGCAACGTGTTGCCGTCGACGATCGGGGGCGACGTGGTGCGCATCGCCCGGGTCTCGCGGGACGTCGGCGCTCGGGACACGGCGTTCGCCTCGGTCGTGCTGGAACGGCTCACGGGGTTCGTGTCCTTGCCGCTGCTCATGATCATCGGGTTCGCGCTCCGCCCTGACCTCGCGAGCACCTCGAACGGGTGGATCGCCGTCCTGACCGGCGGTGGGACGGTGGTCGTGTTCGGCCTGATCCTCGTGGTGTGCGGGCATCCCGCGCTCGCCGGGCGGTTCACCGAGCATGAGAACTGGATGCGCTACATCGGCGCGATCCACATCGGCGTGGACCGTATGCGACGCCAGCCCCGAGACGCCGGCGCGGTGCTGGCGCTGGCGATCCTCTACCAGCTCGTGGTGGTCTCCGCGATCTACTGCGCGATACACACGATCGGGCTCACCATCCCGAACGCGGCGGTACTCGCCTTCGTGCCCGCGGTGGCGATGGCGCAGGTGTTGCCCATCTCGGTCAGCGGGCTGGGGTTGCGCGAGGGGATGCTCGCCTTGTTGTTCCACCCCTTGGGCGCCGAGACCGGCCAGGCGGTCGCGGTAGGTCTGCTCTGGTACGCGATGTTGCTGCTGGTCAGCTTGGCTGGTGCGCCGGCCTTCGCGATCGGCAGCCGCCGTCCCGTTCCTGCGGAGAACGAGACGTGAGCGTCACCCGGCCGACGGGCCGCGACGCCGCGGCGCCGCCCCAGCCGGGACGCGCGCTGCATCGGCGGCTCCCCGGCGCGCGGGTGCTCAGCAACGGGGCCGTCGTGTACTGGTGGATCGAGGTCACGTTCGTCGCCGTGTACTACACGCTGTACTCGGCGATCCGGAACCTGAACCAGGGGGGGACCGCCGCGGCCCGCCACCACGCCTCGTGGATCATCGACGCTGAGCGTCACCTGGGCATCAGCGTCGAACAGCAGCTTCAGCACTGGGCGCTGGGGATCCGCCCCCTCATCATCGCCTGCAACTACTGGTACGGATCGCTGCACTTCGTGATCACCGCCGGGGTCCTGATCTGGGTGTACCACCGCTGGCGCAACGACTACCCGCTGTGGCGCAACACGCTCGCGGTGGCGACCGGGCTGGCGCTGATCGGCTTCGTGTTCTTCCCGCTCATGCCGCCGCGGCTGCTCCCGGAGCATTTCGGGTTCGTGGACACCCTGGCCAAGGATCCGACGTTCTGGTCGTTCAACTCGGGCGCGGTGAGCAAGATCTCGAACCAGTTCGCGGCGATGCCGAGCGTGCACTGCGCGTGGGCGCTGTGGTGCACCTCGGTGCTCGTGCCTCGCGTGAAGAGCCGCTGGGTCAAGACGCTGGCGATCGCCTACCCGGTCTGTACGGTCACGGCGATCGTGCTCACCGCCAACCACTACCTCCTCGACGCCGTCGCCGGGTTCGTCACCGTGGGGCTCGCCTACGCGATCGCCCGGGCCTGCACCCGGGCCGGTCGGCGACCCGCCACCCCCAGTCCCGCCGCGACCTGAGCCCCCGATGGACCTGGACCACGTGGCGCTCGCCGCCACCGATGCCGCCGCGCCGCTCGCCCGGTTCGTGGCCGAGCTCGGCGGGACCGTGCTGTCGGGCGGGCAGTTCCGGGGGTTTCGCCCGGTGCAGGTCCGGGTCGGCGACGCGCGGCGCGGCATGACGGTCGAGCTGCTCGAGCCGTGGGACACCATCGAGAACGACTTTCTGGTCCGCTTTCTCGCCGGCCACGGTGACGGGCCGCACCATCTCACCTTCAAGGTGGACGACTTCGACGCCGCGCTCGAGCGCGTCGCCGCCACGGGTCGCACTCCGGTCGGGGTGAACCGCGCCGACCCGAACTGGATGGAGGCGTTCTTGCTTCCCCGGGAGGCGTGCGGCACGGTGGTGCAGCTCGCCGCCCAGCGGGACGCCTCGCCCGACGTCGCGACCCGATTCGCCGAGGTGGAGGCGCACGGCCCGATCGGGGAGCCCTGGTGGCCGCCGCTGCCGGCCTCGGCGGCGCAGACGGCGGTGCTGGAGCGGGTGGTGGTGCGCACGCCCGACCTCGACGAGGCTCGGGGCTTCTTCGTCGACCTGCTCACCGGCGCTGAGGAGTCGGCGGGGCCGGGGGCTCTCGAGCTGCGCTGGCCGGGCGGGGGGCGGCTGCGGCTCGAGGCGGATCACCCCTCGGCGGGGATCGACCGCCTGGAGCTCGCCGGCGACGCTCCGGAGCGGATCCTCGCGGGGACGCGAGTCGTGGGGTCCTGACTCAGCGCCGGCGTCGGAGACGCTGGCGTTGGAAGAACATCCCGGCCCCGAAGGCGATGAGCGCGGGGAACGCGATCACGAAGAAGATCGGCATCTCGACGTCACCGAAGACGAGATGGATCTTCTGTTGTTCCCAGTTCACGAGGGCGAAGACGAGCACCAGGATGATGAGGACGAACGCGCCGATCTCGCGCCCGCTCGGACGCCACGACGGCCGGGCCGGCGTGGTGCCCTTCGGCTCTTCGTACGTCACGATTCCCCCTTCGCGGTGATCCTACCGAGCGGTCGCCTCGAGCGGCGCTACTCCGCTGAGTATGGGTCGGATCGCGACCGGCGTTTCGGCGACCAGGCGGCGCACGCCGTCGCGCACGGCGCGGTCGGCGAGCGTCAGTGCCGAGTCTCGGGCACTGATCAGGGCCAGGCGCCGGGGAGGCACGCCGTCCAGCGCGACGGTGCGGACGCCGGCCAGCTCGGGAGGGACGGCGGTCTCGGGAAGCACCGACGCTCCGGCGCCGGCGGCGACCAGGTCCCCGATGAGGCGGATGCCCTCCACCTCGACGGTGACCGGCAGGGTCAGGCCGCGGCGCGCGGCGGCATTCTCGACCTCGGTGCGCAGCGGGTTGCTCGGTGGGGGCAGGACGAGTCCGAGGGGGGCGAGGTCTTCGAGTGACAGCGGGCCCTCGCCCACCGGCGCGTCGGCGGGCACGACCGCGACGAGTGCCTCCTCGAGGAGGGTTTCCGCCGCGAGGCGACGCTCGTGGGGGAGGGGTTCGGTCACGATCGCTTGGGCCAGCTCCCCGCCGAGCACCTCGGCGGCGAGCCGTTCCGAGGCGGCCTCGTTGACCCGGAGGCGGATGCCGGGGGCTCGCACGCGCAGCAGGGCCACGAGGCGGGGAACGATCCAGCGGCTGGCCGTGCCGACCGTCCCGAAGCTGGCGTCGCCGACCTCGAGGCCCTGGAGCATGGAGAGGTCGACGCGCATCGCCTCGAGCTCGCGGCGGACCCGGCGGGCCCGTTCGATCACTCGTTCCCCGAACTCGGTGGGGATGGCGCCCCGGCGGGTGCGGGTGAGCAGTTCGACGCCCAGCTCGGCTTCGAGCTGGCGGACCTGCTCCGAGACGTTGGACTGGACGGTGGCGAGGGTGTCGGCGGCGGCGGTGAACGATCCCTGCTCGGCGATGGCGAGGAGGGTGTCGAGATGGCGGAGCTCCACCCCCCCAACTTACCATCTCTATGCCAGATGCTAATGATCAGATCTGACGGTTGGACAGATCGTCAGGCATCGGGCACTATGGAGGGGCAGGCGCTGTTGGGAGCCGACTTCCCCCCGGTCGGCTCCCCGGCACTGCCCTCTCGTACGAGTAAGCCCGAACGCGGCCAAAGGATGGCGGAGCACGATGGTGTTGGCGCTCGACACGGTGTCGAACCTTGTCTTTACCGGCCCCCTGACCTGGACCGGTGGCGCAGCCTGTAGTGGCCAGACCAGCCTCTTCTTCGCCCCGGCCGGCGAGCGGCCCGAGACGCGGGTGCTGCGCGAGGCCCGGGCCCGGGCGATCTGCCGGGCCTGCTCGGCCCTGCTGCCGTGCCGCGACTGGGCTCGCGAGCACCGCGAGTACGGCTTCTGGGGCGGCGAATCCGAGGAGGAGCGCGCCGCGGCGGGCTACCGGGTCGACATGCCGGTCGGCCGCGTCGCCCGCTACCCGAAGGGCGACGGTCAGCCCGTCAAGCCCCGCGAGTCGCGCGTCGCGTGACGCTGGACCCGCCGACGCGGGTCGAGCGACGTCGATAGTGTCCCGGGCGTGGTGCCCGAGGGCGTCGATCTCGAACGTCTGGGGCCGTGGTTCGGGTCCCACGTCGAGGGCGCGACCGGCGCGCCCCTCCACGCCGAGCTGATCGCCGGCGGCCGGTCGAACCTCACCTATGTCATCGGCGACGGCACGCACGACTGGGTGCTGCGCCGCCCGCCCCTCGGTCACGTCGTCGAGACCGCGCACGACATGCGCCGCGAGTACCGGGTGCTCGCCGGTCTCGGATCCACCGACGTGCCGGTACCCGAGGTCCTCGCCTTCGGCGACGACGACACGCTGATCGGCGCCCCCTTCTACGTCATGGAACGCGTCGAGGGTCAGATCTTGCGGACCCGCGACGAGGTCGCCGCCTTGAGCCCCACCGAGGCCCGGGCGTGCTCCGAGTGTCTCGTCGACGTCCTCGCCCGTCTCCACTCGGTCGACTACGAGGCGGTCGGCCTGGGCGACTTCGGGCACCCCGACGGGTTCCTGGCCCGCAACCTGGCCCGGTGGGGCAAGCAGTGGCAGGCCAACAAGACCCGAGAGCTCCCCGCCCTCGACGAGGTCGCCCGCCGCCTCGAGACCGCCCTCCCACCCTCGGGGCCGCCGGGGATCGTGCACGGCGACTACCGCCTCGACAACACGATGCTCGCCGCCGACGATCCGGGGCGCATCGCGGCCGTCCTCGACTGGGAGATGTCGACGCTCGGCGACCCGCTCACCGACGTCGGCCTCCTCCTCGTGTACTGGGGCGACAGCGCACAGCTGGCCGTCCTCGCCGCGCAGGGGGTCGGCGACGTCCCCGGCTTCCTCAGCCGCGACGAGGTGGTCGCCCGCTACGCCGAGCATTCGGGTCGCTCCGTCACCCACCTCGACTTCTACGTCGTGTTGGCGATGTACAAGCTGGCGATCATCGTGGAGGGGATCAACGCCCGCTACCTGATGGGCAAGACGCTCGGCGAGGGCTTCGCCGAGATGGGGACCATCGTCGCCGCGCTCGCCGAGCAGGCGCTCGAGGTCGCCCAGGGTTCCGACGACGTCGCGCTACGTCGATGAGTCGTACGCGCCGACCTGGTAGTCGGTGACCGACGAGCGTCCCATCACCAGCTCGCCGGCGACGGCGGCGATGAGCCCAGGTACGACGAAGCCGGGCCGTCCCGTCGCCTCGGCGATGAACATGACCGCGGCGAGCGGCACCCGGTAGCCGGCCCCGAGGAAGGCGCCGACCCCGACGATCGGGAACAGCCCGGTGGCGCCCCCGACCACGGTCTGGAACGCCTGGCCGAGCAGCGCTCCGGCGACCACCAAGGGGACGAAGAGCCCGCCCGCGCCGCCGCCCGCCACCGTCGACGTGGTGGCCAGGGAGCGTAAGGCGAACAGCGCGAGGAGCACCCACAGCGCGGGATGGTTCTCGAGCGAATACCGGATGGCGTCGTAGCCGGGTCCGAGCACGAGGTTGCGTCCGGTCAGCGCCCGCCCGGCGAGGAACAGCCCGCCGAGCGCGACGCCCCCGACGACGATCCGGGGCAGGCCGGGCCAGCGTCGCGCGAAGCGTTTCGCCTGACCGATCAGCCAGGCGAAGAGGCGGGCACCGAAGCCGGCGAGGAAGCCGAGCGCCGCGGCGCCAGCCAGGTCCACCCCGGAGAACGGGGGGCTGCCCCGCGCCGAGAGCAGCGGGGCGGTCCCGTCGAACGCCACCAGCACGAGGTAGCCGCTCGCCGACCCGACCAGGGCGGGGAGCAGCATCCGGCGGGCCAAGTCGTCCTGGTAGGGGGATTCGAGCGCGAACACCGCGCCGGTGGCGGGCGCCTTGAAAATGGCGCCCACGCCGGCGGCCGCCCCGGCGACGAGCAGCGAGCGCCGGTCGGCGCTGATGAAGCGGCCGACCCAACGCTCGAGGCCCTGGCCGATCGACGCCCCCGCGTACTGCGACGGGCCCTCGAGGCCCATCGCTCCGCCGCTGCCGATCGTCGCCACCGAGGCCAGCATCCGGGCCAGCCCGTTGCGCCATCCAAGGTCAGCCTGACCGTGGAACGCCTGGAGGTACGCGTCGGAGGTGGCCGGTGTCGTGCCGCTCGGACCCGATCCGACGTAGCGCAACATCACGTACGCGACGGTGAGCCCAGCCAGGGGCATGACGGCGATCGCCCAGATCGGCAGGCGGAACACCGCGTCGAGCGCTTCGTTGGTGCTCAGGTGCTCGAAGCCGACCACGACGAGACCGGTCAGAATCCCGGTCACCGCCGACCAGAAGACGACGCCGCGCAGGCGGCCGACGAGGCGCCGCAGCTCGTCGGAGCGGCGCGCCACGTCAGACGTGGCGGCTGATGAAGCCGCGGCGGCGAAAGGTGGCAAGCATCCTGGTCAGGAACCATACCGAGAGGACGGCGAGCACCACCGCGCCGACCGCGGCGAGTGCCACCTGACCCCACGGCAACGCGTGACCTTCGACCAGTGCGTGGGCGGCGGCGAAGGCATGCGTGGTTGGCAGCGCCTGCGAGATGGGCTGGATCGCGCCGGGGAGGGCGCTGACCGGGTAGAAGATGCCCGAGAGTGGGAGCAGGAAGGCGATGAAGCCCCAGGTGAGGATCTCCGCGCCCTGACCGACCCGCAGGATCAGGCCGATGACGATGAGCGCCACCGACCAGCCGACCACGAGCAGGATCGCGACGAGTGGGAGGAGGGCCACACCCAGCGTGGTGACGTTGAAGGCGAAGAGCGCGAAGGCCACCACCGACACGACGGTGAGCCCGATCGCGAGGCGCGCCATGCCGAACAGGGCGACCCCGGCCCCGTACTCGAGTTCGGTGAGCGGGGTGACCATCAGGTTCAGCAGGTTGCGCGACCACGTCTCTTCGAGAAAGCCGGTGGCGAGGCCGATCTCGGCTTGGAACACGACGTGGAACAGCACGATTCCGGCCAGCAGGAACGCGGCGCTGGTCGCCGCGACGCCGTGCTGACGGCCGAAGTAGACGCCGATGGCCCCGAACAAGATGGCGTCGACGACTGGCCACACGATCACGTCGAACCATCGCTGCGGCGCCCGCTTCAGCACGTACACCTGACGGCGGGCGACGGCCCGGACCCGCTGCGCCCGCATCACGACACCGGCCGGGCGTCGGTGATCGGCTCGGTGCCACCCTCGGCGAGATGGAGGAAGACACCTTCGAGGTCGCTCGACCCGAATTTCGCGACGACCTCGTCGGGGGAGCCGTCGGCCACGACGCGCCCGGCGGCGAGGAACACGACGCGCGAGCACAGCCGCTCGACCTCTTGCATGTTGTGACTGGTGACGAGCAGGGCCGTCCCGTCCTCGGCGCAGAGCTCCTCCAGGCCGCTGCGCACGCGGTGCGCGACGTCGGGGTCCAACGACGCCGTCGGCTCGTCGAGGATGAGCAGCGGCGGGTTGTGCAGCGTCGCCTTCACGATGCCGACCAGGGTCCGCTGGCCCGACGAGAGCTCGTTGCCCATGGCGTCGCCGAGCTCCTCGATGCGGAATCGGGCCAGACCCCCCGCGACCGCCCCGCGGCGGTCCGCCAGCCCGTAGAGATCGGCGAAGAGCTCGAGGAACTCCCGGACCCTGAGCCGTTCGGGCAGCGGAAGATATCCGGCCGCGAAGCCGACCTGCTCCATCGCCGCGCTGCGCTGGGCGGGCAAGCGACGCCCGACCAGCTCGACCACCCCCGAGTCGGGGGTGATGACGCCCAGCAGCATCATGAGCGTGGTCGTCTTGCCCGCTCCGTTCGGCCCGAGCAGCGCGACGCGCTCGCCGGCGCCGACCGTGAGGTCGACGCCGTCGACGGCGCGCACCCGCTTGAACTGCTTCACCAGGGCGCGCGCGGAGAGGGCCGCGGCAGGCACCGACATGACGCCAGTGTCCCAGATCAAGTGTCGCTCACCGGCGAAGAATTCGCCGACGCGACTCGGCCCCGTCGCCGCGCCGCGATCCCGACCGGCGCTCGCGGTCGAGTCACTCGCCGGGTCGACGTCGACGACTCGCTCCGACACTCCGGCATGGTCCGGGAAGTTCGGAAGTGGCTAGTGTCGGGATCGGCGATGGAGCTCGCCGCAACCGCCCCGACGGTCAAGACCAGCGGGGCTGATGGCTCCTACCGGACCCAGCCCGAGCCGGAGGACCCGTGCCGTCGCAGCTCCCCGCCCCCCGTCGTCGCCCTCCCACCGGCGGCCGCCCCGTCGACCCGGCGCATGGGCCGCACCGCGCGCGGCGTCACCGGGCGACCTAGCCCGATGGCCCAGACGCGCCGCGTCGCCCGAACCGGGTCGAGACGTCGTGGGGCGCAGGTCTTGCTCGCGGTGGCGGTGGGCGGCGCGCTCGGGACCGCGGTCCGCTACGAGGTGGTGCTCGCCCTTCCCGCGACTACCGCCTCGTTCCCGTGGGCGATCTTCGCAGTGAACGTGGCGGGGGCGTTCATCTTGGGGGTCACGATGACCCTGGTGCTGGAGGGATTCCCGCCCACCCGGTACGTGCGCCCCTTCATCGGGATCGGGTTCTGTGGCGGGCTGACCACCTTCTCGACCTGGATGGTCGACGTCACGGCGCTCGGCGACGCCGGACACGCGGGGACCGCGGCGCTCGACCTGGCCACCACGCTGCTCGTCGGCCTCGCCAGTCTGATCCTGGGTGTCTGGACTGCCCGCGCCCTCATCCGAGAACGGAGTCGATCATGACAAGCGAAGGACCCGCCGTCCGCCTGACGATCTTCGTCGGTGAGAGCGACCAGCACGGCCACCAGCCGCTCTACAGCGAGATCGTGCACCGCGCCCACGCGGCCGGACTCGCCGGCGCCACGGTGCTACGTGGGGTCGAGGGCTTCGGCGCGTCGAACCACGTGCACACCACCCGGATCCTGCGCCTCAGCGAGGACCTCCCGGTGATGATCGTGATCGTCGACACGGCGGAGAAGATCGACGCCTGGTGGAGCCAGGTCGCGGAGCTCATCACCGAGGGCCTCGTGCTGCGCGAGGACGTCGAGGTCTTGCGGTACCGAGGGCGCAGCTGATGGTGGGGTGGATCGCCGCCGCCGGTGGCGCAGGAGCCGCGGCTCGTTATCTTCTCGACGGCTGGGTGCAAGCACGCGCCGACCGCGCCCTGCCCGTCGGGACGTTCGTGATCAACGTGAGCGGCTCGTTCCTGCTCGGCGTGCTCGCCGGGCTGGTGGTAGCGCACGGGTTCAGCCCGGACGCCAAGCTCATCGCCGGGACCGGCTTCCTGGGCGGCTACACGACGTTCTCCACGTTCGCCTACGAGACGGTCCGACTCGCCGAGGACGGCTCCCGACGCCTGGCGCTGGTCAACGTGGCCGTCAGCGTCACGGCCGGCATCGTGGCGGCCGCCGCCGGGCTGCTCGTCACCGGCGCGCTCTGAACACCTCGGTTCGCCGGGCTGGGTTTCGAGGTCACCGCGCCCGGGCCATGATGCAGCGCCGTCGGAGGGCGACCGGACCCGTCCACGGATGCTGACCCGAAGGAGCCACGATGCGGGTGCTCGACGGAGTGCGAGTGGTGGAACTGGCCGAGCACGGCTTCGTGCCGTCGTGCGGTGCGGTGCTCGGCGACTGGGGCGCCGAGGTGATCAAGATCGAGCGGCCCAGCGGCGATCCGCTGCGCGCCATCATGCCGGCCGGCCTCGTGGCCGACACCGGCGACGTCAACTTTCTCTGGGAGCTCTACAACCGCAACAAGCGCGGCCTCGCGCTGGACCTCCGGGTGCCCGAAGGCCGCGCCGTGTTCGACCGGCTCCTCGAAGGCGCCGACGTGCTCCTCACCAGCTTCTTGCCGTCGGCCCGCACGAAGCTGCGCGTCCAACCCGAAGACTGCTGGGCGGTCAACCCTCGCCTCGTCTACGCGCGTGGTCACGGCCAGGGCCAGCGCGGCCCCGACGCCGACCACGGTGGCTTCGACGCAGTGTCGTTCTGGGCCCGCGGTGGGCTCGGACACGTCCTCACCCCACCCGAGGGGCCGCTCATCATGCAACGCGGCGCGATGGGCGACGCGCCGAGCGGCGCCATGCTCGCCGGCGCGGTGGCCGCCGCCCTCTACCGGCGGGAACGCACCGGGGAGGGCCTCGTCGTCGACGTCGCCCTGTTGAACACCGCGGTGTGGCAGCTCGGCGTCGACCTCACCGCGACCGCCATCTTGGACACCGATCCCCAACCCCTCAGCGCCTCGGGGGTGCTCCCCAACCCGCTCGTCGGCCCGTACCGGACCGGCGACGCACGGTGGCTGCTGCTGAACATGCTCGACGACACGCGCCATTTCGCCCCGACGTGCCGGGCGTTGGGCCTCGAGGAGCTGCTCGACGACGCCCGGTTCGCCGACACCGCGGCGCGGGCCGCGCACCGCGAGGAGCTCCACGACCGGATCGCGGGCCGGATCGGTGCGCTCGATCTCGCCGAGCTGCGCCGGCGCCTGGCTGCCGAGGACACCGTGTCCGCCGCGTTGGCCTCGCCACGCGAGGTCGTCCGCGACGAGCAGGTGCTCGCCAACGGCTACCTCGCCCAGCACCCCACCCGACCCTCGGTGCGGTTGGCGTGCGCGCCGATGCAGTTCGGCGACGAGATGACCGAGATCCGCCGCCCCGCCCCCGACACCGGTGAGCACACCGACGAGATCCTCACCGAGCTGGGATACGACGCGTCCGCCGTCGGCGCGCTGCGGGACGCCGGCGCGGTCGCGTGATCCCGTCGAGAGGGGCGTAACGTGACCGGATGGCCGACGGCCTCACCTGGGAAGGATCCCCGAAGAACTTGCGCCGGCCGCTGCTCGTAGCCGGATTCGAGGGCTGGAACGACGCCGCCGACGCCGCGTCGAGCGCGGCGGGATGGCTGACCCAGCACGGCCAGGCGTTCCGCTTCGCCTCCATCGACCCCGAGGAGCACTTCGACTTCCAGTCCCGCCGCCCCCAGGTGGAGCTCGTCGACGGCGTGACGCGGGCGGTGTCCTGGCCTCAGAATCTCTTCTTCACGGTCGGCTTCGCCGACCGGGACCTGGTGGTGCTGCGGGGCATCGAGCCCAGCTATCGCTGGCGGTCGTTCTGCTCGGCGGTGACGAGCGTGGCCCACGAGACGGGCTGCGAGATGGTCATCACCCTCGGCGCGCTCCTCGCCGACGTGCCCCACACCCGTGCCGCCCGAATCACCGGAACCGCCACCGACGACGACCTCGTCGCACGGCTCGGGCTGACCCAGTCCCGCTACGAGGGCCCGACCGGGATCGTCGGCGTGCTGAACGACTACTGCCGGGCCGAGGGTGTCCCCTCGGTGTCGTTGTGGGCACCCGTTCCCCACTACCTCGCCGCCCCCCCGAACCCGCCCGCCACGTTGGCGCTGCTCGAGCGCTGCGCGGGGCTCACCGGGGTGCAGTTCGACCTCGAACGTCTCGAGCACACCGCGCAGGCGTGGCGCGAGAAGGTCGACGAAGTCGCCGCGGCGGACGACGACGTGCGCAACTACGTGTCGACCCTCGAGGAGCGCTTCGACCACGACGCCGCCTCCGACCAGATCTCGGACAAGTCGTGGGGCACCAACCTGCCGAGTGGCGACGAGCTCGCCCGCGAGGTCGAACGTTTCCTGCGCGAGCAGCGCGACGACACGTGAGCAGCCGCGTCCGCGCACGCGTGGACATCGCGGCTGCACCGGACGACGTGTTCACGTTCTTCGACGACCTCGCCAACGCGCCGATCCTCGTGCCGAGGCTCGCCGAGATCACCAGGGTGGAGGCCCTCCCGGCCGGTGGTCGGCGCGTGGAGTACTCGACGTGGGGGCGCGGCGAGACACCCCACGACGCCAGCACCGAGCATCTCGTCTACAACCCGCCGACCCGCACCGTGACCCGAAGTGTCCAGTCCGGGATCGAGACCACCGCGACCCGCGAGTTCCTCCCCCTCGACGGCGGCACCCGCGTCGTCGCCACCATCGAGTGGGAGGTGCCGGTCCGCTACGTGGCCCGGCTGGTCTCGGCGCCGCTGCGGGGCCCCTACCGGCGGGCGCTGCGCGAGGCGCTGCAGGGGGCCCGCGCCGCGCTCGAGCAGCCCTGACCTCCCGAGGCCCGACGCCGACCCGGCGGGCCGTGCTGAGCGGGAGTCGAGGCCACGCCTGGTGAGGCGCGGCCGCCGGGTCGGTGCCGGCTCAGTCGAGCAGGTCGTGCGCCACGGCTTCCCAGAGCTGCTCGGAGAGGCCGAGCGACTCGATGTCGACGCGCTCGTCGTTTCCGTGGAACATCGTGGCGTAGTCCTCGAAGGAGAGCCGCTGCGAGAACAGCGCGAAGCCGTAGCCGACGGACCCGGCCCGGCGGAAGAAGCGGTTGTCAGTGCCGCCGACCATCAGGAACGGGACGAGCCCCGAGCCGGGTACCAGCCGGCTGGTGACTCGCGCCAGGGAGTCCCACAGCGGCGTGTCGATCGGCGAGGCGGTCGACGGGTCGTCGTTGGACTCGATCTCGACGCGGTCGGCCAGGTCGCCGAGCGCCTCGCGCAGCAGCGCGTGGGCCTCCTCGCCGGTCTGGCCGGGCAGGGTGCGGATGTCGACCTCGAGCTCGACGAGGTCGGGGATGACGTTGGTCTTGGTACCGCCGCGCGCGACCGTGGGCGCGAAGGTGGTGTGGGTGCAGGCGTGCACGAGCCGCGACATGCCGAGGGGCAGCTCAGCGAGCGCGCCCGGCAGTTCGGTGGGGTCGAGGAGGGCGTGGCGCAGCTCGGGGGGATAGCCCATCCCCTCGACGAAGCGACGCCACACGTCGCCGATGTGCGCCTGGGGCGCGAACTCGCTCACGCGGCGCACGACCTCCGCGGCGGTGACCAGCGCGTTGTCGGTCCGGAACGGTTGGGAGCCATGGCCGGGCGTGCCGCGGACCCGCAGCTTCGACCAGAACGTGCCTTTCTCGGCGGTGAGCACCGGCAGGCGGATCCCGTCGGCGGCGGGCATCTGGTAGCCGCCCGATTCGGTGATGACGTAGTCGGCCCGGACGTGGTCCAGCTCGTGCTCGACGAGCCACTTGGCTCCCCACGTGCCGAGCGCCTCCTCGTCGGCGACCGCTAGGTAGATGAGCGTGCCCTTCGGCGTGAAGCCCGATTCGGCGAGCCGGCGGACCGCCACCGCTTGCGAGGCGGTGATGTTCAGCATGTCGACTGCGCCGCGTCCCCACACGAAGCCGTCGACGAGCTCCCCCGAGAACGGCTCGCGGGTCCACCCGTCGGGGTTGACCGGCACGACGTCGGTGTGGCCCATCAGCAACAGGCTGGGCGCGTCGGGGTCGCTGCCCTCGATGCGGGTCACGAGGCTGGCCCGCCCGGGCTGGGACTCGTAGCGCTCGACGTCGAGGCCGGCGGTGCCGAGGTACGCCTCGAGGGCGTCGACGCTGCGGATCTCCTCGCCGGAGTCGACACGGCCGTCGTTCACGCACGCGTTGCGGATGAGAACCTGGAGCAGGTCGGTCGTCTCGGCGGTGACGTCCACGCTCACGATCGTCAGGGTATCGGCGTCACCCGCACTGCGCCGAACGGACCCCGGGCGGTCTCTGACGACGGCGTCACGGCGGGTGGCAGACGTCTACGCCGCCCGGTAGAGGAGGCGCCCGTCCTCGCGCCACCGCTCGGTGCTGCCCTGGAGCACCATGTGCTCGAGGTGGGCGAAGGTCTCGCTCTCGGCCATCACACCCCAGTGCTTGTGGGGGAAGATCTCGTGGGAGAGCTCTTGCACGGTGGCCGGGCCGAGTTGGTGCGACGCGTCGAGCAGCAGCTGCATGCGCTCCTCGTGGTGACGCTTGATGGCGTCGACCCGTCCCGGCACGTCGTGGAACGGATGACCGTGGGCGGGGAGTCCCAGGGTGACGCCGTCGAGGGCGGCGACGAGGTCGAGGGTTTGGATGTAGGACTTCAGCGCGTCGGCGCCGTTCCCGACCCCCGCGATGTGGGGGGTGATGGTGGGGAGGACATGGTCGCCGGAGAGCAGCACCCCGTGCTCGGGGTCGAAGAGGCACAGATGATCGATGGTGTGCCCCGGGGTGTGGATCGACACCCACTCGCGCCCCGCGAGCTGCAAGCGTTGGCCGTGCACGACGCGCCTCGTCGGCGCGGGCGGCGAGAAGACGCTCCGCAGGGCCCGGATGACGAGCCGCCGCCGCAGCGGGGGCAGCTCGTGCTTGCTGCCGCCCCAGGGTGTCTCGCCACCCCAGGGCACCGACCGGGCCTGGGTCTCCTCGGTGGGGCCGTCGCGCAGCGGGTCGCCGGCGTAGTCGTCGGCGTGGTCGGCGATGGTGGGGATCTCCTCGCCGAGGTCGAGGGCCTGCGCGGCGGCGGCCGCGACGCGCTCGGCCTCGAGGGCCGCCTCCTCGCTCGGCAGGTGGCGACGCCGTCGGGTCTCCGACAGCGACCAGGTGGTGAAGGCCTGGTGCGTGATGAGCTCGGCGCCCGTTTCACGCTTGATGCGCCCCGCGCCGCCGAAGTGGTCGGGATGCGAGTGGGTGACGATGACGGTGTGCACGTCGCGCATTTTGAAGCCCGCGGTGTGGAGCCGGTCCTTCAGCGCCCGCCACGACGACGGCCCGGGCAGTCCGGGATCGACCACGGCGAGGCCGCGGTCGTCGAGGAGGCCGTAGGTGTTGACGTGGCCGAGCCCGGGCATCCAGATGGGGAGCTGCATCCGGATGATGTCGGGGGCGACCTCAGTGACCTCGTCGGAGGCCGGTTCCTGTTCTTGTTTGCGCGGCCTGGACGCTGGCGTCGGCGAGTCGCCCGGCCGACGCGCAACGTCGGTCACGCCCGCATCCTACGCGAGGGCCGGCAGCTGGACGGTCGTGGTCGGTTGGACGTGGACGCTGAGGACGTTCAAGGGGCGAGGGGTCCCAGCCGGGCGACGGGGCCCGGGGTCATCGGCGCGACCCGTGGCGCGGGACTGCCCCGGCGCTTCCGCCGGGGCAGCTCCGTCTCGAAGGTGTGTGGAGTTCGCGAACGGCTTAGTCAGCCGGTGAATTCGCCCTCCCCGGTGCCGCCGGGCACCACCGGTGCGAGCTGCCGCGCCGGCCGAGGAACCGCTGCCCGCCGCGCCGACGTTGCCGACCACGACGGTGAGCGTCTGACCGGGTGTGACGCTCACGGTCCCGACCGCCTCGCCGCCCCTTTACGCCGGCTGCGGGTCGGATTGCTAGGCGGGCGCGGGGGCCCCCAGGGGGGCCAGCTTGGGCCAGGGGCGGGCCTCCTCGAGGACGGCGGCGGCGGCGAGGCAGGCCAGGTCCTCGTGGCGGCGGGCCACGACTTGGAGCCCGACCGGGAGGCCGTCGACGAGGCCGGCGGGGATGCTGCACGCTGGCTGGCCGGTGAGGTTGAACGGCATGGTGAACGGTGCCGACAGGCCGGCGAGGGAGACGTCCTTGCCGTTCACGGTGCCGTACAGGCGCCCTTCGGCTTCGAAGGCGGGGGTCGGCGTGGTGGGCGTGAGCACCAAGTCGATCGTCTCGAAGACCGCCGCGGCGGCGGCGACGGTCTCGCGCCGGCCGCGGATGGCTTTGAGGACCACGTCGGGCCGGAGCCGCTCGTAGGAGAGGAGTCCGGCGCGCAGCACGTCGGTGAGTTCGTCGGCGCGGTCGCGCATGGCCTCGTAGTTGCTGGCCATGCCGTCGAGCGTTGAGAGCACCGACCAGGCGGCGCCCGGCTTGGGCAGCTCGACCGGCACGTCGACGAGTTCGAGGCCCGCCAGGTCGACGAGGGCCATCGCCGCGTCGTGCGCCGCCTGCTCGACCGCCGGCTCGGCGCTGGCGTACCCGAGGGTCGAGGACCATACGGTGCGGGCGCCGCGCAGCGCGGCGAGGCCCGCGCCGCTCAGGATCGCCGCCTCGAGGGAGTCGTTGGGGCGGGCCAGCGAGGTGGGGTCGATCACGGTGGGGCCGGCGATGACGTCGAGGTAGCGGGCCGCGTCGCGCACCGAGCGCACGACGGGACCCGAGACCGACGTCATCGAGAACGAGTACGGGCCGGGCCCCGAACCGGTGCGGCCGTACGTGGTCTTCATGCCGGGCAGCCCGCAGTACGACGCGGGGATGCGGATGGATCCGCCGCCGTCGCTGCCGGTGCAGGCGGGGAACAAGCCGGCCGCCACCGCGGCGGACGAGCCGCCCGAGGATCCGCCCGGGGTGCGGCTGAGGTCCCAGGGATTGCGGGTCACGCCGTGCAGGGGCGTGTTGGTGTAGCTGACGGCTCCGAACTCCGACGCGGTCGTGAGCCCGACGAGCACCGCACCGGCAGCGCGCAGGCGGGCCACCTCGGTGCAGTCGGCGGTGGCGACGCGGTCCTCGTAGATGAGCGAGGCGTCGGTGTCGGGCCAGCCCGCGACTTGGGCCAGCTCCTTGACCGCGAGGGGCACCCCGGCCAGCGTGCCGGGATCTTCCCCGGCCGCGACGCGGGCGTCGATCGCGCGCGCCTGGTCGCGGGCTGCGTCGGCGTCGAGGAACCAGACCGCGTTCAGCGTGGGGTTGAGCGCCTCGATGCGCTCGAGGTGGGCGTCGAGCACGTCGATGGCGCGCAGCTCGCCGGCGCGCACGGCGTCGGCGATCGACCACGCGTCCTGTCCGATGACCGTCATCGGTCCGTGGCCGCCTTGTGCAGCTCGGCGAAGGCCTCTTCCAGGCCGGCCTCGAGGACCTCGAGGTCGGGCCACTGCTCGCGGTCGCCGAGCAGGCCGAAGTGGAGGTATCCGCAATACGAGAGGATGGCGACTCCCAGGTTCATGTTCTTGGACAGCGGGACCATCGGGTAGGCCTCGAGCATGCGGGCGCCCATGCAGTACAGCGGCGTCTGGGGCCCCGGGACGTTCGTACACACGAGGTTGCAGAACGGCTGGTTGTGGATGAGGCGGGCGCCGAGGCTCAGCAGCGTCGGTGCGGCGTACTCGGTGAGGCTGAGGAGTGCGGCAGCGCCCACCGCCTGCTCGCGGTCTTTCAAGTGGGCGGTGGCGGCGCGGACCAACTCGAGCCGACGGACCGGGTCGGGCTCGCCGACCGGCAACGGGACAAACATCGCCGAGACCCTGTTCCCGAGCGCGAGGTGCTCGTCCTCGTCGCGGACCGACACCGGACAGAACGCCTTGAGTGTGAGCTCGGGACGCAGCTCGTCTCGGGCTGCGAGGAGCTGACCCAGCCCGCCGGCGACACCGGCGAGCACGACGTCGTTCACCGTCCCGCCCAGCACGCGCCGGACGGTCTTGACCTCGTCCAGCGACACCCGCACGCCGGCGAAGCGGCGGGAGCGCCCGACCGGTCGGTTCAGCGACGTCCGGGGCGCGACGACGCCGCCCTCGGTGAGGGTGGCGACGGAGCGGGCGATCCGGGTCACCCGGTCGGCGCCCCCCTCGCCGGTCTCGGGGTCGCGGCCCCGGCGGGCCAGCGCGGCGAGGCCGGTCACGTCGTCGGCGAGCGTGTCGAGCAGGAGCCGGCCCGGCGAGGGCGCCGGCTCGGGCCGCCACGGCGGCGCCTCGTCGAGGACCGGGGTGGGGGAGAAGTCGAGCAGGACGGTCGCCACGTCGACGCCGCTGACCCCGTCGACGAGCGCATGGTGGGTCTTTTGGATCAGCCCGACGTGGCCGCCTTCGAGACCCTCGACGAACCACAGCTCCCAGAGGGGACGGCGGCGGTCGAGCAGCTGGGCCTGGAGGCGCTCGAACAGGGCGAGGAGCTGGGCTCGATCCCCCGGCGCCGGCAGCGCGGTGAGGCGCACGTGGTACGCGACGTCGAAGTGATCGTCGTCGACCCAGACCGGCTGGCCGGCGTCGAGCGCGACGCGCTGCACCCGCTTTCGGAAGCGCGGGATGCGGTGCAGGCGAGAGGCGACAAGGTCGCGCACGTCGGCGAGCCGGAAATGCCCTTCGGGCCCGAAGAACGGCTCGCCCTCCAACACGGTGAGCGCCCCGACCTGCATCGGCGTCTCGAGGCTCTCGAGGTGCAAGAAGCTGGCGTCGAGCCCACTCAGCCGGTCGTAGCCCATCGGAACGAAGGCTACGAGCCCGGCGCCGCCCCGACCAGCGCCAGCCGGGGCCGCGGCGACGAACAGGGGGCGCCCCGGAGCCGAATGGGCAACGTCCGGCTCCACGGGGCGCCCCGACACCCGGACAGTCCCCGCCGCGGTAGGGCTGGGCAGTCACCGCACACGCGAGAACCAGACCGGGCGACCTGACGCGGCCAGACCGGTCGGCCGCGATGCCGGGCGCATCATCGTGGGAGGGCCAGGCTCAGCGCAACTTCACCCGGTGAACTGGGGCGGCGCGAGCTCGGGGGCCGGGGCACCGGCCGCGGGGGGCGGCGCGGGCGGCGAGGTGACGGGCGGGGAAGCCAATACCTCGGGGGCTTGGTACGTGTAACAGACCTGCGCCGCCGCGGCGACGAACGTATCGATTTGGGCGGCGACGTTGCCGCCGGCGCCGTTGAAGACCTCGGCGATCCCGCTCTGGACGTGGAACGCGACGGTGCCCGAGCCGGTGAACGCGGCGAGCACGCCCGGGTCGCTCGACGACACGGGGGTGGCGCTCGCGTCGCGGGTTGTCGAGGGCTCGGAGACCGAGCTGGGCCCCTGGAAGTTCTGCGTGCCGCTGAACGGGGCGAGGGTGGTGGACGGGATGCGCTGGATCATCCCGACCAGCGCCGGCGGCGACGCCAGCCCGTCGGGGCTCGTGAAGGTGAGGGTGTACTGCATGTCCTCGGAGAACACGACGGCGGACTGGGCGATGTTCTGGAACTGGGCGTCGGTCACGAGGTGCGCGGTCTGGCTGGGCGCGCTCACCTCGAGCAGGGTGCCCAGCGTCGGATCGAACTGCGGGACGGTCAGGTCGGCGTCGACCTCGGTGCGCTGCTGGGGCAGCGACGCGTCATGGCACACGGTCTGGTCCGCCGCCGCGGCGTGCGGCACGTCGGTCGCGATGCCGAGGCCGGTGAGCGAGAGGACGCACGCGAGCGCCGCCGCGCCGCGACGGGTGAAGGAAACGATGGCCACGCTGCACCTCCGGCTGGCCCGGCTCCGCGTCCGGGATGCTCCCTGGACACGCGCGCGAACGCGAGGTGACGCGACGCGCTCGTCGCGCGCCGGTGCTCAGGTCCTACGTCGCACAGTCCTTGAAGTCGAGCTGGGCCGCGATCTGGTTCGCCTGATCGGAGGTGCTGTTCAGCGAGTTGACCTGGGCCGTGCTGCGGGTCAGCAGCGCGGTGTAGGTCTCGTTCGCTCGGGTGTTGCTGGCGAGCGAGTCGAGGCCGTCGGCGTAGCGCTCGAGGAGCGACACGAAGCGACTGACCTGGTCCGACAGCGACGCGGGGGGGACGAGCTCGCCGATCGCCTCGGCGTGGGTTCGCAGCTGGGCGGCGCCCGCGTCGAGGTAGTGGGCGACCGTCGCCCCCTTGGCGTTGGGGTTCTGGGCGTTCTGGAGGTCGGTGCTCGCCTGCTGGAGTCGCAGGCATTCGGCGTTCACTCGGGTCACGAGCTGCGCGCGGCTGAGCGGCGGACCGCTGCTCCCACCTCCACAGGCGGCGAGCACGACCATCACGGCCAGGACCGCCGCGCTGCGTCGCACTGGGACTCCTTCGACGGTGAACGGACCGGGGCACGGTACCCTCGGGCCGTGCTGGTGGACTACGCGAGCTACGAGAACGCGACCGGGCTCGACTGGTACGCGCTGGATCCAAACCTGACGCTGCTCCTCGACCGGCTGCTCCCCGACGTCGAGGACCGCGGCTTCGCCGAGGAGCACGTCGCCCGGTACGGCGTGCTGTGCGGCGGGCCGCTGGCCCGACGGGCGGAGGTGACCGACCACCACGGCCCGGTGCTGCGCCGCTACGACCGCTGGGGCCAGGAAGTCGACGTCGTCGAGCACCATCCGGGGTGGCTGGAGAGCAAAGCCGACCTGGTGCGAGCCGGGTTCACCGGCTTGCCCTACCAGGCGGGCCGTCCGGTCCCGGCCGTGCTCACCGCGTCCCTCGCCTACCTCGTGTGCCAGGCCGAGACCGCGATCTACTGCGGTTTGGGCATGACCGCCGGCGCGGCCGACATCGTCGAGCGGTACGCGCCGGCCGAGGTGCGCGACGACCTGCTCCGACGGCTCACCAGCCCGGACCCCGACGAGGCCTGGGAAGGGGGCATGTTCCTGACCGAGCGCCAAGGCGGCAGCGACGTCGGCGCCAACACCACCCGCGCCGTACCCGACGGTGCCGAGTGGCGCCTGCACGGCGAGAAGCATTTCTGCTCGAACGTCGACGCCGAGATCTTCATCGTCTTGGCCCGCCCCGACGGTGCGCCCGACGGCGGGCAAGGTCTCGCCACGTTCATCGTCCCCCGCTCGCTGCCCGACGGCTCGGCGAACGGCTTCCGCATCAAGCGCCTGAAACCCAAGCTGGGAACGACCGGGGTCCCGACCGGCGAGGTGAGCCTGGAGGGGGCGCGGGCCTGGATCGCTCGCCCCCCCACCCCGCACGGCACCGCCGACGAGCGGCCGGGCCGGGGCCTGAACACGATGATGGAGATGGTGAACGGGAGTCGGTTCGGGGTCGCCGTCATGGGCCTGGGAATTCACCGGCGGTCGTTCCTCGAGGCCGCCATCTACGCCGCGCGGCGCGAGCAATGGGGTCAGCGCATCGACCACTATCCGCTGGTCCGCGAGACCCTCGTCGACCTGCTGGTCACCCTCGAAGCCGCGGCGGCGTTGACCTTCGAGTGCGCGGGCGCCACGCGAGGCTCGATCGACGAAGACGAGGGGCGGCGGCTGCGGCGCATCCTCGTGCCCCTCGCCAAGGTCCGAGCCACGCGCGGTGCGATCGGCGCGGCCAGCCAGGCCCTCGAGGTGTTCGGTGGCAACGGCTACATGGAGGACTGGCCGATGGCCCGCCAGCTGCGCGACGCGCAGTGCCACACGATCTGGGAAGGCACCGAGAACATCTGCTGTCTCGACGTGCGCCGCGCGATGCGCAACGACGGCGCACACGAGGCGCTGCTCGCGCGCGTCGAGCGGGCGCTGCTGGGCTCCGACCCGGCCCCCGTCCTCGCTCCCGCCGTCGACGCGGTGGCCACAACCCTCGGCGAGGCCCGCGAGGCGATCGCGCATCTGGCCGGCGCGTCGAACGACCTGCAGCTGCTGCACGCCCGACGCCTCACGTACCTGCTGGCTGATCTCGCGCAGGGGGCGCTGCTCCTCGACGAGGCGACGTGGTCGCTGACCCGTGACGACGCGCGCAAGGCCGTCGTGGCTCGCCGCTTCGCGCACATCCAGCTGAGCGTGCCGCGGGCGCGAGGAATCCTCGACGACGACCGGACGGTCCTGGACCTCTTCGAGCCGCTGACCCGCTACGGATCGATCGAGCGGGCCGCCGCGGCCGCGGCGTGAGCTCGCGCTCACCGACCGTCGTCTGGCGGGTGTCGTCCGAGCTGGTGCGGGCGCTCGACGACCGGCTCGGCGCACCCCTGGACGGCTACGTGAACGGCACGCAGAGCTGGCTGACCGACGACGGCCCGGGCGACCAGACCCTCGAATGGCGCCTGCATCCGGTCGGTGGGTACGCGGCGCCCCGCGACGCCTCGCCCTACGAGGTCTTCGACGAGGTGGTCGGCGCGCTCGGCGCGGGGGCTCCCGCCGACGCCGTCCCGATCGGCGGCGAGCGGCGCGCCTTGACGTCGCTCTGGGAGGGCCTCGAATGCTTCGCCGCGTACGGCGACGAGATGGAGCCCGCCGTCCTCGCCGCCGCGGCGGCGAGGGCGCTGGGCATCCCACCCGATGCGACGGGACTCGTCGATCACACCCGGATCGGGGAGGCCTGGGAGCGGTCGGGGCGCCAGACGTCGATCACGGACCTGTTGTTCGAGGAGCTGGGAGCGAGCCGATGACCGAACGCGACGCCCTCGCCCGGGCGATCTACGCGGCGTCGCACCTGACCGGGCAGTTCACACTTCGGTCGGGTGCGACGAGCACCGAATACTTCGACAAGTACCGCTTCGAGAGCGACCCGACGTTGCTGCGAACGATCGCCGCCGCGCTCGGGGCACTCATCCCGAGCGGCGTCGACGCGCTGGCCGGCCTCGAGCTCGGCGGGGTGCCACTCGCCGTGGCGTTGTCCCAGGTGAGCGGACTGCCCGCCTTCTTCGTGCGCAAGGAGGCCAAGACCTACGGCACGTGCCAGCTCGCCGAAGGTGGCGAGCTCGAGGGTCGACACCTCTTGGTCGTCGAGGACGTCGTCACCTCGGGCGGGCAGGTCGTGACCTCGTGCGGGGATCTCCGGGAACGCGGCGGTGTCGTCGAGCACGCGCTGTGCGTCATCGACCGTGAAGCCGGCGGCCCCGCGGCATTGGGCGAGATCGGGGTCGAGCTCCGCCCCCTCTTCACGATGGGGGCGCTCGCCGCCGCGGTGCGCTGACTCAGCCGTCCCGCCACGGCGGGGTGCGCGGTGGGTCGAAGTCGACCGGCCGGTGCTCACCGGCGATCGCCGCGAAGGCGGTGTCGACCCACCGGGCGCCGCCCGCGAGCGGCCAGGGCAGCGCGTCGCGGGCGAAGAACCCGACGGCACGGGTCTCGAGCGGGTGCCCGCGCAGCTCGCCGCCGAGCATGCGGCAGTGGAACACGAGCGAGTACAGGGGAAGGCGCGCAAAGCCGAGGCGGAGGCCGTCGAACACCGCGATGAGGCTGACCGGCTCGACCTCGATGCCGGTCTCCTCCTCGACCTCCTTGACCGCCACCTCGGACGGCGAGTAGCCGACGTCCGCCCAGCCCACCGGGTACAGCCACACTCCCGAGTCGGCCCGCTGGGTCAAGAGCAGCTCACCGGCGTCGTTGCCGACCACCGCCGCCACCGCGGTCTTCGGGGTGACGTACCCGGCGACGCCGTCACCGACGGTGGTGATCCACTCGTCGTAGATCGCTTCGGCCTCGGCTCCGTCGACGGCGCCGGCGCGGATGTCGGCTGCGACCTTGAGCACCTCCTCGAACCGCTCGCGTTCGTAGAGGCTCTGAGTGAAGCCCAACCCGGTCCGCGCGATGCCCGACAGTGTCTCCGCCCAGCGGAGCAGGTCTGCGGCCGAGACCGCGTCCGGGTCGCTCACACGCGCACTGTAGGCGATCGGGTCTGTTGACCGGTCGGGGGGTTCACACCCAGCGGACGCCGCGTGCCAGGACCGCCGTCAGGTCACCCGCCGGCTGGGGCGGCGCGAAGAAGAACCCCTGCGCGGCGTCGGCGCCGAGGTCGCGTAGCGCGTCGAGCTGCGCCTCGGTCTCCACGCCCTCACCGACGACACCCATACCGAGCGCGTGTCCGAGACTGACCACCGCCGCGACGATCGCCGCGTCCTCGGGGTCGATGCCGAGCCGAGCCACGAACGACCGGTCGATCTTCACTTCGTCGACCGGGAACCGACGCAGGTACCCGAGGGACGAGTAGCCGGTCCCGAAGTCGTCGACGCTGACCCGCACCCCGATGGCCTTCAGCGCCTTGAGCGCTCCGACCCCGGCGTCCGCGTCGTCCATGAGGACGCTCTCGGTGATCTCGACGCAGAGGCTGTCAGGGGCGAGGCCCACCACCTCGAGCACCCCCCGCACCAGAGGCGCCAGCTCGGAAGTCTGGAGCTGACGTCCGGAGAGGTTCACCGACAGCCGGAACCGGGCCGGGTCGCGCCGAGACCGCTGCCACTCGACGGCTTGCGCGCAGGCGGTCTCGAGAAGCCACGCCCCGATCGGGACGATGAGCCCCGTCTCTTCGGCGAGGGGGATGAACTCGCGGGGTGCCACGAGACCCCGCTCGGGGTGCTGCCAACGCACGAGCGCCTCGACGCCGACGCACTCGCCGTCGTAGAGGGAGATCACCGGCTGGTAGAAGATCCGCAGCTCCTGGCGTTCCACGGCTCGATGCAGCGCGTTCTCGATCTCGTGGCGCTGCTGGGCGCCGACCCGCATGGTCTCGTCGAAGATCTCGGCCCGGCCGCGGCCCCGCTCCTTCGCCCGGTACATGGCGGCGTCGGCGTCGCGCACGAGGTCCTCGGGACGTTCGGTGCCGTCGAAGGCGAGGGCGAGGCCGGCGCTCGCGCTCAGGAACTGTTCGTCGCCGTCGAGCAGGAACGGCTCCTCGACCGCGTCGATGAGCCGCTCGGCGATGGCGATCGCTTGGCGCGCCGCTCCGGGAGCGTCGAGGTCCTCGCACAAGACGATGAACTCGTCGCCGCCGAAGCGCGAGACGATGTCGCCGGGACGCAAGACGGCTTCGAGGCGGCGGGCCAGCACGACCAGGAGCGCGTCGCCGGCGTCGTGCCCGAGGCTGTCGTTCACCACTTTGAAGCGGTCGAGGTCGAGGAACAGCACCGCGAGCGCGGTGCTGGCCCGCTGGGCCCGGGCGAGTGCGTGCTCGAGCAGCTCGTGGAACAGGGCCCGGTTCGGGAGACCGCTGAGCGGGTCGTGGTGCGCCTGGTGGGCGAGGCGGCCCTCGAAGGCGTGGCGCTCGATGGCGATCGCCACCAGCTGCAGCACGGACTCCACCTCGCTCTCCTCCGCCGCGGTGGGCCCACGCGCGCCGCGCAGATAGGTCGCGAACGTGCCGAGGACCCGTCCATCGGAGGCGGCCCGCACCGGGGTCGACCAGTAACCGCCGATGTCGTGGACACGGGCGAGGTCGGCGTCGGGGCCGGTCCGGGCGTCGGGCACGACCACCGTCTCGGCGCACGCCGACTCGTCCTCACCGAGCGGGAGGCCGTCGAGCGATTCGATGAACGCGGCGGGGAGCAACGGCGCGGCGCCCCGGCGCAGCACCTGGGTCTCCTCGTCGACGAGCCAGACCGCGCAGCGCGCCTCGCCGCCGGAAGGAGCCTCCATCATGTGGCAGATCTCCGCGAGGGTCTCCTCGAGCGGTTCGCTGGTGGCGATCATCTCCAAGACGTTGGCCTGGTCACGGAGGCGCCGCTCGCTAGCTCGCAGCGCCTCCTCGATCTCGCGCTGGGCGGTGACGTCGCGGGCCGACACGACGACGCCCCGCACGACCGGATCGTCGAGGCGGTTGTCCGCGACGGCCTCCACCGCGATCCAGTGGCCGTCGGCGTGACGGACTCGGAGCTGGAGCCGGCGCGGCGCGCCGCGTTCCTGCACACACTCGGCGAAGGCCTCGACCGCCGCGGCGCGGTCGTCGGGGTGGATCTCGCCGAAGGCGCGGAAGTCGGTCGCCGAATAGCCGGTGAGCCGCTCGGTCGACGCGCTCGTTGACCGCACCGTGCCGTCCGCCTCGAGGACGACGACCGTGTCGGAGGAGTGCTCGAGGAGGGACCGCAGCGCGTTTTCGGCCGCGGCGGCGTCGGGACGTTCCAGGTCGGTGACGTCCACCATGGCGCCGGCGTAGAGCGTCGCGTCGATGCCGGTCGGCTGGGCCGAGACGTGCACCGACCGCACCTCGCCATCGGGTCGCTCGACGCGGCAGTCCAGGTCGACCGGCTCACCGCGGGTGCAGGCCCGATCGAGCGCCCGTCGGGCGCCCGCTCGATCCTCGGGATGGATGGAGGCGAGCCAGCCGTGACCCAGGAGCTCCTCGCGGGGGCGCCCGGTGATCTCGACCATGCGGTCGTTGACGAACACGCTGGAGGTCTCGCGCGCGATGAACAACGCGACGGGCGCCACCCCCACGACGGCGGAGAGCTGGTCGGGTCCGACGTCGCATGACGTGGCATCGGTCCCGACCGACGGTGCCAAGTCGAGCTGCTCGTGGCCCGCGACCGGGCTCGGCGCATCGATGCGGTCGGTCATCGTCCCCCGGCTGGCACCCTACTGCGGGGGCTGCGGGCGTGACGCCCGCAGCACCTGGGCTTTGGCGAAGCCCCAGCGCAGGTGCAGCGGACCCAGCTCGTCATCGCCGAGGTCGGCAAACGTGCGGGGCGTGAGCCCGTAGCGGTCGCTCGGGAAGGATCGCTCCTCGAACTCGTCACGGGCCACGGGCGCCACCCCCGCGGCCGCCAGGACCTCGGTCGGTTCGCGGATGCCGCCCCGCACCACCTCGAGGGGTGTGCCGCGCTGCGCCGCCGCGTTGGTGGCGACGAGCTCGGCCAGCTCGCGCCCGACCCGGCCGGTCGCCGCCTCGACCGCGGCGGCCAGGCGGCTCGCGACGTCGGCGCGCGCGTCGGGGGCGAGCCGGTCCCAGGCGTCGAGCACCCGGGTGGCGCGGGCGAGCAGATAGGCGGGGAGGTGCGTCTCGACGCCGGCCACGATCGCCTGCCCGGTCTCGGCGAGGCGGGCCAGGCCGGCAGCCGGGTCGTCGGTCAGGCCTCGAGCCCCACGCGGCGCAGCGCCTCGGCCGGCTCGACGACGAGCCCGGTGACAAAGGGTCCGAACTCGGCGTACCGGGTGGAGACCTCGTCGAAGCGCATCTCGTACACGATCTCCTTGAGAGCGGCGGGGTCGTCGGCGAGCAGCGTCACGCCCCACTCCCAGTCGTCGAGGCCGGTCGAGCCGGTGATGAGCTGCAGCACCCGCCCCGCGTAGGTGCGGCCCACGCGGGCGTGGCCGGCCATGAGCGCCTTGCGGTCGGTGAAGTCCAGCGCGTACCAGTTGTCGACGCCGAGGCGGCGCTTCGACATCGGGTAGAAGCAGAGGGAGCGCTTCGCGGGGAGGTGGGGATGGAGGCGCTGCTCCCGGTAGTGGGCGATGCGCTCCCGCCAGGGGGCGAGGCGGGCCTCGACCTCGTCAGGGTCGGTGAGGTCCTCCTCGGCGGCGAGGCGGGCCCGTTCCTCATCCTCGGTGGCGGAGTACTCCGACAGCTCGGTCAAGGAAACGTACGACCAGGTGGGGACGAGCGGCGCCCGGGCCAGGTCGTGCTGGAGGGCCTGGAGGCGGGCCAGGTCGGGGCCCACCGCCATGACCCCGAGGTCGGCTTTGTGGCCGAGCACCACGAAGGTCAACACCTGATGGGTGCCGTCGGCGGTGAAGCGTTCGACGGCGTCGAGGACGTGCTTGGCGCCGCCCGGCTCGTCGTCGGCCCGGCGCGCGTCGACCCGGTAGAAGAGGTGCAGGACACCCCAGCCCGACGAGGCCTCGACGGGATCGGGCGTCACCGGACGGCCCGCGAGGGCGCGGGGACCGGGAGCGCCATGCGACGCATGCTACGCGTCAGCGCGGGGACGGCTCTCCACGGCCTCGAGCGCGACCAGCTGAAACGAGAAGTGGCGCGCCATCACGGCACGGACCTGCGCGTCGGCCTGCCAGCCGTCCCCGTCGACGAGCAGGCGGAACAGCCGCCGGAGGAACGCGCCTTCCACCACCGCGCGCTGGATTCGGGGCGGCTCGGGCGCCACAACATCGCGCATGATCGACGGGCAGACGGTGACGAGCTCGGCGTCGGGGTCGGCGAGCACCGGGTCGCGGAACTCCTCGTCGAAGTCACCGAACCAGCCGACCGCCAGCTCCTCACACACCCGCCGGTCGTGGCGGGCCGACTCGAGGTACGGCTCACGGGCCAGGAAGCGCAGCTGCACCGAGGGCAGCGCCGGCCGGTAGTCAGCCCATTTGGCGAGCACGAGCGAGCAGATCCGGCGTTCCTCGATACCCCAGTGTGGACCGCGCGAGCCCAGCACGGGGGGCACGGGACGGCCTCCCGGTCCCGGACGCGACGGGGGCGCCCCTGACGGGGCGCCCCGATCGGTGCTCGCCTGTTGTGGACCAGCCTAGAAGTCCATGTCTCCCATGCCGCCGCCCGGCATCCCCGCGGGCATCCCGCCGGCGGCCTTGTCCTCGGGCTTGTCGGCCACCACCGCTTCGGTGGTGAGGAACAGCGCCGCGATCGACGCCGCGTTCTGCAGCGCCGAGCGGGTCACCTTCGCCGCGTCGATGACCCCAGCCTTGACGAGGTCCTCGTAGTTCCCGGTGGCGGCGTTGAGACCCTCGTTGCCGGAGAGGCCCCGGACCTTCTCGACGACGACGCCGCCTTCCATGCCGGCGTTCACCGCGATCTGCTTCATCGGCTCCTCGAGACCCCGAGCCACGATGCGGGCCCCGGTCGCCTCGTCACCGTCGAGCTTCTTGAGCGAGTCGAGGACCTTGGCCTGAGCGCGGAGCAGTGCGACCCCGCCACCCGCCACGACGCCTTCCTCAACGGCGGCCTTCGTGGTCTGCACCGCGTCTTCGATGCGGTGCTTCTTCTCCTTGAGCTCGACCTCGGTGGCCGCGCCGACCTTGATGATCGCGACGCCGCCCGACAGCTTGGCGAGCCGCTCCTGGAGCTTCTCGCGGTCGTAGTCGGAGTCGGTGTTGTCGATCTCAGCCTTGATCTGGTTGATGCGGCCCTGCACCTCAGACTTGGTGCCGCCGCCCTCGACGATGGTCGTCTCGTCCTTGGTCACGACGATCTTCCTCGCCTTGCCGAGCAGGTCGAGCCCAATGTTCTCCAACTTGAGGCCGACTTCCTCGGAGACCACTTGGCCGCCGGTGAGGATGGCCAAGTCCTGGAGCATGGCCTTGCGACGCTCCCCGAAGCCGGGGGCCTTCACCGCCACCGACTTGAACGTGCCGCGGATCTTGTTGACGACGAGCGTCGCCAGCGCCTCGCCCTCGACGTCCTCGGCGACGATCGCCAGGGGCTTGCCGCCCTGCATGACCTTCTCGAGGACCGGCAGGAGGTCCTTGACCGCCGCGATCTTGTTCGAGACGAGCAAGAGGTAGGCGTCGTCGAGGACGGCCTCCATGCGCTCAGGGTCGGTCACGAAGTACGGGGAGATGTAGCCCTTGTCGAAGCGCATCCCCTCGACGAGGTCGAGCTCCATCCCGAAGGTCTGGCTCTCCTCGACGGTGATGACCCCGTCGGTCCCGACCTTCTCGAGCGCCTCGGCGATCATCGAGCCGATCTCGACGTCGGCGGCCGAAATGGCGGCGACGTTGGCGATCTGGGCCTTGTCGGTCTCGACCTTCTGGGCGCCGGCCTTGATCGACTCGACCGCGGTGGCGACCGCAGCCTCGATGCCCTTCTTGAGGACCATCGGGTTGGCGCCGGCGGCCACGTTGCGCAGGCCCTCCCGGACCAGCGCCCAGGCCAACACGGTCGCGGTGGTCGTGCCGTCGCCGGCGACGTCGTCGGTCTTCTTGGCGACTTCCTTGACCAGCTCGGCCCCGATCTTCTCGTAGGGGTCCTCGAGCTCGATCTCCTTGGCGATCGAGACGCCGTCGTTGGTGATCGTGGGGGCGCCCCACTTCTTCTCGAGCACGACGTTGCGGCCGCGGGGCCCGAGGGTGACGCGCACGGCATCGGCGAGCTTGTTCATGCCCTGCTCAAGTGAACGCCGGGCGTTCTCGGCGTAGGCGATTTGCTTCGGCATCTAGTCCCCCTGGGGGTGTTTGGGACGATCGATCGGTGTTGGCACTCACTGGCTCCGAGTGCCAGAACAAATATTGGCACTCAGCCACCGCGAGTGCAAATGGCCGCCCCGCGGGGTCTGAGCCCGCCGGGCCGGGCCGCACCGAGACTCCTCTACGCTCGCCCTCTTGGCTGACATGCACGACGCCACCGAGGAGTACCTCGAAACCATCCTCGAGATCGAGGAAGAAGGCGTCCGCCCGATTCGGGCCCGGATCGTCGAGCGGCTGGGACTCTCGGCGGCGGCGGTGTCTGAGCAGGTCAACCGGCTGGTCGAGCAGGGCTACGCCGAGCTGCTCGACGACCGCCGCCTCGCCCTCACGGTCCGGGGCCGGGCCCTCGCCACCTCGGTCGTCCGTCGCCATCGGCTCGCTGAGCGGCTCCTCGTCGACGTGATCGGCCTCGAGTGGGAGAAGGTCCACCGCGAAGCCGACCGCTGGGAGCACGCCATCTCGGCCGAGGTCGAGGCCAAACTCGTGGTGCTGCTGGGCGACCCGGCGACCTGCCCGCACGGCAACCCGATCCCGGGCTCTGCGCACCGGGTCGACGCCCAGGCCGCGGCGGCGACGCCGCTCGCCCTGGCCCCGCCGGGGCGGGTCCGGGTGGAGCGGATCAGCGAGAAGGTCGAGCTCGACGACGGAGCCCTCTCGTTGCTGGCCGCCAGCGGCCTGATCCCCGGGCACGAAGCGGCGGTGCTGAGCACCAGCGTCGAGGGGACCCGGGTGCTCGGGGACGCCGGGGAGCGGGTCGTGCCGGCGAACGTGGCTCGGCTCACCTTCGTGGTGCCCGTCTAGGGGCGGTCGTTCGGGGTCAGCCGCCCGCGACGGCGGGGACGACGCTCACCACGGTCCCGTCGGTGACCGGCGTGGCCACGCCGTCGAGGAACCGGATGTCCTCCTCGGCGACGAAGACGTTCACGAAGCGGCGCAGGCCGCCGCGGTCGTCGAAGAGCCGTTCACCGAAGCCGGGGTGCGCGGCATCGAGCGCGGTGAGCGCCTCGCCGACCGTGGTGCCGTTGACCGCGACCTCTGACGCGCCGCCGGCCAACGGGCGCAGCTGGGTGGGGATCCGAACCGTGACCGCCACGGCTCAGCGCTGCGCGGTCGGGAAGGCGGCCCGGAACGCGTCCAGGGTCGGCTGGATCGTCGCCGTGGGCCCGACCCCCTCGCCGAGAGCGTCGAGCGTCTTGAGACCGTGGCCGGTGACGTAGACCACGACGCGCTCGTCGGGGCGGACGACCCCTTCGGCAGCGAGTCGACGCAACGACGCGATGGTGACCCCGGCTGCGGTCTCGCCGAAGATCCCCTCGGTGCGGGCGAGGAGCCCAATGCCGTCGCGGATCTCGTCGTCGGTGACCGAGACGAGGCCGCCACCGGTGCGCCGGACGGTGTCGAGCGCGTAGACGCCGTCGGCCGGGTCACCGATGGCGAGCGATTTGGCGATCGTGGAGGGCTTCACCGGGCGGACCGTGTCGGTCCCCTCGGCGAACGCGGTCGCGACCGGCGAGCAACCCGCCGCCTGCGCCCCCGACACGCGGACCCGGGCTTCGTCGAGCAGCCCGACCCGGGTGAGCTCCTCGAAGCCGCGGTCGATCTTGGTGAGCAGCGCCCCGCTCCCGACCGGTACCACGACGTGGTCGGGTGCCTGCCAGCCCAGCTGCTCGGCGGTCTCGAAGGCGAGCGTCTTGGACCCCTCGGCGTAGAACGGGCGCACGTTGACGTTCACGAACGCCCACGGATGCTCGGCGGTCAGCTCGGCGCAGAGACGGTTCACGTCGTCGTAGTTGCCGTCGACCGCGACCACCGTCGCGCCGTAGACCGCGGTGGCACGCACCTTGGCCGGCTCGAGGTCGGCGGGAACGAAGACGTAGCTGGGCAGCCCGGCCCGGGCCGACGCGCCGGCGACCGCGTTGGCGAGATTGCCGGTCGACGCGCAGGCGATCGTCTTGAGGCCAAAGTCGAGAGCTTTGGCCAAGGCGACCGCCACCACCCGGTCCTTGAAGGAGTTCGTCGGGTTGCGGGTGTCGTCTTTGACCCAGACCTCCCCGAGGCCGAGCGCCTCGGCGAGCCGATCGGCCCGCACGAGCGGCGTCCAACCCACTGGCAGCGCGCCGGTCGGCTCCTCGACGGGGAGCAGGTCGGCGTAACGCCAGATCGTGGGCGGCCCGGTGGCGATCGACTCGCGGGTGACCGCGGCGGCGATCGCGTCGTAGTCGTAGGCGACCTCGAGCGGGCCGAAGCACCACTCGCAGGCGTACCGGGGCGAGATCTCGTAGGTGCGGCCGCATTCGCGGCACCGCAGCGCGTCCACCAAGGCCATGTGGTCCTCCTGTTCCGGGTGGCCTCCCGACCACCGTTCCTCGACGCGCCCTCAAGCGCCTCGAGCGGAAGGACCGCTCTTCGGCTGCTCATCGGTCAGGCATTGGCACCGAACTCCCGGTCCGAGGACCGGAACTTTGGTTGCCGCGGCGTCGTAGGGCCTGTCCCTCGGCCGCTCTTGATGAGCGCGTGCTGGGCACCAAGAATAGTCATGGATTCCCCTACGCTGCCAACCGATATGGGGTCCGTGCCCGAAACCCGATCGCTGGTGGACGCCAAAGAGCGCCTCGGCGTCCACGTCTCGGTGTGCCTCCCCGCCCGCAACGAGGAAGCCACGGTCGGGCCCATCGTCGAGGTCCTCACCGCCCAGCTGGTCCACGGGGCGGGACTCGTCGACGAGGTGATCGTCCTCGACGACGGCTCGACCGACGCCACCGCCGAGGCCGCCCGGGAGGGCGGGGCCCGGGTCTACCCGGTCGAGCGGGTGCTGGCCGACCTCCCCGCCGGGGAGGGCAAGGGCAACGCGCTCTGGAAGGCGCTGTACGTCGCCGAGGGCGACCTGGTCTGCTTCCTCGACGCCGACGTGCGCAACTTCTCCCCCCACTTCGTCACCCGCCTCCTCCAGCCGCTCCTCGAGGACCCCCGGGTCGGGTTCGTCAAGGGCTACTACCGCCGACCGCTCGACGGGGACCCCCGCGGCGGCGGCCGCGTCACCGAGCTCCTCGCCCGTCCGCTGCTCAGCGCACTGTTCCCGCACCTCGCGGGGATCCGCCAGCCCCTCGGCGGCGAATACGCGGCGCGGCGCGACCTGCTCGAGGTCCTGCCGTTCGTCGAGGGCTGGGGCGTCGAGCTCGGCCTGCTCGTCGACGTCGCCGACCGGTTCGGCGTCGACGCCATCGCGCAGCGCGACCTCGGGGTGCGCGAGCACCGCAACCGGCCACTGGCCGAGCTGGCACCCCAGGCCATGGCCGTGCTGCTCACCGGCTTGCGCCGGGCCGGCGTCGCCCCCGTCGACGCGTCGAACATCCGCGGCCGCAGCGAGCCGGGTACCTCCGGCCCCGTGGCGGCGCCGGTGCGCGAGCGTCCCCCCATCATCACGATCCCCGCCTACCGGGCGAAGTTCGGGCGCGAGCTCAGCGCGTAGGGCCGGCGCCGAGCGCGGCGCGGCCGGCCTCGATCGCCGCCTCCTCGACGAGCGTCGCGGCACGGGCGAACGCCTCGCCGGACTGCCAGACCCGGTCGGTGAGCACAAGCAGCTGCACGGGCCCCAGCACCGACAACTCCTCGCGTGCCTCGGGCGTCGCCTGGCCGGCGATCACCGCCCCGCTCGCCAACCCCAGCTCGGCGACCCACTCGAGCACACCGCCCACCACCTTGCCGGCGAAGCTCGACGCGTCGAGGCGCCCTTCGCCGGTCAGGACGAGGTCGGCACCCTCGAACGCCTCGGCGAGCCCCGCCTCGGCGGCGACGACCTCGAAGCCCGGCTCGAGGCGCGCGCCGAGGGCGGCGAGCCCGCCCGCCAACCCGCCCGCCGCGCCGGCGCCTTCGAGCCCGGTCACGTCGACGCCGGTTCGCCGTTCGTACTCGAGCGCCAGCCGTTCGAGGCGACGCGTGAGCAGCGCGATCTGGGCGTCGCTGGCACTCTTCTGGGGCCCAAAGCGCGTCGCCGCGTCGAGGAACCCGGTCCGCACGTCGCAGGCGACCGTCACGTCGAGGCCCCCGAGGGACCAGTCGAGCGCGTCGAGCGCCCCGAGCCCGCCGTCGGTGGTCGCACTGCCGCCGACCCCGATCACTGCCCGGCGCGCGCCGCGCCGGGCGGCCGCCGCGAGCAGCTCGCCGGTGCCTCGGGTCGACGCCCGCAACGGATCGTTGCGGGCGACCAACGCCAGGCCGCTCGCCCGGGCCATCTCGACGATCGCGAGCCCGTCCGGCGTGAGTCCGTACTCGGCGTCGACCGGGTCGCCGAGGGGCCCGGTCACGCGCACCGAGCGCCGGCTTCCGCCCCGGCTCAAGAGCACGTCCAGGGTCCCCTCGCCGCCGTCGGCGAGGGGCACGGAGCGCACCTCAGCGAAGCCGGCCGTGCGCAGCCCCCGCTCCATCGCCGCGGCCACCTCGGGCGCGCTGAGCGTGCCGCGGAACTTGTCCGGACACACGACACCGACCGGCAGGCTCACTCGCTGGGATGCCCGGGGACGGTGTTTCGGCGGGTCATGGGTGGCTGGCCTCCGAGTGCGGTCTGGGGTCGGTGATGGTTCTAGAGGTGGAGCCGGGGGTCAAGGGGCTGGCGCGCTCAGCCCCTTGACCCGATCCGCGCCCGATGCGTCGAAGGGCGCTCTCACCAGCGGACCCGGGTGTCAACAAGGTCGAGAACCCGCCCCACTAGATTGACCAAGAATGCTGGAGCGTGTCCCGCTTCTCGAAAAGGAGCTCGACCACTACAGCGCCGTCGTCGGTGACGACGTCATCGCGGCGATCCGCGAAGCCGCCGAGTCGCTGCGTGGCGCTCGGGTCCTCCACGTCAGCGCCACCGCCTACGGAGGGGGGGTCGCCGAACTGCTCGCCACCCACGTGCCGCTGCTGCGCAGCGTGGGCATCGAGTCGGAATGGCAGGTCCTGCACGGCAGCGACGAGTTCTTCGCCATCACCAAGCAGGTGCACAACGCCCTGCAGGGTGCGGACATCGAGTGGACACCCGCGATGCAGCGCACCTACCTCGAGCGCATCCTCGACAACGCGCTGCTCCTCGAGGACGGCTGGGACTTCGTGGTCGTCCACGATCCCCAACCCGCCGCGCTGCTGCACTTCCTGCGCGACAACCCGGGGTTCTCGAGCGGGCGGACCCGATGGATCTGGCGCTGCCATATCGACCTGACCGTCGCCAACCCGACGGTGTGGGAATTCTTCCGGCCGTTCGTGGAGCTGCACGACGCGTCGGTGTGGACCATGGCCGAGTTCGTCCCGGCGTCGCTGAAGATGAACCACGTCGAGCACCTGCCGCCGTGCATCGACCCGCTGTCGGTCAAGAACCTCGACCTCGCCCTCCCGTTCTGCATCGAGCTGACCCGCCAGTACGGGATCGACACCAAACGTCCGATCATCTGCCAGATCAGCCGATACGACCCGTGGAAGGACCCGGTCGGAGTCATCGACGCTTTCCGACTCGTGCGCGAGCAGGTGCCCGACGCCCAGCTGATCCTCGCCGGGTCGATGGCGACCGACGACCCCGAGGGGTTCCGGGTCTGGGAGGAGACCGAGGCGGCGCGGGCCGGCGACAAAGACATCCACCTGCTCTCGAACCTCCACCAGGTCGGGTCCGTGCAGATCAACGCCTTCCAGCGCATCGCCACCGTCATGGTCCAGAAATCGCTACGAGAAGGATTCGGCCTCACGGTCAGCGAGGCGCTCTGGAAGGGCCGACCGGTGGTCGGGGGACGCGCCGGTGGGATCAAGCTCCAGATCCGCGACGGCCAGTCCGGCTTCCTCGTCGACTCGGTCGAGGACTGCGCCCGGCGGATCATCGACCTGCTCGCCGACCCCGTCGGCGCCGAGGCGATGGGCTCCGAGGGCCGCGAGCACGTGCGCAGCCAGTTCCTGTCGACGCGTGAGCTCCTCGATTGGCTCGAGCTGCTCGGTTCTCTGCGATGACGGTCGTCGTCTCCAACCGGGGCCCCGTCCGGTTCGAGGAGGACCCGGGCGGGACGTTTCGCGCCCGACCGGGCGCGGGGGGTCTCGCGAGCTCGCTCGGCCCGCTGCTCTGCTCGGGCGCGGCGGGCCCGGACGGCGCCTGGGTCGCCGCGGCGCTCAGCGACGGTGACCGGGCCGCGGTGCGAGCCGGCGCCGTCGACGTGCCGGGGATCCGCCTCCGCCTCCTCGACCTGGACGCGCAGACCTACCGGCTCGCCTACGACGTCGTCTCGAACGGCACGCTGTGGTTCCTGCACCACGGGCTCTTCGACCTGGTCCGGCGACCCCGCTTCGATCGACGCTGGCGCGAGGCCTGGACGGGCTACGAGGCCGTCAACCGGGCGTTCGCCGACGCGGCGTCCGACCTCGCCGGCGACGGCGCGGTGGTGCTCGTCCAGGACCTGCACCTGGCCCTGGTGCCCGGCCTGCTCAGGGAACAGCGACCGGACCTGCGCCTCGCCTTCTTCACCCACACCTCGTTCTGCGGCCCGAACTCGATTCGGGTCCTCCCCACCGACGCCGCGACGGCGCTGTGCACGTCGATGGCCGCCGCCCCGTGCGGGTTCCACGCCGCCCGCTGGGCGCGCGCCTACGAAGCGTCGGCCCGCGAGGTACTGGGCGCCGGCGCCCCCCTGGCGCCCACCTTCGTCGCCCCGCTCGGCCCGGATCCCGAGGCCCTCGCCGCGCTCGTCGACGCCGACACCACCCGCGCCGCGGCCGCGGAGCTCGACGAGCTGGTCGGCGACCGGGCACTCCTCCTGCGCGTCGACCGCATCGAGCCGTCCAAGAACGTGGTACGCGGCTTTCTCGCCTACGACCTGCTGCTCGAGGAACGACCGCACTGGAGGGAACGGGTCGTGTTCGTCGCCCGGCTGAACGCGTCCCGCGAATCGCTCGCCGAATATCAGGCCTATCGCCTGGAGGTCGAGCAGGCAGCCGCGCGCGTCAACGATCGGTGGGCGACACCCGACTGGCGTCCGGTCGTGCTCGACACCCGCGACGACTTCCCGCGCACCGTCGCGGCCCTCGGGCGCTACGACGCGCTGCTCGTGAACCCGATCAAGGACGGCTTAAACCTCGACGCGAAGGAGGGTCCGATCCTGAACCGCCGCGACGGCGTGCTGTGTCTGTCCCGCGACGCCGGCGCGTGGGACGAGCTCGGCTCCGCCGCGCTGGAGGTGCATCCGTTCGACCTCGAGCAGGCCGCGGGGGCACTCGACGCCGCGCTGGCGATGCCCGCCGACGAGCGTGCGACCCGCGCGACCCGCCTGCGTGAGCTCGCCGGGCGGCGCACCCCGCGCGACTGGTACGAGGACCAGCTCAGGCACGCCGCCTGAGCTCGGCGACGAGGTCCTCGAGTCGCGCCGCCAACGCCGCGGGACCGTCGACCACGAGATCGGCCTGCTCGAGCAGGGCGGGGGGTGCCTCGGGGGATCGGACGGCGACCTTGGCTCCGACGAAGCCGTCGCCGCGCCGAGCCCGTTCGGTGAGAGCCGCGAAGGCAGGCAGGTCTCCGTGGTCGTCGCCGGCGAACGCGCACACCGCCAGGCCCCGGTCCTCGAGCAGGGAGCGCACGACGGTGCCTTTGTCGACCGGGACGGGGACCCGCACCTCGCCCGCCATCCGGCTCGCCGAGACCGAGAGGCCATGAGCGGACGCCAGATCCTCCAACGCGCCGGGTGGCGGGGCAGCCTCAGGTCGGGTGCGCCAGTGCACACCGAACGCCGCGGCCCCCTTGCGTTCGACGTACAACGTGGGCCAGCGACGCTCGACCTCGGCGGCCGCCGCGGCCAGGGATTCGCTGAACGCGTCGACGCGTTCGTCGACGACGGTCTCGCCGTCGACGAGTCGTTCGAGCCCGTACTGGCCGACCAGCACCACCCCCTCGAGCGGCACGTGCTCGCGCAGGAACGCGACGGGTCGACCGCTCACGACCGCGACCAGGGACAGTCGCCCGGCGAGCCGACCGAGCGCGCCGAGTGCGTCGGCGCGCGGGCGTGCCCGCGCCGGGTCATCGACGATCGGTGCCACGGTTCCGTCGAAGTCGGTCAGGAACCCCGCGACACCGGGTCGGGTCGCGAGGGGGGCGAGGACTTCGGGCAACGTCACCGGTGCGACGTCACCGCAGCGCGGCTCGGCGCTACTTGCCGATGATGACCATGCACTCGGCGTTCGCCGCCGTGGTGGGGGGAGTGGTCGGGAACACTTGGACGGTGGTGGTCGGCCCGATGCTCTTCGCGAGGGTGTCCGCGGTAGCCGTGAAGGCCTTCGAGCTTGAGCGACACGACACCGTGGTACCGGTCTGAGGTATCGTCGCGTTGCCAGTGAACGTGATCGCGTACCCGAGCCCGCGAAGAGCGTTCGCCCGAGTCGTCGCGGCCATCGGCACCGCCGACGCGTTGTAGACCGCAACGGTCGTCTGCTGGGGAGCCTTGCCGGCCACCGTCGTGGAGGTACCGGATCCGGTGCTGGTGGACGTCGTGCCTCCGACCGCGCGCCCCGCGCTACTCGGGGATCCGTTGTCGTTGACCACCTTCACCAACACGATGCCGACCACGATCGCGACCCCGACCAGCACGGCGCCGCGCGCCGCGGTCTGCAACACTCGGGCTCCGAGGCCGGGCGCGTGAGCAACCGCAGTCATCGCGTTCCCGGGTCGGCACGCCGACCGGCGAGACCACGACGCCGAACCTCGCGGGAGCGGCGAAGACGCTTCACGGTGAGGGGGTCGTACTCAAACGCGGCGGACTTCTCCACGAGCTCGCCGAGCACTCGATAGTAGTGACTGGTGGAGACGCCGAGGCGCGCACGGATCGCTGATTCCTTCGGCCCCGGAAAACACCACCACGAGCGCTCGAAATCGAGGATCGCGCGCTCGTGCACCGACAGGTCCATGCAAACCCGAGTATGGCCGCCGACCCCCGGCGCTTCGGGGATTTCGGGTGGTGGGTCAGTTTTCAGCCCTTCGCGTACATTCGGTTTCACGTCGGTAGCCCGGCGGCAGTTTCACGCCCCTCCGAGCGACCGACGGCTGCGGTAAGGGTCGACGCTACAGCCACGCCGCGACGAGCCGATTCACCTAGGACCGGATGTCGCCGGGTCTGGCGGCCACGCTGCCGCAGCACCCCGCTCAGCCGCCTCGCGCACCACCCCCCGACGCGGTTCAACCCGTCCCGACGTCACGAGCGCGGGCCGTCCCGCTCAGCTGGGTCGCGGTGGCGCGGCCGGTCCAGATCCAATGCGCACGAGTTGATGCAGTAGCGCTGCCCAGTCGGGCGGGGCCCGTCGTCGAACACGTGGCCCAGGTGCGAACCGCAACGGCGACAGCGGACTTCGGTGCGCACCGTCAGGAACGTGCGGTCGCGATGCAGGGTCACCGCCTCGGCGACCGCCGGCTCGGTGAAGCTCGGCCAGCCCGTGCCGGACTCGAACTTGGCATCGGAAGCAAACAGTTCGCCGCCGCACGCCGCGCACCGGTAGCGGCCGTCGTCGTGACAGTCCCAGTACTCGCCGGTGAAGGCCCGCTCGGTACCTCGCTCGCGCAGCACGTGGTACTGGCCCGAGGTCAGCTCGTTTCGCCACTCCTGGTCGGTCTTGGTGATCTCGGTGTCCACGCCGACTCCTCATGGTCGTGGGTGTGCTCTTGGTCCAGTGCGCCGAGTCGTCGATTCGTTTCTCGGGCCGTGGCGGGGGTCAGGCGCGTGGGGCGTGGAAATCCCGGAACGCGCCGACCAGCTGGCGTCGCGCCTCGGGTCCGAGCGCGTTGACGTCGTCGACACCCAGGTGGCCGGTGAGCTCGATGGTGCGGCGCAGCTGAGCCAGATAGTGCTCACAGCCGTCGCAGTGGCGGAGGTGCGCCTCGAAGCGGGAACGATCGCGGCCGCGCATCGCGCCCTCGAGGTAGTCGGTGACCGCCTCGACAAACTGTTGACAGCGGTAGTCGCGGCTCGACCGGCGGAACACGCTGGACACGATCATGGCGTCGAACCTTCGAAGTGGGACTCCAGAGCCTGGCGCACCTTCGCGCGGGCGCGGTGCAGGAGGACTCGTTGGTTGGTCTCCGAAAGGTCAAGCGCGTTACACACCTCGGGGGATGCCCAGCCCTCCAGGTCTCGCAGCCGGAGCACCCGAGCCTGGTGTGGGGGGAGCGTGGCGATCGCGGCCTCGACCACGGCGAGCGTTTCCGCCGCCAGGAGCCGTCGCTCGGGCTCCTCGTCCCAGGGGACGGGCGGCGCGGCCCACGACCCGGCCCGGGCGTCGCCGGCGCCGACGAAGCGGGTCGGGTCGACGGCGGGCTCGTCTTGGTCGAGCTCGTCGGCGAGGGATGCGAACGGGACGCTGCGGTGCTCCCGGACCCCCTTGCTGCGGGCGACGTTGATGAGGATCCGGTACAGCCAGGTCTTGAGCGAGGCCCGCTGCTCGAAGCGGTCGATCCCGGTGATGACGGCGACCCAGGTCTCTTGGACGGCTTCCTCCGCGGCGGCCGCGGTGGCGACGTAGGAGCGAGCCAAGCGCTGGAGCGAGGCGCCGTACCGGTCCAGGAGCCACGCGAAGGCGGCCTCGTCGCCTCGGCGGAGGCTTGCCACGAGAATCTGGTCGTCGACGTAATCCGAGGCGACGGGGGTCACGTATTGATTCTCGCTTGAATGGTGGGCGGCGTCGCCTCGGGCGTGTAACGCCGGCCCTGGCAACGCCACTAGAGGGCGAGGGAGGAACATCTCGATGCACTCCGTGACGGGATCGGGCGCCTGGCCCGGGCTGACGCCCGGGCCGCGGGTCGGCGCGCCGTGACCTCGGAGGCCCCCACCGCGCCGCCGGGTCAGGCGACCGGCTCGCTTCGCCGGTCGCGTCGCAAGTACCTGGCGATCGCCGCCGTCCTCGTCGTCGTCGCGGTGGTCGCCATCGTGGTGGCGAGCCAGTCGAACCCCTCGAGCGTCTCGGGCGGCGTCGACGTCAAGAGCCTGAAGGTCGGACCCGAGGTGCCCGCGCTGACCAACGCGAAGGGGTGGCTCAACTCGAAGCCGCTGACCAGCGCGGACCTCACCGGCAAGGTCGTCCTCTACGACTTCTGGACCTACTCGTGCGTCAACTGCGTCCGCAGCATCCCGCACCTGCGGTCGTGGTATCAGCGCTACGCCGCCGACGGGCTCGTGATCGTCGGCGTGCACTCCCCTGAGTTCGACTTCGAGAAGAACCCGTCGAACGTCGCCGCGGCGGTGAAGCGCCTCGGTGTCGACTACCCGGTCGCGCTTGACCCCAACATGGGGATCTGGAACGCGTTCGGGAACCAGTACTGGCCCGAGGAGTGGGTGGCGGACAAGTCCGGGCATCTGCGCTACCAGTCCGTCGGCGAAGGCGACTACACCCAGACCGAGAACGTGCTGCGCGAGCTGCTCGGCGTGAAGAAATCCGCACCCCGGGCCGCAGCGCCCAGCGCGGGCAGCCTGGGCGCCCCACCGGCCCAGAACCAGAACATCACCCAGGAGACCTACCTGGGGCTCGAGCGGGGATCGGTCGCGCAACCCGGCACCACGACCTACCCGCCGCTGCTGACCGTGCCGCCGGACGAGGCCGGCCTCGTCGGATCGTGGGACGGGACTGACCAGTACGTGCAGTCCGCCGCGCCCGGCGCGACGGTCGTGCTCAGCTACCAGGCCCGCTCGGCCAACCTCGTCATGTCCGTCGCCAAAAACACACCACCGGTCAAGGTCGTCATCGAGCTGGACGGGCAACCGGTTCCCGTCGCCGACCGCACCGCGCAGACCCAGGTCGACGCGCAGGGCCAGACCTACATCACGGTGTCGACACCGGATCTCTACAAGCTCGTGCTGAGCCCGGGCCTCGAGACCCACACGGTTCGCCTCATCGCCCAGTCACCGGGCCTGCAGGCGTACTCGTTCACCTTCGGCGCGTAGCAGCCGTGCTCACCCAACTCGTCGCGCTGTTCGGCGCGGGTGTGGCCTCGTTCCTCGCGCCCTGCATCGTGCCGCTCGTGCCCGCCTACCTCGGGATCATCGCCGGCGAGACCGCCGAGGCGCACGACCCCGCGCGCGCCGTCCCGGCGACGTTCATCTTCGTGCTCGGGTTCGGCGTCGTCTTCGCGGGGCTGGGCGCCACCGCCGGGCTCCTCGGCTCGTCACTGCACCAGATCCAGAACATCGTCGAGCGGGTCGGCGGCGTCGTCATCATCATCATGGGCTTGGCCCTCCTCGAGGTCGTGCGCGGCCCGTTCGCGCGCGAGCGGCGCCTGGTGCCGCGCATCCCGAAGGTCGGCGGCCCCGCCCGCCCGTTCATCGTGGGGGTGGCCTTCGGAGCCGCGTGGAGCCCCTGCGTCGGCCCCCTCCTCGCCGCCGCCTTGACCCTCGCCGCACGCAGCGGTGAGGTCGGCCGCGGCGCGCTCTTGCTGCTCGCCTACGCGTTCGGGATCGGCGTGCCGTTCATGCTCGCCGCGCTCGGCCTCGCCTCGTTCCCGGCCCTCGCCGACCGGCTCAAACGCATGGGTCCGAGCATCGAGCGCGTGGCGGGCGTGCTGCTCATTGTGCTCGGCCTCCTGCTCGTCACCGGTGAGTACGCCCACCTCACGTCGTACCTGGCGCGCTTCACACCCGCAGTCGGGGGCCTCTGAGCCGGAAGCGAGCGGTGGGTCGGCCGGCCTCCGCTCGGCGGCGCCGAGCGCCGGCCGGCCAGGCCTGGTGAGCCGGGTGTCGGGGTCGAACCGACGGCCTCTGCTTTACAAGAGCAGCGCTCTGCCAGCTGAGCTAACCCGGCGCGTCTGGGCAGGCTACCCGGCGCGTTGGCGTGCGACCTCGAAGCACGCGACGGCCGCGGCGGCGGACACGTTGAGTGATTCCATCGGGCCCGGCATGGGGACGCGCACCACGACGTCGCAGCGTTCGCGGACCAGACGCGCCAGCCCGGTGCCTTCGGCGCCGAGGACGAGCACGAGCGGCCGGTCCGCGATCGCGAGGTCGTAGACGTCGCGATCGCCGGCCGCGTCGAGCCCGACCGACCACACGGCGGCACGCGACGCCTGGTCGAGTGCGGCCGCCACCCCGCCGACGAGCGCGATCGGCAGGTGCTCGACCGCGCCGGCGGCCGCCTTGACTGCCGCCGCGCTGAGGAGCGCGCTGCGGTGGCGAGGTACGAGCGCGCCGGTGGCGCCAGCCGCGACCGCGCTGCGCAGGACGGCGCCGAGGTTGCGGGGGTCGGTGACGCCGTCGAGGGCGACGAGGAAGGCGCGCTCGTCGTCGAGCAGCTCGCCGAGCGGTGTCGAGGGGAGTGGGTCGGCCCGGGCGACGACACCCTGGGCGGTCTCGACGCCGGCTTCCTCGCGCAGCGCGTCGGCGTCGAGGTGACGCACGGGGACCCTGGCTGCGGTGGCTCTCGCCTGGATCTCGTCGAGAATGGGCGCCGGGTCGCGGCCGGCGGCGATCGAGATTGAACGCACCCGGCGCCGGCCCGCGTGGAGCAGCTCGAGCACGGCGCGTCGTCCGGGTACGACCGAGCCGCCCAGGTCGTCGCTTCGTTGGCGGGTCACCGCCGGTGCCAGCGCGTGCCGCCCGGGGCGTCCTCGAGGACGATGCCCCGCGCCGCGAGCTCGGCGCGCAGTCGGTCGGCGGTGGCGAAGTCATGGCCGGCGCGCGCTGCGTCGCGTTGGGCGACGAGTGCGTCGATCTCGGCGTCGGCGCCGGTTCCCGCGTCGAGCGTCAGGCCCAGCGTGCCGGCCAGCTCGAGCACCGCGTCGCCGAACGGCGCGGCCCGGTCGGGGTTGCCCGCGTCCAGGGCCTGATGGGCGGCGCCGACTGCGTCGAACACGGCGGCCAGGGCGCCAGGGGTCCCGAAGTCGTCGTCCATCTCGGCCACGAACCGCGCGCGGGTCGCCGGGTCGGGTGGGCCACCGCGTGCGATCCCTGCGGCGAGGGCCCGTCGGGCCAGGGCGTCGAGGCGTCCCACGGCGGTCGCGGCGGCGGCCAGTTCGGCGTCGCCGAGCTCGGTGGCTTTGCGGTAGTGGGTCTGGAGCACGGCGACTCGAAAGGCGCGGGGCCCGTGCTCGTCGAGGGCGTCGGCGAGGGTGCGGAAGTTGCCGAGCGACTTCGACATCTTCTCGCCTGAGGTCTCGACCATGCCTGAGTGCAGCCAGTGGCGCGCCGAGCGGTGTCCGGCCGCTTCGGCCTGCGCGCGTTCGTTCTCGTTGTGCGGGAACACGAGGTCGTCGCCGGCGCCGTGGAGGTCGAAGCCCTCGCCGAGAAGGTCGAGCGACATCGTGGAGCATTCGATGTGCCAGCCGGGGCGGCCCGCGCCCCACGGTGCGTCCCAGGCCGGCTCGCCGGGTTTGGCGGACTTCCAGAGCGCGAAGTCGACCGGGCTGCGCTTGGCGTCGTCGATGTCGACCCGGGCGCCGGCCGAGTCGAGGAGCTGCTCGAGGGACCGGTGGGGAAGCGCCCCGTAGTCGGGGTACGAGGCGACGTCGAAGTAGACGCCGTGGCCGTCCACGATGTATGCGTGGTCTTGGGCGATGAGCTCGGCGATCCGTTCGATCATGGGGTCGATGTACTCGGTCGCGTGCGGGACGTGGTCGGGGCGCTCGACGCCGAGGCGCTCGAGCTGCTCGAACCAGGCGGCCTCGAAGCGTTGCGCGAGCTCAGGTTCGGTGCTGGCGGTCTCGTGGGCGCGGGCGATGATCTTGTCCTCGACGTCGGTGACGTTCGAGACGAACGTGACCTCGAATCCCCGCCAGCGCAGGTAGCGGCGGATCACGTCATAGACGAGCGCGGTGCGGCCGTGCCCCACGTGCGGCACGTCGTAGACGGTGGGGCCGCACACGTACATCGACACCCGCCCCGCGTGGCGGGGCGCGAGGTCGACCTTGGCGCGCTGGAGCGTGTCGTAGAGCCGGACCGTCATCGCCGTCCGAGGCTACCGCCGGGCGTTCATCGCGCCCCGGTGACTTCCGGTGTCTCGAGCAGCGCGACCGCCCACGCGGCGATGGCCTCCCCGCGGCCCACCGCGCCGACGCCTTCGCCGCGCTTGGCCTTCACGCCCACCGGGGCGCCGACCGCCGCGCCGAGCGTCGCGCCCATGGTGGCGACGTGGGGGGCGAGGCGGGGCGCTTCGGCCGAGACGACGACGTCGACGTTGGTGACCGCCCAGCCGGCGGCGGCGACCCGCTCGGCGACACCACGGAGCAGCACTAGTGAGTCGGCGTCGCGGTACTGCTCGTCGGTGGCCGGAACGATCGTGCCGAGATCGGGCAGGCCAGCCGCGCCGAGCAGCGCGTCGGCGACCGCGTGCGCGACGACGTCCGCGTCGGAGTGCCCGAGCAGGCCTGGCCCCTCGACCGGCACACCGCCGAGAACGAGCGGGCGGTCCGCGCCCAGCGCGTGGACGTCGTAGCCGAGACCGACCCGCAGGCTCACGGGCACTCCGTGAGCAGCGCGGCGGCGACCGCGAGGTCACCCGCAGTCGTGAGCTTCACGTTGCGGGGCTCGCCGGGGACGACGACCACGGTGCCGCCGGCGGCCTCGACGAGGGCCGCGTCGTCGGTGGCGTCACCGCCGGGACGGTGCGCGGCGCGGAGCGCGTCGACTCGGAACGCCTGGGGGGTCTGCACGGCCACGAGCCCGTCGCGGGCCAGCGTCTCGGTGACCCGGTCGCCGTCGACCCGCTTGATCGTGTCGGCGACCGGGATGGCCGGGACGGCGGCGTCGGCGCCGCCGCGCACCGCGGCGACGACCGCGTCGAAGAGCGCGGCAGAGGCGAGCGGACGAGCCGCGTCGTGCACGACGACGATCTCGCTGGCCGGGGGCAGGGCGGTGAGCCCGGCCCGGACCGACTCGGCGCGGGTGGCACCGCCGGCGACGACGGCTTCCACCGGGGCACCGTCCCAGTCGCGCCCCGGGGGCAGCACCACGATCACGGCGTCGCAGGCGGCCCGGGCGCGCGCGACGGCCCGGTCGACAACCCGGGTCCCACCCAGCGTCGCGAACTGCTTCGGGGAGCCGAACCGGCTCCCGCCGCCGGCGGCGACGACGATGGCGGCGCAGGAGCCCACCGGGGGCTACTTCTTGCTCGCCGCCGCCTTCTGGGGCTTGGCGGCGGCCTTGCGGGTGGCGGTCTTGGCCGGGGCGCGCTTCTTGGGGCGCGGCGTGACCGGGACCTCCTTGCCGGCGAGGACGTCGTCGAGGCGTTCCTCGGCGGTCGCCTCGTCGACGTTCAGCGCGAACGTGAGCTCGGACACCAGGATCTGGCGGGCACGGGCGAGCATGCGCTTCTCGCCGGCCGAGAGGCCCTTGTCGGCCTCGCGCAGCGAGAGGTTCCGGACCACCTCGGCGACCTGGTAGATGTCGCCGCTCTTGAGCTTCTCGACGTGGTTCTTGAAGCGGCGGGACCAGTTGGTCGGCATCCGCGCCTCCTTCTTGCGCAGGACGGCGAAGACCTCTTCGACCTCTTCGTCGTTGATGACGTCGCGCAGGCCGATTTCCTCGGCCTTCTCCACGGGGATCGAGACCTTGAGGTCCCCGTAGGTGATGCGGAGCACGAAGTAGTCGGTCTTGTGCCCGTCGAAGACCCGCTTCTCTTTGCCTTCGATGATGGCGGCCCCGTGATGGGGATAGACGACCTTGTCACCGACGGCGAACGACATGCGGTTTCCTCGCGGCAGGACAGCGGAGGGGGAAGGAGAAGACACCAGGATACCAGACGCCTCCATCGGGTCGCGGACCGTGTCGCTACGCTCTGTCGCGCGCCGGAGGTCTGCTGTGCCTGAACGACGACTGCTCGACACCACCGACCTCTTCGCGGCGTTGCCGGCCGACGCGCTCGCCGACCTGCGGGCCCAGGCGCAGCGTCGCACGTACGCCCGCAACGACGTGTTGTTCCGTCAGGGCGACTCGTCCTCGGAGCTGTTCGTCGTCGACCGGGGTCGCATCGCCATCGCGCAGCGCTCCGGCGACGGTCGCGAGTCGGTCGTGGCGGTGCTGGACGCGGGCGGGATGTTCGGCGAGCTGGGTCTCTTCGACGACGCGCCCCGTTCCGCCGATGCCCGCGCGCTCATCGATTCGACGGTCGTGGTCCTGGGCTACGACCCGGTGCGTGGCCTGCTCCGCGAGCGACCCGAGCTGCTGTGGGTCATCGTGCGCATGCTGGCCGGCCGGCTGCGCGCCACCGACGAGGCGCTCGCCGACGCGGTGTTCCTCGACGTGCCGGCCCGGACCGCCAAGCGCCTGCTCGACCTGGCCGCGGGCCGGGACCGGTTCGCGTTGCCCGTTACCCAAGAGGAGCTGGCGGGGATCGTCGGCGCCTCGCGCGAGCGGGTGAACAAGGCGATCTCGCTGTTCACCCGGCTGGGCTGGCTGGCCGTGGAGGGCCGGAACCAGTACCGGATCCTGGACCGGGCGGCGATGGAGGACCGGGCCACGCTCTGAGCGGGCGGCTCAGGCGGCGAGGAAGGCCAGGGCGCGGGTCCAGGCGTCCGCGGCGTCCTCGGGCCGGTGCGCCGGCCGGTCGGGCGCGTGAACGAAGCCGTGCTCGGCGTCGGGGTAGACGACGATGTCGCAGTCGGGCCGGCCCCGCCACACCGTTCGCAGCGCCTCGATGTCGGCGGGGGGTGTGAACGGGTCGGCACCGCCGAACACGGCCAGCGTGGGACAGGCCGCGTCGGCGCTGAGGAGCGGCTCCCGCAGGCCGGCGCCGTGCCAGGCCTCCGGGACCCGGATCATCCCGTAGAAGGCCACCGCCCGGTGGAACCGTCCGGTCGCGGCGGCCTTCAGGGTCTGCATGCCGCCCATGCAGAAGCCGAGCACCGACACGCTCGGCGGCCCGAGCCGGTCGGCGGCCACCGCGAGGTCGCCGAGCTGGCGGTCGTCGTCGAGGGAGGGCAGGTACTTGAGGCGGGCGTCGGGTTCGGTGACGTCGCGCACCGCGGCGGGCGCCCGGGCGAACGGTTCGGGGCAGCACACCGCGTAGCCGTGCGTCGCGAGGCGTCGGCAGAGATCGTCGAAGAGCGGACGTACCCCCAGGAGGTCGGGGTGCAGGACGATCCCGGCGGACGCGTCGGTGTCGGTGGGGCGGGCCAGGACCGCGGCGACGGGGGTGCCGTCGTCGCCGGTCAGGGTGATTCGTTCCGACGAGGCGGCATGGGGTCCTTCGACGAGTGCGCCCATCAGGTGTATCGCTCGAGGATCGAGGTCTCGGCGAGGCGGGACAAGCCGTCCTTGATTGCCCGGGCCCGGGCGTCTCCCACGCCGTCGACTTGGACGAGGTCGGTCTCGCTGGCCCGCATGATCCGCTGCAGGTTCGAGAAGCGGGCGACGACGTGGTCCGAGACGATTTCGGGCAGCCGGGGGATCTTGTGCAGGATCCGGAAGCCTCGGGGCTGCACGGCGGCGTCGAGGCCGTCCGCCGACCCGACGTTCAGGACGCTCACGACCTCGTGGAGGTCGAGGATCGCGTCGTCGTCCAGCTCGCCGAGCCGGCCCAGGGCGTGGGCGAGCTGCCAGTCCGACGAGGCGACGAAGTAGTCCATGGCGACGAGGCGTCGGTCGTCCTCGACGCCGCCCATCAGCTCCTCGAGCTGGAGGAGCACGAGGCGACCGTCGGCGCCCAGCTCGAACACGTACCCCTCGATCTCGACCGAGATGCGCCGCACCATCTCGGCGCGTTGCAGCACGGTCGCGACGTCGCGCAACGTCACGAGGTCTTCGATCTCCAGCGCGGAGAGGGAGGCGCTGACCGCGTCGAGGCGCGTCTTGTACCGCGCGAGGATCTGGAGTGCCTGGTCAGCGCGGGCCATGACGCGAGGCGTCGGCTCGATGGCACGTTTGAGGGCCCCCACATGGATCGCGACCTCGGAGCGGTCCTCGGACACGGTGACGATCGGCACCGCGATCTGGCGGGCGACCCGCTCGGCGGTGCGGTGGCGGGTCCCGGTCTCGGAGGTGGGGATGTTCGAGTCGGGGACCAGGTGCACGTTGGCGCGCACGATCCGGGCGCAGTCGGCGGTGACGATGATCGCCCCGTCCATCTTCGCCAGCTCGGAGAGCCGCTGGGGGGTGAACTCGGCGTCGAGCAGGAAGCCTCCCGAGCAGACCCCCAGGACCTCGGGGCCGGCGCCGAAGACCAGCAGGGCACCCATGTGGGCCTGGATGATGCGTTCGATGCCCTCGCGCAACGCGGTGCCGGGGGCGACGAGCCGCAGAGCGGCGAGGAGGGCTTCAGATCGCGGCGGGGCAGGCATCTCGGACCTGGTCGGACCTTGCTCGGTGGCGAGCCGCAGGACGATACCGCGGTGTGCGCCGTCCCGCGCCGCGAGCGGCGGGTCCGCCACACTGAGCGCGTGGGCGTGGCGACGGTGGTCGGGTTCGACTTGGACATGACGTTGGTCGACTCGCGTCCGGGCATCGCGGCGACGCTGCGGGCCCTCGCCGCGGAGACGGGGACGAGCATCGACGTCGAACTGGTGATCGGCCGGCTGGGCCCGGTCCTCGAGGAGGAGCTGAGCCACTGGTTCCCGCCCGCCGACGTCGGTGCGGCGTGCGACCGCTTCCGGGCGCTCTACGTCACGCTCGGGGTGCCGGGGACGTTCCTGCTCCCCGGAGCGCGCGAGGCGGTCGCCGCGGTGCGGACCGTCGGCGGGCGGGTGGTGGTGGTCACCGCGAAGTACGAGCCGAACGCGCGGCGGTGTCTCGAGCACGTGTCGCTCGCCGTCGACGCGGTCGACGGGTGGCGGTTCGGGCCGGGGAAAGGTGCTGCGCTCCTCGAGCACGGGGCCACCTGCTACGTCGGGGACACACCGGCCGACGTGGCCGGCGCCCGCGCGGTGGGCGCGGTGGCGATCGGCGTCGTCACGGGAGCGCACCCGCGCGCCGAGCTGCTCGACGCGGGGGCCGACGCGGTGCTCGGCTCCTTGACCGAGTTCCCAGCCTGGTTCTCGTCGTGGCGGACCGGGAACTGATCCGAGTCAGGTGCTGGCGCGGCCGCGCCGGCCGCGGGTGGCGGTCTGGCGGCGTCGGCGGGCCCGGACGTGACGTCCCCGCCGCCACGCCAGCCCGGCGAGCCCGACCAGGAGGATCGCGACGCCGGCGAGAACGGTGCGGCCGACGTCGAGGCTGGTCGACGAGGCCGCGACCGAGCCCCGCCCGCCCGCCGACACGGTGACCTCGTGGCGCTGCCCCGCGACCGTCAGCTCGACGCGCAGCGACACCGACGAGGCGAGCTCACCCGCGAGCTGCGCTTCGACGACGCTGACGTCGACGTGTTGCGCCGCCAGGGCGTGCACCAGCGCCGCGTCGGCGGGAACGCCGGGGCGGGCCGCTCGCAGGTCGATGAGGCCCCCGACGTGCACCGTGTGGTTGAGGCCACCCCACGCCGCGTCGCGCGAGGCAGCGAAGCTGCGCAGTGGTCCCTGGGTGCCGCTCAGCTCGCCGACGATGCGGTCGAGCTGAGCGGGGGTGCGAAACGACGTGGTGAGCACGATGCTCGCCGAGCCGTTCGGGGCCATCGACCACGGCGCGACGGTCCAGCCGGCGTGGCGAAGGTCGGTGAGGCGGACACGCTGCGCGAGGGGCGCGCCGCCCTCGGCGGCCTGCACCGCTTCGGCGTCGAGCGCGACGTGCAGCGCCGCGCTGCCGGACCCGTCGGCGCGCACCGTCACCGAGAGCGTGGCTCGGGCGCTGCACCCCGAGACCAGGACGACCAGCGCGAGCGCGAGCAGCGTTCGCCTGATGTCTCGGATGGCCACCGCCCCGGCTTGTGGTTGGTCGGCGCGAGCCGGCTCGGCTGCTTAGCCCTCGGAGCCCGAATCGGCGAGTTCGACCGGGGGCGGCGATTCGACGCCTTCGACCGCGCGGAAGGTGACCTCGTCGCCGTCCGCCTCGACGAGAATCGTCTCGCCGACGTGGAACTCTTTCCAGAGAATCTTCTCGGAGAGCGGGTCTTCGACCATGCGCTGAATGGCGCGCCGCAACGGGCGGGCGCCGAGCTGAGGGTCGTAGCCCCGTTTGGCCAACAGGCGCTTCGCCTCCTGGGTGAGCTCCAGTCCGAGCCCCTGACCTTCGAGTTGGTTTCGGAGGCGCTTGATCATCAGGTCGACGATCTCGCCGACCTCGTCTTGGGTCAGCTCAGCGAAGACGATGACCTCGTCGATGCGGTTCAGGAACTCGGGGCGGAAGTGGCGCTTGAGCTCCTCGACCACCTTGTCCTTCATCTTCTCGTAGCTGACCGCGTCGTCGGCGGGCCCGAAGCCGATCGTCGCTTTGCGCAGGTCGGCGGTGCCGAGGTTGGACGTCATGATGATCACGGTGTTCTTGAAGTCCACCGTGCGGCCCTGCGCGTCGGTGAGCCGCCCGTCCTCGAGGATCTGCAGCAGGGTGTTGAACACGTCGGGGTGGGCCTTTTCGATCTCGTCGAAGAGCACCACCGAGAACGGCTTGCGGCGCACCGCCTCGGTGAGCTGGCCGCCCTCGTCGTAGCCGACATACCCGGGAGGCGAGCCGACCAGGCGCGACACGGTGTGCTTCTCCATGTACTCGCTCATGTCGAGCTGGATCAGCGCCGCTTCGTCGCCGAACAAGAACTCGGCGAGGGTCTTGGCGGTCTCGGTCTTGCCGACCCCCGAGGGTCCCAGGAAGATGAACGACCCCGAGGGCCGCTTCGGGTCCTTGAGGCCGGCCCGGGTCCGGCGGATCGCCTGGGAGACCGCCTTGACCGCGCTGTCCTGGCCGATGATCCGCTTGTGCAGCTCGTCTTCCATGCGCAGGAGCTTGGCGGTCTCCTCCTCGGTGAGCTTGTAGACCGGGATGCCGGTCCAGAGGGCGAGAACCTCGGCGATCGACTCCTCGCTGACCTCGTTGAAGAGGTCGACGCCTTCGCTTTGCGCCTCGGTCTCCTTGCTGCGGCGCTGCTCGAGCAGTTCCTTCTCGCGGTCGCGCAGCGACGCGGCCCGTTCGAACTGCTGGCCTTCGATCGCCTCCTCCTTGTCCTTGCGGACGGTGGCGATCTGGTCCTCGAGCTCACGGAAGTCCGGCGGGGCCTGCATCCGGTGGATCCGCAGCCGCGACCCGGCCTCGTCGATGAGGTCGATGGCCTTGTCGGGCAGGTGACGGTCGGAGATGTAGCGGTCGGCGAGGTTCGCGGCAGCCACGACCGCCTGGTCGGTGATGGTGACCCGGTGGTGCGCCTCGTAGCGGTCGCGCAGACCCTTGAGGATCTCGATGGTCTGCGCGACGGTCGGCTCCTCGACTTTGATCGGCTGGAACCGCCGCTCGAGCGCCGCGTCTTTCTCGAGGTGCTTGCGGTACTCGTCGAGCGTGGTCGCACCGATGGTCTGCAGCTCACCGCGGGCGAGCATCGGCTTGAGGATGCTCGCCGCGTCGATCGCGCCCTCCGCCGCGCCGGCACCGACGAGCGTGTGCAGCTCGTCGATGAACAAGATGATGTCGCCGCGGGTGCGGATCTCCTTCAGGACCTTCTTGAGCCGCTCCTCGAAGTCGCCGCGGTACCGGGACCCGGCGACGAGCGCCCCGAGGTCGAGGGTGTAGAGCTGCTTGCCGGTCAGCGTCTCGGGCACGTCGCCGCCCACGATGTCCGACGCCAGGCCCTCGACGATGGCGGTCTTGCCGACCCCCGGCTCACCGATGAGCACCGGGTTGTTCTTGGTGCGGCGCGACAGCACCTGCATGACCCGCTCGATTTCTTTCTCGCGCCCGATGACCGGGTCGAGCTTCTTCTCGCGGGCGAGCTGGGTGAGGTTGCGGCCGAACTGGTCGAGGACCAGGGAGCCGGACGGCTGAGACTCGCCGGACCCGCCGCCTTGGCCTTGGCCTTCCTTCCCGCCGGCGTAGCCGGACAGCAGCTGGATGACCTGCTGGCGGACCCGCGAGAGATCGGCGCCCAGCTTCACGAGAACCTGCGCGGCGACGCCCTCCCCCTCCCGGATGAGGCCGAGGAGGATGTGCTCCGTGCCGATGTAGTTGTGACCGAGCTGGAGCGCCTCGCGCAGCGAGAGCTCGAGCACCTTCTTCGCGCGGGGCGTGAAGGGAATGTGGCCCGAGGGGGCCTGGCCGCCGTGGCCGATGATCTCCTCAACCTGGGCGCGGACTGCTTCCAGCGAGATGCCGAGCGACTCGAGCGCTTTCGCCGCGACGCCCTCTCCCTCGTGGATCAGGCCGAGGAGGATGTGCTCGGTGCCGATGTAGTTGTGGTTGAGCAGGCGCGCTTCTTCTTGCGCCAGCACTACCACCCGCCGGGCTCGATCAGTGAAGCGTTCGAACACTGTTGCGTACCGTGCCTTCTCTTGCCGGTCCCGGTCCCCCACTGCGGTGGGGGCCGTGGATCGGAGGGCCGCTCCGGAGATTCAGTCTACCTGTCGGGGTCTGGACCACCGTTGCGCGTCCCTGACCCCTTCTGGGGTTCTCGGCCGAATCAGAGCCGCGCGTGAGGGGTAGCAAGGAGCGGCGAGGGGAAAATGTTCCCGGGCTTGGTCGAAACGCCCGACGCTGCCTAGTTTGGGCGTATGGGCCTGGCGGAGACGCTCGAGCTCCCGCTCTTGCCTGGGGATCTGGGGCGGGTCGAGGACGCGCTCGCGGGCGCGGTGCGTCACCCCGACCGGTTCCTCGGCGACGTCGCCTCCCACCTGGTGCGCGCCGGAGGCAAGCGGATCCGCCCGACGCTGACCCTCTGCGCGGCCTACGCGGCGACCGGTGCGGACCGGGCCGCCGCCGAGGACGCGGTCACCGGGGCAGTGGCCGTCGAGCTCGTGCACCTCGGCTCGCTCTACCACGACGACGTCATCGACGAGGCCGAGACCCGCCGGGGGGTCCCCTCGGTGAATGCGCGCTGGTCGAACATCGTGGCGATCCTCGCCGGCGACTACCTGCTCGCGCGGGCCTCGGCGCTCGCCGCGTCGCTCGGAGCGCCGGTGGCGGCCCTGCTCGCGGCGACGATCGGCGAGCTGTGCCGCGGCCAGGTGCTCGAACTGCAGCATCTCTTCGACGTGGCGCGCAGCGAGGAGGACTACGCGAGCGCGATTGAGGGCAAGACCGCGACGCTGTTCGCCACCGCGTGTCGGGTGGGCGGCATGGTGAGCGCCGCGGACGAGCCCACCCTCGACGCGCTCACCCGGTTCGGCACCCATCTGGGTCTCGGCTACCAGATCGTCGACGACTGCCTCGACCTCACCGCGACCGACGACGCCCTCGGGAAGCCGGCGGGCCAGGACCTGGTCGAGGGCATCTACACCCTGCCGGTCATCTACGCCCTCGCCGACGACTCGGGCCTCGCGGAGCGGCTCGGCGGGCCGCTCGACAGCCAGCGTCTCGCCGAGGTCCGCCAGCGGGCCGCCGCGAACGGAGCCGTCGAAGCCGCCCTCGCGGTCGCCGCCGACCACGCCACGAAAGCCGCCGAGGCACTCGCGGGTGCCGACACGCTCGACTCGGGGGTCTGCGACTCGCTGCGGCGCCTCGTGGAGGGTCTGGTCGACCGCCAGAGCTGACCGGTCAGGCGGCCGCTCGGGCGGCGTCGATCTCGCTGAGGAAGGCGAACACGGCGCGGTTGAACGCGTTGGGCTGCTCCGCCATGAGGGCGTGTCCGGCGCCGCGCACCTCGACGAGGCGGGCGTGCACGAGGAGCTCGGCGAGCTCCTCGGCGTCGCCGAGGGGGGTGAGGAGGTCCTGGGATCCGGTGATGACGAGCGCCGCGACGCGCACCCCGGCCAGTTCGAAGCGCAGCTCGTCGGAGGCGTCGAGGATGGCGTGGATCTGCGCGGCGAAGTTCTGCGGATCGGCTTGCAAGAGGAGGCGGGCCATGAGGTTGAGCCACACACCGAGGCGGCGGTGCAGGCGGGGGCCGATGAGCCAGCGCAGCCCTTCCTCTCCGCCGAGCGCGCCCATGCCGTGGACCTGCACGTCGGCGGCCCATTCGCCGAACAGCTCGCGGCGCCAGTCGTGATGGCGACACGCGGTGCAGGCCAGGACCAGCGAACGCACCCGCTCCGGGTGGCGCACCGCGAGGATCTGGGCGAGCACGCCGCCCATCGACGCGCCCAGCACGTGCGCGGTGGCGACGCCTTCCGCGTCGAGTACCGCGATGGCGTCGTCGGCCATCTGCTCGAGCGAGAACGGATGGGGGGCATCGGCGCTCGCGCCCACCCCGCGGTTGTCGACGGCGAGGCAGCGATACCGACGCCCGAACGGGAACCGCTGCAGTGCCCAGCCGCGGTGGTCCACCCCGAGGCCCTGGAGCAGCAGCAATGGCGGCCCGTCGCGGTGGCCCGTCACCTCGTAGGCGATCGGGGTGCCGTCGGAGCCGACGGCGGTTTTCACTGCTCCTCTTCGAGCAGGGCCCGCACCGCGTCGCGGACCGCGTCGGCGAGCTCGGCCGCGGCCAGCTGGTCGTCGGGTGGGGTGCCCGCCGGGGGGCGCAGCGTCTCACCGAAGCGGACCCGCCAGGGTCGCCCCGGCCGCGCGAGCGGGAACCCGGGGCGCACCGCGACCGGGAGGAGCGGGAACCCCATCGTGGCCACCACGAGCCGGCGGGGCGGCTCGCCAGGTCCGCCGCGCAGCCAGGTGGCCGAGAGCGGCACGGCGGCGAGGTGCCCGGCGCGCAGCGTCGCCGCGACGTCGTCGGGGCGGTAGCCGATCGCGCCCACGCTCCGGAGCGCGTCGCCGAGCACCGGCAGCTCGGGAGCGCCCACGACCCGGACCCGCCGGCCCGCGGCGGCCCGCACCGCCCGCATGATGGCGAGCGGCTCGAGGAGCCCGACGCCGCGGTTGGCGACGAGGAGGGCGGGGCCCAGCCGGGGGACGCGCGCGCCGCCCTCGACCGCGACCGACAGGCGCGCCGCGCCGGCCACGAGGTCCATGAGGTGAGGGTCTCCGCCGAACTCGTCGACCGCGTAGCGCCCGGCGACGCGGCGCCGCAGCGCCCCGAGGGGCGAGTCGGTGGCCAGGAACCGGTCGGCGTCGAGGCCGTAGTTCGCGCTCATGCCACCGCCTCGAGCCGGCGGGCGGTCGCCCAGGCAAAGAGGTCGCCGAGTACGTCCTGGGTCGGGACGAGCGACCCGAGCCCCAGCACGGCGCCGGCGTGGGCCCCGTCCGCGACGCGGCCCCGGCGCAGCAGCTCGAGGACGTGCGCGGGGATCGGGGCGCCGGCGAGCTCGGCGAGGCGCCCGGCGAGCCGCCAGCCGCCGGGTGCCACCGGGATCGGGATCCGATGGCCGAGCAGTACGGCTTGCCACGGGCTGGCCGCGCCCGGGCCAACCACGTTCATCGGGCCCTCCGCGCCCTGGATCAGGGTCGCGACCATGGCCCGCGCCGCGTCGTCTTGGTGCAGCAGCGAGAACGGAGGGTCGGCGAGCGCGGGCACGGGAACCGCGGGGAGCCGGAGGACTCGGCCCAGCGGGCTCGGGACGTGCGAGCCGGCGACGACCGCGTAGCGCAAGTACCCGACCGCGACGTCGTGATGCCGGGCCAGCCCGGCGGCGACGGTCTCGACCTCCAAGCAGGTGCGGCCGTAGTCGGTGGTCGGCGCCAGCGGTGCGCTCTCGTCAGGCAGGAGCGGATGGCCTCGCCCGCGTCCGTAGATCTCGATCCCGCTGCGGACCGCGACCCGTTCGAGCCGCCCGGCCCGCACCGCGGCACCGAGCGCGTGCACGGTGCACGCCTCGGTGCTCGCCGCGGCCTCGCGCGATCCCATCCGCGACCCGGGCTCGTAGACACCGAAGTGCGCGACGGCGTCGGGTGCGAAGTCGGTGACGAACGCCACCAGGCGCTGACGGTCGCGAGGGTCGATCCGCGCGAACGTCGCGCGCCGGAGCCGGCGGCGGGGCGGCATGAAGTCACAGCCCGCGATCTCGGTGACCTCGCGGCGCCCCTCGAGCAACTGCGCGACGCGGGTCCCGAGCTCCCCTCCCATGCCCGTCACGAGCACGCGCATCAGCCGGTTCCCCCCTCGTCCCCAGTCTCGCCCGCCTCCGGGCGCAGATGGGGGAACAAGAGGACCTCTCGGATGGTGGTCACGCCCGCGAGGAGCATCACCAGCCGGTCGACGCCGATCCCGAGCCCCCCGCAGGGCGGCAGGCCGTACTCGAGGGCGCGGAGGTAGTCCTCGTCCACGCCGTGGGCCTCCTCGTCGCCGGCCGCGGCGAGGCGGGCCTGGGCCTCGAAGCGCTGGCGCTGGTCCACCGGGTCGTTGAGCTCGCTGAAGGCGTTCCCAAGCTCGCGGCCCAGCACGACGGGCTCGAATCGCTCGACCAGCGCCGGGTCCGCCCGATGGATCCGGGCGAGCGGGGAGGCCTCGCGGGGGTAGTCGATGACGAAGACCGGGCCGAAGAGGTTGGGCTCGACGGTCTTCTCGTAGAGCTCCAAGACGAGCTTCCCGGGACCCCAGCCGGCCTGGCGAGCAACGCCGAGCCGGTCGCAGATCGCCTCGAGGTCGCCGACTGGCTGGCTCGGATGGACGGCGACCCCGGCGTGCTCCTGGATCAGGTCGAGCATGGGGCGACGGGGCCACGGCGGCGCGAGGGAGAGCTCGCGGTCACCGGCGGCCACGGTGGTCGAACCGGTCGCGGCGCGGGCGCACTCGGCGACGAGCTCCTCCACGAGGCGCGCCATGTCGGTGTAGTCGGCGAAGGCCTCGTAACACTCGAGCATCGTGAACTCGGGGTTGTGGCGGGTCGAGAGGCCCTCGTTGCGAAACACGCGCCCGATCTCGAAGACCCGCTCGAAGCCGCCGACGAGCAGGCGCTTGAGGTGCAGCTCGAGCGCGATCCGCAGGCTGAGCGGCATCTCCAACGCGTGGTGGTAGGTCTCGAACGGGCGGGCGGCGCCGCCGCCTGCTTGCGCGTGCAGCACCGGGGTCTCGACCTCGACGTAACGACGTTCGGCGAGGAACCGCCGGATCGTCGCGATGACCGAGAAGCGGATCGCGAAGACGCGACGCGCGTCGTCGTTGGCGATCAGGTCCACGTACCGCATCCGGAACCGCGTGTCGACATCGGTCAACCCCTGCCACTTCGAAGGCAGCGGGCGGAGCGCCTTCGCGAGGAGCTCGAAGGCGCGCAGCTTGACGGACAGCTCGCCGCGCTTGGTCCGCATCACGGCCCCCTCGACGCCGACCCAGTCGCCGAGGTCAAGCTCGTCGAACGCCTGGTGGACCTCCGCGCCGACGACCGCGTCCGACACGAAGAGCTGCACGCTGGCGGTGCCGTCCCGCAGCGTCGCGAAGGTCAGCTTCCCCTGCCGGCGGATGAGCAGCAGCCGCCCCGCGACCCGGACCACGTCGTCGGTCTCGCCACCCGCTTCGACGTGCTCCCAGTGCTCCTGGATCTCGGCGGCGGTGTGGGTCCGGTCGAACCGCACCGGGTACGGATCGGTCCCGGCGGCCCGCAACGCGTCGAGCTTGGCCAGGCGCCGGTCACGCTCCTCACCGACGTAGCCGTCCTCGGTCACCGCCAGGCCGCCCGGTCGGGGCGGGTCGGCGGCGTCATCGGTTGCGCTCGAAGACGATACGCAGACCTTGGAGCGTGAGCCAGGGCTCGTAGTGCTGGACGGTGCGCGAGTGGGTGACGATCGGGTCGGCGAGACCGCCGGTGGCCACGACCGTGCAGTCGCCCAGCTCGGCCTGGAACCGGTCGACGAGCGCGTCGACTTGACCGCTGTACCCGAAGACGCAGCCCGACTGGATTGATTCCACGGTGGATTTGCCGATCACGTGGCGGGGTGCGACGAGCTCGACTCGGCGGAGCGCGGCCGCGCGCCCAAAGAGGGCGTCCATCGAGATCTCGATGCCGGGGAAGATGGCGCCGCCGAGGTACTCGCCGTGCTCGCTGATCGCCTCGATCGTGTTCGCGGTGCCGAAGTCGACGACGATCGACGGACCTCCGTAGAGGTCGTACGCGGCGACCGCGTTCGCGATTCGGTCGGGCCCCACCTCCTTCGGGTTGTCGTAGAGGATCGGCATGCCGGTCCGTACCCCCGGCTCGAGCACGAGGGCCGGGAACCCGAAGTAGCGGTCGGTCATCTCGCGCAGCTCGGCGGTCACGCGCGGGACGCCCGAGGAGATGACGACGCCGCTGATCGGGCTGTCGTCGGGCGAGCCCGGCGTCGGGGTCGGCCCAGTCGTCGGCACGTCGACGACGAAGCCGCGGACCCCGTGGAAGGCGAGGAACTGCTGGATCATCAGCGCGAGCTCGTCGGCGGTGCGCTCGGCGACGGTGGCGATGCGCCAGTGGTCAGCGAGCTCCTTGCCGTCGAAGAGGCCGATGACGGTCTGGGTGTTCCCGGCGTCGATCGCGAGGAGCCTCACCGGCGTCTCGCCCGCTCGACGTCGACGTCGAGGTCGAGGCCGAGATCCAGGGCCGGGGCCGATTGGGTGATGGCGCTGGCCGAGATGAGGTCAGCCCCCGCGGCGGCGTACGCGGCGACGCGCTCGAGCGTCACCCGGCCTGAGACCTCGACCGGGGTGTCGGGCCGCGCGCCGGAGCGGACCACGGCGACACAGTCGCGCACCTCGTCGGGGCTCAGGTTGTCGAGCATCACGAGATCGGCGGCAGCGGCGAGGGCCTCGCGCACCTGGTCGGCACGTTCGCACTCGACCTCGACTCCCCGCCCGGGCCAGGCGGCGCGGGCCGCGGCCACGGCATCGGCGATCCCGAGGCCGACGAGGTGGTTGTCCTTGACGAGGACCATGTCCGAGAGCGAGCCGCGGTGGTTCACCCCGCCACCGGCGCGGACCGCCGCCTTCTCGAACGCGCGCAGGCCGGGCAGGGTCTTGCGGGTGTCCCAGATCGCGGCGTGCCCACCGGTCGCCGCGACGAACTGGTGGGTGAGGGTGGCGACCCCCGAGAGATGGCAGAGAAAGTTGAGGGCGGTGCGCTCGCCGGTCAAGACGCTGCGCAGCGGTCCCTCGACGGTG
>Ga0182024_10000258_pt1 | contig 131825 bp, 108 predicted proteins | sample P32metaG_FD_120480 | JGI IMG/M metagenome (GOLD analysis project Ga0182024, IMG submission 120480) | Permafrost microbial communities from Stordalen Mire, Sweden - P3-2 metaG (Illumina Assembly) | ecosystem: Environmental > Terrestrial > Soil > Wetlands > Permafrost | place: Sweden: Stordalen... | reverse complement strand
CTGCGGCATTTGCCGCCGCGTGTGCTGCTTCCGTTCGGGCTACGCCCTCACTCCAGCAGCACACGCGAACCCTTAACCCTGATTCTTTCACTCAACCTGGTACAAAGAATGGGGGATAGTCATGGCATCAGGACAAAACCGGCGAGGATGGTGAAAAACTAAACGGCATTCAACACGCACCGATTGGCGCCTTTGGCGCAGCCGCCTTCGCCGCATTCGTCGGTGGCCCCAGTAGTAGTCCTGCGGCCAAAGCTGCCGCACACGCACAGCAAACCGCAGGAGCATACAGCAACGATTGCCAAAGCCGTAACCGATCAAACCAAGCGACTGCAGAACATTGAGGCGATTCTTGGCCAAGGGCTGGTGACAACTTAAACAGCAATGCGCCAAGCGCATGAAAAAACCCGCCGGCTTTCACGGAGGGTCGCCATCCTGGCAACCTATAAGAGCACGGCGGGCGAAAGCAATTTAGCAATGAATTACAGAGCTTGCAAACCGCCGATGTGCAAACAGCACAAGGCAAATCGACCGCACATTAAACAACGAACCTTACAAACTAGCATTCAATGCGTCATCGGCCTTGTGGTCAATATCTTGGACCATTTTGCACAATCGCTCAACAAATAAGGCTAGTTGTCTAACCTCAGGATCGACGACCCGAGCAGCGAGCTTCTGAACATCATTGCGAATGTCCGAAATACTTGGCATGGTTCACCTCCATTTTATGAAACTCATCAGCGACTTAAAAAGTTCAGCATGACTAAAGCACCACCGACCACTGCGATCAGAACAATTTCCCAAGTAAACCACGATTCATCGGCTACGGGTGTGGCGCAGCTCCGACAATGTTGGTCGCCGGGGCGAAGTTCCAGGTCGCAATGTTTGCAGCAGGTCATATTTGTCCATTTAGAAGACGCTCGCCGTATCGTCTCGCAACTCCAATCCCCCTCAAGCTTGGAGGAACGATGCGCACGGCGGGCATCGCGTGATACTTTATTCGTCAAGCGGTCTGCTTTGTGCGCCGCCGAAGTGCTGTGCGATGTTCTTCCGTCAGTGGCACGATGCAGTCATGGACGTTCATTCCCAACCCATCCGTAAGGAAATACAATCCGCCATTTTCTAGTTCAACTAATGCAGGCCCCACGTGCGCCACGATGGCAACGCAGCGCACGTGCTCGGGGTGAGCCCCTTGCATGGGAAGAATCGCGACTTCATCGCCGCAGCGTAATGTCTGTTTGTAAGCCACCGATCACCACCTTCTGCAATTGGGTAAAACGAATAAAAAATCGACATGGCCGACCACCCTGAAGTGATCAACAACGTCGGTATACTCGTTAATTAGCCGCCCTGTACTGCCGGGCTGCTCGTTATTTAGTCATCCGAAAAGCTACCATCCAGCATACTCTTATTACAGCATTACGCCATAGACCTGTTGGGTCCGATTTCCATGCCCTCATTGTGCCTAGATGGCTTGGAGAAATTAAGCAATGGCAAGCGCATGAAAACGCCCGCCGTGTTCACGATATACCGGGCTGGCACATCAATAAAGCATGGCGAGCTACACCGCGTTCAACGAATCCCACTTGGGGCGAGCCAGTGGGTCTGAATCGCCGATGGTGACTGTCCTACGTGACTGCAAAGCCTCGGGCCTTGATTAAGCGAAGGATTACGCGAATGTGATACAGTTGCGCGTCTTGGTAGACCCCGCAGGCCCGCAGCTACCGCATACATCCAATTGACAACCGCCGACGTGCGAGCAAACCAATGGCGCCGAGGGCCAGCAGTGCGAGGGTGGAGGGTTTGGGGCCGGGGTCCGCCGTGTTGAACGCGATTGAACCCGTCAGTGCGCTACCAATAACATTGAAGATTGCCGCGAAGGTATGGTCTCAAACTTCGAACACACCCTGCCGGACGCAATACAACTCAAATGGCGTAAGGTTTTTTAGGAGGTGAAGCATGGACAATGATGAACGAGCGCAGTCATCTTTTGGTTAAAGCTGGTTGGGGATAATTACCCCGAGTTTCGCGACGAGATTTACGATCGTTTGCCGCGACTGAAGCAATTGCCCGAAGGATAAGCAAAGCAAGAGATTTCTGTCCCGCCGGCCCATGCGGCGGGGTTTTTAATCAAGCCTTTTAACTTCTACATCGGAGTGCAACAGTGGAAATCGAAAATCGCATATTGCAACTAGAACGCCAAAACAAGTTTTTGAAGTTGATCGTCTGCCTGATTTTAATTCTGGCCGGAATTGGTTTCTCGATGGGTACCGCCTCTTTCAATCAGGATCGCGGCGAATTGCTTCAAATTACCAAGATTCAATTGGTTGACGACCAGGGGAAAGAAGTAGCGATTATTGACGCCAAGGGAATCAACTACATCGACAAGAATAGCCAAGTGGTGGCGAATAAGATCATCGGCCGCAGAAGCGTCGCGGCAAATTCAAATCCCGAAACCAGCCAGCGGTATGCCGAACTGGGTGTCACGGCTGAGGGTAAGTGCTACATGGAATTGGGGAATAAAGGAGCGAACTACCACCATATCCTTTCGGAGTCCGGGATTTTGGAGAGCAATTTTTAGAGCGGCGGGGTTTTTTCAATCACCTTGAAACCCAAAGGTTGCGGAATGCCCCCCAGTATCTAATGTCGTTTTTTCTCGTAAATTGAAGGATTATCCATTGGCTAAAACATCGTGGCCATCAAGTTCGATTTTTTCTTCCGTCAGAGGTTCTTGTTTCACAGGCGCAATGGTCTTTGGCGGCGCTTTGGGTAATACCGGAGACGGCTTTGGAGCAACTTGCATTTGGTCGACTACTTGTCGTATGCCGGCAATCCTGCTAGCAGCGTTCACAATAGGAAGGCGTTGGCCGGCATATTTCAGCTTGCCCATCAACGTTACCACTCCGCGATTTACCGTGGCACTGATACGTGAACCGGTGCCGGTGCGTGAGACACGCGAAACAACGGTCTTAGCCAGATCCTTATCAGATACATCGTTTCTTCCAAACATAGTTCGATCCCCCTGAAGTAAAAGATGCGCCGACGAGAAGCAGTGCGGCGCTAGGAGAGGGAATCGACCATTTGGCCGACAGCACGGTCAGTGAGAGAAGATTACCGGTCCGGATGACATTCTACACCATTGCAAATAAATAGCCACACGCCAACTGCAAGTCGGACTGGCGAAAGAGACGAAGCGGACCACTTTACAACGATTCCACGGCGATCGCTACTGCTTCGCCGCCGCCAAGGCATAGGGCGGCAATGCCGCGTTTGGCGCCGGTGCGTTTTAAGGCGGTAAGCAACGTCACCAGAATTCGCGCGCCACTGGCGCCAATAGGATGTCCCAGCGCGACCGAACCGCCGTAAATGTTCAGTTTGTCCGCGGGAATTTTCAATTCGTAAGCGGCGGCCATTGCGACGGCGGCAAACGCCTCATTGATTTCGAATAGATCAACGTCTGCGACCGTCCAGCCAATTTTTTCCAGTAGCCGCTTAATAGCACCGATGGGCGCCGTGGTAAACCATTGCGGCTCAGCGCTGTAGATCGCCGCACCCACAATTCGAGCCAGCGACTGCAGACCTAAACTGTTGCATGCGTTGGCCGATGCTGCCGTTAATGCAGCGGCGCCGTCGTTAATGCTGGACGCATTGCCGGCGGTAATTGTTCCTTGTGGATCGAATGCCGGCTTGAGCGCCCGCAATTTTGCTTCCTCGAATCGCAAGGGCTCTTCATCTTCACTTACCATCGTGGTTTCGCTGCGCGTGACTACGGGTACGGGCACTATTTCTTCCGCAAACACGCCGTCGGCGATGGCTTTGCGGGCCCGCTGGTAGCTGCGGACTGCAAAATCGTCCTGCTGGGCGCGTGTGAATTGATATTTCGCAGCGCACTGATCACCGTAGGTCCCCATCGGCTTGTCGTCATAGGCATCGCGCAGACCGTCATGAATCATCGAATCGACCAGCACGCCGTTTCCCAGGCGGTAGCCCATCCGTGCTTTCGGCAATAAATACGGGGCCACGCTCATGCTCTCCATGCCGCCAGCAATGACGATTTGAGCCTCGCCCAGTTGAATCGACTGGGCCGCGAGCATCACAGCTGTGAGGCCGGACCCACAGACTTTATTGACGGTTGTGGCGCCGATTCTGGCCGACAGGCCAGCCTGCAACGCAGCCTGCCGGGCTGGATTTTGGCCGATGCCTGCGCTGATTACGTTGCCCATGATGACTTCCGTCACTTTGTCAGGCGGAATATTGCTGCGCTCTAAAACCGCCTTAATGCAGAGTGCGCCCAATTGCGGCGCCGGAACCGAGGATAAACTACCGCCCAACGACCCAATGGGAGTGCGTGCGCGGCCGACAATAAAGACTTCTTGTGGCATTATTGATCCTGATCTTGGGGATATAGAATTCTACGCCTTAGTTATCGAGATAATGCAAAAGATCTGCTTACAGCCAAAAACAGGGGAATTTTCCCCTCAGAAACAGCTCGCCGCAATAGTAACGTAGCGGCCGCAGCTGCCTTATCAAATCGCCGCTGTTAGGACGGCAAATGAGGAAAGGCTCGCGATTTCCCGGCCTTTGGCATGACCATCATGGCGCGGCATTTGCAGTTTTTGGTAATTCACTTACGATCCATGATTCTATGGTTTGTGCCGGACGGCCGAAATTCTTAAATGCGAATCCACGATGGCCCAACGTATTGAAGATTACGCTCTTATTGGCGATTGTCATACCGCGGCCCTAGTCGGTCGCGACGGATCGATTGATTGGCTCTGTTTGCCTCGCTTTGATTCCGGTGCTTGCTTTGCCGCGCTTGTGGGTGAGCCGAATCACGGAAGGTGGCAGATTGCGCCGCGAGGTCCGATTCGAAAAACTTCACGGCGTTATCGGCCCAACACGTTGATTCTAGAAACCGACTTTGAAATCGAGGAGGGCACGGTTACGGTTGTCGATTTCATGCCGCCGCGCACCTGCGAGCCCAGCTTGGTGCGCATCGTGCAGGGTCGACGGGGAACGGTTGCCATACGCACCAAACTTACGCTCCGGTTCGACTATGGCTCGATTGTGCCTTGGGTGCGGCGCACGCCGACAGGGATTCAGGCAATAGCCGGGCCCGACTCGGTTTACATTGACACTACAGTCGAATTGCACGGCGAAAATATGCACACTATTGGAGAGTTCACTGTTTCGGCAGGCCAACAACAGTGCTTTGCGATGGCGTGGCATCCATCGAACGAAGAGCGCACATCGCCCTGCGATGCATGCTGCCGCTGCGACGACACCCAGCAGTGGTGGGAACAATGGACCAATCATTGCAATTATGAAGGACCGCACCGCGATTTGGTCGTCCGTTCGTTGATCACACTAAAGGCGTTAACTTATGCGCCCACCGGGGGAATTGTTGCGGCGCCAACCACGTCGCTGCCCGAATTCATCGGCGGCGTACGGAATTGGGACTACCGATTTTGCTGGCTGCGTGATGCCACGTTTACGTTGTACGCCATGATGGAAAGCGGATTCACCGAAGAAGCGGCCGCCTGGTGCAATTGGCTTTTGCGGGCGATCGCGGGAAGTCCGTCGCAAATGAACATTCTGTACGGCTTGGGGGGCGAACGAAGACTCACTGAATTGGAATTGAAATGGTTGCCGGGTTACGATAATTCGGCGCCGGTGCGCGTTGGCAATGCAGCGTGGAACCAATTTCAACTCGATGTGTTCGGCGAAGTGTGCGATGTTTTGCACGTGGCTCGGCGAAAGGGCATTGCGCTGGACGACAATGTGTGGGCGGTGCAGCGGCATTTGGGAGAATATTTAGAAACACATTGGCGTGATCCGGATGAGGGAATTTGGGAAACTCGTGGCCCGCGACAGCACTTTGTGCATTCCAAAATGATGGCCTGGGTGGCGCTGGACCGTCTGGTGAAAACCGTTGAAAGAAATCAAGCCGAAGGCCCATTAGAGAAGTGGCGCAGCGTCCGAGATGAAATCCATCGGGAAGTGTGCCAACGTGGTTATGATGTCGAGCGGAATTCGTTCGTGCAGGCATACGGCAGTAATGAATTGGATGCCAGTCTATTAATGATGCCGCTGGTGGGCTTTCTGCCGCCGAGCGATCCGCGTGTGCACGGTACCATTGCCGCGATTCAGCGCGAGTTAACTGTTGATGGCTTTGTGGCCAGATATCGACTGAATTCAACACTGGGCAATTTGCCTCCAGGGCAAGGAGTGTTTCTACCCTGTAGTTTTTGGCTTGTGGATGCGCTTTCGTCGGTCGGCCGCCAAGAGGAAGCGCTCGCTTTATTCGAACGGTTGGCAAGCGTAGCGAACGACCTTGGTTTGCTTTCTGAAGAATATGATCCGGGAGCGAAACGCTTCCTGGGCAACTTTCCGCAAGCGTTTACGCATGTGGCGTTGGTGAATTCCGCTTTTAATCTATGGAATCCAACCGGTCCGGCGCATCATCGACAAAAAGCGTAGCGGGCCAAAGCGAAAATGGGCGGTACAGAACTCGGAACAAAAGCGATTTTATCGACGGAAAGGGACTGCAGATATGGGCGATTCAATAAGAATTTCTATTGAAGACCTATTTGACACATCCGGTACGTTGCCGACGCACTCGGGTAAGTTGCTGATCGAAAGGGCGGAAGCGATCGTGATTTTGGATAGAAGTTCCGGTCAGCAGGCGGTTGTCTACGGCTTGGAGAAAGTAAATCAGAGGATCGAGAGCGTAGACTCGGATGTCTCGCTGATGTTGGTGGTCGAATTCGACGAGAACAGTAGCAACCTTGCGAAGCTGTTTGGTTTGATTCGAGCGATCAAATCCAACGACGGACAGTCCAGTGATTTTGAATAGAAAGACTACACCGGCTGAGATCGTAAATCATGGTGCGAATAAAAGAAGGTTTTTAACGATAAGGTGAGCGATGAGCGTTGAATTTTACGGTGGCCCAATAGATGGGGTACAAGAGCACGAGGAATTTGAAGCAGAAAACGAAATCTGGTTGATTGGGCGAGGGCCACGCTTCGCCGTATACATTCGCAAAAGCAAGCCCGATGGTTCGCCGTACTATCAATTCGATAAATTTTGCGACGAGAAAGAAGCAGCCGAACTGCGAGGTCAGCATAAGAGTGGGCAGGCTGGCGGAATGCCCCCCAGTATCTGATGTCGTTTTTTCACATAAATTTAAGGATTATCCACTGGCTAAAACATCAGGGCCATCAAGTTCGAGTTTTTCGTCCGTCAAAGGTTCTTTTTCCCAGGCACAATGTTTTTTGCCGGCGTAACGTTTGGGCGTATCGCTGGCGGCATAAACTGCACTGTCCATAACCCTCCCAGCCAACCTAGAAAACTGCCGGCGACAATATCTCCCACAAAATGTGCATTGGTGATAACAAGGCAGAATGCGATGGTCAGTAATGCAATCACTGCAAGCCAACGCCACTTTGGCCACACAATCCATACTATAGTGGCAATGGCGCAAGCAATCGTCGAGTGTCCCGACGGGAACGCACCATATGGCCAAAAACCATGAAACCAATGAAAAGCATAGTTATCGTTGCCTCCCGTGAAACCAACATTCTCGAGCCATAACTTAGTGTTGGGCCGCCCAAAGATCCATTTAAGCAACTGCTTAAGAGCCGTCATCGCGAAAACGCTGCAGGCTATTGTCACCATTAACGCTTCCCAGCGCCGCCACGGCCCCCAGAGCCGTTTGATGCCAGCCAGAATTAGCGCCAGCGGCGCCGTGATCATCAGCACAAAGATGATGTCCGGCCATTTCAGCCAATCGAGGTTCCAGCCAAAATGATCATGGATCCATAATGCGACAGGGCGATCAACGAGAAGATAACAGAAGGCAACCAGCCCCGCGCAGATCACCAATGATAGGGCAGTTTGAATAGAAAGAATTACGACGCGACGATTTGGCATCCGTCTATTTTAGCATCAGACCTGCCGTCGGCGGAAACGTGAAAGTGTCAACGGCCATGGAATGTGGCGCTGACGCATCTGCAATATTGGCAATATTTTCCTTACCGGGCCCGCAGGGAAGGGCCTTGGTGCACTTTGAGAACATGTCACTGACATCCTCCAATGTTAAAAACAGAATTTTTCTTTGAAAATCGCCCAAGATAACTAATTCGCAACATAGCGGCGATCGATCCGGTCATCAGGCAAAACTCTCAAAATGCCTTATTTCTCGGCAAAAACAATGGGCGGTACAGGACTCGAACCTGTGACCTCCTGGGTGTAAACCAGGCGCTCTAACCAACTGAGCTAACCGCCCGAACGGGAAATGTTGCGCCGCTTGGATTGTTTATTGTAGCAATTTCCGGCATGTCTTGTGCCAACGAAGATGCGCTACTGTTTGGCAACGGTAATTCCTAATTCTTTCAATTGCTTGGCGTCGACGGTATTGGGAGCCTCCGTCATTAGGTCTGTGGCTTTTTGCGTTTTCGGGAAAGCGATGCAATCGCGGATGTTGTTCAAACCGCCGAGCAGCATCACCCAGCGATCAATTCCCAGCGCGATGCCGCCGTGCGGCGGCGCGCCGAACTGCAGTGCGTCCAATAGAAAGCCAAACCGCTGGCGTGCTGTTTCCGCATCGATGCCCAGGAGTGCAAATACTTCTTGCTGCAATTGCTGATCGTGAATTCGAATGGTACCGCCGCCGGCTTCGGAACCATTGATGACTAAATCGTACGCCTGGGCGCGGCACTTGCCGGGTTCGGATTTCAAGAGCGCGGCATCCTGTGGACGAGGCGCGGTGAATGGGTGGTGCATGGCGGCCCAAGTTTTTTCTTCTTCGTCCCAGGCAAACATTGGGAATTCGACGATCCAGGAAAAGTGCATGGCCGCTGGATCGTAGAGTTTTAATTCTTCGCCCAATCGCTTGCGCAAATTGTGCAGCGCTTTGCAGCTGATTTCGAACGAATCGGCCACAAATAGTAAAAAGTCGCCGGGCGCTGCTTGCATACGCTCAGCGATTTTAGCAAGCAAAGGCGGAGCAATATTTTTGGCAATGGGCGATGCCAATGTGCCGCTGTCTTCCACTTTGAGCCATGCCAGACCTTTGGCGCCGGAAACCTGGCAGATGGACGCGGTCAACTCGTCAATGTCTTTCCGCGAGTATTTTGCCGCGGCGCCTTTGGCATTAATTCCGCGCACCCGCTGGCCGCTTTCGGCCGCCCCGCGAAACACGCGAAAATCGGCTTCACGAGCCAAATCGGTGACGTCGACGATTTCCAGACCGAAGCGCATGTCGGGCGCATCATGGCCGAACCGCTCCATCGCTTCGTCGTAGGTCATCCGGGCCAGTGGTAGTTTTACATCCAGCCCCAAAATCTGTTTTGCGAGCCGAGCGACTAGTCCGTCGATGATGCCGATCACATCGTCGGCCTCGACGAACGACATTTCCATATCCAACTGCGTGAATTCCGGCTGCCGGTCGGCGCGCAAGTCTTCGTCGCGGAAACAACGGGCGACCTGAACATAGCGATCATAACCGGCGACCATCAGAATCTGCTTGTAAAGCTGCGGTGATTGCGGCAGCGCGTAAAACGTTCCGTGCTGAATGCGGCTGGGAACCAGATAATCGCGGGCGCCTTCCGGAGTGCTGCGGCCCAGCACGGGAGTCTCGACGTCAAGAAAACCAAGTTCGTCGAAATAATCGCGCATGCTTTTGATAATGCGGTGCCGCAACTCCAAGATGCGTTGCGCCTCCGGGCGCCGTAAATCGAGGAAACGATATTTCAACCGCAGGTCTTCACCAGGCAAGTCGGCCGCAGTGGGCAAAAACGGCGGCGTGGCGGAACGGTTGAGGACCGATAGTTTTTCCACCCGCAGTTCGATTTCGCCGGTGACCAGTTTTGGATTCGCAGCGCCTTCCGGGCGGCGGGCGATCCGGCCGGTGACCATAAGCACCCATTCGCAGCGAATTGTTTTCGCAAGTTCGAGATTCTCGCCGCCGCTTTCGGGCGACACCACAACTTGGGCTTTGCCGTAACGGTCGCGAAGGTCGATGAAGAGCACGCCTTGGTGATCGCGGTACGTGTCGACCCAACCGCACAAGGTGACGGATTGACCAACATGGCTAGCTCGAAGCTCACCGCAAGTGTGCGTGCGATACAAAGGATTGTCCTTCAAGTGCGGGTAAGAAATGTGGGATCGACCATTGTAAATCGACGGGCCGATTGGCGAAAGGTTCGTTTATCGCTGCAAAGCACGGCAGTTAAGCTTTTGAGTTTTGCCCGATAGCCATGATTTGCCGCGCGACTGTTTGTGGCTCCAATGGTTCCTGCATCGCAATCCAGCGACATTCGCTTAGGCTGCGGAACCACGTTAGTTGTCGCTTGGCAAACTGTCGAGTTCGAAGTTTGACCCGTTCGATGGTTGACGGCAAATCGCGCTCGTCTTTGAGAAAGTCTAGCACCTCTTTGTAACCGACGGCCTGGCTGGCCGTACGGCTTAATGCCGCTTCCGGTGTATCCGGGGAAGTGCCCGAAAGCAATCGCCTAACTTCATCGACCAGTCCGGCGGCGAACATTTCGTCCACGCGCTGCCGAATTCGCTGATCCAACTGTTGCCGCGGCCAATCGAGCACAAACACGCGGCATTCGCTGGCTGGTCTGCTGCGATCGAATTGTTGCTGCAAAGTGCTAATCGCCTGACCGGTGGTTTGGTGCACCTCGAGCGCGCGGATAATTCGTCGCACGTCGTTCGGGTGCAACTTCGCCGCAGCCACCGGATCGACTTCTTTCAATCGGTTGTGCAGTGCTTCGGGACCATCGACTCGCGCGAATTCTTCCAATTCCCTGCGGAGCTTCCAGTCGGCGGTTGGTCCACTGAACAGTCCCCGCAACAGCGCTTTGAGATATAAAGCGGTCCCACCGACGAATAGAACTTGTTTGCCGCGGGCTGAGATGTCTTGCGCTGCCGCTGTCGCAGCTTCCAGATATTGAGCAACGCTGAACTCTTGCGATGGCTTCAGAATATCGATCAAGTAATGCGGCACGGCCCCCTGCTCTTCGGTCGAGGGCTTGGCAGTGCCAATGTCCATGCCGCGGTACAGCGCCATGGAATCCAACGAGATAATTTCGGCGCCGATTTGGCGAGCCAGCTCGATCCCCACCGCCGTTTTGCCGGCGGCGGTTGGGCCCGTCAGAAACCAAGCGGTTGGTAAACTTTCGACCATTGATTGCTATCGATGGGAGCTGTATTTATTGCATTTTTCCGATTGCTTCGGTGAACCTTCCCGACTATCGTAACATCTTTCCAGCTAGATCGTTTTAGACTAATTTCAAGCAGGTTGAACTGCATCGGGAGCGGCACATCGAGGTCACGTGAACGAATCTGAGCGGCATATTTTGGCCCAACTAATGGCGGTAATTGAAGACCGAAAAATCAATCCTCCGGCCAAATCGTACACGACCAAACTCTTCGCCGGCGGCGTGGTGAAAATCGGTGAAAAGATTACCGAAGAAGCCGCCGAAGTGGTCGAGGCTGCGGGCGAAGTGGGCGAGGAAGGACGCGCTCATTTAATTCGCGAGGCGGGCGACCTGATTTATCATTTGTTTGTCATGCTCGGCTATCGGGACGTGAAACTTGCCGAGGTGGAGGCGGAACTGGCCAAACGGTTCGGAATCAGCGGTTTAGACGAAAAGGCCAGCCGGGGAAAATAACTAGATGCTTTGCATCGCTGACAAGCTAACCAAATGAATAATCTACGCATTGGCGTGCCGAGCAAAGGCCGCCTGGCAGAAGTGGCCGAAAGCCTGCTCAAAGAGGCCGGGCTCAGTTTTCGACGCTCCGAACGAACCTTGTTTGCGCGTTGCAGGGAAGTTCCTGTCGACATTACATTTTTGCGAACCGACGATATTCCTGTGCTTTGTGCGGAAGGGGCGATCGACATGGGTATTGTCGGAGCCGATCTTGTCGCCGAAACAGGCGCCGACGTGCTCAAGCGGTTGGAATTGGGTGTGGGCAATTGCCGTCTGGCGGTCTGCGTGCCGGAAAACAGCGCTGCCAAAACAGCCAAAGATTTGCATGGAGCTCGTGTGGCCACCAGCTTTCCGAATGTTACGCGGAAATATCTTAAACAACACGGCGCGGAAGCGGCGCACCTGGTTACGCTGAGCGGCAGCGTGGAGATTATGATCGCCCTGGGAGTTGCCGAAGCAATTGTCGATTTGGTGGAAACGGGCAGCACGTTGGCGGCCAATCAACTGCGAATTTTAGATGAAATTGGGAATTACGAAACGCTGCTAATTCAAAACAACGAAAAACGGCATGCGGATTTGGCCGACCGCGTGGTTCGCAGACTCGAAGGCGTCGTGATCGCGCGCAGTTATTCCCTGCTGGAATACAATGTGCCCCGGACGAAATTGAGCGAAGCGGAAAAAATTACGCCGGGGTTCAATTCGCCCACGGTCAGCGCGCTGGAAGATCCCAATTGGTGCGCGGTAAAAGTGATGGTCCGCCGCGGCGAAGTAATTGGAATTATGGAAAAATTGGAAGCCATTGGGGCCTCGGCCATTCTAGAAACACAAATCGCCAATTGCCGGCTGTGAGCGATGTAGGATTAGGACTGCATCAGCAATTTCTGGCCATAGACAGCTCGGCCGCGAAAAATGGTCGCCAAAACATGGCAGGCTGAATCGAGCAATTGCTCATAGGGGTCGGCCCAGTTGTGACTGGGCAGCGCGACGATTGCGAGGTCGGCGAATTTACCCGGTGTCAGTGTGCCGGTTTCTGAATCGCGGCCCAATGCCTTGGCGGCATCAGCCGTAATCATCCGCAGCAGAGTGGTAGGCGGAACTTCCAGATGTTGAGCGGCCGCAAACCGCATTTCCGACAGGATTGATAAATCTGGATTCGATGCGCGGCTATCGGTGCCCAATGCGACGTTTACTCCGGCCGCGAGCATTTTCGTCAGCGGATATGGTTCGTGATGAAAAAATGCGTGAGTGCGAGGGCAATAAATGGCCGACATCCGATCGACATGCGCGGCCAGAAAATCGATTTCGTCGTCATCTAGATAGTTGCCATGAATTACCAGCGCGCGATGAGCCTCGGTCAACGTTTTCAAATAATCCAGCGGGCGCGTATTCCGCGGAATTTCGTCGGGATCCCATTGGCCGAACTCTTTCATCAAATCGACCATCGGTCCTGTAGAATGTTTAAGCAACTGCAGTTCTTCACGCGTTTCCGCTAAGTGGATGGCCAGCGGAATACTTCGCTCGGCAGAATATTTCACACATTGCTGAATCAACTCCGGCCGCACCGTATACGGCGTATGCGGGCTGATGCCGGGCCGAAATGTGTCAGTCCAATGAACCGAGGGGACTGTTTCATCTGAGGCGCACGTCACCGCTTTGACTGCAGTTTGATAGCGCTGATGGTCGCGGTCTCGGCGGAAACATATCACCTCGCAAAACTCGGTGACTTCCAAGGGCAAAGACAATTCGCGCTGCCAAGGCGACGAGGCAATTTCGCCGAGTGCGGTGACGCCGCACTCGACGGATTCAGACAGACCAGAAGCAATGGGATCGCCGTCGGATTCTGCTAAACGGGCCTGTCGGGAATTCACTACGAGACCAATCCAATCGGCAAAGGCCATTCCGGCCTTTCCCAATGGTTGCCGTAGATTACTGAATTCCAGATGTGTGTGCGAATTGATCAATCCGGGCAGAATGGCAACGTCCCCTAAATCGCGGGCCGCCGGCAACAGATCTCGCAGTGCTGGCGAACTGGATTCGCTGACACCCACAATTCGATCGTGGTCAATCGCTACGATTCCGTCGTGGATCGGCGGCGAAACAACCGGAAATACATAGCGGGCGCGGAAAGCAAGCATGGCTGGCTAGAAAGTTCGAAAAGGCCGCACTGGTCGAACAGTTAAAAACTGGAAGAGCCAAAATGGATTTGGGACTCTTCGACCACCGGATATACCCGACTCATGCACCGATGCCAGCCGCCTGATGCTCGATAGCTTCCTGGAGTGTTTCTTCGTCGGTCTTTCGATAGGTGAGACCAGCAAACAAAACCAACAGGATGCCGGCCACCACACAGCCGAGTCCCACGAGCCACCAATCGTAGATGAACTCGCTGCCGTCGGCCAGCGGCCGGGTAATTTTCTTCAGGAAGTCGCTTGTTTGAAATTGCATCAAGGCCAATAACAACCCATTATGCGTGAAATGAAATACCATGGCCGGAAAAATGCTTCCGGTTTGCACCGCAATGTATCCAATGACGGCTCCCACCGCGCAGGCCACAATCGATTGCTGCAAAAGCATGTGAGTCACGCCGAAAATCAGACTGCTGAGGATGATGGCCCACCATTTATGACCCAAATGTCGAAAGCCTGAGAGGATAAATCCGCGGAAGGCCAGCTCTTCACAAATCGCCGGGATAAAAGCCACAAGCAATAATGGCATCCAAAAGTTCGGGGCTTGCTCTAGCGAGTGCAGCGATTCTTGTACGACCGGCGACATGGGATACAGTTGTTGGACGGCCAATTGCAGCAGCCGCAGCGCCGGGTGCAGTGCCAACGCTAGTAATGCCGCCGAAGGCAATGTCCACCAGGCGGGTTTTTTCAGCAGCAGCGTTTGGACAGGGCTGCGTGTGAGCATGATCGTCATCAGCATGGCGGGGGTCAAAATCACGACCAATTGTGAAACAACCACCAGCCTGGCAAAATCGCTGAACGTATCTGGCGCGCGCAGTGCGAAGGTCATAAAGAAGCGGATCATTAGAATCAGCACTGCGCAGAAAAACGCTTCGGACACGCTGGGGGTGTTGCCGCGGTCGCGCAATAAATGCCGCAGCCAGAGGCCGACATCTAGCCGTTCGCTCTCGCGGAACAACACGCTTTCTTTATTGAATTGCTCAACTGCCCAACGAACTGCCATCAAACAACACAGCAGTGTGACGCCCACCACCAAGGGCACGTACGGCAACGCCGAGAGATAGTTTCCTTCCAACAGCGACCGCAACAGTAAAACCAAGCCTGTGAGCGGGATTAGACTATTTCCCAAATTCAATTCCATGCCAGGTCCCATCGGCAAAATCACCAGCGGCAGCGTAACTAAGACCAAAGGCATCAAATAATACTGTCCTTCCTTGGTACTGCGAGCGAAGGCGGCCAATGCGATGCACAAAGCGGAGAACAGCGCTGATACGGGGATCAATGCCAGCAGCAACCACAATTGCGACACCAGCGGCGGCATGCCCAACCGGATGGCTTCCCCATTCGATGGCAGATGCGAAATGACCAAATCGCCGGTCACGCCCATGCTCAGCAAATTCAATACGCTCGTCATGATGCTGAACAACATGACCGTGAAAAGCTTGCCGGTGACGATTTCGCTGCGCTGGGCCGGACTGCAGAGCAGCGTTTCCAAGGTGCCGCGCTCTTTCTCACCAGCGCAAAGGTCAACGGCTGGATAGAATGCGCCGGTTAGCGCCCAAAGGAGCAACACAAACGGCAAGATCTTGGACCACAAGGCTGCGGTCCGCTGTTCCGCGCCGGACACGTCGGCCTGTTTGAACTCAAAAGGTCTGGCCACGGCTTCGGGCAATTGCGAATCTTTCAGATTTTGTTTGGCGACCGCCTCGGCCCAAGATCGTAAAACACCGCTTAATCGGGTATATGCCAAGTGCGATTTTTCATTGGCCGTGTTGCAATAAATCACTGGATTGGGAACCGCCGCCCGGCCTTCGGTTGGCGGCTGGTCAGAGTGCTTCCGCAAATCGGACCGAAATTGCTCAAGCTGTTTAGCAAAATCAGAAGGAAATACAACGGCCGCCTGATAATCGCCGTTCTGGATGGCTTGTCGCGCTTGATCGTCAGTCAATTGCGCCGGCGCGGCCCCTTCTTCTTTCGGCTTCGCATCGTCGGCCGGCAACAGCAATTCGAACAGTCGCTGCTGCCCGGGATCGCTTAACCAATCTGGATTAAAGTGGTCGTCGACCACCAGCGGGGGTAAATCGGTCAAGCGCGGCAAATTGACGATGAGGACTTTCGTCGGCTGCTCGCGCAAGAATTGCGACACTTGCAAAATGCTCATCCCCAGCAGCGGATACATGAGCAGCGGCAACACAAAAATCATGAACAACGTCCGCCGGTCGCGCAACTGGTCGCGCGCTTCACGCAGAAAAATCAGTTTGACGTTGTTCCAATTCATTTCAGACTGCGGATTTGCAAACGAATGATTTATGCTCGACTGACCACGCCCCACTCACTTATTTGCCGCGTGGATTTCATCGTGCTGCGAAATCAGTTGAAAAAACAACTCCTCTAAATCACGTTCCTGAAACCGGTCGAGCAATTCCTGCAATGTGCCTTCAGCCAAAATCGAACCGCGGTGAATGATGGAGATCCGATCGCACAACTTTTCCGCTTCTCGCATGATGTGTGTGGAAAACACAATGCATTTGCCGTGTTCGCGGAGCTCGGCCACCGTTTTCAATAGCGCACGAGCCACCAGCACATCTAGCCCAACCGTGGCTTCGTCGAAAATCACCACGGGCGGATCGTGCACAATCGCCCGGGCGATCGAAACCTTTTGTTTCATGCCGGTCGACATTTTGGAACCTAGCAAGTCGCGAATTTCGTTCATCTGCAGCCGCTCGAACAGCTCTTCCATGCGAGACCGCAGGTGCTGATTTTCCATGCCATGCAGACGCCCGAAGTACTCCACCATTTCCCAGGCGGTCATGCGGTCGTACATGGCGGTATTGGCCGAAACGAAACCGATTTGTCGACGGACCATTGCCGGCTGGGTAACCACATCGTAGCCGTTCACCGTGGCTGTACCGGTGCTGGGGCGCAACGTTGTGCTGAGAATCCGTAAGGCAGTCGTTTTCCCGGCGCCATTGGGGCCCAACAGACCATAGATTTGTCCCGGCAGCGCATCGAAACTGACGTGATCAAGCGCCACAAACTGCCCGCGGCGCAAATCTGCGTAGAACTTCGTCAATTGACGGGCGTGAATCACGATGTATTCGGCGTTTGTCGGGGGTGACCGATAATTAGGCCCCAGCGGCGGCGACCGCCCGCCGCTGCGAAATCTTCCAACACATGTGGCTTGTCAGCTTAGTTTACTCCATCGGAGCCAATCTCCCACAGGCGGACGTATGGCACGGGCCCGGATTGCAATGAAAGCCGAAACCAACCTGCCGCAGCAAGCGGGTCGTAGCGATTTTTCCGACGGAACAGGGCAATGTTCCAAGAAATACGCGCTGGAACAACATGACTCCAATGGAGGACCTTGGCGTATCTGCAATTTACCACCCTTTCGACTTTTTAACCGACGGACGTTAAGATGGCGGCCACCCTTTCGTATCGATCTGAAGAATTTAGCTACAGGAGAGTCGTGATGAACGCACGTCAAGCAATTAAGCTAGCGATCGACGCCGGCGACCAAGTTTCGCTTCCCTATTTAGAAGATTTGAGCGACGTCGATTTGTTGCGCCGCCCCTGTCCGGGTTGCAATCACATCAACTGGCAGATCGGACATTTGATTGTGGCGGAAAACAATATGCTGAATGAAACGATTCCTGGGAGCGTGCCGCAACTACCGCCGGGCTTTGCTGAAAAATATTCCAAAGATACAGCCACGTCCGACGATGCCAGCAAGTTCTGCAAAAAGGACGAGCTATTGAAAATTCACAAGCAGCAGCGGACCGGCACGCTAGCCGCCTTAGACAAACTAAGCGATGACAAACTTGACGCTGCCACGGGGCTGGACTATGCACCCACCGTGGGCTCGGTCTTTTCCATGCAGGGTAGTCACTGGTTGATGCACGCGGGCCAATGGGTTGTGGTCCGCCGCCAACTCGGCCGCAAACCGCTATTTTAATTAACGAGCGCGGTCTTTATTCGGCTGCGATTGTGTTGCCCGGAGTTTGTTTAGCCAACCTTCGATCTGCTGGGCGAGCGCCGTTTGCTGCTGTGATCGCGCTAATTCTAATCCGCGCTGCGCGGCGTCAATGGCGTCATTGAGCCGGCCTGCATGTTCATACGCTATTGATAAAGCGGTACAAGAGTTAACGTCGTCAGGATCGAGCCCGTGCGCCATCTCAAGGTTTTCAATTGCCGCCTCAGTCTGGCCGGTCTCTAACAGCACTTGGCCTAGGTTGTTGTAATGCTGAGCATTGTCGTGTTTTAAATCGACTGCGCGCTGCAGGTGCGCGATCGCTTCGGGCAAGCGTCCCATCTTTCTCAAGGCAACACCCCAGTTGTATTCGGCATCGGCAAAACCCGGATCGAATTTTAGCGCCTGCTCAAACGAATCGAATCCCTCTCGATTCTGGCCAATTTCAACTTGGGCGGCTCCCAAGTTGCTAAGCACACTGGGCTGATCGGGTTTTATTTTTAGCGACGCATTGTAATGGTCAATCGCTTCTCGTTTATTGCCCACATCGCTTGCCAGATTTCCCAAATTGTTATGTGCGAGCCAACAGGCCGGATTTTTCTGTAGCGTGGTTTCATAAAGGATTGTGGGATCGCGATACTCTCTCGATTGTTGGAACGAAAGAATCACCAATCCGACAATATAAACTCCCGCGACAAAGTCCGCGGCGTAGCGGCCGTTTTCATCCGCCGAAGTATGCCAGCGAATCAAGCCGGCGGCGATCAAGGCAATGACACCGATGATGGCGATGTGCTGATAGTGATCGGCCACGAGTGAATACTGCATGTAGCCGACGTCGGTAAACCCCATGACGGGTACGAGCGAAATGCAAAAGAACAGCCAGGCAAATAACAGCGGGCGACCGAAGCGTGTGTTGCGTTTCCACGCCAGTGCCGCCGTGACAGTCACGGTTGCAAACAGCGGCAACCACCAGAGAATATCACTGGCCTCAATATTCCATTGTGGATAGACAAAAGTCAAATTGATCGGCACCAGCGCCTTGAAAAGATAAAACCAGACGACGGCGCCCGCGCCCAATAACCGATCGATCGCACTAACATTCCGCACTACCGCATCTGCGCCATGCGTTTGAAACCACACGTTAAGCACCGCAAGCAATCCACCCAAAAAAAAGAATGGAGCCGTGCGAGCAAAATCCCATTTCGAAATCGGCCTACGCCACCAAGTGATTAATAACAACAGCGCCGGCAGGACCACTGCGGAGCCTTTGCTCAGCATGGCTAGAACGAAAAGCACGAGACTCAGCAGATACCACGGGCCTACACTCACCTGTGGTTGGCGTTCGCTCGAAGTGGATAACCGCATCTCGATCTTAAGATAAGACAGCGTGGAAAGCAGCAAAAACAGTAGTGCCAAAAGATTCTTCCGCTGCGCAATCCAAGCCACTGACTCCACATTAATTGGATGGACGACGAAAATTACGGCTGCCAAAAATGCTCCGGGAATGGCCAGCCGCCGCAATAATAGCCAAATTAACAACGAGTCAAAAACATGCAAAACCAAATTCGTAATGTGATATCCGGTCGGCTTATCGCCCCACAGCCGCCATTCAAGCCAGAATGAAGTCGACGTGACTGGCCAGTAATCGGTCGGTTCAGTGGTGAACCATAAACGATACAAACCGTTCGAGGCTTTTACGAGTTTGTTCTGCGTCAGCAATTCGTCATCTAGAACAAACCCACCTGGCAAAGCGGGCCAGTATACAAAACAGGCTAACAATGCGATCATCCCGATGCCAAAGGGAATTTGCCAACGGACGATGTATTCAGCGCACGGCGACAACCCCGTTGGAATCGCACAATCCTGTGAATGGATCTTCGAGCGATTCATGAACTCTTTTGCCGTTCAGCTTTCAGGCTGGGGATGCTGAACCGGGTGTCGAAATAATATCACACCCTGCCAAGCCACTAATCCCAAGTACAGAAAGTTGCGCAAGCCGAGCACCAAACAAGGCAACAAATTGAAAACTTTTGCCTCGAATGGATTTGGCGCTGCCAACCCGGGCGTGCCCGGCCTGCTGAGATAGTGGTACGGGAAAATCCAGGTCGATAAGCCAGCTACAATCAGCCAGAGCACGGTCAATGCCCAAGGCTTGGCGCTGCTTGGCGTCAACACATCGGCAGCTAAAAGCAACGACATACACAGAGCCCAAATAAAATATTGCGGCGAAAGTACTTTGGAAAGGATCACGGCGGCGATAATCACAAAACATATGAGCCGATAACCTTCCTGGCGCCTGGATGTCGAAGGCCGAAACAGTAACCATAGCCAAGCACATCCCAAAAAAACGACCAGCGCGATCGTCGAAAGATTAATCATCAACTTCGACAGATCACCGGCCAGATTTATCCCACCATACACAACTTTGAAGAAAACATCCGCTCCCAGTAACGATCCAATCATCATCAACGTCGAATATAGCGACTCAATCTGAATGCCTCTCTGACTATGGAATCGGAGAAAATCAAACACCCAGAAACCGGATATTGAATATTGGATTAGAAACGGCAGCCCCACAGTGACCAAGAGAGCAAAAATGCAAAAGGACAGCCGTGCAGTTCGCTGCGGCGATTTCCAGTCGGCGAGTATAAGAAACGGGATCACAATCACCGGGACTATTTTGTAGCTAATTCCCAAACCCACGAAGGCATACGCCGCTGCAGACCAGGCGATGGATCGACTTTTTTCATCCAAAGATTTTATCCAACAAAATGCCCAGGCCAGTAGGAAAAATGCCAGTCCCACGTCAAGCCGGTCGTACAGCAAATGCGCAAGAACAGCGGTGGTTGCTGTGTAGGTCAACCCAGCCCAGCCGGACAGGCCATGGCGTCGCTTGTGGACGATCATTAAAAGCAGAATGAATGAAGCGACATCGAACAGACACATTTCGGATCGAAATATCCGGCAATAAGTGACACGCATTGCCTGTGCCTTTGTATGGTCTACCGGGTCCAGAAGACGCCGAGAATCGAGGAAGCGCGGCGCATAAGTCGTCCACCATGCCACGGGCGGATATACGATTGGCAAATCGTATTGATAGGGGATTAATTGGCCGTCGTATGCCTTAATTGCGGAAACATAATAGGTGTCTTTCGCATCGCTGAGTATCGGTTCCAGCACAAACAGAATGTAAACTCGCGACAGAATAAACAACGTTATGGCCGACACCAACGTCCAAGATATTCTGATTTTGGACCATGTTTTAGCACGATCCTTCGCGACGTGTGATTCTCGGCGCACCATACTTTTCAATACTTCAATCGTTAAGGCGGCAACCGCGGCTCTGCCACAGGCGCTGGCCTATCAAATTATGCTTAGGGAACATAAACAACATTTGCCCACTTGTCATCCATTGTCCGTATCAGGTCGACCAGAACGGTGAAACAGCGCCCAACTCAGCCACAGCACTATTCCCAGATAGATTAAATTTCGAATCCCCAGCACGATACATGGCGCTGGCAACAGGATCGAAGGATCCGGCGAATCAATCGGCAGAAGGCCCGGGTGACCCGGACCATTGCGGTAATGAAATGGAAAAAGCCACGTTGTGAGCACAGCAGTTGCGACCAGAAGCGCGGCCAAGCCCCAAAACGAAATGTTTCCGCGCGGCAAGACATCGACTGCCAAAAGCAGCATCACAGGAATCGCCCAGAGAAAATACTGCGGCGAAAGTACCTTTGAGAAAATTACCGCTCCGCCCAGCACAAAACAGAATGTGCGATAAGCTTCTGCTCCTCGATACCTTGCACGACGAAAAAACGCCCACAACCACGTGCCGGCCAGAAAGCCATACATTAATACGTTGGATAAAGCGGCCATCAGATTCGCCAAGCGCCCCTCCAAATCAAAGGCCGCGTGCGATTTAACCACAAATATGGGGTAGCCGAACAACGAACCGATCATCATGAAGGTGGAATACAGCGATTCAATTTGAATCCGCCGCTCGCCGTGGTATTTCAAAAGAGCAAATACTCCGGGTCCCGAGATCGCATATTGGATTAAAAATGGCAAGCCTGTTGCGACGGCCAATGCAGCCAAGCCGACGAACAATCGAGCAGTCCGTTGGGGTCCACGCCAATCGGCGAGCACTAAAAACGGAACGCAAATCACGGGAATTAATTTGAATCCGATGCTTAGCCCTAAGATTGCATATCCGGCAGCTGACCAGACTTTTGCTCGATTCGGACTTTCCAACGAACATAACCAGCAAACAGCCCAAGACAAGATTAATGTAAGCAACGCCGTGTCGAGACGGTCGTATAAGAGGTGACATAGAATCGTCGTCGTAACGGTATATGTTAGTGCTGCCCAGCCGAGCAATTCTGGACGTCGCTTATTCACAATGCAGATGAGCAGGGCCGCCGATCCCAGGTCCCACAGAAACATCAATCCACGGAATGCCTGGCTATACTCCTTTAGCGCCGGGTCTAGCTGGCTGGGTTCAATAATATGTTGCGAATCCAGCCAGCGCGGAACATACATTAGCCACCAGGCAATCGGCGGATATTCAATGGGTAATTGTTCCGTATAGGGGGCCAAATGTGCGTCATACGCCCGAATGGCATAGGCAAAATATGTGTTCTCCACGTCCGTAATTTGCGGTTCCAACACAAGCAGAATGTACACCCGGGACAAAACGAACAAGACCGCAGACAAAATCAAAAGCCAAGAGAAATGGACTCTAACACCCCTGGTGTGATCATTGGCTGCGGGACGGGGCCTATTGCGCGCCATGAATCACAACCTCGATAACAAACAAACGTCGAATGGCAGATTTGATGATGGATTGAGCGCCTGCCGGTCGACGACCATGATTTACGCCGTGCCATCGCTAGAAACAATGGATCGCGAAGCGATCGGCACGAGTTCCATCGACGCCGGTACCGCATCCCTGGGACCTGACGAAACCGCTTGCTTAGCGGAGCGAATCTGCTGGTATCTGGCACGGTTAGCTGCAATGGCCGCCTGCTGGTGCTCTTGATCGAATAGGTCGTAAAACACATTGCGCTGCCGCGGCGTATAGCCAACTTCTTCAATCGCCTCTCGAATCTCGTCCAATGTCAGATAATGCACGGTACCCGCCTCGGCAACGACATTCTCTTCGATCATCAAACTTCCCATGTCGTTTGCGCCATACAGTAGCGCCAACTGGCCGATTTTCAAACCCTGTGTGACCCAACTCGATTGAATGTTCGGAAAATTGTCCAGATAGAGCCGGCTTACTGCCTGCGTTTTCAAGTAATCGAACGACCCGGCCGGCACCATATCGGCCATGTCCGTATGGTCCGGCTGAAAGGTCCAACAAATGAAGGCTGTAAAGCCGCCGGTTTCATCCTGCAATTGCCGAAGCCGTTCGAGATGCTCGATACGTTCGGCCAGCGTTTCCACGTGTCCGAACATCATTGTGGCTGTGCTTCGGCCACCCAATTCGTGCCACACACGATGGACATTAAGCCAATCGTCAGTGAGAACCTTGCCCCGGGTAATGGCGCGGCGAACTCGATCGACCAAAATCTCACCGCCGCCCCCCGGCAAGCTGCCTAAGCCCGCTGCTTTCAACCGTTCTAAAACGGTTCGCAGCGGCAGCTTCGAAATCTTGGTGAAATGATGGATTTCGGGCGGGCTAAAACCGTGGATATTTACCTGCGGAAAATGCCGCTTGATGTCGGTAAGCAATTTTTCATACCAGCCCAAGTTGAACTGCGGATGCAGACCGCCCTGCATCAAAATTTGATCGCCCCCGAGCTCGACGGTTTCGCGAATTTTTTCGATCAGCTCGTCGCGCTCCAGCACGTATCCTTCCGCATGTTTCGGAGGCCGATAGAACGCGCAGAAATCGCAAACTGCTGTGCAGATGTTTGTATAGTTGATGTTGCGGTCAATGTTATAAGTGCGGATTGGCTCCGGATGCAAGCGTCGCGTCACCGTATCGGCTGCTCGGCCGATCGCTGCCAAATCATGCGATTCCAACACCCGCAATCCTTCGTCGGGCGCAAGCCGCTGACCGATGGTTGCTTTGTTAAGAATCGATTGAATCGAAACACCAGCGACCATTGTTGCAATTCATCCTAGGTTTATAAAACTCAGGCCACAGCCGAAGTAAATTGAGAATTTTGAGGAACCAAACCCATTGCGCTCGCTTTACTGTAAAACAATTGTAATCCTTCTCGTTCGCGCGAACCCAAATAGAAATGGAGGTGATCTCGCAAATAGGCCACGCATTGCGGCGCGGTCAAACCGAGCGGAGCTGCTTCCTTTTCGGCAATCCGCTGGAGATTGGCCACTCCACAATCTCGGGCTTCCGCCAAGGCGGGCGCCAATTCGGCGGCATTGACGCCGCTATGCGCCACCCACATGGCAAATACAAAGGGCAGGCCCGCCCACCGGCACCATTGATCGCCTAAATCCCACACTTCGGCAAAAGACGCCGCCGGCGAATGGATCGCCCGATCTCCGATTATCAGCACCGCGTCGGCGGAAACGTCATCACTGAACGGCTGGTCGACACGCAAAGATTTCAAACGCGGTTCCAAGCCAAAACGTTCCTTGAGCAAAAGTCGGCTAAGCGCTGCGCTGGTACGCGAGCCCTCGTCCAGGGCTAACGTACGAATCTGCGGTACCGGCACGCGGCAAAACAACTTTACGCTTAATACTGGTCCATGACAGGCGATGCATGCATCGGAAATAATTTTGTACGTCGAATTGTGAAAGAATTCAATCGACGGAATCAGCGCCACATCCAATTGGCCTGCGGCTAAATGATCCGCCAACCGGCTGGGCAAATCGAAGCTCAATTCCACGTACGGCGCGAATTGTTCAAGGCGATAAACTAGCGGCTTGGTATTCAAATAGGTTACCGCCCCGACTCTGAGGCGAGTGGCCATGAAAAACCCTCCCTAAGCAATTCAGGCGACCGCGAGGCCCACCGTGGCCCGCCTGGATGATTGGTTCCTGCTGCGATTGTAAAAACAATGTCGCCCCGAGGGAAGTGCGCCGCAGCCGCCGGCATGATGTAACTGCAAGCTACAGCTCTAATTTGCGAAATGCTCGCAACCCAACCTGCATGGGCCAGACGGTGGCAACTACCCCCGTGAGCAGCGTAAGCGCAATTCCGCAGCTGATGCCCGCCGGGCTGCCCAAGAAATGAATGCACTGATCAATGAATGTTTGCGGAGCTTCTTGTCCCGAGCCCAAGTACAAGTGCACAGGCAGCGCCGTCAGCAGCACCACAAGTACGATGTAACCAGCGCTAATCACTAGATTTAACGTCCCGCCAAAGCCGGCTGCGATCTTCGAAGGCGAATGAGCCCGCAAATCAGGCATCTTGGCGCCCAAGCCCACTGCGATGGCAGACAATCCAACGCACAGCACCACGCACGACACCTGATGAAAAATAATCACCAGTGCCAAATTGATCTGCAGCATCAGATCGCTCAACAGAACGAGCGTCATGCATGGAATCAAAGAACCGACGGCGGCGAATATAAATTTAGACCACAAAATGGCATCACGACGGATCGGCAATAATCCCAAAATCCAAAGCCGTCGCCCTTCCAGGCTAATCATCGGAAAGATGAATCGCGTGGTAAAGGTCGACAAAATCAGCCCGACCACCGCCAGATTCAAAAATCCAATCATTGCCGAGTAGTTCGGAATGTAACTCAATCGGCGAATGTTGACGACATACAGCGCCAACAATCCGAATGAAATGATGAATTGTGACCATTGAACGGGATCGCGCCGGAACAGGCGAAAATCTTTCACCAGCAGCATCCGAACGTCTCGCGGCAAGAAAACAGCGCCATGCCCTACCACGCTGTCCAGCCACCACGTACTGGCGCGGCGTCGGGAACTCGGTTCATCGTACAAGCGGCTGAAGCTAGCTCGATATACTTTACTGGCCAGCCACGTGCCCACCAGATTGAAAAACATCGCGTTGGACACGAGCAATGCCAGGTACATCAGACTCTGCGCCCAGGGCGGATCACCCAACGGCACCAGCGACGAAGACCGAGACGCCTCCAACAAGCCTGTGCTCAACCACCAACTAGGCAACAATCGCTGCTCGGTGAACCGCAACCGAGAAAACAATTCTTGAAACCATTCCGGCGTCATTAAATTGGTTTCCGCACCGTTGAAAACTGTCCACGTCAACCACGAAATCGAAGCCACGACGGCTATCAGGCTCAGAACCAACGCATGCACTCGGATCGACGGCAGCCGATTAACCACCAGCAAGCACAGAATTCCACCAACTGCCGCCGGAATGTGTACAAACGCAATCACAAACGGCAACAGCAGAGCAAAGTAATACCATGGCGCCTGGGAGGCCACGCCATAAGCCACCAGCGTTGGACTGCCTAACAGGACGAAACCCCAACTGCTGAACCACACGGCTTCCTGAAATTTATGTTGATAAATGCGTTGGGCCCGTGTCGGAGTGGTCAACAAAAACGATACTTCTGGAGAATTGAATAGGCCCCCGTACAAAATGATGCCGGAGGAAAAGACCAACATCAACATTAACGCCAAAAAGAATGCGTTGTAGAGCGGTTCCACTACATTGGTGTGGATTGAAGAAGACGATAGAAAGGCAAAACCATGATAAAACAGCACGAACAATCCCAGCCAGAAAAACAAACTCAACGACCCCACCAGCGACATCCGCAGTCGCGCCGTGGCTAACATCCACCGTGCTGTCGCCACTGCCATGCGGAGCCGTAGCTGCCAAAAGACGTGCGACTCCTCTCTTTCAATGAGCAAACCGCCAACGGGCGGAATAAAATCGTTCGCTTGGGCGGTGGACATGAAGAAAACTCTTGCGATTGAACTTTAAGGGGACGATTCCCGCGCGGCCGCTTCTTCCGCAGTGGCCGTCAATTCCAAATACATCCGCTCCAAGCTGGTGTGTTCCTGAGCCAACTGCTGACGCAACTGACTAACCGTACCCAAAAATCGCAACTTTCCGCGGTCGACAATTCCGATCCGATCAGAAATTTCTTCAGCCAAACCCAAAGTGTGGGTCGACATGAATACGACCATTCCCGCGTTGGCTCGTTCGCGAAGCAAATCTTTAACGATTCGCATACTTCTAGGATCCAAACCCACCATGGGCTCGTCCAATACAAGCACCGCCGGGTCGTGCAGCAATGCAGCCGCAAACACCAGCCGTTGTTTCATTCCGTGCGAATAGCTTTCGGCCATCTGATCGACAAATTCGGCCAAACTGAAATTATGAATTTCGCGGGCGATGCGTGTGGCTGCCTCCTCGCGGCCTAGTCCGTAAAGGTCCGCAATAAACTGCAGAAACTCCCGGCCGGAAAGTTTCTCATACAAATAGGGCTCTTCCGGCACATATCCCAGGCAGCGGTTTGCTTGGCGCGTTTCGCGAATGATGTCATAGCTGCAGATTCGCACCGTTCCGGCAGTGGGCCGCAATAGCCCGACCAGCATTTTTATGGTGGTCGTTTTCCCCGCGCCATTAGGTCCGAGCAACGCAAACAATTCACCCGGCGGAATGGTCAATGTCAGCCGATCGACGGCCGTTTTAGGACCATAATTCCGCGTTACTTGATCGAATTCAATCATCGTGGTCTTCGAGAAACAGTGGGTCGGCGGATTGAACGTTGAAACATGAAAGTCGAACGGCTTTCACTTTGGTGTCGGGTCGTCCGTCCCATGATCGGAATCAGAATTCTTCCTGAAGGGCTGACTCAATTCGCCTTCTGCGGGATCCGCCATCGAGCCCCTCAGCCCATTTAGCCATCGTCTTCCCCCCCGACCCCAGTGCCGCGTTTGCTCCGGCTCATCTTTGACACTCTGCATGTATAGCGCGTCGGATTGATCTGCGGACAATCGCACGAAAACCAGTTCGGTGCCTAAGACCGAAACTTCCTGCTTTAAGACGGCGCCGTCGTCGCGCACCCATAATTTGGCTCGCGGATGACTTGTCGATGACAGTGCCGAGCCGGAATCCGTCCGATACTCCACCACGTTTACCGGAACGGTTTGTCCCTCCCACATCAACAAGTCGCGCCGTTCGACGCGCGCTTGCAAAACGTCGACCGGATTGCCGGGCGGCCGCAGCGGACTAAACACTGGAACCGTCCATTCTTGCCCCACATGCAGTCCCGTGAGACACAATTGCGGCGATAATTCGTCCGCCACCAGCGCATCGCTTGGTAAATAAGTATCGAACGGGTATTCCAAGTCACCCGATGTGACCTTAATCTTCAGTACGGTTCCATTGATCGAACCCCTGATCCTAACGGTATCCGGGAGACCTGCGACGCGGAGTTCCGATTTGAACTCTGACAAATATCCTAACTTGTCGATCGTCAACGAGCTGTTGACAAACATGTGCAGATTTTCGCTGGGCAATATGGCCGACCGCACGAGAGCTTTCATCCAAGCGGGAGACAGTTCTTCCAAGGGAATGCGATCGAAGTGGATTCGGCTTTCGACCTCGGTCATATCGCCGCTCATTTTTTTTGTCAGGGCGATGACCGCGTAACCCAGCGAGCGGCCGTTCAACGACATGTCCCATGCCACGTACAATGGCTTGTCGGCCGCCTGATCACTGTACATCGAGCGATAATTTGGCGGCTCTCCGCGCCTTAGTGGCGGCATGATTTTGGCAACCACCAACCACGTCGTGGTCGACAGCCACACCAAAACAACGGTGAGATTAAACCAACGGCTTCCCATCGCTGGAATCCTGCAAAATCGAAGTGCGAAACCCCGGCAATCTAAGCATTATCCTAATCCAAAGCGTCGAAGTCGACGACGGCCTGCAGCCACTTTTGGTTTAACCGTTTTGGTAAAGGGGAGTTCCGAAAAACGACCAAAACGTTGCATTTTAGCCAAATGACCCCCCTCATTTTGATCTTCGGGAACGATTAAGTAACCGGCACAGCGGCTTCGCCCACCAAACAATCGCCCGGTGATTTCCCGACCGCGGAAAGCAGACATGCCCTAGCAGCGCAACTGGACTAATCGCTGATTCTTACCTTGAATTCGTCGCTGTTGCCCCGCAGTTCGGGGGCATACATTGCGCTGGCGGTAGCGGGCAGGGCACTGAATTGGCCAGGAACTTCCGCCCGCAAGCGATAGCTGACCGAATGCTTGCCGCGGGCCAGCGACCGCGCGAAAAAGGTTACCCGGTTATCGCGCAGTTCCATATAAGCGCCCAACGCATTTCCGTTATAGCCGCTGCGCAAATCGACAGGCTCGAAGCCGGCGGGTTTAAAATCCTCGAACATCACATATTCATAATCGTTTTTGCTGTCGATTTCTAATTCAATTTCCACCAGATCGCCGCTTTGCAGCGTAGCTAAGTTTGGTAATTCTTCGCGCTCGTACTTTTGGATTTTTTGACTAACCGCCTGCCCGCGGCTGCCAGAAACTTGCACCGACTGATCGATCGGCTTCAGCTTGTAGAACTTGCGGTTGACTTTGACTTCCAATCCCGCCGATGTAATTGGATCCTCCAGCGTGAAGTTGGTGAGATAGGCGCTGTAGTACAATGGACCGTTGCCCGTTTTGCGCAGTTCAAGCTGATGGACGCCGGTTTCTACCGCGTCGCCTTCGAACACAAATTTATTATCGAACATGAACAAGTCAGCCGTCGCAATTTTCACCTCTTTTTGCTGCTTGCCATCCAGAAAAACATCGACAGTAACATCCGGCTTATCTTCGCCGCTGAATTTCATATAATCGGCCAATGCTTCAATGGCCAATGCGGTGTCCCGAGTACTGTTCCAATACGTGGCGTGCTGGCGATTGTTAAGCAAATATTTTACTAGCCGTGGCGCCAATTGCCCCTTGGGGTCTGTCTTCGCCAGCAGCTTAAGATAATACGCGTTGGCTTCGGTCTCGCTGCCGTACCAGAACCACCAGTAATTGTTTTCCGGTAATTTGAGATAGGCCGTTTGGTTGTCATTATCCTCGACGACGAATTGTCGCAGGTTCGCCAGCAGCATTTCAAGTTGTTCCTTCTGTCCTTGTTTTTCCAGCGCCAAAGCAAACATCGCTTTGCTATATACCGCCAGCTTTGTGCGGTCGCGAAATAGATAACCGCGCATGTCGTTGTCCGTGACGCCTGCATCGACCAGCACCATGTACACCATTGCGTCGAGATTATCGGCCGCCATTTTGTACGGTTCCGTCGGTTTGGGCTGAACCGACGCATTCTTCAGCAATTGCACCTGGCGAGCTTGATAATTCTTCAACCATTCGACTCCCCGCTCGAAAACGCCGGGCACAATTGCCACGTCATTGTCTTTGGCCACTTGCAGGCCATGCACCACGACCGCCGTGGTGTGCGGATAGCTTTGTTCTTGCCAACCGCTAAACCATCCCCATCCGCCGTCGGAAAGCTGCATTTGCGTCAGCGCTTGCACGCCGTCCTTCACCATTCGACCAACTTCTTCCTGATCGAATACCGGATTGCGGTCGAACCGCTTCCACTGGGCAGCCCGCGCGGCATCGTCGCCGATTTGCTGGGCGTTCAAATTCGTGCGTTTTTCCTGAATCTTTTTTAAATCCAGTCCCATGCTGATGAGCACATGCTGCGTGATCACGGTTGGCAAAAAACGATTCAACGTTTGTTCAGTGCAGCCGTAAGGGTAGTCGACTAAGTAAGGAAGTGCATCGACCATTGCCCCGGCCAATGTTGGTGAGTAGCGCACTTCTAACCGCGATTCGCTCTTACGGCGCTCCGCCGGCACTCGCAGCGCTATTTTCCCATTGCTCTCCTCGGGCCGCAGCGAGCCCGAAAAACTTTCGGTTTTCAGCATCCCATGAACGTAAACCGGAAATCGCTGTTCCACCGCGTCTGACTCTTCGTCCGACAACGCTTTCATACGGATCGCGGCCTGACCTTCGTGTCTTACTTTCACCCGCCAATCGACACGGACGTCCCCGCTACTGGGAACTGTCACTTGGCGCGTCAAGTCGGTCAGCGAAGTCAAGCAACCGCCATCCAATTCCAAGGCGACCATGACCTGTTTTGTGGCTTTAAGATAATTATGAACGACCCCCGACAGCACCACTTCATCCTTTTCCACGAAAAATCGCGGGCCTTCGAGTCGAACAATAATATTCTTGCGTGTGACGACTTCTGCTTGTCCTTCGCCGACTCTCGTGCCGTGCCCCATTCCCCATGCGCGCACTTTCCAGGTGGTTAAGTTTTCCGGCATGACCAGCGACACCTGAGCGGCGCCGTCTTCATCGGTCGAGAGCGAACCGACCCACAGGGCCGTATCGGTAAAATTGGTGCGCACTGTCGGCTGGACGAGCTGGGCCGCGGTTGTTTCGCTAGTCGCCGGCGAGTTTGCTGCTGCATGGGGAGCTTCAAGTGCCATTCCAGCAGCTGCCATTGGCGCCGCGGCTTTCATCATCGTTGAGCCAAGGCGCATTGCACCGCCCCCCATGGCACCTGCCCCATCACCACTTAGCGAATCGCTTGAAATTAAATCCAACGCGACCGTTTCGCCAAATATGCCGAGGTTGTCCATTCCTTGCTGCTTGGGCGGCACTAAATTCCAAAACTGCCGCATCAAGTTCGTTTCGTTTTGCGGATAATGGGTTCGCCGCCACTTCCAGAAGAACGCCTTAATATCTTCCAGATTGCTTCCGCCGGAAATGTATTCCACCGCCTTGTCGTAAATCGCCACCACGGCAGAACCAACAAATGGCCGGCCAGCGCTATCCGTCAGTTTGACGTTGACCGATGCTTTCTCTCCCGGCTTATAAGTTTCACTTGACGGAGTAATTGCCACATCTAGCACGCGACTCTCCGGCGGTACGACCATCTCTTTGAGTTCGTCGTATAACTTTCCGCCTGCAATCGTCACCGCTTCAACAAAGAAATTGGGCATGTCTTTTTTGATGATGGCAATTTCTTCGACGGCCGATTTGCCGGTTAAATGCAGCACCTTCGGCTTGGAATACAATCCATTCGTGGGGCGCAAAAACAGCAACACCGTACTATCGGTTCGATTGGTGTTGACCATCAGATTGACGGTCTGACCGGATTTATATTCCTGCTGATCGGCAATCAATTCCAGATCGTTAAAGCGAAATTCCCGGCTATCGAAACCTTCGCCAATAATTGTGAAAAGGTACGCGCCCTCTATAGTGTGCTGCTTGTCGTCCGTGACTTCGTATGCCAAACGATATTGGCCCCCCGCCGAAGCGCCGACCTGTAATTCCGCATGTCCTTGTGCATCCGGATCGAGCTCGTCCCATTTCCGCACCAATTTTTCTAGCGGTTTACCGTTCTTGTATGAAATCTGATACAAGCTGACGACGCCCTTGCCATGCACCGGTTTGCGATCGAGCGTTTGAGTTTGGAATTCCGCCCGAATCGTATCGCCGACTCGGTAGTAGCCGCGATCAACCCAGGCATAAACCCGGAATGGTTTTCGCGCCACAAGCACATTGCCTTGTCCGGCAATCGTCCGCCGCGAGGCGTCTACCACTTCCGCGGTGACCGTGTATTGATGGTCTTGATCGGGGTGAACGAGTTTCGCCACCGCCGTATCAATCTCTACATCCGCGTTGCCGTCCGGACCAATCGGCATTTCTCCTTCCGCCACCACTTCCGGGGGCTGCTGAACATGGAAGCCCCACCCCATCGGAATTGGCCTCGCGCAGCCCCACCGCCGCCAACCCGGATACCAACCGTAATCGCTCGGAAACCACCAATAGCCCGGACCATACAGCCAATCCCACCGACCCAGTGGATACCACATGCTGTTGTAACTTGTCCGAACGATCTTGTATTTCACCTTGGCGTCCGTTACGGGCGAGCCAAAATAGTATTTTGCCTGAATGGTGGCTTTGATTTTATCGCCCAGCATGACGGGATCGGTTGGCGCATCGACGGACACTTCAAATTCCGGCTTCTTATATTCTTCCACACGAAAACTACCGCCGCCGTAGTTCACCACAAACACTTGATAAACGCCCAAAGTGGCGTCTGCCGGCAAATCAAAATCTCCTTCCATTCCGCCATAGTTGTCGGCCGTGAATGCCTTGCTTAGAACTTTCTCTCCTTTAGGATTTTGAATTTCGACGTTAAACGTCTGGTTGGCGAAGTCCGATTTGTCGTCTTGATCATACTGGGCATGGCGCACCCAGAGCTTGAAATGCATTTTCTGCCCCGGCCGATATACCGGTCGGTCAGTAATCGTGTAAACCTTGGTTTGGCTATATTCCACGTCGCTGTTAGCGCCATTCCACACCCCCGTGAAACCCAAATATGCCAATCGGTGATCGGCGCTGGTAGCAATGACGATCCACTGAAACTGCTCGTCTTGATCCTTAGGTTTGGTGATAACTTGACCATCGACATCTGTGTTTTCGGCGAAATCACGGACGTCGATCGTGTAGCGGTTCTTGTCGACTTGCCGCTGCCAATAGCCGAAGAATTCCAGATTGGCCTTGGCAATAGGCGCCCCGGTTTGCGCATCTCCGACATAGTAATACGTGGCGCCCGAAAGCGGCTTTTTCACAATGGCTGTGTCTTCCAGCCACATGATAATGTCGCTCGTATTTCCGTCGGCCATTTTCGCCGTGAGCAAATATGCGCCGGCCTTTTGGAGCGGCGTAGCCACCGTGATTCGCCGATCAAAATGCTCTGGACGTGGGTTTAAATCCAAATACCATTGAGCCACACGCTTACCAAGATACGCCTGCTCATTTTGCTGCACTAACCGATAGCCGAGATCGGCAATGTTCAGCTTCTGCGAATCAAGCTGCTGCGGATTAGATTTGAGATATGCCTTCACATCGTCCAGGAGCTTGGCCACATTGATTTCGCGTGCCTCGAAGCTTACTTTCGCGCCGTTGCGGAATCGAAAGCCGACTGTCGCTCCCTGTCCAGGCGGCTGAGCCATCACCGGCTCGAACCGACCCCAATTACCGACGATTTGCTCAAGCTGCTGTTTCTTGAAATCGTTGCCGCCCGGCCCGTACTCTTTGATGCTGCGCCGCCAAAAATCTGCGGCCTGGGTATATTGCCGCCGGTTTTCAAAAATCTGTGCAAGTTGCCCCAGGGCATCCTCGCCGTGACCGGTTTGCGGCTCGTCGGCAATTTGCTGGTATATGCGGATGAAGTCGAACTCTTCCGGTAGCTTGAACCGCCGGATCCCATTGGCCAGTCGAGCAATCGTTTCATCTTCAGCCAAGGTGTTCAAAGCCCATGGGCCGGATTTCTCGTTTGTGATTTTGCCATTGGCTACGCTTTGGGGACTATCGGATATTTCCTTTTCGGCTCCAGCGGCGTCGCCGACATCGCTGTCGCCGCCTACTGCATCATTGTCCTGCCCATCGCTACCTTGCAGTTGGCCAAAAAACGTGCCGTAATAGGCCATCGTTTGCACGCCAAATTGATTCTGCAGGAATTCGGCCAATTCATATCCTACCTCGTTTCGACGCTGCGGATCGCTTTCGGCCGCTTGGGCCAGCGCAAAGCGCCACCGCTCGCCGTCGGTTTGCGCCGCCTCCCAACTTTTCGGTTCGTGATGAAAGATTGGCTGTCCTTCACTATCGACCGGGGCGCCTTTGGCGCCGCTATCGGAGAACCAACCCTGATCGTAGTCGGGCAACTGGTCGAGATTTGTGAGATAACCGAGCCGCCAGGCTTCGTTGAAGCCGCGGTTGCTCAACAACATTCGCGCCATGGCCAGCCAAAAGCCCCCGACGTCGTCCTGATGCGGTTCGGATTTTACCGCGGGCATGGCCTCGACCATCCATTGCAAGGCTCGAACCCGATCGCGCTGGGCTGAATTTACCGCTTCACCGCCGCCGCGATGCGGCCCCCGGGAAAACTTTCCTGCGATGATGAAGCCATAATGCGAGGCATTTAAATAACTGTCTGCCGCGGCTTCCATCAGCCGCCAATTTTTGAGGTGACCTTTAACGGCGTCTTCAAGCAGCTCGTCCGTTTCGTCGATTCGTCCCAACTGTTGCAAACAAGTCACGGCCAGATTTAAATCGCCCGCGACGCTGCCCGAATCGTTTGCCGGATCCAGAATTAACCGGCGCAGGCCATCGTAGGCATCTTTATAATTACCGTTGTCGTACAGTTTTTGGTATCGCTCATGGTCCGCCGCGAAATTCCGCTCTTCCGAACCGGCCAGGACTGCCAGCGCCGTCAGCAGCATTCCGATCAAAGCGGCAGTCGTCAGGCGGCGAAACGAATTTCCGAATTTCATTGGTGCTTCTCGCGAAGTTGCAAAATCTGCGGTGCTCCTTGTTTAAGACGACCTAATCGCCCTGAAAGTTCCCCTGGCCCATTCAAGTTTCTGGATACAAATGCAGAGATTCAAGCCAATCCGCATTCCTGTTGCCCTGCAGCCATGCACTCCTGCCATTGCGAGAGATAATCGATCAAGCGGCCATACCGCTAGCCGCGTTATAGGCAGATGCAGATCACTCGGCAAGAGCGATCGACCCTTACTTACCGCCGCACGCACGGCGAGGTATCATAGCAGAAATGGCGCAAGAACTTTCCCATTTCGACAAGCACGGCGCCAGCCGCATGGTGGATGTCGGCCAAAAGCCCATCACGCAGCGCACTGCGCGCGCCAGTGCACTAGTCCGCATGTCGACGGCAACTTTATCGCTCGTGCAAGATCAACAGCTTGCCAAAGGAAACGTTTTCGAAGTGGCGCGGCTCGCCGGAATCATGGCGGCCAAGCGCACCTCCGACTTGATTCCGCTGTGTCATCCGTTGCCCTTGGATTCGGTGACTGTTGATTTCTCTTTTCCAGACGGCGGCGGGAAAAATTCCAGCTTCGTTCGCATTGACGCAGCAGTTTCATGCACCGGCAAAACTGGAGTAGAAATGGAGGCCTTGACGGTCGTCAGCGTGGCGGCGCTAACCATCTACGATATGTGTAAAAGCGCCGAGCGGGGGATCACCATCGAGCAAATCCAACTGGAAGAAAAAACCGGCGGCCGCAGTGGAACATGGCAGAAGAATAAGTCGTCGGCAGATTGCTAACAAAACGCGATTACCGCAAGATCTCGCCCCGCAACCCTCGTCTCGTTATTTCGGCGCTCGCTTGGCTTCCGCCAAAATCGGCTTTAGCTCCTGCACGAAATCGCGGAGGTCTTTAAATTCGCGATATACGCTGGCAAATCGCACGTATGCCACCTGATCCAAATCGCGGAGCTGCTGCATCACGAGATTGCCTAAATAATGGCTGTTCACCTCGGTTTCGAAATTTGTGTAAGCGTCGTTTTCCACCGTCGCCACAATCGTTTCAATTTGTTCGTCGCTCACCGGGCGCTTCCAGCACGCTTTGAGCAGGCCCGATTTAATTTTCTCTCTGTCGAACGGCTCCCGGATGCCGTCCTTCTTCACCACGTTTAGCACCGGCTCTTCCACTCGTTCGTACGTGGTGAACCGGCGGCTGCAATGCACGCATTCCCGACGGCGCCGGATGGCAAATCCATCCTGCCCGGTGCGCGAGTCAATCACTTTGTCATTATCCACTCGGCAATATGGGCAACGCATGCACTTACTCTATCGGACCAAAAAGGCAGGCAGCGGGCGAAACGAGAAACCGCTGTAAAGACGCGATCGAAACACAAAACGGCCGTTGCCGATCAGATTGTAGACGCCTGCGAATTCCCCAAAGGCGGCTCTGCTTGATCGGTTTGGACGGCCTGGCCGTTCGGCGAAGTTGCTTGAGTATCGGCGAACGATGGACCGTTAGTGATTGAGGGCAGTTGCCCATCGACCTTAATTTCCGTAGCGGGTACACCATTTTCTTTGGGCGAAGGTTCTCTCGCTATAGCCGTCCAGTCGCGCCGCTGGCGTGAACTGGGAATGTTCATCGCTTTGCGATATTTCGTCACCGTACGCCGGGCCACCGTAAGGCCGTGCTTGCCTAGTTCGGTAACCAAATCGTCGTCCGACAGCGGATTGGCCTTGTCCTCCTTATCGATGATCTCTTGCAACTTCATCCGCACCGTGTCCCAGGCCACTTCTTCGCCGGCAGCGCTAACCGTACCGCCGACAAAAAACCGCTTGAGCGGGAAAATGCCGCGCGGCGTTTGGATCCATTTGTCGTCCACCGCCCGGCTGACGGTGGTCACGTGGACGCCCACCTTATCGGCAATCTGCTGCATTTTGAGCGGCTCGATTGCCTCGGGGCCTTTATTCAAAAATTCGATTTGATGATCGACAATCGCCTGCGACACGCGTGTCAAAGTATTGCGCCGCTGTTCAATCGATTCAATCAACCACTGGGCGGCGTTGATTTTCCGCTTGATGTATTCCCGCGTTTTTTCATCCGTGTCACTGCTCAATAGCAGCTTACGGTAATACGGACTGATAAACAAATTCGGCGTGCGGCCATCTTCCAAACGGATTTTGTAACGCCCATTTTCGCCCAACTCGACAAACACGTCTGGCTCTACAGGCTGCACGTAGGTCGACGTATAGGCGGCGCCAGGTTTGGGATTTAGATGACGCAGATGTTCCAGCGTTTCCTTGATTAGTTCCAGCGAATAGCCGGTTTTGCGTTCAATTTGCGGCAGCCGATTGTGCTCCAAATCTTCCAGATGATTGGAAATCAGCGTTTTCAACTGCTCGTAATTATCCATTCCTGGAATAAGTTGCAAAAGCAGGCATTCCTTGAGATCGCGCGCTCCCACGCCGGGCGGATCGAGCTTTTGCACGATGGCCAGAGCCTGGCGGGCCAATTCCAACTGGGCGGGCGGGGCCGTCGGTTCCAGAAAGTCTTCCAGGCGCCCTTGCAGGTAACCGTTGGCATCCAGATTGTAAATGATTCGATCGCACAACTGACGAACTGCAGGATCAATTTCAAACCAACTCAGCTGATGGTGCAGATAATCGTTGAGCGATTCGGGCCGATCCACGGCATTGGCCATGGCATCGTGCTTGCGCTCCCCTTCTTCTTCCATCCTTGTGGCCGAGGGCCGGCTGCGTTCTTCGAAATGGTCGGGCCATTCCTCGTCCAATTGCAGAAGACGCTCGAAATCGTCTTCATTGTTTTTCTTTTCGTCGACAACCAGTTCACGCTCTTCCACGGTCGGAGCGTCAGGGTTTTGCTGCTCAGCCTCTTCCTCGGGCAAATCAGGGTCCAGCTCCTGAAGTTCCAGCGCCTCGTTCTCTTGCATTTCCTGGTCGATTCGTTCCTGAAGCGCAAGAATAGGCAGCTGTAAAATTTCCATCGACTGAATCATGCGCGGCGCCAGAATTTGCTTCTGGACCATCCGCATTTCTTGTCCGAAGGAAAGTCGCATGATTCTCTCGTACTTATGCCGTTTGCAATTTCATTTCAGGCGCCGGGGCGCCAAACACCTAGCACCCCGTACTCTAACTCTACCACGTTTCGCTAGAACTTCTGCCTCCCAGACAGTGCATCCGCCAGAATTTCTTTGTTGGCAAATTCCAAAACGCTCCCGGTTGTAACGCCTCGGGCTAGCCGGGTAATTTCCACCGGAAATTCGCCCAACTGCTGCGAAATGAACAAGGCCGTCCCGTCCCCTTCCAGGGTCGGATTGGTGGCCATAATCACTTCTTTAAACTCACAACTTCTCACCCGATTCAACAGTCCCTCGATAGTCAATTGCTCAGGTCCAATTCCTTCCAGCGGAGCAATCCGGCCGAGCAGCACATGATACAAACCCTTGTAAGTACCTGGCTGCTCCAGGGCAATTACGTCACGCGGTTGCTCGACCACACATAATAGGCCACGGTCACGCTTCGGATCCCGGCAAATCTCGCACTCGTCTGTTTCCGATAGATTGAAACAAGTTTTGCAGTAGCGAACATTTTCCTTCACATCGCGAATGGCTTCCGCCAAGCCCAGCGCTTCGGTCTTAGAAACTCGCAATAAATGGTAAGTAATTCGCTCGGCGCTCTTTCGCCCTATGCCCGGCAGTTTGGCTAACTGTTCGATCAGTTTTGTAACGGACTGAGTAATCAAAGTTAAACAGCGACAACGTCTTAATGTCTGAATTCGCCTTACGACGACGGTTCCAAATCACCACTGCTATTCCCCCCACCCACACCCAGCGCTTCCTTCAAACCCGGCAAATCCATGCCATCGGTCAAGCCCCGCAACACTTCCGCGTGCAATTCCTTTGATTTTGCAATAGCGGCATTGACTGCCGCCGGGATTAAATCTTCCATGAGTTCTCTGTCTTTGCGCTCCACCAACGATGGGTCGATGGTGACCCGCAAAACCTGCCCAAGGCCGTCGACTTCTGCTTCGACCATGCCGGCGCCCGACTGGCCGGTTACACGGCGGGTTTTTAGCTCATCGTTCATGGCCTGCATGCGGCTGCCGACCTGTTGCGCCTGTTTAATAATCGACGCCAAATTGGTAAGGTTTTTGAACATTTTATGCACCGGACTTAGTGGCTTCCTCCAAGCGTTGAGCAGTCGCGTCGAATAATTCCATCGCCTGACGAACAAAAGGCCGTTGGCAAGCTTCGTACATCCTCTGCCGCAGGGTCGTGGCTTTCTCCGGCTCCGCGGCGGGCTCCCCCGGCTCCTCGTCTGCTAGGCGAAATTCCAGCCACAAAACCGTCCCTGCCAATTCTTCGACGATACTCGTAAGTTGCGAGATGATTTCCGGTCGCTCGCAAAACTGCCTGCAAAAATTATACCTTTTAGGAAACTCGACTACCAGCTTATTCGGCGCGGAAATTGCAGCCTTCGTAGCTTGCTGTGCCTTTTCCGTGGCCAGACCCCCCAATTTTCCCGCAGCGTGCCGCCACATTGCCAAGGCCGCCTCTTCGGATAAATCGGAGACGTCCGCGCCAACCGCCCGCTGCCCGTCCAATTCAACTTCCGACGTTGCAGCCTTGGAATCAGAAGCACTCCCAGCGGCGACCTCTTGGGCATAGCCATTCCCATGGACAGGGGTTCCGTTGGTCTGCGCCGCAGGCGTGCCATTCGTTGCAGATTCCGTCGCCGCTAGCGGCGGGTCATACTTTTTTTTTGACGCCATCACCGTCGAAGGCGATGGTCCGCCGGATGCCTTTGGGCCTGAAATTGCGGCTGCCGTTGATCCGCCGGCCTTCGCCGCCGTGCCGTCACGCAATTGGGAAATTAACTGCGGCACCGACTCGATATCTTCTAAGCTGCAAATCCGCACCAGGGCCATTTCCGCCACCGTGCGTGGATACGTCAAATACTTCAGGCGCGAAATGGTTTGATCCAATATTTGCAGCAACATCAAAGTCGCTTGCAGCCCAAGTTGTTTCGCCGCTTCCTGAACCCGCTGCTGTTCTCCTGCCGATACGTGCAACAGCGCTTCCGCCGGACACCCGGCAGCTGCCGCCATAATGTCGCGGAAATAGCCCAGCAACTGGTTAAGTAATTGCCCTACATCTATCCCATCTGCAACCGCTCGATCCAATTCCGTCAATGCGGCGGCCGCGTTGCGATGGATCAACTGATCGACAATCCGCGCGATTCGTTCCGTGCCCGCCGTGCCCAGCAAACTGTGGACATCGGCCACAGTAATTTTTCTGGAACCAAATGCCAACAATTGCTCCAAGAGCGACTGGCTGTCGCGCATCGACCCGGCGGCCCGACGGGCTAAAATCTCCAGCGCCTCCGGTTCGGCCTCCACTTTCTCACTCGCCACAATTTGCCGCAGCCGATCGATGATTTGTTTCGTTTGAATGCCCGCGAAATCAAATCGCTGGCAGCGCGAAAGGATGGTGATCGGAATCTTTTCCGGCTCGGTCGTGCAGAAAATAAACTTCACGTGCTCCGGCGGTTCTTCCAGTGTTTTCAATAGTGCATTGAACGCCGGTTCGGTCAGCATGTGCACTTCGTCGATGATGTACACTTTGAACCGGGCCCGGCTGGGCCGCACATTCACGTTTTGCCGTAGCTGCCGGATTTCGTCGATGCCGCGGTTGCTGGCGCCGTCGATTTCCAGCACGTCCATATCGTCGCCCGTGGTGATCGAGCGGCAAATATCGCACTCGTTACACGGCGTCGGCGTCGGTCCGCGCTCACAATTGAGTGCCTTTGCCAAGATTCTGGCGGTGGACGTTTTGCCGGTGCCTCGCGCCCCAGTGAATAAATAGGCGTGGCCGACTCGACTGGCGGCGATTGCCGCCGCTAATCCTTGAGCAACGTGCTGCTGGCCGACAAGCTGATCGAAAGTCTGCGGGCGATAACGCCGGGCGATGACAACATATTCTCCCGCCGCCTGCTGCGCGACTTCTTGCGCGATTCCGTCCGTGGTGATTTCGTCGCCCATGGTTTTCAATCGATCCATCGTCTGTGCTGCGGCGTAAAAAACCGAATCTCCTCCAGTCGATCCTCGGCGCCCAATTCTATCGCAGCGGCCGCCGATGAGAGACCCACCGCACAAAAAGGTGACTGCTTATGGCTGCTGTATTTCTACCCTGACCAGGTTCGCAGGCCTCCATTGCGGGGGCCTCTCATCCGAGGCCGCTCGCCACTACCACTGTTTTACGGGCCGCTGGGTATGGCGTCAAACGGCCCGCACGATACGATAAATCCAGGCGATTTCACATTCCGTGGAGTTCCGGCTATGGACCTCAAGCAACGTATTGTGTGGCAATTACAAACCATCCGCCAACTCAACCAGCAAATGTTGCCCGCCTTCACTTCGCCCAAAGATTGGACGCATCAGATATTCCCCGGTGCAAATCATGCCCTGTGGATCGTCGGACACCTCGCCATGGTCGACAACAGCGTTCTTGGACGATTTTTTTCCAAGCCTGTTGAGAAACCCGATTACTCGGAAAAATTTGGCAGAAAATCCAACCCTTCACCCAATTCTGCCGATTACCCGTCGCCGGAAGACGTACTGAGTTTGTTCCACGAGCGCCGATCCACGTTGCTTGCCTGCATTGAGGCTTGCGCCGATGCCGAATTTGAAAAACCGGCTCCGCCAGGTGTTCCGCCGTTTATCCACAACGTGGGACAAATGTTCGCTTTCACCGCCGTTCACGAAGGTATGCACACCGGACAGCTTTCAATGTGCCGCCGGGCATTAGGGCACGCGCCAATCGTCTGAGGCAGTATCCGATACGATTCGGCTTAAGAAACCGGCGGATGCGGCCCCCCAACTATGGCTGCGCCACAAGCAATTTTTCCGCCACTTCGCGGCCCAGCGAAGTCACTTGGCCAGCCACTTCGACCGATAGCGATCCCGCTTCCCTCCGATTGACCACAACTCGTCCTTGGGTGCCAGGCGAAAGTTCCGCGGCGGTCAGATAACGTAAAAACTCCGGAGATTGATCCAGCACCCGCACGAGCCGAAACTGTTCCCCTTCGCGGCAAGATGCCAGACTGTGGGTTGTGGGCGCAGCCACAGATCCGTCGGCCCGCGGTATCGGGTCGCCGTGTGGATCGGAATCGGGATAACCCAAATAGGCATCAATCCGATCAACAAGCAAATCGCTGACGGCGTGCTCCATATGCTCGGCCTCTTCGTGGACTTCGTCCCACGTGAGATCCAGAGTCCGCACCAAAAACAACTCAATCAATCGATGCCGACGCACCACCCGTAGCGCCAATGCATAACCGGACGTCGTTAGCACTGCTCCATGGTGCGGTTTGTACTCCGCCAAATTGCTCTCTCCCAGCGTTTTGAGCATGCTCGTCACCGTGCCAGGTGACACACCGAGCGCTGCTGCCAACTGACCCGTGGCGGCCGGTTCGCCTCTCTGCTGGGCGTTGATTTGATAAATCGCCTTGACGTAGTTTTCGACGGTTAAACTAGGCAAAGTTTGATCCTTACTTCTGGTCGCACATTGTCGCGGCCTTAAATTCTAGCCCCGTGGGCCGATTCCGCAAACGGCCCTAGTTGCGTCGGGAAGCAAACCTGGGCATGATGTTAAGCCGATTATTTGGGTCGTTCCGCTGACAATCGAAGTCAACCGTTCCGCCGCTTTTCCTTATGGAATCGACCACCACACGCAGCGCCCCGTCAGAATCGCAAACCGGTCCGGCCGTAGTCAATGTGGCACTGCGTCTGGGCGAATTCGCCCGCAACACTCCTCGCACGATTGCGATCGCAGAATTCGTGCGTAAAGGAAAGGCTGCAAACTTCCATGCAGCCGATGCGGTTGATAATATTCTTAATTGCCCGCCGGGCTATCGCGGCTTCTCATTCGAGCAACTCCATGCCGACAGTACATCGATCGCGGCTGGTCTGTGTGATTTAGGCGTTGCACCTGGCATGCGGATCGCGCTTATGGTTCGACCAGGAATCGATTTTGTGTCGTTGGTTTTTGCGCTGATCAAGCTGGGCGCAGTGCAGGTATTGATCGATCCCGGTATGGGATTGCGCAACGTAATCCACGCCCTGGCCGAAGTTCATCCCGACGGATTCATTTCGTCCGCTTCCGTTCAGGCGGCGCGTTACTTCCTGCGGCGCCAGTTCCCTCAGGCTCGATTCAACGCCACCGTTGGCCCCCGCCGATTTTTGGGAACCACATCTCTCAACGAAATCCGTCGCCGTGGCGCCCGGCAATCGCAGTTTCAACCCATCGCCAGCACCGCCGAGACGTCGGCAGCCATCATCTTCACCAGCGGAAGCACAGGCCCGGCCAAAGGCGTTTTATATCGCCACGGCAATTTTGATAGACAAGTCACAGAGATCCGCGATTTTTACAACATCCGGCCCGGCCAAATTGACATCTCCTGCTTTCCGCTGTTCGGATTGTTTAATGCAGCCATGGGAGTAACGAGTGTCGTTCCGGACATGGACGTCAGTCGACCGGCGCGCGTCGACCCACGCCGCATAATCGCTGCAGTCAACGATTGGCAAGCTACGCAAGCCTTCGGTTCGCCGGCTGTATGGAACTGCGTAGGCCGATATTGCCGAGAGCATCATCTTCGTTTGCCCAGCTTGCGGCGTGTGCTCTCTGCTGGCGCGCCGGTCGCCGCACAGATACTCGAATCGATGATCGCTTGCATTCATCCGCACGGCGAAATGCACACTCCTTACGGCGCAACCGAAGCGTTGCCGGTGGCATCGAACTCCGCCGCTGCAGTCCTTGGCGAAACTTTTAAGCGCACCCAACAAGGCGCCGGTGTTTGCGTTGGCAATAAATTTGGCGGCATCCAGTGGCGTATCGTCCGCGTTCATGACGGACCAATCCGGACGCTTGCCGACACGAAAGAATTGGCCCTCGGTCAAATCGGCGAATTGATTGTCCGCGGACCGGTCGTAACGACCCAGTACGTCGCACGTGCCGATGCGACTGCGCGGGCGAAAATTCACGATGGCGACAGCGGCGGCATTTGGCATCGCATGGGCGATGTCGGATATTTCGACGAGCGCGATCGCTTTTGGTTTTGCGGCCGCATGTCACAGCGTGTGACAACTGGCGCAAACACGGCCAATGGATCAACCATGTATACCATTCCGTGCGAGGCCATTTTTAATCGTCATCCCGATGTATTTCGCTCGGCACTGGTCGGAGTTGGACCGCCCGGCAGCCAGCGACCGGCGATTGTTGTCGAGCCGCATTCCGGCCGCTTGCCGCGCGGGAAACAACGACGCCAAAAATTAATCGCCCAATTGCGAACGCTGGCGCAAACGACTGACCATACCGCCAACATCGAACACTTTTTAGTCCGCAAGTCGCTCCCCGTCGATGTCCGGCACAATGTGAAGATTAATCGCGAACAATTGGCCCGTTGGGCGGCGCGGAAACTGCCCCCAAACCAAAGCAAAACGTAAACGAGCAAACCTTGAACGCACTCGTCACCGGAGCGGCAGGTTTTCTGGGCCGCCATATCGTTCAGCAGCTGCTCGCCCGGGGCGATCAGGTAACGGCTTTTTGCCGTACCCTTCCAGCCAATAGCCATACGCTGTTTGGTCCGGATACCGCACAGCTGCAAATCGTGGCTGGCGACATCCGCGATCCAGCTGCCATCGACTCAGCTGCTCGTGGGGTCGATACCGTTTTTCATGCTGCCGCCACAGCAGGATTGTGGGGCCCATGGCAACGCTATCAAAACAATAACGTGCAGGGCACGCACAATGTTATTGTAGCCTGCGGCCGCAATGGCGTTCGTCGATTGATTTATACGAGCAGCCCGAGCGTCGTCTTTACCACCACCGATCAAAGCGGCGTTGACGAATCGATTCCTTACACCACGCGGTGGCTGTGCAACTATCCGCGCAGCAAAGCGCTGGCCGAACAGGCAGTGTTGGCCGCCAATGGTACGGACCGGATGCTCACCTGCGCTTTGCGGCCCCATTTGCTTTGGGGCCCAGGCGACCGTCATCTGCTGCCCCGGTTGATGACGCGCGCTCGAGCCGGCCGAATTCGTCGGATCGGTGGCGGAAAAAACTTGGTCGACATTGTGTATGTGGAAAACGCCGCAGCCGCACACCTACAGGCTGCCGATGCGCTACAAGAAAATTCGCCAGTTTGCGGCCGCCCCTATTTCATCAGCCAAGGTGAACCGGTGAACTGCTGGCGCTGGGTCGACGACCTGCTTGCTTTGGCCGGGCTGCCGCAGGTGCAGCGTTCGATGTCGTTTTCCTCCGCTTGGCGAAGCGGAATCGCTTTCGAAATCACTTATCGCTTGCTCAGCATCCGCAAAGAACCCCCGATGACACGGTTCCTGGCCGCGCAATTGGGTCGCGAACACTGGTTTAATATCTCTGCCGCCCGCCGCGATTTCGGCTATCGCCCGTTGGTTTCCACCGCAGAGGGCATGCGCCGCCTGAAAGAATGGCTCGCCTCACAACGCCCTGCTGACCTGGTTCACTGTTAGCGTACGACAAGCTTCGATTCGTTTGCTGCAATATGCTTGTTACAATGAAATCGCCATGGCGATCAAAACCATAGACGTGCTTCTGGAAGAAACCGACGCGACGCTCGAAGAACTGTCGGCCCGGACCGGTCTGGCAATCGAGCGTGTAGCAGCGATCGCCGACGGCCGCTGGACCCCTAGCCCTGCCGAGCGCGAAAAACTTGCCGCAGCCCTTGGCGTAAACGTGACGGACGTTAGCTGGGGACATACCATGAACCCGCGCAACGTGCGCTACCACCGCTTTGGATTGAAGGAAGATTTTTAGCACGAAATCCGAAACTTGAAAAACGAAACTCGAAACAAATCCGAAATACGAATAGGAAAGTGATTCTCGCTAACCGTCTTCTAAAGATTTGCGATTGAGATTTCTTTCGGATTTCGACATTCGTGCTTCGAATTTCCACGCGAGGTGGCTTATGCCGCAAACTGTCGCCGAATTTTGCATTGCTCAAAGCGTCAGCTTCGAACAGCTTGTGGAGCGTTCCGGGCTGGAACAGCAGCGCGTGAAGGCGATTCTCTTGCGCCGCTGGACGCCCAGCCCGACAGAGCGGCAAAAAATTGCCGGCGTATTTAGCGTGCCAGTCGACGAAGTCGTCTGGGGCCACGCCACGCCGATTCAACATCTATACGGCCACGGCCCTGGGTAAGTCTTCCTCTGGCAAATCCGGGACGGCCTACGTCGCGGCAGTCCTACACTTGCGACTTCACAACTGCCCGCGGGCGGAAATCCGCCAATAGATCGCCATCGCTGTCTTTAAGGCTGGTCAATTCGACTAATCCTTCGCGGCCGTCGTCAATCCGCAGCAAGTACTGCCGCTCCAATTCCAATTGGCCGCCATGTTGCGACGACAGTCGCAGCTTTCCGGCCAACAGCCAGGCGCTGGAGTTACGTGTGGGCTCTTCTTTTTCCAACTCACCTTGCAGATGTCGCAACGCCATTCCGCCGATCAACAACTCCCCGTGTTGAAACGCATGCATGAGGGTTCCTCCCAGGAAACGTGTGTGGTTTAGGACGCGGCCTCAACTCCAGTCCTCAACTACTGCTGCACAATAATTCCCTCCGCCAGTCCGGCTGCCAAAATCTCTGCGGTGGTACGAATTTCGGTATCGTCATCCAGCGACAGTATTAGTGGATCGAGCGATTCCACGACGCCGTTGACCCACGCGCTAGCCTGACGATCGCGATATTTAATTCGCGCGCCTGCGGCCAGCCCTGGAATCCCAGTGGCCAGCCTTGGAATCGAAGCACCCTTGGACAATTTACCAGCCCCATTGCTGCTATTTACAACTGTGGGTGCTGTCGCAGTGACAATTGCGGGCTTTTCAAAGTTCGCCTTGGTTGCCGGCGACTTCATTGCAACCGCTGTGCCATCGGACGATTTGGCCGGGGTTTTAGCAGGCCCTGATTTTCCGCCGCGCAGGCTGGCCAGATCTTGCAACAAGTGCCAGTTTTCCAACCGATCTTGTTTAGCTCGCAACAGCGTTTCGCTCGGATTGCCTTCTTTGTCAAAGTGTTTGCTAAAACGTCCCTCGCTGCGGGCAAAATCGATGAAATCGACCACTTCGCCGGTCTTCGGATTAGTCCACCAATCTTCCGCGACCGCCGGATTGCCTTGCAACGACAAGCGCTCGCGCAGCGTGTCCCCTTTGCGCGGATCGTAAATCAACAGCGGAAACGCCCGAGTATCGACCGCTAACCGCGCTTGATCGGTGGCCATGTTGTCGGCCACCCCGTGCTCCGGCTGGCAGGTGGTGAAGCAGCAGACGATGGCCGGCCCATCGAACTCCAACGCATCCAGCACACTGCGATAAAAATGATTCACATGCGCGCACGTGGTTTGGGCCACAAAAGTTCGCGGATGCATCATTGCGATTTGAGCGATTTCCTTGCGACGCTCCTGCTTGCCGGCAATCGCTTTGCCATGCACGCTCATCTTCGTGTTCTGGCCGGTGTAACTGGAAGTAGAAGCCTGGCCGCCGGTGTTGGAATACACCTGCGTATCGAGCACGAACACTTTAATGTTCATTCCCGAAGCGAACATCCGCGAAAGGGCCTGGAAACCGATGTCAAACATCGCCCCGTCGCCGCCGATGCACCAAATCGGCTTGTTGCCCCAGCCCATTTGATCCCAGCGCGACCGCACTCCCATCGCCATGGCCGGGGCATTTTCAAACAGCGAATTAGTCCACGGCACCAGATACGGATTGTACGGATAGGTGCTGGTATAAACCGTGTTGCAACCGGTGGCCGCCACAATGGCCCAATTGTCGCCATACTTAGCGCCGGTGGCTGCGCACATCATACGCAAAGCGGTTCCCTCGCCGCAGCCGGCACAACTGCCCGCCCCGCCAGTATAAATGTGTGTTTGCTCTTTCAGCATCATGTCCACGAGCAGATTGTCGTTCACATATCGCTGATCGGATGGCCCAACCTCTTTAAACCACCGATGGTTCTTGCGAACGTGCGTCATCACCTGCTCGGTCTTAGGAATCATTTTCAAAGCCAGGTCGTCGCATACCGTCACACACTCCGCGCAACCCTTGCACTTGCTGGGATCGATCATGATGGAAAACAGCCCCCCCTCGCCGACTTTCTTCGCTGGCCCTTCATAATATTTGCGAGTTTTCGACCATTGGGCGCGAAAATCTTCCTGCTCTTTGGGGTCGGAAATCGCTGCCACGCGCTTTTCGAATTCGCTTTCGCCGAGCACTTTTCCCAGGATCGCCGTGTCCGGGCACAGCGTGACGCAATCCATGCAGCCGGTGCAATTGCTCGGGATGTATTCCGGGATGTCCGGCGCGATGTAACTAAAATCCCGCAGCGTCGCGGTGCCGGCGGGAATGAGCGACCGGGCGACCGATAAATCGGCCGCCAGACCCTTTTCCGCCGTCCCATCTTCATATGAACGGATAATGCGTTCGTTGAAATCGTTGACGTCGAGAATCGGCAGCTTCACCATTTTGTAACCGGAATCGACCAGCGTGCCGTAACTGTTATTGTTGTACGGATCGCGCGGATTCGCTTCGTTCATCGAAGGCACTTTTTCGACCGTAGCCATTGAAGTATCCTTTGGATCTATCGGATTTGGAGTTTATTTGAGATTCTGGATTTCCTTCTCACACGGTCACTGCATTCTTGAGCATCGTCGCTTGCGGCACTTCGTGCAGTTCTTCATAGCCGCGCATAACGCACTTCATATTGTCTTGCACGACACGATCGCCGCGCTTGCCGAAATATTTTCGCAACGCCTTCTCGACGCCCGCGTACACCTGATCGTCGCTCATGCCGCTTTGGCGACCGTAAGGCGTGAGCTTCAGGAATGCCCCTAACAGCACAATCCCCTGCATGCGCATTTGCAGGTCGGCCACCGACGCCACCTCACGGGCAATTTGCACCATGTCGGCATAAAACACCCGCAAGTTTTTCTCACGGATCGTTCGCTTGTGATGCTCGGGAATCCGCTGCCACACTTCGTGCGGATCGGCATAGGTCGACTGCATCACGATTGCCCCGCCGGGCACCAGCCCCACCAAAGGATTTCCGCTAAACAGCGCCGTCGTGTCGTTCAATACAACCAAGTCGACGTGTTCTAATTCGCTGTGCAAATAAACGTGCCGATCGGCAATGGTCAAATAGTACGTGGTTGGCAGCCCTTTTTTCTCCGATCCGTATTTGGGATATGCCTGCACGTCCTTGCCGAACACATCTCCGCCAATGGTGGCGATAACCTTGTTCGTCGTCACCGAGCCGAATCCGCCGATACTGTGCCCACGCATCGAAAACGTGCCCGGCTCGCGCAAATCGGGGTCCTCGGTCACTTTCAGCGCCATCGCATGATCGATTCCCACGCAGAAATAATCTTGTCCTTCCTCCTGCATGTTTTCGACCACCGCGATGATGTCTCCTGGCCGCACGTCGCGACTGCCCAAACCCGCTGAGCCGGAATAAATTTGCGGAATTCGCTCGATTTTCTCCTGTCCATTTTGACCAGTGACCGCGTCGCAAAATGCCGCCTTGATCTCTCGCGTCAAATGGTTGCCTGTCGTCGACAGTGGATCGTCCATGCGTTCCAGTACCGAAAACGCTTTGCAATGCTGTAGGGCTTCGACAATCTGCCGCCCCGGGAAGGGTCTGAAGCAGCACACATTCAAGCAGCCCACCTTGATGTCACGCGTTTTGCGCAAGTAATCGACCGTGGCTTCGCACGTTTCCATATAGCAGCCCATGCCAACGATGATGTACTCGGCGTCTTCGCAACGGTACGGCAGCACAAAGTCGTATCGCCGGCCGGTGTTCTCGTAGAACAGGTCGAACGCTTCCCGCAACGCCGGCACCACTCGGTCGTAATACCAACGCTGGGCGATTTTTCCCTTCATGTACGAATCTTGATTTTGCACCACGCCCGACATCATCGGGTTGGCCGTATCCATCAGGTTGATCAGTTTTTCATTCGGATTGCCGACGAAATCCTTCATGAACTCCGGCTCCGGCAGTCGGACCTTTTCGACCGTGTGTGTCGTCAAAAAACCATCTTGTACGTTGAAAAAGGGCGTGACTGACGCTTCCGCCGCCCGGCGACAAATCAAGCATAAATCGCCGGCTTCCTGGGCGTTGCGGCCAAACAGCATCCCCCAACCGCAATCGGCCACGCTCATCAAATCGTCATGCCCGGCATGTACATTCAGCGAATGGCTTGTGAGCGCCCTCGCGCCAATGTTCATTACCACCGGCAGCCGCTTGCCGGAAATGGTGTATAGCACCTCCTTCATCAGCACCAGGCCTTGGCCGGAGGTGAAATTGGTCACTCGCCCGCCGCTGGCGGCATATCCTTCACAAAACGAAGCCGCCGAATGTTCGCTTTCCGGTTCGACAAACAGGAGCAGATCGCCCCAAAGATTTTTCCATCCGTTCATCACTGCATTGTTGTATCCGCCTCCCATCGTGGTGGAACTGGTGATGGGAAACGCCCCCGCTCCCTGCGTGACATGAATTTCCACATGCACGACCGCTTCCGCACCGTCGCAAGTCGTCGGAATGCCAGGATACGGAAACTCCTTGCCGCTGCCCACATGCGATTGAAGTTGCGCCACCGCACCAGCCGTTCCATTTGCCGTTCGCAGAACCATTTCCACCGGCCGCCGAGTGTCCCTGTGTCATGGACAAGCACTCCTTGAAAGATATCCGCACCAGCGCAATCGAAAGCGCAAACAGCGCGCATGCGAAAGCGCCGCATCAAGTCAACAAAGTATTCGCTGCCACGCGCCCCAAGAAATTTGGGCGTGCGGTTCACTCACACACGATCCACTTTCCTATTCAAAGCACCGCGCGGGTGACTCCCCGCTCGGCGCGGGTAACTTCGGATTCGTGGTCGTCCAACGGACGGGATCAGTGACAGAAAAGAACGTCGGAGATGAAACCCCATTCCGCCGGTTCACATTTCACAATGTAAGCGATTCGCCGCCCCATGTCAAAGATAGCTCGCCGGCCGGCTGCCGACCCAACCTCCTGTTTTCCAGCAAAACGAGGATTAACAGTGGTTTATGGTTTACCGATCTCCTACTGACCACTTCCGCCAACGGGTTTCACGATGCCTTGTGGATCCTGCCCGTCTTAGCTTTAGCCCATCCGAAAGCGTCGCAGCGACGATCCTGAGAGCACCAGACCCATCGACATCATTACCATGTAAACCATGGACCGAAAGTTAGCACCGCCGGCAAGCGCGATTACGCTCAGCGCAGCAAAAATCCACCCCATCGTCTGGGCAAACCAACCAAAACCGTGCATCAGCCGGATGCCTCTCAAATCGCGGGGACGACTACCTGTAATGGGCGCCGTTACCGCCGCGAGATCGCCGATCGGTTTGCCGATGTGGACGCAAATCTGCGTCGCAATCTGCTGGGCATCGGGCCACATCAATTCCGGCAGAACAAATTCGCCCGCTGAAGTGTACACGATGAATTCGCGTTGTACTCCACCGGGCGCGGTCCAGTTTGTCAGCGCGAAAGGTTGTACCCCCATGACTTCGATCCAGGGCAGTTTTGCGCGTCGCATCCGCCGCAACGACCACATCGAAAACCGATGGGCATAAATATTCAGCCCGTCTTCGGTCACAATCACGTGGGCTCGCCAAATCGCAACACCCACACTCAACACCCACAGACTAAACAAACCAATCGGATCGACGATCACCAGCACGGTTGTGATCCACGCCCGATTCAAATCGAATGGTTTTTTGTCCTCGCCGGTGAGCGCCCAAGCCACCATCACCGCCAACAACAATACCGCCGCGCCGGAAATGAACGCAAACCATGCTTTGGATCGATACGGATGGAAAGTTGTCCGGTGGGATGAATCGTTCATGGATGCACTTATACCACCCAGACGATCAACCTCAATGGCCCGCGGCTTCCACTACCGTCACGTGGGCTGCAGCAGCCGGCCGTAGGATAAGCGGCTTGCCTGCTCGCGGCAGCTCAGGCGGCTCAGCAGGTTCCTCCAAGTCCGGCTCGTCCGGGTTCCGCCATCGCTTAACGCGCCGGATCAAATCGTTAATCCCTTCGATCACATAGAAAAACACCGGCGTTAAAAAGATGCCGAACAGGGTGACTCCCAACATGCCGCCGAATACTGCCGTGCCCAAAGTACGGCGCATTTCTGCCCCGGCCCCTTCGGCCAGCACGAGCGGCACCACGCCCAAAATGAACGCGAATGAGGTCATCACAATCGGCCGTAACCTCAAACGGCAAGCAGCCAACGTGGACTCGTATCGGCTCATACCCGCCTCACGGCGCGCCCGGGCGAACTCCACAATCAAAATTGCGTTCTTGCACGCCAACCCGATCAGCACCACAAAGCCGACTTGTGTAAAAATATTGACGTCGAGTTTGGCGAACAGCACTGCCGCAATCGAACACAGCAAACACATCGGCACTACCAAAATCACCGCCAACGGCAACGACCAGCTTTCGTACTGCGCCGCGAGCACCAAGAACACCAACACCACAGCCAGCAAAAATACCAGCATGGCGGTATTGCCGGTTTGCAACTGCAACAGGGCCAATTCGGTCCATTCGGAGCGCATCGACCAGCTCAAATTCTTGTTCACCACGTTTTGCATCAGCTCAATTGCCTGTCCAGAACTGATCGACGGATCGGCGCTGCCGTTAATTGGCGCGGCCGGATACATGTTGTAGCGATTGATCAGTGCCGGACCTGTAATATCGCGCACCTGCGCAAAAGAGCCGAACGGAACCATCTCGCCTCTGTCGGTCCTCACTTTCAGCTGCTTCAAATCGTCAATCTGCTGCCGGAAATCCTTCTCCGCTTGCACATTTACCTGCCATGTGCGGCCGAACAAATTGAAATCGTTCACATACAACGAACCCAAATAGACTTGCAGCGTATTGAACACCTCGGCCATCGAAACACCCAGCGTCTTTGCCGCCGTGCGATCGATATCCAGGTACAACCAGGGCGTATTGGCCCGGAAACTTGTGAATAAATCGCGCAATCCGGGCGTTTGGAAACCGTCGGCCACGATTGCATCGGCCACATCCTGAAGCGCTTGCAAGCCGCCATTGCCGCGATCTTCAATCATAATTTTGAACCCGCCGACGTTGCCCAAGCCTTCCAACGGCGGCGCGCCCAATACGTTCACAATTCCCTCGGAAATTTCCCCCTGCAGTTTTTCCTGCAGCCGCCCGGCAATCGAATCGGCCGATAAACCGGGTGACAGCCGATTATGAAAATCGTCCAGCATCACATACATGGCCCCGAAGTTCGGCGAATTGGCGCCCAACAAAATCGATTGGCCGGAAATTCCCACTGTGTGCTTTACCCCCGGCGTTTCAATCACCGTTTTCTCGATCCGCTGCATCACCTGCTCTGTGCGACCCACTGAGGCCGAATCGGGCAACTGCAAATTGACGACCAGGTAACCCTTATCTTGCGACGGGATAAAACCCTTGGGCGTTCGATTGAACCCAGCATATGTGAGATACAGCAAGAAGCCGTATGCCACGAGCACAATCAGTGAAACCCGCAGCAGCCGCCCCACGGTCCACGTGTACAATCGCGAAGTGTAATCAAACCCGCGGTTGAATGTTCGGAATATAAATCCAAAGATTTTATTAAGCGGCCATGCCGCGGCGCCTCCGGCAGCAGCGCCAAATGCCATGGCAATCCACTGCGCGTTGGTCGCGGTCACTACAGTAGCGACCCAGCCAGTTAAAAACTCCCATCCGAGCCAACCTCCGGTGATCACGAATGCCGGCCAAGGCAGCGGCGGTGCACTGTGCTTATCGCGCGGCCGCAATAGCAGGGCCGTCAGTGCCGGGCTTAGTGTCAGAGAATTAAACGCCGAAATCACCGTCGAAACCGAAATCGTCAAAGCAAATTGCCGAAAGAACTGACCCATGATCCCGCTAATGAACGCACACGGCACAAACACCGCGGTCAGTACCAAGCCGACGGCAATCACCGGCCCGGAGACTTGTTCCATGGCCTTGATCGTGGCTTCCCGAGGCGACAATCCATTTTCAATATGATGCTCCACAGCCTCGACAACCACGATCGCATCGTCCACCACGATGCCGATCGCCAGCACCAACCCGAACAGAGTTAGGTTGTTCAAGCTGAAACCCATGGCCGCCATCACGGCAAACGTGCCGATAATCGCCACAGGTACCGCCACCAGCGGAATAATGGCCGATCGCCAATTTTGCAAAAACACCAACACTACCACAGCCACCAGCACCACCGCATCGCGCAGCGTTTTGAACACCTCGCTGATTGACTCGTCGATGAACGGCGTCGTGTCATAAACAATGGAATAATCCACGCCCTGGGGAAATCGGCTCTTTAGATCGTCCATTTTCGTCCGCACGCGCTTGGCAATTTCCAGCGCGTTGGAGCCGGGCAACTGATAAATCGATAGTGCCACCGATGGCCGCCCGTCCAGTCGGCATGTCTGATCGTACCCCTGGGCCCCTAATTCAATCCGGGCCACATCGCGCACCCGAACGACCCGCCCCGTGGGATCGGCCTTCAAAATCATGTCGGCAAATTCATCTGGGTCCGCTAGCCGGCCCATCGTGGTAATGGTGTACTGAAATGTTTGCCCGGTATTGATCGGCGGCTGACCGATTTGCCCGGCCGCCACTTGCGTATTTTGCTGCATGATGGCCGACACTACGTCGTTGGCCGATAAATTCAGCGTGGCCATTTTCTCCGGATCCAACCACAATCGCATGCTGTAATCGCGCTGCCCGATGTAGCCGATGTCGCCCACGCCGTCGAGCCGTGCTAATTCGTCTTTCAACTGAATCGTGGCGTAGTTGCTCAAATACAAGTTGTCTCGGCTGCCGTCGGGCGAAAACAAATTCACAATCATGAGCGTGCTGGGCGACTTCTTTTTCACGGTGATGCCGCGGCGCTTCACCAGGTCTGGCAAAATCGGCTCCGCCAATGCCTCGCGGTTTTGCACCAGCACTTGGGCCATGTTCAGATCGACGCCGTTGTGAAACGTGACTGTCAGCACATACGTGCCGTCATTCGTGCACTGCGACGACATGTAGAGCATGCCTTCGACGCCGACCACTTGCTGCTCGATCGGCGCCGCCACCGTATCGGCCACCACTTGCGCGTTGGCGCCCGGATAGTTGGCGGAAACTTCGATTGTCGGAGGCGTAATGACCGGATATTGCGCAATCGGCAGCGTAAATAGCGCCACACCGCCGGCCAGCGTGATGATGATCGACAGCACCGAGGCGAAAATCGGCCGATTGATAAAAAAGTTGGAAAACATGCAATCCCGCAAAAAATCTTACTTCTTGAATATCGCTTCGCGCCCTGTGAGCGGTAATGTGTCAATTCTCGTCACACCGTGTCCGTTGGATTCGAGTCCATTCGAATTCACACTTGCCAATTTCCCGGCATCCGCACTTTCTGCGCTCTGCGCTTCAACAACGGTTGTCTGCGTCGACTTCCGGCGGCCGGCTCGTTTGTCCGACTTCGCAATTCTCAAACGGTAAGCGTACTCTCGCACCGGACGAAGGCTAATCACATTAATCGACAAACGTCCTGCATACCGCATCGCCCACGAGGCAAACACCGGCGTGCCACCCAGCCAATCGATGGTCGAAAAGAACACCGGCGTCAAAAAAATACCAAATACCGTCACTCCCAACATGCCGCTAAATACCGCCGTGCCCAAGGTGCGGCGCATTTCAGCGCCGGCGCCCGTAGCCAACATCAGCGGCAAAACGCCCAAGATAAACGCCAAAGAGGTCATAATAATGGGCCGCAACCGCAAGTGGCACGCTTCCAGCGTGGCCTGCCGACGCGATTCGCCTGATTCCCGTTTATGTTTGGCAAATTCCACAATCAGAATCGCGTTTTTGCTAGCCAACCCCACCAGCACGACAAAGCCGATCCGGGTGAAAATGTTGATGTCCATGGCTGCCATCCGCACACCAATGATGGCGCTCAGTAAGCACATCGGCACGACAAGAATCACGGCCATCGGCAGCGACCAACTTTCGTATTGGGCCGCGAGCACCAAAAACACCATCACCACGGCCAGCCCGAAAATAACCATCGCCGTGTTTCCAGCCAGTAGTTCCAAATAGGCCATGTCGGTCCATTCGAAGGTCATGGAGGGTGGCAATTCCGCCTTTGCCGTATGAGCCATCATATCGATGGCGTCGGCGGAACTGACGCCGGGCAGGCCCGTGCCATTGATGGGCGCTGATGGATAACTATTGTAGCGCGAGATAAGCAGCGGCCCGTTGACTTGCTGAATGCTTGCCAGCGACCCCAGCGGAACCATATTTCCCGCATTATTCCGCACCTGCAAACGTGGCAACTCGTTAATTTGATTCCGGAATTGCGGCTCCGCTTGCACAATCACTTCCCACGTGCGCCCAAACAAATTGAAATCGTTCACGTAGAGCGAGCCCTGGTAAATCTCCAGCGTGTCAGCAAAATCTCGCAGCGTCACGCCTTTCTCCATGCACTGGTGGATGTCTGGCGCAATTTTCAATTGGGGAACGTTAGCCCGGAACGGTGAGGGAAAAACCATAAGTTTTCCCGGGTTCAGCTGTTGCGCCTTAGCGACCAAGTTTTCGGTTTGTTCCTGCAATTTTTTGGGCCCTAAATCCCCTCGGTCCTCTACCATGAGCATAAAACCGCCCGCGCGGCCGACGCCACGCACTGGCGGCGGCGGAAACACCATCACTTGCGCGTCGTATATCTTTGCTGCGAACTGTTGCGTCAGCGAAGCAATAATTCTGTCGCTCGATAAGCTGGGATCTCGCCGCTCCGAATAATCTTTCAACCCGATAAACACCGAGCCGAAGTTCGATCCAAATGCATTGAGCACGAATGACAGGCCCGTGATCGCCGAGGCATGCTTAACGCCCGGAGTATGCTCCGCAATATCACTGAGCTGGGCCATCACTTTCTCGCTGCGTTCCATCGAAGCCGAATCTGGCAGTTGCACGTTGCAAAGCAAATAGCCCATATCTTGCCCCGGAATAAATCCCTTGGGCGTTTTTTCCAGGTCTTGATAGGTCAGATACAGCAGTCCGCCGTAAATTAACAACACGATCGGCGTTGCATAAAGAAGCAGCCCAACAATCCAGGTATACCCAATGCTCAGGCCGTTGAACAATTTATTGAAGGCGGCAAACAACAGCGCGAGCAGCCGGTTGAGCGGCCAACTGATCACGCCTCCCCCTATCGCGCCTATGGCTGCTGCCACATAGGGCATCGCTCCCAGCCAAAATCCTTCAGGCGTTAGCCTGTGCACCATCTGCGGCGCGAGAAATTGCCAGCCCAGCCAACCGCCGGCAATCACAAACGCCGGCCAAGGCAACGGCGGCGCACTGTGTTTTTCCCGCGGCTTGAGCAACAGAGCCGCTAAAGCTGGACTGAGTGTGAGCGAATTGAACGCCGAAATTACCGTCGAAACCGAAATCGTCAGTGCAAACTGCCGAAAGAATTGCCCTGTGATCCCACTGATGAACGCGCACGGCACGAACACGGCGCTCAACACCAAGCCTACGGCAATGACCGGGCCGGACACTTGCTCCATGGCCTTGATGGTCGCCTCGCGCGGCGGCAGTCCCTCTTCAATATGATGCTCGACCGACTCAACGACGACGATCGCGTCGTCCACCACGATGCCGATCGACAGCACCAGCCCAAACAGCGTCAAATTATTTAAACTGAAACCGAGCGCGGCCATGGCGACAAACGTGCCGATAATCGCCACCGGAACCGCTATCATGGGGATCAGCGACGACCGCCAGTTTCGCAAAAAAACTAGCACCACGACGGCCACAAGCGCCACCGCGTCGCGCAGTGTTTTGAACACTTCTTGGATCGATTCCCGTGTGTAGGGCGTGGTATCGAACGCGATTTCCCACTTCACCCCCTCGGGAAAACTCTTTTCCAGGTCGTGCATTTTCGCGATGACCTGGTCGTAGGTATCGAGCGCATTGGCGTCAGGTAATTGAAAAATCGCCAAAAACACGGTCGGCTTGCCGTCGAGCTTGACGTCCACGTCTTCATTCTTCGAGCCCAACTCGACGCGGCCAATGTCCTTAACCCGCACGACGTTTCCGCCGGAGCTTTTCAAGATGATGTCTTCAAACTGGTCGGTGTCGCTCAACCGCCCCAAGGTGCTCAGCGTGATTTCAAAATCTTGCTTGCCCACGACAGGCGGCGCACCGACCAGGCCGGTCGCGACTTGCGTGTTCTGTTCGCGTATGGCGCGGACCACGTCGTCGGCCGTCATATTGCGGGCGGCGAGTTTATTCGGATCGACCCAAATTCGCATGCTGTAGTCGCGTTCGCCGAATAGCTTCACGTCGCTGATGCCGTCCAGTCGCGACAATTCGTCGCGAATTTGCATCAGCGCGAAATTGCTGAGATACAACTGGTCGTATCGTTTTTCGTCGGTCGTGGTAATGGCCAAGCCCAAGAGAATATCGGGCGATTGCTTTTTTACCGTCACGCCGGTTTGCCGGATGACGTCTGGCAACGACGGCAAAGCCAGATTGACGCGGTTCTGCACCAGCACCTGAGCCATGTTCAAATCAACGCCGTGACGAAACGTAACCGTCAATGCGTAAGAGCCGTCGTTGGTGCTATTCGACGACATGTAATACATGCCTTCGACGCCGTCCACTTGCTCTTCAATGGGAGCCGCCACCGAGGTCGAAACATCCAGCGCGCTGGCGCCCGGATAATTGCACGTCACCTGGATCGTCGGCGGCGTGATCATCGGGAATTGCGCAATCGGCAAACGGAAAACACTGATAGCGCCCCCCAATGTGATCACAATGGAAAGCACGGAGGCGAAAATTGGCCGGTCGATAAAAAATCGCGAAATCAAGTTTGCCTCGTTCGATGAGCTTAACCGACCGATGGGATCAAATATTCAGCCAAATACAGCCCATAAACTTTATTGCTCTTTGCTTTTCGGCGAATCGCTGCTGGAGGAAGCGGCGGTTTGCACACCGGCCGACGCCTTCGAAACACTTTCGTTCGCTTTCGGCAATGCAGACAGCGACGAAGACGTCGTGGCATTGTCTTTTGCTTCGGCCGTCGCGTTAATCATTTTTGGATCCACGACCACGCCGGGCCGCACACGCTGCAAACCGCTGACGACGACTCGCTCTCCTTCGGCAATGCCCTTAAGAATCACCCGCTGCGTTCCCTGGAGCCGTCCGATTTCCACGGGCCGATATTCAATTTTGTTTTGATCGCCAATGACGTAGATGAATTTTTTGTCCTGATCCGACCCCAGCGCTTGTTCTGGAATGGTCAATGCTTGATAGGGTTCGCCCAAGGGAAGTCTGATTCTGGCGAACAGTCCCGGCAGTATCGCGCGCTTCGGGTTATCAAACTCGCCGCGCACTTGCAGCGTACCGGTCCCGGTGTCCAGATGATTGTCAACAAAATTCACGGTTCCAGGATGCGGAAATCCGTCTTCGTTCGTCAAACCCATCAGCACGGGAATCTGTCCGTTTTGAGTGGTTTTTAATCGTCCCTTTTCCACATAAGAATGAACTTTCTGCAACAGCCGCTCGTCGACACCGAATATGGCATAAATCGGATCCAGCGCTACAATGGTCGTGAGCACGGTTTCATCGGCCCGCACCAAATTTCCTTCGTCATACACGGTGCGGCTCACCCGTCCGCTGATCGGCGCCGTAATTTTGGTATAGCTGAAATTCAACTTCGCCAAATCCACACTAGCTTTCGCCATGCCGATTGCCGCATCGGCCTCGGCCTGGTCTCCGACCACTTGATCGTACTGTTCTCGGCTAATCGTGTGGTTGGGCAACATCAAGTTGGCGCGCTGCAAATCCGAATTCAATCGGCTCAAATGCGCTTCCGACTGCGACAGGGTGCTGTTCGCCCGATCCACCTCAACTTGATAGGGCCGCGGATCGATTTCAAATAGCTCATCCCCTTCCTTCACGTCCGCCCCATCCTTGAAGAAAATCTTGTTCAGGTACCCGGTCACCCGTGGGCGAATGTCCGTCGTTGGCTTGGCCATTGTCCGGCCGGTGAAATCTTCATAGTCGGTCACTTCCGACACGATCGGCAAGCTGACCATCACCTCCGGTGGCTTGGGCGGCGGCGCCTGCCCTTGCGGTGGCGCAGAGCCTTGCGCCGGCATAATCTTATCACAGCCGCTCAGTGCTAAGCCAAAGAAAATCAGCGCGGACAGCGCCACAAAAGAAATTGTCGCAATCTGTTTGCGAAGGTGATTCATAAACGTTTAAAAGTAATTCCGTAACGGTTGTTGTTCGTTTGAATTTCAATCCCGCCAACTGCCTACAATCTTACAGCCTACTTTCCCTCACACATTCCTCGCCGCTTTAGTTCCTGCGGCGACAGAATCCCGCGAAACGCCACATCGATAATATCGCCAGCTTGTTCCGCAACAGATTTCGTCTGTCCGCTGAAATAATTTGTGAAAATCGTTCCGTATAACAAATTCCCAATTACGTCTGTAATCCGTTCGACTGGAACATCACGCACTCGCTTCTGCTCGATCAGGTCGCGGTAAAATGCCCGCCAGCGATCTATATTCATCAGGCGATGCTCAATGAACGTAGGCCGTTTCCGATCCTTGAATAATGCGCGCTCCTGAATCAACAATTCGACGAATCCGGGATGCTCCGCGAAGAACTCTAGGAATTCATGAACTGCACTGCTGATTTGCTCAAGCGGATCCTGGATCGGCGCAATACGCACATCAATCTGCTGGCACAACATTCGCATCACTCTGTCGGCCGCGGCCAAAAAAAGTTCGCGCTTGCTGGGAAAGTACCGATACACGGTTCCCTTCCCCACGCCCACGGTTTCTGCGAGCAGAGTTGTATCCGTTTTGTCGTAGCCCCGTTCGGCAAACAGTTTTGCCGCCTGGGTCAGAATTTCCTCCCGCCGCGCAATGCAATGCGGATCATCATCCGCAGGGCAATTAAGCCCTGACTTTGTCTTTTTTTTTGCCCGAATATCCATACTCTCGCCTTTGGAATGCTTCTGACTGACTGGTCAGTCAGCTATTCATTATCTGGTTTCCTCCCGCATAAGTCAATTTGTCCTTTGGTACTCGGCGCCGAGTCCCAGCCGAAACCCGGAGTACCGCGCAACATGCGATACTTTAAGGCCTTATGGCCTCTTGCTTGGCCCTCTTGCTGCTTTTCTGGGCTCACCAACAGCCGTGTGATTCTAACGATGGCGGTTCCAATAAAGTGCCAACGGCGCAGCAGCCAGCCGCACAAGCGGGACAACCAGATTCACGGCGCCAAATAGAATCGCTGTCAGTGGGACGAACGAGCCAATTGCCGCCAAGATGCATCCTGCGACAATCGCCCAAATTGCAAACGCGATCGCCAGCTCGCGCAGTGTCGCCAACCCGAGCCCCTTTAGAAAAGCTCCAATTGCTACAGCCGTACACAACTTGATTGCAGCCAGCGTGCAGACAATCGTCGGCGCTAGGGCCAAGATTTGGTTTCGCAATTCTGGCTGGCGATACATCCATTCTGCAAATCCCGGTAGAACCAAAAAAACAACCAGCGGAAGGCTTACTCCGACGGAAATAGAAAACCATTTCCGCCCAGCCAGTGAAATCCAAAAACCACAAACTAGGCTGCGCCACATCAGCAACAATAGACCCAGACAGCCCAAAATAACCATGGCGATGCTCTGCGGCGTGACTTCGGCAAACGCGGCGCGAACCAGTGACTCGTGTCGATTGACGGGACTGACATCAAGCGCAGCCCACAGCAATAACACGACAAGCAGAATGCCCCACGAAGCCACCGTAGCCATCGCAGCTGCTTTGAATTTAAGAAGTATGTACTCAAGCGTGGTCATCGGCCGGGCGGCAAAAAATGTCGTCATTCGTTCCTTTCCCCAATAGTCGAATTTTCCCAATCCCGCGCCCGCCATGCCTAACAACAGAAATAGGGAAAAAATCCAAAATCCCAAGTTCAATACTTCAGTCTTAACAGCCATCGAGTGAATCATTAAACCATGCGGTCGCTCTGGGGTCCTCAGCGATAACACTATGCAGCCCATAATTGGCAGCGATGCCAGCGCAATTAAAACAGGTACGCCGACTGCATTGCGCCTAAACTCATGCCAAAATTGCGCGGCAGCAGCCGATTGAAACGGCTTTAATAGCAGACGGTTTGAATCGGCAGGCTTGCGCCGCCACCGTGTTGCACGCTGGATGAAAAACTGAATCCAAACCGCTTCCGCGCCGCGCCTGGCCCGCGATAATCCCAATACTCCAACGGCAAATGCCACGCCCATCCATCCAATGCCCGCCGCCAATACCCAGGATCCCACCGTTGTACTGCTGTGGTTTCCTCCGCCCCATATTGCCAATGCTGTTATGGGAGCGATCGCCGTCACCAACAGCAACACCCGAATCCACGGCGAAGGTAACGGTGTCCACGCGAGTGCTTGGATCCATGCCATGCACGTAGCGAATAATACCGCCGGCCAAAACACCGGCAGATAAACTCCGCCAGGATTCAATACCAGACCGATCGCCAACCACCACAGGCTAGCGCTGATCGCAATACCATAGATCATCGGCCACGCAACTAGCGCCTTGGTGCGCACCGGCCTCACCATCATGTGGGCTGGAAAACCGGACTCCTTAGCGCCAATATCACCTGGCTCGAAGCTAAAGATGTTCAGTAAATTTGCCCACATGAAAACCACTGCCATGGCCGCAGCGCAGAACGCGGACGCCCCCTTAGGGAAAATATGAACGCCTATCGACAGCACGCATAAGTACGCCAGCGCGATAATTAACCTCCACCGCGCTCGCCACCATAGCGAATTGGCAATCCCCAGCGCCGCGTTCATGACTCAACCTCCCCCGCTATCGTTATCAACTCTTGCCGCCGTCCAGTTCGTGCAATAAAAATCTCGTCCAGCGATACGCCCGCCTGTGCCACAACCCGCGCTCCAATTTGCTGCGCCGCTTCACACAATCGGCTCGTGGGCCCAACACAGATGGCGGTCCATTCCTGCCCGCTTCCGTCCCACGAAAGTGCGCCGGTCAACAGCGGCGGCGTCGGGCGCGGCTCTTCAAATCGCAATGTCAATCGGGCGTGCGATTGATGAATTCGCTCCATCGAATCACAAAACACGATCCTTCCCGATTGAATCATCGCAACTTGATCCGACACACGTTCCACTTCGGCCAGCAAATGCGACGAAAACAGCACGGTGCGTCCTTCGTCCGCAATCGTGCGAATGATCGCTCCCAAAATGTCGCGCCGAACAATTGGGTCCAACCCCGACGATGGTTCGTCTAAGACGAGCAACTCCGGCCGATAGGCCAGTGCGATGAGCAGCCCAGCCCGGGCCCGCTGTCCCTTGGAAAGTTGTTTTATCTTCGCAGCAGAATCCAAGCCGAACTCTTGCCGCAAGCGTTCCGCATATCCGTGGTCCCAGGTTGGATAAAAAGCGCCAACGTAACGGATCAATTGACTAATCCGCATCCAGCCGGGCATATCGGGCTCTTCCGATAAGTAACCAATGCGCGACAAAACTCCGACCGGATCAGCCACCGGATCGCGGCCAAAGACTCGCACCGTTCCGGTTTGCGCCTTAAGTAATCCCAAAATGTGCTTAATCAGCGTCGTTTTCCCCGCGCCGTTTTCACCCACCAGCCCCACGACCGATCCGGCCGGCACATAGAAGCTCACGTCATCCAAGGCCAGCTTGGTACCGAACCGCCGCGTAACATTTTGCACTTCGACAATTGAATTCGCCGGCGCACAAAATCCGTCTTCCGCAAATTCGTTGGGCATTTTTGCAGCGACCATGTTAATCCTCCGCGGATTGTGTTTGCATTGCTTTGTCGCGCTGGCGCAGCAGTTCGATCACTTCCGGCAGGGAAACATCCATTTGCCGGGCTTCCGCCACCAGCGCGTCAATGCGCCCCGTAATAATCTTCAAACGGTCTCGCCGGCCCATGCGAATCCCGGCATTGGAAACGTAGGTGCCGGTGGTCCGTCGCTTGATAACAATTCCCGCCAGTTCCAATTCCCGGTAAGCGCGGGCCACGGTATTGGGGTTCACCAACAGTTTTTCCGCCAACGTGCGGATCGGCGGCAATTCTTCCTCGGGTGACAAACGACCCGCCGACACCAGGTATTTCACCTGATTCACAATCTGCAAATAGATCGGCACGCCGTCGTCAGGAGAAATATGGATTTGCATTGCACGCGCTCACTGTATTAACTCAGTAATACAATAAGTCGGTCTTTACGTCAACGATTTTCTCAAAAAGTTTTGCTCTCTCTCACCGCCTCCGACATTTCGCAGGCCATTTCCTTCTTCGCCGGTCTAGCCACAGTGCAGTTTTCGCAAGTTGCTGATATAATCCGTTGCGATATCAGCCATGCAATGCCCTTTGGGTGCCGTTCATTTCCAAGAGGAAACGATGTTTCAAGCGTTCGCTTTTACGGCTTTGGCTTTGGCAACTCTCGTAGCTGATGGGAAAGAGGTCACCACAGCCCTGCCAGCATATTCATTGCCGCCAGACGCGGAGCGCTCCGTCGAAGAACTGGCTGCACGAAGCGATCTGCTCATCCTCGACGAAATGCACGGCACAACAAGAAACTCCCGAAATTGCTGCGGGCTTCCTGGCGCCCCTTTCACAGCACGGCTATGGCATCCTGGCCCTGGAAGTCCCTTCCGATCAGCAATTGCCAATCACTGCCTGGGCGACAGGCAAAAGCCTAAGGTACCCAGCTTCTACGCCACGCCATGGGACGATGGCCGGGGCAGCGTTCAAATGTTGTCGCTGATTCGCACGGCTTTATCCCCGCCCCTGAGTTGGAAACTAATTTGCTTCGATCAGTCCGCGGCTGACGATAAGCAAGAATTCAATCAAATGACGAAAGAGCAGCGAGACGCAGCTTTAGGGCCACCACAATGGCCGCCGCCGCAGTGGGTCAATGCGCTCGGTTTGAAACGAGATGCAGGGCCCAAATTTTTGCCATACAGCGTAGGCAGATTGGTGGAACTGCCAAAACCCTGGCTATTTGCGGCAATGTTCATGCTCGCACCGCAAATCATAGTTCGCCAGACAATCCGCTGGCCTTGCTGTGGCCATCATTCGCTGCCGACTTGCAAACTGCCCATCCCACGTGGCAAATCAATTCCATCAATCTCGATCCACACTCTGGCCAATTCTTCAACGGCGGCAAAGTAAATCGAGTCGGCGGTCAGCCGATCGAAGAAGCGCAAGCCTACTCCATCGACAACAGCGCCTGGAATTTGCAGCTAGATTTGCCTAAGGTTACACCAGCCACGTTTTTAGCTACCCCCAGTAACGCGCTGCCGCAATCTACTTCTCAAAATCAGAACGATTCGTCTCCGAAAGGTTCTTCCACCTCGTCGCAGTCGCAATGTTGGCACAAGCGCGGCATCTTCCATCGGCGCAATTAGAAATTCACGCCCGTTTTAAGACCAACTGTAACGGTCGTCGACGGAGCCTGCGTCAGGCCGCCAACCAATACCGATTGCGACGATGCCGCGCCTTCCACATAGGCCCCGAAAAACAAGCCGTCGCTGTGCCAATCGTTGTCGTTCACTAAGATTGTTCGAGGATAAATCATTACTGGTAGATAGACGTTCAGGCTTTCATAACTTGCAGGCGTCAAGCCAAGCCGGCCACGTCCGCTAAATTGAACCTTGGGAAGCGGCAATCTCTTGGTGTCGGTGTCGGCATAACGAAAAGCTGCCGACAATCCGCCCGTCGCTGCCAAATTTGCCGCCCCCGGGTCGAGAAGTTGAATGGGGGACTCACCGAGCGGCAGATTCATGTCGGTTCCCAGATCGATCCCCGGCCACAAATGCTGTTCGACGAAGGGCTGCTGTCCGAGAATTTTTGAACTTCCAAATAACGATCCCGATTGCCCACCACTCGGTTCCAAAAAATCACTTGTATCATTGTCCTGTTCGGCTTTCAAATTATCCGCAGGGAAACGTTCGGCCGCCGTTACTCGCTTAAAACCCAGCGCTCGCAGAAACCCATCTTGATTTTCGCTATCGAATTGATCGCTTACCCGCTGATTCCAAGACAAAGATTCGATTCTTGTGTGAATCGATTGCATCCAGTGCAAGAAAGCCGCATTCGAGCCCGCGACTAATCGCGCTGGACGCTTCACATTCAACGGAAGTGCTGATCCTCGACTGACTGTCGGGACCGCGGTCATTGGCATAATTGGCTGCACGAAATTTAGTCGCTGGCTCGGCTGCTCTAAAAAGCGGAACGATTCGAGCGTCGATGAAAGATTCGACCCGAAGTCGAACGCCAGCGCGTCGGTGCTAACAAATAACGAAAAGCCCGCAACCAAAAACAAGATCCACCGAAATAAATTGCTCATCAAGGTATACCCGCTGGCGAAGCTCTGAGGATGAATAGCAAGGGACAACATTCTGTTTTTCCAGGTTCGGTACCGTACACGCCTCGATGACAATCGTGCGCCCCCAGTCCAGGGGGAAATCGCTAGCTGCTCGCGCGGCTAGCATTCGCTATGTCCGCAATTCGTGAGAGTTAAATCGAGAACAGATTTTTACGTTCCAATTAATTACTGTCGTCACCATCGCCAAAATTCAGCCCGCTCAATCTTTTTTGCGTTTCAGATTGGTCACTCTGAGCGACAATGCCAACGAACTTGCGGAAGCTCGACAGCCCCAATCGTGCACAACCGTTCGGAGCTCCAAAACCGGGCCCTTTCTGCAACTGTCGCCGCTGTTCCTCAGGTGTTACATTTCATCTATGCGAAAAGGCATTGGGGTTTCACCTGGCGTGGCCGTAGGCACGGCGTATTGTATTCACGAAATCTTCGTGAATCCCAATACTCGTCGGCTGGCCGATGCCGAGGTCCTTCCCGAATTGGCTCGCTACGAGAAGGCCCGTGATGCCTCCGCGGCCGACCTCCGCGCGCTGCACGCCAAAGTCTCCAGTCAAGTGGGCGCCGAACAAGGCGCGATTTTTCTCGCCCACGAATCGATTTTGCACGATCCCGCATTCACGGAAAAAATCCGTCGCGGCATCGTCGACCAGCACCAATCGGCGCCCGCGGCGTTGCATAACGTACTGAATGAATACACCAGCCTGTTTGCCCGCACTAAGGACGAATATATCAAGGAACGTCTTGCCGACGTGCGCGATGTCGTCGTGCGCCTCAGCGGCCATCTTTCCGAAATGCTCCAGGCAAACACGCCGGTTGCCGGTCCGCTAATTCTCGTAGCCGACGAATTGCTCCCTTCTCAAGTCGTCATGCTCGGCCAGCGCGAAGTGATTGGTGTCGTCACCCAAGCGGGCGGAGAAACCAGCCATGCCGCCATTCTAGCCCGCAGCCGCGGCATTCCTGCCGTTTCCGGCATTCGCGGCATGCTTAAACATGTGAAAACCGGCGATACCGTGGTGGTCGACGGCCGCGAGGGGCATGTAATTGTTAATCCCGATGCCGAAACCGCCTCCGCCTATCGTAAACTGCAACGCGAATTCTTCGATCTCAAAGATCATTTAGCGGAAAACCGCCAGCAGAAGGCGATCACCGCCGACAAAATCGAAGTCGAACTGCTCGCCAATATCAACAATCTGTCCGATGCCAAGGCCGCCGCCGCAATGGGCGGTTCCGGCGTCGGCCTATTTCGCACCGAGTATCTGTTTCTCACGCATCCCGACGTCCCCGATGAAGAAGAACAAACCACCGCCTACAAAAAAATCATCGCTGCCAGCCCTAACCACCGCGTCACCATCCGCACGCTGGATTTGGGCGGCGACAAAACCATCCCCTACCTCGGCCATGCGCGCGAAGCCAATCCGTTTCTAGGTTGGCGCTCCATCCGCTTATCGTTCGAGCATCCCGAGTTTTTCGCCACGCAAATTCGAGCCGTTCTCCGGGCTGCCGCCGGACCGAAAAAACGCGTGCGGCTAATGTTCCCCATGATCACCACCCTGGAAGAAATTCGCAAAGTGCGCAGCATGGTCGATCGGGCCAAGCGCGACCTGGCCAAACAGGACCGTCCCTGTGGCAATGTGCCCATTGGTCTCATGCTCGAAGTGCCCGCCGCGGCGGTGATGATCGAATCGATGATTGAGATCGTCGATTTCGTCTCGATCGGCTCCAACGATCTGGTCCAATATCTCATGGCCGCCGACCGCGACAATCCTCGTGTTAGCCATCTCTGCCAGCCGCTTAGTCCGGCGGTGTTACGGGTGCTTGCCAGCGTCATCGCTGCCTGCAATCGGGCGCGCAAACCCGTGACGCTTTGCGGCGAAATGGCCGGCCGCCCCCGTGCCGTTGTGTTGTTGTTCGGCATGGGCCTGCGGAGCTTCAGTATGAGCCCCGCGTTCATTCCCACCATCAAAGAATTGATGTCGCATTTGACGCAAGCCAAAGCGGAAAAAATTCTGCAGCGCGCCCTGAAGCTGAAAACCACCGCTCAGGTCATCCGTCTCATGGAACAGCAAATCGCCGAACTCGCGCCCAATGTCACGCTCCTCGACACCCTGTAAAGCTTTTCAGTCTGATTAAAACTTCAGATTTGCCGGCGATTGCTTTTTTTCCGCCACCATCTGTGTAGCCGCGAGACTGGCCCTTTCGGTTTCTGGTTTCGTCGTCGCCTTGCCACGGCCGGAAAAACTGGTTTTCCACCACGCTTCAGCGTCTTTTAGAGTCCACGAATCATCCCTCGGGCATTTCGCAAGATCCTCGGATAGTTCCGTCGCCGTCTGCGGCCGCTGTTGGGGATCCTTCGCCAGACACTTCAACAATGCGTTTTCAAGTTCAACACAAATCGGCCCACCCAGTCGGCGCGAAGGCGATTCAGGTGTTTCCTCAAGATGTTTCTGCAGGATCGTGATGATATTATCGCCATCAAAAACCGGCGAGGCGGTCAACAAAAAATAGCCCACCGCTCCCAACGCATAAATATCGCTGCGTCCATCGATCTCTTGGTTTTGAATGGCTTCGGGCGACAGATACAACGGTGTGCCGGTTAACGAGCCGACTGCCGTAAGCGATGCATCTTTTCGCGAATCCATCGCTTTGGCCAATCCGAAATCCAGCAGCTTGGCAAAATCGTAAATACCGCCGCGCTCCGTTAGAATGATATTTGCCGGCTTGATATCTCTATGGATCAAGCCCATGCGGTGCGCCTCCGCCAGCGAACCGCACACTTGTTGCAATATGCTCACCACGCGCCCGGCCGGTTGGGACCCGAATTTTCTGATCAAGTCCTCCAAATTGATCCCTTCCAGATACTCCATCGCATAATAGAAAATGCCCTCCGGGGTACGGCCGTAGTCGTATATCGCAATCGTATTCGGGTGATTTAGTTTGGCGGTTAATTGCACTTCACGTTCAAACCGAGCGATCGTTTGTTCGTTGGTTTTTTCGGTTCCCAAAAACTTCACCGCGGTCGGACGTTGCAGCATCGCATGATGGGCCCGATACACCACGCCCATTCCCCCCTCGCCCAGCTTTTCATCCAGCGTATATTGGCCCAATTGCATCGCTTCCAACGCCGCTCGCCGCGCTGCGCGATTTGCTCGTGCCACCACGATCGTAAAAATGAATATCGCAACTGCGGCCACAGCTAGTAGAGCAAACATTCCCCAAATCGCTCTGCGCAATACGTACAGTGGCCGGAATGCCTCTGCCACGTCCTGTTCTGTTGCTACACCAAACCCGTAATCCTTTAACCAAGTCCAGGCGCCGATGGTGGGCACTCCGCGATAATCGCGATAGCCCATCACATCCACCCCGTCCTCTTCCTGAACTGCGCTGGCCGCCATTCTGGTTAGAGGCTGGTTTGCCCGTCGGTCCGCTGGCCGGGCGCCCTTCGTCATATCGACGCCTGGGTCCCGCAATTCCAGCGTCAATATCGAGCGCGCATCTTTGGCGTCGGCCAGCAGTCCGATTTGTTTTAAATCGTCGTCAAAGCGGCTTTCGCTCAGAAATAGACCATTTTGATCAAAAGCATACGTTTCACCGGTCGAGCCGCTCCGCGCCGTTTGCAGAATCTTTGTGAAACTATCCTCCGGACGAATTCGCAAACCTAAAACTGCGATGCGCTGCGTTGTTTTATCGATGACTGCTGCCGCGGTAAACATGGTCGGCAATTTCGACTTCAATTCGCCATCCGCATCGCGCAACAGCAAAATACTGGGAAATGGCTTTGAAACCGAAGGACTTCCTTCCAGTACTGATTTAAAAAACTCCCCTTGATCGCCTGGCGGGCGCTTACCAATTGGAGTATTCACATCCGCCGCTAAGATAACACTCTCAGGCGATATCAGGAAAAAGCCCGAGTAATTACCCGATTCCAGCTCCGGCTTCAAATACGCTCTCAATTCATCTTGCGCCTTGGATTGCATCAGGGCTCGCTCGTCACTGCTTGAATCTTTCGCCGTCTTCAATAGCGACTCAACCATCGGCAATATTCCGTCATCCTTGGCGATAAAATTTGCATCCACCCCCTGCTCCACCATCCAAATTCGCAGCGCGGTTATATCGGCCTGAAGAATTGTGTTTAGCTCGTCAATGCGCCGCTCGCGCATTGCATTTTCCACAGATCGGCTCACCCACCAGCCGCACAATCCCAGAATCAACGCGGCCAGAATCGGCCAAATCCACAATTGCTTTCGCAATAGCAAACTTGTGAACGCCACGGAGCGAAAAAAGCTCCGCGATGCCGAACGCACGGCGCTGGCGGTCTTGGATGTCGATTTGGTGTTCTCCAACGCGGCTCTCCTAATGCAGATTGGCAGCCATAAACGAGGTTTACCTCCGGCTGCCTGTCTCAAGTGTAAGCTTGTCTCGTCGTAGGAAGCAAATCGCGCCCTCTTGCGTACGAATTCGGATTGCCGATTGTCGATTCTCGAAACACAAAAAGCCCACGGGTTGTATCCCGTGGGCTTCTGCTGTGGGTCTTTATTCTGCGTCAAATTCGCGAAGGCAGAACGTCTTTTTCTTAACGACTCTCGCTCGACTGCCAATTGTCCGTGCTGGTCGAACCACCCGTCCAGCCGTCGCTGGAATTCTGAGACGGTTGATCGTTTGTCGGATGATACCCGGCTGAATGGAACACAAGGCCCCGCTCCGCCGTGTTAAAAATGGCATGCGTCACATTCGCCGGACCAATGATTTCCGCCGAAGTCGTCCGACTCTGCGGATCCAAAAGCCGCGGAGCGCTGCCGGAATTGTTGTCCGGTATCGGCGCCGTGGGCATCAACGACGAATTACTTTGCGGCGCTGCGCTACTCGGTTGGAAGGTGTTGGGAACGGTTGGGCTGCCAGTTGCAGGTGTGGGCGAACCCATCGTTGGAGCCGACATTCCCGGCGATCCCATCGCAGGTCCAGCCATCGCTGGCTGGGCTGCATACGTCGGTGCTGCATACGTTGGCGCCGCATACGATGGCGCTGCAGCATTTGTGGGTCCAGCATATTGCTGTGTTGCATACGATGGTGTGCTGTACATCGGCGCACCAGTCGCCACGGGTACCGTGGCCGTTGCCGGCGCGGCATAGCTAACGCCGCCGCCGCCGCAAGTAGCGCAACCAGTGCTGGGCGCTGTTACAGGGGCTGCCGAGTAGCCAGTGTAGTACGGCGATGAATATGCTGCTCCGCAAGTCGTGCAAGCCGGCGCCGCATAGTTCACCTGCGTGACGACAGGTCGGTATGTCGTGTACGGCACCATCACCGGCCGCCGCACGTAACTTGTCACTGGCTGCATCACGGTTTGTGCGCCGCCGCATGGATCGCACGCATTCACCGGCTGGCAAGACGTGCACGGTACACAAGTGTATTCGGTCCGATAATTTGTTTGCGGAATGTAGCTCACCTGTTGCGGGCAAACCGCACAAGCCGGCGGAGGTACATAAGTTGCCGGCTTCGGTTTGAACCAATCGCAAAAGCAGCACGCTTCGCTTGGTTCAGCGCCGAGTAACATTGCGCTCATTGCCACCGCTGACAAACCGCGGGCAAATAACTTGAACATCGCAGCACTCCGATACAAGTCAGGGACTCTATCTCTTGTTAAATCCGCGGGTCGACGGAATGTCAATCGGCGAACACATTACAGGGACCATTTGGAAGAAGTTTACGCGTGGGCAGCGCCGTCGCATTGCACAAGCTATGCCGACCGTCGCTGCATACGGTGTTGCCTTCTTCCATCATTGCGAACCGTGCGCCGGCAGCGCGATGGTGCGCAAATCTTGCACCAACCGTATGCCCAAGCCTAGGTTAAGAAAATAGGCAGCTGCCAAAGCACGAAAAGAATTTGAACAACCGGCGAGAATGGCTATCGCAACGTTGTAATTGTTACAATCGCTACAGACCGTCAACTCACCGTCTGCAACTGGAGCGGCGCTGCTGGAACAAATCGTATAGCGAAAACAGCGCTTCCCGCACATTGCCCTTATTCTGCTCGAGTGCCGTCGCTACATCGTCAGGATGAATCGCTCCGCCGTGCGACGGCAATACATGGTCCACCAAATATTGAACCGTCGCCAGTTCTGCTGCGGTGCGAAATAGAATCGAAAAACTTCCGACACTGTTTTCCCGATGCGCAGTCACCAATAATCCGTAGTGTTTTCGGCGACAGATTGCCGACAACCGCCGCCGCGACCACCAGGAAAGCTGCTCGTATCCGTCGACAATTAGCAACTCGATCGGCAGGCCACGCTCTTCTTGATCGCGCGTCGAACCAATCTTCGCCCGGCTACGAATCCGACTCAGAATATCCCGCGGCAATCGCCGCTGGCCGTCACGCAGCAAGATTTTTTGCACGCGAATTCCCATTTGTTCGATCGCGTGAACCAACGTCGCCAAAAGCGTCGATTTGCCGCTGCCGTGCGGGCCGACAATCGCACCACGCCAACCGCCATCGCGCAATCTTTCCACAAGTTGCCCAGCATTTACTCCCGCCCCAAAGCAATAGGGCACCGCCCCAGGCCGTACCCAGCGCGTCGCAAATGGATTTATCTGCCGCATGTCAGCAATTGTGTCGATCATTGATTTTTTTCGCTCATATTACTAGCGGGCAATTCGTCGCTCGGCTCTTCCACGCCCATTGCCCGAACCAACGGCACATTCCCCAACTGAAACATCTTTTCCGCCACAAAATCGCGCCCCTGCCGCAAAAAAATCCGGATCCGAATGCACCAACAAATCTTTACCGAAATTCCTTCATAACTTAACGGGCTGTTCGGCAAAACCGTTTGAAAACGCCGCCGCTCTTGCAAATTCAATTCCGGCACATCGTCGCTGGTCAAACGCTCAAAATAATGCACTCCCATGTCTTCGTCGCCGGTCCCTTCAGTGAACCACAACACGGAGATTTCCACGGCCTGCAATTCGGCCGCATCAAGGGCATCAACTTGAAATGCGCCAGCGAGAACTTCCCCAGGCTCAAATACTTGCTCGCCGCGATCAATTTGAATGCTAATCAGCGGCTGGCGTAATGTGCGAATCATGATCAGTGGTTCGATGTCAATCTGCGAATGATTGCTTTACAAGCCGTTGTCTTCGCAATCACACGGGAATCCGATTTTCTTCTTGGGAAGTTGGAATGCTGGGATTTATTTGAGGTTCGGGATTTGAGATTTCCAAGTTGATTCGCGGCGGGTATACCACGATCCGAAAGCTCCGCTCAAACGGCGGCCAACCTTCGGCATCCGCCCGCACCGTAAGTTTCCATTGCACCAGATTATTGTCGGCGGTGAACGAATGCATCGCGGTGTCCGGCACATGCATCTCGCATTGTGTCTCCAGCGGCTGGCCCGGTAGCGTCTCGACATTCTCTTGATGAAATAAACTTTGCCGGTACACCACCCGGCGATCGGTGCGTGTATCCGTTCCCTGGCGATAGGCCGCTTGTTCCTCGCACTCGAGAAAAACGTCGATCGCTTTCAGCCATAGATGCCCCCCCTGGACCATATAAACTTCGTAACGGCCGCCCGGCAGCAGCGGATGATCAGATATTTCCACGAAGATCTGGCCAATCCCCGTGACAATCAACAGCTCACGGACGAAGTAATAAATCAAAAATCCGCCGATTAACAAAAACGGCAGCACCAACCAATCCAGCCGCCAATCCCCCTCGCCTTGCAGATGCTTGCGCACCGCCAGCACAATAAATACCGCTACAATGCCGTTCCAAACCGCGCACACCGCACTGGCGCCAAGCAATCGCCATCCCTGCGAATTGCTGCTGGGCAAGCGATATTTCAAATGGGTCCCCGGACTATTGGTCAAATCAGTATCGTGCGGAATCGTTGGAAAATCTTTAGCCCGCGCATCCATCTCTTCAAACAAATCGATGCGCCCTAGCTGTCCTCGCGCAGCTTGATGTTCTGGCGACTTGCCCCAATGCCACAGCGTATAAGCTAGCGCACCGCCGCCGATCAACATGAAACCCAGCGGCACCAACAATAGCATCCAAAACCACAGACTGTAGCCCCGCACCAAAACCGCCGCCTCCGGATTCATGGGATCGTACCAACATGGATAGGTCTGTCCGATTGTCAGCCGATCCAATCGTCCCTGCGCATCGGCAGCATTGCTGAATGTTGTCCCAGCAATGTCGTACGTCCAAACGTCGTCTGGCGCTTGTTCATAATGAATTCTCACCTTCGGCGCAAACACCGGATTGCCGTCGCGATCGCTCCGCTGTTCAACCCGCTTATCGAGCACCACCGCCGTGGTTTCGACAAACTCGTGATTCGCTCGCCACTCCGGAATCACCGTTCTCGAAAGGAGCAAGACCAGGAAAGCAGCTCCAAGAATCAGCAGCAGGGCGAAAAACAATGCCTCGCCCGCGCTCCGCAGGGTTTTCGACCCCGTGTGGCGATGACCCCGCTTCTTGCCGAACATCCGAAACGATCGAGCCACAGCTGTGAAATAGAGCTTAAGGTAAAAATTGATTAGAGTCCCAAAGCTCGAGTTTACACCTTCCAAATCCGCACGCCCACCGCCTCCGCGCATAGCGCTAGTGGTGTATTTAGCCGCTGGATTTGTCCAGCCGCATTTCTAAACCCCAAACGCCTTGGGTTGTTTACCCCAAACGAAGGCGCGCTTGAATAAATCCCAGCCCGCAATTTAGGCCATCCCGAAATGCAGCCCAGACCGGAATGTACTACGCTACGCTGGCTTCCGGCTGCCGGCTGTTGCGATAAAAGCCGATGCTTTCCAACGCCTTGTACACTTCTTCCAAGGTCTTTTCGCCGAAGTTTGAGATGCTAAGCAAGTCTTCTCGCGTGCAATGCAGCAAATCGTCGACCGTAAAAATGCCCCGCTCCTCCAGGCAATTGGTCGTTCGTACAGAAAGGCCGATTTCCGCAGTGCTCATCTCGAGCCGTTCGGCCATATCATCCTGGGGATTAGAAATCGTATTCAGCGGAATTCGAGTCCGACTCATGGGTTCCCTCCCGTGCAAGCTGGCAAATTTATTCTGGCGCACGACCCCACCGTGAGTTCGACGACACGCCAGAACCAACTAGCAGTATAGCGAATCCTCCCATTTCGCCAACTACTGTGCCCAAATTTCCAGAAATTTTTTCTCACGCATCACCGCGGCGCCCCACTCCTGCTAGCACGTACACCTCGCCTTCGCTTCCCATTTGCTAGCGGTATACTTATGTATGGTAGTGGCGTCGAATCATTGCCCGCGTTGGCAAACGAGCGCAGGGCAGTCCTCAATTCGCCGTCTACTTACCCTCACTACTCACCACTGAACACTGCAGCATGCCTCACGAAGAACTTACCGAAGCACAACTGGCCGCCGTCCACCATGTCGACGGACCGTTGCTCATTCTTGCCGGGCCGGGCAGCGGCAAAACCCGTGTGGTCACGCATCGCATTGCGCAGTTGCTCGAGTTGGGCATCCCCGCGCGCAACATCATCGCCCTTACGTTCACGAACAAAGCCGCCGACGAAATGAAACGCCGCGTGGGCCTGCTCGCCCCGCTGGCCTCGGTTTGGATGAGCACGTTCCACCGATTTTGTGCCCGGCTGCTGCGTGAATACGCCCCATACGTCGGCCTGCCGGAAAACTACACCATCTACGACACTTCCGACAGCCTGCAAGCCTTAAAGCACGCACTGGATGCACTCGATTTAGATCTCACCCACACCACCCCCGATCGTGTTCACTCCGCCATCAGTTGGGCAAAAAACAATCTGATCACTTCCGAACAATACGAGCCCCGCCGCGGCAGCCCGCTGGGCGCCATCGTGGCGCGAGTGTACCCCGAATACCAAAAACGCCTGCTGGAAAGCGGCGCCGTCGATTTCGACGATCTGCTGCTCCACACTGCCGTGCTGCTGCGCGAAAATCCCGAAATCCGCCGCCGCCTCGACGAGCGCTACCGCTACATTCTCGTCGACGAATATCAAGACACCAACCTCGCTCAATACACCATCGTCCGCGCAATGTCGGTCGACTATCCCAACTTGGCGGTCACCGGCGATCCCGATCAATCCATCTACGGTTGGCGCGGCGCCAATCTCAGCAACATTCTTGATTTCGAGCACGACTATCCCAATGTAAAAATTGTTCGGCTCGAGCAAAACTATCGCAGCACAAAGCGCATCCTGCGCGTTGCCGATCGGCTGATCTCGTTTAACAAGCGCCGCAAATTGAAAAGTCTGTTCACCGACAACGCCGAAGGCCGTCCGGTACGACTTATTTTTCATCCCACGCAGCGCGACGAAGCGGAACAAATTGCCTCTTGCATTGAAGCCGAAGTGCGCGCCGGCCGCCGCCGCCCGCGCGATTTCGCAGTCTTCTATCGCACCAATGCGCTTTCTCGTGCTCTGGAATTTGCCCTGCGCGAATTCAGCATTCCCTACCAAATGGTCAACGGCCTGGAATTCTACCAGCGTAAGGAAATCAAAGATGTCGTCGCCTATTTGCACCTGCTGAATAATCCGCGCGATAATGTCGCTTTCACGCGCATCATCAACACACCTCCGCGCGGCATTGGCCGCGGCACCATCGCCAAACTGCAAATTCACGCCGCCCAGCGCGGCCTCTCGCTGCTGGCCGCCGCCCGGGAATCCGGCCTCATCGAAGGCCTGAATAAAAAAGCCGCCGTCGCTGTGGCCAAATTTGTAGCCTTTTTCGACCATCTCACCCTTAGCGCCACCGCTCCGGTTGAAGAAATTATCGGCCACGTCCTTGCCGATTCCGGCTACCACGATTTTCTAAAACAGTCCGAAGACGAAGACGATCAAGAGCGGCTCGCCAACATCGAGGAATTGCTTACCGCCGCGCGCGAATTCGACGAAATGCATCCTGCCACCGGCGCCTTAGAAGCCTTCCTCGAGCAGGCGGCTTTGGTAAACGATACCGACGCCTGGGAGGTCGAAGACGACCGCGTCACGCTGATGACCGTCCACGCCGCCAAGGGTCTGGAATTCCCCGTCGTCTTTATGATCGCACTGGAAGAAGGCATTTTCCCCCACGAACGCAGCCGCAACGAAGAAGATCAGCTGGAAGAAGAGCGCCGGCTGCTGTTCGTCGGCATCACCCGGGCGCGGGAGGAGTTGCACCTCAGCCGCGCTTGCTACCGCCATTACCGGGGCCAGTTCCGGCCAACCGTGCCCAGCGCATTCCTCATGGAATTGCCGCAAGAAGAGCTCGACTTCCAACAGCCAAAAACCGCGGCTGCCGTCGACCAGGCGCTTTCCGCGGCGATGTCCGACATCCACTGCGAATCGCAACACGGCGACGACGGAATCGATTTCGATCCTCACGACTTGGAATTCGCCCCTCGGCCATCCCTTCCCGTCTCTTCAGAAGAAAATCACGCAGATTTTCCAGTGACACTTTCCTCAGAAGAGGGCCAGAGCGAGGGCGTCGTGGCAGCGCCGCCATTTCGCCTAACCACCGCCGCGGAGCTCGCGGCACGAAATGCCGAAGTGGCCTTCAGCGGGCCAACCCCTGCCGAAAAAATTTCTCCGGAAGTTTTTCACCAAGGCATGGTCGTGCAGCATCCAATCTACGGCCTGGGAAAAATCGTCGCTCTCTCAGGCGGCGGCGCCAAACGAAAAGCTACCGTCATGTTCGCTTCCGGCGCCGGCGAAAAACACTTCTTGCTCGCCCACAGCCCCCTCCGCCCCGCCACACAAAATACTTAGCCCGGCTGGGTCAGTCGGAACACGGGCCATAAAGTCACCCGGGCTCACACCGTTGATCTAAATTTATGGCTTAGACTGTTGGGGTGCAAGAATTGATGGAGTGTCCACATCATTCACCGACGGCTTCACCTTATTGCCCCATAACTTCACTTCCGCAAAATCTGCTGTGTCGTCAAACGTTCCGATCCCCACTTGGCCCCATGGAAACGTCTTATCGTGTGCAGTCATCAGCGGCCGATCCGCATCGCTGAACGGCGCATCGTCTTCGTGAAAATATGCTTCAATCAACCCATCGGCCGCATGCCGTACAATTTTTAAACGATGCCACGTCGCTTGATCGCCCCACTTTGCTCCGGTCGATGGATGGTCCTTGTCCGTAATCGCAGCCCGATCTGCATTATTGACAATGAAAATTTGGTCCGCATGCAGATCACCCGTCACCGGTGCAAAATGCACGTAGTAAAAATGCGACGGATTCTGATATCCCAGCACCAGGCAGGCATCCCGATGAGGATAATCTTTCGCCGTCTCCCGCATTTTCACTTCCAGCACAAAATCGGTCACCGTGAAGTCTTTTAACAGTGCAATATTCCACGGGCTGCGGTGCGGCAATTTCTTCGAGATGTCGATGTTTTTAAACTCGCTGTACGCCTTGCCGCCGTCGATGTCGATGATTTTCCAGCCCTCCGGACTCGCCGGCTCCCACCGATCCGCCCCTTGAGAAAAATTCTCATCCAGCAACAGCGGTAGATCCGCGGCGGAAGAACTTCCACCGTCGGCGCCTTCCGCCGTAGAAATTAACTCATGGCGCGCAAGAACCGCGCACAAACTCAGAGCGACGCATGCGATGAACCACAATTTTGCAAGATCGCGGCACATGGTATTCCGATCGCCTTAAGAATCGATCAACAAACTCCCTCATACACTGAACTTAATATGCAGAATATCCCCGTCCTGCACAACATAATCCTTCGGCTCTTGCCGTAATAGATTGTTCGCCTTAATTTCCCGCTCGCTTCCCAGTCGCACAAGGTCGGCGCATTTCATCACTTCGGCCCGAATGAACCCCCGGGCCAAATCCGTATGAATATTCTCCGCCGCCTCCAGCGCCGTACCGGCCTGCCGCAATATCCATGTGCGAACTTCCTTCTCGCCCGCCGTGAAATACAACATCTGTCCCGATGCGCTCATAATTTTCCGGATCACATGATCGCGATCCACCCGTTCCAGCCCGAACTCTTTTACGAATGAACTGCGGTCTTCCGGGCTCATTTGCGCCAAGTCCATCTCCATCCGTAGCGGCACCGTCGCCCAGGCAATCCCCGGTGCACCGGAATCCTTCGCATCCTTTGCCGGCGCGGGATACCGGTCCGCCGGATCATCATCAGCCAAATTCACCAGCACCATTTTCGGCTTCTCGGTCAGCAGCCGAAACGACCGCGTGAATTTCCACTGCTCATCGGTCAAATGCGCCTCGCGCGCGTGCTTACCTTCCTCCAGTGCCCCCAGCAGAATCCGCAGCACCGCGAGTTCGTGTTCTTCCAATTCGCGCTGGTCTTTGGGCCGCGGTTTTTTCAGCGACTCTTCCAGACGTTGCACGCGCCCCGACACAATATCCAAGTCCGCCAGCAACAAATCTTCTTCAAACGTGCGCAAATCGACAATCGGATCGGCGCCTCCATAGGCAGCCACCGTTAGTAGCAGGCAGCCCGCTTCCCGGATCACCGCCAGCCGCGCCGCATTCCCTTCATGCGTACGCGACAACCCTGGCGTATCCACAATTTCCAGCGCCGCCATCGTCACCTTTTTGGGATGATAAATCCCGCACAGCGGCTCAATCCGCTCATCCGGAATCGGCGCCATGGCACTTTGCGAAAGGTGCGCCAGCGCGGGGTCTGCCGCCACGCCAGTCAGCCATTGAAACAGCGTGCTCTTCCCAGATCCTTGGTAACCAACAATCCCAATTTTCATAGATGGCGACTCAATACAGTTTGCGGCAGGCGAAAAGTCAGCAGTAACCCCGGTAACCGCAAGGGATGGCACAACTTCCGCATTCGTTCCCAACAAGGAGGTTTTGTTCTACCGTTTGCTATTCTGCCCTGTCCAGTGCTTGATGCCGGCTATGCCAGGACATTAATCACTTGCGGTTCGCCCAATCGTTACCTGCGGCATTCTCCACATTTACCATGCTCCGCCCGCCGGAGCGGAGTTTGCACCGTGGTTCGGCCGATGATGAACCGGGGCGGTCGGTCTCCAGCGCGACACGAATCAAAGAAAGCCCGGCCGCCGATTTGTCGCAGGAGGTAGAATTATCATGTGGCGCTCACTCTTTCTCGCGGTTGGAATTTTTCTGCTTCTGTTGGGCTTTGAAGCGATGGCCATCGATCAGGCCACCGTTACCAACCCGTCCGACGACGGCCCCAGCTCGGTGACACTTATTCCTCCCGATTGGGTCCCCTGGAGTCTCGTGTCCGCCGGCGCAGTCACAATGCTCTATTCCTACACCCTGCCGCAGAAATTCAAGGGCTAACAGCTGAGTTCGGCCGACCGGTGTTTGCTAAGCGCAAGGCGCTAATATCAATGGGTTGGCTCGCGTGTGCCCCGGAAGGCAACCAAAGTTAGCCCAGGGCGAAATAGAATCGTCGGGCTTCAATGCCCGGCTGCAAACTCTTAGGATCACCGCGCCGCGCTTTGCCGCATCCTTATCGAACGACGTTCCCCTGCTTGTCCCACTCAATCCAGTGGCCCACCGGCGAACCTTTAAAATAGTTATTCACGGCCCAGGGCTTGCCGTCGTCGAACCAATAGTTGATTTCACCATGCAGCTGGTCCTGAAAATACTTTCCGGTCGAGCGCACCTGGCCGTTTTCGTACCATTCGGTATAAGGGCCGTCTCGCTTACCATCCACCACCATCACTTCCAGCTCCTTTTGGCCATTGTCATGGTAGGTAATTTGTTTCCCGTTTGGCACGCCGTGCTTGAAATTGCGTTCGCCCTGTAACGGATGGTCCGGGGGCGGGGGATTATCTTGCGAAGTTTCCTTCGACGAATCGTCGCTTTTCCCGCCATCTTTTTTTGCACTGTCGGTCTTGGCAGTCTCGTCGGTTTTAATGTCTTGTGACGAATCCTTATTGTCCGTCATGTCCTTTTTTAAAAAGTCCGTAAGCTCTCGGCCACTGCTTTTCGTAGCGTCCGAATCCTTGCCCGCTGCGTCGCCAGTAGCGGCCGCCTTGGAATCGGACGACTTCTTCTCTGCAGCAGGATGCTCCTTGGCGTATTGCCTGGTTTCTTTGTCGGTCAGCTCTCGCCAATCCTTCCACACGCCGTCCATCATTCCATTCACATATTGTCCATTGCTTTTCAGCGCACCGTCGTCAAACCATTCCTCGAATTTGCCGTCGGGCGATCCCTGCTTGTAACTGGCGTGATACTTGGGCTGCCCGTTCTGAAACCATTCTCGATATTCACCATTCTTCTGACCATCAATATAGTTGGCTTCTATGTACTTTCGTCCATTCGAATACCAGCCTTGTTCCTGACCGTCCTGCACACCGGCTTTGTAATGCCGCACGGACTTCAACTGCCCATTTCCGTACCATTCCTGCGCCGTGCCAACCAGGCGGTCCTTTTCATACTCTCCTTCGTACACTTTGCCCTTGCCTTGCCATTCAGTCTTTTTTCCTTCGCGCTGGCCTTCCTTGTAATTGATTTCGCTCGCCTTCAGGCCTTTTTCGTCGTACACAATCTCCGGGCCGTCTTTTTCGCCATGCTTATATTGGCCTTCAATTCTCACTGCTCCCGACAAGTAAAACTCCCGCCAAGGCCCATCTTTAACGCCGAGGCGATACGTCGTTTCCATTTGTTTCGCGCCGCCTGGCAGATAACGTGTTTCCAGCCCGTTAGTCACAAGCTTGCCGCGCAAATCCTGCGCCATCTGTTGGCGCATTTTGATGGAACCATCCGGCCACTTTTCCTCAACCGTCTTCACGTCGGCTGAGACCCAAGACGATAACAATGCACCGACAACGAGTAGAGTTTTCAACATCGATTCACTTCAAAGTGTGCTAACAAAACTCTCCCTCTCTCGGCGCGCCAGGAAGACGGCCGGGATGGAGGGAAAATAATCAGTTCCGGTTGGCTCTGTAAGATCAGGCAATACTTCCCTACGTCCATTATAACTCGCAAATTAAGCCTGAAATTCTGACGAATACATCAGTTCACAATCGCCGAGGTTTGCCGCTTTTGTTCCATGCCAGGCGCACTAGCGAAAAGAACCAGCAACCGAGTACGACTGCCCCAAGTCAGTCGAACAGAAGGCGGTAGCGCCGTAAACCTTCCCCTCCTCGTTCGATCCGTGAAAGAGTGTCCTCTCAGCCACAGGCCATTATAAGGAATCAGTACGAACTCTGGCGATTATATTTTCCGTCCGTTGGCGTTTCCCGATACTTCCGGCATTTCCTCGATAGGATTAGACGCCACCCAGAAGATATAATTGCCTGGTGACCGTGCTGTGCTTCTAAATTCTGCAGAAAAAATGACCACCGCCTCCGCTGCCCAACCCGCCCAAGACCATTTGCCGACCCCCGCCGAACGGCCCGTCGCCGATGTCGTCATTTACGATGGCAATTGCCGCATGTGTTCGGCCCAAATCCGCTCGCTTGCCTGGTGGGATTGTCAGGGAAAACTTTCTTACCTTTCACTCCACGATCCGGAAGTATCCCGGCGCTATCCCGACCTAACCCACGATCTGCTGATGGCCCAAATGTACGTAGTCGATCAGCTGGGAAATCGTCACGGCGGCGCCGCCGCCATCCGCTACCTTTCGCGCCGCCTGCGGCGACTTTGGTGGCTGGCCCCGTTCATGTATATCCCCGGCAGCCTGCCGGTTTGGCAATGGCTCTATCAGCAAGTCGCCAAACGTCGCTATCGATTTGGAAAAATTGAACAGTGCGATAACGATGCCTGCAGCCTGCACGGTCGATAGCCCCTTCGCTTGCAGCTTGGCGCGCCGTATCATGGCCGTTTTCCGCACCGCACCGCGATGAATTTTATCCCATGACCGACTTCCGCACGGAACACGATTCGATGGGCGAAGTTCGTGTTCCTTCACAGGCTTACTACGGCGCGCAAACCCAGCGTGCCATCGAAAACTTTCCGATCTCCGGCGAGCCGCTGCCGCCCGAACTGATCCACGCGCTCGGTCTGGTGAAATATGCCGCCGCCGTAGCCAATCGCGATTTAGGAAAGCTCACCGGTTCCGGTAAAAACCCGCTGAGTCAAAAACAAGTGGACGCCCTGCTCCAAGCCTGCCGCGAAGTCGCCGACGGAAAATTCGACGGCGAATTTCCGCTCGACGTCTTTCAAACCGGTTCCGGCACTTCCAGCAATATGAACGCCAACGAAGTCATCGCCAACCGTGCAATCGAAATCACCGCCGGCGACCGCTTCGCTGAAGCCAAACCGATCCATCCCAACGACCACGTGAACATGGGCCAATCGACCAACGACATTTTTCCCACAGCCATTCACGTGGCAGTCGCCTTGGCGATCAAAAACGATCTGGCTCCCGCCCTGGAGAAACTGCACAAAACACTCCAGCAAAAAGCCGCCGCCTGGAAAGACATTATCAAAATCGGGCGCACCCATCTCGCCGATGCCACTCCACTCACGCTCGGCCAGGAAATCGGCGGCTTCGCCCGGCAATTGCATCTTTCAATCGGTCGCGCTGCCAGTGCCTTGAAAGCCGTTCATGAACTTCCTGCCGGCGGCACCGCAGTAGGTTCTGGCATTAACACGCATCCAGAGTTCGGCAAACGGGTTGCCGCGGCCCTTGCCAAAGAAACCGCCGTCCCGTTCACCGAAGCCGCTAATCATTTCGAAGCCAACGCCCAGCGCGATGGCTTGGTGGAGTGCAGCGGCGACCTCCGCACCATCGCCGTCACGCTGTTTAACGTCGCTAACAATATCCGTTGGCTCTCCAGCGGTCCACGCTGCGGCTTTTACGAAATCAAACTCCCCGATCGTCAGCCCGGCAGCTCGATCATGCCCGGTAAAGTGAACCCCGTCATGTGCGAAAGCATGATGCAAGTTTGCGCGTGGGTCATGGGCCACGATCAAACCATCGCCTTCAGCGGCGCAACAGGCGGCCAATTTCAATTGAACATTATGATGCCTGTCATGGGCATGGCTGCCCTGGAAAGCATCACCCTGCTGGCCAGCGCCACCCGCGCCTTCGTCGATTTCTGCGCCGCCGAAATGGAGGCCAACCCCGAGGCCTGCGAAGCCGCCGTCGAACAGAGCCTGTCCATGGTCACTAGCCTCAACCCGCTGATCGGCTACGAAAAAGCCGCCGCCCTGGCCAAAGAGGCCTTCAAAACGGGAAAAACTATCCGCCAGCTCTGCCGCGAACAAAAAATCCTGCCCGACGACGTGCTCGACAAAGCACTGGATCCCATGCGGATGACCCAACCGCAAAAGTAGCCGCCGGGCTTTCGCCTGAAAATTGTGCTATCCCCGGCAAACTCCGCCCGCTGCGGTCTCTCGTAACTCGTCTGTTACGTTTTCGCATCTTTTCGTACAATTTCCCTCCAATTGGCGGACAATTCATGGAGGTTAATTTATGCGGAAAGCACTCGTGCCGTTTCTAACAACCGCTGTCGCGGTCATGCTGTCAGTTGCCGTTCAAACTCAACCAATCCGCGCGCAGCAGAATTCGCCAAATTCGCAAGACAACACGGGCGCCGCAAACAATGCCACTCCGGATGCCAAGCCCGCCCTCAGTGCCGCGGACCAAAAAATCAAAGAGGCCTACGAAAAAACCAAATCGGCCTCATCGCTTGACGATTTCAGCGAGGTCATCACCCTCTGCCAAGACGGTCTCAATCAAGGCGCTGGCAGCGAAAGCGCCGCTTACGCCCGCAAGCTCGAAGCCTGGGCTTACAACCGCCGTGGCGAGAAGTATGCCGACGACAATAAAGAAAAACTGGCGCTAAAAGATTTCGAAGCCGCAGCCTCGCTCGATAATACGCTTTGGAAAGCCGTTCAAAACCGCGGCGTCAGCCGCGCGAACCTGGGCGACACGAAAGGCGCCATGGCCGATTTTGACGCCGTCATCCACCTCAATCCCAACTATGCCAACGCTTGGTTTAATCGCGGCCAGTTGAAATACGATCAAGGCAATGTCACCGGCGCGCTGGACGACTACAATCAAGCCATTCAACTTCAATCGGGCGATGCCGGCTTTTACAACAGTCGCGGACATGCCAATTATCGCCTGGGCCAATTTCGCGAAGCATTGGCCGATTATAACCGCGCCGTCCAGCTCGATCCCGACGATGCCACCGCGCTGGTTAACCGTGGCGACGCTTACCGCGAACAGGGCCTCTATGGTCCTGCCGCTTCCGATTACCGCGACGCCGTCCGCATTAATCCCAAGCTCGGCCGCGCTTACTTAAGCACCGCGTGGCTGATGGCCACTTGTCCGGATCAGCGGTTTCGAGATCCCGATAAAGCGATTTCCACCGCCCAACGTGCCATCGAACTCGACGGCGAAAAGGACTACCGATACCTCGACACCCTCGCAGCCGCCCAGGCCAGTTCCGGAAAATTCGACGACGCCAAAACCACGATTAACAAGGCCCTCACGATCGCGCCCATTAAAGAAACGGCGCACGTTCGCCAGCGCCTGGAACTCTACGAAACCGGCCGCGCTTACCGCGAAGGCGCTCCCGCGGAACCCGTCCGCGCCGCCAGCGCACAGGAACCAGCACGCTAAGAAATGCGAACAGCGTCGTACATCATGCAGGTTAGCCCGGTGTCCATTCCGGGCTGTTCTCACCTGCGCATTTTGCCTCGGCTATTACGATTGCTTCCGTCGGATCTGCCGCCTGCCCCTCCGGCGTCCGTCGACCGCATTCCGCCTTTCTCTAAGCCGTTCGATCGTAGTAGCTGAAGCACTGCGAAACTTCGTACCACGTCAGCGTAATGATGCCCGAATCGTGCCCGTTGTTTACACCCCACGGATTGTAAACCGTCACAGTCTGGTTCGTCGTATCGACGCTTAGCACGGCGTATGCGTGATCGCCGACTATCTCGTTGTCGCCTGGATTATTCATCGACGCCAGACAAACCGAATCCCCGGCATTGAACGCGGCGACCAGAGCATTGAAGCCTTGGGTACTGAAAATCGTCGCAACCCCTGAGACGGTCGCTGCTCCGGTAATCTGATTCAGCGCCATGAACATGTATCCGCCCGATATCGCGTTGTACACGTTCTTTCCGCCGCCCCACGATGCCGGACGAATCCATCCGCTTTCATTCAATTGCACATACGCCTTTTCCGCCAATGCCACCCACAATTCGTTGCCAGGATCGCTGGCTTGCTGGCCCATGCCGTCAAAGACCAACTCGCCAGAACTATCCGTCGGCAACTTAGAATCGACGGTAACGTACTCAGCAACCGACCCGCGCATGAATCGCACCGTGTAAGTTCCGTCACCGTTGACGATGAACATGCTCGTGATTGCGTCGGGATCTTTCAGCGCCGTTTCAGCCAGTGACGACAGGAAATAACAATCGCCGATGCCTCCTTGGCGCACGTCGGTATAAGCCACGGCATTGCTGTCGCCCGCCTGCTGAACAAACAACTGCCCAGACACTTCGCTATAACCAAACGTCATGTCTTTGCCGTTGGACCCGACCCAATCCGACGTCGCCACAGGATCATCGGTTCCCAGGAACCATTTGTCGACCAGCTTTTCCAATTTGGCTGCGCCGGACCCAACCTTCAGATTCCCCAGCGTTGCTCCCTGGTAATGGGCATTGGCCACGTTGGCCAGCACAACATCATCCGAAAGCTGCTGTACGTAATATTCGCCCGTGAAGAATGCCGCGTGATTAACAATCACTTTAAGACCGTTGAACTCCTGTTGCGTCAACGCTCCGTTCTGCTCCACGCGGCGGAAAATTGAAATCATATCCGTGCGGCTTAGCACACCATCCTGAAATTCGCTCTGCGCAAGCGTGCGAATGACCGTGTTTTTTACATTCGTCTTCAGCCAATTCAGCCCCGCCGTAACATCGGCGGATAAGGTGCTGGCCGTCATCAATTGGCGTGCTTCTAGCTCTTCAAACCGAAATTTTCGACCAGTCCGTTTGCGGTCCTGTTTAACCAGGTTCACGAGAACTCCCCTTGGATAAACGCTGTTGCACTCGGCGCATACAGCGGCCGGCCGCGTGCAACGGATGATAAAAGATGAATGACGAGAGGAGCGAATGCTCAAATAAAAACCGACGTGCGGCGCCCGCTGGCTGCGCAGCGCCCGGCATTAGAAACCGTATGTCAACTTCGTCGGGTCGTCAAATTTACAAGCGGAACCGGGCTGCGAAATTAAGCGTACTACGCAGCGCAGTTATCGAAACGCGAAGATAGTGCGTAGATCAATTGATCCTGCGCATCACCGCACATCAGGTTCCATGCGGCGCGCTGCCTTGCAGCTTCAGCGTTGACAATTCGCCACACAACCGTGGAGTCGCAGGCGTTTGCAGACTACGGTTCCGTTTTCGGATGCGCCTTGAAAAAATCCCAAATCACTTGGGTGGCGTCGATGTCGCGGCAAACTCGACCGATAAGAAACTGAGGAAAATATTGCGGGCCGCCCGGCCAGGTATGCCCGCCTCCTTCGATCCGGTACAACACCACTTCAGTTCCCCCCTGCCCATGCCCATACGTAAATCGCTTGATCGTACAACCGTCGTTCGGGTCCGTATCAGGCAATGCCTCTTCGACCGGCTGCGTTCGACAGCCGTCCCGCTGCACCCATAGCTTAACCGTGTCGTCGGTCGCAATCACCTTGCCTCGGTCGCCCATGCCGGCAATGCCAATCTTGCCGCCGTCGTATGGCACGAGCGGATCGCTTGTCCCTTGCATAATCAGAACCGAAACCGGCCGCGCAGGCTGGAACTTTTGATAAAACGGATCGGCAATACTTCCGACAACGGGCGCAATGGCAGCGATTCTATCGGCATGATTCGCCGCCAGGTAGTGCGAGAAAATCGCCCCGTTGGAAATGCCGGTCGAAAAAATTCGCTTCGCATTGACCATATGTTCCTTGCTAATCTCATCAATCATCGCCATCACAAACCCCAAGTCGTCAACATTCTCACGCGCTGGCGTCGACGACGGATTGTCTCGTCCGTCGTTCCAGTTCTTGTCGACCCCTTCCGGATAGGCGACTAAAAACTTCTCTCGATCCGCGAGTCCACTAAACCGCGCCAGATACCGTTCCATACCCAGGGCCGTTCCTCCGCCGCCGTGAAACACCAGCACCAACGGCGCTGGTTTGTCGGCAGCCAGATCTGCAGGCACATGCAAATAATAAGTTCGCTGGCGATTGCCGACTTCAATCGTTTTCTCTTGCGTGTTCTCCGCCGGCTGAATCATTTTCGCAGCCAGCTGTGCCGCCCATGAATACGCCCTCCACATCCCAAATATCATCGCAATCATTAGCAATCCCAACATAAGTCTTCGCCAGTTTTGTACGTTTCCGAAGGTATTCATGACGGTTTTGTGGCGCAAGCTGTCCCTCGCAGAGATATTTGAACTGTACCATCCTCTCTAGCAGTATCTCGTCCTCAGCTTTCCGATATTGCAAAATGCGTTGGTCTCATTCTGCCAAACACCATCAGTATGGTATTTCCCGCAAACAATCGTTCATTTCTTCGCCGGCTCGCCGTTAGGCCAAATAAAACGGCCTCCTTCGCCTTCCGCATCCAACCCGGCGTCCCAAATCTTTTGCTTTTCCTCCGCCGTCGGCTCGCGCAGCGGCCGGCAAATCCGAAATCCCACAAACTCCGCGTCCGTCAAATACCACACGCTTTGCGGAAGCTGCGGATCAGACCCTTTCCAATCTTTTTTAGAAGGCCGCCGGGCCGCACTTCGCAAGTCCACCGCGTCGTCCTGCCACGATCCGCCACGAACTGGATGCGGATACATCGTTCTCGTAATGGCCATCGGCTCCAGTGCCGTTTTCCCTTTGAACTGCGCGTAATAATCCGCAATGTATTGATCCAGCACCCACTGCGCCACGTTGCCGTGCATATCGTACAAACCCCACGGATTCGGCTTTTTTAAACCAATCTTTTTATAGCTGTCATTACTGTTGTCAAAATCCCAGGCGTACTCGCCCAGCTTCGCCGGATCGTCACCGAACCAATACGCCGTCGTCGTGCCGGCTCGGCAAGCATATTCCCATTCCGCTTCCGTCGGCAATCGATAATATCTTCCCGTTTTCGCACTCAGCCATCGGCAATACATTCTCGCCGCATAATGCGTCATGCTGATGGCGGGATACCCGTTCTTTCCCATCCCGAACGACATATCCGTGTACGGCTTGGTCGGCCGCGCCAGTGCATCGGCCAACTTATCGTTTTCCGACGGCGGTTGCGGTGCAATTTTCCGTCGCTCGACGTCCAGGGTGAACATAAATACTTCGAACTCATCCCACGTGACTGCAAACTTGCCCATCCACAGCGGTACAATCTCCACTTCATGCTGCGGTCCTTCGTCGGCCTTGTGCCCAGGCTCGGTGCCAGGGCTCCCCATCATGAATTTGCCCGCCGGAATCGGAACCATTTGAAATTTGACCTCCGTGCCGCTGATGACGTCCGTATACGGTTTCATTTCCGCCGCGGTCACTGCGGCAGCATCACGCACGTCAATCGCCTCCGCCGCTTTCAAGACGTCCAACAGCGACAAGAAAACCACCCCAGCCGCAAACAAAGCGATTCGCCAAGTAAAAATCTCACACCGTTGCAGTCCGACCCGATGGTAAACTAAGTTGGACATTAGCTTTGTAAGATTGACTTTTAAAACTTCGAATTTCGAGCTTGTTTCGTGTTTCGAAATTCGGATTTCGGATTTAAGAATTGAGATTTTGAATTTGAGATTTTCACCAGTCTTATTGGTTATTGCAATCGCTGCCGCTCAATCACGGGCAGACGATGCGCCCACCCTACACCGTTACACATTCACCGAAAACCACATGGCGGTGCCGTGGAAAATCGTATTGTATGCTGCCGACGAAACCGCCGCCAATCACGCCGCGCAGGCTGCGTATGCCCGCATCGAGCAATTAAATCACATTCTCAGCGATTACGATTCCGATAGCGAGCTCAGCCGCTTGAGCGCCACATCCCCATCCCCCAAACCGCTGCCCGTAAGCGACGATTTGTGGTGCGTGCTCGATTTTGCTCGGGGACTATCCGAGCAGTCCGACGGCGCCTTCGATATCACCGTCGGACCGCTCACGAAATTATGGCGTCGCGCTCGCCGCACCGGCGAAATGCCCCGCGCCGATCTTTTAGCCACAGCCCGCCAAGCCACGGATTATCGCGCCTTAAAACTAGATCCAGCCACGCACACCGCACAACTTATGAAACCGAACATGCGTCTGGACGCCGGCGGCATCGGCATGGGCTATGCCGTTGACGAAGCTTTTAAAGTCCTCAAACACGAGGGCATCACCAGCGCCTTGATTGATGCCAGCGGCGATATCGGCCTGAGCGATCCACCGCCGCACGAGCCCGGCTGGCGAATTGGCATCGAGCCCCCTTCCGGCGAAGGCCCGCCCAGCCGCTACGTGCTTCTGTCCAATTACGCCATCACCACATCCGGCGATGCGTTCCAAGCCGTCGAGATCGACGGCCAGCGCTATTCGCACATTATCGATCCCCGCACCGGCTTGGGCGTCACCGGCCACAGCAGCGTCACGGTCATTGCACCCGATTGCATTACCGCCGACAGCTACACCAAACCCATCTGCGTGCTGGGATCGGAGGCAGGTTTCAAAATCATCGAAGCCACGCCGGGCGCCGCGGCATTTGTCGAGCGCGAAGTTGCCAGCCCCGACGGAAATCGGACCGTCGACGTCCAAGAAAGCAAACGATTCCATCAATTCCTCACGACACCCGAATGAAAAACTTCCAGCGCGACAACCCGTGGATCGTTTGCCTGCTTCCCTTCGCCGTTTTCATGTTAATCGGCAGCCTGGAGCCCGCGCCGCCCGCTCCTGATGGCGCAACAGCCACAAAAACATGGCTCAATTTGGGCATCGAGTATCGTCATTACCCTTTGATCTACACAGCCAAAATCGCGCTCACGGTCGCAGCCATGATTTTCGTCTGGCCCGGCTATCGTCAATACACGCGCCGTTTAACCTGGCTCGCCCTTGCCATCGGCATCCTCGGCGCAGCGGCATGGATTGCCCTGGCCGCCTGGCAGCGTCAATGGATGCCCATACTAGCCGACAAGACCGGCGTCGAGTGGTTCAAAACTCTTGGCGAGCGCAGCGCCTTCAATCCGCTGGACGAACTGCGCGATCAGCCTGCGCTGGCTTATGGCTTTCTGGCCGTCCGCCTGATCGGTCTGGTGATCGTCGTCCCCATCATCGAAGAATTTTTTCTCCGCGGTTTCCTGATGCGCTTTGTCATGGCCGAGCGCTGGTGGCTAGTGCCGTTTGGCAACGTGACTCGGCTGGCGGTCATCGTCGGAACCGCTCTCCCAGTCTTGATGCACCCACAGGAAGCCATCGCGGCACTCGTCTGGTTCTCCGCCGTCACCTGGCTCATGACCCGCACTCGTAGCATCTGGGATTGCATCCTCGCTCACGCCGCCACGAATCTGCTGCTTGGAATTTACGTCATCACCACCGGCCACTGGTGGCTGATGTAATCCCCCCAAGCCCGCAGCGCAAGCAAGGGTCTGCCGGCACGGCACGCCTACCCATGCTCACCCGTTGGCGGCGCAAATCCGCGCCGCAGCGTGTTCTCAGTAATCGTCCGCGGCAGCACGAACTGCAACAAATAATCCGGACCGCCCGCTTTCGTGCCGATTCCAGAAAGTTTGAATCCCCCAAACGGTTGCCGGCCGACATAGGCGCCGGTGATCGGGCGGTTCAAATACAAATTCCCTACCTGAAACTCTCGGCAGGCGCGGTCCAAATTCGCAGGGCTGCGCGAATAGATGCCGCCCGTTAGTGCGTAGTCAGTTCCGTTGGCAATCGCAATGGCCTCGCTCAAATCCACCGCTCGAATCACCGCCAGCACAGGCCCGAAAACTTCTTCTTGTGCCAGCCGACTGTTTGCCGGCACGTCCGCAAAAATAGTCGGTCCGACAAAGTAACCGCGCTGCGCCAAGCCGCCCACATCCACTGCTAGCGCTTCTCGACCGTCGATCTGGCCGATTTCAATGTACCGCCCAATCCGCCGCACACTGTCCATATCAATCACCGGCCCTATGCTCGTCGCTGGATCATCGGCCGGGCCAATTTTCAAACTCCGCGTGGCTTCCACCAGCCGTGCCAAAAATGCGTCATAAATTCCCGCCAGCACGATGCACCGCGAACAGGCCGAGCACTTTTGACCCTGGTAACCGAACGCGCTTTTCACGACGCCCAATACGGCCTCGTCCAAATCGGCATCTTCATCGATAATAATTGCGTTCTTGCCCCCCATTTCACAAATCACATGCTTTACGTAACCGATGCCTTTGGCGGAAATCTCAGCCGCTTTGGCGTTGATTGCTAACCCCACCGCCCGCGATCCGGTGAACGCTACCAGTGCCACGTCTGGATGCTCCACCAAACCGGCCCCCACCACTTCACCTTTTCCCGGCAAGAAATTTGCAACTCCCGGCGGTAAATCAATCTGCTCAAAAATCTGCATCAGCTTCGCAGCCACTACACTGGATTGCTCCGACGGCTTCAAAATCACCGTGTTGCCGGTCGCCAAAGCAGCCGTTGTCATGCCGGTGAGGATCGCCAACGGAAAATTCCACGGTGCGATGATCGCCGCCACGCCGCGCGGCCTGTACTGCAATCGATTTTCCTCCCCCGGCACATCGACCTGCTGCTCCCGATCCAGCTCGATCGCTCCCCGCGCATAGTATTCGCAAAAATCGATCGCCTCGCATACGTCGGCATCCGCTTCTCGCCAGATTTTGCCGCACTCGTACACTTCCCACGCGGCAAGTTCAAAGCGCCGACGCCGCATCGCTTCCGCAGCCTCAAGCAGATATTCCGCGCGCCGCCCGGCCCCTAGATCGCTCCACTCCCGGAGCGCCTGTTTGGCCGCCGCCACCGCCTGGGCAACGTGCTGCTTTTCCGCAGCCGCCACATTTCCTACTGCCTGCGATAGATCGGACGGATTGCGCGATACAAATTCCGCGCGCGTTTCCACCTTTTCACCGCCAATCACCAGCGAATACGACCGTCCAAACTGCGATCGCGCTTCCGCCAGCGCCGCCTGCATAGCCTCGCGATTTCGCGCCACCGCAAAATCAGTCGGCGGCTCATTACGAAACGCCGGCAATTTTTCGGGCGCCGCCGCTCGGCTTATCCGAATCGGCGATTCAACTGTTGATGACTTCGCTTGATCACCGTCTTGTGATTTTGTTTCCAATCCGCTTGCCGGCTTAGCATGTTTGGCATTGGATCGTGCATCCGAATGTTCTAGCGGATTCATTAGTAACACCTCCGGCGAAACATGCTCCGTAAAGCTCGCTCGCAAAAAAGAATCGTTCGACGTATTTTCTAGCAATCGCCGCACCAGATACGCCATGCCCGGTATTAATTCGCCGTAAGGCATGTAAATTCGTAATCGATAGCCGGCCTCCACCAGCGCCTGCTTCTCCGCGTCTGCCATGCCATACAGCATTTGCAGTTCCAGCGACTCGCGTGGCAAATCCAAATGCCGCGCTACCGCAATGCCGTGCGCCAGCGAACGAATGTTGTGGCTCCCCAGCGCCGGCCGCAAATGTTTTTGGTTAAGCATCACAAACCGCGTAAGCTGTTCGAAACTTGCATCCGATTGCCACTTTTCCTGGAACACCGGCACCGGCCAGCCGGTTGCCTTGGCATGCACAGTTTCGTAATCCCAGTAGGCTCCCTTCACAAGCCGAATCCAAACCGGTGTGCCGCGCCTTGCTGCCCAATCGCGCAGCGCCACCAAGTCAGCAGCCGAATCCTTCAGATAACACTGAATTACAATTCCCACGTCCGCGAAGTCGCGAAATTCGTCTTCCAACAGCACACTCTGGAACACGTGCAGCGTCAGGTCCTTGATCCGATACGATTCCATATCGACGTGCACAAACGCCCCCTGCTGCTTCGCCGCGCGTAAAATCGGCCGCAGCCGTCCCGCCACCCGCTCGAGGCTCCCCTCCGGATCAATCGCGTCGAATTGACTGTCCAGCGCCGACAGCTTGATCGACACGTTGACTCTCGGCAGCCGACCGTGATCGTCCCTGTCAATTTGCGGAATCTCCGGCCAGCTATTCACCGTCGGACCCAATTGCTCGATCAAATCGATATATGCGCGTTGCCACCCGTCGGCTTCCACGTCGCTAGCCACCGCCTCTCCCAAAACGTCAATGGTGAAGGCCCGCACCTGTCGTCGCTCGTGCAGCGCCGCCGCCAGAACTTCTTTTGCATCAGTGCCGGCGATAAATCTTCGGGCGTGGTTCAATGCATTCCGTCGCGCCGCGGCAGCCAGACCACGGCGTCCAAGCGCAGTCGGCTTCACCATCACCAATCCGAACCGCGCCGCCGACGGCAGCCGGTCGTGCACATCGTTCAAGTATTCTTCCAAATGCCGGGCAACCGTTTCGGGAGTTTTTAGCATCGGCAGCACGTCAATGAACCGAAACAACTGCACCTTCACCATTTCGTCATGCATCGCCCAGGCCATGATGCGATCGTCCCACCAGCGCCGATCCCACAAACTCGGCCGTCGCACTTCCAAATGCTCGAACAGATATCGGCCCACTTCTTGCGTAGTCCGTTCGATCGCCGCTAAATCGCGAGCAGAAACGTCGTCAACGGCAGTAGTCAAAATCGTCGGCATAGGGATCGAATTGCATCGGCGCCAAAGATCGCCTACAACATTCTACGTTGCGCCGTCAAACCCTACGAAGAGCAGTCGGCTCAAAGGCTTTCTCGACTTGTGAAACGATTTACCTAGCCCGACCACGCCGCTCGGGAAAATGCCCATCCCAATGAAACTAACTGGCAAAATAGCCCTAATCACCGGCGGCGGCAGTGGCATCGGCGCGGCGATTGCCTGGACACTTGCCGAAGAAGGCGCACGCGTGATCATTGCCGGTCGCCATGCAGAAAAACTTCGCCAGGCCGCCGCCAAATTCAAAGGCCAGCCGCCGATCGAAGTGCACGAGGTCGATGTCGCTGATCGCGCCGGCGTGAACCTTCTATTCGCTTGCGCCGCGGAAAAAATCGGCCCAATTCACATTCTCGTGAATGCCGCAGGCGTGAATATCAAAAATCGCACCATGGCCGAAATGCAGCCCGACCAGTGGGATCAATTGCTGGCCATCAACGCCACCGGCGCCTACAACTGTATGCATGCTGTGTTGCCGCAAATGCGCCAGCGCCGCGACGGCCTGATCATCAATATCTCGTCCACGAGCGGAAAAAGGGCCACCAAACTCGGCGGCGTCGGCTACAACGCCTCCAAATTCGCCATGACCGCCCTTTCCACAGCCGCGGCCAACGAAGAAGGTCCTCACGGCATCCGGATCACCCTCATTTGCCCGGGTGAAGTTGATACGCCGATTTTGGAAAATCGCGCCACTCCGCCAACCGCAGAACATCGGGCCACAATGCTACAGCCTGCCGATATCGCAGCTGCCGTCCTGCTGGTCGCCACGCTGCCCCCCCGCGCTCACATTGCAGAAATGCTCATCAAGCCGACCGCGCAAGAATACGCGTGATTGCGTATTGAGATATAATTGATGGCGTCAAATTGGAGCCCATGAAGAGCTATGGCTGGAATTACGGATAATAATTCGATCGCTCGAAATGCTGCGGCGGGGAACACCCCTGCGACAGCGACGGTGGTGCCGTATCACGAGCGGCTCAATCAAGATCGGGGGTGGGCTTTGAGCGAAGGAAGCTTGTTCTTCGAAGGAAAAGGGAAAGTTCAAGAAGCTCTGCGGCGAATTACAATACGCCTGAACGAACTGGGAATTCCTTATGCACTCGTGGGCGGAATGGCACTATTCCAACATGGCTACCGCCGGTTTACCGAAGATGTTGATTTGTTGGTTTCCCGCGAAAGCTTGCAGAAAATTCATGCAGCATTAGAGGGCTTGGGATATGTCCGTCCTTTTGCTGGGAGCAAAAATCTTCGCGACACTGATGCGGGCGTCAAAATCGAATTTCTCATTGCCGGCGATTATCCAGGCGATGGCAAGCCAAAGCCCGTCGCATTTCCCGATCCAACCACTCGCTCCGTGGAATTGAACGGAATCAAAGTTTTAAGCCTTGATGCACTTGTCGAGTTAAAGCTGGCGTCAGGAATGAGCGCGGAACATCGGTTAAGAGACTTAGCCGACGTTCAAGAACTGGCGAAGTACGTTCAACTACCGCAGGACTTTGCTGGAAAGTTGGATCCGTATGTACGCAGCAAATTTGTGGAATTGTGCGGCAACGTGTTGCCCAGAGATGTTGAAGCCGAACAAGTCGGTGAGCAGCCACAAGAGTAAATTACTTTTCTTGCCGACGGCAGCCCTACTCCACCACCCACGTGTCGCCGGTGTTGAATAGCGCTTCCAAGTTGCCGGGACGCTTCGCCTTGGCTTCCGCAATTTGTTCGTTCAGCCGCTCATCATATCGCGGACGATCGACGCAGCGGAACACGCCAATCGGCTCCGGGAATTCCGGATTCGTCATCCGGCTCAGCAAATACGCCAAACTCGGTTCCGGCATTTTCTCATCGTGGAACAGCAAATCATCCTCTTCAATTCCTTTGCCAAGTTCCACAATTTCCAACTGCATGCCGTTCAAGCGAATGCCCTTGTTCCGATTTTTGCCGAAGATCAACGGCTTGCCATGTTCCAATTCAACAATGCTATCCGCTTTGCTGTCGCGGTTGGTGGCCCATTCAAAAGCCCCGTCATTGAACACATTGCAATTCTGATAAACCTCCACAAACGATGTCCCTTTGTGCTCAGCCGCACGCTTCAAAATCGTGCTCAAGTGCTTGATGTTGACGTCGATCGATCGGGCCACAAACGTCGCCTCGCAGCCCAGTGCCAGCGAAATCGGATGAATCGGATTGTCGACCGATCCAACCGGCGTACTCTTCGTCACTTTTCCCTGCGGCGAAGTTGGCGAGTACTGCCCTTTCGTTAGCCCGTAAATCTGATTGTTGAACAGCACAATGTTCACATCTAAATTCCTTCGGATGGCGTGCATCAAATGATTGCCGCCAATCGAAAGACCATCGCCGTCCCCAGTGATCACCCACACAGTAAGGTCCGGACGGGCGGACTTTAAGCCTGTGGCTACGGCCGGGGCCCGGCCATGAATCGAGTGCATGCCGTAGGTGTTCATGTAATACGGAAACCGGCTGGAACAGCCGATCCCGGAAATAAACACCGTCTTCTCCGGCGCAACGCCCAGCGTCGGCAGCACCTTCTTCATTTGGGCCAAAATCGAATAATCGCCGCAACCAGGGCACCAACGAACGTCCTGATCACTCGTGAAATCTTGCGGCGTTAACACAGGCAATGCAGCGGTAGACATGGTTGCAACTTCGATTATTAGGATTCAGTTTAAAACTTGGTTGATTTCTCGCTTAAAAATTAACCCGTCGTCACTTCAGCATCGACTCCATCTTGTGTACCAACTCGGAAACGGTGAACGGCTTGCCTTGCACCTTATTGTATCCCACCGCATCCACCAAAAACTGCCCGCGAATCAATAGCCGCAATTGACCCAGATTCAATTCGGGAATCAGCACTTTTTCATATCGCTTGAGCACATCGCCCAAGTTGCCCGGAAACGGATTCAAATATCGCAAGTGAGCGTGTGCCACCGACCCGCCCCGCGCTTGAATCTTTTGCGCCGCCGTGGCACAGGAGCCGTACGTGCCGCCCCAACTCAACACCAACAATTTCCCTGTTTGCGGGCCTTGTACTTCCAGTGGCGGAATATCGCGGACAATTCCCGCCACTTTCGCCGCTCGAATGTTCACCATGTGCTGATGATTTTCCGGCTCATAATTCACATTCCCCGTAATGTCTTGCTTTTCCAGTCCGCCCACACGGTGCATTAATCCCGGTGTGCCCGGCAACGCCCAAGGTCGGGCGAGTCGCTCATTTCGGGCGTACGGCATAAATGCCTGACCGCTCACCGAAGGCCCAGGATGTTCCACTTCAATCGGCGTCATCTTCGTCGTGTCCGGAATCCGCCACGGCTCCGAGCCGTTCGCCAGGTAACCGTCGCTTAACACAAACACCGGCGTCATATATCGCACGGCAATTTGCCACGCTTCTTGGACAATTTCAAAGCAATCGCCCGGGCTCCGCGCCGCCAATACCGGAACGGGGCATTCGCCATTACGCCCGCACATGGCTTGCAATAAATCCGCCTGCTCCGTTTTGGTGGGCAATCCCGTACTAGGTCCGCCACGTTGTACATTGATAATCAACACGGGCAATTCGGTCATCACAGCAAGTCCAATGGCCTCTTGCTTCAGCGCAATCCCCGGCCCGCTGGAAGTGGTTATCGCCATCGCCCCGCCGAACGCCGCGCCAATGGCCGAAGTCATGGCCGCAATTTCGTCTTCCGCCTGAAATGTGCGGACGCCGAAGTTTTTATACCGCGTTAGCTCGTGCAAAATATCGCTGGCCGGCGTAATCGGATACGAGCCCAAAAACAATTCGCATCCGCTCCGCTGCGCCGCCGTCATCAATCCCCAGGCCAATGCTTGGTTGCCCGTAATACTGCGGTAAGTTCCCGGCGAAAGTTTCGCCTTGGGCACCGAGTAATGCGCAGTGAACGCTTCAGTCGTTTCGCCATAGTTGTACCCGACCATCAGCGCCCGGCGATTGGCCTCGGCAATATCCGGCATCTTACCGAACTTCTCGTCGATATACCGCAGCGTCGGTTCCAGCGGCCGATCGTACAGCCAGAACGACATTCCCATCGCAAAAAAGTTCTTGCAGCGGTCGGCTTCCTTCTGGCTCAATCCCAACTCTTCCACCGCCGCCTTGGTCAGCTTGGTCATTTCGACCGGAAACACCCGGTAGCTTTCCAAGCTGCCATCGGAAAGCGGATCACGCTCGTACCCCGCCTGCTGCAGCCCCTTAGGCTCGAACGAGTCTTTATTGACGATCAAAATTCCGCCGCGCACCAAATCGCACAAATTCGTCACTAGCGCCGCCGGGTTCATCGCCACCAGCGCGTCGACCTGGTCGCCCGGCGTGAAAATTTCGTGATTCGCAAAATGAATCTGAAAACCGCTCACGCCGGCCTTGGTTCCCCGCGGAGCGCGAATTTCCGCCGGAAAATCCGGAAACGTCGCCACGTCGTTCCCCAACAATGCCGAAGTGTTGGTCAGCTGCAAGCCGGCCAACTGCATGCCATCCCCCGAGTCGCCGCAGAATCGAACCGTGGCCGATTCCAATATTTCGGCTGGCTTACGCGATTGCGGGGGCAATGTTAGCGGAATCGGGGGCTCGGTAGTTGTCGTAGACATGATGCCGTATTCCAAATCGTTAAATGCTGATGTTTGTTTGATCTTCTGGATGTTGCCGCCCCATGTGGGCTTGTCACACCATCGGTTAGCAAGCCACCTCGTAATAACTCAATAAAGCCGGGGCGAATCGCACGGTTTTTGCCGGTAGCGCAAGCGAAAACGACGGAACCACACTGGAAATGCCAGCTTCCCATCGCGCAACAGCCCACGGAAGCAACCCCGCAACCGGCGTTGCTTTGTGCGAGAGACGGACGAGACCTCGGGGTCTCGCCGTAAACCGCAGGCCGTTCATGTCCACCATTACCTCAATTTGCGGTTGGCGGCGGGATCACGGACTGAAGCGATTGGATAAAAGTAGGCTATCCACAAGTTCGCTCCGGCCAACCGTTTACTATTTCCCAGGCATGCTCCTAACGCTGCTTCCGAATGTACCATTCTGGTCCGCAACTGGAAATGCCTTTGTCGATTTCAACTTGCTCCAACCGTTACTCCTGCCGTAATTCTACGCCTTTCGAACGGGTCAGGCCCGCCGACAACTCATTTCCCGCCTTTTTACCCTTAAAATATGGCCGAAATCGCTCGAAATCGCCGATCATTGCCGAAAAATTCCGAATAAAAATCCCATAGACCCGCTAGCCTTCTCCCCGCTCCTCCGGGGTAGCCGGCTTATAAAATTGCGTTAAATCAATGCCCCCGCGTTGCTCCTCTTCCACTAATTTCAGCCGCGTTTCCAGTCGTTCCAAACGCCGCAAAATCTGCGGCAAGACTTCCGACGTCCGATCCACCGGCTCGAGCTTGGGCACGGCCGGATAACTCAACTGCCGGTTGAGCGCCGCAAACAATAGCAGCGGATCCTTTCGTCGATTGGCCAGCGCAATCCGTCCCTCTTTCTGACCAAACAACATCGGCTTGTCATCCGTCGCAGCTTCGCGCCCCTGCCGCCGCGCATCCAATAAATACTGTTCGCTCCGCACATAAATCAAATCGGCAATGTCGATCAGCCCCACTTGCCGCCGCACCGTCAAAATCCATTCGCGCCAGCCGGTATCAAAAATAGGATCGCCCGCAATCGCCTCCAACCCCCGATCGTATCCCAATCGGTTGCGGCACAAGCTTTCGAATTGATACAGAAAAATCCCCTGCGGCGTGGCCCCATTGGCCCGATATTGCGCCTCGCGCTCCAAAATTTTCAGCGCCACAGCAATGTCAAATTTCCCCTTCTCCTTTTCCGCTTCCGCCACCACGTAGGTTTGAAACGGCGTGAAATAATGCGCCAGCTTTTCCATCGCCGTGGCAAACCGCCCCTGCAGCTTCAGCTCAGCCGCCATAAAATCCATCGCCATCGGCAGCCGGGTGGTCGAAAGTATTTCCTCCTTGATCGACACCAACGAATCTTGCGTCGCCATATTCTCGCGCAACCGCTCGCCCAGCAACCTGAAAAGGTACGCCTGTTCGATATATTCCTCACGGTCGAGCATATAAAGCCACACACAAAGCCGGCGATGGCATCGCCGGACCAGAATTGCACGTTCACACAAAGCTGCCGATGCTTACGCCGGGCGCCTTATCTCCTATAATGGTATGATATTCACGCACAGCAAGAACTCACAACGTCACTGCCGCCGCATTTCCAGACACGCAAGGCTGCTTTTCAAATGAACCCGCACTTCTCCACCATCGACGACGCCATCGCCGCCATCCGCCTCGGGCAATTGATCATCGTCGTCGACGCCGAAGACCGCGAAAACGAAGGCGACTTCATCTGCGCCGCCGAAAAAGCCACGCCCGAGATCGTCAACTTCATGATTCGCGAAGGCCGCGGCCAGCTCTGCATGCCCATCCTCCCCGACGTGGCCGAGCGCCTCAAGCTGCCGCAAATGGTCGAAACCAATTCCGCTCCACTCGGCACCGCCTTCACCGTCCCGGTCGACCACCGCACGTCCCGCACCGGCATCACCGCTCAGGAACGCGCCACCACCATCCAAGCGATTCTTGATCCGGCCAGCAAACCAAGCGATTTCGTCCGCCCCGGCCATCTGTTCCCGCTCGTTTCCAAAGAAGGCGGCGTGCTCCGTCGCGCCGGCCACACCGAAGCCGCCGTCGACCTCGCTCGCCTCGCCGAACTTCCACCTGCCGGCGTACTGTGCGAAATCCTCAACGACCATGGCGATCGCGCCGGCCGCAACGATCTGTTTGCGCTCGCCGCCAAGCACGATCTGCACATCATCTCCATCGAAGAGCTGATCCGCTATCGCCGCGTCCGCGAAAAACTGGTCTACCGCATCGCCGAAGCCGACCTCCCCACCCGTCACGGCCAATTCAAGCTGATCGCCTACGGCGTCAAGTACGAACAACAGCAGCCGATGGTCCTCGTGATGGGCGATCTCACCAAAACGGTCGCCCCGCTCGTGCGCCTCCATTCCTCTTGCTTCACCGGCGACGTTCTCGATTCTCTCCGCTGCGACTGCGGCGACCAACTCCATATGGCCCTCGATCGCATCGGCCAAGAAGGCTGCGGCGCACTCGTTTACCTTCCGCAAGAAGGCCGCGGCATCGGCCTCGTCGACAAAATCAAAGCCTATCAGCTTCAAGATCAAGGCCTCGACACAGTCGAAGCCAATCTCGCCCTCGGTTACAAGGCCGATGTCCGCGACTACGGCGTCGGCATCCAGCTCCTCAAAGATCTCGGCCTCTCCAAAGTCCGCCTGCTTACCAACAATCCCAAAAAGACCGACGCCTTCATCTACGGCGGCTTCGACCTGCAAGTCGTCGACCAGGTCCCCATCCTCCCCACCATCACCGAGCACAACGCCCGCTACATCGCCACCAAACGCGACAAACTCGGCCACCACTTGCCGGACGATGTGTAATCTCAACTGACACGCCCGAAAGCGGCTTGCTACAATATCTGTTTCCGCTTTCCGCCCTTAAATCCCGCCCTCCGCCCAACATGCGTCAAACCGAAAACATCAACGTCCGCAACATCGAGCCGCTGATTTCCCCCCAGCAGCTCAAAACCGAGCAGCCGATGACCGAAGCGGCCGCAGACGCAGTGGTTGATTCCCGTGAGGTTGTCAAAAAAATCCTCGCTGGCGACGATCAGCGTCTCATGGTCATCGTCGGGCCATGCTCAATCCACGAAGAGCGTGGCGGCCTGGAATATGCTGAGCGGCTCGCCAAGCTTTCCCGCCGCGTCAACGATCGGTTATTCGTCCTGATGCGCGTCTATTTTGAAAAGCCCCGCACCACCGTCGGATGGAAGGGCCTGATCAACGATCCGCACCTCAATGACACGTTCGATATCAGCGAAGGCCTGCGCATTGCCCGCCGAATTCTGCTGCGGGTGGCGGAAATGAATTTGCCAGCCACCACCGAAATGCTCGAACCGATCACGCCGCAATATATCGCCGATCTCATTACCCTGGCTTCCATCGGCGCTCGCACCACCGAAAGTCCCACCCATCGCCAAATGGCCAGCGGCCTCTCGATGCCCGTCGGCTACAAAAACGGCACCGATGGCAGCCTGCAAGTAGCGCTCGACGCCATGATGGCCGCCCGCACCCCCCATGCTTTCCTGGGCATCGACGCCGATGGCCGCACCTGCGTCGTCCACTCGCAAGGCAACCCCTGGGAATGTTTAATCCTTCGGGGCGGCCGCTCCGGTCCAAATTATTCTCCCGATAGCATCAAATTCGCGGCCGACGAGTTGGCTCGCCATAATTTGCCGTCGCGGTTAATCGTCGATTGCAGCCACGCCAATTCGAACAAAGATTTCCGCCGCCAATGCGTCGTCTGGAACAGCGTGGTTGAACAATTCGCCTCCGGCAACCCGGCAATCGCTGGTGTCATGCTGGAAAGTAACCTCGTCCAAGGCGCCCAAAAAGTGCCGGCCGATATCAACGGGTTGCAGCACGGTGTTTCAATTACCGATCCCTGCATCGGCTGGGACGAAACCCAATCGTTGGTTCTGGCGGCTTACGAGAAATTAGCCAGCGTGCCCGCCGGCCGTTAAAATGGCAGCCGCAATAGAATCCATCGCCGAGCGCTGAAATCCGCTAACCGTCTCAATCGCCTGGCTCATTAGTCGCTGATCGACTTCATGCACATCCGCCGTTTGGCCAATGTCTGCCAGCATAGTCAGCGTCAGCCGGCCTCCCAAGTGCTGACGGAATTCTTCCAAACCCGCCAACAGCGCCGCGCGGTCGTGCATGTATGGCGAATCTAGCGCAAATCCTAACTCGCCCAGGCAGTGTAGAACTTGCGCCGCCTTGTCCGCCGCCAGGCCCGTCGCCAGCGAGGAATAAACTGCATCGATCGCCACGCCAATCGCCACCGCCTCTCCATGCCTTAGCTCGAAATTCGAAAGCACTTCCAGCTTATGCGCGCTCCAGTGGCCGAAATCCAGCGGCCGCGCTTCCCGCATTTCAAACGGATCACCGCCGCGCGTAATGTGCTGCAAATGCCACTGGGCCGAACGGCGGATTACCGGCTCGCACATATCCATCTCACGCCGCCGTAGCCGCGGCGCTACTTCACATATTTCCGCAAAGAACTGCGCATCCTTCAGCAGCGAAACCTTCACGGCTTCCACAAACCCGCATATAAAATCGCGGTCCGGCAAGGTCGACAGCAGCGCCGCATCATTAATTACGCCCCATGGCACGGCAAACGTGCCGATCCAGTTCTTCTTCGCAAACGCATTCACCGCGTTCTTCACCCCAATGCCCGAATCTGCCTGGGCCAGCGTGGTCGTGGGCAATCGCACCAATCGCAGTCCGCGATGCGCAATCGCCGCCGCAAATCCCACCGCGTCCAGCACCGCACCGCCGCCAATGACCACCACATAACTGCGCCGGTCCAAATCATGCGCATGAAATACTTTTAGCATCCGCTCCAAAATATGAATGTCATTCTTCACTTCTTCGCCGCCCGGCACAATTTGCACGTTCCCGGCAAGCTCAATTTGCTCGCGATAGTTCCTCGAAAGCGCATGAATTTTCTGCGCCAGGTCAGGCTGCGCTTCCGCCACATGCGAATCGATCCAAAACTGCGCCCGCGGCTTCTCCCTCGCCCTTAGGGAAAGGGCCGGGGTGGGGGTGTCTGCCGCCTCAAGCAAATCCAACAAAACGGCAAAATCCGGCCCAAACACATCGCGCGTGAATCGTACCCGATGTACAAACGGAACCGAAAACGAAACATCGGCCCCTTGCGCAAGATCGATTCCCAAACTGGAATCGGCCGTTCGAAGATCAGTGCGAGAAGGCATCGGTGGCGGGAATGCTAATGGGCGGGAGCGCATCATCCAATGGCAATTCTATCAGGCCCTAGGTGCAAACGACATACCAGATGACATTCGCCACCGCCCGCCCATCAACTTACTAAGCGCGCAACAAGCAGCGACATTCCCCCACTGGCCCGCCTACATCTTCGTTACGTGTCGCTTTGCTTCTTATCTTCGCACTCAGCTTTCAGCCCGTTTCTGAACTCGGGTTTTGCGTTTCGAGAGCCGATCGATCCGCCGTTCCAGGATGTTCACTCGGGCCTTCTGAATTCGTTTCGCCAGTTTCTTCAACGGTCGACGTCGCGTGTCTTCTGACATGATCAAGCTCCTTTCAAGATGAGATTAAATCCCTCCACTCGGGATCGCTTCCGACGAGTAGACCAAACTAATCGTGTTATTCCTACAGCAATTTCGACGCCCACAATGCGAGTCTGCGATTGGCCGGCAAGCCTCCCCCTCGGGTGAACTACGATTTTCGCAACCCTCGATTTTGATTCAATCTGCCGATCGTGCCGGGGGTAAGGCCCCGTCGCCCGGGCCGCCGCTATTCTTTCTGCCAGTCCGTTTCGAACGGTTCTGCCGATGGGGTAGAATTGCGGGGCATTGCAGCCGCATCGCACACACCAAAACCCTGCCCTGGCACCCCACCCCATTGCCAATCATGAACCATCAACCCATGAACCCCGAACAACGCCGACTCGACGAAGCCAACCGCGGCCAAAAACCCTGGCGTCAATGGGGCGCCTATGTCAGCGAACGCCAATGGGGCACCGTGCGCGAAGATTACAGCGCCTATGGCACCGCCTGGGATTATTTCCCGCACGACCATGCCCGCAGCCGCGCCTACCGCTGGGGCGACGATGGCCTGGCCGGCGTCTGCGACGATCACGGCCAGCTCTATCTCGCACTGGCCCTTTGGAACGAGCGCGATCCCATTCTCAAGGAACGCCTCTTCGGCCTGAACAACAACGAAGGAAATCACGGCGAAGATGTGAAAGAGTGCTATTGGTATCTCGACGCGCTCCCCACGCACTCGTATTTGAAAATGCTCTACAAATACTCGCAGCGCGCCTTTCCCTACGATCGGCTCGTCAGCGAAAACCGCGGCCGCTCCAAACTCGATCCTGAATTCGAACTAATCGACACCGGCATCTTCGACGACAACCGCTACTTCGACGTTTTCGTCGAGTACGCCAAAGCCGATCCGCACGACGTGCTCATGCAAGTCACCGTAATCAATCGCGGACCCGAAGATGCCACCCTTCATCTGCTGCCGCAATTATGGTTTCGCAACATCTGGTCCTGGCGTCCGGAATTCCACAAACCCGGCATGTCGCAAATCGAACCCGGCGCCATCGCCGCCGAGCATTATCAACTTGGCCGCTATCACTGGTACATCGACGGTAACGCCGAGCTGCTGTTTTGCGATAACGACACCAATCCCCGTCGCCTATTCGGCATGCAGGGCGCCAAGGGCTACTTCAAAGACGGCTTTCACGAATATCTGATCCAAGGAAATCACAACGCCGTCAATCCCGAGCACACCGGCACCAAAGCCGCCGCTCATTTCAAATTAACCGTCCCCGCCGGCGGCTCACAAACTATCCGCACCCGCCTTACCGAAAAACCGCTCAGCCCGCCGTTCACCGATTTCGATTCCACCCTGGTCCAGCGGCGTACTGATGCCGACCAATTTTACGGCGCTCTGCAACACCGCCTGCACGATGCCGACGCCCGTAGCGTTCAGCGCCAAGCCTGGTCCGGCTTAATCTGGAACCAACAGTTTTATCACTACGATGTTGCCCGCTGGCTCCGCGGCGACGAACTTCAACCGCCGCCCCCCGCCCAGCGCCGCAACGGCCGCAACACGGGCTGGCGTCACTTGAAATGTCGCGAAATCATGTCCATGCCCGACAAATGGGAATTTCCCTGGTTCGCTGCCTGGGATCTCGCGTTCCACTGCGTCGGCCTGGCGCTCATCGATGCCGAATTTGCCAAAGAACAATTGGTTCTGTTGGGCCGCGAATGGTTCATGCATCCTGACGGTCAACTCCCCGCCTACGAATGGGCCTTTGGCGATGTGAATCCCCCCGTCCACGCCTGGGCCGCCTGGCGCGTCTATCAAATCGACCGTCGCATGCACGGCCATCACGGCGATCGGAAATTCCTGGAGCGCGTCTTCCACAAACTACTGCTGAACTTCACCTGGTGGGTAAACCGCAAAGATTCCGAAAACCGCAATGTGTTCGAAGGCGGCTTCTTGGGCCTCGACAACATCGCCGCTTTCGATCGCAGCGCGCCCCTTCCCGCCGGCGTGCACATCTCCCAGGCCGACAGCACCGGCTGGATGGCCATGTATTGCCTCAATCTCATGCGCATGGCCCTGGAGCTCGCGCAGCACGATTCCGCCTACGAAAGCATCGCCTCCAAATTCTTCGAACATTTTCTGGCCATCGTCGAAGCCATGAACCACGTTGGCAGCCGCGCCGCCGAGGAAGGCGGCATCGGCATGTGGGACGATGAAGAAGAATGGTACAGCTCGGTCGCCGAAATGCCCGGCGGCGAATTTATGCGGATGAAATCTTTCTCCATGGTCAGCCTCATTCCGCTGTTCGCCGTCGAAACGCTGGAACCCCAGGAAGTCGACCGCGTTCCCGAATTCATGTCGCGCCTCCTCTGGCTCCGCGAACATCGTAAAGATCTCGCCAACCTCGTGGCCGAATGGAAAGTTCCCGGCGTCGGCGACCGCCGCCTGCTGGCCATGATGCGCGGCCATCGCATGAAGCGCGTTCTGGCGCGCATGCTCGACGAAACCCAATTTCTCTCCGACTACGGCGTCCGCTCCCTTTCCAAATGGCACAAAGATCATCCCATCGCCGCTCAATGTATGGGCCAGCAATTTAATTTAGGTTACGAGCCCGGCGAGTCCCAAGGCGGCACCTTCGGCGGCAACTCCAACTGGCGCGGCCCCATTTGGTTCCCCGTCAATTACCTTCTCATCGAGTCGCTGCAAAAATTCCATCACTACTACGGCGACGATTTCAAAATCGAATGCCCCACCGGGTCCGGCAAATATCTCACTCTCTTGGAAGTCGCCGAAGAACTAACCCGCCGCCTCACAAAAATCTTCCTGCGCGATCCGGCCGGCCGCCGACCCGTTTTCGGCTCCTACGAAAAATTCCAAACCGATCCGCATTTCGGCAATCATCCCTGGTTCCACGAATATTTCCACGGCGATAACGGCCGCGGCCTGGGCGCCAATCATCAGACCGGGTGGACCGCCCTCGTCGCCAAGCTTCTCCAGCCCAAGCGCCCTCCGCGCACTGGCGCCGCAACCAACAACGGCGCGGCACACAACTTGCACGACGTCCAGCCAATTGTCCATTCAACCTCCGAACCCGTCAGCGGTTGACCAGAAAATTCGCATTTTCTTAAAAAACCCAAAAAATGCGTCGGACAGCGCAAGTCTTTCCTATTATAAAGTTCCAGGGCTGTTTCGGATTTCGAGATTCGGATTTCGAATTTCTAATAGAATCCATGATCCTATTCCGTCTCTGAAATTTGAAGGCGAACTTGCCTATGGCTATCTTCCTCGATAATCACAACGAATGGCTCGAAGCCGACGGCCTCGGCGCCTTTGCTTCCGGTACCACCAGCGGCGAACGCACAAGGCGCTATCATGCGCTCCTCATGTGCGCCGTCACGCCCCCCACGACGCGCGTTGTGCTGGTCAACGGCCTGGAAGCCTGGGTCGAAACGCCCACCGGCAAGTTCGCTATTTCCACCCAGCGTTACGAGCCCGACGTGGTTTATCCCGACGGCGCATCACGGCTCTCCGATTTCCAACTCGATCCTTGGCCGCAATGGACCTTCAGCCTCCCCGACGGCGCCAACATTATCAAAGAGCTGTTTGTCCCACGCGATCTGGCCGCCTGTTTCATCCGCTGGAAATATACCGGCGGGCCGCAAGCCACGCTAACCGTCCGGCCCCTCATGTCGGGCCGCGATCATCACGGCTTGCAAACAGAAAACCCCGCTTTCCGCTTCGATTCCGAACTTTGCGCCGATTGGCTGGTTTGGCATCCCTACGATCACGTGCCGGAAACGGCCGCCCTCTCCAACGGCCAATATCAGCACGATCCGGAGTGGTTTCGCAACTTTCGTTACGCGTTGGAAGTGGAACGCGGCCTGCCCTGCAACGAAGACCTCGCCTCGCCCGGCACGTTTCAATTCGATCTGGCTCAGCCCGCCGTTTTGATCTTCGCGGCGCAAGGCCACACCGAGGTAATCAACTCAGCAGTCCATTCCGCAGGCGATAAAGACACTTTCGCCGAGAACAAAGCTGCCGGCAACGGAAATCCCACCGCCGCGGCAAAATCCGCCGCGCGGGCTACCACGACTGCTTCCGCCAAAGCCTCGGCGTCCGCAACTCAAACCTCCGCTCCGCCTGCTAAAACCACAGCTCCGCCTGTCACAACCGCCGCACCTTCAAAACACGCGGCCAACGCCTGGGAAGCATTTTCGAAATCCGAACTGCGCCGCCGCGCGCAGTTTCCCACCCCGCTGCACCGCTCCGCCGATCAATACCTGGTCCGCCGCGACGATGGCCAAACCATTATCGCCGGCTATCCCTGGTTCACCGACTGGGGCCGCGACACGTTCATTTCGCTTCGCGGTCTTTGCTTGGCCACCGATCGGCTCGACGTCGCCCTAAAAATACTCCTCGCTTGGTCAACCACAGTCAGCAACGGCATGCTCCCCAATCGCTTCCTCGACATCGGCAACGACGAACCCGAATTCAATTCGGTCGATGCCTCGCTCTGGTTCCTCGTGGCCGTTCACGATCTGCTCGCCGCAGTCGCCCGCCGCAACAAACCGATCAGCGCCGCCGACCGCCGTACGTTGCAAGATGCCATGCTCGCCATTGTCGATGGCTATTCCCGCGGCACGCGCTTCGGTATTCATCAAGATACCGACGGCCTGCTGGCCGCCGGTGTTCCCGGCATACAACTTACGTGGATGGACGCCAAAGCCGGCGATTGGGTCGTCACCCCTCGCATCGGCAAACCCGTCGAAATACAGGCCCTCTGGCTCAACGCTCTGTGGATCGCCGGTCAAATCGATAAGCGCTGGACCACGGTTTTTGAAAAAGGACACGCCGAATTTCAGCGCCGCTTTTGGAATCCCGAGTTGAACTGCTTGTACGACGTCGTCGATGCCGATCACATTCCCGGAAAACTCGACCCCCTCATTCGCCCCAACCAAATTTTCGCGGTCGGAGGTTTGCCGCTGGCCTTACTGCAAGGCGAGCGTGCCACGCATGTGGTCGAAGTGGTCGAAACCCATTTGATCACCCCCGTCGGCCTCCGCTCCCTCGCCCCCGGCTCGCCCGGCTATGTCTCCCAATACATTGGCACACTGCTCCAGCGCGACGGCGCCTATCATCAAGGCATCGTTTGGAAATGGCTCATCGGCCCTTTCGTCGAAGCCTGGGTCCGCGTCCGCGGCAACAATGCCGAGGCGAAACGCGAAGCCCGCCACCGCTTCCTTCCGCCGCTCGAAACCCACATGAACTTTTGCGGCCTGAACCACATCTCCGAAATCGCCGACGCCGAATCCCCCTTCACCCCCCGCGGCTGCCCCTTCCAAGCCTGGTCCCTGGGCGAATTTTTACGTTTAGAATACGACGTTCTTCGGGACTAATTAAATTAGCCCTCATGAATTCGCCGGGAAGTAATCCGCACTGCACGCATGCAATTATGAATCCTTTGGCGCCGACACCCCAACTCGGTGCCGCACTAGCTTTCCGATCTAGAATGGCAATTCGGGCTGATCGTCAGCGGCTACCGGTTGTTGGGCGACAATTGCTTCGATTCCATACACCGAAAGCAGGGAGTTCAGTTGCGCTACCAACTCCGACGACACCACAAGTTTAGGACTGTTGACGAAATTATTTTTCAATTTCTCGAGATGCTTTGCCGGTATAGATTCGATGCGCGAGAGAAGCGACAACTTGGAATGTGCCTCGTTTGGATTTCCCGAAAACAAAAGTAGGTCGACGAGTGATGCAATCATCCTGTCTCTGGTCTTTGGATTATGTGAAAGAATTTCGAAGAGTATGTTAGCCACTTCGCCAATGTTTTTTCCATTTCCTTGAACTCCCTGAAACTTACTTATGAAACCGTACGGATCAATACCTTTACGAATCGGAATTACTAGCAGTCCACGGCCAATAGCAATACCAACCTCATGATCTGTCCATTTACTTTCTTTGAAATCGGGCGTAAGGATCGCGACAAGCGCGTCCATGGTAAAAAGTGCTTTCTCAATTTCAGTCAGCCACTCTTTGGTAGGCTCAATGTCTTCGTGAGCAACAAATGCAGAAATTCCATAACGCCGTAGCGACTTTTGCAGTAGCGCGGTCTTCACTTTAAATGACGACACATGGCTCAGGAATAACCGAAAATGCCCAACTGCCCAGAATTTCCCCTCAGAAGGATCTATGCCTTGCGGACCTTGAAATGGATGCTCAATTCCTAACTCGTCCGCAATGCGGACAACTAAATCAGAAGGAGCATCCGCCAACATTTCCTTGGTGTAAACCCACTTGGAATTCACACTAGGGGATTTTCCTTTACAGTCAATTCCGAAGCCAGCCAAATAAACATCAATATCAGAGTACGTCATCCGCGATTAAAGATCGCGCCCAATACGGTCCAGGAGATTAATGCGATCAATGTTTTTCATCAATGTATTTAGATTATATTAGCCGCATAGCTACATGTCAGAGCTTTGGCATGGTGCGATGTTTCACGCTCACAGCGTGATTTTACCTGTTAAATTCCCACAACCCAAGCGCTCGAAACGCTAGTCCGCATCTCCCCCCGCCGCTCGCTGAAACCGCTCAGCATATTCCGGCCGGTTCGTCCCCATCAGCCGGTCCCAAACGTTTAAGTACAGGCTGTAATTGCCCCGGTACGTTTCATGGTGCAACGCATGATGCGTCGGGGAAAAGCTGACATTAGCTTGCGGCCAATCGGCACCTCTGCGACTCGCACAGGTCGCACAAACACTGGCCCATTTCTTTCTCTTGATAAGTGATACCATGTACACTAACATCAATTCGACCAAAAAATCCGCCTGTTCTTTGACAATCGAGATCAACAAACCGCTTCGGCCAGCAATCGCACTGGCCGGCCATGGCCGCCGATTGGAATTTTGAAAGTCGAATTTTGCACGCTGGCCCATTTTGTTTCAAAGCCTTTAGCCCCTTCGTCTTCGCTTCGTTTTGCGCGTCAGGCCAAAATCGAAAATGAAAGTTAATTCCCCGAATTTTGCGCCGACGGCATCACAAACCGCTCGAGATTTCCCGACCAATCAGCGTCATGGCTCGCGCAAAACTCGCCGAGTTTTGCACCAGAAACTGGGACCCCCGCCCCGGCGCGCAATATTCACCGCTGAATGGTAAATATTCTCGCGAAAATCCGACAACCGTCCAATAGTTTTGCACCAATCGTCAAAAATGCCGCGCAAAATCACACCGGCAATGTCCGACGAAAACGCCACTTGCCTTCCTTCGTACAATTGCGCCATCAATCCAAATCGCGGGCCTTCACACAGTACATTGCGAGAAAAACCATGATCACCATTCGCAAAGCCGCCGACCGTGGCCACACCAAGATCGATTGGCTCGACAGCCGCCATTCATTTTCCTTCGGCGATTACTACGATCCCCAACACATGGGCTTCGGCCCATTGCGGGTCATCAACGACGATCGCGTTACTCCCGGCGGCGGCTTCGGCGCCCATCCGCACCGCGATATGGAAATCATCACCTACATCGTCTCTGGCGCCGTGGAGCACAAAGACAGCCTTGGCACCGGTTCCGTCATCCGCCCCGGCGACGTCCAGCGCATGACCGCCGGCTCCGGCATCCGCCATAGCGAATTCAACCCGTCCAAAACCGAACCCGTCCACTTTCTGCAAATCTGGATTCAGCCAAATCAGAAAAACCTGACGCCCAGTTACGAGCAGCGCACGCTGTCCGAAACAGAACGACTCGGCGGCCTGCGCTTAATCGCCTCTCAAGACGGCCGCGACGAATCAGTAACCATCCATCAGGATGTTGACGTATACGCTTCGCTACTTGAGTCCGGCCAGGCCGTCCGTCATTCGATTCGAGGCGGCCGCATCGTCTGGCTGCAGTTGATCCGCGGATCCATTTCGCTCAACGGCCAACAACTCCAACCCGGCGACGGCACCGCCATCGAGCAAGAACAAAAACTAGAAATCACCTCCCAAGACGAATCGGAATTACTGCTGTTCGACTTGGCAGCGTCTTAGCAACTCAACCGCCGGCGATTGCGGCCGCAACTTGCCGCACAACATGCAGGAGAAAAAGATCTTCCCCAGCACTTCCTAATAAAGAAAGTCCAACAGGCAATTCCGCGCCGTCCACCGTCACACTGGAAACCGGCATCGACACCTGCGGTAACCGGCACAATCCGGCAATCGAAGTGAGCGAAAGCGCCCGCTTGTAATAATCCCCAACCCGCTGATCCATTCCCAAGCTCCCCTTGATGGGCGCGGGGGCCGGCGTGGTCGGAATGCACAACAAATCCTGTGGCCCAAGGAACTTTCTCAAACATCGATAAAAAAACTCGCGTCGAACAATTGCCGGCGCCACTCGCCGACGGTCCAAATTCTTCACGAGTTCGAAATTCTTCGTCGTGACCGGCCCGAACGTCGGCCGGCTCCCGGCGATCCATGGCCCCAGTGAGCTCTCAATTTCCGCCCATTGAATCACACAATACGTTTCGAACCACGAATCAAAACTAGCCGATTTGCCTTCATCCCCGCCCACGATTTCCGCCAGCGATACTTCCCGCACCGCCGACCCAATCAATTTTCGCAACGTTTCAATTCCGCCTCGATGCGCCTGCCGTACCTCAGGCTGCGCCAATTCAAACGCTTCGCGGATCAAGTAAATTTTTGCAGGCCGATCGTTTCCGGCCGCCGCGTTTGGTTGGACGCCAAGCAATACCACCGCCGCGCTTAACAATACATCCGCACTTCGGGCGTGAACACCGACCGTATCAAACGTCGGCGCAAACGGCATCACCCCGGCCACCGAAATAAAACTATGCGAAGGCCGCAAACCCCAGATGCCGCAATTGCTGGCTGGAAAACGGACCGATCCGCCGGTATCCGTTCCCAAGGCAAAATCGGCCAGCCCGCATGCCACAGCCGACGCAGAACCGCTCGACGATCCGCCCGGCACACGATCAGGCGCCCGTGGATTCAGCGGTGTGCCATAAAAATGATTTTCGCCGATCAGACTGAACGCCACTTCATCCGAAACCGTCTTACCGACGCAGCATCCCCCCGCTGCCAACAGCTGCTCCACGCATACTGCGTGGCTGCGTGCTGGCGGATGCGTTTCACGCCAACTCGGATTGCCGCAGCCCGTTTTACGGCCGGCAATATCGATCAAATCCTTAACCCCGAACCGCAAGCCCGCCAGCGGTCCATCCCCCGTCGGCGCCAGCTCAAACGCTTCCACAAACGCGCCGCTCTGTTCAACCGTGATGCTCATGCAAAATTAAAACACTGGTTTCAACTGTTTCAGCCGCGTTTCCGTCTCCACCATCAACGCATCTTCCGCCTTTTCGTCGGGCGCTTCATATGTCACCGAAAATCGCAGATAGGGCCCCGCATCATCCCATGGCACCGTAATGATCGAATGCTCATTGATCAAAAACTGGCTCGCGGCCTCGGCATTCTCAAATTGCACGCTACCCGACTTGGCCCCCGCAAAACCCTTTGGGCTGCGCGTGTACAAAAAATACGTGCCACCCGGCATCTTGCAGGTGAAACCACAGCCTGTCAGTACGCCGACCAATTTCTTCAGTCGCCGCTCATATTTCGCGCGCACTTGCCGCGGTATCGAGTCATCATCGAGCGCCGCCGCAGCTGCCTTTTGAATCGCAATGAACTGCCCGCTGTCGCTGTTATCTTTCACATCCGAAAATGCGCGCACAATCCGCTCGTGTCCACACACCCAACCCAGCCGCCAACCGATCATGTGAAAACCCTTCGACATCGAATAGATTTCCACGCCCACTTCCTTAGCGCCACGCACACTCAAAAAACTGTGCGGCGGCCGATCGTAGCTGAGCATCCCGTGCGCGGCGTCTTGAATGACCACAATTTTGTGTTTCTGGGCGAACTCGACGACCCGCTCGTAAAAATCCGGCGTGGCCGTTTTGCCCGTCGGACTGTTCGGATAACACAGCACCAACAGTTTAGTCCGCGAAAGCACGTCGGCAGGAATGGATGCCAGGTCCGGGAAAAAATCGTTCTCTTCCAAAAGTGGCAGCCGATGCACGGCGCCACCGTAATATTTCGTGTGAGTGCCCGCCACCGGATAGCCAGGCACGGTCATCAATGTCACATCGCCGGGATTAATAAACGCAGCCGGCAGCATGGCCAGTGCGGTCTTCGATCCAATGCAGTGATTCACTTCCGTCGCCGGATCAAGCTGTACCCCGAAGTTGCGCTGCATAAACCGCGCCGCCGCTTCCTTAAACTCGGCAATCCCGTTGTCGGCATAGCCGCGGTTCTCCGGCCGATTGATTTCGCGCGCCATCACGGCACGGATGCTCTCCGGCGCCATCTCATCGTTCTCCCCAATGCCAAAATCAATGAGCATCCGCTCCGGATGCTCGGCAAGCGCCTTCCGTTTGGCCCGCTTGATCTTTTCGAACTTATAAATCTCGGTCCCTTTGCCATAATGGGCCCCGCCAATCCGTTCGGCAAACCGAGTTTGAAAATAGGGATCGGACATATGCTGATAGCTAGTATTAAGTTGCGGAGCGGAATGAAATCGCGATTTATGTACGATCCGTCAAGTTAACCTGCGGTTCGCGCGCCGGCAAGCGGCGACAAGAAATCACCCGCGAGGTCAAAACCGGATTCGTTGATAAGTTAATAGTCCGCATTGCCGTAATATGCGGCGGTCTGCAGTTCCGTTTTACGGCGAACAAGATCGACCAGCGCGTGGACTTCGGCATTTGTTAGCGGCGTCACAAAACTTTCCGCCGGGCGCCGGGCTACCGTATAGATTTGCACCAATTTGATCTTCCCACCGACCAGCACGATTTCATTCAGACGATCACAAAATGCGGCTTGCTCTGCCGGCGATGGCGGCTCGCCATTGACGCGCATGAACAGCGCCTGAATCACTAGCGGCCGCACTTGGGCAGCGGCCGTAATATTGTCGAGAATTTGCTGAAATGGAATCGTCGTCCGATCGACGAGCTTGTAATATTCTTCGGTACCCGCTTCCAGTTTCGCCCAAATCTCGCCGTTATTCTCGTCAAGAATTGTCAGCCCCCGCTGCACGTGCTCCCGGTGGAACATGCTGGCATTGGTGATCAACACCATTTTTACGTCGTCCAGTCGATGCCGTCGCTTGATTTCGGCACATTCCGCCATCAGCTCGTCGAAATTCCGATACGTCGTCGGCTCGCCATCGCCTGAAAAGGCAATGTCGTTCAATCGCCGCAGCGCCGCCGGTGTGTTCTGAAATTTCGCCGTGTGAAAAATGTCTCCTGAGAGGATCATCCGCAGCCCGATATCCAGCTCATCCAGCAGTTGCCGGGTATCGACAAACGTCGTTTCCGCCTCCGTGGTCCGATCCACCTGGCAATAAATGCAATCGAAATTGCACACCTTATCGGGATTCAAATTCACTCCCAGCGACAAACCGAGCGCCCGCCGGCTCAGCACAGGATATACAAAACGAAAATTCTCAAACATGCGCTCATGGTGCGCAAACAGCTCGGTAGTTTCGGAACTTGGCACGGGCGTATTTTCAGCAGCGCTGGACATAAAGTGATCGGTTGATTGAGCCAGCAAATATCGGCATCACGGCAGGATGCCAACAGAATCATAGGCGAGAGATCGAGCCAAAAACAGTCGCGGTATTAAATCCGCCGCAGCACTGTGTATTCGTCTATGGTTACTGTCGTCAGCTCGCCGCTGTCACGCTTCAGAATGATCAGATCGCTGTATACTTTGTCGTCGATCTGGCGGCGGAAATGCAAACCATGCCGCCGGCGCTCGCAACGCACAACGGTGCCAACGGTTTTCGCCGTCCATCGTTTCAGGCCAACCATCACTAAATGAGTGGCCTCGATCCGATCGCCCGGTTGAAGTTCCGTGAAAAGCTGCCGCGACTGCGCTTCAGCCTGCGAAATTGGATAGCTTGGCACCGTTTCCATGGCGACTCCGTTAACAGCTCAAACTTCTTTGGCGTTAATCCAGGGCATCAATTTTCGCAGCCGGCGCCCGACCACTTCCAGTGGATGCTCTCGGTCGGCTTTCCGCATCGCCTTAAAGCCTGGCGCGTTGGCCTTGTTTTCTAAAATCCACTCTCGGGCGAACTGCCCCGATTTGATTTCCTGCAGAATCTTTTTCATTTCGGCCTTGGTTTGCTCGGTCACAATCCGCGGCCCGCGGGTATAGTCGCCATATTCTGCGGTATTCGACACGCTGTAGCGCATGTAGTTGAGGCCGCCTTGATAGAACAAATCGACAATCAGCTTTAACTCGTGCATGCACTCGAAATACGCCATCTCCGGCTGATAGCCCGCTTCGACCAGCGTTTCAAAACCAGCCTTCACCAGCGCGCTGACGCCGCCGCACAGCACAGTCTGTTCGCCGAATAAATCGGTTTCGGTTTCTTCAGCAAAAGTCGTTTCGATCACGCCTGCGCGAGTCCCCCCGATTCCCTTGGCATACGCCAAACCAATTTTTTTCGTTGTTTCGCTCGCGCCGGGACTGAAAGCAATCAAGCACGGCACGCCACCTCCTTTTTCAAATTCACTCCGAACCAAATGTCCAGGTCCCTTCGGCGCCACAAGCAGTGCATCGACTCCCGGCGGCGGTTCAACCTGACCGAAATGAATGTTGAAACCGTGCGAACACATCAACACGTTGCCTTCGGTTAAGTTCGGCCGCACATCGTTGCGGTACACATCCCCTTGAACTTCGTCCGGCAACAAAATATTGATGATGTCAGCCTGTTTGGACGCCTCCGCAGCGCTGACGGGCTTGAATTTGTGACTCACGGCCAATTCGTAATTCTTACTGCCGGGCCGCTGGCCGATGATTATGTTCAAACCACTGTCGCGCAAATTCTGGGCCTGTGCGTGCCCTTGCGAACCGTAGCCAAGAATGGCAATCGTTTTGCCTCTGAGGACAGATAAATCCGCGTCATTATCGTAATATATTTTCGCAGGCATGAATGAAAAGGGACCGAAAACAAGAGGTAGGAACTGTATTATTAAGCCAACTCGCTCGCATCATTATGGACCACCGCGGCGCCTTCCGTCGTCGGCGCAATTGCGCCGACATCGGGCCGGCAAATGCCGCGCACCATCGCAATCCGACCGGTTCGGGCTAGCTCGATAATTCCGAACGGACGCATCATTTCGATAAACGCTTCGATCTTCTTTTCCTGACCGGAAATCTCGACAATCACCTGATCCTTGGCCACGTCGACAATTCGGCTGCGAAAAACTTCGCACAGCTCATGGATTTCGCGGCGCTTGCTGCCGGTGGCTCGGACGCGAATCAGCATCAGGTCGCGCTCCACAAAATCCTGGGAGCTAATGTCGTCGACCTTCACGACTGTGACGATCTTTTCCAACTGGCGGCGGACCTGCTCCAGCACCCGATCGTCGCCGACTACCACGAACGTCATCCGCGACAAGTGCGGCTCTTCCGTTTCACCGACGGCCAGGCTGTCGATGTTGTAGCCACGCGAAGCCAGCATCCCGGAAATGTGCGCCAGCACACCCGGAACGTTCTGCACGACCGCTGAAATCACGTGCCGCATGCGAAAGTTTTCCCGATCGAAGGTAATCATAAAATCATAGCCCGCGGAGTGGCTCATCGCAAGGGTTCCTGCAGTGTGGCGTGCGCCGTTGGCGACGACAAAAACGGTGGATTTCGCTTCCCCAATGGCGCCAATACAATCACCGTTTGACACGCGAACCTCCGGAAATGTTCGCGTGTCACGGACTACCGCCCTGCGCTCGGCTGATGCCCGTCAGCCGAGCTCGCTTGGTGGTTCGGTTGTCATCCGTGCGGGCTGGCGGCGAATTGTTTCGCTTGAAAATTTATCTGCACCATTTACGAAGGAGATTGCATGGATCGCCAACTGATCGAACGATACGCATCGGAAGCGGAAGACTTGGGAAAATCCATTGCCGGTTTGTCGAAAGCCGACCTGTTAACGTTTCCCGTACCGGGCACGTGGAGCATCCAGCAGATTGTGCTGCACACGCTGGATAGCGATTTGGTTTCGTCTGACCGGATGAAACGCATCATTGCCGAAGACAATCCGCTCTTGATTGGTTACGACGAATCGAAGTTTGCGGCCCGACTGCATTACGAAGATTTGGATCCGCAGTTGGCATGCGAACTGTTTGTTAAAAACCGCAAGCTCACGGCTGAGATTTTGCGGCGGCTCTTGGATGAAGCCTTTCAACGCTCTGGTATTCACAACGAACGAGGTAAAGTGACACTCCAGGAGTATCTCGCTGGTGTGGTATGGCACCTTCAGCACCATCTGAAGTTCGTGCGCGAAAAACGCAAACTGCTGGGCAAGCCGATTTAGGATGGCTTTTTGCTGAGAAAGCGCAAAATTCAAGCGAAAGCAGCGGTGTTTCACCGTGGATTGCTGGTGAGTTTTGCGCGCCGTGGCGGGGGCCCCACATTTTGGTGCGAAACTCTGATAGTTTTGCGCCGGTGGAGCGGCGCAAGGCTTTGCAGCATTTTGGAGTCGGCGAAGTGGGGGGCGCAAAATTCGGGCAATTTGCTTTCATTTTCGTCGGTGTCCTGCAGTGCAAAATTACGGGAAGCTTTTGTGCCCACAAGGTTTGGGACGAATTGGGCCAGCGCGCAAAATTCGGGGTGGAAAAGCGCGCAAAGAGAGCGGGACCTGTTTGCTCGCAGGCAAGTTAGCCTGTAACACCGCTTGCTAACACCAGCGGCTCCAAAGCTTGCAAGTGAATTGTCAAAGAACGATGGGGGAGCGTAGAGCTTCCGCGCGCATTTTAGCGGATGAGTGGCTCGAAAATCGAAGCGATTTTTTTGTGCAAGTACCCAGGCCACACGCAGCTATAATGCAGTCCTCCCGTGAAACCGGGGGCTCCCGGGGCATGGGAGAATGGGCCGTCGGATTGAGCAACTTCTGGAGGCTGGGCGGCCTCGACCCCGGCCACCCCCAAAACAGTTTGGATTAAACTGACCCACTACTGATTTTTCGGAGAAATCTTGCCTTCATGGATTGCGTCACCGCGCCTGAGTGGCTTATCGATCCGTCAGCACCGGCAATCGGACTAGAACCCGTGTCCCGGCATCTTGCTCGCTCTCAATCGTGCATTCGCCGCTCAATAGCCGCACGCGCTCGATCATTCCTCGTAGTCCAAAACCGCGTTTACGTGCCGAATCAACGTCGAACCCGCAACCGAAGTCTCGAATCTCGACGTGCAGGTCACAACCGATGCGTTTCAGTTCAATTCTGACAACATCGGTGCCGCTATGTTTGCGTGCGTTGTTTAGCGACTCTTGAACCACCCGGTAAACGGTGGTTTGAACCGATTTCGGTAGTTGACCGATTTGGGGGTCACACGTGGATTTAACCATAATGCCGGAGGAGGAGAACTGGTCGATCAAGTCTTCGATCGCGGCCTCCAGGCCTGAGTCGTCCAGAACTGAGGGGCGAATTCCGCGAATTGCACGTCGGCCGTCCTCGACCCCTTTGCGCAAGCTGCTAATGGCGGCATCGATGATCGCCGAAATATCGGTTGGCGAATGGTTGCGCTGGCATCCTTCCAGCAACATCAGTGCTCCCACGGCGTACTGAATCAGCCCGTCGTGAAATTCCTGGCAGAGGAGTTGCTTTTCGTTTTCTTGGACTTCGATAAGATCGCGAAGCAGTTCTTGACCGCTTTGTAATGCGGCTTCCGCGTTTTTCACGCCTGTAATGTCGATGCCGATGCCACCGACGAATTTTTTACCCTGCTTGTCGCGATAAGGAAATTTGACGGTCATCCAATATGTCAGTGGGCCATCGTCCATTCCGGCTTGTTCAACGGTGGTGAGAGGAACCTCGCTGGTCAACACTTTCTGGTCGTTCTGCCAAAATTGTTCAGCGATCTTGCGCGGCCAGCGATCAAAATCTGTTTTCCCCCGCCAGTCAGTAAGCTGGATTTGAAAGCGCTGCTCATATTCTTTGTTGTAGTAGGCAATCCGCCCTTGCTCATCTTTGGCCCAGGCAATCGCCGGGCTATGGTTCATGTAGACTTCAAAGCGTTCTTCCGCTTCTTTGAGCGCCTCGGCCTGCAGTTTATAGGTGGTGACATCGTGTGCCGTGGCGATCAATTGCTCTAAGTCGGGCGCGATGATGGCATGCCAAGACAGCCATCGATAGGAATTATCCGGGCAACGGTACCGGTTCTCGAAGGCGACAGTTTCGTGAGTTCCGGTGAGGAGCAACTGTGCCTCGCGAAGCGTGGCTTCCACATCGTCGGGATGGACAAAATCGAGATAGGGGCGGCTGGTGAGTTCTGCTGCCGACCACCCCAAGGTTTTGGTCCAAGCCTGATTGACACGAATGAAATAGCCTCGTTTGTCGGCGACACAAAGCATCTCGTTACTGAATTCAAAAAAATCGAACATGGCTAGGTATTCCCGTTCAATCTGTTCAGTCGTGAAGAGTGCATCGGGTCGGATTGCCCCGATCTGCGGATTCAGCCAGGGAGATAGGTATCACGATTTTGACCATGTGCCCAGATTTGATCCAGTGGGAATGCAAAGGAAACCAGGTTTTTAGCCGAGGCTAGAAGCCGGGCTGCCTGAGGCGATGGCCAAACGGCGATTTGCAATCAGAACTGAATTGCCAAAAAGCGATGCGTGCGTTCGGTGAGTTGTCAGATTCGCTGGGGACTCGTCCGCGGCGGACTCGACCCCAGGCACCCGGCAACCCAAACACCAATTGAACGACGCCAACTAATCGCTTCAGAATCCACATTGATCGACTTGATTGGCAAGGTTAATGATGCGCAGATGACTCTAATCGGAATATTTCACTTCCGCGCGACGACGCGGTGGAAGTGTAGGCGTACTTCGCGGGTAACGACACGGCGGACGCCTTCGACGAGGCAGTGAGGTTCGTTATCTTCCTGGCCGCGGCGCATGATTTCGTCCAGCTTCATGCCGGGGGGCACCGTGAAGGTGGATTGATAGATGATTTGATTGCCCGCGTCCAATTCGGGCACAATGAAATGACATGTGGCGCCGTAGGTGAGCATGCGGAACGAGTAGGCATCGCGATACGGCTGCATGCCGGGGAAGCTGGGGAGCAGACCGTGGTGCAAATTGATGATCCGTCCGCCCGCATATTTCCAACAGGCGGCCGGCGAAAGAATGCGCATATAGCGAGCCAGTGCGACATAATCGACATCGTATTGGTCGCAGATGCCAATCAAGCGCTGGTCGTCGGGGTTGCCTTTTTCGTCGCCGATATTGTGCCAGTCGACACCAAATTGTTCGGCCACGCTGCGGCAGTTCGCTCGGTTGCCGATCATTACGGCGGCTTCGGCGGGCACGCGGCCATCGCGGATCGCTCGCAGCAAGGCTAGTGCAGGCTCGGGACGATAGGTCGTGCAAATGGCCAGACGCGGTTTGTTGGGGCGAATGTCCGGCGACCAGACCCGAATCGACAACCCCTTCAGCTTGCCAATCTGATCCATCGCTGGCTTCAGCGCGGCGAATTGTTCGGCGCCGAGTTCGACGCGGCAGAGCATGGCGAACAGGCTGGCCTCGTCGTGATCGTACATCTGGATTTCGGCAATGTTGGCGCCTTGGCCGGTGACGTAGTGAATAATCGGATCAGCGAGGCCTGAATGATCGGGACCAACGGCGGTGATGGAGACTTGCACGGTGGCAGCGGGAGTGGTTAGTAGGTTAGTAGGTGGTGCGACAGAGGTTGGCGAAACGGTCGAAGACCTGACGGCCGACAGCTTCCATCTGGGGCAATTTTTCCGGTATTTGCCGGCGGAGCGCGGCCGGATCGATATAGCTCAAGCCGGCCAGCTCGCCGCAGTTGTCGGATTGGCACAACCATTCGTCGATGATTTCGGCGGTCACTTCCATGTGAAATTGTAGCCCAAAGGCGCGCTGGCCGAAACGAAATGCCTGATTTTCGCACTGTGGACTGCGGGCCAGTTGCATTGCACTGGCGGGCAAATCGAACGTGTCTCCGTGCCATTGAAAAACGGTAATGCGGCGGGCGGCACCCTCACCCCGGCCCTCTCCCAAAGGGAGAGGGAGATCGTGCAGCAGCGGATCGGCGCCGGCGGCGGGCAGCAATTCAATATCGTACCAGCCGATTTCTTTGATCCAGTTGGCATACACTTTCTGGCCTAACGATTTGGCCAAAAGTTGCGAACCCAGGCAGACGCCGAGCACTGGGAGTTGGGCATCGACTGCTTGACGGAGCCAGCGGACTTCTTCAGCTAGGAACGGATGCTTGTCGACTTCATCCGCATTCATGGGGCCGCCCATCACAATGAGGCCGGCGACTTCGCGGGGATTGAATTGGGGAAGCGAACCGGCGAAAGCATCGATGGTTGTCCATGGAACTTGGCATCGGCTGAGCGCGTCAGCAATGGTACCCAATCCTTCATGTGCCACGTGGCGGACGACCCACACCGGGCGGACGGGTGAGTCGTGAATGGAGTGTAGTGAGTTGGAAGCCGAGTCCATTTGCGAACTTCGAAAATTGAGAAATGTCTGGTACCGATAGGTTAGCGATTTAGTGGCGGCGATTGAATGGGCGCGGATGCGGCGCAGGTCAAACTGGTCAATGTAGCGGTGCTTTGCTAATCTTACGGCATGATTTTTATTGAGCGAGCTCCAATCCCCCGGTGGAACCGGGGGCTACCCGAGCAACTGAAAATGGAATACGAGGGGCACTGCTGATGATTACGCCACGCACGCTGAAGGGATTTCGTGATTATCTGCCGGAGCAAATGATTCCGCGCGAACGGATTATTGCCACTGCACAGAGGGTGTATCGGTCATACGGGTTCAGTCCGATCGACACCCCGGCGCTGGAATACTTGGAGATTCTGTCGGGCAAAGGGGGCGAGGAATCGGACAAGCAAATGTACCGATTCACCGACCATGGCGGTCGCGAGGTCGGCATGCGGTTCGATCTGACGGTGCCGCTAGCCCGATTTGCCGCGCAACATTTTGCCGAGCTGGGTACGCCGTTCAAGCGCTATCACATTGCTACGGTGTGGCGTGGCGAAAATACGCAGCGCGGCCGGTACCGGGAATTTATGCAATGCGACTTCGACACCATCGGCACGCTTTCGCCGGTGGCCGACATTGAAACGGCACTGGTGATTCACGATTTGCTCAGGGCGATTGGCTTCGAGCAGTTCTCGATCCATGTGAATAACCGGATGGTGCTTAATGGGCTGCTGGCGAAATTGGGGCTGGCCGAGAAATCGAAACAGATTTTGATCGAGTTGGATAAAGTTCACAAAATCGGGCCGGAGAAAGTGGCCGCGGAAATGATCGCCACTGCCGGCGCGACAGCCGCCCAGGCCGAAGAGGTGCTGAAATTAGTGCAGATCACCGGCAGCAACGACGAAGTGTTGCGACAACTGGAACGGTTGGTTGCCGGCACGGAAACCGGTCAGGCCGGCGTCGCCCGACTGAACGAACTGGTGTCGGCGGTACAGGCGGCTGGTGTAAATACGCAGCGGCTGGTGATCGACGCCGTGATCGCCCGCGGTTTGGATTATTACACCGGCACGATTTACGAAACATTTTTGGGCGCGCTGCCCGACTTGGGCAGTATTTGTTCCGGCGGACGATATGACAATTTGGCGGCGCTGTATACCAATCAACAATTGCCGGGCATCGGCGCGTCGCTGGGATTGGATCGGCTGCTGGCAGGCATGGAAGAACTGGGAATGTTGCCGAAGGTCACCACGCCTGCCGAGATTTTTATCCCCTACTTCGACCCAAATCGCCTGCACGACTATTTGCGTTTGGCCGCGCAGTTGCGTACGGCTGGCTTTGGCGTGGAAATTTTTCCCGAGGCGAAAAAACTTGGCCAGCAATTAAAATACGCCGACCGCCGCGGTTTTCGCGTGGCCCTGGTAGCCGGTGAAAATGAATTCGCCGCCGGCAACATCCAAATCAAAAACCTGGCGACAACGAGGAGTGAAACCGTGCCGTTGACGCCGGAGGTCGCGCAATTGATTGCGGCGCTCCAACGACTGTTGGCAACTTCTAGTTGACGCTGCTGCGGGTTGATCCTGTTGGAATCAGCAGACTGCCGGTTAAATCTGCAGCGGCGGAAGGGTCGTCAGCGCGTTGAGGTTGAGCGAACTCATCATGGTCTTTTGGACCGACTTCAGCTGAGCGTTAATGATCTTCACCAACGGATCCAAGTTCAAAGTCACCTTGAAATCTGACGAAGTTTGTCCAAACGAATTCAAACCGGTGGCGAGTAAATCGCCCGGTTGGCTTCCGCCGGAAAGTTTGGCAACGGAGGCGCTGGAATCGATAATCCCAAGCAAATCGATGCCGGTTCCGGTGTCGACAGATAGGCACCCGTCGACGCACACGCCCGCCAGGCCAATGTAGTCGTTCCCGTCGCCGGACTTGAGGCTCAAGCTATCGGTTTGAATTGCCGCCAGAAGGACGATATTGTTGCCGGCGCCGACATCTAAGCAGACCGTCGACGATTGTGAGGTAGTTGATAGGGGCGAAATATCGGTGGTAGACACGGATGACTGAGTCGATAGTCCGGCCACAATGAGCGCGTCGTTTCCGGCGCCGGTGCTAACACTGAGGCTGCCTACTTTCAAAGCCACGAGCGCCACTAGGTCGTTGCCGCCCCCTGTGTCGATGCACAGTGCACCGGGCAGGCAACCAGTAGCGACGCCGACGATATCGTTGCCACCCAGTGTTTTAATGTTGATGCTACAGACATCGCTGAACGTTTCGGATTTTTGGCCATCGATTTTGGTTTTATTGATACCGGTCACACACCAGTCGCCGGATGACGTTTGGCGGACCAGGAATTGGTCCCCCTTAGCATCGCCGCAGAGATTGAGAAATCCATTAACAACCGGGGAGGAGACAACATTCCCCGCCAACATGGCTCGTTTCTCCAGATTCTCAAATACCAGCCGTTTGTGATTGATGTTACAGTTCATGACAATAAACAGCCTTATTAAATGGGGAACATGCGGGCATTTTGCGGATGGGCGAAAATAGGAAGCTTTAAGAGATTACAAACGAAAGATCAGTTTGCAAGGGGGGGTGAGCCCAGCTTTAGATTAAACTTGAATAATTTGAGAGGCGCATTTCGTCACACCTGTCATCTGCCTGAATCTGGAACGCCGCTTAATCGCAGAAATTAAATGACATGCTTGTTTATTTCTCGTTTATGAGTGAACCGACACCGCCAATGTACGATCTGACAAATTTATTTGCATGCGCGTTGTGAGGCGGCCAATTTGAGCTGCGCTTTTTGGCGCCTTTTGAACAATTAATGTTGACTTTATAGCGATACTACTTGCTGGTAGAATCACGCCATGGCCAAGCGCGATAATCATTATGAGGCCGTCTTTGAGGAATATCTCCGCCACCGGCAAATTCCGTATGTGGCCGTCGACGAAAAGAAGCGGGCGCTGTTGGGCGATGCCTCGCTAAAGAGCCTGGATTTTATCGTTTCCACGCCCTTGGGTACTTCCTGGCTAGTCAACGTAAAGGGGCGGCGATTTCCTACCGGCGGCCAAAAACAGTATTGGAAAAACTGATCCACCCAGGATGACGTGCGCAGCCTGACCGCTTGGGAACGCTTGTTTGGTCGATCGTTTTCCGGTTTGTTTGTGTTTGCCTATGATGTGGTGGGCGATCGGGCGCCGGTGACGCAGGAACAATTATTTGAATTCGGCGGGCGATTGTATGGCTTTGTCGGGGTGCGGCTGGCCGATTATGCGGTCCAGCCGCATTCGATTTCGTCGGCCTGGGACACGCTGGCGATGCCGGCCAACCGATTCCGTATGCTGGCCGCGCCCGTGGAAGATTTCTTTTGCCAGGTCGAACTGCCGGAAGCAGCTGATGAGCCCAGTTTCGCTTTTTCCGCGGCGTGGTAGAATGGTATCGCGTCGATGGTCCACGTTCGATCGAGCCCAACATCCGTCAGGCAATGACAACCGATGATTCACTGGACAGCACTTCTGGCCGAGGGGACCTCGGGAATCCAGGGCCCGCACGGCGACACGCTTCCGGCATTGCTGCTGGTGCTGTGTTTGGCACTGGCCTTGGTCCTGTTGTGCCGTTCGTCGGGGCGAAGTACCGAATCGAAATTGGAAAAGCTCGACGAGGAGTGAATGCGCAGCGGAAGCCATTCTTAGAAGAGATCCAGGGCGGTTAGCTCAGTTGGTTAGAGCACCAGCTCGACAAGCTGGGGGTCACAAGTTCGAGTCTTGTACCGCCCATTTTTCATCGCATGACATCGTAGCGGGTGGCAGAGCGACGTATTTCTCGGGGATTTTGTTAGTCGCTGAAACACCATGCGACGTCTTACGCTCGACGGAGGCGGATTTCTGTAGCGCTAATGCAGTGCTCTCGCTAGCCAGTGCTTTCTCAAAATCCGAATCTGTGAGCTGAAGATAATGCTTGCGGACCACGATCTGAGAATTCCCTAGCGGGGCGCAAGCGACGTACAAGCGGATAGATTCAACCGCATGATCTGGTGGACAACTGCGAAATCGTAATCGTCCGCTTGGTAAAGGCGTTAAAAGGCGTGCAAGTTTGAGTAAGTGCAATTGGAATTTCTGCAATGCAGGATAATAATGCCATCGCCGCGCTTCTGGAATACGATCATTGGTGTACCGACCAATTGGCTGCGAACATGGAAACTTTATCTGCAGACGACTTGCATCGAAAGTTTCCAATCGGCTGGCACACGCTTCACAGAACCCTCTACCATCTTGTTGCCGTAGCCGAACACTGGACAGACCGCAGCAGACCCCAACCGACAGCGCTTCGCGGCGGCGCGGCGGATGCTGATCCCAATACCCTTACCGTCGCCTCACTGCGCCAGCGCTACAAATCTGCCGGCCAGCAAATGTATGCAAATCTGGTGGCGCTCCGCGCTACGCCAGATTCTGCGAAGGATGCCGATGGCTCATTCGCCGAAATTATCTCATCCACATCACCACGCATGGAATGCACCATCGCGCCCAGATTATCTTTATGCTGACCCAGTTAGGCGTCGCAGACGTGATCGAAGGAGGAGACTTCGGCGGTCGCAAAATAGTACAATAGCCGTCCAGCCGGCCCCCAAATGGAGAATCAAATGTCCACACAACCGCAACCTCAGCCGAAGCCACAACCGAGACCGGACCACGTCGCGCCGCCACGGCCCATCAAGCCATCGATGCCGCCGCGATAATCGGCGTGCTGGTCCAAAAGAGACTTGCGGTTTACTTAGCGCGCCGCAGAAGTGCCATGCGATGTTCTTCCGTTGCCGGCACGATGCAGCCTTCGGTGTTTAGCCCTTGTCCATTCGAGGCAAAATACAAGCCACCACTTTCTAATTCAACCAAAGCCGGCCCCACATGGGCCACGATGGAAAGTTCACATACTTTTTCTGAGGAAGCCCCTTGATCGGGGAGAAGAGCGACTTCGTCGCCACGACGCAGATTAGGTATAAGCACAGTTGAAACCTCCGCAGGTGCCTAGAAAGGCTGCCTGCGGCGGTTTGACGCCAGGTGTCAGGAAGTCGAGTGCATTGTAGCAGATACTCCCTTTGCAAGCGTCGGGATTCAATGATGCCATCGGCTACGCAAACTGTATAGGGTATAATGGCCAGCGACCGACTACGGGTGGCCACGCCTTTCCAGGACCGCGCTTAACTCCGGGCGCTCTCTTTCAACCGTCCTGACCGCCCCTCACCAAATGGGCGCAGCCATGTCCGATATTGCCTTCGCGACTACTCGCGCGCTGCAATTGAAAACCCAAGGCGAGATTGAAGCCGCAATTTGCCAGGGTGTCAGTGACTTCCAACAGCAGTATATGGGTCGGGGACCGAAGTCGATTCATGCGCACTTGATCGGTGATCTACTAATCGTTCGTCTCCAAGGCGTTTTGACCGCTGCGGAACAGCAACTTTCCAAGTCGTTACCGGCAGGGAAGGGACCAGAGCTACTAAAGCAGGTACGGACTCACTTGGTCGAAACCGCGCGACCGGTCATGGAAGCAATGATTGAGAATGTGACCGGTACCAAAGTGTTGAGTCTGCACCACGACATTAGCACAGTGACCGGCGAGGAATTGGTTGTCTTCACCCTCGTCGATGTCCCTCTCTTCCGCATTAAATGACAGAATGTACCAGCAGTTTTTGTGTAGCACCTATTACGAAAGAAGAATATGTTCGAGGAAATCAAAGCAGAATTGTTTCGAGTGAAGGCCTGCGGAGTTGAGCTGAATTCCGAAGAAAGAATGGGCAGTTTAAGACATTCGCTCGTCAAAGTGACTCTTGGCCATCGCTCATGCACGATAGCCGTTAGAGGATTCTTAGAAATGTTGAAATCCCTACCCGACGACTCAACTGAGGCAAGCGTGCAAGCCGCACTAGAAATGCGATCAGGCAACGCCGAAGCATGGGCATTTGCCTGAGCAGCCAAACAGCCAGCACTCGCCTCACACTGTTTAGTGTGTTTCACACGCAAGCCGCTGGCAGTGGATTTTCAGCTCACTCAGCAGCTCGTCGATTTGAGCAACTAGGGCGAGCGTCTCGTCGTCGGCGTTGATTCGGGCGTGCTCGCCAATTTGCTACGCCAACTGTTCGGCGAGGACGGGAGTTAGCGGCATAGTGTACAAAGTAACACTACTGTGGCTACTGTGGCTACTGTGGACTAATTCCTAGCCCACTCCCTCACACGTTAGTGCAAATCCACCATTAAGTGGTTCCGGGCAGCATAACATTTTTGGTGAATCGTGCGTGAAAACGAATAACCACGAACTAACGCGACGTTGCCAAAAAGGGCAGTTTGGCGCGCCGGCGAAGTGCTATGCGGTGCTCTTCTGTCGCCGGCAGGATGTACGCATAACCACCCTGTGATATGCCACCGAGCTGGGTAAACTTTTGACCATCGGATAATTCAATGAATCCTGAGCCGATGTCTTTTACAACTAGAATCCCCAGCGCTTCGGCTGGTGGACAGTTGATATACGGCAGAATTGCAACTTCGTCGCCGTAAGAAACATCGATCCAATTTACAATTGGCATGAATTCTATCCTCCACAGGTAAAAGCCGAAAGGCTGCCTGTGGCAGGTAGATGCCGGTAAGTCAGGAAGTCGTAGCCATTATACGCTTCTCAGCTCATCACGAAGCGGACGCGGTGAATCAGCAGATTGCTGCCGTAAAGACCTAGCAGTGTTGCCAGTTGAAATGTTCTGTGCTGGCGGAGTCTGCTGTGTCCATGTAAGGCTTATTGGGCCTTTCGGCATTTTTCGGTCGGAGTAGGCCGGGGCCGTATAATGGGATGCTGGGAACAAAAAAGCTAATCTGATTAGGGAACGATAAATGAGCGAGCAATCGCAACAAATGGAAAAAACACGGGAAACAATCCGCTTCGTTAAGCAGATTACGGATATTGCAAAATCCAAAGAGGTCGCCCCGGAAGTCGCCATTCTTGCCGACGCAGTGTTGCACCTGTACAAGCTATCGGAAAGATTGCTTTCCAAGAACTCTGATGCGTTTGACCAAATTCAGGAATTAGACAAGCGACAGGGAAGCGGGGACGGCCAGGACGCATTAGCCAATCGCTAATTGGCTGCGCTCGCCACAATCGCTGCAATTGCAGCCTTTAATGACCCGGGCAGCTTGGACGACGCGCACCTTCGGAATACCAGTAGCCCACCAGCCAAGACGGCCAGCACAAAAGTGCTCGGCTCGGGGACGATTCTTTTGACATTAGAGGGGTCTGTCACTAACCGTCGGCGGTAACTTCGGAAACAGCGAATTGAAAACCTGCTCCGACTCCGAAGCCCAGATAATCACTCGCCGGCCCGAATTTGCTAAAATGGAGGCGCCCCCTAACCGCTGTCCGCCGGGTGAGACCCAGACGCGCGATTCGACACAGGCACTCTTCCGACGCGTTAGAAAACTTCCAATGCCCAGCATCCCAAGCGCGCCTAAAACCAATGTAGATGGTTCCGGTACGGCCGTGATGTCGTCGATCCCAATCGATGCACTGATTGCGTCACCGATGCCAGAAGGGTTTACAGAGCTAAGAATGCGGAAATCTTCTACATTTGCCAAATCGGTCGCCAGCGATTGCGGCGAATTAAAGCCAGACATGCCCGTGGTCAACGAGAATGTCGCTAGATGCCATTGCCCATCGGG
>Ga0182024_10000257_pt1 | contig 132125 bp, 125 predicted proteins | sample P32metaG_FD_120480 | JGI IMG/M metagenome (GOLD analysis project Ga0182024, IMG submission 120480) | Permafrost microbial communities from Stordalen Mire, Sweden - P3-2 metaG (Illumina Assembly) | ecosystem: Environmental > Terrestrial > Soil > Wetlands > Permafrost | place: Sweden: Stordalen... | reverse complement strand
TGCGGTTTCGACGTCCGAACGGTTTTTGACCTACTCGACCGATCTGCAGAATGCTGACGAAGAAACTTGACAGACCGATTTGTAATCCGCCCGCCAAAGCAATCACCGAGGGCACTGTTACGCGGCCGATAAGAACGTCGTTCAGCGGGCCGAACGCGGCTGCTTTCCAAATACTCAAAGCATAAACCGTCCCAGCTAGCCCAAGTATCAGTAACACAGCAGCACAAATCAGACCCCGTTCAAGTGTAAATAGACCTAATAATCTCTCTACCCGCGGGTCCTGAGGCAGCAGGCCGGTATTTATGCCGAATATCTTCGTAAAGATACTGAAGATGACGAATTGAAGTCCAAGCAATATTGAAATGCCGCTATAAAGGAGCGAATTGGTCTCTAGAATGACATTTCCAAGATGCCTGGGGCCCGGCAACAAGACGAGCATCGCAATGACGCCGATGGCGATGAGCGTCAGGCCGGGGTAAAAGAAGAGCCACCGTGGACTATATACTAAGAGAAACCGCAGGTGACGCCACCCATCTCGCCAGCTTCTCAAATGGGGCGGTCGAGTGCGCCCGGCCGGGCTTAGAGTCGTCGAAACTTCGTCGATCTTCAGGCCGTGCAGAGAAGCTTTCACGATCATCTCGCTTGCAAACTCCATGCCCGTGGTGTTGAGCTGGAGCGATATGATCGAGGCTTTATTGAATCCCCGAAGGCCGCAATGCAGATCCTTCGCTTTGCTTGGGAAGAACAGCGTTCCCAGCGCACTTAAGATCGGATTCCCGAGGTACTTGTGGTGGATCGGCATGGCATCTCGAGCGATCCCGCCGCGAAATCGATTACCGATCACGAGCTCGGCGCCGCCCCGCAGTGCGGACACAAATTCGTCGAGGTTCGAAAAATCGTAGCTATCGTCCGCATCACCCATGATCACAAAGCGACCGAACGCCGCAGAAATGCCGCCGCGAAGGGCGTTTCCATACCCTCTGTCGGGGATCTCGACCACGCGAGCGCCGGCCTCTGCCGCGATCGCTTGGGAGCCGTCGGTACTTCCATTGTCCGCGATGAGAACCTCGCCCCGAATCTTTGAGCGGTCGAGATACGACAAAGCTTTACGGATGCACGCGCCGAGCGTTTCCGCTTCGTTGAGGCAAGGCATCAGAATTGAAAGCTCGATCTCATCCGAGCCGCCCTGAGGAAATGCGTTTTGGCTACAGTCGATCACGGAGACGTCCCCGCATCATCGTTTGAGTGCGACGCTCGAGCCACAAACAATTGTCGGCCTCATCCTCGCAACCGACACGCTCGAATCTCGGCTCCGGAGGCCGCCATTTCGCGCCCGCGATGACGGCGCCGGAAGCCGGTCTGTCGCCCCTGGAACTGTCAAACGGTTCATACCGACGCCGGGCGTCGAACAGAATATACGTCGAGTAGTAGTAAGGATCCCACGTCGTCATATCATAGCTCACGACGCTCGTCGAGAGACCTTGTAACCGCGGGACGAGGCGAGCTGCGGTGTGGGTGCTGCCCAAGCGCCGTGCCTGCTCGCCGAGATAGTCAACTCGGAATTCCGTGGCGGCCAATGCTATCCAGACCGCGCCGAGCGCGATCAAGATCGGGACGGCACGGTGCGACCTCGATCCGGCATATATAAGGAGGAGGCCGCCGATGCTTACGGCCGTCACCAGGACAAAACTCGTCGTGTGCAAGAGGCGCAAGAAGCCTAGTAGAGTCCAGCAGTCAAAACTCATGAACGGTGGCGCGAGGGACTGGTGGATATCCTCGATCTTATGGATCGTAACCAGCGCGATGAAAAGAGTGGCCCCGATCGAGACTGCTGCGCAAGAGCCGAATATTCGCGCGCGTCTCTCGAACAACGCGCCGATTCCAAAGAGTAAGAGACAGGCCAAAACGCCCTCGACGTAGCGACCGGCCACCAGATCTTGGATGCTCCCCAGCGCGCGCGCCGGATTCAAGGGGGTCGACAGTCCCCAGACTGCGAGGAAGCTCGCTCCCAAAACCAAGGTCAGCCCAAACGACAGCAGCAGGAAGCCGACCGTCGTCGCAACCCGACGGTCGGGATTCATTGGGTCGCCGCGCCTCACGTCCTCTGCCGCCCGCACCCATGCGAACACGATGCCGCACCCCATCAGCCCGAAGCTCGAAACGTTCGTACAAAAGAGGTGTCCCATGAGGAGCGAAAGTGCCGTAAGATACGTCGACGGAATGCCGTAGAAATGACGAAGCGCTGGTAAGTACGACGTGAACTCCGGGTACATCGCGGCGAGGATCGGCTTGTCCGCGACATCGACCAGCAGGCACATCACAATTGCCGAAGCCACCCCTGCCGCGACCTGCGCGAGCGCGCGCCGTTCGATGCACGCCGAGAGTACAAACACGATCACGGCGGCAACGACGACGGCGAGGCCCGGCCCATGAACCATGTAGAGCGTGCCCGAGAGTAGTCCGAAAGCAATTGCGCGGATATACGACGAGCGACGTTCGGCAAATCGCGCGCATGCGACGACGGTGAGGAGGAAGAGCGGAACAAAAAGATTCTCAGAAAGCGCCTGCGTCGAATACAGGAGGAACGATGGGTACAGACAGACGGCAAAGGCGCAGAAAACGGCGTTTCGCGCGGTTAGGCCAATGAGTCTGCGCCCTAGCCAAACGAGCGGAAACAGCATCGACGACAAGACGAACGCATTTGTCGTCAGCACCAGTTGATAGACCGTAGCAAAGTTTCGTGATATCCAGAAGGGCGGCGTTATCAAAAGCGAATAGCCGAACTCACCGAACCCGGAATGGATCATGTCTATGGCTGCGCCGGCTCGGGCGAAATAGCGCGCCTCCCCGAGGTAGTACAATTCATCGTAGTAATGCGTCGGGAACAGCATCTGCCGAGTGAACAAAATATGCACGACGACCAGGAGTCCGTAGGGAACGATCACACCAAGAGTGTTGCGCAGACGTTCACTTGGGAAGCGTGCATCCCGGCGAGGCCGCATTATCAAGAGCGAGCCGTCAAAGCTCGACCGGCTCCTCGCCCGCATTCTTGATCAGTGCAATATAGCGATACACGAAGTGCACGAACTTGCCGTACGGCGCGGTGACGTACAAAGCGCCGAGGACGGCGAGGTGCGTCGAGAAGACAAGACCCACAAGGCTCGTCCCGCGCAGCACGAGGGTCAGCATGCCCGTGATCGCGACCAGATCGAGGATGACGAGGAACGCGTAGTCCATCGCCCTCATCGAATCGGACGTCGGGATCGGATCGCTCTGCGGTTTCAAGACGAGCAGCCCGGTGCAGCCGACGACCATTAGCGCGCCGCCGACGATCCCAAAGAGCACGGGAGCGCTTGCAATTTCATACGGCGGCAGTAGGTGGAGCACGTCCTGTTCGATGGCGGCGAGCGTCGTAGAAACAAACGCCGCCAGAAATCCCCAGAACACGCAGCCGTGCAGACGCCGCCGAGCGCTCGAACCGCGTCGCCGCGGGTAATAGCACCCCGCACCGCCGCCCTTTAAGTACTGCAAGTTCAGCGCTTGGACGGTCGCTTTGGCCAGCGCCGCCCAATTCAACGAATGTCCTCGCGCGAGCGCGACGTCTCGAGCGAACTCGCGCGCGCCGGCGAGTATCACGAACAGTCCCCAGAGCGAGACAACCAAGGCTGGGACGACGAGCGCGAGATAAGGGACGACGGCATAAAATGCGCCCGGACCGATGTGTCGCGTGACGAGATTGGCCGGGCCTCCCAAAGCGGCGATCGCCACGAGCACCAGCGCGCCAATGACGACCGGCGCGATCCATCCGCTGCGCAGCATCCGCGCGAAGACGTTTGGCCAGCTATAACGCTCGTAGGTCTGCACGCGCGCTTCGGCCAGAATCTTCGGGATGTTGACGGCGAACTCGTGCGGCGGCGCAAACATGCACGCGTCGTAGCAGTTTCGACAATCGTGGCAAAGATTCGCCAGATACGTGACGGCGCCGCCGTTGAAACTGGTCATCAGTTCGGCCGCCGGAAAGACCGCGCAATATCCCTCGCAATAGCGGCACGCGTTGCAAATGCTCAACTGCCGATCGATCTCCCGCGTCAAGTCAAGCTCGTGCATGCCGACCCGCCTCCTTCCCGGCGATGCGGCCGAAGACGCTTCCGATCGTGAGACCGAAACCCGCGAGATAACCGCGTCCCAGAATGTTTCCCGCCATACATTCGCCGGCCGCATAGAGGTTTGCAAACGGCGTGCCGTCGTTGTGCAGCACACGGGCGCGTTCGTCGACGCCGACGCCAAGGTAGGTGAACGAGATGCCTGGTCGTGCGGGATAGCAGTAGTAAGGCGGCGTGTCGATCGGAAGGGCCCAGTGGCTTTTCGGCGGCGCGATTCCGCTGGTAGCGCAGTCGTCGAGGTCGCCGGGCACGAACGTTCCCGGCCGCGTCGCCGAATTGTACTCCGTCACCGTAGCGACCAGCGCCGAGGCGTCGAGACCCACCGCATCTGCGAGCGCCGCGAGCGAATCGGCGGCAATCGGCGGATAGAGCGTGGGGATGAACCGCCCCTTGACCTTCGCGTCGAAGACGGCGTAGGCGATTTGGTCAGGCTGCTCTGCGATGAGGCCGCCCCAAATCGCATAGCGTTTCGGCCAAAGGTCTTCGCCTTCGTCGTAGAAGCGCTTGGCAAAGCGGTTGACGACGATACCGAAGGGGATCGCGTCGAGCCTGGTTACAATCCCGCCGTCGAATCGCGGCGCGCGCGCATCGACCGCGACCGCATGGAATCCGCGCGGATCGCCAACCGGCTTAGCGTCGTGTTCGTACAGCGCGGCGAGCACAACGCCGTCATTGTACGGCGTTCCTCTGATGACGAAGCCGTCGGCCGCGTCGCCCCAGTAGCGCTTAAGCCATGGAAGGTTGGCTTCGAAGCCACCGGCCGCAACGACCGCCGCACGGCAGGGCATTTTTTGTGAGACCCCCGCGACGTCGACGACGATCTCGCTGACTTGGCCATCCTCGAAGAGCAAATTGCGTGCCGTCGCGTCGTAAAGAATCTCGACTCCGATGCTTGCGGCGGTGTCGTAGTACGAATTGACGAGCGCCTTGCCGCCGCCCAAGAAGAAACGGTTAGTACGCGAGAGGTGCAGCGTTCCACGCAAAGCCTTTTGCCAGAGGACGCCGCGCCGTGCCATCCATTGCGGGAGCGTGCGCGATTCGCGGATCGTGAGCGCCGCCAGGTTCCGATCCGTCGCGCCCCCAGTGACGCGCAGCAGGTCCTCCATGAACTCATCGTCGTCGTAGACCCCGGTCGTGAATTCATCGGACTCGCCGTGAGTGTGACGGATGTCGCGCGTATGGCGAGTGTTTCCACCGCGCATCGCGCGTGGTGCGCGCTCGAGCAACACGACGCGCGCGCCTTCATCGCGGGCCGCGATCGCCGCGCAGAGCGCGGCGTTTCCACCTCCCAGGACGACGACGTCGCTACTCACGTCCTGTACAAGCCCGCATCACGAATGGCGCCCTTCGGCGACGTTCGCGGCCTTCCCGGCACCGGACGGTGCGGAGGAGTTTCAAGGCCGCTCCGTCGGGCCTTCCTCCGTGCGAGGATTGGGCGGGCGCTCGCGAATCTGCTGTGCCGTGAAGAAACCAGGATCTGGGCGACGCAGCGGCGGTTCGCGCTCGTGCTACAACAAGAGCGGCTCGCCGAAGGCGGCATTCTCGACGAAAAAACTCGCCGACCGAGCGATCCCCCAAACGAGCGTTCGCCTAGCCCCATATCCGTGCGCTAAGCACGGCTGGCACCTCGGCCACCGCGGCAAATAGCGTGACGCACGCCTTCCTTGCGGTCGTGATCTTTACCCTAACGATCGCTGCGATCGTCTTCCTAGCAGGGCGCATCTCGGAATGGAAGACCGCGCTCATCGGCGCGGGTTTGATGCTTCTCTGCGGAATCTTGACGCCTTCGACCGCTGCGGCAACGGTACTTTCGCAATGGGACGTGCTTCTGTTTTTCGGCGGTCTCGCGACGATAGTCGCGGCAGCCGAAGAGGCACGGATGTTTTCCTGGCTCTCCCAACTCGCGGCACATTTTGCGAACGGCTCAGAACGGCGCTTGTATCTCGCGGTAGTCTGCATCGCCGCGCTCGTCACGATCTTTCTGACGAATGATGCGGCCGTGCTCTTCATGATTCCGCTAGTTGCCCGACTCGTGCAAGAACTCGGCTTACGAGTTCTCCCTTTCGCGCTCGCCGTCGCATTCATCGCCAACGCGGCATCGGCGTTGCTGCCGATCAGCAATCCGACCAATTTCATCGTCGCGCATACCGCCGGTCTAACGCTCTTCTCTTACCTCAGAGAAGTAGGCCTTCCGAGCTTAGCGGCGGCCGTTACCACCATGGTCTTCTTGTGGGTTTTCTTTGGATCACGCATGCGCGAGCGGTACGATCCGAACAACCTGAAGGGCGTTCGCGCTCCGAGCCTCGCGTTCGGACTTACGCTGGCTTTCATCGCTGCGGCGATGGTCGTCGCGTCCGCACTTCGCTTTCCGGTCGGCATCGTCGCAGCAGTCGGCGGCATCGCACTCATTGTGATCCTAGGAATTGAAAGCAAGAAAAATGCCTTGGAAACCGTGCGCGGGGCAAACCTCTCGCTCGTCGTTTTCGTGGCTTCACTCTTTGTCGTCGTCGCCGGGCTTCGTCAGTCCGGCGTGTTGGAGGCGCCGACTCGACTGTTAGCCGAGACATTGCGCACGCACGTTGCAGACGCCGCACCGCTGTCGGCGCTCTTCATGGCGATCGCGTCGAACCTCGTGAACAATCTGCCGATGTCGATGATCGCCGTGCAGATGCTGCAGCATGATGCGTTTAGCCAGAACATTGCAGCGCGATTTACCGGCGGAGCGATCGTCGGGCTAGCCATCGGGGCGAATCTTACGCCGATCGGATCCCTATCGACCATCCTCGTGCGCATCTCTTTGCGTCGAGCCGGCTTGGAGATACCATTACGCGCCTACGTGATTCCCGGAGTCATCGTCACCGCCCTGACGCTGCTGGTCGCTTCTGTCGCGTTTCTCTACCAGTGAGCACCGCGTGCCGTCGAACGCCCACGCAGCCGCGTCAGCGCCTCACTGCACTCTGATTCGAGACGGCTTGTGAGTAGGTCGTGATGTAGAGGGCGTTCGGGTTGGAAATAACGATCGGTGATGCCGCATAGTTGCCGGCAGCATAGACCGTTATGGTGCCGTTGTCGTTAGCCGCGAAGAGATTTCCGGATAGGTCGACTGCAAGCGAATACGCGCTGCTGACGCCATTCGAGATGATGGTCGGAGACGTCGTCGAGTAGTTGCCGGCTGGGTACTCGGTGATCATGGTATTGTCGTTTCCGACAAAGAGATTGCCCGAGGCGTCCAGCACGAGCGACTGTGGGCTCGAGATGTCGGCCGTGATCGTCGTCGGCGTCGTTGTGTAGTTGCCGGCGGGATATTCGGTCACGTTGCTCGCGTTCGCGACGAAGAGATCGCCGTGAGGGTCGAGGCCGAGTGCTATTGGATCGTTGACGTCCAGCGTGATGGTCGTCGGCGTGGCGGTCCTGTAATTACCGGCGGGATACATCGTCACAGTTCCTAAGGTTCCGCCGTTCGAATTCACAACGAAAAGATCCTTAGACGAGTCGAGCGCTAGCGCAGTCGGACCGTTGATGCCCGCCGTGATGGTCGTCGGCGCAGCCGTGTAGTTGCCGGCGGGATAGACCGTCACGGTTCCCGCGTTGGGCCCAAAATTCGCAACGAACAGGTTCCCCGAGGAATCCAGGGCCAATGCATACGGCTGGTTGATCCCGTTCGAGATGACGACCGTAGGCGTCGCCGTATAGTTGCCCGCCGGATACTCCGTCACCGTGTTTCCGGCAAAGTTCGCAACGAAGAGATCTCCCGCACTATCCGTCACGATCTGGCCGGGCCCGTTGATCCCCGTCGTGATCGTCACCGGAGAATTCGTGGTGTAGTTCGAGGACGGATAGATCGTCACCGAGTTGTTGGTATTCGAAGCAAACAACAGGGTCGACGACGCCGCGCCGCTTGGCGAGGGGGTCGGCGTCGCGCTCCCGTTGGTATTCAAGGTCGCCGACGCGTTCGTCAGGCCCGGAGCACTTGCAGTGATCGTCGGATTCGAGATCTGCGCGCCGCTATAAGAGAGCGTGATCCCCGAGTTCGGCTGCGACAACGTCGTCAGCGAGAGGTGCGTCGCCCCCGATAAGTCCGAGTCGGCGAGCGTCACGCTCAACGGGTTGCCGTTTTGATCGACGTAGACGCCAAACGGGCCGATGATCGTGTTGCCGTCGGCATCGAGTGCATTCATCGCCACGCCGACGCTCGAGGGGGTTCCGCTCGTCACGCTCGACGGATTGAGCACGACCGAAAGCGACGCCACGACACCATTGAAGGTAACGTTGACGTTGTTGACGACCCCGGACGCGATCGTCTGCGTCAGGGTTCCGGTCGAGAGCAGGCTGCCGCTACCGAGGGCGCCATCATACAGCGAAACGACGAACGTGTCGGGGCCGGGCGGGACATCTGCGCTCCCCGTGCAGCTCGCCGACGTGCATGGGAAGACTGTCGCCGAGAATCCACCGTTGACGGTGACGCTCGCAGACCGCGTCGCCGTCGAAATGTACAGCGGCCGCTTCGCCTTCGACGCTTGAGTGCTCGGGACGACGATATGGAATTGAACGGTAACGAGATCAAGGTTACGAGCGACCGGCCCCGTCGCCGACGTGTTTCCTCCACACGCCGACACGATCGCGGCGACACAGATCAGCCCGAGCATGCGGACGCGCGACAAACGCATCATGTACACTAATGGCCTCCGATGTTCGTGATCGTCACGATGACCGATACGGAGGCGCTGTTGCCTTGCGTGTCGCTTGCGGTGATCTGACAGGTCCCGGCTCCACTCGCGATGACCGTGAACGGCCCGGCCCCCGGCGTCGATTCGAACGTCGCGATGTTCGCGCAGTTCGTGCTCGACAAGGTAAACGTTCCGCTGTAGCTCGCTTCCGTTACGGAGAGCAAATTGCTCGCACCGACGCTGTTGAGCATGAGAGGGCTCGGACTAAACACGATGGGCGCCGGAGTCGGAGTCGGTGTCGGAGTTGGCGTCGGAGTCGGAGTCGGTGTGGGAGTTGGTGTCGGAGTCGGAGTCGGCGTCGGAGTCGGCGTCGGAGTCGGCGTCGGAGTCGGCGTCGGCGTCGGCGTCGGGGTTGGTGTCGGCGTCGGGGTGGGCGTCACGATCGGGGTAGAGTACAACACGAACCAGTAGGTCACGCCCGCCGTGAGAGAGACCGGAGTGCTCGTCACCGGGAACGTCAGGGTCGCTCCGCTGACGGTCGCGGGCCCGAGGGCCGCCAACGTCCAGCTCGCACAGCTCGCAGCGCACTCGGCGACAAAGTATTGCGCGCCCGGCGTCGCGGCCGAGGGCAAGGTGATCTGAAAGCTCGGCGTCGTCGGAAAGGTGACGTTCGAGGAGACCTCGAGCGAAAAGTACAGGAGCGCCGTATCGCTCAAGAGGTAGCGGGCGTCGTTCTGCAAGACCGGCAGACCCGCCGGCAGCGTCGTCTGGACCCCGGCCGTGAACGCTGCCCCGGCGCCCGTGCTCGGCACCGGGACGGTGATCGTCCCAGCGTAGCCGCCGCTTCCGGTCGTCGCCGCGGTGAAGAGCGTGAGCGTGCCGCCGGCAGCCGGAATCGTCACCGGGGGCGGCGTCGGGGTCGGCGTGGGCACGATGATCGGAGTGCCGCCGCCGCCACCGCCGCCGCACGCTACGAGCAAGCTACCGATGAGGAGTACGGCAAATGAGGTGGCGAACGCGCGCATAAACCGAACCCCTAGATAGCAGGCCGGAACGCTCTCTGCCATGGGAACGCCGCGGAGTCCTGTTGCTCCTATTGCTCAGCCTCTCAGAGAAAGCCGGCGCCGAACCTGCCGCAGGTCATTCGGCGAGCTCCCTCAGATCGCGAGGGCGAGCGGTTGCGCGTAATGCGACGGCGGCATCGGTCGTTGAATGAGGAAGCCCTGCGCGACGTCGCAGCCTGCCGCGCGCAACCACTGCAACTGCTCGGCGCTCTCGACGCCTTCGGCGACGATCCGGCGGTTGAGATCGTGTCCCAGGGATATGACGCCGCGGACGATCGCCGCGTCGTGTTGGTTATTGGGCAGATCGCGCACGAACGAACGATCGATCTTGATCGTATCGATCGGAAGACGCTGCAAGTACGTCAGCGACGAGTAGTGCGTGCCGAAATCATCGAGGACGATCTCCATCCCGAGCGCCCTGCAACGCGAAAGCACTTCTGTCGCCACCGCCATGTCGGCCATCGCCGCCGACTCGGTCACTTCAAGCCGCATCTGACGCGGAGCCACGCCGTATTCGGCCAGCGTCTCTCGCAAGTGATCGTAAAACCGAGGATCGTGCAGTTGGTTGACCGAGACGTTCGCCGATATCGGCATTGTGAAACTCGCGCGGCTCCATGCGCTCGACTGCGACGCCGCGGCCTCGAGCGTCCAGCGGCCGATCGGCTGCATCAGCCCAGCTTCTTCCGCCACGCGGATGAACGTCTCGGGCGCCATCGTCCCCCGAACGGGATCTTCCCAGCGGATGAGCGCCTCGACCGCTTCGATCTGCCCCGTGCGCAGGTCGAGTAACGGCTGATAATGGAGCGCGAACTCGTTGCCCGCAACCGCCCTCGCGATGGCGTGCTTGAGATCGAGCCGCCGATCGCGTGCCACGCTCTCATCGAGCGAGTAATAGCGAAAGCAATTTCCACCGTCGCGCTTGGCAACATAGACGGCCGCGTCCGATTGATGCAGCAGCGCCTCAGCCGTCGACCCGTCCCGCGGGTAGAGTGCGATCCCGATGCTGGCGCTCAAGTGAAACGTTTGATCGCTTAGAACGAACGGGAGGCGCATCGTCTGCAGGAGGCGGTTCGCGACCTCGGCCGCTTCGCCCAGATGTCCTAGGTCCGGCAGCAGGACTGCGAATTCGTCGCCGCCGAGACGCCCGATAGCGTCGTCCGGCCGCAGTACTTGGCGCAGGCGCTTCGCCGCATCGATCAGGACGTCGTCGCCGCGCGCGTGACCGAGCCCGTCGTTGACGTCCTTGAAACCGTCGAGATCGATGAACAGCACGGCGAAGGCGGCGTCTCGAAGTCCAAGCGTCCGTCGTTCCGCGCGTTCGCGCAGGAGCTCTTGCCAGCGCGCGCGGTTCAAGAGGCCCGTCAATTCGTCGTGGAAGGCGAGGTAGACGAGCCGCTCCTGCGCCAACCGGCGTTGTTCGACGTTCGCGGTCCGAAGCCGCCGGTTGGCGGACTCGAGCCGGGCGTTCGTGACCAAGATTTCGCGAAGGTGTCCGCCGAGCGCGATGGCGGTCGCGACGATCGCGAGAACCAGCACGCTGAGGAAGATCGGTGAGGTTTCGCCGACGCCGTGCAACCTGCGCTCGAAGATATCGAGCGAGATGAAGGCGATGCCGATGACGGCAACCGCGAGCCAAAAGGTCGTCCGGCCGAGATTACGCGAGCTGGGCACCGTCGGCAACGGCAAAACGTCGATTCCAAGAACCGATGAGCCGAAGTTCATCATGCTCCTTCGCAGCTTGTTGACGTGAGCCACATCGTACCAGGCAAGGAACCCGGCAAAAAGTAACATTCGTCACACGCCGCCGCGAGGGGCGGGGCCGCCGGCGCTTACTGAGTCGCGCTACAGAACGTATCGATCGCCTTCTTGACGTCGTCGTCGAAACCATAATCCTTCGCGCGCGAATAGGTGATCGTCACAAGGCCCGTCCCTTCGGGGACAAGGAGCCGGTTGATGATGACCTCTTTCCCGGCGGGGCCGAACATGAACTCGACGACGTGTCCCTGCTTTCCCTGACAGGTCTTGTCGGCATCGACCGTCGGTTTGATGTGATTGTCGGCGAAGTTTTTCTTGATGAGGCCGAGCGCGTCGTCGTATGACGCCGACGTGTCACTGATGTACGTCACCGTTTGTCCGGCGTCGGTGGCGTCACCGCCGAGCTTCCATTGGTCCAGCTTTCGCGTCGGATCGGTCGCTGGTTGCGCGACGTGACTCCAGCCGGAAGGCCCAGAGAAAGATGCTCCGGCCGCGACGGCCCCTGACGGCGCAAGGATTACCGCAAAACCAAACAGGGCAAGAAACCGCAAAATACTCATGCGTCCGCGCCCCGTTCGCCGCCCGGCAGCTAGGGGGCCTGCTCCAAAAGTCCAACTTCCAGCCCGACGCGTGCGATCGCATCAAGTGCACGGTCGAGATCGGCTCGTTCGAGCGCCGCGCTCATCTGCACGCGGATGCGTGCCGTTCCCTCGGGGACAATCGGGTGACCGAAGCCGGTCACAAAGACGCCCTCTCCGAGCAAGCGGTCGCTCATTGCGATCGCAAAAGCCGTGCGGCCGACGACGATCGGAATAATCGCGCTCTCCCCTTGCAGCGGCCGGAAACCCAGGCGTTCGAGCCCGGCTCGGAAGTAGGCGGTATTTGCGCGCAGCTTTTCGAGCAGCTCGGGGTGTGCTTCAATAACCTCGATCGCGCGCAACGCGCTTGCCGCCACGGTCGGCGGGAGCGCATTCGAGAATATCTGCGTGCGCGACCGTTGGATGAGCGTGTCGACGAGCGCGCCGCTGCCCGCGACGAAGCCGCCCGCGGCGCCGCCCAACGCCTTTCCAAGCGTGCCGGTCAGGATGTCGATTTTCCCGGCCAACCCGAAATGCTCGATCGTCCCTCGTCCCGTCGCGCCCATGACGCCGGTCCCGTGGCTATCGTCGACGATCGTCACGGCGTCGTACTTCTCGGCAAGCGCGACGATCTCCGGAAGCCTCGCGAGATCGCCCTCCATGGAAAAGACGCCGTCGGTTACAATGAACGCGCGCCCGTCGGCTTCGCGCAATCGCGCTTCGAGATCGGCCATGTCCGAATGCTTGAAACGCACGCGCTTCGCGGCGGCCAACCGGCAGCCGTCGATGATCGAGGCGTGGTTGAACTCGTCCGAGATCAAGGTCGTCCCGGCCACGCCGATCGTCGGCAAGAGACCCTCGTTCGCGGTCCAGCACGAAACGTAACTGAGCGCCGCTTCGAACCCGCAGAACCGCGCCAGCTTTTCTTCGAGCAAGCGGTGGATCTCAAAGGTTCCACAGATCGCCCGAACCGACGCCGTGCCGGCGCCGTAGCGACGCAACCCCTCGATCCCGGCCTCGACCACCTCAGGATGGTCCGCTAATCCGAGGTAGTTGTTACTCGAAATGACGACGACCTCGCCGCCGGCTTCCGCCATCCTGACGCGTGCGTCCATCGGCGTCATCAGGTGCCTCAGACGCTTATAGGTGCCGGCGGCCCGCAAAGCACGCAAGTCGGCCTCCAGCTCGGAATCAAATGCCCGGTTCATGCGTTACATTCATTGACGAAGTGGGGAGAAAGACCGTAAGCCGAAATGCATTCGCGATCGTTTTCCGTTTCGACGGCCCCGGCACAACTCCAGTCGTTCGGACGACACCCGAACGAACACGCCCTGATCGGCTCCCTGACCGAACTCGTAACCTTGGACGACGCGCACGCCGCCGATCTGTTCGCAGCGGGCCGCGATCCCGCGATCTGGCGCTGGATGCCCCTCGAGGGCTTTGGCTCGATCGACGACGTTCGCGCCTGGATTGCGGCAGCTCTGGACTCGGCCGCGCGCGGGGACCAGCAACCCTACGCGATCGTCGATCGGCGACGCGGCCGGATCGTCGGCTCGACCCGATTCATGGAGATCAAACCCGACGAAGGCGCGCTCGAGGTCGGATGGACGTGGCTGGCGCCCGACTCCCAACGGACCGGCATCAACTACGAAGCGAAGTATCTCTTGCTGCAGCACGCCTTCGTCGAGTGGCGCGCCGTTCGCGTCGCCTTCTTCCCGGACGAGCAAAACGGCCGCGCCCGCGCGTCCCTTGTGCGGCTCGGGGCGACCTACGAAGGGACGCTGCGCTGCCATCGCGCCTCCGCAGATCCGTCCCGCAATAGTGCAGCCTACTCGATCGTCGCATCTGAGTGGCCACAGGTACGCGCCGGCATCGAGCAGCGAACGTTGCGCGGAAATCGCGCGCGAACGCCGTTCCGCCCCTCGATTCTGGCCGGCCGGCAGCACCTAAGCCTCGACGACCTGTAGCGACAACGCAACCTTCGGCTAGCCGAAGCGGCCGGTAATGTAGTCTTCGGTTTGCCGTTCGCGCGGCCGGGTGAATAACTCGTTGGTCTCGCCGAATTCGATCAAGCGCCCGACGCGGTCGGCGCCGGCGAGCAGGAACGCGGTGTACATCGAAGCGCGGGCCGCTTGCTGCATGTTATGTGAGACGAGGACGATCGTGTAGTCCTTAGCTAGCTTCGTCATCAACTCTTCGATCTGAACCGTCGACATCGGGTCCAGCGCCGAGGTCGGCTCATCCATGAGGAGCACCTCCGGGTCGATCGCGAGCGCGCGCGCGATGCAAAGCCGTTGCTGCTGGCCGCCTGAGAGGCTCGCGCCGGGCATCTGAAGTTTGTCCTTCACCTCATCCCAAAGCGCCGCGAGCCGGAGGACGCGCTCGGCGATTTCGTATCGCTCGCGTGAGGAGCGCACCCGTCCGGCATACCGCAAGCCGCTCGTGACGTCGTCGACGATCGACATCGTGGGGAAGGGGTTCGCGCGCTGGAACACCATGCCGATCCGGCGCCGTACCGAAGCCGCGCTGACCTCGAGCTCATACACGTTATCGCCGTCGAGCAAGACTCGGCCTTCGACCGACGCGCCGGGCACCGTTTCGTGAATCCGGTTGAGACAACGCAGCAGCGTCGACTTCCCGCAGCCGGACGGACCGATCACCGCGGTTACGCTCTTCGCAAAGAATCCGAGCGTCACGTCGGCGATCGCCTGTTGCGTCCCGTAATACGCCGTCAGTCGATCGGCGACGAGCGGCTCGGTCACTATTTCGCCGGGCTCGCGCTTCGCGCCGAAAGGCGCCGCGAGGCTCACGATTCGAACCGATTGCGCAAAACTAGACGCGTTCCGACGTTCAAGACCAAAACGGCGACGATCAAGAGAAACGCGCCGGCCCAGGCCTGGCGATGCCAGTCTTCGTACGGCGAGATCGCGTAGGTGAACACTTGTAAAGCCAGCACCGCCATCGGGTTCGTCGGATTGAGTTCCATGAACTGGCTCCCGAAGGCGGTGAACAACAGGGGCGCCGTTTCGCCGGTGACGCGAGCGAGCGAGAGCAATAAGCCGGTTAGTATCCCCGCGCGCGCCGCCGGAACGACGATGTGCATCGTCGCCGAGTAGTTCGAGAGCCCGAGCGCGAGCGCTCCTTCGCGTACGCGCGTCGGCACGCGTGCGATCGACTCCTCGGTGGTGCGGATGATGAGCGGAAGCATCAGGATCGCGAACGCGACCGCAGCCGAAAGCGCCGAGAAATGCCGGAAAGGTTGAACGAAGACCGTGTACGCGAACAGACCGATCGCGATGCTCGGAATCCCGGCGAGGACGTCGGCCAGGAACCGCACCGCGTTCGCGATCTTGCCGCGACCGTACAGCGCGAGGTTGATTCCGGCTAGCACGCCGACGGGAGTGGCGAGCAACGCCGCGATCCCAACGATGAGGACCGTCCCGATGATGCCATTTGCGACGCCGCCACCGGGGACACCGACGGGGCGCGGGATCTGCGTCAGAAATGAAAAGTTGAGCGCGCCCAGGCCTTGGATCGTGACGTATCCCAGGATCAAGACGAGCATGGACGCGGCAAGCCCCGCGCACAGAGCCGATGAAACGACGCCGACGGCGCTCCAACCATAACGCCAGCGGAGACGAACCGAGGGCGCCCGCTGCCGGGACGGAATTTCGGTCATCAGCGCGTTGCCGCGGGCCGGAGGACCGTCCACGTCAGAAGCCGCGCGAACCCGTTGACGACCAGGCTCACGAGGAACAGCAAGAGCCCAAGTTCGATCAACGCGCTGACGTACAGAGTGGAGGTCGCCTCGGTGAATTCGTTGGCGATCACGCTCGCCAGCGTGTACGAGGGGGCGAACAGCGAAACCCTGATTGCCGGCGTGTTCCCTATGACCATCGTCGTCGCGATCGTTTCGCCGAGAGCTCGCCCGAGCGCGAGAATGCAGGCGCCGAAGATTCCGCTTTTCGCGCCCGGCAGGATGACCTTCGCGATCGTTTCCCAGCGCGTCGCGCCAAGGGCCATCGACGCTTCCCGATGTTCGCGCGCAACGGTCGCGATCACGTCGCGCGAAATCGCCGAGACGGTCGGCACGATCATGATCGCCAGGACGATCCCGGCGGTAAGCAGCGAGCTTTCGAAAATCGAACCCGAAAAGATCGGCATGAATCCGAATTTCGCTTGCAAGAAGGGGTCGACGTATGCGCGCAGGATCGGCGCCAGAATGAAAAGTCCCCACAATCCGAAGACGACGCTCGGCACCGCCGCGAGCAGTTCGATCAGAAATGCGAGCGGTCGCGCTACGATCGGCGGTGCGAACTCGACCAGATATGCGGCGCCGTAGACGCCGATGACGCCGGCCAATAGGATCGCGATCAGCGACGAAACGACGGTGCCGTAGATCATCGGCAGCGCGCCGAAGTGGTTGCTGACCGGGTTCCACTCGCTCGAGGTCAAGAAACCAAAACCGAAGGCTCGAAGCGCCGGCCACGAGCCGCTCAAGAGTTCGAGAAACAACCCGGCGACGACCGCCCCGAACAGCGCCGTTGCACCGAACAGCGCCGCCCTGAACCAGCGGTCGGAGAGCCGCGAGCGACGCAAGTGGCGCTGTTCGAGACTCTCCGCTTGCATCGTCCTCGAAAGCCGCTAGACTTTCACTTGACCGAGCGCCCGTTTGGCAAAATCCTGCACGCTGTCGGGCAGCGCCACGTAGTCGAGCGCGCCGGCGATTTGCTGGCCCGCCGCGGCGGTCCACATGAGCACGTCGCGAACGATTCGGCCGCGAGCTTTATCGGACGGTTCCCGGTACATGAACGCCCAGGTGTAGCCGGTGATCGGCCAGGCCCTCCCCGAAGACGAGTCGACGATCGAAAAATCGGTCGAGCTCAGTTCTTTCTTGCTCGCCGCAGCGGCCTCGACGCCGCCGGCGGTGCAGAAGGTGAAGAGTCCCGAGGAGTTTTGCACCTGCGCCTGCGTCATCTTGTTCTCGTGAACGTAGGCCAATTCGACGTACCCTATCGCGCCCGGCGTCTGGCGCACCTGACCGGCGACGCCTTCGTTCCCCTTACCGCCGACGGCGTTCTCAGCGGGCCACTCGACGCTCTTGCCGGTTCCGACCTTCTGTTTCCACTCGGGCGAAACGTGACTCAGGAAGTCGCTGAAGATGTAGGTCGTCCCCGAACCGTCGGCTCGATGAACGACGACGATCGGCGTGTTCGGAAGCTGCGCGCTCGGGTTCAGTTTCACGAGCTCCGGATCGTCCCAGTGCGTGATCTTACCGAGATAGATGCCCGCCAATACCTGACGGCTCAAGCGTAGTCCGCCTTTGATGAACTGCGGGAGATTGTACGTGATCGCGACGCCACCGAGCGCGACCGGAATCTGCACCGCGGGCGCCGGGAGCCGTTTCAACTCGTCGGCGTTCATGGGAACGTCGGAGGCGCCGAAGTCGACGGTTCGTTGCGTGAATTGCTGGATGCCGCCGCCGCTTCCGATCGATTGATAGTTGACGGAGACCTCGGGATGGGCTTGGCTGTATTGGTAAAAGGCTTTCGAAAAAAATGGGAAGACGAAGGACGAACCGGCACCGGTCAATTGCGTTGCGGCGAGCGCCGGCGCCAACGTGAGCGTGGCAACGGCTATGACACAGGCATATGTCCGACAGGCCCCTAGGCCCAGACGTTTGAGCAAGGCGACTCCTCCAAGCGAGCACGGATGAGTCCAGCATACGCGACCACGATCAAGACCACGTTAACACCATCTTAACGGGCTCATCCGAAACGGCCGCTGATATAATCTTCGGTTCGACGGTCCGCAGGGCGCGTAAATATTTGCGTCGTCGGTCCGGCTTCGACGATTTCGCCCAGAAGAAAGAAGGCGGTGAAATCCGAAATGCGCGCCGCCTGCTGCATCGAGTGGGTTACGATCACGACGGTATACTCGCGCTTGAGGTCTGCGATCAGATCTTCGATCTTCGCCGTCGCGAGCGGATCGAGCGCCGCCGCCGGCTCGTCCATGAGGATCACTTCGGGCTCGACGGCGAGCTGGCGCGCGATGCAAAGACGTTGCTGCTGGCCGCCGGAGAGTCCGAGCGCGGATTGGTTGAGGCGATCCTTGACTTGGTCCCACAGCGCAGCCTTGCGCAAGCTGCGCTCGCAAATCTCCATCAGCACGGCATGCCGGCGTTCGCCGTGCACCTTCGGGCCGAAGACGACGTTCTCATAAATCGATTTTGGAAACGGGTTGGCGCGCTGGAAGACCATCCCGATCCTGTGGCGCACTTCGACGGGATCGATCCCGGCGCCATAAATATCCATGCCGTCAAGCTTGACGCGACCGTCGACGCGCGCGCCGGGCGTGAGGTCGTGCATACGATTGAGCGCACGGATGAACGTCGATTTTCCGCAGCCGGAGGGACCGATCAGCGCGCTGACCCGGTGTTCGGGGATAGAAAGCGTCGCCGCCTTGATCGCCTGAAAGCGCCCGTAATGGACGCTGAGATCCTCGGTCGCCATCTTCGGCATCGCCGTTTCTTGCACGACGCCGTCCGCTACGACGATCGCCGTCTTCGCGTTGACGTGGCGCAGCGACTCCGGCGAAACCGCCAAGTTCGGTCCGCCGGCAATCCAAGGCACCGCCCCGCTCACGCCCTCATCCTTGCAATTCAAACCTAAGCGCTGCTTAAGAGGACCTTAAGACTCACTTAATCAACGCGACATCGTGGGAGAGCACGCGAGGGACGGAACGGCCGTCGTCGACGGTCTGCGTGGACTTGCAATCCTCCTCGTCTTCGGATACCACACCTGGCTCTTCTCCTGGTACACGCCGCCGCCGCCCTTCGACGTCTTCGCCCGCACCGGGTATTTCGGCGTCGAGCTCTTCTTCTTGATCAGCGGCTTCTGCCTGTTCTATCCGTACGCGCGCCACCGGCTGGAGGCGAAGCGCGATCAGACTCTTGGTGCGTTTGTCTACCGCCGGTTCATCAAGATCGTGCCCTCGTATCTCGTGGCGCTTGCGGTGACCTTCGCGATAGCGTTTCCAACGATCCAGAGAAGCGTGGCCCTCACTTCGCTCGGCCAGCACGTTTTCTTCGTCGAAAATTTCTTCAACGATCCGGTCGGCAGTTCGAATTCGGTTCTTTGGAGCCTCGGCATCGAGGTGCAGTTCTATCTGATCTTTCCGCTGCTCGTCGCAAGCTTCGCGAAGCGCCCGCTGGTCGCGGCGCTGGTGCTGGCCGCCGGAGCGCTCGGCTATCGCTATTACTTTGGCGCCTGCTGCCTTACCAACGAACTCGTGATGCGACAGTTGCCGGCGTTCCTCGATCTTTTCGCTTTCGGGATGCTGGCGGCATATGCGTTCGTGTGGTTGCGCAGACGCTGGAGCAACATCGATGGCGTCGCCGCCGCTCGCGTCAGCGTGTTCTGCACGGCGGCGGCAATCGCGTTTGCACTCATATCGTTCGAGCTGCTGGCCGCCGCGAACGGCGTTCAGTATACCGATGAGGGACGCGAACGCTTCAACCTCTTCGGGCGAACGGCGCTTGCGAGCACCGGCTTTGCCTTGGTGGTCGCATCGTGCTTCGCCGAACGCTGGTGGCGCCGGCTCCTGGCGAACCCACTTCTAGTCTTCCTCTCGGTCATCTCGTACAATCTCTATCTCTGGCACACGCTCGTCGAATTATGGCTGGTTCACCATCATCTTCCGCCGTCGTCGATCAAGATCTCGCACGACGACCAAGTCTGGCGCGCGTGGTTCATCGGGATCTCGCTCGTTGCGTGCATCGCGATCTCGACGGCGATCACATACTTCCTCGAGCGCCCGCTGCTGCAGACGGTTCGGCCGCATCCCTTCGCATTCGAGTGGAAGCGGCTAGGGCGGAAACTCACACGTGAACCTCGCGCCGAAGCCGAGTTCTGATTCGACGCTCGCCGTGCCGCCGTGCGCCTCGACGATGTGCTTGACGATCGAGAGTCCGAGGCCCGTTCCGCTCGATTCGCGCGCGCGCGAGCGATCGACGACGTAGAAGCGCTCGAAGACGTGCGGCAAATCGGCATACGGAATCCCGCTCCCGGTGTCGCCGACACGAAGAAACGCCGGGCCGCCCTGTCGCTCGACCACGACGTCGACCGTTCCGCCGGCCGGCGTGTTGCGTAGTGCGTTGTCCACGAGGTTGACGACGACTTGCGTCAGCCGGTCCGGATCGCCGCGCAGCGCCGTTTTTGTCCCCTCGAAGCGAAGCGCGATCCCGAGCTTCTCGGCGCGGGGCTGAAAGGTCGCGACCGTCCGTTGGACGAGACCGGCGAGGTCGAGTTCCTCTCGGCGAAGCTCGATGTGACCCGTTTCAACCCGCGCCAGATCGAGGAGGCCGGCGACCATTTGGTTCATGCGGTCGACCTCTTCTTTTACGCGCGGGAGAAACAGCCGCAGCGCTTCGTCATCGAAATCCGTGCTCAGGATCGTTTCGAGCATGAGATTGATCGAGGAAAGCGGCGTGCGCAGTTCGTGCGAGACGTTTGAGACGAAGTCTCGACGCATCTGCTCGAGCTCGCGAAGGCGCGTTTCGTCGGTCGCGATCACAATCGCGCCCTCGCCGTCGCCGGCTTCAAGCGCCGCAACGGTCAGAACTCGCGTTCCCCCGGAGCGATGGAGCGACAGCTCGCGACGCGACGATTGGCCCTCGATCGCCGCCCTGACGCGTTGATCGAGTTCGAATGACGGGATCGCTTCGATCAACGAACGCCCGACCGAGCTCCGCTCGTCGATTTCGAAGATCGCTGCGGCGCTGGCATTCATTGCGGTGATGCGGCTGCGGCCGTCAAGTGTGAGAATACCGACGCGCAGCGACCGGACGAGTTGCTCGAAGCGCGGATCGGTTCGTACTTCGACCCGCTGAGGGCGCTCGGGCATGCGAGCGCCGCGACGGCGACGGGCAAAGCGTCCGATCGCGAAACCGCCGGCCACGGCGAGCGCGGTGGCCGCGACCTCGCCGATTGACGTCACCGCGGCGGCGAAAACATGTACCCGCGGCCACGTACGGTGAGAATGTGGCGCGGATTGTTCGGATTGAGTTCGATCTTCTCGCGCAACCAGCGCACGTGAACGCTGATCGTTTGATGATCGCCTTCAAAATCGTAGCCCCAGACTTTGTCCAAAAGGGTTTGACGCGTGACGATTCGGCCGCGATTCTGCATCAAGAGTTGCAGAAGACTGAATTCCTTCGGCGCGAGCTGAATCTCGCGTCCGCGAACGGTCAACGCCTGTCGCGCCGGATCGAGGACGATCTCGCCGGCAACTATCGCTTCGCTCGAGGCGCCGTCGCGCGACGCGACCCGTCGCAATCGCGCCTTGACGCGCGCCATGAACTCGCGCAGAGCAAACGGTTTGGTGACGTAGTCGTCGGCACCGAGTTCGAGTGCGAGCACTTTGTCGATCTCTTGATCCTTCGCGGTCAACATGATGATCGGGACGCTCGACGATTTACGGATCTCTTTGCAAGCTTCGATCCCGTCGAGGACCGGGAGCATGATGTCCATGATGATCAGATCGGGCTGCTCGCGCTCCGCGAGCGCGATTGCGGTGCGTCCGTCACCCGCCGTCGCGACGACGTAGCCGCCGCGCTCGAGATTGAAGCGCAGCGTCTGTAAGATCGCCGACTCGTCGTCGACGATCAAAATCTTATTCGGTTTCGGCGGGGCCTCAGTCGGCACGTTCAAAAAGTACCCCGGCCATGGCGAAGGCACCTCGATTTGAGACGCTCACGGCGGAGATGCCGCTCGGGGAAGCGGCCCGCACGATCGTGCGCGGCCTGCTCGAGGCGGTCCTCGAGGAGACGCCGCGGGTGCTTCGCGGCGACGACGTCGAGGCGGTACACGACGCGCGCGTCGCGATCCGGCGCCTTCGCACCGCGCTCGAGACCTTTCGAAAGCCGCTGGGAAGCGGCCCAGGGCCATTCGAGCGCGCAGTGCGCCGGCTCGGCCGGAGGCTCGGAGGGGTGCGCGACGCCGACGTGCACTTGGCGGCATTGCGCGGAACGCTCGGAGGAGCGACCGTCGACGAAGCTCCGGGAATCGTGTCGCTGCTGGAATCGATCGCGGCCGAGCGCCGGCGCGCGCTCGCCGCCTTCGCGGTCGAGATGTCCCAATTCAACCGCGACGGCTTCTTCGCGGCGTTGGACGGCGCGGTCGAGGGCTCGCGCGCGGCCAAACCGCTGGCGCAACACGTTCACCATACGCTTCGCAAGCAACTCGGGCGCGTCCGAAAGTGCGGCGACCGGGTCATCGAGCGCGGATCGGGCGCCGAGCTGCACGCCCTGCGCGTCGCGCTCAAACGGTTGCGCTACGGCATCGAGTTCTTTCGCTCGATCCTGCCCGACGACGGAGCGAGCGCGGCACTCACCCTGCTCGCCAAGGCTCAGGAGCGGCTGGGGACGATCTCCGACGACGATGCGTTTTCCGCGCACTACGCGACGTTGCTCGCGTCGCTCGACGGGAGCGACGCCCGTCGCGCCGGGATCGAGGCGCGCCGCACGACCGTCGCCCACCAAAGAGAGCACGAGCTCGCCGGCCTCCGCGCGCTCTGGGAGAACGGCGGCGAAGCCCCTTACCCCAAACGGCTGCGCGCGTCGGTGCGCGCCGCGCTCGACGCGCTCGTCTAGCCGAGTGCTAAAGAATCTATCGACTCGGCGCGTGCGCGGACGTGCCGAGAGCGTCTTCAGCGCTCGGCTCCTCGTCGAAAGACGCCTCGTACGATCCGCGCGGCTCGACTTCGAAGGCGACCTCCAAGCCGAAGGCGCGCTCGAACATGTCGGCTTTGAACATCGCGGCCTCGACTTCAGGGATGACGTCCTGTTGCGTCTCGAGCCGTAACCTAACGAGGCCGGGCTCGACGCGCGCTTTAACCGCAGCGAGGACGCCGAGATGGCGGCGATCGAGGCCGTCGGCGATGCGCAAGAATGCGCCCAGACCGAGGATGCGCCGCTGCACCGCCGCGGATGCGGACACCCATTCAGGATGAGTCGGTTTCGGTAAAGCTTTGCGATGATAGCGTACAAGGCACGCGAGCAGTTCGATTTCCTCCGGACGCCAGCCGGCGAGCCCGGCGTTGCGCACGATATACGCGCCGTGTTTGTGGTGCGCGCTGGCCGAGACCGCGCGACCGATGTCGTGCAGGAGGGCGGCGGCGAAGAGCAGATCGCGATCGGCTCGCTCGAAGCTATGCAGGTCGATGAGGCCGTCGAAGAGCTGCAGGGCCAGGGTCGCGACTTGGCTCTCGTGCACCGCGCCGCCGCCGAAGCGCTCGGCCAGCTCGTGCGCCGCATCGAACCGGCGCGTCCGCTCGTCGCCTAGCCGGCGCCGGACGGCGATGTTACGCTCGAGATAGTCCACAACGATCCCCTCACGCAGGGCGCGCTCACAGACGATCAGTTCCTCACGTTCGAGCTGCTCGAGAATCGCCATGACCAGGGCGTTTCCCGCCACGATGATGTCGGCGCGCCTCGCGTTCATCCCCGGCATCTTGCGACGTTCGGCCGGCGTCATCTTCACCATCGCCCGCTGAAGCTCGCGCAAACGATCGAGCCGCAACTCATATCCATGCGCGCGTTGCGCCGGACTCCCCGACGCGGCGGCATCGAGCGCCGCAAGCCCCATGACCGTCCCCGAACTTCCCAGCAACAATTCGAAGCGATAATCGCGCAGCCGCGTAAGGATGGGTCGAAGTGTTTCGTGGATATGGCGCTCCATCGCGCGATAGCCGAGCGCCGTAGCCGCGTTTTCGCCCAGATACTCGTCGAAGAGCCGCAGGCTGCCTAACTTGACGCTGTTGAGAAAGAACGGGCGATGTCCGTCGCCGACGATGAACTCGGTCGAGCCGCCGCCGATATCGAAGATGCACGCAACGCGGTCGCCGACCGGATATCCGCGCGTCACTCCAAGATGGATGAGCCGCGCTTCCTCGGCTTCGCTGAGCAGCTCGACCTCGACACCGGACGCGGCGCGCGCCGCAGCCAGGAAAGCGTCGCGATTCGACGCCTCGCGTACCGCCGAAGTAGCAACCGCACGGATGTCTTCGGCCCCCGCCGCCCGAGCCGCCTCGGCAAACTTCGCGATCGCCGCAACGCCCCGCTGCACGGCCTTCTTGCTAAGGTGACCGCGTAAGAGCGCCGCTCCGCCGCCGAGGCGCACCATCTCGCGCGCTTTGAGGATCGTGCGCGAGGTACCAAAACGCGGATCCAACTCGACGACGATGAGATGAATAGAATTGGTCCCGACGTCGATCGCGCCAAGGAGCATCGCAACCCGCTACGCGGGCGGTCGTCGCCGAACCTTCGACGCATCCACGCAGGGAGCTGGTTTCGCGCCCGCGGGATGCGTAAGCGGCGCGATGTAGAAATGGCGATTTCGTGGCATGCTGTCAAGGATATGAATTCGTCGCCGGCGGCGAGACGGCGTTCGAAGTCGACGCCGCGCGCGTGATCTATGGAAGCGGCGCGCTCGCCGAGGCAGGCGCGCACGCACAAGTACTCGGCATGCGGCGCGTCGCGCTGTTCACCGACGAGCGCCTTGCGAAGTTAGCGCCGGTCGAAATCGTCGCCGGTTCGCTACGCGCCGCCGGCCTCGACGTCGCCGTGTATGACGAAACACTCATCGAGCCAAGCGACGTTTCATTCCGCGCGGCCGCCGCCTTCGCACGCGACGGACGCTTCGACGGGTTCGTTTCCGTCGGCGGCGGTTCGGTGATCGACACCGCGAAGGCGGCGAACCTGTACGCGACCCACCCGGCGGACTTTGCAACGTACGTGAACGCACCGCTCGGGTCAGCGAAACCCATCCCCGGCACGTTGCGTCCCCACATCGCGTGTCCGACGACGTGCGGAACCGGATCGGAAGTCACCGGGATCGCGATCTTCGATTTCCTCGAGCATCACGCGAAAACCGGGATCGCCTCGAAACGCTTGCGCCCGACGCTCGCGCTCGTCGACCCCGACTGCACGGCGACCTTGCCGTCGATGGTGGTCGCGTGCAGCGGATTCGACGTTCTTTCGCACGCGCTCGAGAGTTACACCGCGCTGCCGTACACGCGCCGCCCGAAGCCGGCGCTGCCACTGCAGCGCCCGATGTCGCAAGGCGCCAACCCTTTCAGCGACATCGCCTGCATCGAAGCGCTCCGCATCACAGGCGCGCACATCGTGCGGGCCGTTACCGATCCGCACGATCGCGAAGCTCGCGAGAGGATGATGTTCGCAGCGACGCTGGCCGGGATCGGTTTCGGAAACGCAGGCGTCGCCGTGCCGCACGCGATGTCCTATGCCGTCGCGGGTCTGGTGCGCGAGTATCGCGCGCCGGATTATCCGCAAGAGAGTCCGATCGCCCCGCATGGCATGGCGGTCATCGTCAACACTCCCGCCGTCGCGCGCTTCACGGCGCCGGCCGATCCGGGACGCCATCTCAACGCAGCCTCGTTACTGGGAGCCGACGTCCGCGACGCCGGCCCCGACGACGCGGGTGAAGTGCTGGCGCGCCGGATCGAGTCGCTAATGCGCGCGACCAACATGCCGATTGGCCTTGCCGACATCGGCTTCGGCGAAGCCGATCTACCGGCACTCTGCGCCGGCGCGGCGGCGCAGCACAGGCTGCTCGGCAACGCTCCGCGCACGGTCGGCCCAGCCGAGCTCGAGCGGCTTTTCGCCGACGCCTTACGTTCTTGGTGATTCTCCGTCGTATCCGAACTGGCGTGAGAGTTCGTCGGCGACCGTTCGCACGATCGGCGCGAGCTTCTCCACGCGTTCGACGGTCATCCGCGAAGTCGGCCCAGAGACCGACATCGCGCCGATCACCATACGGCGCCGGTCGAAGATCGGAACGGCGAGGCAACGCACGCCTTCTTCCATCTCTTCGTTGTCGATCGAGTATCCGGCCCGGCGAATCTGCGCGAGCTCGCCCTCGATCGCTTCGCGCGTCGTCAGCGTGTGGGGCGTGTGACGGACGAGCGGTCCCTCAAGCGCGGCAGCGACGAACTCGGGCGACTTGAATGCAAGGATCGCCTTTCCGGTGCCGCTGCAGTAGAACGGCACGCGCATCCCCGGCGCCGTGAACATCTTGACGAGGTGGATGCTCGCGACTTGATCGAGGTAGATGACTTCGCTCTCACCGGCGGTGACGAGATTCGCCGTCTCACCCGAGTGACGCATCATGCGTTCGAGGTACGGTCGCGCCACCAAGCGCAGATCGAGGTGGACGTCGGCGGCGCTGGCCAGCGAAAAGATGCGCGAACCGAGATGGTAGCGCGAACTCTCGGGATCTTGCCGAACGTAACCGCGATCGACGAGCGTCGCGAGAAGCCGATGAACCGTGCTCACGTGCAGCCCCACGACCTGCGCGAGTTCGCTGATCCCCGTGGCGCCGCGGCGTGTCGCGAGCGCTTCGAGGACGTCGAACGTTCGATCGACGGATTGGACCTTCGGTTGTCCGCGCTCGGTCTTGCGGCGCTCGGCGGTCAGCACGACTCCCTCACTCTTTTTGGAATACGAAAGCCACTTTTGCATCTCTGAAGGGCCGCTCCTTCGGTCTGCGAACCCGGCGAGCGTGAATAGGCGCGTCGCGGCGTTTGCGCGGCTCGCGCGGCCGACGTTCTTGGTGGGCGGCTTCGTCAGCGTGGGGCTCGGCACGGCGATCGCCGCGTTTGTCTCCGGGGGCGCGGTCGACTGGCAGGCGTGGCTCGAGGCGCAGACGGCGGTGACGGCCGCGCACCTGATGACCCACTTCGCGAACGACTACTTCGATCGCCATGCCGACGTGCACACGACGCCGACCGCGTTTTCGGGAGGCAGCGGAGTTCTCGTCGGCGGGTTTCTTGGGCCGCGGATTGCGATTCGCGCGGCGCTCGTGTGGGCGGCGTGCGCGCTGGGCGGAATCGCGTGGCTGGACGCATCCGGACACGAGGCCGCCGCATGGCTCGCACTCGCGATCGCGATTCTCGCCTGGACGTACTCCGCGCCGCCGATCCGCTTGCTCGCGCGCGGCCTCGGCGAACTCGACGCGGTGCTGATCGTCGCCGTGCTCGCCCCGCTCTGCGCGGCGGCGGTGCAGGGTTTTCGGTTCAATATCGATACGCTGACGGCGACGTTACCGGGTGCAGCGGCGATGTTCGCGATGATGCTTGCCGTCGAAGTTCCCGATCTCGGAGCGGATGCGCTCGGTGGAAAGCGCAATCTCGTCGTTCGTTTCGGGCGGCGCCGGACCGCGACGCTAGCGTCGTTCGCGATCACCGGCGTCTATGTTGGCGTTGCGCTGGCGGTTGTAAAAGGCGCTCCGCTTGCCGTTGCAATCCTCGAATGCGTGACGATCCCGGCGGCGGTCGGACTCGCCGGCGCGTTTCGGCGCGCGGCCCGCGACCCGTCGGAAGGCGCGGCCGTCGCCGCGCGCGGGGTCGCCTTCTTCTTCCTGGTCACCTTCCTGGAGCTGCTCGGTTTCCTCGTTCCGCTGCAGTGGCGCATCTGAGCGGACCCCTTCGCCGGTTCAAACGGGGGTGGACGTCCAAACCGACCCGGCGCTGAGGGCGCGGGTCGATGCCGCCCTCGAGCAAGTCCGGCCGGCGATCCGAGCCGACGGGGGCGACGTCTGGCTGATCAAGATCGACGGACCGACGGCCTACGTGCAGATGGTCGGCGCATGCGGCGGCTGCGCTATGGTCGACGTCACGCTCAAGCAGGCGATCGAACAGAGCGTCCTGGCGGCCTGCCCCGAGATCGAGCGCGTCGAGCAACTCTAGCCCCGAACCATAGTGCCATACAGGTGGCACAGCGGGGGGCGATGATCGGGTCCGGAGGTACGCCGCGAATGACGCTCTATCACTGTCCCGACTGCGACCGCATCCACGATGACCCGTTCGATGCCGCATTTACCCTGTTCGCCCGCTGCGTCGACTGCGGTATCGAGGCCGAGTTCCGCGATGCTCGCGTGACCCTCGTCGAGGTTCTGGAAGCCGCTTAGCATCAAGTAGCACGCCGATGGCCTTCGACGGCGTGCTCATCCTGGTCGTGGTCGTCCTCGCCGCTCTTGCGGTGATTCCCGTCATGCGCCACGCCGGATTCCCACCAGCTGCGTCGACGGTGCTCGTCGGCATCTCGATCGGCGGGATGGTGCCGCACGCGGCCGAGATCGCTTTGACGCCGGCCGTCCTTGGAATCTTTCTTCCGGCACTGATCTTCGAAAGCGCCTGGGATCTCGACGCGCGCACCTTGCGCCGGGTCGCCGTCGCGGTTCTCCTCTTGGCCGTCCCCGGCGTTGCGATAACGGCACTCGCCGTTGCCGGGATGACGACCGTCGCCGGAATCGGTTGGGGTGCTGCAGTCGTCCTCGGCGCGATCCTTTCCGCCACGGACCCCGTCGCCGTCCTCGCCCTCTTTCGCCCTTTGGGTTTGCCGATCGAACTCTTGACGCTCGTCGAGGGCGAATCGATCGCGAACGACGGGGTCGCCGCAGTCCTCGTACAAACCGCGGTCCCGCTCGCGCTCGCCGCAACCGCGCCGAACGCTCTTTCCATCGCCGTCACGATGCTCGGCGCCGCGCTCGGGGGAACGCTCATCGGCCTCGCGATCGCGTGGCTCGCAGCGCCGCTCCTGCGCCGGCCGTCGCATTGGACCGTGCATGTCGCGACGACGCTCGTCGTCGCTTACGGCTCGTACGCGCTCGCCGCGCATTTCGGCTGGTCGGGAATCCTCGCGAGCGCAGCCGCCGGGATCGCGTTGCCCGAATCGGCGCTGCGCCGGCGCGATGCGGCGATCGTCGAGCGCTCTTGGGACGTCCTTGCGCTCCTCGCCAACGTGATCGTCTTCGCGCTCGTCGGTTTGAGCCTGCGCCTCGAACGTGTGCTCCACGAGCCGCTGCTCATCATCGCTACGCTCGCTGCCGTCGGTCTCTCGCGCGGACTCCTGGCCTACCTCGTCACCCGGCTGGATCCGCGCATCCCAAGGTCGTGGGCCTGGCATCACGCGATTGCGCTCGCCGGACTCCGCGGCGGCCTGCCGGTCGCGCTCGCGCTCGGTTTGCCGGCGGCGTTTCCGCAACGCGCGCAGATTCTCGACGCCGTCTTTTCCGTCGTCTTCGCGACACTGGTCGTGCAGGGATGGCTGCTCGGACCGCTGTCGCGGCGTTTGAACTTCGTCTCAGCGAGATCCGTCGCGAAGGACGAGCGCAGCGTTGATCCCGCCGAACCCACTCGAGTTTGAGAGCGCGATCGAGGATGCCGCTGCGCGCGAAGCGCGCGCCAAGTTCAGCGCGCACGCACGGTCGGCGTGTTCGAGGTTGACGAGCCCGGGGACCGTGCGGTCGCGCATCGCGAGCAAGCTGAGCGCCGCTTCCCAGACGCCGGTCGCGCCGAGCGCGTGTCCGTGTTGTCCCTTCGTCGCTGCGATCGGAATCTTCTTCGCTCGCTCGCCGAAGACGCGTTCGATCGCGATCGCTTCGGTGACGTCGTTGAGCGGGCTCGAAGAGCCGTGCGCGTCGATCAGCTCGACTTCTTCGGCTGAAACGGCGGCTTCGGCCAACGCGTTCTTCATCGCGCGCGCCGCGCTCGTTCCATCGGGAAGCGGCGCCGTCATATGGTGGGCGTCGCCGGTGAGGCCGAAGCCCGCGACTTCGCCGTAGATGCGCGCGTCGCGCCGCACGGCGTCGTCGTAGCGCTCGAGCACGAAAATTCCGGCGCCCTCGGCCATGACGAACCCGTCCCGATCCCGATCGAACGGGCGGCTCGCGTGCGACGGATCGTCGTTCCGCTTCGACATCGATTTGATCAACGCAAAGGCGCCGAAGACCAGGGGCGAGAGCGGAGCCTCGACCCCGCCGGCTAGCGCCGCGCGCACTTCGCCGCGCGCCACGGCACGAAATGCGTCGCCGATTGCGACCGCTCCCGCGGCGCACGAGTTGGCGTTCGCGACGTTCGGCCCCCGAATGCCGAACTCGAGGGCGACGTTCGTGGTCGCGCTTCCGCCGAAGACGGAGATTGCCAGAAGCGGGCGCACCGCGCGCGCACCGTGCGCGCGGTAGAGGGCGTGTTGTTCTTCGGCGTATGCCAAACCGCCAAGCGCCGATCCAATCCAAATGCCGACCTCGTCGCCATCGGTGATGCGCAGGCCGGCATCTTCGATCGCGAGCCGCGACGCCGCGACCGAGAACTGCGCGAAGCGGTCGGTGCGGCGCAGCCGCCGGCGATCGATATAGTCGGCAGGCTCGAAGTCGTCGATCTCGGCGGCGCTGCGCGAGTTGAACTCGCTCGGATCGAAACGGGTGATCGAACGGATGCCGCACTTCCCGGCGAGGGTCGCCTGCCAAAAGGCATCGACGCCGATGGCGATCGGCGTGATCAGACCGATCCCGGTGACCGCGACGCGATACGGATAGCGGCCGTTACCCTGCATGCGCCTCCGCAAGAACTTTCATTCGAGCCAGCGTCTTACGCGCGACGTTGTCCACGAAGAAGCGGCCGACGAGATGTTCGCCGAGCCACTCCGACGCGACCGGAAACTGGAACCGCAGTCGATGCTCGATCGTGACGCGCGTCCCCCTCTCGGTCGGCTCGAAGCGCCATTCGACGTCCATCCCGCGCGTCCACCCTTTGAGATGATGAAAGGCGATGTGCGGACGCTGCGGATCGTTCGTCTGTCGCGCGACCCATTTAACCGGAATGAAATCGCGCCATGCCGCCATCTCGACGACGCGCGTTTCGGCGTCGCCTTCGAGCACTCTCACGTACCGATAGTGGGGGAGATACTCGGGCCAGCGCTCGGTCGCCGCAGCAAAAGCGTAGATCGTCGCAGGCGAAGCGTTGATATCGAGCGACGTGCGCGTCGCGGTCATACGAGCAGGCGCGCGAGCACGAACGCCGATGCGGGCTGGCGAGGGACCGAAACTGCGCCGATCAGCGTCATCAGCCGTTCGGCGAGCCGTGGATCGCGGCGCAAGCGGCTTGCGGCGCGGCGCGTCAACACCGGAACGTCTATAAGGGCGGCTACGAGGGTTGCGATGCGTCGGCGGCTGCTCAACTCACCGAGCCGGCGCCGCTCGTAGTCGGCCAGGAGTACGTGCTCGTCGGCGGGCGATTCGATCGCCTGCCGGATCGTGCGAGCAGCATCGATTCCGCCGCGCAACGCGAGCGCGACGCCTTGCCCGGTAAACGGGTTCAAAAAACCGCTCGCATCGCCGGCCAAGAGCGCCCCCGCGCGAGCGACGCCATGCACGCTGAAGTCGAGCGGACCGATCGACAAGCGCGGCCCGATCCGTTCGGCCCCCTCGAACGAGCGTTGCCCACGAGCGAGCTGCGCTGCCTTCCCGCGAACACCGTGGTCGACGTCCGACGACCAAGCCGCGAGCTGACGATCGCCGACGACGACCATCACGTTCGTGAGGTCGTCGCCGAGCGGGTTGAGCGCAAAATAGGCCCCGCCGCCGACGTACATTTCGACGCACGCACCGAGGTCGCCGAACCCACGATAATGCCCACCGACCGCAAAACGCCGCCGGCCGCGTGCAGCTCGAACGAGGCCGAGTTTGCGCGCCACGATCGAACCGATTCCGTCGGCGCCTACGACGAACCGGCCCGAAATCTCGCGTTCGCTCCCGCCGTCGCGGACGGAAACGCCGCAGGCGCGGCCGTGCCCGAACGTCACGTCGTCGACGCGCGCCCGGACGACGTTCGCACCGGCCGCCGCCGCTGCGTCGAGGATTAGCGCGTCGAGCGTCCGCCGCTCGAGCGCAAGGGCCGGCGCCGGGAAACGCAATTCGAGCGCTTCGACGTCAGGCGGAACGAGGCGGAGGCCGCGCAACGGGCGCGCAAGCGACCGCACCAGGTCACCGAGTCGCAGTTCGTCGAGCGCTGCAACGGCCCCGGCGTTGAGATACTCGCCGCAAACTTTGGTTCGCGGAAATTGGGTGCGCTCCACGACGGTGACGGGGATGCCGTGCCGCGCAAGCTCGAGCGCGCAACTCGCGCCGGCCGGCCCCCCGCCGACGACGACGACCTCAGCCGCCGTCATCGTAGAGCAGCATCCGCTCCCACGGCAATCGCACGACGCGCGGCGCGTTCCAGCCGGCTTCCCGTGCAAGTCCGAGCGCTTCGCGCGGAGTGTACGCGCGTCGCGCCGAGAGCGGACCGTCGTGCTTGGTGAGCCTGTTCTTTGCGAACAGCGTTACGTACAGCACCGTCGCAAGATAGCTCCCGATCGAGCGGCGGAGATCGCAGACGAGCGGCGTCATGCGCGAAACGCGCCGGAGTTCGCGCAACGCGTGCACCGCTTCATCGGGCCCGAAGTGGTGAAGCGTCAAGTTGCAGGTCGCGATGTCGAACGAATGGTCCGGGAACGGCAACGCCGTCGCGTCGGCGTAGGTGAAACGTATCTGATGGTCGGTGCGCGTCCGCTCGCGAGCGATATCGAGCACGGTCTCGCTGTGATCGACGCCGACGATCTCGAGGCGCCGGCCGCGCCGCCGCGCTTCGCGAATGAGCGCCCGCGCGATGTCGCCGCTGCCGCAACCGACGTCGAGTACCCATTCCGTCTTTCGCGAAAACACTTCGCTGACCACCGGCGCGATACCGCCGAAGAGGCGATTGGCACGCTCGATATCATCGAAATTGCCGGCGAGTTCGCGTGGATCGACCGCCGGGTCGTCCATCAACTCAGTCTCTTGTGCTCTCACCGCAAACGACGATTCCGGCGGTCGGCACCGCGAGCGACGTCAGGGGGATCAGGTCTTCTTGAAGTACTCCGCGTTGATTTCGATGTAGTTCTTCCACTTCTCCGGGATGTCGGAGTCGGCATAGATCGCCTCGACGGGACAAGCGGAGACGCACGCACCGCAATCGATGCAGACCTCAGGATCGATGAAGAGCATCGTGTCATCATCTTTTCCATGAATGCAGTCGACCGGGCAAACGTCGACGCACGATTTGTCCTTGGTGCCGATGCACGGTTCGGTAATGATGTAAGCCATAAGCGATCGAAAAAGGTTCTCCGGCGCGCGCTAGGTCCTGGCGTATTGGGGGGGCCGGGGTACCGGTCCTTCGAAAGGCCGTCCGCACGACAAAGGTCGCTGAAGGCGCCGATCCACGGTCGCTGAAACCGCCGGTCCGCGCGCTCGATATGTAAGGAAACGATGACGACGATTTGCGAGTCCTGCCGGCTTCGGCCTGCGACGGTGCACGACTTCGCCCTGCGTTCGGGAACGTGGGTCGAAGCCGAGGTCTGCGATTCGTGCGCCCGCCGCCGCCGAACCGCGATCTTGCCGCTGATCGGCTCGGCTCTGGCCGCGGTCGCGCTCGCCGTCGGGACGACCTTCGCGCTCGATCGGCTCCAACGCGGGAGCGCCGAGCGCGAACTCTCTTCGGCCGATCCGCGCGAATGGGCGAAGCGCCTGCGCAGCGGGGCGCCGACGCTTTCGGCCTACTCGCGCGACCTCACGGCGGCGGCGCGCGCCGGCGAGTTGGATCCGGTCATCGGACGCGACGACGAGATCGACCGCGTCATCGCTATCCTCTCGCGGCGAACCAAGAACAATCCGGTCCTCGTCGGCGAGCCGGGCGTCGGAAAGACGGCCGTCGTCGAAGGGCTTGCGCAGCGCATCGCTCGCGGCGACGTGCCGGCGGGACTCCGCGACAAGCGCGTGCTAGCGCTCTCGCTCGGTCCGCTCGTCGCAGGCACGAAGTACCGCGGCGAATTCGAAGCTCGCGTCAAGCGGATCCTCGACGAGGTTCGGCGCGCCGCGCGCGACATCGTGCTCTTCATCGACGAGCTGCACACGCTGGTCGGCGCCGGCGCCGCCGAAGGCTCGCTCGACCTATCCTCGATGATCAAACCCGAGTTGGCCCGCGGCGAGTTGCAATGCATCGGCGCGACGACGTTTGACGAATTCCGCAAACATATCGAAGCCGACTCGGCGCTCGAGCGGCGCTTCCAGCCGGTGATGGTCAGCGAGCCGACGATCGAGCAAACCGTTGCGATCCTGCGCGGGTTGCGCGACAAATATGCGACCCACCACGGCGTCTCGATCGACGACGCGGCGCTCGAAGCGGCGGCGCAACTCTCGGCGCGCTACATCGTCGACCGGTTTTTGCCCGACAAAGCGATCGATCTGATGGACGAAGCGGCGGCCTCCGTGGCGCTGCGTCACGGCTTCGCCGTCGAACCTGACGACGTCGCCGGGATCGTTTCGAAGTGGACCGGCATCCCACAAGGCGCGCTCGACGAAGCGCAGACGCGCGGTTTACTCACGCTCGAGAGCGCACTTTCGGCACGCGTCGTCGGACAGGACGATGCGATTCGCCTCGTCTCTCAAGCAATCCGGCGCGGGCGCGCCGGCTTGAAGGATCCGCGGAAACCGCTCGGCGGCTTTTTGTTCGTCGGACCGAGCGGCGTCGGCAAGACGGAACTCGCGAAGGCGCTCGCCGCGGAGTTGTTCGGAACCGAAGACGCCCTCGTGCGGCTCGATCTGACCGAATACACCGAAGCGCACACGGTTTCACGGCTGCTCGGCGCGCCTCCGGGGTATGCCGGACACGACGAACCGGGCCAACTTACCGAACCCGTCAGGCGCCGGCCGTATTGCGTCGTCTTGTTCGACGAGTTTGAAAAGGCGCACGCCGACGTGGCGGCGATCCTCTTGCAGATTCTCGACGACGGCCGCGTGACCGACGCGAAAGGACGCGTCGTCGATTTCCGCCACGCGATCCTGATCTTGACGAGCAACGCCGCCCCCGACGAGCTCGACATCTATCTGCGGCCCGAGTTGCTCAACCGAATCGACGACGTCGTCCACTTCAACTCGCTTGGACTGCCGGAGATCGAGGCGATCGTCGAACTGCAGATGCGCGACGTTGCGAAGCGGCTCGGCGCGTTGCGCGTGACGCTCACGCTGTCGGAAACGGCCAGAGAGTTCCTCGCCAAAGAAAGCATCGCCAGCGGAAGCGGCGCGCGTTACGTCGCGCGGACGATCGCTCGTTTCGTCACCAATCCGCTGTCGAGCGCGCTCCTACGCGGCGACATCAAGGAGGGCGGCAGCGCCAAGATCGAGCTCCGCGGCGAGATGATCGACGTCATCGCCGCCTGAGCGGCGCATCACTTAACTCCGTCTCCGCGGCAAAGCGCTCCCCTTCCGACGATCTACAGAATTTTCTTTATCGCCGCTTCGATTTCGCCGCGGGTCATCTCGCCCAGGCGAAACGTGCTGACCTTTCCGCGTCGGTCGATGAAGACGTGCAGCGGCATCGCGATGACGCCGTAATCCTTACCCATCGGGCCATCGTCGATCAGCACCGGATACGGAATGTCGTGCTGCTTCGCAAACTCGAGCGCTTTCTTTGCATTCTCGAGTTCGTTGATGCCGAGGGTCACGAGGCCTCGCGAGCGGTATTTCTTGTAGAACTCGACGACCCACGGCGTTTCTTCGGCACACGGCGAACACCACGAGGCGAAGAAATTGAGATAGACCGGCCTTCCGCGCAGCGAGGCGAGCGATATCTTTCCGCCGCCGGCGGCGCGCGGCAACGTGAACGGCGGCGCGGGCTGCCCGGCACGCGGAACGCCGGCTTTGACCGGCGCGCCGAGCGAGCATACCAGCGCGACGAGCGCCGTCACCGCCAGCGATTTCACAAAGCTCGAGCGAGCGCAGCGGCTCACGTTAGAGTGAACGCCGGGAAACCGACGTGGCTTGCGTCCTCGCGCATTTGCGCGACGAGCTCGTCTGGGTTCGCGAACGCGCGTTGATCGCGCAAGAACCGAAAATCGCGCAACGCGATCTGCTCGCCGTAAATCGACTGCGAAAAATCGAGCAGCCAGGCCTCGACCGTCTTCGGGCCCGTGCCGAAGGTCGGGTTGTCGCCGATCGAGACAAGGGCGCTATAATCGCGCCCGTCGTAGCGCGCGACGCCGGCGTAGACGCCGTCGCGGGGAAGCGTCTTCTGAGGCGGAACGTCCACATTCGCGGTCGGAAATCCGAGATCGTGGCCGCGGCCTTTGCCGAGCGCAACGCGGCCCCGAAGAACGTACGGCTCGCCGAGCAACCGGTTGACCGACTCGAAGTCGCCGCGCGACAGCGCCGCGCGTACCCGCGTACTCGAGACGCGTTCGCCCCCGTCGAGCAGAGGCGCAATCGCCTTCACCGTCACGCCGTGGTCGCGCAACACTTCTTCCGCCAATTTCGCATCGCCGCGCGCCTGCGCGCCGAACCGAAAGTTCTCGCCGAAGACCAGCGCGCGAATCTCAAGCGTGCCGACCAGCGTCCCCTCGAGAAAGCGGCGCGCTTCGATCGAAGCGATCCGCTCGTCGAACGGAACCAGGTAGACGTCGTCGATGCCGGTCGACGCCAAGAGGTTGATCCGCTCTCCGAGCGTCGTGATCAGCGGTGGAGCGTGCTCGGGGCGCAGATACGTCATCGGGTGATTCGGAAACGTCAGGACGCCGGCGCGCAACCCTGGGCGCCGCAATCGAAGTAGGGCTTTGATGATCTCGCGGTGTCCGCGGTGCACGCCGTCGAAGAACCCAATCGCGAGGACGAGCGGGCGCGGGTCGCGCTTGGCGTCGCGGTCGAGTTCGTGATAAACGTTCACACGAAGACTTTGCGCGGCGCGAGCAGTGCTCCGACCGCCTCACCGACGCCAACCAAGACGCGCGAGCCGTCGCGCACGAAGACGTGCTTGGAGATCGCGCCGGTCGGCAGCGGGACGAGGCGTCCCGCTCGAAAGTCGGCGGCGCCACGTCCGTCGAGGACGATCGTCGGCAGCGGAATGACGCGCTCCGGCGGAATGAGCGCCTCGGCCGGCGCCGCCTCAATCGCGTCGATCGTCCAACTCTCGTACAGCACGAAGGGGCCCGAAGCGTCGCGCAAGAGGTGCGCCATGTGCCCCGGGCAACCGATCGCGGCACCGAGATCTTCGCACAGGGTTCGGATGTACGTTCCCTCGGAACACGCGCACGAAAGCCGCACGGTACCATTCTCGTATCCGAGCAGCGTCAAACCGTAGATCGTGACCTTGCGCGAAGCGCGTTCGACCGTTCGGCCTTCGCGCGCCAGTTCGTACAGCCGCCGCCCGGCGTGATGAACCGCGCTATACATCGGTGGAACTTGCTCGATCGCGCCGATGAAGCGCGGCAACACCACCTCGAGCAACGCCCTGGCGTCGGCCGGGACCGCGCTCTCGCGCACGACCGTCCCCGAAGCATCGCCCGTGTCCGTCGCCGTCCCGAGCACGAGGTCGAAGACGTACGACTTGCGCCGATCTTCCAGCAGCGGAATCAGACGCGTCGCCTTTCCGAGGGCGAGCGGCAGAACGCCCGACGCGCCGGGATCGAGCGTTCCGAGGTGGCCGACCGGCAACTTCGCTCCGAACGCGCGCGTATAGATGCGGCGGACCTGCGTTCCGACGTGTGTCGACGTCGGGCCGACCGGCTTGAGCACGTTGACGAATCCAAGCATCAGACTAAATGTGTAGTTTGCAACAAGCAAATGAGCCGTTCATCAACGAAGTCATGGGCTAAAGCGGAGCCTTCTACAGGCCTTCGGCTTCGAGCGCGCTGCGAACCGCGTCGATCGCTTCGCCGACCGTTCCGCGATACGTCAAGCCCGACGCGCGAAAGTGCCCGCCGCCGCCGAGCCGGCCCGCGGCGCTTTGCACGTTGATGCGTCCGTTGCTGCGCAAGCTCACGCGCAGATCGCCGTCGTAATCTTTGAACAGCGCCGCGACTTCGACGCCCTCGACCGCGCGCAAGTGCTGGACGATCTCTTCGGTGTCCTCACCGTCGGCCGAGGCGGCCTTGAGCATCGCATCGTCGACGACCGACCAGACATAGCGTCCGTCCTTTTCGAGCCGGGCGCTCGCGAGCGCGGCGCCGATCACTTGGGTCGCGGCAAAACGCTTGTTGGCATAGATCTCGTCGACGATCGTTGCGCGATCGGCTCCCAGGTCGATCAGTTCGGCCGAGATGCGCAGCACGTCCGCGGTCGTGTTGCTGTGCATGAAGCCGCCGGTATCGGTCAGGATCGTCGTCAAGAGACACGTCGCGATCTCGGGGGTGATCTTCGCTTCCATCGCTTTGAGCAAGCGCAGCACGCACGTCCCGGTCGAACACTCGGTCTCGATGACGTAGTTGAGCGCCCCGAAGCGAGCGTTGGCAAGGTGGTGATCGACGTCGAGGATGTTCTTTCGATCGAGCGCCGGCAAGAACTCGCCGGCACGCGAGGTGTCGGCCATGTCAAAGAAACCCCACAGCGTGTCCGGCGGCAGATCTGCCGGCACGGCGCGCGAGACTTTATCGGAATCCGGAAGAAAGCGCAGGTTCCGCGGCACCGGATCTTGCTGGAAGTAATGGACGCGCTTCCCAATCGCGCGTAGGGCGAGGCCGAGCGCCAAACCCGCCCCGAGCGTGTCGCCGTCGGGCTTCACATGGCTGACCATGACGAAGGCCGCACGCGATCGCAGCTCGCGGACGACCTCTTCGGTCGTCGAGTTCGGCCGAGTCTCGTTTCCGATCACCGTTCGCCCTCGGTCTTTGCGTCGGAAGTTCGAGCCAGCACCTTGCTCAATTCGATCGCGCGTTCCGTCGAGCGATCCTCCACGAAGACGAGTTCCGGGACGTTCCGCAGCGCCACCGCGTGACCGAGTTCGCCGCGCAGGAACTTCTTCGCCGATTCCAGCGCCTGCATCGACTGCCCCGCGACGTGACGGTCGCCGATAATCGAAACGAAGACCTTCGCCGTGTGCAAGTCCTGTGTGATCTCGACGCGCATCACGGTAACGAAGCCCAGCCGCGGATCGCTCAACTCGCGCGAAATCAAGCGCGCGAGTTCGCGCTGCAATTCATGATCGATCCGCGTCTGCCGCTCGCGTTTCATGCCGGTCCCTGGCCGCCGGCTACGCCGGGACCGGTTCGGCCGCGACGAGCTCCGACGTGTAGGCCTCGATCACGTCGCCGACCTTGAGGTCCTGGTACTTCGAGATCTGGATGCCGCACTCGAAGTTCTCGGCGACTTCGCGAACGTCGTCCTTGAAGCGTCGCAACGATTCGACGTCGCTTTCGAAGACGACCGCCGCATCGCGCAGGACACGCACCTTGGCGTTTCGCGTGATCTTTCCGCTCTGGACGTAGCAACCGGCGATCGTCCCGACCTTCGAGACCTTGAAGACCTCGCGGACTTCGGCGCGGCCGAGCGTGACCTCGCGGAACTTCGGCGTGAGCATCCCGAGCATCGCCTTCTTCAGGTCGTTTTCGACGTCGTAGATGACTTGATAGAAGCGAATGTCGACTTGCTCGTTTTCCGCGAGCCGCTTGACCGTTTCGTCGGGACGGAGGTTGAAGCCGATCAACACGGCGTTCGACGCGCTCGCGAGGTTGACGTCGTTCGGCGTCATCCCGCCGACGCCGGCGTAGATCACCCGAATATCGACTTCGGCGTTCGAGAGCGACTCGACGCGCGCGCGCAACGCTTCGACCGCACCCTGGCCGTCGGCCTTGAGGATGAGGTTGAGCGTCTTCTGGCCGCCGTCGGTCGCCATGGTCATGAAACTCTCGAGCGAGATGCGCGGACCCGTCGAGGCTGCGATTCGAACCTCTTGACGGCGCGTGCTGCGTTTCGCCGCGGCCTCGCGCGCGACGCGTTCGTCGGAGACGACCATCAGCGTGTCGCCGGCACTCGGGACCTCGGAGAGGCCCATGAGCTCGACCGGAATCGACGGGCCGGCTTTCTTGACTTGTTTGCCCTTGTCGTCGACGAGCGCGCGAATCTTTCCGAAGGCGCCGCCGACGACGACGACGTCGCCGACGCGCAACGTCCCGTTTTGCACGAGCACCGTCGCGACCGCGCCGCGTCCCTTGTCGAGGGCCGACTCGATGACGACGCCCTGCGCGCGACGGTTCTTGTTCGCTTTGAGGTCGCGGATGTCGGCCTCGAGCAAGACCGTCTCGAGTAACTGATCGATGCCTTCGCCGGTCCGCGCCGAGACCGGAACGACTTCCGTCTTGCCGCCCCATTCGACCGGCTGCAGTCCCTGTTCGGCAAGTTGCGACTTGACGCGTTCGGGCTGCGCATCTTCTCGATCCATCTTGTTCATCGCGACGACGATCGGAACGTTGGCCGCCCGGATGTGCGAGATCGCTTCGATCGTCTGCGGCATCACACCGTCATCGGCGGCGACGACCAAGATCGCAACATCGGTCACCTTCGCGCCGCGCGCGCGCATCGCGGTGAACGCTTCGTGGCCGGGCGTGTCGATAAAGGTGATCTTGCGATCGTTCTTTTCGACGGTGTACGCGCCGATGCGTTGCGTGATTCCGCCCGCCTCGCCGCCGGCGACGTCCGCCGCGCGAATCTTGTCGAGCAGCGACGTTTTCCCGTGGTCGACGTGACCGAGCACGGTCACGACCGGCGGGCGCGACATCATCAGCTCGGGCTTGTCCTCCTCTTGCTCGACGACGACTTCTTCGCCGGCTTCCTTGATGACCGCATTGAATCCGAACTTGCGCGCGACGTTCTGCGCGACCGTCGCCGGGATGTTCTGATTGATCGTCGCCATCGTGCCCATCTTGATGAGCTCTTTGATGACGTCTTTCGCGGGAATGATCATCGAGGTCGCGAGTTCTTGGACCGTCAGCACGTCCGGGATCTCGATCGTTTCGAGGACCGTCGGCGCAACGGCAGGCGCGGCATCGAGCGAGCCACGCTTCTTGCGATGGCGCTCTTTGTCGAGCAGCATCTCCTTTTCGCGGTCGCGCTTTGCGGCGGTGTCTTCGCGATCGCCTCTGCGCGGCGCGCCGCCGCCGCGCGTCCCGGAACTCGGCGACGGGCCCTGCGTGCCCGGCGCGCCCGGCGTCGGGCGCGCGGCGGTGAAGGGACGAGGTCCCGAGGGCGGCGTGAGCGGCCGGAACGGGCCATTGCCACCCGGACGGCGGGCCGGCGCTTGGCCGGGCCGCGGCGCTCCCCCAGGCGCGCCCTGCTGCGCTGGACGCGGTTGATAGCCTTGACCGGGAAAGCCGGGCTGCCCGGGACGCGGCGCGACGCCGGGACGGCCTGGAAGGCCGACGTTCGGTCCGGGGGTCGCGGAGGCGGCGATGCCGCCGGGTTGTTCGGGTTGCGGTTGTGCGATCGTGGAGCGACCCGTCGGGACCGGCCGAAGCGTCGGAACGGCCTCGGGCTCTTCGGCGACCGCGGGCCTGCGCGGCCTCGGCGGAGCGTCCGGGCGCGGCGGCAAGACCCGCGGAGCGGGCGAAGACGGGCGCGCGGGAGCGGCCGGAGTCTCGGCCTCGGCGGCGGCGACTTCGGCCTCCGGCAGCTCCGCCGCACTCTCTGCGGGTGCCGCTGTTTCCGGAGCGGCCGGCGCTTTTGCGGGACGGCGCACGCCGGTAACAGGCTTGAGGCTCGGGACCGGCTCCTCGGCGACCGGCTTTGGGGCCGCGGCCTTGCGCGGCCGCGGGGCAAGCTTCTCCGCGTCGCTCGCGGGCTTCGCCGGTGCAGCGGCCGGCGCTGCGACTTTGGCCGCCTTCGCTTTGCCGCCGAGCAGGACGCCTCGAACGAGTTCCGCGATCGGCGCATCGACGACGGAGAGCTGATTCTTCGCTTCCAAGCCAAGTCGCTCGAAGAGGCTGATCAGCTCCTTCGAGGACATGCCGAGCTCTTTAGCCAGCTCGAAAATCCGTACTTTACCGGTTGCCATATCGTCCTTCACATGACCCGTGAACGAGCAGAACGGCTGCGCCGCGTTGCCTTCATCGGATCGTACTCGCTTATCTCATGGTGATCTTTTACTCCGACCGTTCGCGCTAAACAGCGCTGGTGGCCCCACCCCTTATATTACACGCTCGCCGCGGCCTGGAAAAGCGACCCCCGCGGCGGCCGCCGCCAGCCCGGGATAACGCTTGTTCTTGGCCACGCGGACAATGCACGGCTCCGAGCAGAGGTAGGCTCCACGGCCGTCCGCGCGCGAGCGCCCCGCTTCCGATTGCCAGCCGCTTTCATGCCTCACGAAACGGCGTAGATCTTCTTGCGGGAAGCGCGTGCGGCACCCCACGCACGTGCGAAGCGGACGACTCGACGTATCAGCCCCCGTTCTCCTCGCGACCCTCGAACATCGTCCGCTTGAACTCTTCGAGTTTGCGGATGAGTTCGGGATCGATCTCGACCGTCTCGGCAGCTGAATCTTCGGCGCCGTCCTCGACCTGAGGCTCGACGACGCGCGCGCGTTCCTCGCGTTCGGCGAGATAGCGTGCGCGGGTCTCTTCGGCTTCGGTTTCGCTCGTGATGTCGAGCCGCCAGCCGGTGAGTCGGGCGGCGAGCCGCACGTTCTGACCTTCGCGTCCGATCGCAAGCGAAAGTTGGTAGTCGGGTACCGTCACGAGCCCCACGCCTTCGTCCTCGAAGAGTTCGACGCCGAGGACCTTGGCCGGCGCAAGCGCGTTGTTGATGAACGTCACGGGATCCGGCGACCAGCGAATGATGTCGATCTTTTCGCTTCGCAACTCGTCCGAGACTGCAGCGATCCGGCTTGACTTCGGTCCAAGGCACGCCCCGACCGCATCGACTTCGGGACGATGCGAGTGCACCGCGACCTTCGAGCGGCTGCCGGGCTCGCGCGCGATCGCCATGATCTCGACGATGTTGTCGTTGATCTCGGGAACTTCGCGCTCGAGCAGCCTTTGCACCAATCCTTCGGCCGCGCGAGAGAGCACGATTTGCGGACCTTTGTTGGTCTTGCGAACGTCGAGGACGTACGCGTTGATCCGATCGTTGATCCGGTAGTTCTCGCGTGGCACTTGTTCGGAGAGCGGCAAGAGCGCTTCGGTGCGGCCCAATTCGACGTACATGTTCCGCTGTTCGTAGCGCTGCACGGTGCCGTTGACGATGTCGTGCAGCTTGCGGCTATACTCGTTGAAGATCGTGTCGCGTTCCGCCTCGCGAATCCGCTGCACGATCACCTGTTTGGCAGTCTGCGCAGCTATCCGGCCGAACGCTTTGGGCGCGACCTCTTCGTCGTAGTAATCGCCGGCCTCATATTTTGGACCGGCCTCTTTCTTCGAAAGCTCGGCTTTCGGATCTTGGACCTCGTCTACGACGGTCCGGCGATGATAAATTTTGTATTCGCCGGTGTCGCGATCCATCGAGATCACCACGTTAGCTTCGCTGCCGTAATTACGTTTGTATGCGGAGATCAGCGCTGCTTCGAGTGCTTCGAGCAACATCTCGCGCGGAATCGAACGCTCCCCTTCGAGGAGGCGCAGAGATTCGCGCAGCGACGGTTCATCGGCTTGAGCTTTGGCGGATTTTACAGGCATCGGCGATCTTTTCTCTCACGTTTCTCGCGACTCAGATCGGCGCGAGGGTCGAACTCCAGATTGGCACTCTTGATCATCTCGATCGGAAGCGGCAGCTCTCCGCCCGGCTGTTGCACGACGACCGCGGTTCCGCGCACGCCGGCGAGCGTTCCGCGATGCGTCTTCGCGCCGCCGACCGGAAGCGATGTCACGACGCGAACCGCTTGGCCCCGGAAGCGTTCGTAATCGCCCGCTCGGAGCAGCGGACGTTCCAAACCGGCCGATTCGACCTCGAGCGTGTACGGCTCGGTCTCGCGATCGAGTTCGGCGTTGAGATGCTTTGCGATGCGCTCGCACGACCGTAGGTCAACGCCGTTTGGACGATCGACGATCAGCGTCAGTGCGACCGTGCGGCCGTTACGGCGCGTGCGATGCGCGACGATTTCGATATCGCGAAACTCTCGTTCCGCCGGCAACGCCGTCAATGCGTGTTCGAACGTTTCAACTAGACCCAACCGGAAAGTACCCTTTACAACAACGAAGCGCGGGACGCAACCCACGCTCTACTAACTACCGCAATTACCTTAGCACAAAACCGGGCCGCCCGGCAAGCGCGCCCGGCCTAAAGGTGTGACGGCTGGCGCGCCGGGGTCGGCGAGGGATGGGGCGAGATCGTCGGCATCTCCTCGGCGTACGCGGGCATGAAATCCGACTTCGAGCAGAGGCCGAACGAGTAGTAGCCATCCGGTTGCCCGCCGCCTTCGGGGTGGAGGACGACCGTCCAGCCGCTGCAGATTTCGAAGCCGAAGATCCTCCGACGGCTCAGGATATACGTAATTTCATCGGGATGGGTCGCGGTGCGCCGCTGGAAGATCGTCGCTTGCGCCTTGTCGAGGATTTTTTGCGGCGGGGCGGCTTTCTTATAGTATTGGCGCTGCACCTCGGCCGTGATTTCGTCCAAGCTTTCGTTGTACGTCTTGCTCGTGTAGTGAACGACGGCTCCGCCCGGCAGCAAGCTCCCGAGCCGGTTGTTCAGTGATTCAATCTGTTCGTTAGAGAGCGGGTTCGAGCCGGATCGAGGATTGAGCGCGACGGCGTTCGTCGGCGCCGGGTTCGGCCCCGGATTCGGCCCCGGATTCGGCCCGGGCTTTGCCGTGCCGGGCCCGGGCGCCGTCCCGGACTGAGGCTGCGGTCCGGCGTGCTCGTTCCCGCGATTCGCGACGACTTGGCCAGGCGTAGAGACCCCTGCTGCCGGTTGGACCGGGCGCGGGGCCGGCGTGTTGGCATGGCCCGTGATTCTGATCTCGGCCGGCGGGGCGGTCGACGGCGGGGCCGTTGTCGGCCGCACGGCAACCGCGGCCACCGGAGCCGCGGTGTGCGGGGTCGCCGTCGCCGGGACCGCCGTCGCCGGGACCGCGGTCGGGGCGGCCGTCGGACGTGCGCTCGGCGCAGCGGTTGGCGCCGTTGTCGGCGCGGTCGTCGGCGCGATCGTCGGCGGTGCCGTGGGTGCGACGGTCGGCGCGATCGTCGGCGGCGCGGTCGGCGACAGCGTCGGCGGCGCCGACGGGGTCAACGTCGGCGGGACGGTCGGAACCTGCGTCGGCGCGATGCTCGGAGGCGGCGTCGGGATGAGCATCGGGGCGGGACTGATCTTGGGAATCGCCGTCGGCGGCGTCGTCGGAGTGGCGCTCGGCTCGTAGGTCGGGACCGCTTTACTGACCGGCGCGAGCGCGGCGATCTTCGGCTGCTGCGGCGGCGCGTTCTTGACGTTCTTGGCGAGTTCGGGACGGTGTGGTGCCGCTCGCGCGACGCGCGGACGCGCTGGAGGGGGCGGCCGGTGGGGGCGAGGCGGGATGGTCCTAGGACGCGCGGCGACCGGACGCGTGATGACCGTCTTTGGCACCGAACTCGGAACAGGCGCCGGCGTCGTCGTTGCGGGCGCCGTCGTTCGCGCCGGTACGGGCGCCGATTCCGTCGTAATCGTCATCGCCTCCGCTTGCTGCGAGTTCGAGCCGGAGATGCCGCCCGTCACGACGAGGTGCACACCGAAAAACAGCACCAGCAGCGCGTGCACGAAGAGCGATGCGGCCCACGCCGCGGTCCAGCGCCGACGCGAAGAATTCAACATGCGTCGGACAGACTGGCGCATGATCGTCTTCTTTCGCGCAGGAGGCTGGAAGCACTCCATTCAAGCGCGTGCGTTCCATCATGCTTGAATTCGCGCAAAAGCGCACGAAGATCGTCGCGACGATCGGACCGGCGTCGCGCGATCCGAAGATCTTGCGCGCGTTGATCGCCGCGGGCACGAACGTGGTCCGGCTCAACTTTTCGCACGGCACGCACGAGGAGCATGCGGCGACGATCGATGCCGTGCGGCAAGTTTCGGCCGAGTTGAACCTCCACATCGCGGTCTTGCAAGACCTTCCGGGCCCGAAGGTTCGCACCGGCCCGCTTGCCCCGGGCCTCGAGAGCATTCAGCTTTCCTCGGGCGCGCCGTTTGGGTTGGTCACCGAACCGATCGCCGGAACACCAAGTGCGGTCTCGGTCACATATGCCGGGCTTCCGCAAGACGTCGAGGTCGGTAAGCGCCTTTACCTCGCCGACGGCGCGATCGCGCTGCGAATCGTCGGCAAGTCGCTCGACCGTATCGACACCGTCGTCGAGGCCGGCGGCGTCTTGCGCGCGACGCAAGGGATCAACTATCCCGACGGAACGCTCCAGATCCAGACCGTCACCGATGCCGATCTGGCGCATCTCGAATTCGGACTTTCGAAGGGGATCGATTGGGTCGCAACCTCGTTCGTCCGCACGGCGAACGACATCTCGCGGGTCAAGTCATTCATCGCCGACCGCGATTCGAAGGTCCAGGTCATGGCGAAGATCGAGAAGCACGAAGCGCTCGAGAACATCGACGCGATCGTCGAAGCCGCCGATGGGATCATGGTCGCGCGCGGCGATCTCGGCATCGAGATCCCGCTCGAACAGGTTCCGCTCGTTCAGAAAGATCTGATCGCGCGCGCGAACCGCGCCTCGAAACCGGTCGTGACCGCGACGCAGATGCTCGAATCGATGATCACGAACGCCCGTCCGACCCGTGCCGAGGCCAACGACGTGGCCAACGCGATCCTCGACGGCAGCGACGCGGTGATGCTCTCCGGCGAAACGGCTCGCGGCGCATATCCGGTCGAAGCGGTTCGCACGATGGCGAACATCGCGCATCAAGTCGAAATATCGTATCCGCACGAGGAATTGTGGGCGCGGCGAGTCGCCGCTTCCACGGTCACCATCGAGACCGCGATCGCCGGTTCGACCGCCCGCGTCGCCGAAGAACTTGGCCTGAAGTTGATCGTCACCGGCACCACGACCGGCAATACCGCGCGCCACATCGCCTCATTCCGGCCGCGCGCGCGCGTGATCGCGATGACGCCCTACGCGGAAGTAGCGCGCCGCATGGCGGTGGTCTGGGGCGTCGAGTCGCTCGTCGTCGATTACTACCGCTATTTCGAGACGGGGATCGAGATGATCGAGGCGCGCACCTTACGCGAGAACCTCGCCAAGAGCGGCGAGGTCATCGCCATCACGTCGGGCATGCCGGTCGGCGCCGGCGGCACGAACGTGTTGAAAATCCACACGCTACCGTAGCCGTGGGGGGCCCTTTCTCATCGGAGCGCGCGTAAAGGTTTGGGCGTCTTGGTCCCCGTTCAGCGTTGCGAGGTCCTGCGTTTTTGCGCGTCGCGCAGGAGCGTCTCGGCGTGCTCGATCGCGATCCCCTCGACCTTGCCGGAGAGCATCCGCGCGAGTTCTTCGAGGACGGCCTTTCGTTCACTCAGGGCGACGACTTCGATCGTCGTCGCGTCGCGCCGTTCGCGTTTGACGAGCGCGTAGTGGCGTTCGGCCCACGACGCGATCTGCGCAAGATGCGTCACGCAAACGACCTGCGTATCGCGAGCGAGGGCGCTGAGGCGCTGGGCCACGGCGTTGGCCGTTGCGCCGCCGACACCGGCGTCGATCTCGTCGAAGATGAGTGCGGTCGGTTCGCGGCGGTCGGCGAGAACGACGACGAGCGCGAGCAGAACGCGCGAAAGCTCTCCGCCCGAAGCGGCGCGTGCGAGCGACCGGAGCGGCTCGCCGGGATTCGGCGCCAAAGCGAATTCCGAGCGCTCGCGCCCGAGCCGACCGATCGCTTCGGAGCGCTCGAGGTTCACCGCAAAGCGGGCGGCCGGCATCGCAAGGGCGCGAAGTTCTTCGGCGACCGAGTTCTCGAGTTTGCGCGCCGCCGCGGTGCGGAGCTTTCCGAGATCGTCGCTTTGCGTCGCGAGCGTTGTCTTCTCGGCGCCGAGCCACGACTGGAGCGTGGCGCAACGTTCTTCTCGCCCGGCGTAGCGCTCGACGATCGATTCGAAGCGTGTTCGCGATTCGAGCACGGCCTCGATCGTGGGGCCGTACTTTTTCTTCAGGCGGTCGATCGCATCCAAACGTTCGCCGATCGTTTCGAGTTCGGCAGCGTCGGACTCTACGGCGTCGGCGGCGCGAGCGATCTCGACGGCCGCGTCGGTCGCTTCGCTCTGCAATGCCGCGATCGAGTCCGCCAATCGGGTCAGCTCACCGCCATAGCGCGAGACGCCGCCGAGCGCCCTCGCAGCCGCGCCCAGCGCGGTGACGGCGGAACCATCGGCGCCGGCGAGCGCATCGTGCGCCTGTCCAAGTGCCCCGGAGATGCGCTCCGCATTGGCCAGATACTCCCGGCGTTCGCGCAGGCGCTCGTCCTCGCCGGGTTGCGCTGCGGCCGCGTCGATCTCGCCGAGCGCAAAGCGGGCGAACTCGACTTCGGCGAGCCCGCGACCCTCGCTCTCGGCGGTCTCGGCGAGCTCTCGCTCCAATTCGGCGACACGCGCGTACGAGGCGGCGACGGAATCTCGCAGCGCGAGCGCTTTGGCGCCAGCGTAGCGATCGAGCAATTCGAGTTGATATGTCGGTGAGAGCAAGCGTTGCTGCTCGTGTTGGCCGATGAAATCGGCGAAGCGAGCAGCCGTCTCGCGAAGTTGTGCAGCGGTCGCCGGCCGTCCATTGATGCGCGCAGAGGATTTTCCGCTCGTTTGAAGCTCGCGCGTGAAGATCGCGGGCTCACCCGGTTCGACTTCGAAGCCCGCTTCCAAGAACGCCTCGCGCAGCGGTTCGTCCGTGTCGACCTCGAGCGTCACGCGCGCGCGCAGCGCGCCGCCGTGCACCATGTCCGGCGACGAGCGCTCGCCCAACACGAAACCGAGTGCGCCGAGCAACATCGTCTTCCCCGAACCCGTCTCGCCGCTGAACACCGACAGGCCGGCGGCGAAGTCCACGTCCGCCCGCGCGATCAGGCCGAAGTCTTCGATTTCGATGCGACGCAACGCCGGCGAGCTCGCATGCCGCTCACTCACTAGCGTTCCGACCTTCCGAGTCGGATCACTTAACCTTCGCGTTCCTTGATCGGCGCGTTCCAGCGCAGCTTCGCTTCGAGCAGCGAAAAGAAATTAATCGGCGCGCGGCGCGCGAAGCGCACGGGCCGGGCATAGCGCGTAACCGTGACGCGGTCGCCGGCGTGCAGCGCGTCGACGGTAAGCCCGTCGGCTTCGAGCGCGACGGTTTCGCTCGACGCGTCGCAACTGAGCACGATCGTCGACGATTCGGGGACGACGAGCGGCCGCGCGAAGAGCGTGTGCGGCAGGAGCGCGATGATTCCGAACGCGGCGACCTCCGGGGCCAGTATCGGCCCGCCCGCCGACAGGAAATACGCCGTCGATCCGGTCGGCGTCGCGACCATGACGCCGTCGGCGGGGACGTGCGCAGCCTCTTTTCCGTCGACGTAGATCCCGAACGGCGTCATGTGCGACTCCGCGGTGCGTCGCACAACGATGTCGTTCAACGCGAAGTAGGACTTACCGTGCACGCGCGCTTCGAGCGCGGTGCGCTCGTCGATTGCGAATCCGTTCTGCAAGATCTCCGGGATCACACTGAGTGCGGCCGCGCGTCCGTCGATCTCGGTCAGGAACCCTAAGCGACCGGTGTTGATTCCGAAGAGCGGGATTCCGTGCGGCGCAGCGATCTGCGCGGCGCGCAGGAGAGTCCCGTCGCCGCCGATCGTTACCAGCAGGACGGCCTCTTCGACCTTCGCTCCGGGCGCCGACAGACCGAGCAAAGCATCTTGATCGTCACATAACGCGATCTGATAGCCGGCCGTACGGATCGTTTCGGCGACCGCGATCGCCGTCGCGCGCGCACTCTCGCGCGCGAGGTCGGCGTACAGCGCGACGGTTGCGGGTTCGCCGGTCTTCCCGCTCACGTTCGATCCTCGGCCGCCGCCACGATCTTCGCATCATTGACCGGCGTTCCGACCGGACGAAGCAGGAAGAACAACTCGACGTTCCCCGCCGGGCCGCGTAGCGGAGAGCGCGTGACGTCACAAACGACGAAGCCGCGCTTCGCGACCGCGTCGCGCACTTCGAGCGCGATCTCCCCGCGAACGACGTCGTCGCGGACCACGCCGCCGCGACTGAGCCGTTTCCGTCCCGCCTCGAATTGCGGCTTGACCAGCGCGACGATCGCGCCGCCCGTCGCCAGATATGCCTTCGCGCGTTCGACGATCGTTACGACCGAGATGAACGACGCATCGATCACGATGCAATCGAACGGCTCGCCGAACGCATCGTCGAGAAGTAAGCGAAAATTGGTCCGCTCGACGACGGTGACGCGCGGATCGTCGCGCAGCGCAAGCGCGATCTGCCCGTATCCGACGTCGACCGCCGTGACACGAGCGGCAGCGCGATGCAGCAGACAATCGGTGAAGCCGCCGGTCGACGCGCCGACGTCGAGCGCACGCATCCCAGCAACGTCGATGCCGAACGCATCGAGCGCCGCTTCGAGCTTCTCGCCGCCGCGGCTGACATATGGGCTCGGCCGCTCGACTTCGAGTGCCGCCCCGGCCGGAACGCTCGTTCCGGGCTTCGTCATGGGATGACCGTCGACGCGCACGCGTCCCGCGATGATCAACGAACGCGCGCGCGAGCGCGTCACGCCGGCGCGCTTTGCGACCGCCTCGTCGAGCCGCTGCGCCTGCGCCACCTTCAGAAGGGCAGTTTGCCCGACGCCGCACTCGGCGCGGCGGGAGCGTCATTCGGGGCGCCGTCGACGACCGCTTGCGCCGCCTTGAGCAGTTCATCGCACTTGCGCGCCAAATCGCGCCCTTCGCGGAAAAGCTCGACCGATTTGTCCAGACCGACCGCGCCGTTCTCCAGCTCGCGGACGATCTGATCGAGACGATCGATCGCCTTTTCGAACTCACCCGTCGTTTGTTCAGCCATCTTGTACCGTCTCTTCGACCTTGGCGCGCAACGCCCCACGCGAGAGTTGGGCCTCGATTCGAGCGCCGGCCGCGACCTCGGCCGCATCGCGCAGAACCTTGCCGCCCGAGCGCACGATGGCATAACCCTGTTGCAGGATGATTTCTGGGTCTTTGCCCGCGAGCTGCGCGCCGAGCAGCGCCAACCGCTGGCGAAGGGCGCCGAAGCGAGCTTGGCTTGCGGCGCCAAGCCGGCGATCGCGCTCGACGGACTCGCGCCGGAAAGTTTCGAGCCGCCGCGCCGCCGCGCCGCGGAACGAATGCCGCAATCCCCCTAAACGCTCGGCGCGCGCCGCCAATTGCGCGCGCGGATCGAAAGCGACGAGCCGCCGCTCCAGATCGTGCAAGCGCTCGAATTTCCGGCGCAGGATATCGCGTTCGCGCAACGTCAGCTCTTTATGGAGCTGATCGACGCGTTGGGCCAGCGCGTCCGTCGCACGCGCAAAACTTTCGAGGCGCGGCGAACCCGTGAGGCGCGAGAGTCTCTTGCGCTGATCTTCTATCCTCTGTTGAACCAGCGCCCGCATGCGATCCCGAGCGTCGCGCAGAAACGCCGGCAGCGCGACGAAGTTCGCTGCCAGAATGGCGACGGCATCGGTCGGAGTCGCCGCTTCACGATCGGCGACGTCATCGGCGATATGATGGTCGGCCTGATGGCCGATCGCCGTCATCACGGGCAGCGGCGAACCGGCAATGGCGCGCGCCACCATCTCGTCGTTAAATGGAATACGGTCTTCGTCGGAGCCGCCGCCGCGCGCGACGATCACGACGTCGGCATCAGATTTGCCGGCGAGCGTGATCATCCGGACGATCGACTCGGCGGCGGTCGGCCCTTGCACGAGCGTGGGGAAGAGCGTGACGCGGACGTACGGAGCTTTGTCACGGAGCAGCTTCCGAAAATCGCGCGCCCCCTCGGCCTCGGCCGACGACACCAGCGCAACGCGAAACGGATAGCGCGGCAGCGCTCGCTTGCGAGACGCGTCGAACAGCCCCTCCGCCTCGAGGCGGCGTTTGATGCGTTCATACATCGCCGCCAGGCGGCCGGCGCCGACGAGCTGCGCGCTCGTAACAGTCAGTTGAAGCTGACTTTTTTCGGCGTAAGCATCGACGGAGCCGAACGCAATCGCTTCGATTCCGTTATCGAGTGCCGGCAACTCGGCGACGAAGGTGTTGCGCACGAAGCAGCGCAGAATCGCGCCGCTCGGTTCCTTCAGATCGAAGTAGACGTGGCCGCTGCCCGTCTTCGAAGGCGCGAAGCCCGTGACTTCACCGCGCACGCCGACGTCTCGAAGGCGCGTCTCTTGGGTGAGCTTGTAACCGATGTAATTCAGTAGCTCGCGAACGCCCCAAACTTTGCGCAGTACCGGGGTCGCCGGATTCATTGCGGCGGATACGGCGGCGGTGGCGGGTAGTACTGTTGCGGCGGATAGCGCGGCTGGGGCGTCGGCGGGCTGTAGGGCGTATCGGGCGCCGGCCCTCGACCGTACCAGACCGACGGATCGGCCGGCGGCGCGAGCGTCGCAAGCGGGACGGGCGTTTCGGGTGCGCGCGCCGCACGTTCGAGATCGTGCGAGACGGGTACGATCTCGCGCACGAGCCGAGCCGGCCGGGTTTGCGCGGCGGCCGTTGCCGCCGGGCGGCTCTGCCTCGCGAGCCGAGGCGCCGCCGATGCCGGCGACTGCGCGACGGGTGCCGCCGCCGGCTGCACGCCGGCATGATGCGGCGAATAATAGCTTCCGCTCGCGCACGCGCCCGTGGGAGTGTCGGCGAGGAAGTACTCGTAGCGTCCGCGCGCGCCGCAGTACGCGAGCTTCTTCACCTCGCCGGCCGGGTACGGAAAATCGTGCTTCGCGACCTTCGCAAGCGCGCGGCTCATGAAACGCGCCCAGGTTCGCGCCGGGATGTTTCCGCCGTACGATTCGTACATCTGCGCGTAATTATCGTTCCCGAGCCACACGGCTACCGAGAGGTCGGGCGTGAACCCGACGAACCAGGCGTCCCGATAATCGGACGTCGTTCCGGTTTTCCCGGCGGCGGGCCGGCCGATATCGGCGTTCGTGCCGGTCCCTTCCTTAATGACGCTTTCCATCATCGACGTGATCAAGTAGGCGGTCCCGGCACTGAAGACTTCGTTCTCCTGCGGAAAGCGATCGTCGAGTATGATCGAGCCGAACGAATCCCTGACGAGCCGCATCGGCGTCGGTTCGATATGGATACCCTGGTCGGCGATCGTCGCGAAACCCGAAGCCATGTCGAGCGGCGAGACGACCGACGTTCCGAGCGCCAGCGAGAGGTTCGGCTCGAGGTTCGCATGCACGCCCATGCGATGTGCGTATTCGATCACGCGATCGACGCCCACCATCTGCGCGAGTTTGACCGCGACGACGTTGCGCGACTGGGCGAGTGCCGTCCGTAGCGTGATCGGTCCCATATAGCGCATATCGTCGTCGTTCGGAACCCAGCGCGAACCGTCGCCCATCGGATAGGAAACTCGCGCGTCGTCGACGAGCGTCGTCGGCGGCATCCCGCTGTCGATCGCGGCGGTATAGACGAAAGGTTTGAACGACGAGCCCGGCTGGCGCAGCGCTTGCCAGGCGCGATTGAACTGATTCTTCAGTGTGAAGCGCGCCCCGCCGACCATCGCGACGATCTCGCCGGTCGCGGGACGGATCGCGACGAGCGCCGCTTCATTGGCGTTGATCCCCTCGGCCTTCGCTTGAGCGACGCCCCAAGCGACCGCTTCCGCGGCAATGTCCTGCAGATGCGGATCGAGCGTCGTGTCGACTTCCAAGCCGCCCTCGTACGTCGCCTGCACCCCGAACTGCTGCTCGAGCACGTGATCGACGTACGTCGTAAAATATGGATATCTGAACGATTGTAAACCCGTCGGCCGCTCGCCGATCAGGGCCAGCGGCGCGCTCGCGGCCGCGTTCGCGTCGGCGCGCGAGACGTAGCCGCTCGAGACCATCCGGTCGAGGACGTGGTGTTGCCGCTCGAGCGCACGCTGCAAGCTCACGTAGGGCGTATAGTCCGAGGGCGCGGCCAGCATCCCGGCGATCATCGCCGCTTGACCGAGCGACAACCGATTGACATCGGTGCCGAAGTACGTGTGCGCCGCCGCCTGAATCCCGTACGCGCCCGAGCCGAAGTACATCAAGTTCAGATAGCGTTCGAGTATCTCGTCCTTGGTGTAGTAGCGCTCGATCTCGATCGCGAGCAACGCTTCCTCGATCTTACGCGAGATCGAAACCTCGTTGGAAAGGAAGAGCTTGCGCGCCAGTTGCTGCGTGATCGTCGATGCGCCCTGAAACTGATCGTGGCGATAATCGGCCCACGCCGCCCGCATGATTCCGTAGACATCGATACCGTGGTGGGTGTAGAAATTGCGGTCTTCGGTCGCGACAAACGCCCGGCGCACCATGACCGGGACCCTGTCGATCGAGACCCAGATGCGGTTCTGACGAAACAGCGACGCCAGCAGCGTGCCGTCGCGGGCGTACACGCGCGTCGATCGGGAGGGCTGAAAATCGGCCATCTTATTGATGTCCGGCAGATTGCGCGAGTAGCTGTACACGAGCCCAGCGATCGTCCCAGCCGCGAACAATACCACGACGAAGATCGCCACGAAGAAGCCGAAGACGATCCGTCCCAGCAGCGCAAAACGACGCCGTTTCCGCCGCGCCTTGAGGCTCACGCGACCTTGCTCGCGTTCGATAGGACGCCGTTGACGAAACGGCCGGAATCTTCGGTCGAGTATTTCTTGGCGAGTTCGATCGCTTCGTTGATTACCACGGCCCGCGGCGTATCACTCCGCCGGCGCAGTTCGTAAACCGCCATCCGCAAAATGAGCCGGTCGATCGTCGGGAGGCGCTCCAGCGTCCAGCCTTGGAGGAGCGGGACGATCACCGCGTCGGCGTCGGCGCTGTAGTCGAGCGTCCCGAGAACCAGATCGCCGATGAATCCGCGCTGCGTATCGGCCCCCCGCTGCGCCTGCGAGTCTTCGAGTGCCCGGGCCGGCTCGTGCTTGCCGATCTCGATGCTGAACAACGTCTGCAAGGCCAATTCGCGCGCTTGTCTGCGCGTCACGACCCGTGGCCCGTAAGGCCGACCGTCGGAACGGCGAAAGCCGGCAGGTAGTCGATCGTGACGCCACCCGCGCAAAAGCGCTCGTCGCGCATCACCGCAAGACAGACATCGACGGTCGTCTTGACGCCGCCGATTCGCGTCTCGCGTAAGGCGCAGTCCATGCGACGAATCGCATCATCGCGCGTCTCGGCGTGGACGATGATCTTCCCGAGAAGCGAATCGTAGTACGGTGGGATCTGCATCCCCGCGTACGCGTGGGCATCGACGCGGACGCCGTAGCCGCCGGGCAGTACGCATTCGCTCAACGTCCCCGCCGCCGGCGCGAAATTCTGGCTCGGGTCCTCGGCATTGATCCGGCACTCGATCGCATGGCCGCGCGCGACGAGTTCCTTTTGAATGAGCCCCAGACGCTCGCCGCCCGCGATGCGAATCTGCTCGCGCACTAAATCGACGCCGTAGACGACTTCACTCACGGGATGCTCGACTTGAATCCTCGTGTTCATCTCCATGAAGTAGACATCGTCGCCGGCGACAAGAAATTCGAGCGTCCCCGCGCTCGTGTATTTCACCGCGCGCGCCGCCGACACTGCGATGTCGTGTAAGCGCGCGCGCACGTTCTTGTCGAGCGCCGGTGCCGGCGCTTCCTCGATCAGCTTCTGGTGCGACGGTTTCTGGACCGAACAGTCGCGCTCGCCGAGGTGAACGATGTTGCCGGCGCTGTCGCCGAGAACCTGGACTTCGATGTGGCGCGGGGCCCCGATCAACTTTTCCATGTAGAGGCGCCCATCTTTGAAGTTTGCCTCGGCTTCGGCTTGAGCAGTCGCGAAGACGTGCTCCAGCTCCGCGGCATTGCGCACGACGCGCATGCCCTTTCCGCCGCCGCCGGCCGTCGCTTTGAGCATCACCGGGTAGCCGAGCTTCTTCGCCGCGCCGGCGGCGTCACGAACGCTCGCAACAATTCCCGAACCCGGCGTCGTCGGAACCTTCGCGTCGTGCATGATCGATTTGGCTGTCGCTTTGTCGCCCATCTGCGCGATGACCTCAGGTGAGGGGCCGATGAACGTCAGGCCGTGGTCGGCGCAGATCTCGGCGAAGCGCGCGTTCTCCGCCAAGAAGCCGTAACCAGGATGGAGCGCGTCGGCGCCCGAGATCAGCGCCGCGGAGATGATGTTCGGAATATTGAGGTACGAGCGAGCGGCCGGACCCGGACCGACGCAATACGCTTGATCCGCGTTGCGAACGTGTAATGCCGCGCGATCGGCCTCGGAGAAAACCGCGACCGTCTCGATCCCGAGTTCGTGAGCGGCGCGGATGACGCGCATCGCTATCTCGCCGCGATTCGCGATCAGAATCTTGCGAAGCATGAGCTTTAGGAGGACGGATCGATCGAAAAGAGCGCTTGTCCGAATTCGACGGGTTCGCCGTCGTCGACGTGAACCGCAACGACGCGGCCGGGACCGTTCGAACGGACGGGGTTACGAACGCCGAGCGACTCGACGTAGGCGAGTTCGCGGTCATCGGCGAGCACGGTCCCTTCGGCGACGGCCGGACGCGCGAGCCGAACGATCCCGACGAACTCGGCCCTCACAACCGACGGCGCATGCGTCTGGGACGCGCTGCCGTTGGACGAGGGGACGACGACCGGCGCAGCTTCCTCGGAGTGGGCCGGCTGGGAGGCAGACACGGTGACACGGCGGCGTACCTCGATCTCGAGGTCGCCTTCCTCGACTCGGAACCGGACCAGGCCGGCGGAGGCGCAGAACTCGGCGGCGCGTCGGACGCGGTCGAGCGTCAGCTCCCAATCCACGCCGGAGGCGTTCGAGCCGCCTTCTGGTCTACCCCGCCCCCGGCAGGGTGCTACCCCTCCTCGAGGCGCACCTGTGAGCGCGCCTCGAGGGGGAGGCGTTCGAAGGCGGTCCGGAACGAGGGGTCGATCTCCGCGAGCGGCCCAAGCGCAAAGGCACGTTCGAAGAGTCGGGGGTGCGGGATCGTCAGGTCCGCCTCGACTAGCTCGAGGTCGTCGTACGCGAGGATGTCGAGGTCGATCGTTCGCGGACCCCAGCGGCGCGTTCGGACCCGGCCGAGCGCAAGTTCCATCCGCTTGAGCGCGTCGAGGAGGGCGCGGGGTTCGAGCGCCGTTTCCACGAGCGCCGCGGCGTTCACGAACTCGGCTTGATCGCGTTCGCCCCACGGTTGCGTCCGGTACAACCCCGAACGCGCAACGACGCGACCGACTCCCGAGAGCGCATCGAAGGCGCGCCGGACATTCTCGATCGGGTCGCCGTCGTTCGAGCCGATCCCAATGCGTGCGAGCGCCATTAGGGAACCCCTGGACGTTCGGCGCGCACGGTCACGGACGGCGTCGCGCCGGAGAGCAATTCGGGCTTTGCGATCGTCACCGTCACGGCATCGACGCGCGAATCGGCGAGCACCGCGGCGGAGATTTCGTCCGCGAGCCGTTCGAGCAGCGCGAACGATCGATCGCGCACGATCGCGACGATCTGCTCGTGAAGCTCGGCGTAGTCAAGCGTCTCTCCCAGCGCATCGCTCGCGCGAGCGCGTGCGAGATCCAGTTCGACTTCGACGTCAAGGTCGAGCGGCTGCGCGGCGACGCGCTCCCCGGCATCGGCGCCGTGGCGCCCGTATGCGCGGATCCCGCGAAGCGCGATCCGGTCCTTGCTCACAGCGACTCGCTCCAACCATCGGGACGCCAACCGCGAGCGACCGCATCGGCGACCGCGACCACGTCGCGCATCTCGGCGACATCGTGAACGCGCACGATGTCGATCCCGGCCAGCACGGCCATGGCAATCGCGGCCGCCGTTCCAAAGGCGCGCTCCCCAACCGGTTTGCCGGTCAACTTCCCGATTGTCGATTTGCGCGACGGCCCGAGCAGCGTCGGGAACCCGAGGGCGACGAGCCGAGGCAGTGCGCCGAGCAATGCGATGTTGTGTTCGGGAAGCTTTCCGAATCCGAGCCCCGGATCGAGGATGACGCGCTCGGCCGGGAAGCCCGCGCGCACCGCCCGCTTCGCCGCTTCTTCCAAAGCGGCAAGGACTTCGTCGACGACGTCGCGCTCGTAGAACGGAACCGCTTTGTTGTGCATGACCACGACCGGGACGCCGAGCGCGAACGCCGTCTCGAGCAACCCGTCGTCGAGCCCCCAGATCGAATTGAGAACGTCGCCCCCGGCGGCATGCGCGGCGCGCAGAACGTCGAGCTTGAACGTGTCGATCGAGAGGATCGCATCCGGCGCGCGTTCGCGCACGCCGCGCACGACCGGGATGAGCCTGCGCAGCTCCTCGTCGAGATCGATCGGCGAATGGCCGGGGCGCGTCGACTCCGCGCCGAGATCGAGAATGTCCGCGCCCGCGGCGCGTTGAGCGAGGGCGCGCGCGATTGCCGCGGCGGCGTCCGGGCAACCGTCTCCGGAGAACGAGTCCGGCGTAACGTTGACGACGCCCATCAGATAGGTGCGCGCACCCCAAACGAGCCTCGTCCCGCGCACCTCGAGCGCGCCGCGCGTCATCGCTCCGGGCTTAGTTTCGCGCACGCTCGACGACATTGGTCAACCACCACCCGCGCAACGCCCCCACGACGAAGGTCGATCCCGTCACGACGACGATCGCAGCCGCGTCGGCATTCCGGCGAGCGACGCTGAGCGCTTCGATCGGGTCGGCGATCGCACGTGCCGATTGCCCGGCTTGCTCGGCGATGTTGAGCAACCGCTGCGGATTCACCGAAGACCGGCCGGGCGCTTGGAAAGCCGTGAAAATGAAAGACGCCGAAAGGCCGAAGAACGGACGCAAAACGTCGACGGCGTTTTTCGATTCGCCGATCGCGACGATGAACGCGAAGCGCCGCTCGGGAAAGGTCTCGGCCAATGACTGCGCGAGGCCGGCCGATTTGTCGGGATTGTGCGCGACGTCGAAAACGATGCCCGGAAAGCCCGGAAAGAACTCCATGCGCCCGGGGATGACGAGTCCCCCCAGGCCGCGTTCGACCGCAGCGACGCTCGGACGTAACGCGGGGCGAAGCTGCTCGAGCGCGACGAGCGCCGTCGCCGCGTTGCGTTGCTGGAACCGGCCGAGGACCGGCAACGCCAGTTCATAAGTCGCGGCATCGGTCGTGACGGCAAACGACTGCCCGTACATCTCGCTCGGCCGCGCCGCGATCGTTGCGGCTTCGGCGACGGCGATGAACGGCGCGCCTGCCCCCGTCGCAATACTTTGAATGATGCCGCGCGCCGGTTCTCGCGCGTCGCTCACGAGCGCAACGCCGGGTTTCGCGATCCCGGCCTTGTCGCGCGCTATTTCTTCGATCGTTTCGCCCAGGACGTCGGTATGATCGAGACCGACGTTGGTGACGATCGAAACCTCGGGCTGGATCAAGTTCGTCCCGTCGAGCGTCCCCCCGATTCCGACCTCGATCACTGCGGCGTCGACCTCGGCCCGTTCGAAGGCGACGAACGAAAGCGCGAGCAGCGTTTCATAGTATGACGGCCGTCCGTCGTCCGCCGCCGTCGCCCCGATCGCGGGCTGCATAGCCGCGAGCAACTCGGCAAACGTTTCCTCGTCGATCGTGCGCCCGTCGATGCGCGTGCGCTCGAGCATCGAAGCCAAGTGGGGCTTGGTGTGCAGCCCCGTTCGCTTTCCCGCTGCCGTCAACGCCGCCGCGATCATCGTCGCGGTCGACCCCTTTCCGCTCGTTCCACCGACGTGAATCGTGGGATAACGAAGATGCGGGTCTCCCAACCGTTGCAAAAACGCGCGCATGCGCTCGAGCCGATGCGGCTGACGGCGCGAAAAGCTCTCGTTGATCGTCGAGAGCATGTAATCGCTCGCCTCCCGGTACGTCATCCGTCTCGTACCTCACCGGCGAGCAGATCGAGCGCGTGCGGCAGCGCCGCGACGATCGCACCGATCGTCTCGCGGACGGCTTTGGGGCTGCCGGGCAGATTCACGACGAGGGTTGCGCGGCGCACGCCGGCGACGGCGCGTGAGAGCATCGCCGTCTTGATGACCGCGACCGATGCGCTGCGCATCGCCTCGGCGATCCCGGGGACCTCATAGTCGAGGACCGCCGTCGTCGCTTGGGGCGTGCGGTCGCGCGGCGCAAGTCCCGTCCCGCCGCTCGTCAAGACCAACTGCATCCCCTCGCGGTCGCACAGATCGATCAACTCGGCTTGCAGCGCCGCCGGATCGTCGGGTAAGATGCGCGTTCGTTCGATCGCGAACGCGGGGCCGAGCGCTTCGGCGACGACGGGGATGCAACCGTCGGGCCGCGTCCCCGCGGCGGCCCGGTCGGAGAGGACGACGACGGCGGTGCGATAGGCCGCCTTCATTTCGGGCGTCGCCACGAGCCACTCTTGCCGCCGCTCTTTTCGACGAGGTGCAGCGATTCTATCGTGATCCCGCGCTCGAGCGCTTTGGTCATATCGTAGATCGTCAGGGCCGCGATCGCGGCGGCCGTCAAGGCTTCCATCTCGACGCCGGTCTGCGCCGTCGTCCGCGCGGTCGCGTCGATCTGCAAGAGCCCCTTCTTCACCCATCGGAACTCGACGGCGACGCTCGATAACGGCAGCGGATGCGTGAGCGGAATCAGGTGCGAGGTTTGTTTGGCCGCCATGATCCCGGCGAGCTGCGCGGTGACGAACGCGTCGCCCTTGGCGAGCGTCGCTTTGCGCAAGGCGGTCTCGGTGCGCGCGGCCACACGAACCGACGCGCGCGCGTGGGCGAAGCGCTCGCTCGACGGTTTCGCGCCGACGTCGACCATCGCAACGGTGCCGTCCGACCGGACGTGGCTGAGGCGCGCTATCGCACTGCTCGAGCGGCGCTTTGAAAGCGAAGCCACACGCAGGCGAGTATCCCGGCGATTGCAAACACGATTGCATGCAGGTGGTGAGGTCCGGGATGCGACGTTCCGAATTGTAACGCTCCGGTCCAATACGCGACGGCGAGGGCGAAGCAGCCGAGCGCGATGATGACGGCGAGAACTCTCATACGATGACCTTCATGAATGCCAGGGTAAGACAGAGCGCCCCGAAGATCAAGCAGTACCATCCGAACGGCCGCAAATCACTCGTGCGAAAGTAGCGCGTCAGAAAGGAGACGGAGGCATAGGCGGTGAGCGCGGCCAGGATTCCGCCGAGCACGGCCTCGAGCAAGACGGCATGCGCCTGGGGAGCGAACAGGCGTGGGAGCTCGAGCAGCGCTGCCGCGCCGATCGCGGGCGTCGCGAGCAAGAACGAAAAGCGCGCAGCATCGGCGTGGGTGAGATCGCAGAGCAGCCCGGCGACGATCGACGCGCCCGAGCGGGAGATCCCGGGAAAGAGCGCGAGCGCCTGCGAGGCGCCGATCGCGGCGCCGCGCGGATACGGAAGGCGATCCAGCAGCATCGTCCGAGCGGAGCCATGCGCTTTGAGCCGCTCGCCGGCGAACATGATGAGCGCGTTGAGGATCAAGAATCCCGAGACCAGCGCCGGCGATCCGAAGAATCCACGCACCGGACCTTCTAGGAATACGCCCGCGAGGGCGAGCGGGATCGTTCCAGCGATCAAGAGCCAGCCTAAGCGCGCGTGCAAATCTTCGATGCGTCCGCGAATGAGGCTGACGCAGACGCCCCGCGCGATGCGGATCCAATCTTCGCGGTAGAAGACGACGAGCGCGAGCGCGGTTCCGAGATGCAGGGCGACGACGAACGCGAGAAAGGTCGGATCGCTGCGATCGATCGGCCAGCGCAGCAGCGCCGGAACCAGGACGGTGTGGCCGAGACTCGAGATCGGAAATAGTTCGCTGACGCCTTGCAAGACGGCCAGCAGCATCGCCTGCACAAAGGTCATTGACTTAGGTCCCTATGGACGCGAGTCGCTGCTAAGTGTGGGTCTCGACCACGCCTTCGGTTTGCCATCCGTGGCAAGCCTCGACTGCCTCTCGCCGCCTCCCGCGCGTCCCGCGCTCCGGCGGCGATTCACACGATCTCGACCCACACCTAGCAGCGACTCGCGCGCCGGTTACTGGTTGTTGAAGTCGGCGCGAAAAAGATACGTGCCGGCGATCGGCGCGCATTCGTCGACCTCGGCGCGATATTGGCTGGCCCGCGCGGCCTTCAGTGCCTCTTGGTCGAGCGCCTGATTGCCGGATGACTTGTACACGCTGACGCCGGTCACTGAGCCGGTCGCACTCAGCTGAACCTTAACTTGCACCGTCCCCGTGGCGCCTTGCTGCCGCGCGATTTCCGGATAATCCGGTTCGACCGGGCGCGTCGTCGTCGCGTCGAGATGCGGCTGCGCGCACGACCTCGGCGTCGGCGTCGGCGCCGGCGCAGCGGTCGCGGGGCCCGCGGTCGGCGCCGGCGGGCCGGTGGCGACCGTCCCCTGCGGAACGCCGTTTTCACTCCCTTGTTTCGGTGCGACGTAGGAGTTTTCGGCCGAGCTGTTCTGGCCCTTACTCGTCGTCTTCGGGACGTTGAGCTTGAGCCTCGGTTGCGGCGGCGGCTGCGTCGATGTGATCGGCGGCGGGGTCTCCTTCGGCGGCGGGGTGGGGGGCGGCGGCGTCGGCGTCGGCGGGGGCGTCGGAACGACGAGTTTGGTCTTCTTGGTGACCGAGACTTTCTCGACTTCCTGGTCTTTCGATGTATACGCCTTATACGGCACGAGCCCGCCGATGAGGAAGTGCGCGCCGATCGAGATGACAAACGCCCAGACGATGAACGAGCGGGCGCGTTGGGACGGCAGAAGCGGGGCCGGCGGGTTCGGCTGGCTCGTGCTCATCGCGCGACCTACTTCTTTTCGACTTTGTTGGCGAGGCCGAAATTGGTCAGGTCGGCATTCTTCGCAGCGTCCATCACCTGCAGCACCGTCCCGTAGTCGGCCTTGGGATCGGCCTTGATGATGACGCTCTTGTAGACGTGGTTGGTCTGGTCTTGAAGCGTTTTGAAGGCATCCGACGCCTCCTGAACCGTCACGGTCTTCGATCCGATCTGGATCTGATTTTTTTCATCGATGATGACGACGACCTGTGACGGCGTGACTTTCTGGTCGTTCTTGGCAAGCGGAAGCGGCGGCTCTTTGGTGACGGCGGCGAGGATGATGAAGATGATCAGGAGGACCAGCAGCACGTCCGTAAACGGCGTGATGTTGATCGTCGACATCACCTCATCGTCACCCTGACCCGTCGAAACAGCCACTAGCCCGCCTCCTTACGAAGCGCGCATGTCTTTTTCGTCCCAGCGAGGCGCGCGGAGCGATGTGTGCGTGGCAAGCACATGAGCGAACGCGCAACGAAGCTGGGGCGGAAAAGCGACGTGCTCACGACGTGACGAAGCCGACGTCTTCGAGGCCCGAGAGCCGCGCCGCATCGAGGATGCGGATGATGATCCCGTAGGGTGCCTTGGCGTCGGCCGTGATCGAGACGTGCAGCCGTCCGCGGTGGACGACCTCTTGCGACATCGCATAGTAGAGAGAACCAGTGTCGGTCCGCTTGCCGTCGAGGAAGATGACGCCCTTGTTGTTGACCTCGACGTCGATTTCTTTCTTGGGATTATTCTGCGCGACCGACGGGTTCGAGTTCTTGTTGGGGAGCTGCTTCTCGAAACCAGGCGGCGTAATCAGCGCGGCAAGGATCATGAAGATGATCAAAAGGACCAGCAGCACGTCCGTAAAGGGCGTGATGTTGATCTCCGCCATGACTTGGTCATCCTGCTTCGAGGCAAGGAGCGACATAAGGACCTCGCTCGGTTATTTCGCGCCGGCCGGCGCCGTTTTGGCCGGCTTGTAGAGATCCGTCGGGATCGGTTCGCCGACGTTGTGGAAGTGCAGCATCTCCGCCAGTTGATTGGCGGCCACGATCATTTCCTGATTGTACACTTTGATGCGCGAGCGGAAGTAGTTGAAGAAAACAACCGCGATGACGGCGACGAACAAGCCGGCTGCGGTCGTGATCAACGCTTCGCTGACGCCCGCCGCGACGACCGCCGGGGTCGAGTTGCCCTTCAGCGCGATGTCCTCGAAGGCTCGGATGATCCCGAGCACCGTCCCAAAGAGACCGACGAACGGCGCGATGACCGCGATGGTGCCGATGACCGCCAAGTTGCGCTCCAAAGAGTTCAGATGCTCCATCAACGCTATCGAGAGCGCATCTGTGATGTCGGCCCGGTTTTTGTTCCCGCGAAGCAAGCCGAACTCGAGGATCTTAGGAAGCATGCCCTTGTTCTGCCGGCAGACCTTGATCGCCCCGGTGATGTCGTCTTGCGAGATCTTCGCCCCGATCTGGCGCAGCAATTCCTTGCTGTTGCCGTGCTGCTGGGCAAAGAAGACGAGCCGCTCGATGACGATCGCGACGGCCGCGATCGAGCAGATGAGCAGACCGTACATCGCCGGTCCGCCGCGATTGATGAAGCTGACAAATCCGCTAAAATAGTCCACGCTCTGCGCCGCCCCCCAAACGTTCTGTGCAGTGTTGAACAGTCGAAAGCGACGCCGTACCCCGTCGCGAGGTCAGCCTATTTTCCCCGGTTCCGGGGTATTCCTCGCTCGGCCTCACTTCAAGCCGTTTACGCGCTTGATCGCGTTCTCGATCTGAGCCGTGAGCGCCGTGTCGCCGGCCTTCTTGGCTGCGTCATCCGCCTTCTGCAAGTAGCTCAATGCGTCTTTGGTCTTACTAGTATTGGCGAGGGCGACCCCGCCGGCATAATACGCCGCGGCGTAATTCGGGTCGAGGGCGATCGCCCGATCGGCGTCGGCCTTCGCCTTGACGTTGTCGGGCTTGTCGCCCGCGAGGTAGTAATATGCGGCCTGCGTGTACATGGCCGCAGCCTGGGAAGGCGCCAGCGGCGCTCCCTGTTCCAAGAGCACCGCCGCATCGACGTACTGCTTGTTGGCGAACTTGGTGCGCGCTTGGTTCGAGTAGTAGTTGCCGATCGGGATGTCGAGTTTGCCGGAGATCGACGGATCGAGCTGTTTCGCCTCGTCGGAGATCTTCATCGCCTTGTCGAGATCCCCGGCACCCAAATATGCCGCGACGAGGTTGATATCGACGAGCGCGCGCTGCTGGGCCGAGACGTTCTCGCTCGGTGCGAGGCTGCGCGCTTTTTCGAGATCGGCCGCCGCTATCGCGAACTGGCCGCCGACGTACTCGGAAAAGCCGAGCGCATTATACGTCCCGAAACCCGGCGCGAGATCGACGGCTCGACGACCGGCCGCGATCGCCGCTTCGGTCTTCTTGTCCGATGCCAGCGAAACGGAGGCTTCGCCGTACGATTTCCCCGCGACCGCCCGATAGTTCGGCGGAATCGTCCCGCCCTGATCGAAGGCCGCTGCGGCGTCGACATAATCGTTGAGGAACGAATCGGCTAATCCCAGGTCGAGCTCCGCGCGCGCATCGCCTGGATGCGCCTTGAGGTACTCGATCAGCTTCGTTTGCGCACCGCTGAAGTTGCCTGCATGGACCATGCGCTCGTACTGGCCGAGTTCGCTCGTGTCGGACATTATGCTCGACGAACCGCCCGCCCCGAAACTCAGCGTGTAATCGTAGAACGCGGCCTGCACTTTGCCGCCTTTGGTGGCGGGCTTGTAGGTCGACGACTGCGCGATCTCGAGCGCCGCTTGGTCGTCGCCGTGGTTGGTCGACTTGAGGATCCCTTGGACTTTGAACGTCCCGTCTTTGTTGACGAACACTTTTACCGTCACCGAGCCGACGCCGGCGATCGGGCTCTTGCTCGTGCCCTTCTTCAACAATTTCGGCGGAAAGTAATAATTGAATTTTGTCGCGCTGGTTGCGGAGCCGCTCGAAGACGCCTGCGCCGCAAGGCCGGCGTGCGGTGCGAGGAGCGCTGCGGCGAAAAGGATCGCGAGCGGGCGAGTTCGTTCCATGGTACCTCTACTGCGTATTCATAACGTTTGTCGAAGGCGCGTCGTTCGCCGGAGTGCCCACTTGTAGGCTCGCCGCCACCCGTGCCGCGGTTGCGAAACGAGACCCGAGCGCTTGGGTCCGACCGGCCTCAAGGTCGTCCGCAATTTCCGAAAGTACGGCTGCGAGCGTACGAACTTCCTGCGCAACCGCGGAACCATTTGCGATCAGAATCCCTTCCCACATCTCCCACGACGATGCGCCGAGGCGCGTCATCGAGCGTATCCCGCTCCCGCACAGCGCGATGGTCGCGTCGTCGAGCGACGCCGCCAAGCGTGAAGCGAGTGCGACCGAAACAACCTGCGGCAGATGCGAGGTCAACGCTGCGAGTCGATCGTGCGTTTCGGCATCGACCGGGATCGCGCGAGCTCCCATCGCCGTAATGAAGGTGCGGGCACGTTGGACCGCGGCCGGGGCCGCGGTCGGTTCGTAGGTCCAAACGCGGGTCTCGAAGAGATCGGCACGGGCCGCCTCGGGGCCGCTCCGTTCGGAACCGGCGATCGGGTGGCTCGGGACGAACGCGGCGAGCCCCGCCCCGGCCCGCACGACCGGGACCTTGACGGAGGCGACATCGAGGATCAACGAAGCGGGCGGCACCTGTGACCGAAAGCGGTCGAGCGACCGCAGAACTACTTCGAGCGGCGCGGCCAAGACCAGGATGTCGCACTCGCCGGCAACGGCAGCCTCGCCGGCGCCGGCGGCGTCGAGCGCTCCCCCTTCGAGCGCGCGGCTCAGGTGGGTCGCGTCGACGTCCCAGCCCGTTACCCGCATCCCGAGCGCCCGGGCCCGCAAACCGATCGAGGCGCCGATCAGCCCGGTACCGATCAGACCGACGCGTTGCGGTGGATTAGGCGGCAAGGGCGGACGCCGGCAACGACCGCCCCACGGCCGTCGCAACCAGCGCGAGTCGCGCCATCAACTCAGCGAAATTCGGCAACGTCAACGACTGCGGACCGTCGCTCAATGCGACCGCAGGATTCGGATGGACCTCGACGATGAGCCCGTCGGCTCCGGCGGCGATCCCCGCGAAGCTCATCGGTGCGACCAGATTGCGAATCCCCGTTCCGTGCGACGGATCGACGAAGACCGGCAGGTGTGTCAGCGCCTGCACGACCGGAACCGCCGCCAGATCGAGCAGGTTACGCGTGTGCGTGTCGAACGAACGGATTCCGCGTTCGCACAGCACGATGTCGTGGCTTCCGGCGACGTAGACGTATTCCGCGGCCATCAGCCACTCATCGATCGTCGCAGAAATCCCGCGCTTGAGCAATACCGGCTTGCGCGTAGAGCCGACCTCGCGAAGCAGCGCAAAGTTCTGCATGTTGCGGGCGCCGATCTGCAAGAGATCGGTGTAGCGCGCGACCAACTCGACGTCACGCGTATCGACGACTTCGGTCACGACTGCGAGAGCGTTCTCGTCGGCCGACTCGCGCAAGTATTTGAGCCCTTCTTCTCCCAAACCCTGAAACGCGTACGGCGAGGTGCGCGGCTTGAACGCGCCGCCGCGCAAGAGGTTCGCACCGGCGCGCGCTACAGCGCGCGCCGTCGTCTGCAGCTGCTCGCGCGATTCGACGCTGCAGGGCCCCGCGGCGATCGCCAACTCGGCGCCGCCGATCGTCGAACCGTTGGGAAGCCGCACGATCGTTCGCTCGCGACGCGCCTCGCGGCTGACGAGCTTGTACGAGCGCGAGATCGGGACGACCGATTCCACACCGTCGAGTTGCGCGAACTGCGCGAGGAGCGTCTCCTTGTCCTCGGAGACTCCGACGACGCCGACGATCGTGCGCTCTGCGCCGCGGCTAACGTGCGAACTGAACTTCATCGACGAGATGAGCGCGGTGACGGCGTCGATTTCGGTGTCCGTCGCGTACGGACGCATGACGATGATCATTGCGGTGTGGTGCTCCGGGAGACGAGGTCGGGACGCAGCGAGACGGCGTCGCGCAGGTAGACGTGGACGATCTCATTCTGCGCGCGCTCGGTATTTACGTGCATGAGGACGCGGATACAGCGCTCGAGGCGTCCCGGGACGCCGATCTCGGTGAAATTCAAAAGCGGGACCATCGTCCAGCCCATTCGCCGAGCGGCGGCGGCCGGGAATTCGGCATGCAGGTCGGGGGTCACCGTGAAGAGCGCCGAGGCGACGTCCTCAGGAAAGATTCGGTTCGCCGAGACGATCTCGCGGACGAGCTCCTCGGTCGCATCGAGAATCGCTTCGGGTGTGTCCTCGAGGACCGTCGTCGCCCCCCGAATCCCGCGGATCACCGTGCGGGGTCCAAGGTAACCCCCGACGTTCAGCCTCTGCCTCTGAGCCTGCCGAAGGATGAACACCAGCAGCAACGCCATCAACGCAAATGGAATGAGTTGGATCACCCACCCGAACTGGTTCATCGGCGTTCCTCGTTCGCGCGTTGCGCGACGACTCGGAGGGCGGCGAGCTCTTTCGGCGTGACCTCGCGCCAGGCGCCGGGTTTCAACCCGCCGAGTGCAATCGGCCCGAAGCGAAGACGCGTCAGGGAGTGGACCGGATGACCAAGGGCCTCCAACATCCGGCGCACCTGACGATTGCGGCCTTCATGAATCGTAAGGTCGATCTCCGACACGGCGAGCGTGCTGCGCACGATGCGAACCTTCGCCGGCTGCGCTGCCCCCTCTTCGAGCCGGACGCCGGCGGCGAACGCTTCGATGTCCTTCGGGGCGAGCCGTCCTCGAACGATCGCGCGATAGGTCTTCTCGACGCCGTAGCGGGGATGCGTGAGGACATGCGCGAGGTCGCCGTCGTCGGTCATCAACAGCACCCCCGAGGTTTCGTAGTCGAGCCGGCCGACCGGAACGAGGCGACCGACTTTGGCCGGCAAAAGATGCGCGACCGTCCTGCGCCGCTCGGGATCGCGCATCGTCGTCATCACCTTCTCCGGCTTGTTCAGCACGATGTACCGCGGCTCGGCGGGAATCTCGATGCGCCGCCCGTCGAGCTCGACGCGATCTTCCGCCACGACGCTCGATCCGAGTTGCGAGACGACGCGGCCGTTCACGCGGACGCGCCCCGCTGCGATCAGCGTCTCGGCGTTGCGGCGAGACGCGACGCCGGCGTGCGCCAAATACTTTTGCAGTCTCAGTGTCGCGACCCAGAGGTGGCGGGACACTGATTTAGCCGGCGCGGCCCGGAGACGAACGGGCTTCCGCGTTCGTAGAAACGCAACACCCGGTCCACTTCGCGACTGAGGCCGATCCTCACGCTTCGGCCGACCGCGTCCGGCGCGGCACCGGCGGAGAGCCACAACCTCGAGCGATTCGAACACAGATCGAGTCCGTCCTGACGCCGGTCGAGACCGAACGCTTCGGCGAGACGACCGGGACCGCGTAGCAAATCGGTGACGCGCTCGGTCCCGCGCCGCCGTCGCATGATCCCGATCCCCTCGAGCGGCTCGGCGGCGCGCAGCAAGACGGCGGCACCGACGTCTTCGGATTCACTGGTGACGTTGAGACAGTGATAGGCGCCGTAGATAAGGTAGATGTAGGCGTGCCCTCGGCGTAGGAACATCGACCGGTTGCGCGCCGTCGGTCCGCGATATGCATGCGAGGCCGAGTCGACCTCAGGCAAATAGGCTTCCGTTTCGACGATCCGCGCGGCGAGAAGCCCGCGCGCCTCTGCGCGAACGAGGATCGTCCCCAAGAGGAATTGCGCGAGCTCGGCCGTCGCGGCCGGAAGCTCCGCGCGCCGCAGCCGCCGAGACCTAAGCGGCGACGTCGAGCGAGGCTTCGGCTCGGGCCCGCGCGGCCAGGTCGCGCGCCACGGCGCCCGAGGCACGAGCGACCGTTGCAACGGCGAAGCGATTGAGCTTGCAGCGAAGCTGCACGTACGGGACGATCAGCGGGTTCGGCAGCGAGCGGCGTTCGGCGAGATCGGCGAGCAAGTGAGGATCGTCGACCCGCAGTTCGACGCGATCGACGCCCCGTTGCAGCAGTTCGTCGAGCAGTGCGTCGAGCGCATGATAGGCGACGTCGCGACCTTGTAAAACCGGAAGCGGCCGGCACGCGAATCCCACCCTGACGAGGGATTGGCGACCGGCGCTTCCGACCATTGCGTAAACGACGCCGTTGCCGCGGTCCGCCGCAAAGCCGACGGTGACCGGGATCGGCGGGCTCCCTCGACGCTTGCGGTTCATCATTTCACTGCTTATTTACCCAAGAATTGTACATCGAACATATGTTCGAGTCAATGGTGCGGCGCTAGGGTCCAGGTCACGCTCCCGTCGGGGTGATCCTGGCCCGCAGGGGTCGTTTGAATCGTCCCCTTGGCCAAGGCCAATCGCCCAGCGACAAAGTGCGAATCGATGTTCAAGGCAAGGTCGTACGTGCTCGCGCCGCCTCGGCCGTGGCCTCCGCGCCGGCCCGGGAACGTACTCCCGGGGAAGCCGCCCCCGCTGCCCTGCATGCCGGGACCGCGTCCACCCCGTCCGCCGCGGCCGCGGCTCAGGGTCGCCTTCCCGCGCCCGACCACCTGAATTTCTACGGCGTCCGGGGTCACGGCGACCACGGTTACTTGCGTAGCGATGCGCGCCGTTTGCGTCTCCGCAAACGGGACGTCGAGACTGGCCTTCCAGGTATCGTTCAGTTTGGGCGCGGGCGACGCGCCGACGAGCGCACCTGCGACGAGATTGAAATCACGAACCTCGAGCGGGGTCGGGTCGCTCTTGTCGGCGAGCTGGACCCCAAGGGTTCCATCCTTCTGCCACGAGCCGGCGTAGGTTTCGGCGATCGCATTTTCCCGGTCGATCTGCACGGTCAGATTGTTGCCGTGTCGGACGATCGAGAGGAGAGCGTTGGAACCGGTCGAGCCTCCCGCGGAATCCGCGCTCGTCGTAAGGTCCAGCGCTAGACGTTCGCCGTCGCCGACCGACGCGAGGGTGAGGTGCGTCGCGCCGAACGCGAGGTACGCGACGCCGGCGATCACGGCAATCAAGGCAACACATGAAAGGAAGACGCGGAGCAGGATGCGGTCGCTCATCATGGGCGCATCGTATCCGCCCCGTCTTGGATAAGGCTTGTAGTAGCCTGGGAAGCCGAGCGGCCGGCTAGCTCACCGCGAGGGCCGGCGCACTCGAAGTCAGATCGGCGTAGATTTCGAGGACGCGATTCGCGAGAATCCGTCCGTCGAAACGCTCGGCGGTGACCTGCGAGATCCGCGCGCGGTTCAGATCGCGCGCAAGGGTTTGGGCGAGGGCTGCAGCCAGCGCCGCCGGGTCGGCGGCTGCGACCGCGCCGAATTCGCCCAGAACGTCGCGGGTTTGCGGCGAATCGACCGCAACGACCGGCAGGCCGGTCGCAAGCGCCTCGACCAGCACGAGACCCTGCGTCTCGCTCGTGCTCGTGAAGATCAACGCGTCGGCACTGGCATAGACGTCGGGCAGCGCAGAACGATCGAACTCGCCGGCGAAGGTCGTCCGGGCAGCGAGACCGGCACGCTGCGTCATCCGCTCGAGCGACTCGCGGCGCGGCCCATCGCCGACGATCACGAAGTGCGCCGGCCCCTCCAGCCGGGCGAAGGCCTCGAGGGCCAGCTCCACGTTCTTCTCACGGCCGAGGCGCCCGACCGACACCACCATCTTCACGCCGTCCGGGACCCCGAGGCGCGCCCGCAGGTCCTCGCGGCGCCGGCCGGCGCTGAAGAGGCCGACGTCGATCCCCGAGGGGACGATCTCGATCCGCGTGGCGACCCCAAGGTCGCGCAGGTGCCGCTCCATCGCCTCGGTCGGGACGATGACGGCGTCGGCGCCGTTAGCATAGCGCCGCGTCAGCTGCGAGGCGGCGTTGCGCGTTACGTTCGACTCGAACGGAAAGTAATGCGCGTACTCCTCCAACTGCGTGTGGTATGTGAAGACGAGCGGCACGCGCAAACGTCGCGCCAAACGCGCACCCATCCAACCGGTGACGAACGGCGAATGCGCGTGCACCACGGAGAGGCGCGCCAGCGCGTGCGCGACGCGTTCGTTCGTCACGAATGGAAGCGTCAAGCGATACGCGGTTCTTGTCGGAAGCGGAAGCGACGGAATGCGCACGACGAATTCGTGCGCTTCGTGGTAACCGGGCATGTTCGGCGTGACGCAAAGCGCTTCATGACCGCACGCGCGAATCGCCTGCGCGAGCGCGTCGACCGACGCGACGACACCGTTCTGAATCGGACGGTAACATTCGGTGAAGAGGCCGACGCGTAATGTATTCACGATCTGATGCGAGTTTTTCGCAGTTCCTTAATGTGACGCCTACCTACAGAGCGTCGGCGATTTGTCAAGTTGACAGCCCGGAAGGGGATATGCTAAGGTGCCCGGGTTAAGGCCCGCCGACACTGCGGGACCCCCTTGCGGATTGCTTCCTTGCTAGAAGTTCTCAACCCGCTACCTCACTGAACGGCGCCTCGTTCGCTTGCTGCGTGTGATACGAATCGCGCGGCGTGGAATGACGTGCTGTACGTCCAGAAAGGAGCCGTGTTGATCGATCATGATCACAGACCCTCGACGTATGTCGCAGCGAGTGTCATAGCCCTCAGCCTTCTCGTCACGGGCGCGACGGTGCGCGCCGAAACCGGCCCCCTGCAACCAGCGACCACCGTAACCCTCGTCGAAAACGGTAACGAAACGGTCTACCCAACGCGCGCAAACACCGTTTCGAATTTCCTCAAAGAGGAACACGTCGACGTGAAGACGGACGATTACCTTTCGGCTTCACCCGATACGATATTGTTCGACGGAATGCGGGTTGAACATCGGTCTGCAGTTTCGATCGTTCTCGTCGTCGGCAACCAACGGCGCGTCTTGCTCAGTCCGGCGCAAACGGTCATGGAGTTGCTCGCAACGCAAGAAGTGGCTCTCGGGCCGCACGATGAAACGGTGCCCGCGCTCGACGCGCGAATCGGCCCCGCTCAAGTCGTGCAGGTCACGCGCGTCAAGGTCTGGACGCAGAAGGTCGTGCACACGATCCCCGCGTCCGTGCGGCACCCTGGGGATCCGTATCTCGCCAAAGGCACGACGCTGACGATCGAAGAGGGGGTCGATGGCAGACGTGAGGTCAGCTATCGGTTCGTGCAACGCAACAACGAGCGGCCGCGGCGTACTGTCGTCGGGACGCGCGTTCTGCGCAAACCGCGCGCGAAGGTCGTCGCAGTCGGTACGACGCCGCGCGAAAACCTCGCCGAGTTCGTCGTCGACCAACTCGCAGCCATACCCCGCGTCAACGGCAAACCGGTCCGCATGGTCGCGACGGCCTACACCAAAGACTGCTACGGTTGCATGGGAATCACGGCGTACGGGTTGCATCCCGGTCACGGCGTCGTCGCCGTCGACCCGCAAGTCATTCCACTCGGAACGAAGCTGTACGTCCCCGGCTACGGCCAAGCGATCGCGGGCGACATCGGCGGCGACATCAAGGGCCGCCGCATCGACCTCGGTTTCAACAGCTACTCGCAGGCGATCAACTTCGGACGCCGCGAAATCACCGTCTACGTCTTGCGCTAACGAAGAGCCACGCAACCCTCGAGCGCTGCTGGCAGCGCGAGGGTTGCGTCCGAAGAAACGGCTTGGCCAGCACTTCCTGATGGACGGCGGGGCGGCGCGACACATCGCGTCGCTCTGTTCGCTTGCGCCCGGCGACCGTGCGATTGAAGTCGGCGCCGGGACCGGAACGTTGACTCGCGCTCTCGCCGATACGAACGCACGTCTGACGGGGCTCGAAATCGACCCGGATCTCGTCGAAATATTGCACGAGCGATCCGATCTCTCGGGCGTCACGATCGAACTCGCCGACGCGCTGACCTACGATTACGCCGCCGCAACCGGAGGCGAACCCTGGGTCGCGTCCGGAAATCTTCCCTACAACATCGCGACGCCGCTCGTGATGAACTGGATCGAAGGAGTCAATCCCCCGCAACGGATCGTCGTGATGGTGCAACGTGACGTCGCGGCGCGCTTCGGCGCGCGCCCCGGAACTGCCGCCTACGGAAGCCTCAGCGTCGCCGTTCAATTTGCAACCCACCCAAAACGCGCGTTTACACTTCGACCCGACGCGTTCTATCCACGACCGAAGGTCGAGAGCGCCGTCGTCGTTCTTGAGCGTAGGGCGGTGCCGCCTGTTGCGGTGCGCGACCGTGCATTTTTTCGGCAGGTCGTTCGCGGCGCGTTCGCGTACCGCCGGAAAACGTTGGCGAACAGCCTCGCGTTTGCGCTCGGTGTCGAACGGCGAGACGTCGCGGCGGCGCTATCTCGGCTCGGTTTCGATACGGAGATACGTGGAGAACAACTCGACCTCGCAGCTTTTGCCGCGATCGCCGACGCGCTTGGCCCGTAGAGGTTTCGACCTCGGCTGGTCGCTGCTATTCACGATCGGCGCCGTGGGAACCGCATTCGTTTCCAGCCTTACATTCGGCGTCTTCGCCGTTTTTGAGGGCCTACTCGACATTCATCAGCGGCTCGTCGCCCCGATGGTGCTAATGCTATTGAACCTCGCAGTCTTTGTCGGGGTGGGCGCATACGTACTGGTGCTCCTACCGTTCTTGGCGAAACGTTCACTGCGCGAACTGGGAATTCGAACGTTCGGCTGGGCCGAAATCGGGATCGGCGTCGTCGGCGCCATCGCGATGACGTTCGTCGTCGACGGGCTTGCAGTTCTGATGGAAGCGATCACGCACCACCACGACACCGAAGGCGCCATCGCGTTGCTCAAAGAGCTGCACACGCCGGCCGAAGCGGCGATCTTCATTTTCATGGCTGCCGTTCTGGCGCCGATCGTTGAAGAACTCGCGTTTCGCGCCTTTCTGTTCAACGCGTTCCGCCGCTATGCGCCCGTCTGGGTAGCGGCGCTCTTGAGCGGGATTCTCTTCGGCCTGGCTCACGCCCAATCGATCTCGCAGGTGCTCACCGTCAGCATCGCGCTCGCCGGCGGTGGGACCGTCCTCGCGCTCGTCTACTCATGGTCGCGCTGCTACTGGTCGAACGTGATCACGCACGCGCTCTTCAATGCGTTTCCGTTGGTGCTTTTCTTCGTCTTTCACGTCAAGGCGCCTTAGCAGCGTGCTGAAACTCGGTGTCGATGGCGGAAACCTTCCGCGCGACCGGCGCGGCATGGGACGCTTCGCGCGTTTGGTTCTCGCGGCAGCACGCGAAGACCCGAGCATCGCGCTCGAACTGATCTCGCCGCATCGCCGCGACGCGACGAGTCTCGAGCAAGAATTCGGCGATCTCCCGATCCAGGGTCCGCGGCGCGCGAACGAGCGCGGCGCGTACGATGTGTTTTGGTACCCGTGGAACGGCGTCCGCTTCCGCGCGCAGGCGCCCACCCTCGTCACGATCTACGACGCGTTCGCGTTCGACGAGCCCTCGCGCGAACCGATCGCGCGCTGGCGCGAACAGGCGCCGATTCGGCGCGCCGCGCGTTCGGCAACACGAATCAGCACGATCTCCAACTGGAGCCGCGAGCGAATCATGAGGACGCTCGCCATCGAGCCCGAGCGCATTGCGGTCATCCCGCTCGCCCCCGATCCGTTTTTTTCACCCGGCGACGGCACCGGAACCCCGGCGGTGCTCGGCTCGCGCCGCTACGTCTTGCTCGTCGGCGCCGGCGAGCAGCGAAAGAACGCGCGCACCTTGATCGCGGCCTGCGCGCGCGCCTTGCGCGCCCCCGGCGAGGTCCTCGCCGTCGTCGGCCGGCTCTCGCCCGAGGATGCACGCTTCGCGAAGGGACTGAACGTCGGTCTTGCGGAGATCGAAGCCGACGATGCGACCTTGCGCGCACTCTATCGCCGCGCCGCCGTCGTCGCCGTCCCTTCGAGCGCCGAGGGATTCGGTCTGGTCGCCGTCGAGGCGATGGCCTGCGGAGCGCCGGTGCTTGCGGCCAACGTCGCCGCCCTCCCCGAAGCAACCGGCGATGCCGCCGAATTGCTGCCGCCGTTCGACGTCGAAGCGTGGGCACGCGCGATCCGCCGTGTCATCGACGACGCCGCGCACGCCCAAGACCTGCGCGCTAGAGGTCTAGCTCGTTATGCGGCGGCAGACCGGACGCTGCCGGCGCGCGCGACGCTCGCGCTACTGCGCGAAATCGCGGACGGCGGGACCTAGGCGAACCGCCTCGGCGACCAAAGCCTGTAATTGCTCGATGAAGCCCTCGGGCGAGAACGACGCGGCGTGCGCGCGTAACGTCGCAGCGTCGTAGCGGCTCGAATCGAACACGCGCAGGAGCGCAGCGAGCGAGTCGGACGTCTGCTCGGCGAAGTGTTCGCCGCTAATGCCCGGCACGATCGTCTCGAGCGCGCCCCCGGCGCCGTAGGCGATCGCCGGACGGCCGCATGCGTTTGCCTCGAGCGGAACGAGCCCGTAATCCTCCTCCGCGGCGACAATCGCGGCCGATGCACCGCCTAACACGTCGTTCAATGCTGTGTCGGAAAGCGCGCCCAAAAATTCTGTTTGCGTTCCGGCAGCGCGCGTGCGCAACGCCCGTTCCGCCGGGCCCGTCCCGACGATCTTCAACGGTACGCCGGCGAGCGCGCACGCGTCGATCGCAAGATCGACGCGTTTGTACGGCAAGAGGCGCGCGATCGTGACGAAGTATCCGCCGTCGCCTCTGCCGATCCCAAACCGGTTCAAGTCGACCGGGCAATGAAGCACGCGGGCGCGGCGGCCGTAGTAGCGCTGCACGCGACCGGCGACGTTAACGGAGTTGGCGACATAAGCAGTTGGGCGCTGCGCCGCGCGCAGGTCCCACGCAATCAAAGGCTCGACGATCGGGCGCGCGAGCCGTCCGGCGCCGAAGCCGCGGACGTAGCGATCGTACGCAAACGCAAAGCGGCTGACCGTGTTGATGTACGAGACGTGAACCGCGTCGGCGCGGAAGCGCACGCCCTTGGCCCACGACGTCGTCGAACTGACGATCAGGTCGTACGAGGCGAGGTCGAAACGTTCGAACGCGGCTGGATAGAGCGGCGCGAGATAACGAAAGCCGCGATTGGCAAAGGGGATGCGTTGTAGACCCGACGTCCGCACGCGCGCCGGATCGACGAGATCGCCCGTCACCGCCGGATCGAAAAGCGCAGTATAGATCGGCGCCTGGGGAAACGCGCGAGCGATGTGCGCGAAGACGCGCTCCGCCCCGCCGCGTTGATTGAGGTAATCGTGAACGAGTGCGACGCGCGAGGCGCTCTCCAGGTCTTCCCTAAGTTCCTTCGGAGCCTTGGCGCGGAAGGACGAGCGCTACGATGTAGCGCTGCAAGTATTTTTTCGCGACCCGCTGGACGTCGGAGGGCGTCGTTCGATCGATCGCGGCGAGCGCGGCGTTGATGGGATCCGAGCCGAGACCTTGCGCGGCCAGCGTCCCGAGCAGGTACGAACGATCGAGGAGCGTGACGTTCCCGGTGACGAACGCGCCCTCGGCCGAGGTCTTGAACTGGCGCAGCGACGAGACGCCCATCGGCCGCGCGGCTAGCGTCTTCGAAACGAGCAGCAGCTCGCGAAGCGCCAGGCTCGGATCGACCCGGTTTCCGTTCACGTAGACGATCAAACTCGCCGGGGCGCCGTCGTACAGATATTGCGCGCCGACCGAGCGTTCGACGAGTCCGAGCGTTGTCGCGCTCGAGCGCTCGAACGCGTTCGAAAGCAACGCTTCGAGGATCAGCATCGCGCCGAAATCTTTACTGGCCGGCGCCGGCGCCGCGAACCCGACGACGACGATTGGGGCGCCGACGTCGCGCCGCGCGACGATCCGCGGCGCGTTGGCCGGGATCGGGTTGACCTTCAGTGACACCGGCGCGACGCTCCCGCCGCGAAGTTCCACAGCGAGCGCGCGGACTGCATCGGCGATCGCAGGCGTCATCCGGCCGACTCCGCTCGCTCTGAAGCCCGCCTTTCGATAGTTCGCTTCGAAGAATCCGGAGATGTCGCTAGCGTTCAGCCCGACGAGCGACGCTCGGGTCCCGAGCGTCGGCGAGCCGGCGCCCGATCCATAGTACGAGCGTCGGAACATCTCGACGCCGACGGAAAGCGCGTTTCCCTCCACGTCGTCGATCCGCGCGTCGAGTTCGGTGCGACTCGCCGAAAGCGTCGCCGGGGTGAACGCCGGCGCCGAGAGCGCGCGCGCGAACAGTCCGATCAGTGCCGGCAGATCGTCGGGCCGCGCTTCGAGATAAAAGCGCGTTTCTCGAGCATCGACCGTGTACTGCAACATCCCGCCCAGCGCGGCGATTGCGTCCCGAACCGCGACGCCGTCGACCGGCGTCCGCTCGAGCGAGTCCGCCGTCAGCGCCGCGATCCCGCTCTGCGCCGCCGTCTGTCGATCGAGGCCGGCCGCGAAGAACAGCTGCACGCCTGCTAGCCGCGCGCTGTCTTCGTTCTCAACCAAGAGGAAGGGAGCACCGTCGGCCGCGAGCACCGTCGCCTTCGGAAAATGCAGCGGCGGCGCGGGCGCGGTGCCGAGCAATGCAACGGCTGCGACGATGATTACGAGCCGTTTGGGCAGAGGGATCATTTCGGCGCCGGCGCAGGCGATGGCTGTGGTTCCAAGGTCACGATGGCGGGATGCCCGAGATACTTCGCGGCGACCGACGCGACGAAATCCGGCGTCAGCATATCGATTGCTCGGAAGTACCGGCCGCCGTCACCGTTCGCGCCAGGCGCGTACTCCGGATTTCCCTCGACCGCGTACCAGCCGAAGTTGTCGGCGAGTTCCCCCGGCGTCTGGAGATCGCGCAACAGGTGATACCGGAAGGCGATCAGCGCCGAACCGAAGCTCGCCGCGGGGAGCGGCGCCTGCATCATCGTCACGCCGGCTTCGATCCTCGTGCGCAACGCTGCGGGCTTCTTTCCGGAATACGCGACGAACAACACGCCCGGATCGTGCAACGTGATGAATTGGCCGACGACGAAGGCGTCTGGGTCGCTCGCGGCGACCGCGTGCGTAACGTACCCGGTGTCGGTGCCAAAGAGATAGTCCGCGATGAAGTCGAGCGCCGTCGCGGCGCGTTCGTCGGCGATCGGCGGACCGATCCAACCGTATCCGCCCGACGGTTCGTCGAACGCTCTCGCGACCGGCTCGGGCGAGGGCGCGACTGCAAGGGCCGCGTGATTTTCGACGTTGGCCAAGTCGCCTTCAGCCGGACGCCCCGTCGCCGCCGAAGCGACGATCGACTTGTCGACCGCGCCGCTTATGACGAGGACCGCGTTCTGCGAACGGAACGCGCGATTTGCGTACGCGCGCGCGTCGGCGAGGGTGATCGCCGCGACCCCGCGCGGATCGCCGAGCGTCGGATAGTGCTCCGGGCCGCTCGCGAACAATGAGCCGAAGACCGCGTCACGCGCCGCCGTCTCGGGGTTGAAGGCTTCCAAAACCGCCTCTTGGGCGACGTCGCGTTGCGCGATTCGGAAGCCCGTCTGATCGAGGACAGGCGCGAAATAGACGGTGGTCATCGTCTTCACGACGGCGCGCGCAAGGTTCGCCGGAACGACGGCGGCGATTTCGACGGATTCGCTGTAGACGGTGATGCCGAGACGCCCGCCCGAACTCTTGACGAGTTCACCGAGCGCCGGACCGACGAGCGGTTTGGAAGCGGCGACGACCTGCGCCGCAAGGCGGGCGAGCGAAGGGACCGGTTTCGCGCCGAAACCCGTCGACGGTGCGCGATACCACAACTCGATCGCGGCGATGGGCGCACCGGCGAGCGGCTCGACGATCGTGGTCCCGCCGCCCGGAAGACTCCCAACGGTCGCTTGCGGACCGAGATCCGGGAGGTTGCCGGTGGCGGCACTTGCCGGTAACGTCCAGGACAGAAGTGAGGCGACGACGAGACTGCGGACGAGCGGCGTCCTCTGTAAAGGCATAGGTCCTAACCGTTTACCCGCTTATGCGGGCTCCGGCGAGATGTTCGGCGGAATTCGCTTGGGGCGCTCGGCGCGCTGCGGTTCGGGCTCGGTCGGCGCGGCCGCGGTCTGAGGCGCCGGCGTCTCGGTGCGCGTGTACGGCCGATCGGTCAAGATCGCGGCGACCTCGTCCGTTTCAACCGTCTCGTGCTCGAGCAGCGAAGCGACCATCCGTTCGACTTTGTCCCAGTTGTCCATCAGCAGTTGCTTCGCGTGCGCGTAGCAGTCATCGATGATGCGGCGCACCTCGACGTCGATCTTCGAAGCGATCTCTTCGGAGTAATTCCGCTCTTCGCCGAAGTCGCGACCTAGAAAAACCTGATGGTGGCCGCGCCCGTATTGAATCGGCCCGAGCTTGTCGGACATCCCGTACTGCGTCACCATCCGGCGTGCGAGTTCGGTCGCTTTCTGGAAATCGTTCGACGCGCCGGTCGTCACGTCGCCGAACTTGATCTCCTCGGAGATCCGTCCGGCGAGCGCCATTGTGATGTTGGAGAGCAACTCGTTCTTGGTCTGCGAATGGCGGTCTTCGTCGGGGAGCGACCACGTGATCCCGAGCGCCATCCCGCGCGGAATGATCGTCACCTTGTGGACCGGGTCGCCGTGCGGCAACAGCCCGCCGACGATCGCATGTCCCGACTCATGGTAGGCGGTGTTCTCTTTCTCTTTTTGGGTCATCACGAGCGACTTGCGCTCGGGGCCGGCAACGACGCGATCGATCGCCTCTTCGCAATCGCTCATCTCGATGACCGACTTGTTCTTCCGCGCTGCCAGCAACGCGGCTTCGTTGAGCAGATTCTCGAGATCGGCACCTGAGAAACCGGGGGTCCGCTTGGCGAGCGTCTCGAGCGAGATCTCTTTTGAAAGCGGCTTGTTCTTGGAGTGCACGGCGAGGATCGCTTGACGGCCGCGAAGGTCGGCACGATCGACGACGATCTGGCGGTCGAAACGGCCAGGGCGCAGGAGCGCTGGGTCGAGAACGTCGGGACGATTGGTCGCGGCAATCAGGATGACGCCCGTGTTCTGGTCGAAACCGTCCATCTCGACCAAGAGCTGGTTGAGAGTCTGCTCCCGCTCATCATGCCCGCCGCCGAGGCCGGCGCCGCGCTGGCGGCCGACGGCGTCGATCTCGTCGATGAAGACGATGCACGGCGCGCTCTTCTTCGCTTGCTCGAAGAGATCGCGAACGCGCGAGGCGCCGACGCCGACGAACATCTCGACGAAGTCGGAGCCTGAGATCGAAAAGAACGGGACGCCGGCTTCACCGGCGATGGCACGCGCCAGGAGCGTCTTCCCGGAACCCGGGGGTCCCAGCAGCAGGACGCCCTTGGGAATGCGCGCACCGAGCGCTTGAAATTTCTTCGGAAACTTCAGGAACTCGACGACTTCGCCCAACTCTTCTTTTGCCTCTTCGACCCCCGCGACGTCGGCGAAGGTCACCTTCGGCCGGTTTTCGTTCAGCAGCTTCGCGCGCGAACGTCCGAACGAAAGGGCCTGACTTCCGCCGCTTTGGGCTTGGCGCAAGATGAATATGAGCAGCAGCCCCATCAGCGCGAACGGGAGGATCTGGATGATCCACGCGAACAGCGGGGCCGGGTTCTGATTCTCGATGTTGATGTTGACGTTGTGCTTGCGCAGCGCGATCCACAGGTCGCGGTCGCTGTCGGGAATCGTCGTCGTGAACTTCGTCTCGCCGGCCGCGGCTTGCTTCAATTCGCCCGAAACGTCGTGGCCGTTGATGGAGACCTTGGCGACGTTCGACTTCTCAATCTGGGAGTAGAAATCGGTATACGTGAGCTTCTGTGTCGGCGTAGGCTGCAATACCAATTTATCAAAAACGACGATGATCGCAATGAAGATGAGAATGACGGCGACGACCGGTCTGAGCTTGCCTAGCATGAGTTTCCTATTCCCCTATCCTTCGAAGACCCACGGTTCGAGCCGCGCCAGATAAGGGAGATTGCGATATTTTTCTTGATAATCCAAGCCGTAACCTACGATGAAGATATCGGGGCAGGTCAATCCCAGGTAATCGACCTTCACGTCCACCCGCCGCCGGTAGGGCTTGTCCAGCAGCACGCAGGAGCGCATCGACGCCGGGCGACGGCGTCCGACGAGATCCTGGAGATATGAGAGGGTGAGCCCGTTATCGATGATGTCCTCGACGATCAAGACGTGCTTTCCCTCGACGCTCTCGCTCATGTCTTTGAGTAAGCGAACCTCACCGCTCGACGTGTTCGCGTTGCCGTAGCTCGACACGGCCAAAAAATCTATCCTCACGTCGAGCGTGTCCGGGAGCGCGCGGGCGAGATCGGCGGTGAAGAACAACGCTCCTTTCAACACACCGACGAGCAAGACGGGTTCGCTGCGGTAGTCCCGTGCGATGTCGCCGGCGAGCCGGGTGGTCGCCGCAGCTATGTCATCGGCCGTAAAGACGATCGCCGCGATCCCCTCGGGCGTGACCGCCCGCCCCATTTTGCTACGCAAAATGGGGGCCTTCAGGGTGGGGCCCCTGCATTTTCATTGTCGTCTCCTTATGGTCACTTCGACCCCCCGGCTGACGAAGTGGCGCCCGGGGCGCCTCCGTTCGAGGGCGCGAGCGACGGCATCGAGTCGTTCGTAGGTCACATCCCGCACCTGCCCCGTGGCCAGGTCCAGCTCCTCGCGCAGCCGCCGGCGCAATGCCGCCCGCTCGCTCCCCGCGCGCTCGTCACGGGCGATCGCAGCGCAGCGCGCGACCGCGGCATCAAGCCCCGGAAACGAGCGCCGCAGCTCGGCGAGCGCGGCGCGCACGGCGTTCCGGCGGTAGGTCAAGTCGTCGTTGGTCGGGTCGAGGGCATAGGGGAGCAGCCGGCCCGCGCAATAGGCGACGAGGTCGCCGTGCGCCGTCCCCAGGAGCGGGCGCACGAGGGTCAGCTTCCCGAGCCGGCGCAGGGGTTGCATCCCGGCAAGACCGGTCGGACCCGTCCCACGGAACAAGGCAAGCAAGACCGTCTCGGTCTGGTCTTCCGCATGATGGGCCGTCACGATCCGGCGCGCCCCAAGCTCGCGAGCGATCTCGGCAAGGGCCGCGTAGCGCGCGCCGCGTAAGCGAGCCTCGCTTGCGCCCTCCGGGACGAGCGCGCGCACGACGATCCGGGCCTGGAGCGTCGCCCCCAAAGCGAGTACGACGCCTTCGTCGCGAAGTGCGGTCGGCCGCACGCCGTGATTGATGTGCCCGAGGACGAGCCGCGCGCCGGCGCCCTCGGCATGACGCGCGAGCAGTCCCGCAAGCGCCGCAGAGTCGGGGCCGCCCGAAACCGCCGCGAGCAACACCTCACCCGGCTGCGCGGCCAGCGCCTCGCCGACGAGCGCCTCGAGCCCTCGCTCCGAATGCGCGCGTCTCATCCCCAAATTGCCTTCGCCAATTTGGGGACCCCATTCTGTTTCATCGGCCGCGCAACGCTCGAGAGATCTCTCGCTGGGCTTCCCGCTCTTTGGTCACGCGCCGCTTGTCCCACTGCTTCTTCCCGCGCGCGAGGGCGAGATCGATCTTAACGCGTCCTCGTTTGAAGTAGAGCCGCGTCGGAACGATCGTATAGCCCTTCTCGGCCGAACCTTTCGAGAGGCGCGAGATCTCCGTGCGATGCAGGAGCAATTTCCGCGGCCGGTTCGGCTCGTGATTCGAGAAGCTGCCCTCCTTATAAGGTGGGATGTGCATCCCATAGAGCCACATCTCGCCGTCCCGCGCGCGCGCGTACGCTTCGCTGATACTGATCTGCCCGGTGCGCACGCTCTTGATCTCGGTCCCGGTCAGGACGAGCCCGGCCTCGACGTGCTCGAGGAATTCGTACTCGAAACGCGCCCGCCGGTTGTCGACGCGCGGCTCGGGTGCCGGTTTACCCGCCGACACCGAGCTCGCCGAGGAGTTCGCCCTTCGGCAGCTCCCCCTTGACGACGAAGTTTCCCTCGCCGCTGGCCAGTTCGTCGCCGCGTTCGAGCGCGACGCTCGCGCCGATGTTCAAGACGTTGCGGCGCTGCCAGCGAACGCTGCCGCGCACGACGATCGGTTCGCCGATCGGGACGGCCTTGTGAAAGCGCAACTTCAGCTCGCCGGTCATCCCCATGAAGCCTTTTGCCCCGGCCGCATGCGCCATCGCCTCGTCGAGCAACATGGCGACGATTCCGCCGTGCACGACGCCACGCCATCCTTGAAACGGCTGCGCGAGCGTCGTACGCGACTCGACCGATCCGTCGGAAAGCTGCGTGAAGCGCAGGTGCAAGCCGTTCTCGGATTTCGGCCCGCAGGCGAAGCAGCGGCCGTCGTCAACCGGCGCCCCACTCGGATTCATCAGTGGCCCGGCGGGCGTGGTCCCGGCGACGGCGACGCGCACACCCCTTGCAGCTTCTGGAGTAACGTGTGGGCGTAGATCGCGTCGGTATCGGCCTTGATCGCCGCATCGAGCGTTTTCTGAGCGTCGCCGCAGCGCTTCTCATCCATGTAGATGCGCGCGATCAGCGTGTATCCGTGCTGTCCTGCTTCGCCGACGTGGCAGACGTCCAAATCGAGACCGCGGCGCACCGCAGCGATCGCCGCATCGTTTTGCTTGAGGTCGTAGAGCAGCGACCCTATATGAAACTGAATGTCCGCGTAGCCGGGAACGAGGTTGGGGACGTCGATCGCATACGAGATTCCACGCTGCGGATCGCGCAGGTCGACTTGATAAATCTGTGCGAGGTACTCGCGCGCCAGCACGTTGTTGGAATCGCTCCGAAGAGCTGCGAGCATCTCGGTCTTGGCGCGGTTCGCCGAGCGCTCGTTGACGCGCATGATCCCGAGCCCGACGTGCGCCGCAGCGGAGTCGGCATTGATGTTCTCGGCGTTTTGGAACTCTTCACGCGCGTCGAGCCCGCGATCGCGGACCGAGAACATGTATGAGAACCCGAGGCGAACGTGGTCGACGTAGTTCTTGGGGAAGGTCGTAACGGCGTCTTCCTCGTGGTTCGTCAAGAGCTCCAAGTCGTCGCCTTGATGCGCGGCGGCGGCGTTCAAGAACGAGATCGCGAACGTGTTGTCGGGAATTACGACGAGCGCTTTTTCAAAGTCCGCTTCCGCGTCCTTGTAATTGCACGTGTAGAAAGCCTTGAGACCGGCTGCGAGCGGCGCCGTGAAGCGCACGTCGGCGTAGTCGTTGCGCTCTTTCCTCGAGATCGGCGAAGCTTTCGGCGCCGGCGTCGCCGAACGGACCGGTACCGCCGTCAACAGCGACAGCGGGAGCAGGAGGGAGGCAAACAGGCGAGCCGGCGAGGTCATCATGCGGCGGGTATTGGCCGTGCGGCGTGGCGTGCCTATCTGCCGACGCTAAGACGCGTTGCCAGCATCTCCGGGAGGTGCGCCGCTTCGATCTTCTCCTGCACTCGCTCGATCGGATAGGCGACGCGCTCCCAGGCGATCGTTCGCGCGGCGTCATCGTAGAACGCAAAGGAGGCGTTCGGGTTCAAGTCGCGCGGCTGTCCGACGCTTCCGACGTTGACGAGATAGCGAAGCCCGGGCTCGAGTTGGAGGAATCCGCCCTGCTGCATGTGGCGGTGGGCGAGGTTGCCGTCGGGCTCGAGCGCGTAGTACTCGGCGATATGCGTGTGTCCGACGAAGATCAAGGGTGCGTCGGTCGCATGGAACGCCACAGCCGCCGCGGCCTTGTCCAGAATGTAGGTGAAATAGCTGACCGGCGCCCCGTGTACCATGAGAAAATCCGGCTTACGCAGTTCGTAGCCGAGTCCGTCGAGCCAGGTACGATGCTCGGGAGCGAGGACGCGCTGGGTAAAGAGCAGCGCTTCGCGGGCGAGTGGGTTGAAGTAGTTGAGCCCGTGCCCGTCGACGGCTGCAACGTCGTGGTTGCCGAGCACGCAGGCCGTCGCGCGCTCGCGCATCGCGGCGACGCACTCGTTGGGATTGGGACCGTAACCGACGACGTCGCCAAGACACAGCAGCCCGTCTTCGGGAGCGACGCGCGCGAGCACCGCGGTCAGCGCTTCGATGTTGCTGTGGATATCCGAGACGATCGCGTATTTCACGGACGCGGCAACTTCGCGTCGACTTCGGCGAGCGCCTCGGCGAGCCGTGCGGCGAACTCGGTTCGCTCGGCGGCGGTGCCGACCGTCACGCGAATGCAGCGATCGATCGGCGGTGCGCCCGGCTTGCGAACGAACACGCCGTCGTCGAGGAGCGTCGCAAGCAACGCCTCGGCTCGCGCGCGCGTGCCGAGATCGAAGTTGACGAAGTTCCCAAGCGACGGGAGCGTCGCCAAGCCCAAGCGCTCGCCGAGCGCAGCGTATTCGGCACGGCCGCGCGCAACCTCAGTGACGACGCCGGCGACGAACGCCTCGTCGTCGAGCGCCGCGAGCGCGCCGAATTGGGCGGTTCGATTCACGTTGTACTGAATGCGAATCTTGTTGCAGGTCGCGATGATCTCGCGCGCCGCGATCGCGTAGCCGATCCGGGCTCCGGCGAGACCGTACGCTTTCGAGAACGTCCGCATCCGCACGACGCGCGGGTCGCCGTCGGGGATCAGTTCGGCGGGATCGGTGAAGTCGCCGTACGCTTCGTCCAGGATGAAGACGGCGTCGCCGGCGAGACGTTCGAGCGCGCTCGCGAGCGCATCGCGACCGATGAAGCTTCCACTGGGATTGTCAGGGTTGGCGAGATAGACGATCCGCGCGCCGGTCTCGCGGCCGCGCTCGATGAGCGCTTCGAGCTGGACGCCGCCATCGAAGCGGTACGGGACCGACTCGATGCGTCCGGCGCGCGTCACGACGTGGTAGGCGAACGTCGGATACGTCCCGGCGGTCGCGACGGCGGCCTCACCCGGCGCGAGGTACCCGTGGACGATCATCCCGAGGAGGTCGTCGATCCCCGCGCCGACGACGATGTTCTCGAGCGCGCAGCCGTGTCGCGTAGCCAAGCGCTCGCGAAGCTCGCTCGATTCCGGGTCGCCGTACCACGCCGCGCGCGCCACCTCGGTGCGCATCGCTTCGAGCGCCCGGGGGGGCGGACCGAACGCGCTCTCGTTCGCGCCGAGCCGCAGCAGGCTACTGCGGCCGGCGAGCCGCGCCAACTCTTCGGGTCCGACGAACGGCCGCGTCAGAGGAAGCGCCTCAACGGCGGGCGTTGCCCTCACTCGATCGGCGCGCCGCCGCAGGAGAACAGTGTCACCGAAACACTCGCACCGGCATCGATCCGGGGACGGAGTTCGCCGAGCGTCACGTAGCCCGCGGCGCGCGACAGCAAGCTCGTATGCGATGAGCGCAGCGGCAGCGGCTCCGCGACGAGCGTCGCGCCGCGCACTCCGAGGCGCGCGGGCACGTACCACGTCCAGCCTTCTCTTCCGTTAAAAGGCGCCGCCGCGCGGGCCTCGAGGGTCTTCGGACGCGCGTGCGTCTCGCCGGTCAACGCGACGACGATCGGGCGCGCGACGGCCTCGAGGATCATGAGCGACGATGCGGGATTCCCGGGAAGCCCCACGATCGGTTTCCCGGCGACGGCGGCGAGCAGCGTCGGTTTCCCCGGTTTGACGCGAATCCCGTGAACGATCGGGCCGGGCGCACCGAGTTCTGCGACGACGCGCGGCGTGTAATCGCGCTCGCCGACCGAAGAACCACCCGTCAATACTATGCCGTCGCATCCTTCCAGCGCAGCGGCGAGCGCGCGCCGGAGCGCGCCGAGATCGTCGGGAGCGCGCGGCAAGTGGACCACTTCGGCGCCGAAGGCCTGCAACGAGGCGCCAAGCGCATAGCGATTCGAGTCGCGGATTTGACCCGGCGCGAGCGTCGAACCGGGGTCGACCAGCTCGTCGCCGGTCGAGATGATCCCGAAACGCGGCCGAGCGAAGACGTCGACCTCCGCGTAACCGAGCGTTGCGAGCACGCCGAGCTCGGGCGCGCCGAGCCGTCGACCTGGGCCGAAGACGCGTTCGCCGGCGCTCAGATCGGCGCCGCGCACGGTCAGGTTCTCACCGGGCTTGAGCGTCGTGCGCAGCGCGATTGTCGCGTCATGCTCGTCGACGTCTTCGAGGGGCACGACGGCATCGGCGCCGTCCGGCAGCGCGCCGCCCGTCGGAATGCGCAGCGCTTCGTCGCGCCCGATCGCCCGCGGCGCGGCCGCGCCCATCCGAACCTCACCGACGATCGTGCGCTGCGCGCCGCCGCCGCTGTGCACCGCGAACCCGTCCATCGTCGACCGCACGTGCGAAGGGTGATCTTCACGAGCAATCGCCTCGATCGCGAGGACGCGACCGGCCGCCGTGGCGAGTGGAACGCGCTCGACACGCGGTGAGGCCAACTCGGCGCGCGCGAAGTAGGCGACGATCGCTTGTTCGGGCGCGAGCAGGCGTTCCGCGACGAAACCGCGCTCCCCGAGCGAAGGCTGCCGTAGGACCACGCTCGCGGGCTGCATAAAGCGCGCTTCTCTTTCCATGCTCGACCTCATGCTTCTGCGGCGCGATCCCGAACGCGTCCGACGCGCCGCTGCGCGACGGCCCGGCGGCGCCGCATTCGTCGATGCGGTCCTGGACATCGACTCGAAGCTGCGCGCCGCGATCACCGCCGCCGAACAACTCAAAGCCGAAAAGAACGGCCTGACCTCGCAGATCTCCAAGGCCGCCGATCGCGCCGCTGAGGCGCAACGCCTTCGTCCGCAGATCGCCGACCTCGACGCGCGCATCTCGGCCGCCGGCGAAGAGATCCCCGAACTCGAGCATCAGATCGAGCGCATCCTCGCCGACGTCCCCAACTTGCTGGACGACTCGGTCCCAGACGGCGCCGGCGAGGACGACAACGTCGTCGTGCGCTCGAGCGGGCCGCCGCCGGCGTTCGCCTTCGCGCCCAAACCGCATTGGGAGATCGGCGAAGCGCTCGGTGTCCTCGATTTCGAACGCGCGGCGAAGCTCTCGGGCAGCCGTTTCACCGTCTTGCGCGGAAAAGGCGCGCAACTCTCGCGCGGGCTCGTCAACTTCTTCTTGACGCGCGCAGGAGAACGCGGCTATACCGAGATCGAACCGCCGCTGCTGGTCAGCCGCAAGACGATGTGGTCGACCGGCCAACTGACGAAATTCGCCGACGCGATGTTCCTCGATCGGGACGCCGACCTGTTCATGATCCCGACATCGGAAGTGCCGCTCACGGCGTTGCACGGCGACGAGATCCTCCCGTTCGAAACGCTCCCGCTGCAGTACACGGCGTTCACGCCCTGCTTTCGTAAGGAAGCGGGGGCGGCCGGCAAAGACACGCGTGGCCTCATTCGCCAGCATCAATTCGAAAAAGTCGAATTGGTGTGGCTGACCGCACCGGAAGGCTCAGCGGCGGCTCTCGAGCGGCTCGTGCGCGATGCCGAAGCGCTCTACGTCGAGCTCGGCATACCATATCGGGTCGTCGCGCTCTGCAGCGCCGACGTCGGTTTCAACGCCGCAAAAACGTACGACCTCGAGGTCTGGCTGCCGGGTCAGAACCGTTATCGCGAGGTCAGTTCTTGCTCGAACTGCACCGACTTCCAAGCCCGGCGCGCGCAGATCCGCTTCCGCCGCGACGCGAAAGCGAAGCCCGAGGTCGCGCACACGCTCAACGGATCGGGCGGCGCGGTCGGACGCACGCTCGTTGCGATCCTCGAGAACTTCCAACGCGTCGATGGCGGCGTCCGCATTCCGAAAGTGCTCGTCCCGTTTGTCGGGTTCGATTCGATCGAGCCGCCTTAAGCGGCCGTCGCGACGGCCTCGATTGAAAAGCTTCCGCTGATCCGCAACGTTATCCCAGACAACCTCGTTATATTGGACTGGGCGGCGCGTCACAGGGAACAGCCCCCCGGGCCGTCCAATGCTGAAGAAAAGGCCACAATCGGCCTTCTTGCACCCTCGTCTCCTAGGCAGGCTCTATGAAACGTACCGTCTTCCGTATGCTCGGTCTCGTTGCGCTATTCGCGCTCGCGGCATGCGCGGGCCAGTCGAATTCGACGCTTCCGGCGAGCGGATCCGACGCGCTCCAATCAAACGTCGTCGCTTCGTGCGCGGACATGCAGCTCGGCGATGAAGTCGTGTGCTTCGCGCTGCAGCGAACCGACGTCGGCGACGCAGCCGCATACTATTTCCCCGACCAGCGAAACACGCTCGCCGCGACCGTCGCAGGGTACGGCCCGAGCGATTTGCAGTCGGCGTACAAGCTTTCAGCCGCGGGCGGCGCCGGCCAAACGATCGCAATCGTCGATGCATACGATGACCCGAGCGCCGAAGCCGACCTCGGCACGTATCGCTCGCACTACGGCTTGCCCGCGTGCACCACGGCGAACGGCTGCTTCAAGAAGTTGAATCAGAATGGCGTGCAAGGCTCGTATCCGGCGGGAAACACCGGTTGGGGCGAGGAGATCTCGCTCGATCTGGACATGGCCTCCGCGATCTGCCCGAACTGCCACATCATCCTGGTTGAGGCGAGCAGCGCCACGTTTGCGGCGCTCGGAACGTCCGTCGACACGGCCGTCAAGGTCGGCGCGAACGTCGTTAGCAACAGCTACGGTGGAGGAGAGTCGGGCGGGAGCAACTCGGACTACAATCACCCGGGCCATGTGATCGTCGCTTCGGCGGGCGATAGCGGTTACGGCGCGTCGCAGCCGGCGTCGTACGCGACCGTCGTCGCGGCGGGCGGGACGTCGCTCACGCATGCGACCAACGCGCGCGGCTGGACCGAAACCGCCTGGCGCGATACGGGATCCGGCTGCAGCGCGTACGTGGCAAAGCCGTCGTGGCAGACCGACAAGGGATGCACGAGGCGCTCAGAAGCGGACGCCTCGGCGGTCGCCGACCCGTACACCGGCGTCGCGGTCTACGACAGCTACGGCGGCCGCGGACAAACGGGCTGGCTCGTCTTCGGCGGCACGAGCGTCTCGAGCCCTATCCTCGCATCGGTCTACGCCCTCGCCGGAAATGCGGCAGCGCAAAACGCGGCGCAAGGCATCTGGACCAACGCCGGCAAGAATCTGAACGACGTCACGAGCGGGAGCAACGGACGTTGCCCCTCGTCGTATACCTACATCTGCACGGCCGGCCCCGGCTACGACGGACCGACGGGTTGGGGTACGCCGAACGGAACGACCGCGTTCTAGACCGCTAGGCGCCGATCAGCACGCTGAGCATCGAGATGCTTCCGCCGTCGATCCCTTCGACTGGAAAACTTACGGCTTCGCCCGGTCGCTGGAGCGCGATCACGTAGAGCAAGGGCAAGTAATGATCCGGCGTCGGCACCGAGAGCAGCGCGTCGCTGCCGAGTGATTCGTAATCGATCAGCGGCCCGTGCTCGCTTGCCAAAAGCAACTTTCGAACCGCCGCTTCAAAACGAGCCGCCCAATCGTACGGCGTTGGAACATGCTTTCCCCAAGCGTACGCATGAAGATTGTGCACGATGTTCCCGCTTCCGATCACGAGCACGCCCTCGTCGCGTAACGGTGCGAGCCGTCTGCCGACGTCGTAGTGAAACTGCGGCGGCTGCGTTTCGTCGATGCTCAACTGAATGATCGGGATATCCGCATCGGGATAGACGTGGCAAAGAACCGACCACGTCCCGTGATCGAGGCCCCACGATTCATCGGCCTCGACGCCGAGAGGCGCCAGCAACGTCTGCACGCGAGCGGCGAGTTGCGGGTCTCCCGGAGCCGGATATTGCACGGCGTACAGTGCTTTCGGAAAGCCGCCGAAATCGTGAATGGTTCGAGGACTGTGCGCGGCGGTCACCGCGGTCGCCGGGACATACCAGTGCGCCGAGACGGCGACGATCGCGCGGGGTCGAGGCAGTCTCCGACCGATCTCCCGCCAGGCATTTGTGTACACGTTGCGCTCGAGCGCGTTCATCGGGTTGCCGTGCCCGAAGAACGCGACGGGCACGGCGCGGCCGTTCATGCGCTTGGCTTACGCATCACGCCGATCCAGACCCGTCGACCTCACCGAGGGTCTGATCCCCGTCGCTAGAAATGTCGCCTTTGATGGCAAAAATCCTGATGCAAACCACCATTCCGTATGCGGAAGACGATTGGAATATCGGCCGATTTTCGCTTCTGCAAGAACTCCTTTCGAAAGAGCATGAAGTCGTCGCGCGCAACCGCGAAGACGGGCCACGCGGGCTCGATCCCGTCCTTGCGACGCTCGATCTGAGCGATTTCGACGAGATGTGGCTCTTCGCGCTAGATACGGGCGACGGGCTCAGAGGCGAGGAATGTCGCGCGATCTCGGACTTCCGCCGCAACGGTGGAGGCTTGCTCGTCACGCGGGATCACGCGGATATGGGCAGCTCCATCTGCGACCTCGGAGGCGTGGGAGCCGCTCACCACTTCCATTCGCGTAACGTCGACCCTGAAATTGCGCGACTCGGCCGCGACGACCGGGATACGCCGACGATCGATTGGCCGAACTTTCATTCGGGTTCAAACGGCGACGTGCAGGAGATTATCATCCAAGCGCCTGCGCACCGGATCTTGATGCGTTCGGACGGGAGCCTCATTCAGCTCTTTCCATCGCACCCGCACGAAGGCGGCGTCAGCGCGCCTCCCGACGACGCCACCGCGCGGGTCATCGCAAAGGGAACCAGTACGGTCACGAAGCGCCAATTCAATCTGACGGTGGCCTTCGATTCCGCCGGCGACGAGGGGAACGCCGTCGCCGAATCGTCGTTCCACCACTTCGTCGATTACAACTGGGACACGCGCAAAGGTTGTCCGAGTTTTCTCTCCGAGCCGCCCGGCAATGCGATCCTGAAGAACCCGGAGCTGCTCGACGACGTCAAGACCTATTGCACCAACATCGCGCAGTGGCTTTCAAAATCGTGAATCTACGTCGTCACAAGGACGCGCGCGACGCAGGATTGCACCATGCGGACGGAGAGGTGGCAGAAGCCTGAAGTCAGGAGAGCATCGCGTACCGATACCCGGAACGTACCGCGCGAATTGGCCTGGGAGTACGTTCGCTGAAACGCTGACGTCAGACGCCGACGTCCTGCTCACCGTTTGGCTTCACCCGAAAAAAGCCGGCGGCCTCGACGTCGCGCGCGCTCGGAAGCTCGGCGCAACGCCGCCGCTCGAGCGAGCGTATGCGGAGCGAAAAACTCTGAGGGAACAAACGGACGCGGATCAGGCCGACGTGGAGCGCCTCCGCAGGTACTGCGAGGGCCTGGGAATCAGGATCGTAGAGTCACACTGGAGGTCGGTGGTCGTGAGCGGCCCGATCGATCGCTTGATCGAGGCCTTTGGCGCGACGGTCGCCGTCTTTCTCGATGCCAATGGCGAACGTTTTCGCCATCGCTCCGCTGCCCTTAACGTGCCTCACGAGATCGAGGCGATGGTGCGCGGCGTCTTCGGCTTGCATCAGTGGCCCCGTTCGAGCAGACTAGGACCTTTGCAGCGCCATTCAACGCCGCTATCGGCGAGCGATATCGTAAAGCGCTACGACTTTCCCGATGCCGCCGGTTCGGGCCAAACGATCGGCGTGATGCAATTTCGCGGCGAGTTCAAGGCCGACGACTTCGATCGCTGCATGCAGGCGCAGGGTTTGGCGTCGGCGCATCCGATCGTCAAACGGGTCGACGACGCAGCCCTCCAACACGAGATCGAAACGACGAAAGATCTGGAAGCCGCGCTCGACTCGCAGATCATCGGAGCGTTGGTACCCGGCGCGCGCATCGTCATCTACCAGGCGCCCGACGACGAACGTGGATTTCTCGACGCGATACGAACCGCGCTCTTTGACGAAGAGTTCAAGCCGTCCATCCTCTCGATCAGCTACGGTTGGCCGGAGTTCCTGTGGACGCCGGCTGCCCTCGACGTCCTCGATGAACTGTTCACGGTCGCGGCGCTCGCGGGCGTAAGCGTGTTCTGCTCATCGGGTGACAACGGCGCGGAGCTCGACTACGACGGAAAGCCGCACGTGCTCGCGCCGGCGTCGAGCCCGTTCGTTCACGCGTGTGGCGCCACGACAATTCTGTCCGACTCCGGAAACGAACGCGAATCGGCGTGGGAAAAAACCGGCGGCGGGTTTAGCGAGCATTTTGGCGTGCCGCCCTGGCAGGACGTCGCTAGGTCGGTCGCTGCCGAAAACAAAGTCGGCGCGGGTCGAGGCGTCCCAGACGTTGCAGCGCAGGAGCTGCCGGGCTACTGCGTGTTTCTCGACGGCGTCGAATTAGCGCTGGGTGGCACGAGCGCGGTCGCGCCCATGTGGTCGGCTCTTGCGGCGCGAATCAATCAGCGTCTCGGTGCGCCGATCGGGCTCTTTTCACCACTCCTGTACGCATCGCGTGAAAAGATCCTTCGCGAAGTTACCGACGGAAACAATGGGCGCTTTCAAGCGCGCGCAGGATGGAATCCGTGCACGGGCCTCGGCGTACCGCTCGGAGGTGCTATCGAAGCGGCGTTACGTGCGGCAGGTTCCGCGCGTTAGTTCATGCACCCGAGCGCATCATCGTGAAACGTCTGGTGTGCGGCTTTGTACGCGTCGGTCGCCTTCTGGAGCCGCGCCTTATCGACGCCCGGCATCGCCGCCAACTTCGCGTGGAGCGCGTCAATCGATCGGGCATGCGCATCGAGCGTGCGCGCTGCCTCGTCCTTGGTTGCATTGACCATTTCCGTAATCCCTTATCCGCCGGCCTCGCCGGCCGGCTGTCGAGTACGTGGACTGTTGGCTTATCGCCGCGCTCTACGCGAGGGCCTGCTCGTCGTTCCGAGCAAAGGGCATCCGCGTTATGAGGGCTCTCGGCCCGAGCGGTCGTTTGCGAGCATATGCGTACGGTCTCGTTACGACCGTCCTTTTATTGCTGTTTGCGTTCGCCGAATGGTGGACGGCGAAATACATAGCCGATCGCTCGCGCTTTGCCGGCACGCTCATCGAGATCTCGATCGTCCTGGTTGCGGCGCTCGCGTTTCGGCCGATCCATCGGCGCATAGAACGCGCGGTGGAGGCTGCCTTCACCAAGCGCCGTCGAGAAGCGCGAGAGACGCTTTCCCGCTTGAGAAGAGAGTTGACGTCGTTCAACGACGCACAGCAAGTGCTTCGCCGCATTATCGAAGCGGTCGACCATCATATGAATGCGGCCGGATGCGCGATCTATTTGCGCCGCGATGCATATCGGGCCGAAGCGTCGTCGTTTGATTCGCCCGCCGAGAGCATCGGCTTTGATGATGCGCTCGCAGTTCGCCTGCGGTCTACCGCGGCCGCTGCGAATCCGCGCGCGCTTCACTCCGTAGCGGCCGGAGCGATTGCGTTCCCGATGATGGCCGGCGGCGAGCTCGTCGGCTTCCTCTGTGCGACGGCAAAGCGTGGTGAATACGAGCCTGACGACCGCCAGGCACTCGCCGCTCTTACGGAAGCGGCGGGGCTGGCATTGGTCGCGCTGGACCCGGAACTGCGCGCGCAAAGCCTCGATGTGCTTACGAACAATCTTCCGCTCAGTCTCCCGCCCCTGATCGGGCGGGACGAAGAGCTCGCGGAAATCAAGGCGTTACTCGAGCAATCGCGTTTGGTGACGCTGATCGGCGCCGGTGGGATCGGCAAGACCCGCACGGCTTTGCAGGTGGCGATCGAGATGCCGCGTGGTCGGGACGGCGTCTGGTTCGTCGACCTCGCGCCGCTCGACGACCCGATGCTCGTGCCCAGCGCGATTGCCGAGGTCTTCAACGTGGCCGACGAAGGCGGCTCGCGCCGGCTGATCGATCTTGTCGCTGCGGCGTTGAAGGCGAAGCGGCTGCTGATCGTGCTCGACAACTGCGAGCATGTGATTTCGGCGGCGGCCGATGCGGCCGGCCATCTCTTACGGGCATGTCCCGGGATTCACGTTCTGGCGACTGGCCGCGAACCACTCGGCATCGCCGGTGAAGAACCCTACCGTATGCCGACGCTGCCGGTCCCGCCGGAAGGTGAGAAGATGACAGCGGAGCGGGTGATGCAGTATGGTGCGGCGGCGCTCTTTGTCGCGCGGGCGCACACCGCGCAGCGCAGCTTCGTGCTCACAGACGAGAACGCCCCGATCGTTGCCGACATCGTGCGCCGTTTGGATGGCATCGCGCTGGCGATCGAGCTAGCCGCGCCCCGCGTCAAAGTACTTAGCCTGCAACAACTGACGCAGCGGCTCGACGCACGCTTCAAGTTGTTATCCGGCGGCAGCCGTACGGCGCAGCCGCGTCATCAAACGTTGCGCGCGCTGATCGGCTGGAGCTACGATCTATTGAGCGAAGCGGAGCAAAGCCTCATGCGAAGGAGCGCGATCTTTCGCGGGGGCTGGACGCTGGAGGCAGCCGAAGCGATTTGCGTCGACGAGCGGCTTGCCGATGGGGACGTGCTCGATCTTCTCTTGGCACTCGTCGACAAGTCGCTGGTTGTGGTCGAGGTTGAAGGCGAGGAGCAGCGATACCGGTTGCTGGAGTCGACTCGCCAGTTTGCAGCCGAGAAATTGGACGAGGCGGGCGAACGGGCGGATGTCGCCGCGCGGCATTGCCGCTACTTCGCAAGTCTTGCGCAGGGCGCGGGCGATGCGTACTGGCAAACCGACTCTGATCGATGGACGGCCCAAGTGCGGCGCGACCTTGAGAACCTTCGCGCAGCGATCGGCTGGGGGCTCGCCGGCGGCGGCGATGCCGCCTCCGCGGCGATGATCGTGGCCGGCCTGCGGTGGCTGTGGTACGCGACGGCGCGCCGCGAAGGGCGCGCGCTCCTCGAACAAGCGGAGGCGGTGGCGGCCGATATGCCGGCACGCGTGCGCGGGCTGCTCGCCCTCGCTGCGGCGCTTCTCGACAACAGCGCGCAGGCAGCGGCGCCGGCGGCCGAGGCCGCGCGCGCCCTTTCCGGCGGCATCGACGAGCTCGGTCGAGCCGAGGCGCTTGCCTTCCAGGGGACGGCGCTCGGCAGAGCCGGTCACCTCGCCGAGTCGGTCGCGCTTTTCGAAGACGCGCTGGCGGCGGCCCATGCCACGCGAGAGCCGCGTCTGATCGGCTGGGTCCTTAGCATGGCGGCGTACTGGATCGGCGCTGCCGGCGATCGCGCCCGCGCTCGCACGCTCTTCGACGAGGCGGCTGCGCTCTTACGGGCCTGCAACGATCCGTGGCAGCTTGCGCGACTCCAATTGCATAGGGCGGAGTTTCTTTTCGCCGAGGACGATCTTGTCGGCGCGCTGGAAAGCGTTTGCGAGTCGGAGGCCATCTTTCGCGAGCGCGGTGCGGATTCAGGTTTGTCCATATCGGTGCTCAACGCGGCCGCCTACCTGCTCGCATTGGCTCGTCTCGACCAAGGCTGGGCGTCTGCTCGCGAGGGCCTGGAACTATCGTTGCGATTGGACAACTCGATGTCGGGCGCGTGGGCAATCGGGCACCTGGCGCAACTGGCCGCCGAAACCGGCGATTGGGCGCGAGCGACACGGCTGCTCGGCCACGCCGATGCGGCCTATCGCGAAACCGGCAGCGCACGAGAGCCCACCGAACAGCGCGGCTACGACCGCGCGCTCGAACTGATTCGCGCGACGCTACCGGAAGATCGGATTCGTGCGCTGATGGCCGAAGGCGCGGCGATGGAACAGGCTGCCGCCGCCGCCGAGGCCATGGCGGTTCCGCAACCGCCCCCGCATCAGGTCCAGCGTTCGGCTTAAGGTCATCGTGCTGCAATTGTGTGGCCTTCAGGCCGAGGCCAGATGAACCCGTGCAGTTCGAGCCGAATTCTGAACCCGGTGAATGGAATCATAGGACAGGCGGAGCTTACAGCCAAGCAATCCGCGGTCGATGAGCGCGGCGCCTTGCGGAATGTTCCGATCGAAGGCGTCCGCTTTCGACCAACTCGCCAAGTTGCGCATGACGACGGGTATCTCTCCGAAGTTGCGCGTGCGAGTTGGGATGTTCTTGAAGCTCCAATCGTCCAGGTCCACGTCACGACGACGTTCACCGGTCGCGTCCGAGCTTGGGGGCTTCACCAGTCGAGCACGGACCGATTGTTCGTCGCCGCAGGCCTCGTCAAGATCGTCGTCTTCGACGGACGAGAAGGCTCCGCGACCTTCAAGCGGATCAACGAATTTATGGTCGGGGAAAAGAGTCCTGGACTCCTCATCATCCCGCCGAATCTCTATCACGGCTGGAAAAATATCGGCCCGACCGAGGCGATCGTCATCAATATGCCCGACAAGATGTACGACTACGAGTCGCCCGATGCGCTCGACCTGCCGTGGGATTCCGACGCGGCTTCCCGGCTGATCCCGTATCGCTGGTGACCGGAAAGCCGCTTTTTTCGGTAATCCTCGCAACCTACAATCGAGGAGCGCACATCAGGCCGACCATCCTCTCCGCGCTGGAGCAGAGCTTCTGCGACTTTGAGTTGATCGTCGTGTCCGATGGTTGCACCGACGACACGGTCGATGTCGTCGAAGCATTCGCGTCGCCGATGATATCCACGTATCGATTGCCGACCAACAGCGGCAGCCAGAGTGCGCCCAACAATTTTGGAATCGCTCGATCGAGCGGGAGATTCATCGCCTATCTCGGCCATGACGACGTCTGGCACCCCGACCATCTGGCGGACCTCGCGGAGGTTTTCTCGCGAAGCTCCTCTCCCGAGGTCGTCGCAAGCGGCTGTGTTCAATACGGACCTGCAAGCAGCGGGATATACTTCGTAACGGGTTTGTTGGATGAGGAGCACGACGCTTCCGAGCATTTTCTTCCGCCATCCGCGCTCGCGCACGCGCGCGAGCTATGCGACACGATCGGACCGTGGCCGGAGCCGCATAACATATCGGCGCCCGTCGACAGCGAGTTCATGCTCCGAGCGGTCCGGGCCGGCGCAACATTTGCCTCAACGGGAAAGATCACGGTTCATAAGTTCGCAGCGGGCCATCGATATCTGTCATACCTGCGGCCGACGTCTTCGGAACAAGTTGCCATGCTCTCCGAGCTGCGCAGCAACGCTCCGGCGAGCAATTGGGACCATTTGGTCGAGGCCTCGAAGAATCAGGGTCGCTACATGATCATGAAGCATCCTGATTTTGAGACGTTCGGTAAGGGCTACTGGTTCGAACACAACCGCTCCAGTAAAGGCCTTCGGAAACCGCCGCTGCGCCGGATTGTCGGCAAAGAAGTTCTCACTCAGACCGAGGAGCCGCGCGGGCTCGATTGGCACGCGCTAGAGCGGCCTCTGCTGCGCTCCTGGTGGCCTTGGCAGCGCGATCGGTGGCCTCGGCAGCCCTATCGGTGGTCTGGGCCGAGCCCGACGCCGAAAGTTCTGATCCCTTTTGAGGGCAATTGCGCGGCGCGTCTCAAGCTCAACGTGTTGAAAGAAACGCCGCCGGACGTACTGGATGCGATGTCTTTCGATCAAGATGGCCGGACCGTTCCGCACGTCGTCGACGCTTCAGCGCCGGACTACACGAGGGTCGCAGTCGAACTGCACCTGCGCCGCGACGACTATTCAATTCTTGGCATCACCACACCGCGAATGTTCCGGCCCGACGAGCGGATGGGTAGCAGCGACACGCGCCTGCTCGGCATCGCGCTTGGCAACATCGAAATCGCCCCGTCGTGGGCTGCCTAAAGGGATCGCGAACCAGCTATCGAGCCCCACGGCCGAAAATGATGTGCGTGCCGAGCGCCATAGAGAGCAGCGCGACGATCGTGAGAATCGCCAGGGCGACGACGACTTTATGCCAGAGCTTCACGTTCGTGGGCTCCAGCAATAGGCACTGCATTCGATTTCACGGTGACCGCTTGTGGCTAGAGCCGTGGTCATCTGGATCCGCAAGCTGCTCCCGAATCGCCAAGAGATGTGCTCGTTGTTCATCGCTGACGTGCGGATAGCTTAGGTCGAGCGCTTCCAGTTTTTCGACAATGATGCCGGCGACCGCTACACGCGTGAACCACTTGTGGTCCGCGGGAATGATGTACCAGGGCGCCGACTCGATGCTGGTGTGCGTCAACAGCTCCTCATACGCACGTTGATAGCTATCCCAAAACGTGCGTTCCTGAACGTCGTCCGCCGAGAGCTTCCAGTTCTTATCCGGCGTGTCGATGCGCTCGAGCAAGCGTTTTCGTTGTTCGTCCTTCGATATATGCAGAAAGAATTTCACGACCAGGGTGCCATTGCGCGATAGATGACGCTCGAAAGCCGCGATGTCTTCATAGCGGTCTTTCCATAAATCAGTAGCACTCCCAGGTGGAAGTCGCTCACGCTCGAGAACCGACGCGTGAACCCGAACGACGGCGAGCTCCTCGTAATAGGACCGATTGAAAATGCCGATCCGCCCCCGCTCGGGTAGTACCTTAGCACAACGCCAGAAGTAATCGTGCGCCAACTCCACCGCCGACGGCGTCTTGAAACTGTTGACGTCCACGCCTTGAGGGTTAACGCCCGTCATCACATGTTTGATCGCGCCATCCTTCCCCGCCGCATCCATGCCTTGAAGAATGATGAGTAGCGCGTATTGGCCCGAGGCGTAGAAGATGTCCTGAAGCTTCGATAGGCGCTTGATATCCGCGCGAAGCTTCGCTCTAGCATCGTGCTTTGTATTGAAATCGCCCGTCGAGCCGGGATCGAAATCTGCTAGATGAGCTTTGCGGCCCGGTTTGACCAACAGATCAGTCAGAATGGTCGTGCAGAACGGTTTCCTCCGGCGACATCGGAAAGTTGGGATACATATACCCGGTGCCCCAGTACGGAGAGAGCCCATAGTAACCGTAAAACGGCTCCCAAGACTCTTGAGTTGGAGCTACGATGAGGGTGGGGTCGTAGACGGGCGACCCCACGATGCGCTCCCGCGTCTCGTTGACGTGCACTTCATTCTTGGCGACATTCGTTATCGCGTCTACGGGAAGAAGGAAGTGTCGATCCCCGATCCCGAGGAAGCCGCCCGCACGAATTTCCAGCATCCGAACCTTACGTTCGTCCTCGTCAATGAAGAGGTCGCTGATGTGACCAATCTCTGCTCCGTGCCGATCGACTACCTTGCGACCCCGAATGTCCTGACCCGGCTCTGCAAGAGTTAGGCCCGTATCGTTCAATTTTTCAAGCGCAGTATTGCGCGTATGCTGTTGTTGGTTCATGGTGGGTTCCTCATCGTGCGTCGCAGGTGCGACGGCCGCCGCCGGCTGACTCGGGCCGCGCGGCCTATGGACGCCTTACCCAACCCGCGCCGCTATTCACGGTAAGGTCGAGCAAAGCGGCTCAACATGATTGTATTCCGTCCGACAGTAGGGACGGATTTTACTAGACCGAAACGTAACCGGGGTCATGAAATCGAGCACGCTCTCCGAACAAATCGCGATCGCCGTGCCGCTCAATCGCGCGCCCTACTATCTTGAGCGGTTTTTCACCGAACGGCGGTCAGCGGACGGAAACGAGACGACCTTGCGGCTGGCCGTCCCCGGGTTGCCACCGGGCCTGGCGCTCGAGCACAACGTGCTTGCGACCTTCGTGCGCGAAGGCCGCTGGAACAGCTGGGACGACTCCGCCGAAGTGTCGTGGCAACCCGAGGGCGGTGGCCCCTTTCCAACGTTTCACGGCAAGTTCACGATTAAGGCCGGCGATGATTACAGTTCGGCGTGGCTTGAGATCGTCGGCAGTTACATACCGCCTGGCGGCGCGGCGGGGCGGGCATTCGACGCGACGGTTGGTCACAGCATCGCCCGCGGTACGGCGCAACGGCTCCTCGGACAGTTGAAGGCCGCCATTGAGCAATACCACGTCGACGAAGAGCGCGCGAAGACATCGTCTTCACGTGAAGAGGCGACCTAGAGCGGCCATGCCGTTGCCGCTCAGTATCCTCGACCAGTCGCCGGTCGTCGCCGGCGCGACACCACGCGACGCGATTCTCGCGACGATCGAACTCGCCCGCCGGGCGGATGAACTCGGCTACACGCGCTACTGGCTGGCCGAACATCACGCGACGCGAGGGCTCGCGGATGCATCGCCGGAGGTGCTGCTCGCTCGTTTGACCGTCGAAACGGCTCGCATCCGGCTGGGCACCGGCGGCATCATGCTCCCGCAGTACAGCGCGTTCAAGGTCGCTGAAACGTTTCGCATGCTCGATGCGCTCGCTCCGGGACGGATCGATCTCGGCGTCGGTCGAGCGCCCGGCGGCTCGGGGCTGGTCGCAGCCGCACTCGAGACGCGCGATCCCGCCGAGTTCCCTACGCAGATCGTGGAAACGATCCATTACCTCGAGGGGACGACGCCGGCGTCGAGCGCGTTTGCGAGCCTAGTCGCGATGCCGGCCGGCGCGAGCGCTCCGGAAGTCTGGATCCTGGGTTCGTCGGAATACGGCGCGCTGCTCGCCGCGGCCATGGGGTTGCCGTACGCGTACGCACACTTCATCGGCGGCGAGGCGCCGGAAATCGCACGCGCGTACCGCGAGAATTTTCGGCCGAGCGCGCGCACGCCGCAGCCGCGCTGTATCGTCGCGGCGGCCGCGATCGTCGCACCGACCGATGGAGAAGCTGAAGAACTCGCGCTCCCGCTCAAGCTCTGGCGGGCGCGCACGTTGCGCGGGCACGGGGGCCCGATCCCCTCACTCGCCGAGGCGCGCGCCTATCCGTGGACTGCGCTCGAGCGCGATGAAGTCGAGCGCTCGCGCCGCCTGATTGCCGGTTCCCCGGCAACGGTGCGCGCGGGCGTCGAGCGGATCGTCGACGCATACGGTGCCGACGAAACGATGGTCGTTACGATAACGTCGGACTATGCGGCACGGCTGCGCTCGTACGAATTGTTGGCCCAGGCATTCGCGCTCGAACGCGCGGCCTGAGTGCCGGCGTTCGACGTCGACCCAACCTCGTAGCGTTGCCCTCAAGGCTGGGAAAACGGCAATCCGTCATCGAAAAGTTCTGCCATCTAGGAGATGCCAGATCATGCGCTTTTTACGCGGTCTGCTTTACGTCGTGCTCGGGCTCGTCGTGCTCGCCGTGCTGCTGGCGGGCGGCATCTGGTTCGCAAGCGATCGTGCTCTAGCCGCGCGGATCACGCCGCCGGCGGCCACGTTCGACGCGACCGGCGGCGACGTCGCGCGCGGGAGACATTTCGTCGCGAGCACTCTCGACTGCACCGGCTGTCACCGCGCTCATCTCGATGGCGCCACGCTCATCAACGATCCGATGCTAGCAACGATCGCCGCGACGAATCTAACGCGGGGCGCGGGCGGCATCGGCGCAACGTTCACCGACACCGATTTCGAGCGCGCCATCCGGCACGGCCTCAGGCCCGACGGGACGCGCCTCGTGGTGATGCCGTCAGAGGCCTTCAGCGCGTTGAGCGACGCCGACCTGCGCGACGTGATCGCCTACGTGCGCAGCTTTCCGCCGGTCGATCGATCGACGCCGGCACGTTCGCTCGGACCGATCGGACGCCTGGGCCTGGTCCTTGGAAAGTTCACGTTCGAGGCGGACCACATCGATCAAGCGGCGCCTCACGCAGCGGCGCAACCACCGGCCGCCGACGCCGTCTACGGCCGGTATTTGGCCCACATCGGCTCGTGTTATGATTGCCACTCAGCGAACCTGGCCGGCGGCAAGTCCATCGGCGGTATCCCGGCTGCCAACATCACTCCTGCCGCCATCGGGACGTGGTCGCTCGGCCAATTCGAGACGACGCTTCGAAAAGGGGTCGATCCCAGCGGGCGCCACCTAAGGGCGATGCCGTGGCGCGCAATCGGCAAGATGAGCGATCTGGAGCTCACGGCACTCTACACATTTTTGAAGACCGTCCCGCGCGTGACGACGCCAAATACCTAGACGCGCAAGATAGGCTGCCACCGCAATCGCTAGCAGAGCAATTGCGAGGCGAAGGAGACGCGCTGCAAGCGGCTCGAAGGGCAGCGCACGACCCTAGATGCAACCTAAATGCAACCAGACGGGCCGCGACCTCGGCCAAAACGCCGAAGTCGAGCGACTCAGATCCTCATGGAATCAGCGTTTGATAAACACGGAGAGGTGGCAGAGCGGTTGATTGCGGCGGTCTTGAAATCACCTATGACCGCCCCTATGCGTCACCGCAAGCGTGGATTACCTCGTGGAATCAGGACTATCGTGCCTTGCGAGTGACAGCCGGTGTGTAATTCGTTACCAAATCGTTACCAAATCGGGCACTTGGTAACGGTAGTTCGATCCTCGGCCGATTTGAGATCAACGGGTGACCGGTCTGGGGATTTGCAGCGCCAGCCGGGACGGGAACCCTTGGCGAGAGGTCCCGACCGATTCCCGGACGATCCTGTAAGACCAACTGATGAAAAAGATACAATCACTGGCACGTCGGTTGATCGTGAAGTTCTACCGAGCGTCCGACGGAACCGAACCCGTCAACGACTTTATCGAGAGGCAGAAGCATACTGTTCAACTCGCTATTGATCGCCAGATTGATCGGATTAATGCCCTTGATGAGGAGCATCCGGATCTCGCATTCCCGTACAGCTCACAGATAGCGGGAAAGCTGCGCGAACTCCGCTGTCATGGCAGAACGCTGTACCGAATCTTGTATCGCAGGAGCAAGCAATTCGTTATGCTGCTGCATATCTTTGAGAAGCACGATGGACTGGTGCCGACCCCGTCCGTTACCGGCCGATTCCGCCCTCTCGGCTCCAAAATGTTCCGCGACTGCGCCCGGGCTTTCGGCCGGACAGGCCTCCCTCTGGTCGCCACCTCAGGTCAGCCGAACGAGTTACGAACTCTGCGCTCTGTAAGGGAAAAATGCGAAAAACTAGACGCGTCCGATCCAGCCTCAGCTACGGCGTACGAGATACTCAATCCGACCCGTTTGAAAATCGGAGAAATAGAGCGCATCAGTTGAATCGATCGCAATTCCGCTTGGAGTGTCCGCAGATAGTGCGATTGTTGATATGGCGTAACCCGTAGGCTCGCGGTTATATGTAATGATTCTCCCGGGATGCCACAGAGCAACGTAGATTTTTCCATCTGCTCCAACCGCAATCGCTCCGACTGAGCTGGGTTGGGGAAACTGAATCGATTCGAGCAGCCGCCCTGATCTATCATACACGTCAACGGCGTTCTTGATGCTTGAAACCGCATAGACCATATTATTCGGACCAACGGCTAAGTTGTGAGCACTGCCCCGGGTCTTGAATGATGTGCAGCTCGAGTCAGGCAGGATTTGCAACACCTCACCCAAGTCAATAGTGTTTCCCATGATACCAACGACAACGGAACCATCTGAAGTAAACGCGATGGACTTTTTGACGCTTCCATCATCTGGTCCGATCAAGACCGGTGGATCAAACCCTCCTCGGTTCAAACGGAAATACGCGATTCTGCGCGTCGGCTCAAGGTTAGATACAAAAACGTCACCTGTGTGATTTACAGCTATACAATCGATTCGATTGTGATGAAATCCAGTATCCGGTAGTTCAAGAATGCGTTCAAAGCCGCCGTGTCGGAGGATACGATGCACGAAGCGTGACTGATTGCAGACGTAGAGATTGTCAGTGACGTCGAATGCAATCTGAGAAGTGCGTCGCAACCCTGCGAAATACGTGCGCTCACCAAGAGGTTGATCAGGCAACACGGCCACAGCCTGAACTCTCTGAAAGGCGCGAGCAGTGCAGCGGAGTTGCACGTCTCCAGGAGCCTGGGCGCGAAGTATGCGGTTCTCGACAGAAGCGACAGAAGGATCGGAGCTTTCCCATAGCGCTTCAGCAGACAAATCGATTTCGCGTCGCGCATCGCCCAAAGATTCGACGCCTCGCGCCGAAAGCGTGATAATCTCCGAGGGATAAAGCGTTGGATTTTCGGGAAGACTAAAAATCGCGCTTAGTTTCGGGAGACTTGTTGACGGCAGGACCTCGGGAACGAGAGTTGCGGCACCGTTAAAGCCCAGACGAAGCTCTTGTGTGGTAGGATCGCGATACCAAGAATCCCCGACGACAGCCGTCATATCATGATGTAACATTCCGAGAAATTGTCCTCGGCTATACCTACCCGGGCGAGCTGGCCAAAGCTGTTCGTAGGATTCTCCGGCCTGAAAAGTGCGCACAAGCAGGCCGAGCACGGCTGGGTGGAAGGCCGACCCTTCCGCGTTGGAATAGAGCGGCAGATCAGCAGCGATCACTTCATGAATACCCGAATAGGTTCCGGAAGACGGTCGCATATCGCAGCGATGCTCTTGAACTAAGCATTCACCCGCATACAGTCTCACCGTCCCGTTGAAGTCGAGGGGAAGTCTTGCTTCTAAGACCGTGTCGCTGGCTTGCAAGATTTCCGCGTAACCTGCTGTCGTTTCCACGCGCGTAATATTCCCAAGGTTGTCGCCACGGAAAGTGACTGTTCCAGGGCTGAAGGCGATCACGACTTGTGAGAGAGGTGGAGGTTGGGTTGATTCACCGCGGCTCGGCAAATCGGCATACCGAGGCGGCGCCGCTATAGCGATCAATTGATCGAGTGTCGTTGATGCTAATTGATGATCCTTCGGAACGTCAATTCTTACGCCCTGACCCGTAGAAACGAGAGTGTCGGGAGTAACTTGCTGCCAGTATACGACATCGCTGCGAGGATCGTGTAACGCGATCACTACGGGTAAAGCGAAGTTCAGCCAATATTCGGCGTGACGGTGGTCCGAGCGAAAGACTACGCGCACGTCGTTAGCCTCGCGAAAATACGATTCGCCAGACTTGATCTGAAGAGCGATGAGTCTTCCCGTGACAATTCCGTCCACTACGATTTCAAGCTGCGCGTCAATTCCTACGTCGTCTTCGGGTTGGCGGCGAAAGGCACATCCGAGATTTCGGACCGCGCGCTCAACCGCCGCGACGCCGAGACCTCCGACGGGATCAAAATGCATCGTTCGGGGACCCGTTACCGTCTAAAGACATGGGCAGAGCCCTAGCCCTTCGTTGACGCTCTTACTCCGCGATGAAATGCCACAATTCCCGACCGCACCCTCTGACCTCGTCATTCTAGCGCCAGGCCGTAGCCTTGATTGGCGCGCGATGACTGGCAGCCGCAGCTGACTGAGTGGAAGTCGGCGTGAGTGTCTTTAAGACCCAAAGTCCAATTCCTCAAATTGCGGCTCGGGTAAACCAACGTGTTGCGACGTATAGTATCCCAGCGCCTTAATTGCCAGACGTTTGAGTCCGACGCTTGGTGGAAAATTGGGATTTTCGAAATACGCGAGCCGAAACGTCGCGTAGAATCTAATCACAAAAGGCGCCCAGTATCCCAAGAAAAGGTCTTGGTCAACGTAGAGGCTCGCAATCAGGGAGTCGGCTTTTTCAAGATAATTCGCCATTCGGCCCCCTGGGTTGAACGTCACGTAGGATTCAGCGCGAAGGATGACAGTATAGCGCATTCTGTTGTGTTCTTCGTTGCGGACAATAGGGTCGCCCTAGCGCTTCTCGCTGATGGGCAAGATTTGGTAAAGGTACTTCAAAGGCCGAGAGTGCGTATATGACCGCAAGACGTCATCACTTTATTTCCCAGTGCTACCTGCGGGGCTTTACCGAGGATCCGAAGTCTCCGAAGCTTTTCGTGACAGATTTCAAAGAACGTCGGACGTTCTGGCCGTCGCCGGCTAACGTCGCCCTCGAGCAAGACTTCCACACAATCGACATACCAGGAGCGGCGCCCGACATCATCGAGAAGAAGCTCGCAGAGTTCGAAAGCGATCTGGGGCCGGCTCTACTGCACATTGTTGAAACAAGCTCCTTGGCCGACGAGAACGACCGAGGCGTCCTGTTCTTCTTCATGGCGTTGCTCGTCATCAAGAATCCAACAATGCGCAAGACTATCGGGGAGTGGATGGGCCCGGTTCTGCGCCGACTCACCGTCGGGAACACGAAAGAAGGCTTCGGCGGCAATTGCCACGTCCACGATGACGTCCTCGTCGTAAACTCTCTGCGCGAGCCCCGCTAGCCGATCGATCGGAACGCGCAGTCCGGAGCCGCACTCGAATTCTTCGGCACACACTACCGACCACGCGCGGGCCACTACGGCTTCCTCGTTCGCCGCGGGGACCGCCTTGGGGAAGTTTTCGTCGTATGGCACGGATCGTCCGGCTGGCCAGCGCGTAAACATCCCACCATTCACCCAGCCGCCTTGCTCAGCGACGAACGCCTGCGGTGCGACACGTCCGTCAATCGTCGCAGCGAGGGCGCGTGAAATGCGACGGGTGTCAGCCGCCGGGAATGCCGCCAATCGGTTCCCTTCGCTTCCGTCGGGCATGCCGCCAACAACCTTCGGTGTTCGCATCGTGCGACGTAGACCGGCTCGCATATATTCTGGGATCTGCTCGCGTATATATGGATCACCGAACCGATCGCGCAGAACGCCCCGCTCGACGAGTCTCGCAAGTTCCTCGTCGGTGAATCGTCCGAGTTCCACGTCGGGTTCGAGTGCAAATGGTGCGTGGCTGTGAACCAAACCTGCGAGCGGAATGAGAACGACGAACTCCATAGTATCCGCCGCGAGGAAGGCCGCGAGCGGCTAAAAGGCGTTGGCGAATGCAGCGTTCCGGACCTCAGTCATGTCACGTCCGGCACGCCACAACGCCACCATACGATCAGTCGGCCACAGAGAGAACGCAATCTCGTTTAACACGATGACTCTCGTTCCGAGTGCCGTCCCGACGGGCTCTTGCAAATGGCGTCGGAGGACCTCGTCTCGCTGCGAAGCTTCGTTCACGGCGCGCCACTCTGGTAGGAACAGCAATTGCGCCTCGAGCTCCTCTGGCCAGACGAAATGCGGCAAAGGTCTCCAGGAGCCAATAGCGTTGCCGCCGCGCGCGACGTCACGGTACGGGTTGGAGCGTACGTGGTGGATTTGGTCGCGTAGCATATTCGCCCGCCGAATCCAAGTTGGCACGCAATTCCTCGTGAGCAAGGGTCGTTGGATGCGCGGGGTTCAGCGGCGAAGTTCTTTTGAAACCCTCTCGATAGTCTTGCGTCGTTCCGCTGGATCCTGAGGGACTAATAAAGCTACGACGTCATACCCTACGGCATTGGCCATCTCTCGGACTCGGCCGAGCTTCGCCGAGCTCAACCCACCTGCTAGGTCTCGAGAAATCGACGCGGGCTTACGCTTAATGCGGCGGGCAAGCTCAGTTGCCGTGATTTGTTCGCGTTGCATTGCGTCGAGAAACTGCTGTTCAAGGCGCAGTTCATCAAGGTAGGCGTCGATTCGTCGAGCCACCTCTGGATTTTCGCGTAGGCGAGCAGAGAGACTCTTTGCCTCCTTCTTGTGTCTCAGTTGCCGTGCTTCAGCCGCGTTCATAGTACTCTCCAAGGCTAACGCGCTCTTCGTAATCCTTTTTAGCAGCGATCGTTCGCCTTATCGCTGCCTTTCCGAGTTTGTCGAGCTTGTTCTTCTGCTTTTTGTAATAGTGGCAAACGATCCAGGTATTTTCGCCAGCGTGAAACGTCGCAAAGCGGTGACTGTCAGCCTTGATCGCGAGTATCTTGGGATCAGAGTGCTCCTGGTTGACGCGTGTCGTCGAGACATGTTTGCCGAGCTCGAGGTCGCCCCAATGCTCCAGCGTCGCGATAACAGCGTCCCGCCCATCTTCATCGAGTCCTTCAAAAGCATCTAGGCCCGGCATCTCGCCTCGCGCGTCCCAGAACCACTCGAAGCTGCGAGTCTTGCCAGCATAGATTTCGAGATCGTCGCCGGTTCTGCGCCGTTCCACAGCTTATTTTAACACTAGTGTTAACATCCCTGCAAGCGCTACAAGCCCTGCAAACCTTGTCGTCCCCCTTGGGGCATGGCAACGCCGGCGCCGATCACCGCCTACTCGCGGCGTAGGTCAAGGGCGATCGTACCGATCCCGCGGCGCCGGCTGAGCCTACGGTCCTGGCGGGGCGGGTTGCTGCGGCGGTTGCGGCTGTTGCGGCGGTCGCATCTGAGGCATTAACTGCTGCATTAATACCTGTTGGCCCAACACGTAGAACCCGCGACCCAGGTTGTTCTCGATGAGCTTGATGCAGGGGGAGAAGTTGAACGTTAGCATCGTCGCGTGGAACAGGCTAAGTACCGCGTCCTGAAGGTTCTGGTCAGCCTCTAAGTCATCGACAATGAGCCCCTTGCTCTTCGCTACGTCGCGGAAGATGCCGGCACTGTGCGACTTGTGCTGCTTGAAATCGCCGAAGAATCTCGCAACCCTCTCAGCCTTGCGAGCAGGATCAAGCTCCCCCGCGAACATGTACGCCTTGAGCCAATCGCGTACGAGCTCTTTTGAAAGCGCGTGCGCTGTTTCGCACATTTGCAACAGGCCTGGCCCGTACTGAGGAATCATGGGCGCCCATGCGCCGAGGCAACTTGGATCGGAGGCGATCTCTTTCTTCGCCTGCTTAAATTGGTCGATGATGCTGCGCGCAGGGACCGGCATAACTTGACCGCTTTGAACGTACATAACCTGCGGGTCTATGGGACCGAGTTGCGAGTGCTTACCCATTACAATCCGTTTGAAGCGGCGCCGATGTCGACGCCTGAGTCGGAGTATAGAGCCGCTCTTGCCGCTCCCAATGCCTACTCCCGCGGGTCTACTTGCTCTCCATACGCGTTGCGGATCTTGAGCGCTGTAACCCGACCGTTCATCATGACGAACTCAAAGACTACCGCGTGAGACGTCGGCGTCGTGAACTGCAGCCCTTTTACCGGAGTCAGCGGCCGCGGAGGCGCTCCCGGCGGATACACCAGGGAGAGTCCGGACGCCGGTTCATAGACGACTTGGAGTCTCACTTTATCCGGCTCGATGTAGACGCCGGCGAGCTGCGCTAGCATCTTCGGGTCCAACGTTTCGGGTTTGCGCGTGAACACGGATTCTGTCGACCACGAATCGTTCACGAAACTGTCGATGTCGCCTTCTGAATTTGTTCTAAAATTGAGCGAGAACTTGAGGTCGTCCTCTGCATCGTAGAACGTGTCGAATCGATCGTAGTGATACCTCTCCAGCGGAAAATGGAAGTGGTGGAAGTTGAACTGGAGCTGGTTGCCCTTCAGATCAATGGTGACGCTGCCGAACGCCGGGTTCGTGAATTCACCAGTGTAGGCCGTCAAAGGATGCGACGCGACCGTGTTGGGGACACGGTCGACTCCGTATTTGGAGCGCGTTTGCGTATCGGCTTTCTTGTTTGCGAGGCGTCGCTCAAGGAGGCGCTGGCTCCAGGGCGTCTGGCTCATACCCAACAACCGCTCGTAAACGTTGTAGCTTACGATGTCGGGCGTCGCCGCGGCTTGGTCGCCGATGACCGCGACGATAACGCCGATTCCGTCGTTGGGCAGGAACGACACCTGCGAGTGAAACCCGCGCAGATCGCCGCCGTGATAGGTGAGAAGCTTGCCGCGGTACGAAGCGGTAAAGCGGCCCATGCCATAGTTGGCGTCGAGCAGCTCCCAGTAGCCAAGCGCCGCACCGGAGCTGTTCGGCAGCGGGATCGATGGCTGGATCGTAGCCGTGAGCACGTCCGCCGGAAGCACCTGATTCCCGTTGTATTTGCCGGCGTTCATGAGAGCGATCAGCCAATGCGAAAGGTCATCGATGTTCGAAATGATCCCGCCGGCCGGTGCAACGCCCGCGGTGTCCTCGTAGAATGGAGCGCGATACAGTTCGAACGAATCGGGCTTCTCTTGAAACGGCACGCCATGATCGGGATTTCGGACCATGTCGGCGACGCTGAAGACGGTCGCGTTCATGCCGAGCGGCGTGAGAATCCGCTCTCGCACGAAGTCCTGCCACGTCTTGCCTGACTGCAGCTGAATCATGTAGCCGGCCGCAGAGAACATCAAGTTGTTGTAAATGAACGTCTGACGTAGCGGCTCCTGCGGCTCGAGGTACTGGAGTCGCGAAAACAGTTCAGCCTGATCGAAGTCGGACTTGTACCAGATCAAATCATGTCTTGTGATCCCCGTTCGGTGCGACAACATGTCGTGCAGCGTGACGTGGTCGGTGAGGTCGTCGTTGTAGAACCGAATCGTGGGTACCGAGTCGTGTACGGGTTTGTCCCACGTTAATTTTCCTTCGTCGACCAGCATCCCGGCGGCAACGGCGGTGAAGAGCTTCGTATTCGATGCGATCTGGAAAAGGGTTTCCGGCGTGAACGGAAGCTTCTTCTCGTAGTCGCGGTAGCCGTAGCCCTTGGCGAAGACGAGCTTGTCGCCGACGACTATGCCGACACCGATCCCGGGCGCGTTCCAATCCTTGAGCAGGCGCTCCATGTAGGCGTCGAAGCCCACCATCTTGCCGGTAATGTCCGAGCCCTGCGCGCGGACCGGCGCGTCGAGCCCCGCAAACGATGCGATGCACCCGGCTATCGAAAAAAGCGCGGCAAGCGAACGAGCCCGACGCAGCAAGGGGGACCGCTTTATTTCCGCGTTCGCGCGGTCGAAACCGTAATCGCGCCGAAGCGCAGCTTCAAGTCGCCGATGTGAACCTTAAGGAAGGCAATGGCTTCCTTCTTGCGTCGCTGCGCGACGAGATCGAGCAACGTGCGATGCTCGGCATCCACAGAGTCGAAATCTTTTTCGTTTCGAAGATAGCGGTCGCCGATACGATGCAGGCGGTGCAGTATTTCGAGCGTGAGCGGGGCTGCCGCCGCCGAGTAGAGCGCCGAATGAAAACGCCAATTCTGGCCGGAGTAAGATGTTCGGTTCGTATCGGCAACCATCTCGTCGAGTACCGCCCTGGCGGCGGCAATTCGTTCGGGAGTCATCCGTGGAATCGCCTGGGCCAAAACGTCGCTCTCAAGGTTTTGCCGTAAATGAATGATCTCGTCGAGTTCCTCGGTTGAAAGCGTGGTAACGGCTGCCCCGCGACGAGGTCGGATGGTCACCATGCGCTCGGAGTGCAGTTGCCTGAGGGCTTCGCGCACGGGAACGTGGCTCACGCCGAAGAGACTTGCGATCTCATCCTGCCGGAGTGGCGCCCCGGGCTCGAGTTCGCCGGATAGGATCATGTCGCGGAGTTTTTCTGTGACCGAGTCGCGCACGGTCGATATGAGCAACTCCGTCACAGGAGCTAGCTTTTCAGGACGTTGCATAGGCCTCCGCGCGACCGTGCTTCGGCGAGCGCCGTTCTTCTGGGCGATTCTTAGCGTGCAAGGCCACCCCGGAACAGAGGAGCGATGAAGTTAGATAGATAATATATCATTATCGCGGCCGAGCCCTGCCTCGTCCCTGCGGAGGTTGGATCCACATCTCGGTGCGAATCGCGCTTGCCGGCTTCCTCCACGAAACGAATACGTTTTCGTCCGTGCTGACCGATTTCGAGGACTTTCAAAGGGTCGATTTTTGGCCCGGCCTCAAACGCGGTCGAGCGATCGTCGAAGATCTTGCGGGCCTCAACGTCGGCATTACGGGCGCGATCGACGTTCTGACCACCGCAGGATGTGAACTCGTTCCGCTGACGTGGGCGAACGCACCGCCGTCCGGACGAGTGACCCGCCTTGCCTATGAGACGATAGTGGACCACATCGTTCGGGATCTGCGAGCGGCCGGACCGGTGCACGGCGTGTTCCTCGAACTCCACGGCGCAATGGTTACCGAGCATCTGGAGGATCCCGAGGGCGAGTTGCTCGCGCGGATACGCTCGCTCGTTGGCCCGGATGTGCCGATTGTGGCGACGCTCGACCTGCATGCGAACGTTAGCGAGATGATGCTCGCGCAGGCCGATGCAATCGAAGCGTACAGAACCTATCCGCACATCGACATTGCCGCGACGGGCAGACGCGGTGCCCAACTTCTGCGAGAGCTCGTCCAACGACCGCGACCCTGGCACAAAGCTCACCGGCGGCTCAGTTACCTCATCCCGATCCCGTGGCAGTGCACCGAGATCGAACCCGCTCGTTCGTTTTACGCGAACCTGATCGCGTCGGTTAGCGGTGACGTTTCAGCGCTGTCGTTCACGCCCGGCTTCTACCCGGCCGACGTGCCGTGCTGCGGTCCGGTCCTTTTCGGATACGGCCGGAATCCCCAGAACCTCGAGAACGTCGTAGAGCACCTGCATCAAGAGCTGGAAGAAGCGGAGTCGCGCTTCAGTGGGGACGTCTACGACGCGTCCGAGGCGGTCGCCGTCGCGCTACAACGGAGCGTCGGTGCCTCAGGCCCGGTCGTCATTGCCGACGCCGAGGACAATCCGGGTGGCGGCGGGACCGGCGACACGACGGCGATTTTACGCGAGTTGCTGCGGCAGAACGCACGAGATTCGGTCGTTGCGACGATCTGCGACCCACGCGCGGCCCGGCAGGCACACGAAACCGGCGAAGGCGGCGAGGTCGAAACCGCTCTCGGCGGATCGCGCGATGGAGAGCCTTTCCGGGGGCGCTTCGCGGTCGAGCGAATCGGGACGGGTGCGTTTGAGGCGACGGGCCCGATGTTCCGCGGCTCGCGGATCGAAATTGGACCGACGGCGTTGCTGCGGCTTGACGGCGTCCGTGTCGTCGTCGCAAGTCGGGCGTTCCAAGTTGCCGACCAAGCAATCTTGCGCCACGTGCAGGTCGAGCCGAGCCGGCAGAAGTTATTGGCGCTCAAGAGCGCCGTCCATTTCAGAAACGACTTTCAAGCGATCGCTAGCGCGATCGTCGTCGCCGCGGCAGGCGGGCTCGCTCCGATCGACCCGCGCAAGCTGTCGTTTTCTAGACTCGACCCTTCGCTGCGGCTCTTTCCGAGACGCTTGGCAAATGCCTAAGCGCCGCTACGTAATCCTTGCCGAAGGTGCGTTCGCGAACGAACAGGCTTCAAAGACTGCGCGCGGCGTGCTGCGCTACTCGGAGGACGACGTCGTCGCGGTCGTCGACTCGACACTCGCCGGACGCGACGTCGCCGACATCGCCGCGAGCATCGGCCGGTCTGCTCCCATCGTCGCGCGTGTGAGCGATACGCTGGCGCTCCGTCCGACTTCCCTTTTGGTGGGTATCGCGCCGGTCGGGGGGACGCTGCCGGCGGCCTTTCGCTCCCAGGTGCTCGCGGCGATCGAGGCCGGGCTCGAGATCGTCAATGGTCTGCACGATCTCTTGCGTGACGACGAAGAGTTCGTCGCCTGCGCCGCACGGAGCGGATCTCGGCTGTGGGACGTCCGCGAGCCGACGGGACCGTTGCGCGTTTTCACGGGCGAAGCGTACGACGTTCCGCAGGTCGTCGTGCTGGCAGTCGGCAGCGATTGCAGCGTCGGGAAGATGAGCACGATGCTCGAGCTCCAGGCCGCGGCGCGCGGCGGATTGCTCGAGGCCGCGTTCGTGGCTACGGGTCAAACCGGAATCATGATCGCCGGGAGCGGAATCGCGGTCGACCGTGTCATCGCGGATTATCTTTGCGGCGCGGCGGAACAGCTCGTACTCGACATCGCACCGTCGGTCGACGTCACGCTCGTCGAAGGGCAAGGCGGGATATTCCATCCGGCGTACGCACCGGTGACCCTAGGGCTCCTTTACGGGACCGCTCCAGATGCCCTGATCCTGTGCCATCGGGCTGGACAGAGGGAGATTGCGGAGTTCGGCTCGCCGATCCCACCATTACGGGCATTGATCGCCGCGCACGAAGCACTCCTTGCGCCTATCAAGTCGGCGCGCTGCGTGGCGGTCGCGTTAAACACGTCGCACCTTGGCATCGGCGATGCCCGCCGCGCGATCGACGAGATTGCGGCGGAGACGGGGCTCCCCGCCGACGACGTCGTTCGCTTCGGCGGCGACCGCTTGTGGAATGCAGTCGCCGCAGCGGCGGCTGCCACGCCGAAAGGGGCAAAGCGTAAAAAGATCGCGGCGTTGACGGTGTGAAGGCGTGAGGAGTGCCACCCCGGGGACGTTCGGCGAGGCATTTGCGCAGATTGTGGCTCGGCCGCGATTTCGCGGAGCCCGCTTCGGAATCGCAATCTTCGCCCTTGATGGCGAAGAACCGATCTTCGCACACGATGCTGACACGCTGTTCGCCTGCGCGTCGGTCACGAAGATTCCGACGTGTGCGAACGCACTTGAGGCGCTCGGTCCCAACTACTGCTTCCGCACGCCGGTACTACGATTCGGAACCGTCGACGGGAACGGAACGTTGAACGGTGATCTCGTCCTGGTTGCGAGCGGCGATCCGAATCTCTCGAATCGAATCGCCGCCGACGGCACCCTCGTCTTCAATGACGTCGATCATTCCCTGGGCGACGCCCCCGGGGCGCGGCCGGTGCCGGGCGATCCGCTCGCCGTACTGCGCGCGTTGAGCGCGGGGGTTACCGAAAGCGGTATTCGTCGGATCGCGGGGACCGCCCGGATCGACATCTCGCTCTTCGAAGAAGCCGGACGCGAGCTAGGAACGGGCGTCGCGATCTCGCCGATCTCCGTGAACGACAACGTCGTCGACGTAGAGGTGATACCCGCCGAACGAATCGGCGATCCAGCTGAGTTGCGGTTCTCGCCGGCAGCGCCGTGCCTGGCGTTCGCCAACAAGACGCGCACGATCGCCTCCGGCAAGTCGACGCTGCGCTTCGTCGACTCCGACGTGGCGCGCGATCCGGCGATCGTCGTGGTCTCCGGCGACGCGCCGGCGGGCGTACCGTTTTGGACCTGCTATTGCGTCCCGCATCCGCGGCGCTTTGCGGAGTCTCTCTTTCGTCAGACGCTCGAAGAAGCTGGAATCATCTTCGATGGCGCCGGAAGAACCGATGCACCGCATACCGGGATCGAGGTCGCAAGCCACCAGTCGCCGCCGCTCAGCGAGGCGGTCAAGATCTGCTTAAAGGTCAGCCAGAACTTGCACGCAGAGCTCTTGGTACGCGCCGTCGGTGCAGCGAGCGGATCGGACGGCGATGCGCGCTCAGCCGGGTTCGTACGAGAACGAGCGCTTCTCGAAAAGGCCGGCCTCGAGGTCGCATCGATCGCACAAGGCGACGGGGCGGGTGGGATCGGCTATTTCACGCCAAGGTCGATCTGCCGGCTCCTCCAATACGTCGCGCGCCGGCCCTACGCGGCAGCCTTCCGTGAAGCGTTGCCGATCTTAGGGGGCGATGGAACGTTGCACGACATCCAAACGGCTTCTGCTGCTGCAGGTCACGTTCGGGCGAAGACGGGGACGCTCTGCTACACCGACGACTTGAATGCAACGGACTTCGTAACCGCCAAGGGGCTCGCGGGTTACATCGATGCGCGCTCGGGTCTCAGATACGTCTTTACCACCGTCGTCAACAACGTTCATTGCTCCCCCGACGGCGGCGTTCACGAGATCGGTGAGACCCTGGGCGAAATCGGCGCTGCGGCTTACGAGTTGCTGTAGGAAGAAGCGATGAGAAGCGTATCGGTGACGGCCTCGCTGCTTGCGCTCCCGCTCGAGCACGCGCTCACGATCGCGCGTGGAACCTCGACCGAAAGCCGGACGGTCCTGGTCCGCGTCGCGTGCGAGGGTGCCGAAGGTATCGGCGAATGTGCGCCGATCCCGCGGTACCACGAAACGGTCGAGAGCGTCCTCGATTTGTATGCCGCGAAGATGGCAAAGCCGATCGAGGTCCGCGATTTCGACGGCGTGCTCGACCTCGTCCCTCAAGCGGCGCGCTGCGGCCTCGATATCGCGCTCCACGATCTGCTCGGGAAGCGGCTCGGTGCGCCGCTGTGGGAGATCTTCGGCCTGGATCCGGCCCGCGTTCCCCTGACGTCGTTCACCATCTACATCGACGAGGTCGCGACGATGGTCGAAGAAGCGAAGCGATACCGCAGCGCCCCGATTCTGAAGGTGAAACTCGGTCTTGGAAGCGAGCTTGAAACGATCGAGTCAATTCGTTCGGTGTACTCGGGGACGATCCGAATCGATGCCAATGAAGGCTGGAGCGCTGAAGAGTCGGTAGCGCTGCTCGGCCAGATGGAACGATACGACATCGAATTCTGCGAACAGCCGATTCCGGCTGGAAAGCCGGAGCAATTGGGCTGGATCCGAGAGCGCGTTCGCATTCCCATCGTCGCCGACGAAGACTCGGTGACCGCAAGCGATCTCCCGAGCCTCATCGGGCGCGTCGACGGTGTGAACGTCAAGCTTTCGAAATGCGGCGGGATTCGCGCGGCGCACGCCATGATCCACACCGCGCGCGCGCTCGGCTTCAAGATCATGCTCGGCTGCATGACCGAGAGCAGTATCCTCATCACGGCCGCGGGCCATCTCGCGCCGCTGGTGGATTGGGCCGATCTCGACGGGAATCTGATGCTTGCGCGCGAGCCTTTCGTCGGCATGACGCACAATTCAGGAAGGCTGACGCTGCCGGACAGCCCGGGCCTGGGGATCGTCGAGACGGTGGCCGTTTAGGTAGCGTCTCATGAAGATCACTGCACCGGTGGTTCTGGTCCTCGCGGTCTCGCTATTCGCCGGGTGCGCCAATTCGACCGTAGCACCACACGTCTTGCGACTTTCGGACGGGACGGGCGACTATACACTCGACCCCTATTTCGCGACCGACCAGGAATCGTTCGATCTCGCAGCGCTGACGATGGCCTCGTTGGTTCGCTGGGACGACGGCTCGGAATCGTTCAGACCCGAGATGCTGACGGTGCTGCCGAGTCGCGCGAACGGCGGCGTCAGCCGCGACTTTCGGCACATCGTCTTGCACCTTCGGCCCAACATGCGCTGGTCAGATGGAGCTCCCCTAACCTCGCGAGATGTCGTGTTCACGGCGCACGCGGTCACCGATCCGGGCGGTGGGGCGATCTTTCGAGACGGCTGGAACGATCTGCGCTCGATCAAAGCGCTCGACGCGACGACGGTGCAGATGGAGACGATCTCGACCGACGCAAATTTTTTGCACCGCCGCCTGTTCGGATACATGCGCTTCATCTTGCCAGAGCATCTGCTCGCAGGCGTGGCATTGAACCACTCGTCGTATAATCGCATGCCCGTCGGTGCAGGACCGTTTCGTTATGTCAGGGTCGATCCCGGAACCGCGATTGTCCTTGAGGCGAATCCGACGTACTTCCGCGCGCCGCCGAAGCTCCATAGGATCGTCGTGCGCATCCTCCCCGACGCGAACACCACGCTGGTCCAGATGCGAACTGGCGACCTCGACATGATCGCGAATCTTTCGGCCGAGGCCGATTCCGCCGCGCGCGCGCTCACGAACGTCCGCATCGCCGGACTCAGCACGTACGCGACGGTTCGTGTCGTCTTCAATCGAGATTCCCCCACCGTCGGGGATCAACGCGTACGCGAGGCGCTGCGATATGCGACCGACCGGCGCACGATCGCAGCGAAAGTCTATCACGGGATCGGAGCGATCTTCGAGGCGCTCTTCGTCCCCGAGGACGCGATGCACGCCGAGCTCCACTTCGTGGAATACGACCCTGCGCGCGCCGCGCGGGCGCTCGAGCGCGCCGGATGGCGTCCGGGACCCGACGGCGTGCGGATGAAAGGCGGCACCCGGCTCACATTCAGCTTGATCGCACCCTCAAAGGACCTCAGGCTCGATGCGGCGATCGAGATTATGCGCGCCGATTGGGCGAAGATCGGCGCAGCGGTTCAGGTTCAGCGCATTCCCTTCCAGGAAATGCTCGTCCCGGACGGTCGCGTTGCGCGGGGACATTTCGATGCCGTCATCATTCCGTACGGCACAGCTTCTATGTGGTTCGACAACCAGTGGGGATGTGCAGAGTTCCCTCCCCGCGGCCTCAATTTGGCGCGATTCTGCGACCGAGGCGTCGAGGAACGGGTCGCGTTGTTGCGGCGCACCGACGATCGGGTAGCTCGCGCGCGGATCTTCAGCGAAATCCAGCGGATAATCGATCAGAGGGTTCCGATGATCATCCTCGTGCAGCCCCCGAATCTGTACGTGTTCGGCCCTCGAGTCAGAGGCGTTCACATGAACCCCTGGAGCATTTTCGAGCGTTTTTCCGAGGCCGACGCGCCCTGACCCGCCGCGCTCGCCGTCGAGCGCGCCAAATGGCGGAAGGGAATATCGGCGGCTGGTTCAAACAGGGCCTGTTGAAAACGATATATAATCGCTCATATTCGCAACCGGGTACCTTCGGAGGACAGCACGCTAGCATGATGGCACGCCTTCGCATTTTCCTCACGCTGGGCCAACTCTGCGCGATTCTGGTGTTCGCGCCCGTGGCGGCCGGCGCTCAAACGGCTACCGCGACCCCAACCGGCGCCATCCAGGGCACCGTCACGGACCTTTCAGGGTCGCCCGTTGCCAACGTCCGACTCAGCCTGGACGGTCCCGCCAAGGCCGAGACGACGTCGGACGGCCACGGGATTTACGCCTTTAGCAACCTGCCGCCGGGCATTTATGTCCTCAGTGTCTCCAAGGCCGGGTACATCTCGCTGACGCGCACCGACATCGCGGTCCTTGGCGGATCGCCCTTGCCGATCAATCTTCAATTGCAAGGATTGTCGTTGAATTCGTTGACCGAGATCGGGCACGTGACCGTGACGCGCTCGGGCAGCATCAACATTTCGCCTCAGGCGATCACGGTCGTGCCGGGGAGCGTGTTCACGGACCAAGGACAGGTCGTGCTCACGCAGGCTCTCAACGAGATTCCGGGATACAGCGGGACGCTCGACCCCTCAGGCGCCGTCGTCGGCGGTCTGAACAACGCGAGCCAGTCGCTCGGTCAGGTTCCTCAACTCCGCGGTGCGCTGCCATATGAAAGTGCCTCGTTGATCGACGGCCATCCGGTTTCGCTGGGCTCGATCGGCTTTTACAATCCGCGGTTCATCAGCCCGTATATCCTAGATGCCGTCGAGGTCGCAAAAGGCCCGGGCTCAACGCCCGCTAACGTGACGAGCGCGATCGGCGGCACGATCAACTACATTACGCTCCAGCCTACGTCCAGACTGAAGTACTCGGCGGACTGGGGACCGGAATACTACGGAGGATCAGCCTCGAACTTCCGGATCACCGGAACGACGTTGAACTCGAAGCTGGGTTTCGCCGCCGACGTTGCGCTCAACTCGTCACCCGGTCCCTTCAACAACACACTGGAGCCCGTGGGATATATTCCGAACTACTTCGGCGGAGCCACGATCAACGGGCAAAACTGCCTCGGCTCTTGCGGTCGAGCGTTCGGAGCGCCGCCTGCGGGATGGGGCGATGGTTTTACCGAGACCAGCACGATCATGGCCTGCTGCTTCTCGATCAATACCGCCTCGTTCATCCGGAACGAACTCTATAAGCTTCGCTACAACTTCTCTCCCAGCACCTCGTTGACGACATCCTACGTTGCGACGCAAGCGAACCTGAACGAGGGAGGCAACTATACCTACTCCATGCCGAACCAGATTTTCGCGCCGCCCGCGGGCTATAGCGGGAGCTTCCAGGCAGGCCCGATAGCCTGTTGCTGGACTGCGTGGCTTCCGTATGAGGAAAACAACTTTCAATACTTGTTCACGGCCGACTTCAAGACTTCTTTAACCCAGTCGACCTCGCTGCAGGCACGCTACTATCGTATGAACATCTACGATGACCAGTTCCAACTGCCGCAGCAGCCGTTCACTACGACGGTGGCGCTGTACGGCGGCGTAGACTTGGGGACATCCACGACGCCGACGATTTTCGACGGCCAACAAGCCGTCGTTTCAATGCCCGCTCGCTATTTCCCAGACGCAGAGAGAGACTCGCTGGGCGGCTACACGATCGAGACCGATACGCAGGCCGGGGAAAACCTGTACACGCTCTCGCTCGATCAAGTCGCAACCGCATCAAGCAATATCTGCGATGACGCCGGGACCATTTTCATCAACCTTCCCCCGGGATCCGGGCAGACGTTTACGACAGTGCGCGCGCGTGCGCAGCTCCAGCTGAACTCCAAAACGAGCCTCACGCTGAGCGATTACTTCTTCACCTACACCAACCACTATTCTCCCGATGTCGGCAAGACGTTCCAGAACGCGACGCAGTCGTTCAACATTCCCCGTATGGCGCTGACCTATCGCCCGACGCCGTCGACCGCTCTCCGCGCGTCGATGGGCGCGTCGGTCGCACCGCCGTACCTCTCGCTCATTTCGTCGAGCGGCGGGATTCTCACCGAGGGTACGTTTTACCAGGAAACGCTCAATAACGGCGATGTGAAGCCCGAGACCGCCTGGGGGTACGACGTTGGTGGAGACGCTCGTCTCAACAACGGCCTGATTGTGTCGGCGGACGCATACCTCACGAACCTGCGCAACATGTTCTTCAGCGGGGTATCCCCCGACGGGACCTACGGCACGACGCCGCAGTTGCCGCTGTACCTAATAACCACGGAAAACATCGCGACGGCACGCTTCGACGGCGTGGAGCTCTCGGCCAAGTACAACCCGCCGAAGGGGTTCGGCTTCACCGTGCAGGGCAATCTGCAGCGCGACTACGTCTACAATCTGCCGGCAAACTTCTACACCGCCGCCGGCGGCACTGCGGAATCAGCCAATCTGGCGGTTATACCCAACGTAAACTTTGATGGGAATAGCGCCTCGGACACGGCGGGAATCGGGAACGGACGGCAGCCTTACGCGCAAGGGTACGGGCAGCTGGAGTACAGGATCCCAAATCGTTTCTTCGGATTGCTGGGCGTGCAGTACTATGGCTCCAACAACCCATACAACGTTCCGGCGTTCGCGACGATGAATGCGAGCTTGCGATACTACGTAGCCAGGAACGCGAGCGTTCAGTTCTCGGTCCAGAATCTCACAGGAGCCTATAACGGTAGGTACTCGGAATGGTTCGGCGGGATGCCGATACCGTTTGTAAACGGACAACAAGGGGTGACGACGCTCTTCACCCAGGGGCCGACGACGTGGCGCCTCAACCTCCACGTCGAAAAGTAAACTCGGAATCCTGAAGTCGTTTCGGGCTGTGGCGGCGGTCGTTGCGATCGCCGCCTCAGCCTGCGCGCATTCAACGACCGGAACGGAGCGGACGTCGGGCCTTCACGGCTCGTCGACGTTGGTGATCGGCGAGGAGCGCGAGCCCGCTCCAACCCTCAATCCGATGCTGATGACGGTCGGCACCGCGCTCATGCGGCTGAGCTACTCATGTCTACTCAAAAACGGCCCGCACTGGACGCTGGAGCCGGATCTTGCAGCGCGCGTTCCTTCGGTTCAAAACGGTGACCTCGCCAAAGACGGCATGACGATCGTCTACCATCTGCGCCGAGGGGTCATTTGGCAGGACGGTGCTCCGTTCGACGCTCGCGACCTTGCGTTCACGTTCAATGCGCTGTTCAATCCCCAGAACAACTTCGTTACAGCGTTTCCGTATGACGACGTCGCTTCACTGAAGGTCCTGAACGATTACACAGTCCGGATACGGCTGCACCATCCGTATTCGCCGATGATCGACGGCTTCTTCGCCGACTATCGATGCTCGGCGATCTTACCCGCGCACATCCTCGGCCGCTATCCGAACATGAACGACGTTCCCTTCAATACCCATCCGATCGGAACCGGTCCGTATAAGGTTGTCAGCTGGAAGCGCGGCGACCGCCTCGTTTACGTTGCCAACGCTCTCTATTTCGGAGGACCCCCGAAGATACACCGGATCATCGACGAGTTCATGGACGGCAGTGCGATTGTCGCGGGGCTGAAGACCGGCGAGGTCGACGCTGCATTCCGGCTCAGCCCGGTTCAATATGCCAATCTGATCGGAACCCCCGGCCTGCGATTCGTAAAAACTCCGATGCCGTCGGCGGCGGCGCTCGAATTCAACCTGGCCCAGCCGATCGTCAACGATAGAGGGGTACGTTTGGCCGTCATATCTGCGCTCAACATACCTGCGATCGCCCGCTCGCTCTCCCACGGCCTGTACGACCCAGAGCATGCGATGCGCGCTATGTTCGGGTGGGCATACGATCCGAAGTACCATCTGCCCACGTACGATCCGCAACGAGCGAAGGCGCTCCTCGACGCCATGGGATGGCGACCCGGCCCCGATGGGGTACGGGCCAAGGGAGGTCAGCGTCTCCAGCTCCTTCTGATATCGAGCAACGACGGGATGGGGTCGAGGGTTGTCGTCCTGGTCCAGGCGCAGCTTGCGGCTGTGGGGATCGCGGTCGAGATAAAGACGTACTCACCGCTCATCTACTACGCTCAGCCCAAAGACGGCGGCCCGGTCTGGGGCGGCCACTTCCAGATGATGTACATCGAGAATTACTTCTCGCCGACCGATCCGGACACAAGCCGGCTCTTCGCATGCATTTACCGGCATGACGAGGACGACGACAACAACTCGCGCTACTGCAATCCCGCCCTCGATCGCGCCAACGACGACGCGCTCAGGACGACCGATCGAGAACGGAAGCGGCGAGACTACAAAGAAGTGCAGCGCATTCTGATGGTGGACCTTCCCTGGCTCTTACTGTGGCAAACGACAAAGATCGACGTGATGACGGATCGTTTGCACGGTTTCGAAGGTACCCCGACGCTGCTCTCGACTTATCACGCTGAGCGATGGTGGCTCGATCGATGACACACATGGAGGATCTGTGAACACGACCAGAACATCCCGTGCAACGTTCTTGGGTTTGGTGTCGATGCTCGGGGTATCTACGACTCCCTCGCTCGTCGCGACCGCCGATCCCGTTGCGCCGCCCAAATTCGACCAGGCAGAGTTCGAGCGGCGTGTCGCGCTGCCATACCAACACCGCCAAGTGTACGCATCTGCGCGCCTCAATCGCGCGATCGCGCTGCATTACATGCACAATTCGCTCGCAGCGTACTCTTCGGAGGCCGGTTTCAACGAGGGCCGCGGAACCGTGCACGTCGCATCCGTGATGTACGGAGCGTCTCTCGTCACGGTAGCGGGCAATGCGGAGTGGCATGACTTTCGTATCGCCGCCGTGCTCTCGCAGGCGGGCGAGACGGTCGGGGAGGCGAGCGCCGGTAACCCCTGGAGCTCAGCGGTGGCAGAGCTCGCGGCCGCTGGAGCGTCCTTCTTCGTCTGCAATAACGCCCTCAGCGACCTCTCGACATTGTTGGCGCGCGCGGCAGGCGGGGCCTTCACGCCCGGAATGGTCTACGCGCGCTTGCGCGCGGGGTTCATCGGAAACGCGCTCGTCGTTCCGGCCGGCGTCGCGGCTCTCAATGCACTGCAAGAGGCGCGCTTCACATTCATTCAAGCGACGGTGAACTAGGAATGGCAATGACGACCTTGACCAACGGCAACGTCGAAGCAATCGACACGATCGTGCAAGCGGCACGCACGGCGCTCGAGCCGCCGGCCCTCTCCGTCGCGGTTGCCGTCGGAGGAGACGTCATCTTTGCGAAAGGCTACGGTATGCGCAACGTCGGCGAGTCGTTGCCGGCCGACGCCGACACGGTGTACAACATCGCCTCGGTCTCCAAGCAATTCGCCGCTGCCGCGCTCATGCGTTTGCGCGAGCGCGGGCTCGTCTCGCTCGAGGAGCGCCCCTCGACCTATTTGGCGTGGGCCAAATATCCCGACCAGATCACGCTCCGCCACTTTCTCACGCACACCTCCGGAATCCGCGATTTCTGCTCGCTGCCGGAGTTCGACTGGCTGCCGTTTACCGAGGCGACGCCCGAGCAGATCGCTCGTCGCAGCGGCATCGACCTTGCGTTCGCGCCCGGTGAGGATTGGCAGTACTGCAATACGACCTACGTGATGCTGGGGGCGCTGATCGAACGCATCGCCGGCTGCCCCTATCACGAATACATTCGTCGCGAGTTCTTCGAGCCGCTCGAGATGACGCGGACTAATGGTGACGAGCTGACGCGGATCCTGCCGAATTCCGCACGCGGCTACTCGCGCTTTTCGCTCGGACCCTGGGAACGCGCTCGCGACTGGCATCCGGACTGGGAGTTCACGACCGGCAGCGTGCAATCGACCGTGCTCGATCTGACCCGCTGGAACGCTGCATTGCGCAGCGGCCGCGTCGTTCGTCCCGAGGACTATGCCGAGATGACCGTGCCCGCATTGCTCAAGGACGGGACTGACACCAAGTACGGGCTGGGCCTCGGCGTGGCCGACGTCGAGGGGATAAAGGAAGTGCGGCACAGCGGCGGGCTGCCCGGTTTCAGCACCCTCAACGCGACCTATCCGGAGATCGGGATCGACATCGTCGTGTTCGCGAATGCCGACGGAGTCGACAGCTACTATTCGATCGTGCGCCCGATCCTGGCGCGCCTGACGGGAAAGAAGGAAATCGCCGGCGCCCAGCAACCGGTCGAGTCGAAGATTCAGCCGCTCGATGAGCGGCAAGTCCTCATCTGGGCGCAGGCGGCGCTCGACGGTACGCTCGGGGACCGCGAACCGAACGAGGCATTGCGCGACTTCCTGACCGCACGTCGCGTCGCTGCGCTAAGGAACCTCTCGCGCTTCGGTGCGGTGCGCGGGGTCCAGCTCTTCGAGCGCTACCAGCGCGGCGCTCGCCTCTCGTACGGCTATCGGGTCGAGCTCGAGCATCGGCTGCTCGATATGATGCTCACGCTTCGCGACGGAACGACCCTTGAGGAGATCGGTTTCGGCGTTTGGTATCCCGAAACGTGAAAATCCTCATTTCCGCCGACATGGAGGGCGTCGCCGGGGTCACGCATGCGCAACAAACGCGGCGCGACACTTCGGAGTTTGCCCGTTCGTGCGAGTTGATGACCGGCGAAGTGCGGGCAGCGTGCGAGAGCGCGTTGCGCGCCGGCGCGACGATGGTCGTCGTGAACGACTCGCACGGTGACATGCGCAACATTATCCACGAGCAACTTCCGCCCGAAGTTCAGTTGATTCAGGGAAGCGTGAAGGAACTTTCGATGATCGAAGGTATCGACGGTTCCTTTGATGCTCTCGTGTTCGTAGGGTACCACGCTCCGGCCGCAACGCGCGCGGGAATCTTGGACCACACCTATCACGGACGGGTCGTGCATAAAGTGCTGTTGAACGGGGACGTATGCAGCGAGGCGCGGTTAAATGCGGCGGTCGCCGGCACGTTCGGTGTCCCTGCACTCTTTCTTTCAGGCGATCAATCGGCGTGCGCTGACGCTCGGCGCTTTCTCCCATGGATCGTGACGGCAACGGTCAAGCACGCGTTGGGCCGCACCGCGGCCCGAGCGCTTTCGCCGACAGCGGCAAGGGCGGCGATTTTCAATGGGATCGGTGAGGCACTTGCCCAGATCCAGCAAGGAGCCGGGCAACCGTACCGCCTCGATCCGCCGATCTCCATTGACCTGACGTGCATGAATTCGGAGATGGCGGACAGTGCGGCTCTCCTTCCGGGAGCGGACAGAATAGATGGAACGACCGTGCGGTACGTTGCCGATAACACGGTTACCGCTTTTCGCGCATTCCGCGTCATGATGACGCTAGCCGCTGCAGTGTGACGATGCGATTACGGACGGCTTTGAAGCCCGCGAGTGATGTTGAGTCCCGAATTCGAGCCCTGCGATCCTCGCCGTTAGATCTTCACCTCAAGGGGCTGACGGCCGGCTCGTCTCCGGCTAGCCTAGATGACGTCGGCGCGCGCGGTCTGAGCCTGCGCAGGCACGAACTGCCCCTTCCGTTGCTCGTCCTGCAACAAGAAGCGTTGGAGAACAACCTGACGGTTATGCGCCGCTATTGCGAAAGGGTCGGCGTGCTTTTGGCCCCCCATGGAAAAACCACAATGGCGCCTCAACTCTTCGCACGTCAACTGGACGCCGGCGCGTGGGGAATGACCGCTGCGACCGTTCAACAACTTCAGATTTACCGCATGTTTGGAATTGCGCGTGTGATCTTCGCCAACCAAATCGTGGGGCCGGCAAGCGTCCGCTTCATCTGCAGCGAGTTGAATGCTGATGAAGACTTCGAATTGTATTCCTTTGTCGACTCGGCAGCTTCGGTTCAAGTCTTGAGCGACGCTGCCAAGAGACACGGCGTCCGCCGACCTTTTCGGGTGTTGCTTGAAGTTGGGTACTCGGGAGGGCGCACCGGTATCCGCGACGGCGACGATCTCAAAAGCGTGCTCTCGGCGATCGAGCGATCCGGCGGCAGCGTGCGATTGTCGGGCGTCGCGGCCTACGAGGGACTGCTCAAACATTCAGCTGACGGCGACGCCCAAATCGACAAGTTCCTCGAACGGGTTCGCGATTTCGTCGATCTGCTCGTGAGCGAAGAGCGGCTGCCTGAGGAGTTCATCGTGACCGCGGGGGGCAGCGATGCGTTCGACCGAGTCGTCGATGCCTTCGCGGATCGTTGGAAGGGAAGAGCGGCCGTCATCCTCAGGGCCGGCTGCTATTTGACGCACGACGATAGCCCTACTGCTAAACCGCTCTCCCGGGAATCGCTCGCGGGACGCGGCGCGCTGCAGCCCGCTCTTCGCTTGTGGAGTTACGTCCAGTCTCGGCCCGAGCCCACGCTGGCCTATCTGGCATTCGGCAAGCGTGATGCCCCTTGGGATGCAGGCTTCCCTGTCCCGCTGTCTGTCTTGCGCGCTGGTGAAGTCGTGAAGACCGACGCCAGTAACTTTGCCATCGAGGAGATGAACGATCAACATGCTCGCCTGCGTATTCCGGCTGACGCAAGCCTCAAGGTCGGAGATGTCGTCATCTGCGGGATCATCCACCCGTGTGGAGCATTCGATCGATGGCGCCTGATCTTCGAAGTCGACGATGAAGACGTCATCCAGGACGCAATCGTTACGTTCTTCTAGTCGCTGCACGCGTGTTCTGCTTCTAGCCCTAGCTCTGGCGCTTTTCTTGCGCGTAGCTTGTCCGGCAACGGCGGCCGAACGTGTGTTGCGCGTGGGATTACCGCAGCAACCGAATACGCTGAATCCGCTTATCGGGAGTCAATTCTACGAAAATTATATTGACGAGGCTCTCTATAGCGGGTTGACGGTGATCGGCGACCGGGGTGAGGTCAACCCCGATCTTGCAGAAGCGGTCCCCACGCGCGACAACGGTGGGATCAGTCGCGACGGCCGGACGATCGTCTACCATCTGCGGCCCAACCTTCGGTGGCAGGACGGTGTCCCACTCACCGCCGAGGACGTGGCGTTCACGTTTGCGCGCATCCGCGATCCGAGAACCGGGTTTCCCGCGACGAGCACGTACGATATCGTGACTCGCGTCAGCGCCCGGGACGCTCGAACGGTCATCGTACGCCTTCGCCGCCCGTCCGCAGATGCCGTCGCCGAGATCTTCGTAAACGGCCAGAACGGTTCGATTGTTCCAAAACATCTACTGGATGGCTCATCGGATTTGAACAATGCCTCGTTCAACCAGCACCCGGTCGGTTCCGGACCCTACGCTTTTGTGAGCTGGCAGCGGGGCGCGCAACTCGTCCTCAGCGCCAATCCCTTATATTTTCGAGGCAAGCCACGAATCGATCGACTGCGTGTCGAGTTCATTCCGGACGCGGGAACGATTGCGGTGGCGCTTCGCGCCGGCGAGCTCGATTTCGCGCCGGTCGTGACGCCGACCGCAGTGCAATCGCTCCGCGGGTCGACGCGCCTTAGGATCTACGAGGCGCGAACGCTCTCGCTTACGTATCTCGTGTACCGTCTCGACCGAGCGCCCTTTGACGACGTACGGTTGCGGCGCGCCATGGCACTCGTTGTCGATCGCGACGCCCTCGTTCAAAGGGCCTTTCTCGGTCACGCAGCACCGGCTTCGGAGCTCCTGCCGCCGTGGTCGCCCTTTGCGACGATAGGAGCGGGCGAGCGGCCGAACCCGGGGGCGGCGGGCGTGCTGCTCGATGCTGCCGGGTGGCATCTCGAAGACGACGGCATTCGCACAAAGGGCGGGAAGCGGCTGCAAATGACGCTGACAACGATTGCCGGATCGAGGACGCTGGTGAGCATCGCGGTGCAGCTTCAGGCGGCGTGGAAGGCGATCGGAGTGGACGTCAGCTTGCGACCAGTTGAAAGCAACGTCATTTTCGCTCCCGACGGAATCGGAGCTCGTGGGGACTTTTCGATCCTGCTCTCGGGTTACGGTTTCGGGACGACGCCCGACCGGAGCAGCATTTTGAGCTCGGAAAGCGTCCCTCCGGCGGGGCAGAACTACGCGCGTTATCGCAGCGCAGAAGTGGATGGCGAGATCAAACGCAGCCGTCTCACGTTTGATCCGAGCGCTCGCCAACGCATCTTCGCGCGAATCGCAACCCGGGTACGTACGGACCTACCTTACGTGCCGATCGCGTGGGCAGACCGCACCTCGGCTGCCGTTCGCGATCTGTCCGGATTGCGTCCGGAGCCGATCAACTCGGATTTTTGGAACGTCTACGACTGGCGTTAGGTTTTGCTGCCCGCCATGAGGAGAGACTCCGCGAAGGCTCTACAGAGGTGATAAATTGTACTCCATTGCCCGGTGGGAATCTGCGCCAATTCGCTCCGCATCGATTGACCGCTGGAAGCCGTAACGCCAATGCCGTGGTCCCCGATATATCGACGCATTTCGACATCCGCGCTTTGATCGTGCCCTACCGCGGCATTGTAGGCACACTCAGCCGCATTGGAACCGACGAGAAACCCAGGCGTTGGATGTTGGATTAACCGAGGCCCAACTCGGAGCACTTCCTGTGCCGTGCTGACCGCTGCGCCTAGCGTTGCGACCATTAGTAGCTGATGCAATTGAACTATCGCGTCGTGGTCGGCGAGGTTTGGAACTCGATCGACGCGATTCAGCACATCTAGAACGTACGCTCGCACTTCAGGTCTTGCAAGGAAAGCTGGGTGCTCGGCAATTTCGCTAATCGATGCGTAGCCAATCCCAAGAACGCTCTCCGAAACGCGTCCACCGGAGGGAAGAGCAAACCTGTCCGATTGACCCGGAGTTGAATAAAAGGGCAGACCGGTGACCTCAGGTGGAACTGTGCCATGCTGATGCCACGGACTTGGAAGCACCGCCGGATCAGCGTCCTCGATAAAGTCTCTTAGCGCCGGCCAAGGCGGGGCCGCACCCGCGGCCGCAAGGTCCGCTTCCATAACGCTCTGCAACGGTATAATCGCCAGGACGCTGGGGTTTAGCCGATATATGAGAAGGCGCAGCGCCGCACTGCTATTCGGGTCGGCAGCCGCGCCAAGCCCGCATTGGAGGAAAAGAATCGCGACGCTCCCGATCACAGTAAGAACACGCCTCATGAGCTTCCATCGCTCCTGAATGTCATAGCGGCGTTGTTTCAGTCGCCTAGATGGCAAATCTCACTTCCAGTTCACTGTTCCAAGGTTTGCGCTAAGCGGTCTATTTGAAGCGGCTTCCCGCTTTCGCGGACCGTAGATGATTGGACATTACGCAACCTAACTCATCCGGCGCTCGAACTCCACCGGCGAGAGTACACTGATCGAGGCATGCCGCCGGCGTCGATTGTACGAGCTATCGATGAAGTCGAACGTCGTCAGACGGAGAAAATGAATGGCCCGTCGGCCCGATCGGCTCTGACCAAGCAGTTTTTTTCGGTAGCGTTACCTCCACGATTGCCCGCCGGTCGCCCTCGGGAACTTGTCACGGATCATGGCACGGCGTTCTTCGTGTGCAACAATGCGTTAAGCGGTCGCGCGTACGCGGTTGCGCAGGCGATCACGCCAAATCTCACGGATGCAGCGCGCGAGCAAGTCGTTGCGATCCATGATGAGATGGTCGAGCACTTCTTACCCAGGAACTATACTTGTGCCCGGTGTGGGCGCGCTGAACGCTTCCAAGAGCAGCGTTTCAGGTTTCTCCCGGGATAGCGGAAGCGCACGTTTAGTCGTGAGCGCACGCACAGCGTTCGTGCACCCGAAGCACATCATCCGAAGCCCTGAACCCAGTCCCGAGCAATCGCCGCCGGCGGGCTGCCCTGATAGGTTTTCCGAAAGATGAACATTCACTTTATCGGCGATGGCCTCGAATGAGTAACGCGGCGCCAACCGGCCGAGCCGGCGCGCTAGCCGCGGTGGAGGTTGTTGGCGATACCCTGCATCCGGCGCGTAAGCGGGCCTAATTGGCGGAAAAAGCCTCGTCAGAGCGACGATCGCGCCAATAGGCTTGAGCCCGGCGCACGGCCTGGGTTGCATTTGGGTTGCAGTGCGTGGCGCGGCCCTTTCCGACAATCAGCCGGAACCATCGGCTCCTTCTGTGACCAGCTGATCCCGCAATCTGATTTGCGAGGGGCACGGCCCCGAGATGTGCAGCATCGCGATGCTCTGTTGGGCGCGCGATCGTGGCGTTCGTCTGCACTTCATTCAGCCGGGGAAGCCGACGCAGAATGCGTTCATCGAGAGCTTTAACGGCAGACTTCGCGACGAATGCCTCAACGAACACGATTTCCCTTCACTCTTCGACGTGCGTCGCACGCTCGCCGAGTGGCGCGACAACTACAATCAAAAGCGGCCCCACAAGTCCCTCGGCTGGAAAACGCCCGAGGAATTCGCGGCGTCGTTCACGACTCCCCAATCGGGGTCTTCTCCCAAGATTTTGCTCCACGGATTCCTAGAAAATTGCGGCGAACTCCGACCCCAGAGGAGGTTCGCTCGTGCGCAAATCCCGCTACTCCGACGAGCAGATCGCGGCGGCGC